>Ga0310915_10000012_pt1 | contig 278014 bp, 262 predicted proteins | sample GREbulkMGAN111_FD_202508 | JGI IMG/M metagenome (GOLD analysis project Ga0310915, IMG submission 202508) | Lab enrichment of tropical soil microbial communities from Luquillo Experimental Forest, Puerto Rico - GRE.bulkMG.AN111 | ecosystem: Environmental > Terrestrial > Soil > Tropical forest...
GCAGCACGACGCTGAACAATCTGAGCACCACTCAGATTTCCGGCCTGAGCACGACCAAGCTGAACACGCTGACCACGGTCGAGCTGAATGCCCTGGGTACGACGAACCTGACGGCTCTGAGCACGACACAGGTGGCTGCGATCAGCACGACGCTGCTGGCCGCGATGAGCAGCACGCAGCTGAACAACCTGAGCACGACGCAGGTCGACGCTCTGACCACCACTCAAGTCGCCTCGCTGACGACGGCGCAGCTGATCGCTCTTGGGACGACCAACCTGGACGAGTTGTCCACCACCCAGCTGAACGCTCTGACCAGCGCCCAGCTTCGTGGCCTGACCACCGCCGATCTGAACGAACTAACGACCACTCAGGTCTCCGGTTTGAGCACGACCCAGCTGAACAACCTGACCTCGGTCGAGTTGAATGGTCTGGGCACCACTAACCTTGACAGCCTGACCACCACTCAGGTCGCCGGTCTCAGCACCCTGCAAATCCAGGCTCTGACGACCACAACGCTGAATAACCTGACGACTACTCAGGTTGACGCATTGACCACTACGCAGGTTGCTTCGCTGTCCACGGTTCAGCTGAATGGTCTGTCCAGCACCCAGTTCGACGAGTTGTCGACCACGCAGGTGAACGCCTTGAGTACGGTTCAACTGCGCGGGCTGACCACCAACGACCTGAATGAGCTGACCACCACGCAGTTTGCCAGCCTCAGCACTACGCTGATCAGCAACCTGACTTCGGTGGAACTGAACGCCCTGACCAGCACCAATATCCAGTCGCTGACGACCACTCAGGTTTTGGCGATCGGTACCACGCTGGTTGCGGCTCTCAGCAGCACGGAACTGAACAACCTGACCACCACGCAGCTGTCGGCTCTGAGCACCACCCAGGTGACCGCTCTGAGCACCACTGATATGGCCAATCTGGCCACTACTCAGATGGATGCTTTGACGACCACCCAGGTTCAGGCTTTGACCACTCTACAAATCGCCAGCCTGAATTCGCTGGATATTGCCGAACTGAGCACCACTCAGGCCGGAGTGTTGAGCACCGCACAGATCAAGTCCTTGAATACGACGCAGATCATGCAGCTCACCACCACGGTGATCTCGGCTCTGTCGACCACCCAGCTGCGGGCCGTTACGACCACTGATATCGCCGCTCTGACGACGACTCAGTTCTCGTCTCTGACGACCACGCAGTTGAACTATCTGACCTCGGCGCAGATTGGAGCCATCTCGGCCGCTGATCTGAACAGCTTGGGCACCAATATTTCGGCCTTGGGCCTTCTGGGTTAATGCCCAGTCTCAGGCTGGAACGTTAAGGGAGAGGGCCAACCCGTCAGGGTTGGCCCTTTTTCTGTGCCGGCAAGGTCTGCTACCGTTGAACTAACGAAAAACTCAAGCCGGGAGAACGGCCCAGTGATCCCTAAAATCATTCACCGCATCTGGTTCGGCCCCAATGCCATTCCGGCTCAGTACGAAGAGTGGTGGCAGGGATGGCAGCGCCAATTGCCGTCATATGAGTTCATCACTTGGACGGACCGTCATATTGGCGAACTGGCGTCGGCGCCGTTGATCATGCAGGCGGACAGCATGGCCAAACGGGCCGATATCGCTCGCTACGAGATCATGCACAAGTTTGGCGGCACTTATCTCGACTGTGATTTCATGCCGCTGAATTATTTCGATTTCTCGGCGGAACAGGCTGAATTGGTAATCTGCCACGAATCGGAAGTGCCTGAGGTCAATTGTTCCAACGGTTTTTATTCGATCGTCAAAGGCCACCCCATGATGCTGGTGGCCATGGAGATGGTGGAGGAATCCAACAGCACGGCGAAGGAAGTCATCGCCGCCACCGGCCCGGGTTTCTTCGGACGGCTGATTCGGACGGTGAAACACAAGCGGATGCCCAGCCGCTCGTTCTATCCCTATATTTTCAATGAACCGTTCAGCGACATCTATACCCGCAACCTGGATAACACTTACGGCATCCACGTTTGGCACAATTCCTGGTTTAACGATGATCTGCGCCTTCGCAAGATCAATTCGATGATCCTGAAGGGATCCCTGTTCGAGATCGAGCGGTTGTGGCGAGAGATGGGGGCGCTGCAGGAAAAGGCTCAGCATGTGCCGGCGGTGATCGCCACGATGCGGCGGGCGCGCGAATCCATGATCGAACTGGCGATGACCACCATCCTGACGTCGCAAATCGACCGCACGCCCAGGCCGGAATTCGAGCTGTTCAAAGCCTGTCATTATCATTACGGCCAGAATCCCAAGGCTCTGGTCTGGCAGATCGGAGCCGGCAACGGCGTAGCCGAGGATCCCTTGCGGCCGGTATTGGTGAATTTCGATCCTCCGGCCCTGCTGGTGGAGGCCAATCCCTATCTTGCGGCCGAGCTTCAGGCGAATTACGCCAACAACCGCAATTGCCGCATTATCAACACCGCGGTTGGGGCACAGGCCGGGCGGGCTCACCTTTACTGCTTGAACCCCAACCAGTTGCGCCAGGCCGGTGGGACCGATGAACAGCTGAACATGTCGTCGCGGTTTTCCGATGGGCGAACATCTTTGGGACAGGCTTGCACCGAAGATTTCACCAAGCATACCTTGCTGAAAAGCATGGAACTGGCCGACGTGCCGGTGGTGGATTTCGATATGCTGCTGTCCATGTCGGGAGGGCAGGAGCCTGAAGTGCTGGTGATCAATATCGGCGGCACCGAGGATGAACTGGTGAACGCCGCTTTCGACCGGGGGCTTCAGCCGAAAATTTTGCGTTTCAATACCCGGTTCATGCCAGAGGAGGCGCTGGAGGCTCTGCGACGCCGCTTCCATGGTGAGTATGAACTGTTTGCGTTCGATGGTTATCACATGGCCTATCGCAACGACTTCTTAATCAATTACTGCTCTGAATTGTTCGTTGAGCATGGGCTGCCGACGATGTTCGCGAAAAGCATGGGAATCATCGCCGGTCTGCAATAGGGTTGGGACGAAACAGGCGGGTGGGAATTTCAGGCATGACGTCTCAGGACTACTACTTCCACCCTCCTGGCCAGATTGCTCGCTGGGGGGTGTTGGATGTGGGGCTAAAATGCCCGCATTCCTGCGTCCATTGTTATTACGCTTTCCTGCCCGACGGATCCGATAATCCCAAGAAATTCGCCGGCATGCGCCGTGCCGATTGGAAGGCCACGGACAAGCTGATCGCACAAATCGACGCGATGGCCGATAACGGCTTTCTGGGGTTCGATCTGACCGGCGGCGAGCCGACCTTGCATCCCGATATCGTCGGGATCATCCGCCATGCGACGGAACGGGGGCTGTCCACCCGGATGATCACCCTGGGGCAGTTCCTGACGGCCAAGGGTTTGCTGGGCAGACTGCTGGATGCTGGTCTGACCGACATTCTATTCTCGTACCACTCCTGCGATGAAAAGCTATTCGCCAAGATGACCGGCGGCAAGCTGTCGAAGATGCAGGACGCCATGGACATCCTGGATCAGCGCGGCTTCGCCTATTCGACCAACGCCATCTGCATCGGTGAGAATTACCAGTCGCTGCCGGAATTGGCGCGAACCATCACCGAGCGCAACGTTTATGTCGCCAACTTCATTCTGATGAACGCCTATTATCAATGGGCGGACGGCAAGGCGGCCACCGTGCGGGCCCGTTATGTGGATGTGGCGACCTATCTGCGCGAGGCGGTGGAGATTTTGGAAGAGCACGGCATTGCCGTGAACATCCGCTATGCGCCGTTATGCACCGTCGCTGGTATGGAAAAGAACTATGTGGGCGTGGTCGGCGTACGCTACGACCCTCACGAATGGGTCAATACGGTCCAGCATATCGGCGAAGGTTTGGGGGCGGGCGAGGGGCATTTTCTTCCCATGCGCCAGGGCGATCCCTCACCGGGCACCGCCTTGGTCGGCAATGCGGAAACCGGGAAGCCGGTGGGACGCGGCACGGCCAATGGATTGATGAAAGTCTTTGCGCCGCAATGCGCCAATTGCTCGGCGCAGAAGGTGTGCGACGGCATTGATTTCAGCTATCTGCAACAGGTTGGTGCCGACGAATTCGTGCCTTATGTGGGCGAGGATCGGGGCCAGGTGCTGGACAAGGACCGGCTGGCTTATTATGCCGGCCATATCATCAAGCGCCGGCAGATGGCGCCGGTGAAGGACGCCACGGCCCGCCTGCTGGGCAAGCGGCCTCTTGGCGCCAAGCCGCTGGTGACGGCGGTGGTGGCCAATTACAATTATGCCGATTATGTCGGAAAGTGCCTGGATTCGCTGTTAGGCCAGACCTGGCCGCAGATGGAGGTGATCGTCGTCGACGATTGCTCCACCGACAACAGCCGCGAAGTTCTCAAAACGTATGAGGACCGCTGCACGGTCATCTATCGACCGACCAATTCCGGCAATCCCTGTCATCCCCACAACGAAGCCATCGCTCGGGGTAAGGGCGAGTTGGTGATGTATCTGGATTCCGACGACTGGGTGGCGCCCACCTATGTCGAGGAATGCGTCAAGCTGCTGCAGCGCAATCCCGCCGCCTCCATAGCCTATCCCGGGACTGTCACCCACGGCATGGCCGAGGAAATCCGTCCGGCCCATCCCTATGATCCCCACCGTCTGCTGACCGCCAACTTCATTCCCTGTTGCTCGGTCTATCGCCGGGAGATGTGGGACGAGGTCGGCGGTTACAAGGACAACGTTAAAGGCGCCGACGACTGGAACATGTGGGTGGCGGGAGCGTCGCGGGGATTTCTCGGCGTTCATTTGTCGCGCCAGATGTTCCACTATTTGTGGAAAGCTGACGGCTTGTATGAAACGGAAAGCCGTCCCTACCACGAAGCTCGCTTCCGCCAGGTCATCGAGAACAATTCCGATATTTATCCGCCCGAGTTGGTGCGCTGGGCCAAGACGCCGCTCCAGCCCGCGGCTCCGGTTCAGGCTGCCGCGGCCGCCGTGCCGGAAGAGGCGGTGGACCGCGCCCTGGCCATCGACCTTCCCGATACCTACGAGGGCGTCAGAACGCTGCTGGAACATACCGGCTCGCTTAACGTGGTGCAGTTGATCTATCTGATCTACCGCCTGTTGCTGGCGCGGCGTTTCTGCTCGGCCTATGTGGTTTCCAAAGGCGCGGAGCGTCAGGGCGTGGCGCACCCCGTCGTGCCGATGGCGCGCGCCCTGGGAGGGCTTTTGTATCCCAGCGTCAGCGACGAAACGACGGCGGTTTCCGATCTGCACGGCCTGCTGCGGAGCCTCTCCGGCGATCAGCAGACTGTTTTCGTCGAAAGCGTGGTGGTGCCGCTGTTCCGTCAGCTGCTGCCGCTGCTGGTGCCGCGCCTCGACGACGGGTCGCTCCAGTTCCTTCTTGCTATTTTCGAGGCCGGTTATCCGCCGCTGGACGGGGCTCCGTCGCTGCGACTGTGGCTGTCCGACCGTGCCGGGTTACAACGGCGTCTGAACACCGTCCTGGGGCATTGAAAGCCCTGCTTGGCATTAACAGCCGGGAATGACCGGCAATACTGGGAGATGTTTCGTGAGCGTCGATATCTACGCCAATGCCATCGAACGATCCAAGAAGCGCGACCTTAGCGTCAGCGAACTGATCGCCATCGCCGACACTCTGGCGGCTCAGGGGCAGCAACAGGCGGTCTCGGAGCTGTACAAGGTCTGGCTGTCATGCAACTCGGACCACCCGCTGGTCTATGCCGTCCGCTTCAATCAGGGCGTGGTTCTGGGCAACCTGGAAGACCTTGAAGGCGCCCGTCAGGTTCTGACGGAAGCGGTGAAGGGCAATCCGGACTTCTATCCGCCCTACATCAATCTGGGCCGCATTCTCGAGCGCATGGGCGCTCGCGGTGATGCCGTGCAGACTTGGTACGAACTGGTCAATCGTCTGTCGGCCATCAATAACGAGAACATCAACTTCAAGAATTCCGCCCTGAAGCAGATCGGGCGGGTTCTCGAAGGCGGCAACATCGACGAAAAGGCCGAAGAGGCCCTGAAATTCGCCCTGGACTTGAACGCCGACCAGCGCGACGTCATTCAGCATTGGTGCAGCCTGCGCCAGCGTCAATGCAAGTGGCCGGTGATGAGCGGGTGGGGCGAGGTGACCCGTGAACGTCTGCTGAACGGCATTTCGCCGCTGTCGCTGGCGGCTTATACCGACGATCCGCTGTATCAGTTGGGCAATGCCGCGCTCTACAACGCGTACGAAGCGGGCAAGTATTTCCCCACCTTGATTGACGGTCACAGCCCGGAGGTTCGCGGACGTCGTGGATCGCGCCGCCTGCGCGTCGGTTATCTGTCGTCGGATTTGCGCGAGCACGCCATCGGCTATCTGACCCAGGAACTGTTCGAGGTTCATGATCCGGCCGCCGTTGACGTCTATCTCTATTACTGCGGCCATCAGGTCAACGACGTGGTTCATGACCGCATCAAGAATTGCGGCAAACCGTGGTTCAACGTTACCGGCCTGACCGACGAACAGGCCGCCCAGAAAATCATGGATGATGGCATCGACATCCTGATCGACGTCAACGGCTATACCCACAGCGCCCGGACCAAGATGCTGGGCATGCGCCCGGCGCCGATCGTGGTCAATTGGCTGGGCTATCCCGGCACCATGGGCAGCCCGTATCACCACTACATCATCGCCGATAACTACATCATCCCGCCGGACAGCGAGATGTACTACACCGAAAAGGTGGTGCGTCTGCCCTGCTATCAGCCCAACGACCGCAAGCGGGTGGTGCATCCGCTGACTTCGACCCGCAAGGATGTCGGCTTGCCGGAGAAGGGCACCGTGTTCTGCTGCTTCAACGGCGTGCACAAGATCACCAGTTTCCATTGGGTGCGCTGGATGAGCATCCTGAAAAGCGTGCCGGGCAGTGTTCTGTGGCTGTTGCAGGGACCGGAGGAAAGCAACGAGCGCCTGCGTCAACTGGCGGCACAGCACGGCGTTGCGCCCGAGCGCATCGTCTTTGCCCAGAAGCTGCGCAACCCGGATCATCTGGCCCGTTATCAGCATGCCGATCTGTTCTTGGACACCACGCCCTACGGCGCCCACACCACCGCGTCGGATGCCATGTGGATGGGGATTCCGGTACTGACCCTCGAAGGCCGCGGCTTCGCTTCGCGGGTCTGCGGCAGTTTGGTGACTTCGGCCGGCATGGCCGACATGATCTGCCCGGATTCCGACGCCTACATCGCCAAAGCCATCGAACTGGGGAATAATCCCAAGGCATTGTCCGAGCTAAAGGCCCGCATGCGGGCCAACCGCGATACCTGCGTGCTGTTCGACACCACTTTGCTGGCCCGGTCGATGGAACAGCTGTTCGAGGATATGTGGGCCGATCTGGAAAGCGGCAATCTGCCGCGTCCCGATCTGCGCAACATGAGCGTCTATAACGATATCGGCGTTCTGCTCGACGACAACGATGTCGAGATGAACTCGGTCAAGGATTATCACGAGCGATACCTCAAGGTTTTGCAGGAACGTCATGCTTACGCGACGATTCCCTACGACAACCGCCTGTGGCGGGGGCCGGTTGAATAATTCGTTAACTCCTGGACTGTCATGATAGGCCCAACTGTCTGGGGCACTCCTCCCCGGGGGGAGACGCCCCGGAAGTTGACAAGGGACCATGACGGTCCAGGAATGGCGAAATGCGTATTCTGATCATCGACGTAACCCGCGACTTCGGGCTTTTCACGCCGTTCGAGAAGCCGCTGGGCGGGTTGCAGTCGGGATTGTGCTATCTGGCCCGCGAACTGAGTTTGCAGGGGCACGAAATCACCATCGCCAATGGTTGTGCCGAACCCCATGTGGAGGAAGGCGTCCGCTTCCTGCCATGGAACATCTATTGGGAAGGTGCGGCCGACATGGACGCCATCATCGTTACCGCCGCCACCGGCGAGATGATGTCGCATTGGCAGCGGCTGTACGGGCATAATCCTTTGTGGATCCTGTGGGTTCATTACGATGTCGACCAACATGCCATCGGTTTGTTGGCCAATCCTCCGGACCGTGACTGCTTCGACGGCTTTCTGTTCGTCAGCGAATGGCAAGCCCAGGTCTTCCGCGAGAAATTCGGCGTCGGCTGGGACCGTTCCTTTGTCCTGCGCAACGCCGTCAGCCCGACTTTCCATAAACTGTTTCAGCCGGGCGAAGAGATCCTGCCGGCCAAGAGCAAGGATCCGGTGCTGGTCTATACCAGCACGCCCTATCGTGGTCTGGCGCCCTTGATGGACGCCGTGCCGCTGATCCGGGAAAAAGTACCCGACGCCCGTTTTCAGATTTTTTCCAGTTGGGCCGTCTATGGCCGCTCGGATGCGGAAGACCCGCATCAGGAGCTTTACAACCGCTGCCGAACGACGCCGGGGGTCGATTATATCGGCGGTGTGCCCCAGACCGAGCTGGCCCAATACCTGAAGCAGGCTTGGTGCGTGGCTTATCCCAGCATCTTCCGCGAAACGTCGTGCATCGCCGTGATGGAAGGCTTGGCGTCGGGCTGCAAGGTCATCACCAGCCACTTGGCGGCGCTGCCGGAAACCACCTACGGTTTTGGCTCTCTGGTGATCAACCCAGAGAACGATGCCGACCTGTCTCGCCGTTTCGCCGAGCAGGCGGTGCGGGTGATCCAGGACATGCGCGACAACCCGGTGGTGATGGAACGTGAGCTTCAGGCTTCGGTCACTTATGCCCGCGACTATCTGACTTGGTCTTTGCGGGCCGCTCAGTTGGGCGAATGGCTGTCGGCCCGCCGCGCCATTTACAAGCGCGCTTTGGAAAGCGCGTCGACCAACGCCTCGGCCGCTTCGGCTTCGGTTCAGCAGCGGGTTACGCGCTTTTCCGACAGGATGCAGGTGGTCCAGGCCCGTCACGGCAATTTTCTTACCGAAGCCGGAACGGAAAGCCTGATCGGCCGCACCATCTCCGGGATGGGGGAGTGGCTGGAAAGCTCCGTCTCCTTAACCTTGGCGGCCTTGCGTCCGGGCGATGTCGTCATCGATGTCGGCGCCCATATCGGGGCCATGACGGTGCCTTTCGCCAAGGCGGTGGGGCAGACCGGCAAAGTTTACGCCTTCGAGCCCCAAGATCGTTTTTTCCGGCAATTGGAAGGCAATCTGGCTCTAAACGATTTGCCCCAGGTCGAACCTGAGCGAGCTTTGGTGGGGGCCGGGGGAACATGGATCAAAGGCGAAACCCTGGCGCAGATTCCCGGTCAGGATCCGGCGTGGTGCCGTTTCCTGCCGGCCGAGGATGATCAGCCGGGCATTCTCGCCATTCGTCTGGATGACCGGTTGGCCGATCTGGACCGCTGCCGTTTGGTCAAGATCAGCGCGCCCGGCATGGCCGTCAACGTGCTGGACGGCATGGAAGAGCTGATGGCTCGGACCCGTCCGATCATCTTGTGCGAGATTGCTACCCATGCCGATTTCCTGCTGATGCGCGACCGGCTGCGGGCCATGGGCTATTTGCTGCACTGGAATTGCGCCGATCTGTTCCCGGCTGACAATGCCTTCCAGAATTCTCTGGGCGATCTGCCGCCGCTGGCGGTTCTGCATCTGCTGGCGCTGCCCCAAGGCAGCGGCCTCTATTCGCCTTTACACCCGGCCATGTTCGACCAGGATCCGGCTAAACTGTTCAACGGCCGCATTCTGGCATTCCGGGATTCGGCTTTCGTGCCGGAAAAACTGTCGCTGCCGCCCAAGGCTCCGGCGGTGTCCGACAAGATCATCGAGAAATGGCGCGACGATCCGGTGCTGATGGCGCATCTGACTTATATCCTGGCTCAGGGACACGGGATCGCCGATTTGCCCGGGCATGCCTTGTGGGCGGAACTGATCAGTGCCCGAAAACCGCCCGACAGCGGCGGGATCAGGATGTTGGCCTTGGGAGACGGAGCGGCGCCTGCCGCCGTACTGTGGACCCTGCTGGCGAAGCGCTGGGGGCTGCCTATGGCGGTGGACGTGTCGCGGACCCAAGGCTTCATTCTCCAGCCGGACATGGACAAATTAAGCATGCTGGTGTGGATTTTCGCCTTGGACCGCGAGGATTTCCGTCTGGTGGACGGAAAGGCGTTGCCGGCCAGCAACGAGTGTTACGACGTGATCTATTGCCGCCAGGAAGAGGACGCGGCAATGGTTGGTCCTTTGCTCAAGGGTGACGGCCTGCTGATCGTGGAGAATGGGCAGAGTTCCGATTTGAAAACGGTCATGACAGTTGAAAGGTATAAGGTTTTTTCTCCACACTGATGGTGTTTCCGTTCGTAATGAGGCTTATGCCTTGAACATTAGAGCGGCTGGGGGATGAGAGGGGCGATCAATGTCTGGGACCACACAGAATTTCGATGTCACGCTGGAAATTAATGGAGCGCCGTTCCGGGGGAGTCCCGACGAGGCGATCCAAGCTATTATCCGTGACTATTTGCCCAAAGCTCCCGGTAATCCGGAAGGGTATTCCTACATTTCCCAGCTTCTGCGTATGGCGGGCCGACAGCATGCCTCGGAAGTGGCCAGCTGCTCTATTGTTCCCGCCTTGGGGCGCGAAGCGATCAGTCTGGATGGAATTAAAACTTTAACTTTGCAGGGGAACGCCGTCCTGCCGGAAGGTGTTGATGTCATCCCTGTTTCCGGCTTGCCGGGCCCATTGCCGTTGACCCCCTCTCAGTCGGTGGATGATGTAATGCCACCGCTGTTCGTGCGTAGCAGCATGAACAATCGCCGCCATTATGTGGTTCGGTTTGCGCAGGGGCGTGTCGTGACCTCGAACTACGGCTATGCTGTTTATGATAAGCACGACCATTATGTTACCGACTTCTGTGCGAATGACGGCGTGTTGCTAGCTATTGCCGAAGAGGGGATGCTGCCGGAACCGCGTAAGATCGAGGGAGCGGTATTATGCATGGCGCATGTTTGGGGATTCGCCATGTTCCATTGGATTCTGGAAAATGTGCCCCGCATCAAATTATTCGAAATGGCAGGTATCGATCTGGGTAAGGTCGACCATATTCTTTTGCGCGATTTCTCGCCGCTGCATCAGGAAACTTTTCAGCTTCTAGGCATTCCCGCCGAGAAAGTGATTCTGGTGCGTGATTATCCGCATCTTGTCGCGGATGAACTTTACGTCACTTCGAATGTCGAAAATTATGATTTTCGTTTTTCTCCAAATTTCATCGAGATTGAACATTGGATTTGCGATTATCTTCGAAATTCTATGAAATCTAGTCAGTCTGTAGATGAAGCCGCTAAACGGCGCATCTATATCACTCGGGCCAAAGCCAATTGGCGTAATCTGGTTAACGAAGCGGAAGTGGATTTTGCGTTGCAGCAATACGGCTTCGAGACTTTTGCCTTCGAAGAATTGACCTTGAGCGACAAGATTAAAATCTTGTCCGAGGCGGAAATCGTTGTTTCTCCGGCGGGTGGAGGGCTGACGCAGCTGCCTTTCTGCCGTCCAGGAACCAAGGTGGTAGTGTTTTACGCCGAACATTGTGCCGGGGCTGAATATTGGTCTTTGGCTACCCAAGCCGGTCTTGAGCATTATCATCTGCTTTGCCCTGGTGCCAAGAAGTTCTTTCCTCAGTCTTATTCCAATCGCAATTTCGCGACTTCCGATCTTTTGGTCGAAATCGATAAGTTGAAGAGAACTTTGGAAATGGCGGGTGTTTATCCTGTCTCTTGAATCTGCACTGGCCTATCAATAGGAACTAATAATGGCATCGCACTCTTCTCAGGATGATATCCGCAAGCAAATCCTGGCGCTGGCAGGCGATTTTATGGCCGCCAAGGAGACGCAAGATTTCGTGGCTGGCCAAACCTATATTCCGTGTTCCGGCAAAGTGGTCGAGGCTGACGATCTGCGAAGTCTTTTGGACGCTTCTTTGGATCTGTGGCTGACGGCGGGGCCGCATGCAGACAATTTTGAAGCGCGGCTGGCCAAGTTGTTCAATGTACGGCATTCGCGCCTGACCGTATCGGGGTCGGCAGCTAACCTGTTGGCGATTTCCGCGCTGACATCTTGGAAGCTGCACGAGCGCCGTCTGTTGCCGGGTTCGGAAGTTCTGACCGTCGCAGCCGGTTTTCCCACCACCATTGCTCCCATCGTTCAAGCCGGCTGCATTCCGGTATTCGTCGATGTGGATTTGGCTACCGGCAATGTGGATGTGGGGCGGCTAGCCCAGGCGGTCGGTCCGAAGACTCGCGCCATCATGCTGGCTCATACTTTGGGCAATCCCTTCAATCTGGCGGCGGTGATAGAGATCGCCAGGGCGCATGATCTATATCTGATCGAAGATTGCTGCGACGCTCTGGGGGCAACTTACGGCGGTCAGGTGGTGGGCAGCTTCGGCGATTTGTCCACGGTCAGTTTTTATCCGGCGCACCATATCACCATGGGTGAAGGTGGAGCGGTGATGACCAATAAAAAATCTCTGGTCACTTTGGTTGAGTCGTTCCGCGACTGGGGACGTGACTGCTGGTGTCCGCCTGGCAAGGAGGGCAGTTGCTCGAAGCGTTACGATTGGCAGTTGGGTGACCTGCCTTATGGTTACGACCACAAATATATTTACGCCCATCTGGGCTATAATATGAAATCCACCGACATTCAGGCCGCCATGGGGCTGAGCCAATTGGAGAAGGTTGACCGATTTATCGCCGCTCGTCGGGAAAACTTTCACCTGCTGGAGGACGGATTCCGCCGCGAGGGGTTGGATGAATTTTTCCATCTCCCCGAAGCCACGCCCAACAGCGATCCTAGCTGGTTCGGCTATCTGATTTCCCTGCGGGACGGCTTGCCGTTCAGCCGCCGCGATGTCTTGACCCGTCTGGAGCGTCGCCGCGTCGGAACTCGTCTGTTGTTTGCCGGTAATATGACACGCCAGCCGGCCATGAAGGGTATCGAGTACCGGGTGGTGGGTGACTTAGCCAATACCGACAAGATCATGAACGATAGCTTTTGGATCGGTGTCTGGCCGGGTATCGGCGAGGCTCAGCGAGCTTATATGCTGGAAAGCTTTGTCGCTGTGATCAAGGAATTGCGCCAATGACGGCGAAGGGTTTTCGGACGTCTGGGGGGAGCCTATGATTAACCCTTCATTTTGGGCCGGACGGCGGGTTTTGCTGACTGGACACAGCGGCTTCAAGGGCGGTTGGATGTCTTTGTGGTTGCAGAAAATGGGAGCCGATCTGTTGGGCTTCTCCCTTGATCTGCCGAGTCATCCCAATTTATACGAGGCCGCCCAGATCGGAAACGGTATGAGGGCCGTGCGTGGTGATTTACGTAATCTGGGAGACGTAACGGCGGCGATCAGCACCCATCAACCCGAAGTCGTCATTCACATGGCGGCCCAATCGACCGTGCGCTACTCCTATACCCATCCTGTGGAAACCTATGCCACGAACGTCATGGGGTCGGTTCATATTTTAGAAGCCGTCCGTCAATGCCCGTCTGTGCGTTCCGTGGTCATGGTGACGACGGACAAATGCTATGAAAACAAAGAATGGGTCTGGGGCTATCGTGAAAACGAGGCTATGGGGGGCTATGATCCCTACAGCAATTCCAAAGGCTGCGTCGAACTGGTGACGTCGTCCTTCCGTGATTCTTTCTTCAATCTGGATCAATTTGACAAACATCGGGTTGCCCTGTCCAGCGTGCGTGCGGGCAATGTGATCGGTGGTGGTGACTGGGGGGCGGATCGCCTGGTGCCCGATTTGGTTCGAGCCTTTATGGAAAAGCGGGCGCCCGTAATCCGTAATCCTTTGGCGACCCGCCCCTGGCAGCATGTGATGGAACCGGTCTGCGGTTACCTGATGCTGGCCGAGCGCCTTTACGAAAAGGGAGCGCCTTTTGCCGAAGCATGGAATTTCGGTCCCGATGATGCCGGTACTCGCACGGTGCAATGGATTGCGGATAGTCTGGTGTCATTGTGGGGTGACGGGGTTTGCTGGGACTTGGACAAGGGCGCCAATCCCCATGAAGCTTTGTCTCTGCGGCTTGATTGTTCAAAGGCGCGTGCTCAGCTAGGGTGGAAACCCGTCTGGACGTTGGAAACGGCGTTGGAAAAGATTGTCGAGTGGTACAAGGCTTTCGCCGCCGGCCAAGATATGAGCGCCGTTACTTTGGCTCAGTTGAATGCTTTTGAAGAAGCTTGCGGGCTTTAAGCTCCGCAACCGCTTTGTGTCCAGGATGCGGTCTTGATGATGGCTTGGTCCAGTTCGGTCCAGACATCGAGCCCGAGAGCGCGTGCTTTGCTTATGTCTGGGACGTACTGGTTGCGGTCTCCGCTGGTTGTCCGCGAACTGATCTGTACCGGTTTCTCGGGTGCTAGCAAAGTTCCGACGCGGTAGGCTAAATCATGAATGCTGATCACTTGGTCCGAGCCGACGTTATAAGCTTCGCCCGCCGGAGCCAAGGCCAGCAAGGTCCATAGCCATGCTGCCAGATCCGCTGCATAGAGATAGGAGCGCAGCACCGTGCCGCCGCTGTTCACGGCGATATTGCCGCGGAACAGGCTGTCGCGGATGAAATTTCCAATAGCGAAATGAGCATCCAGGGGTAGGCCAGGGCCAACAAAGGCGAAGCAACGGGCAATGGTGACCGGTAAACCTCTGACCGATCCTGCCTGCGAGCAATATTGCTCAGCCGCTCGTTTGGCGTTGCCGTAAAGCGATGACGGCGAAAGGGTGTCCGGGGCTCCCAGCCAGTTTTCCGGAAGATGGCTGGTCTGGGGAGGTTGCGGACCATAAATGGCTCCGGAGCTGGTGAATAGCAGCTTTGAAACGTTCTTGGCGCAGGCAAAATCAACTACTCGGCGGGTGCCATCGACGATAGTTGCGAACAGTTGATCGAATTGTCGGGCGGCATCGACGCTGGTATCGGTGGCGGCATGGATGACATGGGTGAAATCACCCGTGGGCCAGATAAAATTCCGCACATCGCCAGCCAGCAACTCCAGGGCTGGGTCGGATGCCAGATGCGGGTGGCTTTTCTGGAAACCAGCGGGATGACGGCTTAAGACGCACAAGCGAGCATTCAGATTTAGATGACGATTGGCTTGGATCAGACTGGAAATCAACCAGCTGCCAAAAAAGCCAGTGCCGCCAGTCAGAAAAATCCGACAATCTCGTAAAGTCGAAAGGGCTGGAGCAGCCTTATCGGTGATGAAGTCCAGATCTAGCGCAGGAAAAAGGCTATCCAATCCATATTACCCGAACGGTTTCTCCTACCTTTTTACAACGTCAGGCATCCTTGGCGCCAGATTATTTCAGGGTTGAAACTTAGAAAAGTTAACGATTTTTTGTGAAAAATATGGCATTGGTTTTGTAAAATTATCGGGAGGTTATGATGAAAGTTATATTTGGATGCGTGGTTTGTGGCTCAAAAGACCTTGATAAAAAGATAGGAAGTTTTGCTCCGTTTATTGCTCATAAAATGCTCGATTACCCGGTTTGCCAAATAAAGATTGGAGACAATTTTGTTTTCCCAACAATTTATACAAATTCAATCAAGTGTAAATGTTGTGGGTTTGTCTTTTCTCAGGTGCGCCCGGATAACGATGAAATGGGGCGTATCTATGCCGGCTATCGTGGCCGTGATTATGTTTACACGCGCAATTTGTTCGAACCAGGCTATGAAAGCATTAATGACAAAATAGGAAATTGTGAGCAGGAAACGGAGGCTCGTCAGGCGGCAATGGCCAATTTTCTAGGCGGCGTGGTGCCGTTTGACGCAGTGAAAAGCGTTTTGGATTATGGGGGGGACAAAGGGCAGCATATTCCGCGGTCATTCTCTCATTGCCAGAAGCATGTCTATGATATCTCCAATGTTGGCGTGGTGAATGGCGTAAATATCGTCAATTCTCTTGATATGGTTGATGCGATAGATTTTGTGATGGCCTCGAACGTGTTCGAGCATCTGTCATATCCTATGCAGACCATGTGTGACCTGCGAAGCATCTGTCACAAGAAAACTTATTTGTTTATCGATGTTCCGCTTGAAATTGAAGACGATGAAACGGTTGCTGATCCGTGGCAGCCATCCTATTTCCATGAACACATTAACTTCTTTAACCAGAAGTCGTTGTCGGCTTTGCTTCATTGTAGCGGTTTTGAAATCTGTAAGATCGAAGTTCAGTCTCTTGATCTTGGCTGGGTCCGTTCAAAAGCAATTTATGCTTTGGCCCAGCCGGTCTGGTGAACGCGGAGGAGGCGGCAAAGCCTACTCCGTTCTTGATGCGGGTTTTTGTGTTTTTGCCGTTCCAGGCTCAGTAACGGCTGACGAAAACCTCTGGGTCCAAGCTATCAAGATTGTCCGGCGCGGTGTGAAGGAAGGTGCAGGATTTGCAGGCTTCGATTTGGCGGCGTTGCTTGCGTAAATGAGTTAAACGGAAGTCGCGCAGCTTCGGCCCCAACCAGACTTCACGCAGGCTTTCGGTTTTCAGGCTGCCGACAGCCGTTTTTTTTGCCCAGTCGACGCAGCAAACGCTGACCGTCAGATCCGAATGGATGACGAGGGTATAGAACGGAAAAGGGCAGGCTTCCTTTTTGTTGGCGAAATAGGATGTGGTCAGCAGCGATTCCGTATCGTGGCCGGAAAGATTTCCCTCGTCCGGATCGTTCCAGTTCATAACGGGTTCGATGACAGCTTCATCACAAATTCGGTTGAACATCTCCAGGAATTTATTGTTCTGGGCCGGGTCTTGCGTGTCGATCATCTTGGCGTACAGGAACGGTTTTTTCAGCCCTCGCTGGTCGCGCAGGGATTTCAGGTGCTCGATCCGGCCAACGATGCGGTCCAGCTTGATCTTGCTGTTGGTAGTTCTGGAAAAGATATCCTGGTCGATGCCGTAAATAGAGAAACGCAGATAGTCGAGATCGGTTTCTAGAATTTGTTCAGCCAGATTCTCGTCGATCAGCGAGCCGTTGCTGGTGACGATGATTTTTTCAGAGATATTCTTGCGCCTGGCCACTTTGATGAATTCAGGTAGCTGCTTGTTTACGAAGGGTTCACCCATCATGTAAAAATTCAGCGTCTTCAGTTGGCCGATTTCCGCGATTTGGTCACAGACCCGCTCGAATTCTTCAAGGCTCATGCGTGAGTAACCGCCGGAGATCTGTTCGTAATTATCGAAGGATTCTGGGCAGTATTTGCACTTGAAATTACAAATATTGGTTGTTTCGATATAGATCGTCATTGGACAAGGTAAGGGCGAAGCATCAGCCAGATTGATCCGTTTGGCGCCGTCGCGCAGGGCACTGTAGCGAACGGGCTCTTGGGCGGTCTGCGTAGACATGCTGCCTCCTTGTTTCTTTCTTGTTCAGGCGGTTTTGGCGTTGCCGTCGTCGATTGTTCGCGGCTGTTCTTGTGCGCCGCTTCTGGGGGCGCGGGTGCTGGGTGGATGATCCCGCCCCGAAGCCATGGCCATCAGCATATCGATGCTCAGGATACGGTCGTCGACGTAATAGTCTGCAGCGGGCTTGCCGAAGCGCAGCTCGTGGTATTTCAATCCCCAGGCGGTGAATTGTTTCCTGGTCAGTTCTTCCCACGACAGGCCGGTGGCGGAGCCGCGGGCGGTCAGCATGACGATCTTATGTCCGGCTTCGAATAGGCGGTTGATGGACCGGATGTGTTCAGGGATCGGCTCGGCCAGACGGTAATCGTTGCCCGGTGCGAGTTTGGCGACGATGCCGTCAACGTCAATGACAAAGGTTTTCAGGGGGGCTTCATGCCGTGGAAGCACGTCTGCCAGCCAGTCGTCCAGGACATCCAAGCCGATGGCGGCTCGCCAACCGACCAGATACTGAGGGGTGAGATCAAGCTTGTGGCTGAAAGCTGTTTCGCCGCATACCGCCTGGAAATAGGGATTTTCCTCCCAGGCGGTAATCAAATCCTCGTCGTGAAGTCCCCGCAATGTTTTCAACAGGTGCAGGCCGGACATTCGGCGAGAACCTGCGGGGCAGACCATCCAATCGATGCCCGCCGCCAGGGTCAGCAGCGGGTGCGTCGGATCCAGCCCGTCCAACAGCCGGCTCATTCCTGAATAGCCTCGGATTCAGGTGCTAGAGCGATCAACATTTGGTCGCGCAGTTCCTGACGGGGCAGCAGCGGCGACATGTCTTCCAACGGCATGGACAGCATGGAACCGTCCTTCTGGGGAATAGCCGCCGATTTCGGCCACAGGGTTTCATCATTGCGCACGTGCACGTCCAGGATCACCGGGCCGGGATGGGCCAGGGTATCCCGTATCGCCTTGCGTAGGTCGGCGGCGTCTGAAACTTTGCTGGCGGCGATGCCCATGGTTTGGGCGATGGCGCAGATGTCGGGAATGAACAGTCCTGCCTCGGGACCGGTGCCGACGAAGCGGCCCTGGAAATAGTTGCGTTGGGTGGCGCGGATGGAGGCGTAGCCGTTATTGTTGATGATGAACAGGCGCAACGGCAGGTTTTGAGCCTTCAAGGTTGCCAGCTCCTGCATATTCATCTGGAAGCTGCCATCGCTTTCAATGCCGACGAAAGGCTTGCGGCCGTTGGCGACGCCGGCGCCGATCATGGCCGGCAGACCGTAGCCCATGGCTCCCAAGCCGGAGGTTAGGAAGACACGCTGACCCGGTTTATTCTGATAGGCGCTGTAGAATGCTTCGACGCCCAGGCCGGAGCTGCCGGTCACCACCAGGGTGTCTTCGGGGATCTCCTCTGACAGCACTTGCATCAGTTGATAATGGCTGATGACGCCTGATTCGGCGAAGGGTTTGCCGTCATTGATGGGATAGCGTCGCTTCCATTCTAGGCATTTGGCCAGCCAAGCGGATCGGTCGACCTTCTTGGCCTTGCTGCGCTCGACTAAGAGAGCGGCAATGATGTCGGCGGCGTCCGCTTGAAGCTTAAGGTCGATATGATGAGTGAATTTTCCCAGTTCGGCAGCATCGACATCGATTACCACTTTTTTGGCTTCGCGGCCGAAGCGGCCAGGATTGAAAGCCGTTACCACATTGTCCAACCGCGCGCCGATGGAAATTAGAAGGTCGCTGTTTTGTACGGCGAAGTTGGGCGCACGCAAAGCTACGGTACCGGGCTTGCCGACGCTCAAGGGATGCGTGGAGGGGATCAAATCCATGGCGTTCCAGGTGGTGGCCACGGGAACGTCGAGGCTTTCATAGAGTTCATGGAACTGTTCAGCGGCACCGGCCAGACGCACGCCGTGTCCAGCCAGGATCAGTGGGCGTTTGGACTGGTTCAGCAATTGGTAAATCTGATCGACGACGGCTGTCAAATCCTGCTTGGAGGCGTCATCGGGCGTGAAGCCGATCAAGGCGTCCGGGTCAATCATACTGGCCTGGACGTCCAGCGGAACGTCGATCCAAACCGGGCCGCGCCGCCCGGTGGTGGCCAGATGCAAAGCCTTTTCCATGTGGAAACGGATGTCTTTGGGATCCATCACGGTCACAGCGTATTTGGTGATGGGATCGACCAGAGCGACCACATCGACTTCTTGCGGTCCCATTTGGCGCACGCCGGTATCGCCCTTGAGGTCGGAGCGCTTGACCTGGCCGGAAACGATCATCATCGGTACCGATTCGATCCAGGCGCCGGCCACGGCTGTAATGGCGTTGGTGCCGCCCGGTCCGGTGGTCACCAGGGCTACACCCATGCGGCCGTGAATGCGGGAATAGGCTTCCGCGGCAATGGCGGAGGCTTGTTCGTGGTGATTGGGAACAAAACTCAAGCCTTCAGTGGAGCCGGCAGCATCCACCAGATACATGGCACCGCCACCTGGCACCAGAAAGACCGTTGAGACGCCTTGCGCGGCGATGGTCGAGAAGATGTAATCGGCGACGCGGACGGAGTTGCTCATTCTGATCAATCCAGCCAATAGCTGAGGTAGGTTTTGCGATGTTCGTTCTTGCCGATCTCTTCATCGAGATAGAAAGAATCGTTGCCGATGTGAGTCGATGAGATTTCTTCAAAGACGGCTCCTTCTGGGCTTTCGAACGCGTGAACGACGCCGCGTTTGACCACGGCTACCGAGCCGCGCCCATGTTCTTCGGTTTCTCCGTCCAGGGTCAGCAGAACCTTGCCATGAAGGACGTGGAAGGTTTCCTCTTTCAGCTTATGGTATTGGGCCGGGTGCTTTTGCCCGGGCAGGACGACGATCAGCTTCTTGCAATATTCGCGGTTCACCACGGTGATCATGGTGATGCCGTATTCCCATACTTTTTCGAGGCCGTAGTGATGCGAAACCTCTAGATCGGACTTGCCGGGCACCACGATGTTGCCCTGCCTCAGCAGATCTTTCACTTTGGAGACGATGGCCTTGAGAGTCTCGCGGGTATCGACGCGCCGAATGCCTTCCAGCTTGACGGGGGCATTGGCCGGAATATCGGTTTCGGCATAGAACTGGGTGTATTTCGACCAGTCGTTGGCGGTGACATGGCCGTCTTGGGTGGGGATGGCGAAGAAAACGTCATCATCGCGCAGACGTTCGCCGGCTTTGACGGTCCGCTTGGCATAGACGCCTCGGCGCAGCGAGAATAACGACTCCATTTCGGCTTTTGACGGTTCGGCCCGGCCGTCAGTGGCGCCGCAGATGGCGTAAGCCTCGACGGCGGCATCCAGCCAAGCCTTGGCCTGGGCTGGGGAGGCGGAATAAGCGTTCAGCGCGTACCGGTCGGTGGGGACGCCAACATGTTTCTCGAAGATCTTGCTGCCTTTGGCGACGGCCATGGCGACGGGAATGGTGATGTTTGGGTCTTCGTGGGTGGAATAGCCGATGGGTACGCGGGGGTAGCGCTCCATCATCATGCCGATCTGGTTTAATTCCAGCCGCTCCATGGGCGTGGGATATTCGCCGACGCAATGCATCAGGGCGAAGGTTTTCTCTCGATTTTGGAAAAAGCTGACCAACTTGTCGATTTCGGTAAACGGCGATCCGGCGGTCGAAGCGATGATTGGTAGCTTGGTTTTGACCACTTTTTCCAGCAACGGCCAATCAGTCATCGAGCAACTGGCGATTTTTAGGATGTCGAAACCGTCTTCAACAATGACGTCCACCGAAGCGTTGTCGAAGGGCGTGCACATGGCGATGAAGCCTTGGGCCTTGATCTCGGCCACCAGCTTGCGGGTGTCCTCGCGCGAGAGCCGGGTTTCGGAGAAACGCTTGATGTATTTGATGTCGTCGCGGCCGATGAAGTCGGGATGGATCAGGCTGTCCAATTGCCGGTATTGCATCTTTAAGGCGAATTGAAATGGATAATTCTGGCACAGGGCGCCGAACTCGCGGATGACCCGCAGACCGTGTTCCACATCACCCATGTGGTTGTTGGCCATTTCGAGAACGAAAAGCGGCGTGCGGAAAAGTTCGCTCATTGGACACCCCTACCGCGAAGTCAGACGGACACCCGCCCTTCGCTTGTTCCGTTTATTGCTGTTTCCCGCATATGGGTGCGAGTGTGGTTTTTCCTACTCTCTTTTCTCAGGCCCGGAAAGCCACGTGAATATGGCAGTGACCGATATCCTTGCCATCGAATTGAAGCCCGGCCGGGCTCAGCTTGACGTGTTGGTCGAAATCCTTGGTTTCGATGACGATGCTGTCGCCGTATTTGGTGTCGGTCAGCTTGATGACGTCGGGCAACTGAGACATCTGCATGAAGGTGCCGAAGCCCTGTGGGGTCAAAAGGCCCAACTGGGTCCATTTGCCGGCGATGGGCTTTTGGCCGTTCCAATTCTGTCCCAGGGTCTGGGAGGCGACATGTTCGACCTCAAGCTCCGGTACGGCGATCACGCGGTCCGGGGCCCATTGCTGCTGGAACCAGGAATCGACGCTGCCCGCTGAGCAGAAGCTTTCTGACAGCAGGGGGGACAGATGCTCGCGAATCGAGGTCGCTTGCGGGCTGAACAGCTGGAAATAACCGCTGGGCTGCATCTGGTTCGCGCCCGTTTCGCCTCGGTCGCGGCGAGCGGTGTAATAGAGGCAGCCGGGGTTGAACGAGTTGTGGGTGATGAAGTGGCGCGTGTTGGCGTTCAGCACCACATCGGCGTCGAACAGGATCACCCAGTCGGGGTCGGTCAGGGCGGCGAAGCCGTCATTGACCAGCTTGCCCTTGTTGAAGGCGTCGTCGTCGTCGTAGCAGCGGTCTGAAATCACCAGTTTGGCGTTGTTTTGCCGGGCCAGAGCCTGGGTCAGTTCATCGTCGCTGGTGGTCACCACCACCAGTTCGTCGAAATGGGCGGCGTTGCGGGGCAGGGTTTCCGCCAGCGCTGAGCCGAAACCCACCGAAACCACCACGCCGGACAATTTGCGGGGCTTGGTGGAATTGTTGCCGATGCCGACGCGGCGGCCGTCGCCGACATAATTGTCGCGCTGATCGACGGTGCGCTTTTGGGTATGCAATTCGGGATCGAACTGCTCGAACTTGCCTTTCTTCACCGCCGGGCTGCCGGCTTCGGCCAGCTTGTGGAGGTTTTCATCGGAGATGATGTCGCGCTCAAGAATGTCGAGTTGCGAAGGGCCGGGCTGGGCCAGGCCGCAGTAATTGCACAACTCCAGTTGATGCTTGAAATCTTCGGGCTTGCGCTGCCACCAGCCATGCTCGATGGGCCAGGCATGGGCGCCGCCGAAATACAGGCGGTCGATGGAGGCCGCCACCTCACAGAAATAGGCGCCCTTGTCGTTCATCGAGGCGGACCATAGCTTCTGCACCCAGCAGTCGTCGCGGTTGCGTTCCCATTGTTCGTCGGAGATGCCGCTGGCGGCGATGTAATCCTTGCGCGAGATCAGCAGCGCCTGATGGTGTCCGCCGGATTCGTGGGTGTTGGTGTTCCAGTGGCCATAGACGTCCATGATGGTTTCGTAATGGCGGTAGAAACCGGCGCCCAGGCTGGTCCACAGGCCGCGTCCCGTCGAGCGGTCGAACAGGCGCTGGGTGGCGAACATGTTGAAGTCATGAATCGGCGCGCGGCCGTTGCCGGTGGTCGGACCGCCCCACAGTTCGGCGAAACGGCGCGAGATGCGTTCGAAATCGTGATGCAGGGTCGGTTCGCCGGCGATGATGCCGATGACTTTGTTGGGGCCGTCCCAGCCGTCCATCGACTTCACGGCGCGCTCGAAAGCCTCCAGGCTGAGGTCGTCGCGCGATGGCTGATGCGGAATTAGGCGCGTGCAGTTCGAGCATTTGAGGTGGCACTTAGTGCTGATATCGATCTGGATGATATCCATGTCGGCCGGAGATCGCATGCTCGTATCCTCTTGCGTGGAAGAGTGGCGTCGGCCACTCCCGATCCTCCCGCCCCAGACAGAAGGATCAAGTATCGGCATCATGGAGCCCGGTGTCTTTATGCTTGGTTAATTATGACCGCTTTTAGGCGGTATGGGCGCCGGGATCCTCATCCACATAGCGGCGGTCTTCGCGCAGAATGTGGTTGCGCAGCCAATCGGCGACGAAATCGGCGACTTCCGTGCCCATGTCGCGGTTGCCGGTGATGAAGTTGCGGCGAATCGACACAAGCTGATTGGTCAGGCTGCGATGAATGGCGACATGGCGATCGAAGTCGGAAAAATCAATCTGACGCATATGCTCTTCTTCGCGGGCGAAGTGGGCGACGGTGTAATCCAGCAGTTCGTCCAGCACGAATTCCAGCACGGCGCGGTCCTGGCGGTTGGCCGGCTGGCTCATCTGATTGACCAGGCCGATCAGGGTGCGGTGGTCTCGATCCAGCACCGGGTTGCCGACGCTCATGGCCTCGGTCCAGCGGATCACCGGAGTCAGACGGCGGCTTTCCAGGACCCTCACGGCTGCCTCGATCACCGTGGCGTCGAACTGGATACCCGCTTGTTCGACCAGATAGCGGGCGGCTTCATCTTCGCCCCAGGCGTCCTTGTAGGGACGCGCGCTGGTCAGGGCGTCGAACACATCGGCGACGGCGACGATCCGGGCGGCTAAAGGAATGTTTTCTCCGGCCAATCCGTCAGGGTAGCCTTTGCCGTCATAGCGTTCGTGATGATGGCGGGCGATCTCGGCGGCGAAGCGCAGATAGGAGCTTTCCGGCGCCATGGTCAGCGCTTTGTTCAGGATCGAGGCGCCGACGGCCGAGTGCTTTTGCATGGCCTTGCGTTCGATGTCGTCAAGAAAGCCGGGCTTATGCAGCACATGATCGGGTACGGCGACCTTGCCCACATCGTGCAGCATGCTGGCAACGCCGATCTGAGCTCGGAAGTCGCGGGTGATCTGGCCGGGAAACGACCTCATCTGCTCCAATGTGCGGGTAATCTCCTGGGTCATGCGGGCGACGCGGATGACATGTTCGCCGGTATCGTTGTCGCGGTATTCGGCCAGTCCGGCCAAGGCCTGAATGGTGGCGCGGTTGGCCGCTTTCAGGCGGTTGGCGGCGAAATATCGTTCGGTAATGTCGGTGATGGCGAAGCTGTAGCCGCCGTTGTTCAGCGGGGCGCCCACTTCCTCCAGTACTCTTCCGTCGGCGCTGGTGCGGACCAGCCGGGTGCGACGGCGTTCCTGGATGGGGATCAGCCGGGCATCCAGGGCCGTGACTGCCGACAGTTGATTGTCTTCGTCCGGCAGACACAGGCTGGGCAGCAAGTCGGTGAAATCCCGGCCTTGGCGGCAAATGTCGGAATCCAGGGATAGCAACTGGATATAATGGTCGTTGACGAACGAGATCTTTAAATTTTGATCCAGCACCAATACAGCCAAGTCGATTCCCTCGAAAATGGCGGACAGCGTACTGCTGCTGATTGTATCGTCTTGTGTCGGGGCGCTCTGCTCGCTTTCCGTTGAAGCGGTTTTGTCAGAGGATTCACCATTCCTTCCGAACATACTTGTCCCCCAACCGAAAGCGGCTTGCCGGCCGCGTCCTCGGTCCATTCCATCCATTCCCGGCGGACAGAATGCTGTTAGTTTCCGTCAGGATCAACCATGCGGAAGCATAACAGGATATGAATCCCAGGATTTGTTCTGGATCAAGAAAACAACGCGGGTTCAGATGACGGCGTGGAGAATGTGTCGGCTTTCAGAATGAACAGGAAGCGGGTGCCGCCGGTTTCGGCGGCCTCGTGCCAAAGCCTGCCGCCGTGATGCTCGACGATGCGGCGGCAGACGGCCAGACCGATGCCGGTTCCCGGATAGGCCGAGCTGTGATGCAGCCGGCGGAAAATCTCGTAAATATCCTGGTTGCCGTCTTCGATGCCGATGCCGTTGTCGGTGACGGTGAAGCACCATTCGTCGTTGCCTGCCAGATTGGCGTCGATGCGGACTTCGGGCAAAACGCCGGGACGGCAATATTTGATGCCGTTGCCGATCAGGTTTTGCAGCAACTGCACCAGCTGCACGGCATCGCCGGACACCGTGGGGAGGGGCTGAACGGCAATGCGGGCGCCGCTCTGTTCGATGCTGCCGCGTAAATTGTCCAGTACCAGGGCGCAGATTTTCTGCATGTCGCAGGGCCTGAACGGGCTGGCTTGGCCGGAAACCCGGGAATAGTCCAGCAGACCGCAGATCAGGGCGTTCATGCGTTTGCCTGCGCCGATCACCAGATCAATATAGTCCTGAGCCTCGCCTTCCATGGGGTAACGGCGTTGCAGCAGTTGGGTGAATGAAACGATGGTGCGCAAGGGTTCGCGCAAGTCGTGGCTGGCCACATAGGCGAAGCGTTCCAGTTCGGTGTTGGCCTGGCTCAGGCGGTCCACGGCCTGAACCAGCTGCTGTTCCTTGGCCTGACGGTCGGTAATGTCGGTAAAGGTGGCCACGCGCCCATCGCCGGGCATGGGATTGACGCGCACGTCCAGCACCCGTCCCGCCTGGGTCTGGTATTCCGCGGCATAGGGCAGGGGTACCGTGGTCAAATCCGCCAGACTCGGCAATTCCGACAAAGGAGCGTCGCCCGACAGCAACTCGATGAAGCGTTGATTCCAGCTTTCCAGGCGGCCGGTGCGGTTCAGCACGGAAACGCCCTGGTCAAGGTTGTCCAGGGTCGCTTGCAGTTGAATGGATTTCTGCGCCAGCTCCCGCTCGCGGCGGCGGGCTTCGACGGCTTTGATCTCGGTGACGTCGGTATAAAGGCTGACGATGCCGCCATCGCCGGTGCGCCGTTCGCTGACCTGAAGCCAGCGGCCGTCGGAGGACTGAACCAATACCGGGTCGCGGGGGTTAAGGTGGCGCTCGATTCGCTCGGCGACCCATTTTTCGGGATCGTCGATCGCCTGTGGCAGGCTGTTCTGGGCAATCAGGGTGCGGGCCAATTGCTCGAAGGTGGCGCCGATCAGCGGCGCGTTGGCCCAAATGCTGCGATACCGTTCGTTGCACAAAACCAGCCGGTCCTGAGCGTCGAACATGGCGAAACCTTCGTCGATGACTTCGATGGCTTCGCGAAGCTGAAGCCGCATCCGTCCCAGGTCGCCCAAAGCGTCTTCCAGGGCGACGGCGCTCTCGCGGGCCTTTTCTTCAAGCGCCACCGCGGTTTGAAAGATGGAAAAGGCATCGCCTTGTATGGCCATGCTGCGCTCGACCCGGTCCATCAGCACCGTGTTGATCCGGTTCAAGCGGTCGATCTCGGCTTGCAATTCGGCGACGGTTTTCGGGGCGTCGTCGCTCATGCCATGCCGCTCCGCCTGCCCAGGGCGATGCCGGTAAAGGTCTGGTTGATGTGCATGCCTTGGAAATGTTCGCCTTGCGTCGAAAATCCGGCGACGCGATTGGCCTTCATGACGGCGGCCACTTTATCGGTTTCGCCTTTGTCCTCCATCTCGAAGCGCCGCAGGATGCAGTCGAAGCCCAACACCAATGCCGGTTCTCCGATGCGTTCGCGCAGCTCGCCGAATTTTTGGGCCAGGCTTGAGGTCATGTCGAAGCCTTCGCCCAGGCGCAGCACCAGTCCGACATCGATGGCGCAGGCGAAGGTCAGGCTGTCATCGTCCTGGCACTGGATGATGGAGCGCACGAAGTTCGTGCTGCCGACGCGCACGATCAAGGGGTGGCGGGCAAATTGCACCAGATCCAGCTTTTCCCGGGGACAGCCGATCAGCCGGGCATATTCCTGGGCGGCGGGGCGACCATTGATTTCCGTGACGATGCGTTGATCCACATCGGCGCCCGTGACGACCAGCCTTTGTTCCAGCGGCAGAAAATGTTCGGTCTTGAAGACGTGAAAAGCGCGGTTGGTGTGCACCAGCATGACCAGGACACAATCGTGATGCAGCCGGCCGTCGTAAAGGATGGGACTGCTGCTGAATTGCCGTCCGTCGCTCGCCGACCCCCCGCACACGGGAATGTCGCCAAGCACGGCGTGAATGGCGCTGGAGACATGTTCTTCGCGCAGGCAAAAGCCGTCGAACAGGGTGACGGCGAAGTATCGCCCGCTTCCCTGGACCTGGGGTTCCGCCTGATCAAGAAGATTTTGCAGGGTGCTCAGGGTTTCTTCGCTGCCGCGTTCGGACAAATGATCGATCAGCCGGCACGAAACCGAGAAATCGGGAGAGGACAATCCCACGGCCACCACGGTGTTCCGAGTATAGCCGAGCGGGCCGATTTCTCCGCCGGTGCTGCATCCGACCACGGGAACGGGGGCAAAGGCCCGGCTCAGGGCTTGGGCCAGTTCGTCGGCGTCGGGGCGGGGAAAGAAATAGACGATCAGAATGCGCAGATCGGACGTATCGATGTCCTGCCGCAAAGAGCGGACGATCTCGCCGACGTCGCAAGCCGTGGTCTGCGCCTGCTGGGTGCAAGGTGGCATGATGGCCGTTCCCCCAAAGTCATCATGAACGGCCATCTTAGTGGATGGTCTGCAGGATGACAAACGGGGAGTAGGGGGGGGGCCCTAGCCGAGTTTTTCGGCCAGGAATTTGCCGACGCCAATGCTGACCAAAGCACTGACCTGCGACAGTCCCAATCCTTGGCGGTTCGCCGGCAGCCAGCGCATCAATATTTCGGCGACTCGGGACAAATCCTGCGGGCGGGATTTCCAGCCCTGGATTTCGGCTTTGGCCGAAATGTCTCCGGCCAGATAACTGGTCAAGGCCGCCAGATCGGCATGGGCCTGACGGGTTTCGCCGTTGAACAGCTTGGCGAAGAAGCCGCCCAGCTTGCCGCTGGTTTCGATGCGCTTCAAGGCGGATCTGGCCAGCCCGCCAAGAGTGGCGGCTTCCGTGCGGGCGTTGAGCACGGTCAGGGCCGAATCGGGAATATTGCCTTCAAACTGCGGCGCCAGCGGACGACTGGGATGCAGGGAGATGAATGCCGGCTTGGCATCGAAGGTCATGAAGGTGATTTCGGCTGAATGCTCGACATGGTCGACGTCGATGCGAAAAATGCCGGTGTTGGAGATTTCAGCATCCGACAAGGCCAGACGCGACAAGTTGGCGTCATAGCGGCGGCCGCCCATGAAAATGCTGCCGTTGCGGATGATCTCGACGGCGACTTCCTTGCCGTCGGCGGCGTTGACCAGCGAAAATTTAAAGCCGCGCGGCGTCGCCTCGTGGAAGCGGACGGGATCGTATTGCAGATCGGGTGCGGGCAGGCCGAAGGCGCGCATGGCCTGGTGTAGCGTGTCGATGCGGGCGGCGAAGATATGGCCGAAGCTTTGGGCGATGTCCTTGATCAACTGGGAATCGGGTTCGATGGCCAGGGCGTAGCCGTCCTGGCCCAGCCGGTCGATGGGCTGGCCGGGATAAACGCTGTCAGGGGTGGCGGCGCCGCGCTTCGCGGTAACGGTGACGGTCTTCACGCCTTCCACCGGAGCCACCAGTTCGACCGTCACGGTGCGGCCGTCGCGCAGCATCGGCACGAAGGGCCCCTTGCCCTGGGCTTCGAAATCCGGCTGCACCACATAAGGGCGCCCGGCGGGATCGTCGGTGAAGCGGGTTACGAAGCCATGAGGTTGGGCGGCGTTGTCTTCGTCGGCCAGGAAACGGTCAAGAGCGGGCTGGGCGTCTTCCTTGATCTGGCTGACGACCTCGGCGTCAAGGCTCAAGGTTTGGGGCGCAAGCGCATCAAGGCCGTAAGCCTTGGGGCCGCTTTCGATAACCAGATCCCCGCTCATTATACCTCTCCCGGTTCGTTCGCTCCGCCCAATAGGCTTCGGGAACTCTCGCATTGGCATGCGGCGCTTTCAGCAATTCTTTGGAAACGTGAAGAATTGCCAAGGCCGAATGGTTGGCTTGTGCTTGCAGGTCCGTTTAAAACTTCAGGACGTACTGAGCCTGTTGCATATTTGCCGGATTCCGCCGTTGTCTCAAGTACGAAAATAACGGACGGAGCAGGCCCTATTTGCTGAGGCGGTTTACCATTCCTTCACCGCCTGCGGGGCATGCTTTCGGGTATGCAAAACGTTCTCGCCAAATACGCGTTTTCCGCTTCGGACTGGTACCAGTTGGGCCGGTCCTTGCTGGGGGAAAATCGCATGCTGCAAGCCGGTCTTTGCTTTAAGGCGGCGATCGCGGCAGACGTCACCTGCGTCGAGGCCTGGTACAACCTGGCTCATTGCCAGGAAGATCTGGGGCTGATGCATTCGGCCAACCAATCCCTGGTTTGCGCGCTGGCGGTTCAGCCCGATTACGGCGCGGCGCGGGGCAAGCTGGTGCAGGTCCTGCTGCACCAGGGCATGGAGCAGCAGGCATTCCAGGTCTGGTGGGCGGGCAAGAAGCTCTGGCACCAGATTCGCCGCAACCAGTTTAGATAGCGAGAAGGCGGGTTCAGACTTGCTGGATGGCCGACAAAATCCACGGAGCCCCCGGGCTGCGCAGAATGGTCCAGACCTCGACGGTCTCGACCGGGCTGTCCGGGTCGCCCGCCACCACCTCGCCGCCGGGATGGCGGCTGGAGTGGGAAAGGGTGTAATCCACGGCAGTCCATTGCAGCGTCACCGTGGCGTAGTCCAGCGGGCCTTCGCGCCAGGTCTCGTTGACATCGCCCTTCAACAGACGCACCTGTTCGACCCGGTTTTCCAAACCGCGGGCGCGGTCTTCGGACAATTGTTCGTTGAAATATCCCGCCATTTCGGGAGTCGCCAAGCGTTGCAAGGCGGCGCCGTCGCCCGTGCTCCAGGCTCCCTGGATTTCCACCAGCAAGGTTTCGATGGCTCCCAGGTCTTGGTCGCTCAATACGAACTGTCGGGGATTGGCCGGGCGCGGCGCCTGATCGGCGCGGGCGGCGTTGGTCGCCTGATCGGCATGGGCGGCGTAGGCGGCGGGAGCGGTCAAGATCGGAGCCGCCGAAAGGACGGGCTCGCCGAAGCCGGGTTCCCGATGGGCGGTAATGGACGGAGCGCGATTCGGACCGTCGAGACCGGGTTGGTCGAAACTGGGTTCGCGGGGGCTGAAGCCAGGTTCGGCGATGAAGTCGTCGCGGCGGTAGCCGGAGACCTGGGCGGTGGGACGGTTGCCCAGGAATTTGCCCAGCAGCCAGCGTCCGACGAAAAAGATCAGCGCCAGTTGAATGACGGTGCCGAGGAAGCCGCCGCTGCCTTCTCCGAAGAAGGAGTGGCCGCCGCCGAAAATGAAGGAGCCGATGCCGGCGCCGATCAGGCCGCCCGCCAACCCCGAAAAGAACGAGCTGCGCGCGCTGGGCATGGCTTGGCCGGGCATGGCGGCCGGTGCGGCGGTGGTCACCTGCTCGCGGGGCACGGCCATGGGAGCCAGACTTTCAGACTGCACGGCGGGACCGGTGGGAACGGCTTTGACCGCCGGCGGAGTGGTGCTGCGGGTGATGGGCTGCGCAGCCGAACCGCTGGAGGAGTTGTGTTGCAGGAAACTGCCGGTGCCGGGCGCCGGAGCGGTGGCCTCGCCGGTGGGGGAAACCCCGCTGTAGGTCTTGCTGCCGCGGCTGCCCATGCTGGAACTTTTGCCGGCTTTGGCCCAGGCGGGGGCGGCGGGCAGGGTGGCGGTCATGGAAAGCATGCCGGCCAGCAGCAGAAGCGAAAGAACGCGGTTGAGCTTCACGGGAGAAGTCTCCGTCTGAGGATGAATTGCGCAGGGACATTAGAGCAATTCGCCGCCCGAAGGAACGGGCGACGTGGCGTTCATGCCCGGCCCCGCTTTTGTGGCACGGGGCTTGCGAAGCTTATGCCTGTGGATTGTGTCAAAAAGGCGGAACCCTTTGCCGCGCCAGCCGAAACAAATTCGGCTTCCCGGCAGGATATGCCGCAGCAGTGTTTTTATCTCGGCAAGTTTTGCCGGATGATATGAGGAGCAAGAAGATGTTCGATGGTCCCGCCAACGCCAGCCTCTCCGCCTCGGTTTCGTCCGCGCAGATTCCGCCGTCCTATTCCCCCGTCGACGACGAGCATCTAAGCTCGGCCTACAGCGATGTTCGCGAAATCGACCAGCAGGCCGATACCGTCGCCGCCTTGGCGGCGCAGGACACCCAGCGCTTCGCTCAGTTCCTGTCCGATCGCCTGAACGGCATCGGCACACGCACCGGACGCGCCATCATTTTCGCCATCCTGCCCGACGGCAGCGTCGGCGTGGTGGGGGCGCATACCGACAAGGTCAAGCTGGAGCAGCTATTTCAGGACGACCGCGACCTGTTCCAGCAGTTTCATCAGGTGGCCCGCCAGAACGACATGGTGGCCTCGGCGGAAGTCTGCCGCCGCTATCTGGAAGATTCCTATAACGCCCATGGCGAATCCGCCCGCATGGCGGTGTGGCGCCGCTATCGGGCCTTGTGCGATCAGATGGAAAGCATGGCCGGCCGTCTGATCCTGGCCGGAGGGCAATTGCTGTCCGGAGCCTTGCAGTTCACCCACACGGCCCTGGCGCAGCAGTAACCGGCTTTCCGCCATTAACCTTAAGAGGTCAGTGGGGCTTGCTTCCGCCGCCGTGCGACACGGCGGGCGGGCGGGCCGGGCCGGGCGATGGGCTGTGCGACGATGACGAAGAGTGGCGGCTGCCCTCCTGATCCTCGTCGTCATGGGCCTTGACGGCGAAGCCGTGCAGCACCCAGCTCATGGCGAAGCCGATCACCAGCCAGACGCACATGCCGCCGACAAGAAATTCTCCGGCCTGCTGTAAACCGACGGCACCTTCGCTGAAGCGGCCCTGGGCGTGCTCCATGGCGGTATAGGGAATCATCCCCACGGCTCCGGTCAGGCCCAGTCTCAGCCAGCCTTTGTTGCGGATGGGGGAAAGGCGATAGCCGGACATGACGCGATCCTTTGCTCAAAAAGGAGGGCCGAAGCATCATTATCCGTCAGAGACGCTTTCGGCGCAATCGGGCGGAATGGTGCAGGGGGACTCTTGCCGTGAGTTCTTGCAAGTGTCATAGATACAACGCTCTGGGGGGTCTCTAACGGTCGGAGCCAGAGAAAAAATGTCCACGGCCGCAAAATTATCCTGGCGAGGTTCGTTGGTCGGCATCGTCGACGACAGCAGCGAATGGCGCCGCCAAGTACGGAATATGTTCTTTTCCTTCGGCGCCAAGGACGTGGTGGAAGCCCGTGACGGTTCCGAAATGCTGCATCTCGCCCAGACTTATGGTCGGCCGCTTGATCTGATCATGGTCGATGACGAAATGGACCCGTTGGACGGCTTCATGGCCATGCGCACTTTGCGTTCGACGCCGGGGCTGCCGGGCCGCCGCGCCACCGCCATCCTGATGCCGGGACACGGTAGCGTCGATATCCTCAAGCGGGCTTTGGACGTCGGCTATCACAGCATCCTGCCGAAGCCGTTTTCGGCCTCGCAGCTTGGCCAGCACCTGCTGCGGGTATTGACACGCCCCATGCAATGGACGGATGAAGGCGGCATGCTCCGCCCGGTGATCAGTCAGGGTGGGGACTAATTCCCGGCCCTGAGGATGAGGGGCGCTCCACGCGACGAAAGTCTTAAAATCTTTACCGACGTTTTCCCTGAAATTTGGTTAGCCTCTTCAGGCGGTCATTCCCTAGTTGCACGTTATCGGCTGATGAACCAGGCGGCTGAAACGTGTTAGGATGATCTGCTGGGTCGAATCTCGCCCTCGCGCCCTCTCCCTGTGGGTGCGGCGGGCCGGACGGCGCAGCCAAACCAAGAAAGCAAGTCGATAGATCAAACATCATCGATCAAGGGGAACGAAATGGAAATCAAGAAAGTCGGTGTCATCGGATGTGGCACCATGGGTCTCGGTGTCGCCCAGGTCATTGCCCAGGCCGGCATCAAGGTCGTGTCTGTCAAGGCCACTCCCGGCTCCACCGATAAGGTCAAGGACGGTCTTGAGAAGTCGCTGGCCAAATCGGTCGAGCGCGGCAAGATGGAAGCCGAGATCAAGGACAAGATCCTGTCTCACATCAGCTTCACCACCAACGAGGCCGATGTTGCCGATTGCGACCTGATCATCGAGTCGATCGTCGAAGACATCGATACCAAGAGTGCTCTGTTCCAGCGTCTTGAGGGCATCGTCTCCGAAGACTGCATCATCACCACCAACACCTCGACCCTGTCGGTAACGGCGCTGATGAGCGTGTGCAAGCACCGCAAGCGCATTGCCGGTCTGCATTTCTTCAACCCGGCTCCGACCATGGCGCTGGTCGAGATCATCCATGCCTTTGAAACCTCGGAAAAGGTGGTTAAGGCCCTGGACAAATTCACCAAGCAGATTGGCAAGGATCCGGTTCTGGTGCAGGACACCACCGGCTTTATCGTCAACCGCCTGCTTACCCCCTATATGCTGAACGCCATTCGCCTGCTGGAGCAGGGAACCGGCACCATCGATGCTATCGACAAGGCGATGATGCTGGGCGCCGCCCATCCCATGGGGCCGTTCGCCTTGGCCGATTACATCGGCCTGGACGTGGTGCAGGCGATGGCGCAGAACTGCTACGACGATGCCCGCAGCAGCGACCTGGCCACACCGCATACTTTGCAGCGTCTGGTTCAGTTGGGGTATCTCGGGCGCAAGACCGGCAAGGGCTTCTATGATTATTCCAAGAAGCCGGCCGAGCCGAACGGCGACCTGAAGCGTCCGGTCGCCTGAGCCCGAACGGAACGGCCCGGTCGTCCCAAGACGGCTGGGCCTCAGACGAAAATCCCCCGGCGCCAAGCGCTGGGGGATTTTTTTTAGTCTTCAGCCAGATCGTCTTCGTCGTGCGGCCGAAAATCTTCCGGGTCAACATCGCCCTGGATGGAATCGCCAAGGCTTTTGATCAATTCCCTCAGTCGCTTGCGCAGCGTGGGGCTGGAAATCTTGAAATAGCATTCCAGCAAGGCGTTGGTTTCGTCGTCGCCGGTGACGGCGCTGCCGCTTTCTTCGTGCAGGCGCTGATCGACCTGGGCCGCGACCTCGGGAGCGATGTCGTCGAAAAAGAACGATACCGGCACGCCAAGAACGACGGAAAGATCAAACAGCCGGCTGGCGCTGACACGGTTGGCGCCGCGTTCATACTTCTGCACTTGCTGAAAGGTCAAGCCTAGGGCGTCGCCCAATTTTTCTTGGCTGAAACCCAACAATTGGCGTCGTAATCGAATGCGGCTGCCGACATGAGCATCGAGCGGGTCGGTGGTTTTGCCAGTTTTTCCCTCGGACACCCGGCCTTTGGGGCGTCCTCTTCCCTTTGTGGAAGACATTCTTTTATGGTTCCTAATTGGATTGGTACGAGCGCATTCTTCCACTATTCAAGTCAACGTGCAACAAGATGGGGTTGTGAATTTGTAAGTTCCAATCATTATGCAGTAATCTCGTTTGATTAAATCTTTTTTATACGGCAATACCCCACAAGGTTGTGATTGTTGTCATGTTGTTTTTCTATAGAGGGGTTAAGCGCACTGTTTTTCCCTTTTCAATGGATGGCTCCGCTTTCTGTTGCATTCTTGCTGAGGCGCGGCAGGGAATTTACGCCTATGCCCAGGGCGGGCATACTTTGGTTGTGTGGTCTACTGTCGGCAGGCATGCAACCTTGCAATTAGTAAGGTTAAGTCTGAAAGCGCAGGCTGCGGCGTCGAGGTGTTCATGCTGGCGAGGATAGGTCTGGGGGGGCATTTAGGGGTCGCTTTCGCCCTGGTGGCCGCCATTGTCGGCGCCACGATTTGCGAGGTCGCCAGCCGCAGTGTGGCGGCAAGCGTGCGCGAACATGTGTTGTTTGATCTTCGCCAGCAGGCCGAAGATGTGAACCACGACATCGATATCAGTTTGAACCTCAGATTCGAGCGTATCCGCGTGGCGGCGGAGAGCTTGGGCGGCAGTGGTCTGGCTTTGGATGGCGAAGACGCGGCGGCCTGGACCGACGCCTTGCAGTCGTCCTTTTCCGAAGTGGCCTGGGTGGCGCTGCTGGATGCCGAGGGAAAGGTGGCGGCCACCAGCGACGCCGGGCCCCTGGTCGGAGTGCGCTATGCTCTTGGGCAGGAACTTGGCTCGACGGAGCGCATCGTCCGGGCCGAGGTCGGGCAGTCCGGGCGCTATCTCTTGTCCCAGCCCTTGCGGGACCAGCGCGGCAGAGTTATCGGACATCTGTTGGCGGAATTCGATGAAAGCTGGATCGTCAAGGTGGTGGAAACCGTGCTTCAGGCCCATGGCCTGAAAAACGGCGAGCAGATCCTGGTGGGCGATGCCCAGGGGCGTCTGCTGGGTTATGTCTCCGACAGGGGATTGCAGCCATCCGGCGGGGTATTTGATGCCGGAGTCAATCTGTTCCAGGGCGAACGGGAATGGCCCGACGGCTTTCATTCGTTGACGGTGGTTCTGCCGGTCGCCCGTTCCGTCGACGCTCCTGTTCTGCGCTGGCAGGTGAGCGTCCGCGACGATCTTGAGCAAGCGGACATTCCGGCAAGAATGGTGCGCCAACGCATCTACATCATCGGTTCTCTGCTGATCGTTGCCGGGGCGGCGATGGGGGCAGGGGCGTCCTTGCGGCTGTCCAGCCCCTTGCGCCGGCTGGCGCGTGCCGCCGAACTCATCTCCGAAGGACAATTGGGCGGCGGCATTCCCCGCATGAACCAGTTCCGCGAAGTGGTTCAGCTTTCCGACGCGCTGCGCCACATGGTGGGCACCTTGCGCAGCAACGAGGCGCGTTTAAGTCTGCTCAATGAAACGCTGGCGGCGCATATTCGGGATCGTGACGCGGATTTTCGCGCGGCCCATGCCGGCCTTCTGGCCAACGAATCGAAGCTGCGGGCGGTGATCGAAACGGCCATCGACGGGGTCATGATCGTCAATGCCCAGGGGCGGATCGAAATCTACAACCTGTCTTGCGAAAAGATTTTCGGCTGGCGACGTTCCGAGATTCAGGGAAAGTCCATTCTGATGGTCCTGCCGGGAGACTGGCAGCAACTGCATCGCCAGATGTTTGACGGCGAAAAAGACATCGACGAAGAAAAGGTGCGGGGGCACGCCCGGGTGGTTCGAGGCGTGCGGAAGGACGGTTCCGGGTTTCCGCTGGAAATCTCGCTCAGTTCCACCGAGGTGGAAGGAAGCCATATCTACGTGGCGATGGTCCGCGATATCAGCGAGCGGGTGGTGGCCGAGGAAAAGCTGTTCGCCATGGCGACGCAAGACGCCCTGACCGGCGTGCGCAATCGGCGTTATTTCCTTGAGGGATTGGAGGCCGAGGTGGCTCGTTGCCGTCGCAACGGCCATGCCTTGAGCCTGGTGACGCTGGACGCCGACTATTTCAAATCCATCAACGACACGTTCGGCCATGCCGCAGGCGATCTGGTGCTGAAGCGGCTGGCCGAGACTTGTCGCGACAACCTGCGCGAGGTGGATTTTGTCGGCCGCATGGGTGGCGAGGAATTCGCCATCGCCATGCCCGATACCGACGAGCGGACGGCGGCTCTGGCCGCCGAACGGCTGCGTCAGATGGTTGCCGACCTGCGTTTGGATTTCGAGGGGCAGCAATTGCAGGTCACCATGTCCGTCGGCATCGCCTCCTTGCGCCACGATGTGCCGGAACTGGGCGTCGAAGATTTGCTGCGCAGAGCCGACAAGGCGTTGTATAAGGCCAAGGCCGACGGCCGGAACCGCGTGGTTCTGGCATCTGCTTGAAATAGAGTCGTTTTGCCCATATTGGGCGGTTGACAGGGGCGGGGCTGTTGCGTATGTTCCCCGCCTCCGGTCGAGCAAGTGGGAGTGTTTCCCTCGGGCTCTTTCAGTCAAGGATGAGGCCATGAAGATCCGTAATTCCCTGAAGTCGGCCAAGCTGCGCGACAAGAACTGCCGGGTGGTCCGTCGGAAGGGCCGCGTGTACGTCATTAACAAGACGAACCCGCGCTTCAAGGCCCGCCAGGGCTGATTGCCTGGGCAACGACTGACCGCCGCGCCTTAACCGGCGCTGCGGAGTTCAAAAAAAACCGCGCTTCCCATTATGGGCGGCGCGGTTTTTTTTGTGGGTAACAACAGGGGCGTAAAACAAAAAAGGCGACCCGAAAGCCGCCTTCTCCGTTTTGGTATCCGCGCTTGTCTTAGGTTTCTTCAACCACGGCGACACGCAGGATATTGGTGGTGCCCGAAGTGCCGAAGGGCACGCCGGCGGTGATCACCACCTGTTCCTTCCACTGGGCGAAGCCCTGTTCATGGGCGACGCGCAGAGCCACGGCGACCATTTCGGCGAAGCTGTGGACTTCCGGCACCACCACGGTATGGGCGCCCCATACCAGCGACATCTGTCTGGCCACCTTGACGTCGGTGGTCAGGCTGAGAACCGGCACGTCGGGCCGCTGGCGGGCGGTACGCAAGGTGGTGGAGCCGGACGAGGTGAAGGTGACGATGGCGGCTACCGACAGGGTGTTGGCCACCTGACGGGCGGCGGCGCTGATGGCGTCGCGGGTGCTGTCGGTGGGTTGCGAATGCGCCGCCTGACGCAGCAGGTGATAATATTCGTCGCTTTCCACCCGGTCGATGATGCGGTCCATCATGGTCACGGCGTCGATGGGGTAGTCGCCGGCGGCGGTTTCCGCCGACAGCATCACGGCATCGGCGCCGTCATAGATGGCGGTGGCGACGTCCGAGGCTTCGGCGCGGGTGGGGGTGGGGGCGTGCACCATGCTGTCGAGCATCTGGGTGGCGACCACCACCGGCTTGCCGGCCTCGCGGGCGGCGCGGACGATGCGCTTTTGCAGGATCGGCACGCTTTCCGGCGGACATTCGACGCCCAGATCGCCGCGCGCCACCATGATGCCGTCGGACAATTCGATGATGGCGTCCAGATGGTCGATGGCCGAAGGCTTCTCCAGCTTACTCATGACCAGGGCGCGGCCGTTCACCAGTTCCTTGATTTCCTGCACGTCTTCGGGCTTCTGCACGAAGGACAGCGCCACCCAGTCGGCGCCCATGTCCAGGGCGAAGGCCAGATCGGCCTTGTCCTTCTCGGTCAGCGGCGACAGCGGCAGGATCACGTTGGGAACGTTGACGCCTTTGTGGTTCGACAAATCGCCGCTGGTGATGACCACGGTTTCGGCAAAATCGGTGCCGTGCTTTTCGACGCGCAGCCGTACGCGGCCGTCGTCCAGCAGCAGCTCGGTACCGACCTGAAGGGCGGCGAAGATTTCCGGATGCGGCAGGTTGACGCGCTTGTCGTCGCCCAGGGCTGGATCCAGGTCCAGTCGGAAATGCTGTCCGGCGGCCAGATGAATTTTGCCATCAGCGAAGTTGGCGACACGCAGTTTCGGGCCTTGCAGATCGGCCAGAACGGTGATGGGGCGGCGGGTCTTGCGCTCGATCTCGCGGATGGTTTCGTAGCGGGCCTGGTGGTCTTCGTATGAGCCATGGCTGAAGTTCAGGCGGAAGACGTCGGCGCCAGCCAGAAACAGACCCTCGATGGTCTGCGGCGAGGTGCTGGCCGGGCCCAGGGTGGCGAGAATCTTGGCCTTGCGGGTGCGTTTCATCGATCTATCCAAATCCTGGCGGAGCATAAGTCAGATATATGGGGAGCAGGATGCTCCGCCGCCTCATGCTCTGCACTTTATTCTTTTATTGCGCGGCTTCGGGAATGAAGACGGCGCGGAAGTCATTAACATTCGTTCTGGTCGGTCCGGTGATAATCAAATCCTCCAGCGGCCCGAACAATCCAGAGGAATCGTTGTGGGCGAGAATGGCTCGCGGGTCAATATTTTTAGCCCGGGCGCGGGCTAAACTATCCGGCAGGATGATGGCGCCGGCCCCTCCGCTCATTCCATCGATCCCATCAGTGTCGCAGGCAATGGCTGAAATATTATTTCGCCCCTCCAGGGCCAAGGCCAAAGCCAGGGCGAATTCGCCGTTGGGGCCGCCTTGCCCGCGGGAGCGAACGGTGACCGTGCATTCACCGCCCGACAACAGGACGCAGGGCGGGTTGGCCGGCATGCCGAGGCGGGCGGCCGACAAGGCCATGCCGGCCATGGCGCGGGCGACCTCGCGGGCTTCCCCTTCGATGGCGTCTCCCAGCAGCACGGGAGTGACGCCGGCCTTTCGGGCGGCTTCGGCCGCGGCCATCAGCGATTCCGCGGGGCGGGCGATGATGGACAAGGTGGAGCGGGACAGCCGCGGGTCTCCCGGTTTCGGTGTTTCCTCGCTTTGGCGTTTCAGGAACTGCACGACGGCAAAGGGGATTTCCAGCTTGTAGCGGCGGACGATCTCCAGGGCTTCCTTGCTGGTGCTGCGATCCGCCACCGTTGGGCCGGAAGCGATGCTGGACGGATCGTCTCCCGGTACATCGGAAACGATCAGGGCATGGATCGGCGCCGGCCATGCCGCCAAAGCCAGCCGCCCGCCCTTGACGGCCGACAAATGTTTGCGCAGACAATTCATCTCGGAAATGGGGGCGCCGGACAGCAGCAGCCCTTGATTGACCAGGCGCTTGTCGTCCAGGGACAGCCCGGGAGCGGGCAGAGACATCAGGGCCGAGCCGCCTCCCGAGATCAAGGCCAGCACCAGATCGTCTTCCGTCAGGTTTTCCAGCAGGGCCAGCATGCGGGTGGCGGCTTTGAAGCCGGCGATGTCGGGCACGGGATGTCCAGCTTCGGCGATTTCGATGCGCTCGGTGGGGGCTCCGTGGCCGTAAGGACAGATCACCAGACCGGATAAGGGACCGTCCCAGGCGGCTTCTACGGCGGCGGCCATGACGGCCGCGGCCTTGCCGGCACCGACGACGATGGTCCGGCCTTTGGGGCGCGGCGGCAGGTGGGCTTTGAGGCGCGGCGCCGGATCGGCGGCGGCCAGGGCGGCATGGAACAGATCAAGCAGGAATGCGCGGGGATCGCTGACCGTCACGGGGAGAGTTCTCTCTGGAGGAATGTCAATAACGACATAACTTTATGGGGCTTCTGTTGTCCCCGGCAAGGGGTGTCTGGTACTGTGTCGGGCAATCAAGCAACAATGACATCCCCCCGGAGAACCATGCGTCCCCAACTCGCCGCCGCCGCTCTTGTTCTGATGATCGGGGGCGTGTTTCCCGCCTATGCCGATGATGTCGCCAACAACATCGAGCAGGCTCGCGCCGCCTATGCCAAGGGCGACGCCCTGCATACCCTCTCTGCTCTTCAGGCGGCCCAGACGGCGGTCTATGGAAAGCTGGCCGACCAGTTCGGCAAGGCCATGCCCGCCGCCCCCGCTGGTTGGGAAGCGTCGGCACCGGAAAGCCAGTCGCTGGACAGCATCGGCGGCGGTCTGACCGTCACCAAAGGCTTCACCAAAGGCGAGGCGACCTTGAACGCCACCCTGGTGGTGGACAACCCGGCGGTGGCCGCCGGCGGTGCGCCGCTTAAGCAGCCTGTGAAGGCCGGTTGGAGCAAAATCAAGATCGGCAGCGACGACGCCCTGGAACGCTTCGATTCCTCGACTCGTTCCGGCGAAATCATGATCATGATCGCCGACCGCGTGCTGCTTCAGATCGAAGGCAACGACATTACCAAAGACGACGCTTTGCTCGACGCCGCCAAAAGCTGGAACATCGCGGCGATCCGGAAGGTGTTGGGCGTTCAATAAAGGGCCGGGTTTCTGGGCTCCGCCCAGATCCGCAAAGGGCCGCAAGGCCCTTTGGTCACCGCTGCGTATCAGCCGCCCAAATTCATCTTATTCAGGGTGTAGGGAATAGACGTGCGCAGAAGTTGAACCAGCGCCTGATGGATTTGCTCGCGTTGAGCCGGTGTCATATCGGCCCAATGGTCGGTCCATTCGAAATCTTTTAGATCTTGCATCGGAGGTTTTTCCGAGGGCGGGATAATCAAAGGCCTTTCCGAAAGTTCTTTAAGGGTGTGACCATCCAGTAAGATAACTTCCAGGAACGTATGGGCATGGGGCGCACGTTTGCCGATTGGCAAATACCATTTGCTAACGCCAACCCCATAGTCCACAGGGCGCTGTCCCTGGTAGGCCTGAGCAGAATTGCTGAGCGCAATCGCAACGATCAAATCAGGGGACTGGGTGAAAGAAACCTTCTGGCGGATTTCTTTCTGGATTGCCAACTCGTCACGCGTGAACTTGTCGAGCCGAGTGTCATAATCCACGACTGGAGAGGAATGGCTTGGGGTGATGATGGTGAATTTTTTCGATAAAGCCTCGTTACCAATCTGGGCCACTAAAGCATCCAGATTCCATTCCGGAATCTCGGCAAATTCCTCATTGTTCTCGAAAACGGTTATGCCGGTTGTGGCAACGAGAATTTTTGAACCGACGCCAGGAATAACGGTCACGGTCTTGGCTGAGGAAATCGAGGGCGGGGCCATTTCGGGTTTGGCTGCGCAACCCGACAATAAGGCTGCCGCAATTACACCGGCCAGAACGTTTCTCACTCCATCCCTCCCTTGGAGTCCGTGGATGAGTAATGGTGTCATAGCTCTCCAACAGATTGAAGTGTAACTTAAGGCCTACCTCACCAGTCCCACCAACGCCGGCAATAGTAGCGCCGTAGCCAAACCGTTGAGGCCCATGGCAAGCCCGGCAAAAGCTCCGGAGACGGCCGATGAGTGCATGGCCCGCGCCGTGCCGATGCCGTGGGCGGCGATGCCCCAGGCGACGCCTCGGGCGATTTCGTCCTTGACCCGCACCAGATCGAGAACCCAACTGCCGAAGGCGGCGCCGGTGATGCCGGTCAGGATGACCATGACGGCGGCCAGCGACGGAATGCCGCCGATCTGCTCGGCGATGCCCATGGCGATGGGGCTGGTGACCGATTTCGGGGCCAGGGACAGCAGGATGGCCGGCTCGGCTCCCAGGACATAGGCGATGCCGACGGCGGTGCCGATGGCGGTCAGAGAGCCCACCAGCAACGAGGTGACGATGGCCACCAGGGATTTGCGGATGGCTTCGAACTGGCGGTAAAGCGGCACGGCCAAGGATACGGTGGCCGGACCCAGCAGGAATTGCAGGAACTGGGCGCCGCCGAAATAAGTTTTGTACTCGGTGCCGCTGATCAGCAGCAGGACCGACAGGGTGGATACCGACAGCAGGACCGGATTGCATAGGGGATTGGCGCCGGAGCGGCGGAACAGTGCCTCGGCTCCCTGGAACACAACCAGGGTCAGAGTCAGCCACAGCAGCGGCGTCGTGGACAGATAGACCCACAATTCCTGAAGGTGGGGCGTCATTCCGCCGCTCCCTTCCGGTTCATGCGCTGCATCACCACTCCGGTGACGGCGATGGTGATCAGGGTGCCGACGATGACGGCTCCGGCTACCGGCAGGATGGCGTCGGACAGGCGCTTCAGGTGCACCACCACTCCGACGCCGGCGGGAACGAACAGCAAGGACAGATACCGCAGCAGGGTGCCGGTCACTTTTTCCATTTCGACCGGTACGCGGCCGCGAACCACCAGGCCGATAAACAGGATCACCATGCCGACCACCGGCCCGGGAATGGGTAAGCCGCTCAGACGGACCAGAACCTCTCCGGCAAGCTGGCAGCCCAGTAACAGCGTGATATAGGCAAGCACGAAAGCCTCTCCTCCCAAGGACGGCTTTCAGATTGGCCTGTGGCAGGGCCGGTATCAAGGGGGCGAAAGAAATAGGGGCGGTCCGAAGACCGCCCCGAACTCCGACGAGGAAATCTCTGTTTATTCGGCGTCGCCGGGCGGATCGAGATCCTCGTCCCAGCCGTCTTGCGGCGGCTTCACCGTGGCAATCCATTTTTCCAGCATCACCACGTGTTCGGCTTCTTCCTCGGCGAACATCTTGGCGTATTTCTTGACTTCCAGATCGGTCGCCTTGTGGGCCTGTTCGGCGTAGTACTCATAGCCCTTTTTTTCGTTGAACAGAGCCAGTTGCAGGCAGTGATAGGGCGTCATCATGTAGTGAGCGCGGTCGGAAGGGGCGGACTCCGGGCTTTCCCCATCCTTCCACTGATATTCCCATGGACGCAGCTGTGGCAGGGTATAGCCAGCGGCGATACCCTTTACTTCGTCCAGGTGCAGTTTCGAGAAGCTGGAGAGCTTGCGGAACAGCTCGGCCACTTCCTTGTTGTTGTGGACCTCCATGGAGTCGGCCAGTTCGGCGTACCGCTCGGCGGCTTCATGCTCCAGGGCGACGGCATGGGCAAGAAAGGTAGCGATGTCAGAGGTCATGACGCGAACTTCCTTTCGATATCGGCGAAGGTGGCTTTGACCTTGCGCTCGGGCATGAACGCCGGGCGGTTGCCGGCGAACAGCACGCCGGTGGTGTAGCCGTCGTCATAGGCCAGCCGCTGCATGGCCTCGGCCACCAATTGGGCCGGGCTGGCGTCGGAGGCGTGGACCGACTGCTTCCATTCCCGCTGTTCCGGGCGATAGGTCACGCAGGGGCTGAGAACGTGAATGAACGAGAAACCGGGATGGTTGACGCCTTCCACGATCAGGCGGGCGACTTCGTTGGGGTTTCCGGCGAAACCGCGGGCGATGAAATTCGCACCCGAGGCCAGGGCCAGACGGGCCGGTTCGACCGGCGAAATGCCGGTGCCTTCCGGGGTCAGCTTGCTGTTGCACCAGTCGGGGGCGGTGGTGGGCGAGGCTTGGCCCTTGGTCATGCCGTAAACCTGATTGTCCATGACGATGTAGGTCATATCGACGTTGCGGCGGCAGGCATGCATGAAGTGGTTGCCGCCGATGGACAAGCCGTCGCCATCGCCGCCGGCGGCGAGAACGGTCAGGTCCGGGCGGGCCAGCTTGACGCCGGCGGCGATGGGCAGGGCGCGGCCATGCACGCCGTGGAAGCCGTAGACGTTGGTATAGGCGGGAATGCGCGACGAACAGCCGATACCCGAGATGAAGGCGATGTCCTCGCGGGCGCGGCCCAGGTCGGCCAAGGCTTTGGTGACGGCGGACAGCACGGCGTAATCGCCGCAGCCGGGGCACCAAATGGGCTTGACGTCGGACTTGAAGTCGGCGGCGGTCAAATTGGTGGGAGCGTTCATGGCGGTCACTTCCAGGCGAGAAGACGGTTGACGATTTCAGCGGGACGGATCGGCAGCGGACCGGGCCGGTTGACCACGGCGATTTCCGACGGCAGATCGTAATGGGCGCGCAGGAACTTGGTGAACTGCTGCCCGTGGGTCTGTTCCGCCACCAGAACCTTCTTCACGCCTTTCAGCGCCGCCGCCATCTTGTCCGGGCTGGCCGGCAGGATCAGGCGCAAGCTGACGAGCTTGGCCTTGACGCCCTGCTCGGCGGCACGTTCCATCGCTTCCCGCACCGGGCCGGTGATGGCGCCCCAGGTCAGAATGGCGATGTCGCCCTCTCCTTCGACTTCGGCCCAATGATCGCCGTAATCGAAGTTGGTCAGCTTGTCGGCGCGCTTGTCCATCTGCGACTGGTGGTCGCTGGCCTGGGACGACGGCGTGCCGCGTTCGTTGTGTTCCAGGCCATCGGCCACATACTGGCCGCCGGGAGTGCCGGGAATGGCCATGGGCGAAATGCCGCTGTTGGTCAGGCTGTAACGCTTATAGGCCTCCAGGGCGCCCTCGGCCACCAGACGCTTGCCGACATAGGGATATTCCGGCGGCTTGGCGACGATGTTGCGCGACTGGCCCATGGCCTGATCCGACAGGACCAGGGCCGGCGTTTGCAGGGCTTCCGCCAGATAGACCGCCCATTGGGTGGTGAACAGACAGTCGACGATCGAGGTCGGAGCCACCACCACATGGGGCGCGTCGCCGTGCAGGCCGTAGACGGCGATGTTCAGGTCCGATTGTTCGGACTTGGTGGGAATGCCGGTCGAGGGGCCGCCGCGCATGACGTCCACCAGCACCAGCGGCGTTTCCGAGGCCACGGCCAAGCCGAGGGATTCGGTCATCAGCGCCAGGCCGGGGCCGGAGGTGGCGGTCAGCGACGGCAGGCCGGCGAAGGATCCGCCGATCACCATATTGATGGAAGCCAGTTCGTCCTCGGCCTGAACCAGGGCGCCGCCGGTTTTTTCCAAGGCCGGAGCCAACCATTCCAGAACTTCGGTGGCCGGGGTGATGGGATAGGCGGCAACGAATTTGATGCCGCCCTTCAGCGCACCGTATCCGGCGGCTTCGTTGCCGGAAATGTTCCAGCGGTCAGAACCGTCGTGCTTGTGCTCGGGCAGCTTGGCGACCGAGGGCAGGGACGTGGCGGCTTCGGCGCCGGCCCGCAGGGCGGCGGTGCTGGCGGCCAGAACCTCTTCGCCCTTGCGGCCCAACTGGGCGGTCAGCACATGAATCACCGATTCGATGGGCAGGCCGATCAGGGTGGCGGCGGCGCCCAGGCCGACCATGTTGGCGCGGCCGCCGGGGATGGCGCCGGCGATTTCCTTCATGGGCAGCGCGGCGGCCTGTGCGCCGTAGACGGCGATGGGTTCGGGAATTTCGCCCTGTTCGGGATCGCCGATCACGACGCTGCTTTTCGACAGCGGCAGTTCGGCGGCGAAGCGGTTGATGTTGCCCCAGTCGAAAGCGACCAGAACATCATAATAGTCGTCTAGGGACGAAATGGGCTTTGTGGAGATGCGCAGCAAAGCCGCGGCTTCGCCGCCACGGATCTGCGGTCCCATGGACCGGGTCATCAGACCGTAGAAACCGGCCTTGGCTGCCGCGTCCAGAAGAATCTGGCCCGCCGTCATTGCGCCCGCGCCACCGCTGCCGGTTAGCGCCACCGAAACAGAATACGCCGCCATTGTACCTCTCGCTCATCTAGGTTCGACAAAAGGCCGTCCGCCCCTATGGTGTGCCCCCGGGGACGACAAGCATGGACGTTACACAAAATCGTTGACCCGTGAATTGATCGAACGCAACCGGCCGTCATTTCGGCAATAAAATTATTTGCTGGAACGGGGCGGGCATGACCGAAATTCACGGGCCTTCAGCGCGAGCGCCGGAGCGCGGAGCCAGAGGTCCGCGTGCCGGTTTAAGCCGGCAATTCGCTGAATTCGATTTCGTAGCGGTCCGTCGGCGCCGAGAACTTCTTGAACGCGGCGATCACCTGGTCGGCGCTGGTGCCTTCCGGCACGTTGCTGACCTGATAAATGATGGAAGAACCGCTGGTGGGACCGGCGTCGGCGAGACGATGCGCCGGCGCGACCAAGCCTTCGCCGGCAACCTTGATCATGAACGAAGCCATACTGCTTCTCCGTTTCTGTAGGAGGCCCCACTCCTGCGAGACCGACTGTAGCAAGCCGAGGCTTTCTTGTCATGTCCCCATGTGGAATGAGTGTTTACAAGGTGCCGGGGTGGAGGCGCGGGAGTATGATGGGATTTCTTTCGGCGCCAAGACCGGAGCGGGAAATGGACGAGATGGAATTATTCCGCAGGCTGGGCCTGGCACTGGCCATCGGACTGCTGTTGGGGGTGGAGCGGGGCTGGCAGTTGCGCAATCTGCCTGAAGGCGAGCGGGTGGCCGGCATTCGCAGCTTCACCTTGATGGGGCTTTTGGGCGGTTTGTGGGGGATTCTGGGGCTGGAAATGGGCGAAGCCGTCACCGGCATCGCTTTTTTGGCCTTTGCCGCCCTGATCATCACGGCCCATGTCATGCGCCTGCGCAAGGAGCCCGACGATCAGGGCATCACCACCGAGATCGGCGGGCTGGTCACCTTCGCCTTGGGGGCGGTGGCGGCGCGTGGGCATCTGTCGGTGGCGGCTGCCGGCGGCGTGGCGGCGTTGGCCCTGCTCAGCGCGAAACAGCGGCTGCACGCTTTCGTTTCCAGCATCGAATATGTGGAGCTTGTGGCCGCGGTCCGGCTTTTGCTGATTTCCGTGGTCATGCTGCCCTTGTTGCCGGACGAGGGTTATGGTCCTGGCGGAGCCATCAATCCTTACCGGCTGTGGTGGGTGGTGGTTTTGATCGCCGCCATCAGTTTCATCGGTTATATCGCCATCAAGGTGGCCGGGCCGCGCATCGGCACGCTGCTGACTGGATTCTTCGGCGGCTTGGCCTCGTCGACGGCGCTGACTCTGAGCTTTGCCCGCATGGGGAAGGACAACCATACCCTCCAGCCGGTTTTGGCCGCCGGCGTTTGCGTGGCGGCGGCCACCATGTTTCTGCGCATTCTGCTGATTGTGGTAGTGTTGTCGCCGCCGATGCTGCGGCCTCTGGCTTTCCCGTTGGGCAGCATGGCGCTGGCGGCTTATGCCGGCGCGGCGTTGCTGTGGCTGGATCATCGGGGCGTCGTCGGCAAACGCGGCCCGGCCAAGTTGGCCAACCCTTTTGAATTGGCCACGGCCATCAAATTCGGCTTGTTTCTGGCGGCGGTGCTTGTCGCTTCCAAATTTCTCCAGGAACAGTTTGGCGATCAGGGCGTTTATGCCTTGGCGGCTTTGTCCGGTCTGGCCGACGTCGACGCCATTTCGGTCAGCATGGCCAAGCTGGCCAATAGCGGCCTGACGGTTTCCGTGGCGGCGGCGGCGGTGGTTGTCGCCTCGTTCGTCAATACTTTGGCGAAAGGGGCGATGGTGATCGTCGTCTGCGGCGGCACCATGGCCTGGAGGGTGGGGGCGGTGTTCGGGGTGTCTTGTGCCGTGGGCATAGCTGTCCTGAATTTTGCCTGACACTCATTCTCTTTCGCGACAACGGCGGATGACGGTATAAATTCCTTGGGAAGGGAGCGCTCCGGCACAGGTGTGGGGTAACGTATGCTTTTACAGGACGGCCAACTGGAACGTCGCCGATTGCCCGAAGGAGAGCTGATCTTCAGTCAGGGGCAAAAGGCCGACAACGCCTATATTCTGGCTTCCGGCAAGATCGCCATTTTCAAGATGGTGGAAGACAAGAAGGTGCATCTGGCGACTTTGCGCCCAGGCGCCCTGTTCGGCGAGATGGGGGTGATCGACGGCGCGCCGCGCATGGCTTCGGCCTTGACGCTGGCTCCCAGCACCCTGGTTGTAATTCCCGAAGAGCTGATGGGTGGAAAGCTGGCCAAGACCGACCCTTTCGTGCGAGGGCTGATCACCATTTTGATGGAAAATCTGCGCAACGTGCACAACGCCTATATCGTGCGTCCGCGCAGCGTTCAGGATTTTCATAAGCTGCTGCTCGACAATGCCGAGCAATTGCGCCATTTCGCCATCAACGCCCAGCATGTCGAGGATTTCCCGGCCCTGGCCAGCGCGCTGGACGGCTTGGACGCCAGCATCGCCACGCTGGGCGAGGTGGCGGAGAAACAGCTCGACCGCCGCCAAAGTTCGGTGCCGGACGACAGCAGCCTGCTTTAACGACGGGTCTAGCTGAAGGCCTTGAAGGCGATGATGGTGAAGGTGTCCTTCACCCCCGGCAGAGTCTGGATCACTTCGGTGACGAAGCGGCCCACATCGGCGTCGTCTTCCAGATAGCATTTGGCCATCAGGTCGTATTGGCCCGAAATGGAATGCACCTCCGAAACCCGTTCGGTCTGCACGGCGGCATCCGCCACTTCGTAGGCGTGGCCCAATTCAGCCTTGATTTGCACGAAGATCGTCTGCATGAGGGCGTTCTCCGATCCTATTCGGTCTCGGTCGGCTCCCGAGGGGTGTCGTCTTGCGGTTTCTCCGCCGGTTCGGCGGCGGTCGCCGTGACGTCAGTCTCAATTTCGGCGGCGGCTTCGACGATCTCGATGATCTGCACGTTGCCGGTATTCTCTTCGGGCACGCCGTCCAGATCGTCCTCGTCGGACTCGACATCGGTTTCCGCCTTGCCGCGCTTCTTCTTTTCCAAAGGCGGCGGGAAGGTCACTTCGCGGGTCATGAAGTCGGGCATGTGGACGCCGAAGCCGATGACGTGATCGCCATGGTCCATTTCGCCGATGCCGAATTCGTCGCGACGGCCGCGGCCCGAACGGTCGCGGCGGAAGTTGCGGTCGTCGCGGTTGGAGCGTTCCTCGCGCGGGGCGCGCTCTTCACGTTGAGGACGATCCTCACGGGGAGCGCGCTCCTCGCGCGGCTGGCGTTCCTCGCGCGGCTGGCGTTCCTCGCGCGGCTGGCGTTCCTCACGCGGCTGGCGTTCCTCACGCGGAAGGCGTTCCTGGGGGGCGCGCTCCTGAACCGGCTTGGCGTCTTCACGCTTTGCCCGGGGCTCGCGCTTGGTGCGCTCGCTGCCGCTCTTGGCGTCGCGCTTGGGACCACGGCCGCGACGCGGCGCGGCGTCCAGGTCCAGCGGCAGTTCGGGCAGGCCCTCGATGGGAACCCGCGGGATTTCCGAGCCGATCAGCTTGTAGATGGCGCCGATAATGCGGCCGTCATCCGGGGTGGCGATGGTGAAGGCGCGGCCTTCCTTGCCGGCGCGGCCGGTACGGCCGATGCGGTGGACATAGTCCTCGGCATGGTGGGGCGGATCGAAGTTGAAGACGTGCGAGACGTTGGAAATGTCGATGCCGCGCGCGGCCACGTCGGAGCAGACCATCAAGCGCACGTCGCCGGCGCGGAAACGTTCCAGGGTTTCGGTCCGGGCCGATTGGGGCATGTCGCCATGCAACTGCACCACGTCGAAGCCATGCTTTTGCAGTGAGCGGTAAAGAATGTCGACGTCGCGCTTGCGGTTGCAGAAGATGAAGGCGTTCTTGACGTCTTCGACGCGGATCAGATGACGCAGGGCTTCGCGCTTGTCCAATTCCTCGCAGACGATCAGATGCTGAACCACGGTCGAAGCGGTCGATGCCTGGGGCGCGACCGAGATTTCCTTGGGGTTCATCAGGAAGGCGTCGGCCAGACGGCGGATTTCCGGGGCCATGGTCGCCGAGAAGAACAGGGTCTGGCGCATTTTCGGCAGCAGCGAAACAATGCGCTCGACGTCGGGGATGAAGCCCATGTCCAACATGCGGTCGGCTTCGTCGATCACCAAGACCTTGACGTCATTCAGCAGAATGCGGCCGCGGTCGAACATGTCCATTAGGCGGCCGGGCGTGGCGATCAGAACGTCGACGCCGCGGTTCAGCACCTTCTCCTGGTCGGCGAAGCTTTCGCCGCCGATCAGCAGGGCCATCGAGAGCTTATGGTATTTGCCGTACTTCTCGAAATTGTCGGCCACCTGCGAGGCAAGCTCACGGGTCGGCGCCAGGATCAAGGAACGCGGCATGCGCGCCTTGCCCCGGCTGCCCGCCAGGATCTCGATCATCGGCAGGGTGAAGCCGGCGGTCTTGCCGGTTCCGGTCTGGGCGACGCCCAAGACGTCGCGGCCCATCAGGACAATGGGAATTGCCTGTTCCTGAATGGGGGTGGGGTTGACGTAACCCGCTTCCTCAACAGCCTTGAGGATTTCGGGGCCTAGACCAAGCTCGGCGAAAGTCATGTGTTCCTTGATATCAGCAGAGGGGCCGATCGAGGTCCCGGAAAATCGAGCGACAACGCTCATCTGTGGCCCGGATAATAGTGACTGGCGCGGTCCTGTCAATTGTTTGGCCCGCGAAAATGCTCAATGCGGGGCATTTGATTGGCGCAAGAGGTTGCGATACGGTCTTTCTGCCCGTTGCTCCGGAGGCTTTCATGTTGATTCAACGAGACCATTCCGCCCTGCTGATTGTCGATGTCCAGGAAAAGCTGGCCCCGGTCATGACCGACCCGCGCCGGGTCATCCACAATTGCTCATTGCTGTTGCGGGCGGCGCAACGGCTGGAAGTTCCGGCTTTGGTGTCGGAACAATATCCCAAGGGCATCGGTCCCACCGTGGTGGATTTGCGGGAATGGTGTCCCGAAGGCGGCGTGGTGGAGAAGACGCATTTCTCCTGCGCCGCCGAGCCTGGGATGCTGGCGCGGATCAAAGATTTGCATCGCCGGCAAATCGTTGTCGCCGGGATCGAGCATCATATCTGCGTGTTGCAGACCGCCATCGGTCTGAAGTCGCTGGGGTACGACGTTTTCGTGGTGGCCGACGCCTGCGCCAGCCGCAAGGCCGAGAGTGAAGCATTGGCTCGGTCCCGCCTGCGCCAGGAGGATGTCGTCCTGGTCAGCGTGGAAATGGTTCTGTTCGAATGGCTGCATAAAGCGGGAACGCCGGAATTCAAAGAACTGTCGGCGTTGATCCGTTAGGAGATTTGAGATGAGCAGGGTGCCTTTGATACTGTGTCCCGGCCTGTTGAACGATGCCGCCCTATGGGCGCATCAGACGGCGTACCTGAGTGATCTGGCCGAGCCTCGGGTGGCTGACCTGACCGCAGCCGACAGCATTCCCGAACTGGCCGACCGGGTTCTGGCCTCGGCCCCGGACCGCTTTGCCTTGGCCGGGCTGTCCATGGGCGGTTATGTCGCCTTCGAGATCATGCGCAAGGCGCCGCAGCGAGTGGCCAGGCTGGCCCTGGTCAACACCAGCGCCCGCGCCGATACGGAGGAAAGCCGGGACCGGCGCATGCAGTTGATGGAGATCGCCCGGCGTGGCGGTTTCTCCAAACTGCCTTTGCAGATCTTGGCTGGGCAGATGCATCCCGACAACTTCGCCAACGAGGCGCTGCGCGGTATTTGCCTGGGCATGGCCGAGCGAGTGGGAGCGGGGGGCTTCATTCGCCAGCAAACGGCCATCATGGGGCGTCCGGACAATCGGCCCGGCTTGACCGCCATCGCCTGTCCGACCATCGTCGTCGGCGGGGCACAGGACGGGCTGACAACGCCCGAGATCATGGGAGAAATCGCCGCCGGCATTCCCGGCGCCGGTTTCACCTTGATCGAAAGAGCCGGGCACCTGACGCCTATCGAGCAGCCGGTGGCGGTGACCGCCCTGCTGCGTCTATGGCTGCGCGGCTAAGGCTTCTTCCAGCAGCCAGGAGCGGAATTTCCTCAGGGCGGGGTTTTCCAGGGCGGCGGGACGGGCGGCGAAAACATAGGCCTCGGGCCGGTCGAGCCGCCGCTCACCCACCTGCACCAAATGACCAGCGGTCAAGGTTCCGGCCACCAGATGGAGGTCGATGATGGCGACGCCCAATCCGGCCAGCGCCGCTTCGATCATCTGGCCGCGGGTCGCCAGCATGGTGACGGCGACGGAAGTATCCTCGCCGCCGAACAGTCGCCAGTCATCGGGCCGGGAATGGGCGGTCAGGCGGGGATAGGGCGGCGTCTGGCGTAAAAGATGCGGGCTGGCCACCTGGATCAGTTGCTCGTGGAACAGGCGCTCGTGCTCCAGGCCGCGCCAGTCGGCCTTGGGGCCGGTCCAACGAATGACGCAGTCATAGGGCTCGGCGTGCAGGTCGATCGGCCGGGTGTCGGTCGAGATCAGGATGTCCACCGACGGCAGCCTTTGCCGCAGGCGCGCCAAGCGGGGGATCAGCCACAGTTGGGCGAAGCTCGACAAAGTGGACAGACGGATGGAATTTTGCGTCGTCCGAAAATCGGCCACCGCCATGTCGATGCTCTGAAATGCCGGTTCCAGCCGTTGCACCAGCCGCATCCCCTTTTCATTGAGGCGGGTGCGTCGCCGATCTTCAAACAGCGGTCCGCCCATTTGGGCTTCCAACTCGCTCAAGCTATGGGACACGGCCGAGGCGCCGACGCCCAGACGATTGGCGGCGCCGGCGGCGCTGCCGCAACGGGCGACCTCGACCAGGGCTTTCAGGCCGCGGAGAGATGGTGGCTGAAACATGAATTTATTTCATCTTTCGGCAGGAAAGCTCATTAGTAATTCCTGTATTTTATAAGACATGATGACGGCATGGAATACGGATTGAAGGAATATTTCTCATGACTGGCGATCATCGTGGTTTAGTCGCGGAGCAGTTCGGCGAACAGGCTCGCGCCTATGTCGACAGTGCGGTGCATGCCGAGGGCGAGGATTTGCGAAGGCTGGCGGCAATGTTGGCCGCCCAGCCCGGCGGCCGGGCCTTGGATGTAGGGTGCGGCGGCGGTCATGTGGCTTACGCCGCCGCCCGCCATTGCCGCGAAGTGGTGGCCGTCGACTTGTCCGCCGCCATGCTGGGGCAGGTGCGGGCCGAGGCGGTATCGCGGGGGCTGGGCAACATTGTCACGCGCGAAGCCTCGGCGGAAAGCCTGCCGTTCGAGGATGGCGGCTTCGACTGGGTGCTCAGCCGCTACAGCGCCCATCATTGGCCGCGGCTGTGCAAAGCCATGGCCGAAGCGCGGCGGGTGATTCGTCCGGGCGGCGTCGGCGTCTTCATGGATGTGGTGGCTCCGGCGGCGCCTTTGCTGGACACTTGGCTCCAGACCTTTGAGCTGATGCGCGATCCCGGGCATCTCCGCAACCGTACGGTTGCTCAATGGCGGCAGGCTCTGACCGAGGCCGGCTTTGCCGTCGACAAGGTGTTCGAAGGCCGCATCCGCCTGGATTTTCAAAGCTGGGTCCGCCGCATGGCGACGCCGGAGCCGCTGGTGACGGCCATCCGCCTGTTGCAGGCCAAGATGCCGGCGGAAGTGGCCGAGCACTTCGCTTTGGAGCCTGATGGTTCGTTCCAGTTGGATGTGGCGACGCTGGTGGTGAAAGCGGTGTGAGGGGCGAAAGAGAGGCCTTCCACGCCGATACGGAGGTTTCTCTTCCTTATTTTCCGCGCATCACGCCGTTGATCCTGCCGAAGGGAATAGCGGCTTCCGTTCGGGAGAACTTTCCGGTTTCGGCGATCTCCCGGGCGGCTTCCAGCATGGCGCCCAGGGCGGTGCGGGCGAGGGAACTGCCCAGGCTGATCCGGCGGACGCCGGCCCGTGCCAATTCTTCGACAGTGTGGCTTTGCCCGGACAGGCCCGTCACTACGTTGATCGGCTTGGGGATTTGGGCGCAGACCCTGCGGATGGCGTCGATATCGGGCAGGCCGGGGGCGAACAGCACGTCGGCGCCGGCTTCGGCGAAGGCCTGCAAGCGGCGGATGGTGTCGTCCAGGTCCGTCCGTCCGTTCAGAAAATTTTCCGCCCGGGCCGTCAGGGTAAACGGAAACGGCAGGGTGCGGGTCGCCTCAACGGCGGCCTTGACCCGGCGCACGGCATGATCGAAATCATAGATGGGATCGGCGGCGCGACCCGAGGCGTCCTCGATGGAGCCGCCGACCAAACCGCAGGCGGCGGCTTGGCGAATGGTTTCAGCCACGCTGTCTTCGTCGTCGCCAAAGCCGTTTTCCAGATCGGCGGAAACCGGCAGATCGGTTGCCTCGACGATGGTGCGGGCGTTCTCCAAAATTTCCGAGCGGCTTAGGGCGCCTTCGGCATCGCGGCGTCCCAGGCTGAAAGCCAGACCGGCGCTGGTGGTGGCCAGGCATTCGAAGCCCTGCGCGGCCAACAATCGGGCGCTGCCCGCATCCCAGGGATTGGGAATGACGAAGCAGCCGGGGCGATGGTGTAACGCCTGGAAGCGTTGGGCTTTGTCGATCGGTCTCATGCCATGGATTCAATGAGAAAGGGCGCCGGTTCGATCCGGCGCCCTTTGCTGTTTTACAGGAAGCGGTTCCACCAGCCCTTGCGGGGCGGGGAGGCCGGCTGTTCCGCTTGAGGCTCCGGGGCCGGGGCGGGGGGCGGGACGGGGGCCGGCTCGGGCGCCGCTTCGGCTACGGGCTCGGACGTGCTTTCCGTGACGGGAGCAGGGGCCGGAACAGGTTCGGCCTTTACCGCGTCCACGACTGGAGCCCGAGTTTCCTCGGCCTTGGTTTCTTCGGCGGCGGGAGTCTCCTCCACCTTCTTCTTGCGCGGAGCGCGGACACGCTTCGGCTTGGCGGGAACCTCTTCGTCCGCAGCCTTTTCAGTCGGAGTTTCCTCGGCCTTGGCCTCTTCGGCGGCGGGAGCCTCCTCTACCTTCTTCTTGCGCGGAGCGCGGACACGCTTCGGCTTGGCTGGGACCTCTTCGGCGGCGAGGGCATCCGCGGCTGCGGCGGCTTCGGGGGCCTCGGCCATCACATCGGTCGGGGCGGCCGGGGCTTCGCTCTCGCCTGCGGCGGCATCGCCTTCGCCGATGGGCGGCAGGGCGGCTGCGTCGCGGCCGCGATTGCGGCGGCGGCCGCCACGCTTGCCGCGGCGACGGCGGCGGGCAGAGGCTTCGCCGAGAACGCCGTCCTCGTCACTGTCTTCGCCGTCCTGGGCCTCGGCGTCTTGGGATTCGCCGTCCTGAGACTCTTCGCCCTCGGCGGCGTCGTCGCCTTCAGCGCCGTCTTCGGCACTGTCGTCATCCGACAAAGCCTCGGACGAATCGTCACGGCGGCCACGGCGGCGGCGGCGGCGGCGGCGGCGGCCGCGGCCTTCGGCGTCTTCGTCCTTGGTGCCGGCGGGGGCGGCGGGGCTGGCGCCGTCCTCTTCCTCGACGGTCTCGCTTTCTTCCTCGACCACCTCGTCATCTTCGGGGTCGTGAACGATGGGCAGGTCGCCGTTGATCGGGCGGGTGACCGGAAGCTCGATCGGCGTCTCCGACTTGACCTTGTCCATGCGGAAAGCTGGCGGGATCAGAGAGTCGTCACCCAGCAGGAAGACGCGGAAGCCGTAGCGGGCTTCGATGTCCGACAGGGCGTCGCGCTTCTGGTTCAGGATGTAAAGGGCGATGGAAGGATGAACGGTGACCGTCACTTCGCTGGAACGGCGGCGGATACCCTCTTCCTCGATGGCGCGCAGAACGTGGACAGACGAGCTTTCCACCGAGCGGACCATGCCGGTGCCGCCGCAATGGGGGCAGGGCTGGAAGCTGGTTTCCATCAGGCTGGGACGCAGACGCTGGCGCGACAGTTCCAACAGACCGAAGGGGCTGATCTTGCCCAACTGGATGCGGGCGCGGTCGAAGCGCATGGCTTCTTTCAGGCGGCGCTCGACTGCGTGATTGTTGCGCGTCTCCTCCATGTCGATGAAGTCGATGACGATCAGTCCGGCCAGATCGCGCAGGCGCAATTGCCGAGCCACTTCGTCGGCGGCTTCAAGGTTGGTTTTGAGCGCGGTTTCCTCGATATGGCGTTCCTTGGTGGAACGGCCCGAATTGACGTCGATGGCGACCAGGGCTTCCGTCTGGTTGATCACCAGATAGCCGCCGGAACGCAGCTGGACCACGGCGCTATGCATGGCGTCCAGTTGGCTTTCGATCTGAAAGCGCTGGAACAGCGGCATGGTCGGGTCTTTATACAGCTGCACCTTCTTGGCATGGCTGGGAGTCAGCATGCGCATGAAGTCCTTGGCCAGGCGGTAGCCTTCCTCGCCGTCCACCAGAATGTCGTCGATGTCGCGCGAGTAAAGATCGCGGATCGAACGCTTGATCAGGTTGGCCTCTTCATAGACCAGGGCCGGGGCGGTGGATTGCAACGTCAGGCTGCGCACCGAATCCCACAGGCGCAGAAGGTATTCGTAGTCGCGGCGGATTTCCGGCTTGGTGCGCTCGGACCCGGCGGTGCGGACGATGACCGCCATGCCGTCGGGAATCTCCATCTCGTTGGCGATGGCCTTCAGGCGCTTGCGGTCGGTGGCGTTGGTGATCTTGCGTGACACGCCACCACCACGGGCGGTATTGGGCATCAGAACGCAATAGCGGCCGGCCAGCGACAGATAAGTGGTCAGAGCCGCGCCTTTGTTGCCGCGTTCTTCCTTGACCACCTGCACCAGTACGATCTGGCGGCGCTTGATGACTTCCTGGATTTTGTAGTTGCGCAGGGACTTCGGACGGCGGCGTTCGCCTTCCTCGTCGTCGCCGCCCAGGGTTTCGACGTGATGGTCGCCGATGGGGGCGTCCGGAGGGAGGATCTCGACCACCGGCTGGGGCTGGCCGTCGCTGTATGGAACGATTTGGTTTTCGCCGTCGGCCTGTTCGGCCGGCTGGGCGCCGCCAGCGGCTTCCAGAGGCGCCGGAGCGGCTTCGGCGTCGCTGTGGTCGTCATGATCGTCGTTGTCGCCGAAATCGGCGGAAGCGGCGGTGGCGCTCTGCTTCATGACTTCGCGCTGCTCGGCCAGCAGAGCCTGCCGGTCGGCGACGGGGATCTGATAATAATCCGGGTGGATTTCGCTGAAGGCCAGGAAGCCGTGACGGTTCCCGCCGTAATCGACGAAAGCGGCCTGGAGCGAAGGCTCCACGCGCACGATTTTCGCCAGATAGATGTTGCCCTTTAACTGCTTTTTGGTCGAAGTCTCGACGTCAAATTCCTCGAGGCGCGTCCCATTGACGACGACCACGCGGGTTTCTTCCGCGTGGGTCGCGTCGATCAGCATACGTTTTGCCATTAAACCCAAAGCTCCAAGACGCTGTCGCGGGCGCAAATGGCGCCGTCACGCAGCAATGTTGTCCGACGAAGCCGGCGGCGCCTGCGGTCTCTCTGGTCAGCGTCTTGGTCGTGATGGTGACGAAGTGCATGGAGTGAGTAAACCCTGGCGGGCTGCGCGCCCGGCATCGAAATCTTGTTCAAACGAAGCCGCTTGACGGAAAAGCTCGGTCAGGTCCGGACGGTCGTCCCATTCGGCGGAGATGCCGTGATCTCGGGACGCTGCCGCTCCGGCCGCCGGGAAACCACGCCCGCTTTAGGGGGCTGGCATCCGCTTTTGCGGCTATCGCGGCACAAACATAACCGCACAGGAGAGGCGCGGCAATGATCTTCTTTACCGCGCGCCAATTGCGCAAGCTTGCGCCGTAAATTCGAACTTCATGGGGAATCAAAGGGTTTTCATTGAAGCGGGCAGGGGCTTTTGGCTATATGGGGGCGCTGATCAAGCCTGGGGACACTGCCACGATGAGGCGATTGCGCGGCCTCTTTATTCTTTCTGTTTTTACATGGCTCGGACTGTCGTCGGCTTTGTCGGCGGGCGAGCGGCCCGTAGTCACGGCTGTGCGCACGGCGGCGCATGACGGCGTCACTCGTTTCGTCATGGAAGTATCCGAGCCGCTGACCTTCCAGGTGGGCAAAGTCGCCGGCCAGGTGGCGGTCGAGGTGCCCGACCTGGAATGGCGGACTTCTGGCAAGGCCGGGCTATCGCGTGCCGTCGGCGTGCTGCGCAACTGGAGCTATGGCGCGGGAGCCCAGGGGAAAGGGCGGCTGATGCTGGAGACCGACGGTCCCGCCGGCGTGCAGAAGGCTTTCATCATTCCTCCCACCGACGGCGGCAATTACCGCCTGGTGATCGATCTGGCTGCGGGGGCTCCCATGCCGCCGCCGCTGCAAACCGCGTCTGTTGCCGCCGTTTCTCCGTCCCCGCCTCCGCCGCCGGCGCCTCCTGCCAGTCCCGTCACGGCCACGGGGCCGAAGGTCATGGCCATGACTTCGGCCAATCCCATTTTGACGCCGGTGGAACCCGCCGCTCAGGAAGTGGTGCCGGTCACCCGACCGTCGACGTCTTCGAATGCCGAGCCGAGCACCGCTCCGAATGTGGCGACGGCTCCGGCCGAGGGGGTGCTGAAGCATCCGCTTCCCGCCCCGACATCCCAGGCGGGCGGTGCAAAGGTGGCTGCGGGCGCTGTGCCGCCGCCCTTGCCGCCCAAAGCTCCGCCCGAACCCGAGGCGGCGCCGATTCAGGCTGCGGTGACTACCGTCGCCCCCATGCCCAAGGGCAAGAGCGACGGCAAGCCGGTCGTGGTGGTCGATCCTGGTCACGGCGGCGTCGATCCCGGGGCCATCAGCCTGTCGGGCGCTTATGAAAAGAATATCGTTCTGGCCTTGGCCCACGATGTTCAGGACGCCTTGAACAAAGGGGGGAAGGTGCGCTGCATCCTGACCCGCGACGGCGACACTTTCATTCCTCTGCGCGAACGCGTGGCCTTGGCCCGCGCGCACCACGCCGATCTGTTCATGTCGCTGCATGCCGACACGGTGACCGATCCTGCCATTCGGGGATTGTCGGTCTATACGTTGTCGCAAACGTCGTCGGATGCCGAGGCGCAGGCTTTGGCCGACAAGGAAAACAAATCGGACATCGTGGCTGGTATCGATTTGTCCAACGAATCCGCCGAAGTCACCAATATCCTGATCGATCTGGTGCAGCGGGAATCCATGAACAAATCGGCGGTGTTCGCCGCCGACATCATTCGCTCGGTTCAGCGCGAAACCCATAACGTGCTGGAGGCCAACACCCACCGCTTTGCCGGTTTCGCCGTGCTGAAGGCGCCCGACATTCCCAGCGTGCTGGTGGAAAACGGCTATTTGTCGAATGTTCAGGACGAGCAGATGTTGCGTCGGAGCGAATACCGCGCCAAATTGGCGACCGCTCTGGCCCGTGCCATCGAAGCTTATTTCGCCGAGACCCGGAAGGCCAGGAAGTCCTGACCCCCGTCTCGCCCCTCGTCTCGCCGTCGCAGTCCCAAGGATAGGCCCAAGCCATGTTCAGGTCGATCACCCTTCTTTTCAGCACGTTGTTCCTGCTGGCCATCGTCGGCGTCGGGGCCGGGCTTGGGGTGTTGTGGCATTATGGGCAAGGCTTGCCCGACTATCGCCAGCTGGATCATTACGAGCCGCCGGTCACTACCCGGGTTTATGCCGGCGACGGTCGCATGGTCGCCGAGTACGCGGTGGAAAAGCGCAGCTTCGTGCCGTTCAACGCCGTTCCGCCGCGGGTCATCAACGCCTTTTTGGCGGCCGAGGACAAGAATTTCTATACCCACTCGGGCATTGACCCGGTGGGCATCGCCCGGGCCATGGTCGTCAATTTGAAGAACAAGGGACTGGGCAGCGACCGCCGCCCCATGGGCGCGTCCACCATCACCCAACAGGTAGCGAAGAACTTCCTGCTGACCAACGAGCCGTCCCTTCAGCGCAAGGTGAAGGAAGCCATTCTCGCCTTCCGCATCGAGCAGACTTTCACCAAGCAGCACATCCTGGAACTCTATCTGAACGAAATTTATCTGGGACAGGGCAATTACGGCGTCGCCGCCGCCGCCTTGAACTATTTCGACAAGAGCCTGGATGAACTGTCGGTGGCGGAAGTGGCCTATCTGGGCGCGCTGCCGAAGGCTCCCAACAACTACAACCCCAATCACGCCAATACCGCTCAGGCGGGCCGTGAACGCCGCGACTGGGTGATCGGCCGCATGCTGGAAGACGGTTACATCACCTTGGACGAGGCCAAGGCGGCCTGGGCCGAGCCGTTGATCATCCGCAACCGTTCGGAATCCGCCACCGTGCACGGCAGCGAATATTTCGCCGAGGACATCCGCCGTCAGATCGCCGCCGATTTCGGCGAGCAATCGCTTTACAAGGGCGGATTGTCGGTGCGTTCGACCCTGGATCCGCAATTGCAGGACATCGCCTACCGTACCTTGCGGGTCGGACTGGTGGGGTATGATCGCCGCCATGGCTGGCGCGGCCCTCTGGCCAAGATGGAAACCAGTCCCGGCTGGGACCGCCGTCTGGCTGCGCTGCCGCCGCGCGCCGATCTGGAGCCCTGGAAGTTGGCGGTGGTGCTGGCGGTGGCGGACAAACAGGCCGAAATCGGGCTGGCCAACGGCACCAAGGGGCGGATTCCCATGTCAGAACTGCTGTGGGCGCGTCCGCCGCTGCCGCAGCAGACGGTAGGGCCGCAGCCCAAGCGCGCCTCCGACGTTCTGGCGGCCGGCGACGTGGTGGCCGTTGAGCCCGTGACCAAAAGCGACGACGGCAAGGAGCAGTACGGCCCGGAAACCTATGGTTTGCGTCAACCGCCCAAGGTCGAGGGCGCCTTGGTGGCCATCGATCCTCACACGGGCCGCGTGTTGGCTATGCAGGGCGGTTTCTCTTATCTGCGCAGCCAGTTCAACCGCGCTTCCCAGGCCGAGCGTCAGCCGGGATCGTCTTTCAAGCCCTTCGTCTACATGACGGCTCTGGACAACGGCTACACTCCGTCGTCGCTGGTGCTGGACGCCCCGATCGAGCTGGATCAGGGGCCGGGTCTGCCGAAATGGCGTCCGATGAATTATCACGGCGGCTATCTGGGGCCGACCACTCTGCGCGTCGGCATCGAAAAGTCGCGTAACCTGATGACCGTTCGTCTGGCGGCGACTATCGGCATGGAAAAGATCGCCGGTTTCGCCGAAAGCTTCGGTGTGGTGGACAAGCTGCCCCGAGAGCTTTCCATGGCTTTGGGCGCCGGTGAAACCACGCCGTTGCGCATGACTGCGGCCTACGCCCAGATCGTCAACGGCGGCAAAAAGGTCACGCCGACCTTGATCGATCGCATCCAGGACCGCAACGGCAAGACGGTCTACCGCCACGACCAACGGGCTTGCGAAGGCTGTGAAAGCACTTTCTACACCAACCAGGACATGCCCGACGTGCCGGACACCCGGCCGCAGATGGTCGATCCGATGACCGCCTATCAGATGGTGCACATGCTCGAAGGCGTGGTCGAGCGCGGCACGGGCAGGGCGGTCCTGGCCGTCGGCAAGCCGCTGGCAGGCAAGAGCGGCACCTCCAACGATTCCAAGGATACCTGGTTCGTCGGTTTCTCTCCCGATCTGGCGGTGGGCGTGTTCGTCGGCTTCGACGAGCCCTCGACCTTGGGCGAGCATGAAACCGGCGGCTCGACGGCGGCTCCGATCTTCCGCGACTTCATGAAGGAAGCCCTGAAGGACAAGCCCGCCGTGCCCTTCCGCGTTCCGCCGGGCATCCATCTGGTGCGCGTCAACGCCTCCACCGGGCGTCCCACCGATTCCAGCGACAGGAACGCCATCTACGAAGCCTTCAAGCCCGACACCGTTCCCATGGGCGGCGAGGAGCAGGTGCTGGACAACGACGCCGGGGTGATCAATCTGGGCTACGGCACCACCGCCACACTGGGCAATATGGGCACCACCGACGACCAGCCCGGCAACGAGGCGGGAGCCAAGCCTCTGGCGCCCGGCGGAGCGGCGGGGGAAAATCCTGTTCCCGCGCCTTCACCCGGTTCCGTTTCCCCCGCCGCTCCGGCCGTTCCCCAGACGGCTCCACAGGCGGGCGGCATCTACTGAGTTGCGGCGAAGGGCCGTTTCCCCTAAAACGGCCCTTCGCGATTTTTCCCTAGATCACAGGACCAGATCATGCGCGCCGAAGTCGAGGCGATAGCCCAGGAAATCAGGCAGTCCCTGGAACTGCTGCGCCGTCACATCGATTGGGACAACGCTTTGCGTCGTCTTGACGAGTTGAACGCCCGGGCCGAAGACCCCGATCTGTGGAATCAGGCCGACGAGGCTCAGAAGGTGATGCGCGAACGCACCCATCTGGAACAATCCACCGGCACGGTAAAGGCCATCGAAAGCGAGTTGGAAGATCAACTGGGCATGATCGAACTGGGCGAGGCCGAAGGCGACCAGTCGGTGGTGGCCGACGCCGAGGCGGTGCTGCAAGGACTGAAGGACCGGGCCGCCAAGATGGAGTTGGAAAGCCTGCTTTCGGGCGAGGCGGACGCCAACGACTGCTATCTGGAAGTCCATGCCGGGGCTGGCGGCACCGAGGCTCAGGATTGGGCCGAAATTCTGCTTCGCATGTACACCCGCTGGGCCGAACAGCACGGCTATAAGGTGGAATGGCTGGAAGAGAGCGGCGGCGAAGAAGCTGGTCTGAAATCGGCCACCGTGCGGGTTACCGGCCACAACGCCTATGGCTGGCTGAAGACCGAAAGCGGCGTTCATCGTCTGGTGCGCATCTCGCCGTTCGATTCGGCGGCGCGCCGCCATACCAGCTTCAGCTCGATCTGGGTTTATCCGGTGATCGACGACACCATCGACATCCAAATTAACGAATCGGATTGCCGTATCGACACCTTCCGCGCTTCGGGTGCCGGCGGTCAGCACATCAACAAGACCGACTCGGCCATCCGCATCACCCATATTCCTTCGGGCATCGTGGTGAGCTGTCAGATCGACCGGTCGCAGCACCGCAACCGCGCCATGGCTTGGGACATGCTGCGCGCCCGCATGTACGAAGCGGAATTGCAGAAGCGTGAGGCCATTTCCCAGGCCGAGGCCGATGCCAAGACCGATATCGGCTGGGGCCATCAGATCCGTTCCTACGTGCTTCAGCCCTATCAGATGGTCAAGGACCTGCGTACCGGCGTGGAAACGTCGGACACTCAGGGCGTTCTGGACGGCGATTTGGACCAGTTCATGGCCGCGTCGCTGGCGGCCCGCATCCAGGGCGGCGTCGGCGAAGGCGAGGCCTGAGGCGTGGCGGCGGGACGCTGTCTGCTGGCTCTTGCCCTGATGCTGGCGGCGATGCCCGCCAAGGCGCAGGTGGCCGATCTGTTGTCCGCCCTGGAGGGGCGGCAGACTGGCATGGGGCAGGGACCGACCTCCGGCCCGTCCCACGCCGTGGGTGGCGCCGCCAACGGCTGTCTGGCCGGAGGTAAATCCCTGGAGCAGTCCGGTCCCGGCTGGGAAGTGCTGCGCCCGGCCCGCAACCGCTATTGGGGGACGGCCGACCTTTTGGCTTTCCTCAAGGATCGGGCCCAGCGCACCCGTGATCTGGGAACCATCCTGATCGGCGACATGTCGCAGCCTCGCGGCGGGCGCATGCCTTCGGGCCACGGCAGCCACCAGACCGGCGTCGACGCCGACATCCTTTATCGTCTGGCCGACAAGCCGCTGACCGACAAGGACCGTTCCGAGCCGGCGATGGACAGCGTCGTGCTGCCCAAGGGGGGCTTGAATCCCAAGCTATGGGACAGACGCCAGACCGAGATGCTGCGCATTTTCGCCTCCGACCCGCGGGTCGAGCGCATCTTCGTCAATCCGGCGGTCAAGGTCGCTCTGTGCAGAACGGTCAAGGGCGACCGTTCCTGGTTGCGCCGGTTGCGTCCATGGTGGGGGCATGACGAGCATTTCCATGTGCGCATCAATTGTCCGGTGGGGGACATGGAGTGTCAGTCCGGCCCGCCACTGCCGGAAGGCGACGGCTGCGGGGACGAATTGCAAAGCTGGATCACCAGCGGCGCCTGGGCGGTGAAGCCGACCGGAGGCGCGCGCGCTCATCCGCCGCCGCCTTTGGCCTGTCGTGACATTTTGCCGGCTAAGTAGGCGGAATCTTAACTTTTTTAGTCTCTTATGATATCTTCGCCAGATGGGTTCTGGTGGGAAACTCGATCGGTTCTGGGGAAATGCTGACACGCAGAATGGTTCTTGGCGGCCTGCTGGGGTTGGTCGTCGCTCCGGAAAGCGCCATGGCTGCCCATCGCAAGCAGGCAAGCCAGCACGCGGACAGCCACGGGGCGAAGCATCCGGGCAAAGCGCCGGCGAAGCAGGTGTCGGGGGAAAACGCGAAACCGCGCAATACGCGGTCGCGCCTGGACGCCGTCATCGACATCAGCCACCAGACCAACGTGCGTGATTTCTCTCTGGCCCGGCAGAAAAGCAACATCATCGGCGTCATTCACAAGGCCACCGAGGGCGGTGATTGGAAAGACCCCATGTATGCCCGCCGCCGGGCCGAAGCCGAAGCGGCGGGGATGCTGTGGGGCGCCTATCATTTCGGCACCCGCCAATATTCCGGCGACGATCAGGCGGAACTGTTTCTGAAAGTGGCCAAGCCCGGCCCCAATACCCTGATCGCCCTGGACTTCGAACAGAACGACGGCAATCCTGGAAATTCCATGCGTTTGCGTCAGGCCGAGGACTTCGTCAAAGCCATCCACGCCGCCACTGGGCGTTTTCCGCTGATCTATACCAATCAGGCCTGGGCCGACGGAAAGCCGGTCGGTGACGCCGCCCGCAGCCTGGGGGCGACGGTCACGGAACGATCCGTATTGGCTTTGTGCCCCCTGTGGCTGGCCGACTACCGCTCCGAGCCCCAGGTGCCCAAGGCCTGGAAAGGCCGGGGCTGGCATTTCTGGCAATATGCCGGAGACACCGACAACGGCGGCCCCCGGGGTCATCGCGTACGCGGCGTCTGGGGCATTGAAACCTGCGACCGCAACATTTTCCGCGGCGATGCTTCCGATCTGCAGCGGTTCTGGAAAGCGGGAACGGTTTAAGCGCGGCCCTTTTTTCGGGGCGTCTTCCGGACATTGCCTTAATTCGCCGCCAGCGGTTCATAGAAATCCGCCGGTAGACCGGCTTGGCTGCGTCCCTTGGTGTTGAAGGGGCGCTTCAGTCCTTCGGGGAAATAGTCGCGGATGATGGCCTGGTAATGCAGGCGGGCATCAATGCCCTGCTGATCGCAGACATAGGTGAACCAGCGGGTGCCCGAGGCGACGTGGATGATTTCTTCATCGACGATCTTTTGCAGGGCCTGCAATTCATCCTTGCCGACGGTTCCCGATAGCTTGGTAATGGTATTGGGGGCGGTGTCCAGGGCGCGGGCCTCGAAGGTCATGGGAACCACGGCCAGACGGCGCAGCAGATCGTCCGAGGTTTTCTCCGCCGCCTGCCACAGGCCGTCATGGGCGGGCAGGTCGCCGTATTGCGACCCCATGCTGCGCAGCATGGATTCCAGGGCCGCGAAATGTTCGGCTTCCTGTTTGGCCACCAATACCCAGTCGTCATAAAATCCTTTGGGCAGAGTGGGCGAGGCGAAGCGGGCGATGATGTCCCAGCCCAGATCGATGGCGTTGAATTCGATATGAGCCAGGGCGTGGTACATGGCGATGCGGCCGCCCTGACCGGAGGTGCCGCGCCGGCGCATCTTGTTGGGTGGCAGGATTTCCGGTCTGGCGGGGCGGCCGGGACGGGCCGTGGGGCGGGTGTCGCCGATTTCGGCGATGCGGCCCTGTTCCCAGCGGCGGGCGGTTTCCAGGGTCAGGCGGATTTTGTCCTCGGGCTCGGCGGCCGCAAGGGCGGCGACGGCCGCTTCGGTCAAGGTGATCATGACGGTCCAGGAAAAATGCGTTCGGTCGGAACATCATGGGGGGATGTCCCGACCGAGGCAATATCCGCGGCTAGATTTCTGACAAAGCCTTCAGCACGTCCTTGGCGTGGCCGGTGACCTTGACTTTGCGCCAGACCTTGCGCACCACGCCTTCGGCGTCGATCAGGAAGGTCGAGCGTTCGATGCCGAAATATTTGCGGCCGTACATGCTTTTTTCCACCCAAACGCCGAAGGCCTCGCACAGTTTGCCCTCTTCGTCGGAGATCAGGGGGAAGGACAGATTGTACTTGGCCTTGAACTTGTCGTGCTTGGCGGCGCTGTCCTTCGAGACGCCGATGATCACCGCGTCGGCACCGCCGAAGTCGGGAAGGCTTTCCTGGAAGGCGCAGGCTTCCGCCGTACAGCCCGAAGTGTCGTCCTTGGGATAGAAGTAAAGCACCACCTTGCGTCCCTTCAGGGACGACAGCGACAGGTTGGCGCCGCCATCGGTGGGAAGGGTGAAATCGGGAACGGCGGCGCCGACGTCGATGCTCATGCTTCAGGACTCCTTTTCTGCGGCCAGTTTGGCCAGAATGGGTTGGGCGGGATCGTCGATCAGACGATTGAAGAGGGCGTGCACGGCCGATGCCCGGTCGGTCATCAACTGCCGCAACCCCTCGAAATGGGTGGCGTTGGCGGCTCTTACAAGCACGTCCTTCAGCCGTCCGGGGGCGTGCTCCTCGAAAAAGCTACCTTCTATGGTCTGGCGCAGCACCTGCTGAATGGCCTGCCACAGGCGCAGGGCGTCCAGCAGCAATTCGCAATCGGCTTCGGGCAGCAAATCCAGGCGGGCCGCTTCCTCCAGCACCGGCGCGGTCGATCCCTTCAGCAGCGACGGATGAGCGTCGCCCCAACGCAGCTGCAGATATTGGGCGATGAATTCGATATCCACCAATCCGCCGCGGCGGTGTTTGACCTCCCACGGATTGTCGCTTTTGTGCTCGCGGGCCATGCGTTCGCGCATGTCGGCCACATCGGCCAGCAGTTTGTCGGGGTCGCGGGGGCGCCGAAGGGTTTTTGCGATTACGTCGCGGATGGTGGCGCGCAGGGCGTTCGGGCCGGTGACGACGCGGGCGCGGGTCAAGGCCATATGCTCCCAGGTCCAGGCCAGACTGTCCTGATACTGGATGAAAGAAGCCAAGCTGGTGGCGATGGGGCCGGAATTTCCCGACGGGCGCAGCCGCATGTCGACCTCGTACAACTCGCCCTCGGCGGTTTTGGCGGTGATGGAATTGATGATGCGCTGGGTCAGGCGGGCGTAGTAGGTGCTGGGAGCCAGCGGTTTGGCTCCGTCCGACTGTTCGACGTCTTCGGGCGAGTGATAGACCAGGATCAAGTCCAGATCCGAGGCCGCGGTCATTTCCCGGCTGCCCATCTTGCCCATGGCGATGATGGCGCAGCCGCCGCCCGGCACAAGACCATGGGCGCGGGCGAACTCGGCCTCGACCTTCGGCTGCATGGACAGCAGAACGGCGTCGGCGATGTCGCTCAGATGATGGCAGGCCTGGCTCGGTTCGATCATCGAGCGCAGGGTCTGCACGCCGATGCGGAACTTCTGTTCATTGGTCCAACGCCGGGCTCGGTCCAGCATGTCCTGAAAATCGCCGCCGGATTCCGCCAGGACCAGATTCAGTTCCTCGGACAATTGCGGCGCCGGAGGCGGGGCATCGAAGAAACCGGCGCTCAGCACACCGTCCAGCAGATTGGTGTTGCGGGCCAGATTTTCGGCCAGACGCGGGGCGTCGCCCATGATTTCGGCCACCAGCTCCAGCAGAGTGGGGTTGGCGTGGAACAGCGAGAACAGCGGCACCCCGGCCGGCAACTGAGCCAGAAAGGTCTCGAAGCGGTGAAAGGCGGTTTCCGGCTCGGCGGTGGCGGCCAGGGCGGACAGCAGGGCCGGAGTCAGTTCCGTCAGCAGTTCGCGGGCGCGGGTGCTGCGGGTCGCCCGCACCCGGCCATGGTGCCAGCCGCGGATAGCGGCGCAGATACCCTCGGCGTTGGTGAAGCCCATGGCGGTGATGGTCTGCAACGTCTCGGGATCGTTCTCGCTGCCGGTGAAGACCAGATTTCCCCCCACGTTGCAGGGAGCGTTGAGTGGGGCGGCGTCTTCGAACAGGGCGGCATAATGGGTTTCCACGATCCGCAGCCGTTTGGTCAGGGCTTGGGAAAAATCCTCGATTCCGGCAAAGCCCATGAACACCGCCAGGGCGGTCAGCCGTTCCGGGCCTTCCGGCAGGGTTTGGGTCTGTTTGTCGTCGGTCATCTGGAGGCGGTGCTCCAACTGACGCAGGAAACGATACGCTTCAATCAGCTCGGCGACGGCCTGCTCCTGGGTGTGGCCGGCGGCGGCCAGGGCGGTCAAAGCCTCGCAGGTGCGGGGCACCCGCATGGGCGGTTCACGCCCGCCCCAGATCAATTGCTGGGTTTGGGCGAAGAACTCGATCTCGCGGATGCCGCCCCGGCCCAGCTTGATGTTGTGCCCGGCCACGGCGATCCTGCCGCCTCCCTTGTGGGCGTTGATCTGGCGCTTGATGGAGTGAATGTCCTGGATGGCGGCGAAATCCAGGTTCTTGCGCCAGATGAAGGGGCGGATCATTTTGGCGAACTGCTCGCCGGTGACGGGATCGCCCGCCACCTGACGGGCCTTGATCATGGCCGCGCGTTCCCAGTTCTGGCCGAAGCCTTCGTAGTACATTTCGGCGGCTGTCATGGAAATGGCGGCGGGCATCGAGCCGGGGTCGGGGCGCAAGCGCAGGTCGGTGCGGAAGACATAGCCGTCGACGGTGCGCTCTTCCATGATACGCACCAGATCGCGGGCCATGCGGATGAACATCTCTCCCAGGGTTTTGCGGCCCTGGTAGGTCAGCTTCTCCTCGTCGTAAAAGACGATGATGTCGATGTCGCTGGAATAATTCAGCTCCCGCCCGCCGTGCTTGCCCATGCCCAAGATCAGCAAGCCGGATTCCCGCTCCGGTTCGCCCGGGCAGGGCAGAACGATATCGCCGGCTTCGTGGGCTTTGCGCAAAAGATGGGCCGACGCCAGGGACAAAGAGCGGTCAGCCAGATCGGTCAGGGCGCCGGTAATTTTTTCCAGCGGCCAGGCGCCGGTGATGTCGGCCAGTCCGATCAGCAGGGCGGCCCGGCGTTTGGCGATGCGCAAGGACCGCATCAGGGCGTTGGTGTCGTCTTCCCGAGGAATTTCCGCCAGCAGCAGGCGGAACGTCTCGTCGGCTCCCAGCGTCAGAAGGCGGCGGAAAAAAGCCGGTTCGCGGATCAGGCAGTGGCTGAGAAAGGGACTGTTGCCGAACAGACTGTCGGTCAGGGCCAAAATATCCCGGTCCTCGACGGCTTTCCGCATGAAGTCGGCGATGTCCTGATCGTCCTGCTCGGTGGCTTCTTCAAGCCAGCGCTCGCGATGCCGTTCGGCCATGGCGCTGTCGAAAGGACGGGGAAGGGCCTGGGAATTCCATTGAAAGCTCAAGGCGGGCGCATCCTGTTGTTGTGTTTTGCTCAAGACTGGGCAAAGCTCCGCCCTTGGTCAAGCACGCAGCTTTGGAGGCATTGGGAGTGGTTCACGGCACCGTCAGAAGTTTGTTCCGGCTTCTGGGCGCTTTGGGAACGACTTTGTTGGTCTTCGCGGCCTGGTTGGGTTTCCGTTTGTCGGAGGCGCCGCTAGAGCTGTCTTTTCTGCAGCCTTATATCCAAAGCGCGCTGACCCGTCCGGACGGCTCCTTGACCGTCCGCATCGATTCCACTGTTTTGGTCTGGGATCGCGAAGCCGCCAATCTGGAAATCCGCGCCCGCGGCGTGCACGCCATGGCCAACGACATCGTGGTGGCGGCGGTTCCGGAAATGTCGGTGGCGCTGTCGGTGCCGTCGTTGCTGAAGGGCGAAATGGTGCCCCGGCGCTTGCGGCTTATTCATCCCCGCGTGCGCTTGGTGCGCGACGCCCAGGGCAATATTCAGATGGGCCTGGGCGATACGGACGAGCAGCAGCCTCAGGTCGGCGGCGATTCCACCAAAGCCGCCGAGGAAGGCTTCCGCGCCCTGCTCGAGCCCCCGGGCCAGGGAGGCGTCGCCGGACAATTGCAGCGGGTCGAAGTGGTCGGCGCCGACGTCCTGGTGCAGGACGATGCCTTGGGCATTCAGTGGCACGCCCCGTCCGCCGATTTGCGCTTTCTGCGCGACGTGCAGGGCATCGTCGCCAAGGCCCGCTTCGATCTGGAACTGGCGGGCGAGCGCGCCCGTGTCGATGCCGACGGCTTGTACCGGGCCAACGAGCGCATGCTGGAGGGGACGCTGGCCTATGGCGGGCTGCGTCCGTCGCTGCTGGCCGAGCTGGCTCCGCAATTGAAGCCGCTGGCCGGTCTGCATCTGCCAACGGGCGGTACCGTCGGCTTGAAATGGCCGATCGACAAAGGGATCAGCGACATCCGCTTTGATCTGGCCGGCGGCGCCGGGGTGATCGACATGTCCGATACCCTGGGCGTCAGTTGGCCGGTGGCGTCGCTGTCGCTGCATGGAGCGGTAAGCGACAATCTGACCAAAGTCGATTTGGAGGAAGCCCGGGTCGATTTTGGCGGACCGTTGCTGACCTTGTCCGGCCATGCCGATCATATCGGCGGCCCCATGGCGGCCGAGGCCGATGCCAAGGTTGACGATTTGCCGGTGGAGCTTCTCAAAGGGCTGTGGCCGCCGGACGTGGCGCCCAATCCCCGCGGTTGGATTTTGGCCAATCTGTCCCATGGCACCGTCAAGCTGGCCACGGCTCATTTCGCCGGTCATGTGCCGGACGGCAAGAAAATCGACGATATCGCCGTGGACACTCTGGGCGGAAAAGTGATTCCCGAAGGCGTGGACGTGCAATATCTGGCGCCCATGCCGATCGTGCGCAACGCCAATGCCGAAGCCACTTTCGATCAGAATAAATTCGCCATCGACATCAAGAGCGGCGAAGTCATGGGATTGAAGGTGCAGCCCGGCGGCGCGGTGGTGCTGAGCGGTCTGATGGACCCGCTGCAATATGCCGACATCACCCTGAAGATCGCTGGTCCCATCACCGACGCCCTGAAGCTGATCGACAGCAAGCCGCTGGGCTGGGCCCATCAATTGGGCGTCGAGCCCGCGGCCGTGAAAGGCGAGGCGGTGACCGATCTGTCTTTGCGGTTTCCGTTGCTGGAAAGCCTAACTTTCGATCAGGTGAAGGTGAAGGCGGCGGCGCAGACCAGGGGCGTCGCCATTCCCCAGGTGGCCCTGGGGTTGGACCTGACCGAGGGCACCTTGGCCCTGGAGGCTGATCCGAAGGGATTGGATCTGTCCGGCAAGGCCAAGCTGGGCGGATTGCCCGCCGACATCAAATGGCACGAAAATTTTAGCCATCAGGCGGCGGTGCAAAGCCATTACGAGGTTCAGGGCGTGCTGAACAATGCCGCTCGGGCCATGGTCGGATTGGACGTGCCGCCGTTTCAGCCGCCGTTTATGAGCGGCGACGTGCCGGTACAGGTGGTGGCCAACCTGAGCAGCGGAGGGCGCGGCGAAATCGACGTCAAAGGCAGCCTGAACGGCGTGTCCATGAGTCTGCCGTCACTGAACTGGACGAAAAAAGCCATCACGCCCGGGCAGGCCTCGGCTTTGATCCGCTTGTCGGCCGGCCGGCTCGGTGAAATTCCGCGTTTCGCGGTTTCCACCGCCGACGGCCTGGATGTGCAGGGACAAGTGGGGTTCGAAGGCGGTCAGCCGCGCAAAGTCACGTTCTCCCGGGCCAAATGGGGACGTTCGGACGTCAAGGGCAGCATCGGCATCAAGCCCAATGGCGGCGGCTTGATCATCGACGTCACCGGCTCCAGCTTCGACGCCCGCGAAATGATTGGCGGCGGCCCTTCGGATTTACCCAAGGAACAGAGGCCAAAACCCGATCATGCCCATGATCATGACCCGGTGGTGCCTTTGTGGGTGACCGCCAAGCTGGATCAGGTGTGGGTCAGCGACGACGGCGTGGCCGGCGACATCACCATGGCCATGACCCGCGACAATCGGTCCGATATCCGTCTTTTGCGCCTGGACGGCACGGTGGGCGACGGCAAGCCCCTGCATATGCAGATCGAACCCAGTCTGCAAAACCGCCGTGCCTTGAGAATCACCAGCGGCGATGCCGGTTCGGTGTTCAAGGCTTTCGGCGTGTTCGACAACGTGGTGGGCGGACAATTGACCCTGGACGCCTATTACGATGACGCCAATCCCCGCGAACCGTTGATCGGCCAATGCCAGGTGACCGACTATCAGGTGATGAAAGCTCCGGCCCTGGCGCGATTGCTGACGGTGGCGGCGCTGACCGGCGTGGTGGAGCTGCTGTCGGGCGAGGGTATCAATTTCTCGACCATGCAGGTGCCTTTCGTTCTGACCGACGGCGTGCTGGAGATCAAGGACGGCCAGGCTTCTGGCACGGCCCTGGGCCTGACGGCGCGCGGCCAGGTGGATCTGGACAACGACAAGCTGGCGTTGGAAGGCACCATCGTCCCCGCCTATGTGCTGAACAGCGTGTTGGGCCGCATTCCCCTGTTGGGATCGATTTTCGCCAACGAAAAGGGCGGCGGCGTCATCGCCATGAACTATTCCATGTCCGGTCCGTCGAAAGACCCCAGCGTGATGGTCAATCCGCTGTCGGCTTTGACGCCAGGCTTCTTGCGCAAGTTGTTCAACATCTTCGACGACGGCAGCGGCCGCGAGGTGCGCCCGGACGAAAAAGCGCCGGACACTAAAACGCCGGACAACAAAACGCCCTAGCGCAGCCTGACGGTCAGACTGCCGCCGGTTTCGCCCAGGGTGGTGGCTGCTTTGGAAAAATCGCCGGAATCCGTTTCGCCTGACCAGCCATAAGGCTCATTGGGAATGCCCAGGACGTTCGTGGTGAGGGTTTGGTTGCCGTCCACGTCCTGAAAAGCGGTGGCGGCATAAGTCCCGGCGGGCAGCCCGTGTAAAGTCAAGCTTGCTCTGCCGTTCACCGGGCGGATCAGGATCTGCGCTACTGGGTTGATTCCGGCTGAAAACCCGGCTTCCGTATCGTGGACACGGAGGCGTATGTCGCCTTTCGTTCCGGCATTCGTCACCGTGACGAGCAAATCGGCGGCTTGGGCGGCGTTCCAGGCGCAAGCCAGCACCGCCAGCAGAAGACTTGTGGCTCGGTACATGTTTCACACTCCCTTGAAGACCATGACGGGAATGACGGCCACCGGCAGCAAGGTGGCCGCTGTCCCCCAAAGCAGCCAGTTGCGGGACAGAGGCCAATATTCCTCGGGGATGGTGTCGGTCCCGGCGAAGGCGCGCGCCATTGCGCCCAGCCGAATTTGCAGCGGAATCAGAAAAAGGCCCCAGATCAGAGCGGAGCTAAGGAACAGGCCGCCGCCCCAGAGAAGCCAGGGGGTGTTGAGAGGAATGTCATGGACCAGGGCGTTCACCAGCCCCGCGATTCCCACCAGCATGCTGCCGCCAAGAGTGAAGACCCAGTCGGTCAGAGTTACTTGTCGCTGGGCAAAAGCCACCACGGCGGGATTGCGGGTCCGGTCGGCCATGACTTTCCACCAGCCGGTGACGACGATATTGCCGATGAACAGGACGACGCCCAAGAGATGCAGGCTTTTGAGCAGCAAATAGCTATCCATCTTGCCGGACCTTTATTGAATAATGTAGACATTGTTCACATGGATATTCGCCTGCAGATGTGAACGCTGTCAACATGAGATTTCCGCACCCATGACCGAAGTTCGCCGTCCATACCATCATGGTAATCTGCGCCAGGAATTGCTCGACCACGGCCTGACCTTGCTGGAAGACCAGGGGATGGCGTCGCTCAGCCTGCGCGAATTGGCCAAGGGGCTAGGGGTTTCGGCGGCGGCGGTCTATCGGCATTTCGCCGACAAGGACGCCTTGCTGGCAGAGATCGCCTTGCTGGGTTTCAGGCAATTGGGGGCCGTCTTCAGCGCAGTGCTGTCCGAAAGCGGCGTGCCGCGTGAGCGGTTGCGGACTCTGGGACTGGCCTATGTCGATTTCGGCATGGCGCATCCGCACCTGTACCGGCTGATGTTCTGTTCCAAGGCCGGAGCCAGCGAAGAGGGAGGGGGCGAGGGCAACGAGGAGGGCATGGCCCCCTATCTGTTGCTTCAAGGCACGGTGGCCGCTTGCTGCGGCGCCGATGCCGCTCCGGAGAAGGTGGCGGCGGCGACCATCGCCGCCTGGGCGATGGTGCACGGCTTCGTCCTGCTGCGCCAGGAAGGCGTTCTCTCAGCTCTGCCGCCCGAGGCTTGGCCCGATACGGCGGCCGTGCTGGAGACGCTCGTTCCCGGAGCTTGAGGCTTATTCCGGCTTGACCAGCAGATGGCGCTTCTTGCCGGCGGTCAGTTTGATCTGCCCGTCCTTCAGATCGGCGGCGCCGATCGTCTGGTTTTCGTTGGTGACGGTGGCGTCGTTGACTTTGGCGCCGCCGCCCTTGATCAGGCGGCGGGCTTCGCCGTTGGAGGCGGCAAGCCCCGTGCGGGCGAACAGGGCGAAGGCGGCGATGCCGGCCTCAAGGTCGGCGGCGGGAATGGCCACGGTCGGCAAGGTATCGGCGGCGGCGCCTTCCTCAAAGGTGCGGCGCGCGGTTTCGGCGGCCTCCAACGCGGCGGCTTCGCCGTGGGCCAGGCGGGTAGCCTCGTTGGCGAGAACCTTCTTGGCCTCGTTAATGCCGGCCCCTTCCAGAGCAGCCAGACGAGCCACGTCCTCCAGCGGCAGTTCGGTGAACAGGCGCAGGAAGCGGCCGACGTCGGCGTCTTCGGTGTTGCGCCAGAACTGCCAGTAATCCCAGGCCGACAGCTTGTCGCAATTCAGCCACACCGCGCCCTGGGCGGTTTTACCCATTTTGGCGCCCGAGGCGGTGGTCATCAGCGGCGTGGTCAGGCCGAAGAGTTCCTTGCCGTCGACGCGGCGGCCCAGTTCGACGCCGTTGACAATGTTGCCCCACTGGTCCGAGCCGCCCATCTGCAGAATGCATTTTTCGCGGCGGGACAGTTCCAGGAAGTCGTAGGCTTGCAGGATCATGTAATTGAATTCGAGGAAGCTCAAAGGCTGTTCGCGCTCAAGCCGCAGCTTCACCGAATCAAAGCTCATCATACGGTTGACGGAGAAATGACGGCCGTAATCGCGCAGAAATTCGATGTAGTTCAGCTTGTCCAGCCAATCGGCGTTGTTGACCATCACGGCGTCGGTGGGGCCGTCGCCGAAGGTCAGGAATTTGGCGAAGACTTGACGGATGCCAGCCATGTTGCGGGCGATGTCTTCGTCGGTCAGCATCTTGCGGGCTTCGTCCTTGCCGGACGGGTCGCCGACGCGGGTGGTGCCGCCGCCCATCAGAACGATGGGCTTATGCCCCGATTTCTGCAGGTGGCGCAGCATCATGATCGGCAGCAGGCTACCGACATGAAGCGAGTCGGCGGTACAGTCGAAACCGATATAGGCAGTCACCGGACCCTTGGCCATCTGGGCGTCCAGCGCTTCGATGTCGGTGCATTGGTGCAGAAAGCCGCGCTCGGAAATGGTGCGGACGAAAGCGGAGCTGAGGGTCGTCATGGGTACTGCCTGACTTGAAAATTGAGACCTTGCAAGGAAGCGCGTCGTTTAGCACGATTGCCGTCGTTTCACAACGGAGAGGCCCCGGCGGGCCTTAAGGGCCACCCATGACGAAACAGCTGCTCAGCCTTGGTCTGATGTCGGGAACGTCGCTGGACGGGGTCGATGCGGCTCTGATCCGAACCGACGGCGAGACGGTGTCGGATTTGGGGGCCAGCCTGACCAGGCCTTATCCCGACGACCTGCGCGAGGCCCTGCGCTCGGTGCTGGGCGGTCAAGGCCCGGTGACGGACGTGGAACGGCGCCTGACCGATTTTCATGCCGAGACGGTATCGGACTTGCTGGCCCGGGCTGAAATTCCCGCCGGCACGGTCGATGTGCTGGGTTTTCACGGCCACACCATCTTGCACCGCCCCGGCGAAGGACGGACTTGGCAAATCGGTGACGGGCAGCGTCTCGCCGCTTTGACCGGCATTCCCGTGGTCAACGGTTTCCGTACCGCCGACGTCGACGCGGGAGGCGAGGGAGCGCCGTTGGTGCCGGTATTCCATGCCGCCTTGGCGGCGGGGCTGGAACGGCCTTTGGCCATTCTCAATCTGGGGGGCGTCGGAAATGTCACCTGGATCGGCGCCAAGGATGAACTGCTGGCTTTCGATACCGGACCGGGCAACGCCCTGATCGATGACTGGGTGCGGCGCCGGACCGGGCAGTCCATGGACTGCGACGGCGTTCTGGCGGCGGCTGGAGCGGTGGACCAGGAAGCCGTGTGTGGTTTCCTCGACCACCCCTATTTCATGGCCAAGCCGCCGAAATCGTTGGATCGCGACGATTTTGCCGCTTTGGCCGAACAGCTGGTGGCGGGGTTGTCGTCCGAAGACGGCGCGGCGACCTTGACGGCCTTCACGGTGGCGTCGGTGGTGGTGGCCGCCGGACATTTTCCCAAGCGGCCCAAGCGCTGGCTGGTGTGTGGCGGGGGCCGCCGCAATCCGCGCATCATGGCCGGTCTTGAGGCGGTGCTGGAAGCGCCGGTGCGGCCGGTGGACGGCGAGGGATGGGACGGCGACGCGCTGGAGGCCCAGGCGTTCGCCTTTCTGGCGGTACGCAGCTTACGCGGGCTGCCCTTAAGCTTTCCCGGCACGACGGGGGTGCCGACGCCTTTGGCCGGCGGAGTGCTTCACCCCGCCGGTTAGGGTCATTCCGCGGCTTGCAGCATGCCGGAACGGCCTCGGATCATGTCCAGATAGCGCAGGCACTGGCGTTCCTTGTCGTAACTCAACAAGGTGCCCAGCATGAAGTCTTCTTCGGGGGTGATCTGGTTCAGCGGCTTACGGGCGATGTGGCGGGCCGTTTCGACCAGGGCTTCCTTGCCGAAGAAGACGTTGGCTTTGGTTTGATTGACCTTTTGGACGAAATGCGCGACCTGGTCCCGGTTCAGCCGGCTCAGGACGGATGGAATTTCCGCCACGCCGACGGTCAGCAGGAAGAGATGGCGCACGCCCTTGTCGAATTCGTAAAGGGCGTTGACCAGAACCTGCATGCGGGAACCGCTTATAGAAGTTTCCCCAGCCATGATTCGATGCGCTCCTCGGTTTTGTTGGCCTGATTGTCCTGGTCGAGAACCAGCCCGACGAAATGTCCGTCGCGTATGGCCGTCGACTTGTCGAAGTCGTAGCCGCCGGTTTCGGTGTGCCCGACCACGTTGGCTCCCCGCTCTACGGCTTTTTCGTAAAGGATGCCCATGGCGTCGGCGAAGGTGTCGGGGTAGTTGAGCTGATCGCCGGTGCCGAACAACGCCACGGTTTTGCCGTTCAGATTGGCGGCCGACAGCAGGGCGATGCCCGTTATCCAATCGTCGGACAATTCTCCGAAACCGTAGGTCGGCGACCCCAGGATCAGCAGGTCGCAGGTTTCGAAGTCGTCCGGTTTGGCTTTGCTGATGTGAATGACTTCGGCTTCGGGCAGCCGCTTGGCGATTTTCTTGGCGATGGACCGCGTGTTGCCGTTGTCGGTTCCGTAAATCAGATTGACCTTCATGGCCTTCTCTCCGGTGGCAGTGTGTGACTGGGTGGTGCCGCCTCCTAGAAAGACAGGTTAGTGCAATTAATAATTAGTCTCAATAATTTTATGGGGTCTGGCCGTTTATTGTCGTGTGTGGCCGCCGGAAGGACGGCGGCGGCGGGGCTGGCGCAAAAACAAAAAGCACGGCGAAGGACCCCTTCGCCGTGCTTTTGCCGTGGTATCGGCGGCCGTTCAGCCGGCGGCGGCGACCGGAGCCAGTTGGCGTTCCAGGGAGATGCTTCCCAGGTAATCGTCCAGGACCATGGTCATCTCGTCCAGCTTGGTCGAGAAGGAGTGGTTGGCTTCCGGAATGGTCTGGTAGTTCACCGTGATGTTTTTCTGGGACGCCAGCTTGGTCGCCAGCTTGGCGACGCTGGGCTCGGGCACCAGTTCGTCGCCGGTGCCGTGCAGAATCAGCCCCGAGGAAGGGCAGGGCGCCAGGAAGGTGAAGTCATAGACGTTCGCCGGCGGAGCTACCGACACGAAGCCGTCGATTTCCGGGCGGCGCATCAGCAACTGCATGCCGATCCAGGCGCCGAACGAAAATCCGCCGACCCAACAGCTGGCGGCGTTGGCGTTGTAGGATTGCATCCAATCCAGGGCCGAAGCGGCATCGGACAATTCCCCCTGTCCGTTGTCGAATTTCCCCTGGGAGCGGCCGACGCCGCGGAAGTTGAAGCGCAGCACGGAAAAACCACGGCGCACGAACGAGTGGTACATGGCGTAGACCACTTTGTTGTTCATGGTGCCGCCGTGCTGGGGCTGGGGATGAAGCAGAAGCGCGATGGGCGCATTCGGTGCCTTGCCGTGATGGTAGCGGCCTTCGAGGCGCCCATCCGGTCCGTTGAAAATCACTTCAGGCATGGTGTTGCGCAGCACCTGTTTTGTGGCCGAACCTGCAATGTTGACAGGCTGGGTCTGGATTAAAATTCAATCTCGGCACGACTTTTAGGGAAATACTTGACCCTGGAAGTCGGGCTTCCTATATTCACGCTCAAGCAAGGGATTTCCCTGCGACCTGCGGCGGGACCCCCCTGTCGCAAGCGACGTACAATAACATATTGATGACGATGCTTTTCAAGAGACTTCGGGAAGAAATCGATTCTATTCGTCAGCGCGATCCGGCGGCACGGTCGGGGCTTGAGGTTTTGCTGTGCTATCCGGGGCTGCACGCCTTGGTTTTTTACCGCGCGGCGAACTGGTGCTGGCGGCATGGCCTGAAGCTTTTGGGGCGCGTTCTTTCCCATCTCGGCAAGATGCTGACGGGTGTGGAAATCCATCCCGGGGCGACAATCGGGGAACGCCTGTTCATCGACCACGCCACCGGCGTCGTCATCGGCGAAACGGCGCAGATCGGCGACGACGTGACGCTTTATCAGGGCGTCACCTTGGGCGGCACCTCATTGCACAAGGGCAAGCGGCATCCCACGTTGGAAGACGGGGTGATCGTCGGATCGGGCGCTCAGGTGCTGGGGCCTATCACCGTGGGAGCGGGAGCGCGCATCGGGGCCAATGCCGTGGTGCTGACCGAAGTTCCCCCCGGTGTGACCATGGTCGGCATTCCGGCGCGGATCGCCGGACGCTGTGCCAAGGGCAAGGAATTTCTCGCCTACGGGCTCGAAGGCGATCTGCCCGACCCGTTGGTGCGGACCATCGAATCCCTGCGCCAGGAAATGGCGCAGATGCAGGACCGTATCGCCGAACTTGAAGACGGCGAACGCAAGGACACAGTGACGACAATGACCAAAACGGGAGTCCGGTCGTGAAACTCAGCACTAAAGGGCGCTACGCCGTCATGGCGATGGTTGATCTTGCCAGCCACAGCAACGGAAATCCCGTTGCCCTGGCCGACATTGCCGATCGCCAGGAAATTTCGCTGTCCTACCTCGAACAGCTGTTTGGACGGCTGCGCAAGGGCGGACTTGTCAAAAGCGTGCGCGGTCCGGGCGGCGGCTATCTGCTGGCCCGCCCCACCGCGCAGATGCGGGTGTCGGACATCATCCTGGCCGTGGACGAGCCGATCCAGACCACCCGCTGCGCTCCCGGTTCGCCGGCCGGCTGTCACAACCACAAAGGCCGCTGCCTGACCCATGATCTGTGGGAAGAACTGGGCAACCAGATTTATTTGTATCTCAGCTCGGTTTCGCTGGCCGACGTGGTGGACCGCAAGCTGCTGGGTACCAGCGGCATGTTCCACGGCGGCGGTACGGCGGCGGCGGAGTAGGACGGAACGGCCATGTCCGCCTATCTTGACCATAACGCCACCTCGCCGGTACGGCCCGACGTGATCCAGGCGATTGCCGACGCCCTTGGGGTGATCGGCAACCCGTCCTCGGTTCACGGCGCGGGGCGGTCGGCGCGCAGGCTTTTGGAAGAGAGCCGGGAAGCCATTGCCGCTTTCGTCGGAGCCGAGCCGTCGGGAGTGATCTTCACTTCGGGCGGCAGCGAGGCCAACGCCCTGGCCTTGTCGGGTCTGGGGCGCAAGACGGTGATCGCCAGCGCCATCGAGCATCCCTCGGTGCTGAAGGCGGCGCAGTGCCACGTCTTGCCGGTCAACGGTGACGGTGTCGCCGAACTGCAGGCGCTTGAGAAGCTTCTGGCCAATTTGGGCGGACGCGACGCTTTGGTGTCGGTGATGCTGGCCAACAACGAGACCGGCGTCGTGCAGCCGGTGGCCGAATTGACGCGCATCGCCCACGCTCATGGGGCGTTGGTCCACTGCGACGCGGTGCAGGCTGCCGGCAAGCTGGACTTGGACATCAAGGCGCTGGGCGTGGACTGCCTGTCTCTGTCGGCTCACAAGCTTGGCGGCCCGCAAGGCGTCGGCGCTTTGGTGCTGGCCGATCCCAATATCGATGTATCGCCGCTGATCAAGGGCGGAGGACAGGAGCGCAGCCATCGCGCCGGCACCGAGAATCTGTCGGGTATCGCCGGTTTCGCCGCCGCCGTGCGGACGGTCGAGGATGGCGGCGCCGAACGCATGGCCGTATTGCGTGACGGTCTGGAATGCGCTCTGTTGAACGCCGTGCCGGGATTGACCATTTTTGGACGGAACGTGGACAGGTTGCCTAATACCTCCTGCCTGGCCGTCCCGGGTTTGACCGCGCAGACGGCGGTGATGGCCCTGGATCTGGCGGGCGTGATGGTCAGCGCCGGGTCCGCCTGCTCCTCGGGCAAGGTGGCTCCCAGCCATGTGCTGACTGCCATGGGGGCGGGGGCTCTGGCCGGTGCCGCCGTTCGCGTCAGTCTGGGGTGGAACAGCACCGCGGCCGACGTGGACGCCTTCGTCGAAGCTTTTACCGCCTTGGCCCGGCGCCATGAGATTCAAGATGCGGCCACGGCCGCCTAAAGATGCTTTTGAAGGACCATGAGATGACTGCTATGACCGCTCGTACCGGCAAGACCAATCAGGCCAAGCATCCGATCTATCTGGATTATCAGGCCACGACGCCGTGCGATCCCCGCGTGGTCGAAGCCATGCTGCCTTATTTCACCGAGAAATTCGGCAATCCTCATTCGCGCAATCACGCTTATGGCTGGGAAGCCGAGGAAGCCGTGGAACTGGCCCGCGAACAGGTGGCCGCCATCATCGGCGCCGACGCCAAGGAAATCGTCTTCACCTCGGGCGCGACGGAATCCAACAATCTGGCCATCAAGGGCGTGGCGCATTTCTACAAGGACAAAAAGGACCACATCATCACCGTGGTCACAGAGCATAAATGCGTGCTCGACACCTGCCGCCATCTGGAGACGGAAGGTTTCAAGGTCACTTATCTGCCGGTCAAGCCCAATGGCCTGATCGATCTGGCCGAGCTGGAGGCGGCGATCACCGAGCGTACCGCTCTGGTTTCGGTCATGGCCGTCAATAACGAGATCGGCGTGGTTCAGCCCATTGCCGAGATCGGCGGCATTTGCCGCAAGCACGGTGTTTTCTTCCACAGCGATTGTGCCCAGGCCGTGGGCAAGATTCCGCTGGACGTCAACGCCATGAACATCGACCTGATGAGCATCTCGGGCCATAAAATCTATGGGCCGAAGGGCATCGGGGCCTTGTTCGTGCGCCGCCGTCCCCGCGTGCGCCTGCAGGCGCTGATCAATGGCGGCGGCCAGGAGCGCGGCATGCGTTCCGGCACTTTGGCCACTCCGCTGGTGGTCGGTCTGGGCGAAGCCTGCCGCATCTCGCAGGAAGAGATGGAATCCGAGGGCAAGCGCCTGACGGCCCTGCGCGAACGGCTGCTGAAAGGCGTTGCCGCCAGACTGCCGGAAATCTACGTCAACGGCGATCTGGAACACCGGGTGCCGGGCAACATCAACATCAGCTTCGCCTTCGTGGAGGGCGAGGGGCTGATGATGGGCGTGAAGGATCTGGCGGTGTCGTCGGGGTCCGCTTGTACCTCGGCTTCGCTGGAGCCGTCCTATGTGCTACGCGCCATCGGCCTGGACGCCGAAATGGCCCACACTTCGCTGCGTCTCGGCCTCGGCCGCTTCACCACCGAGGAAGAAGTGGATTTCGCCATCGATCATATCGTCGAAGCCGTCAGCCGCCTGCGAGAATTAAGTCCGCTGTGGGAGATGCATCAGGAAGGCATCGATATCAAATCTATTCAGTGGGCCGAACACTGAGAGAGCGACGACGCGGGCCTCTCCCGCTTCGCTTCTTTCCAGCCGCCGTTGAGGCGGCGGCCAAGGAGGCGGAGCCGACGCCCGGCGAGGGACTTGCGGCGCGACCGCGCGCCGGTAACAAAACGGGCCTCTCCCGCTTCGCTTCTTTCCAGCCGCCGTTGAGGCGGCGGCCAAGGAGGCGGAGCCGAGGCCCGGCGAGGGACAGCCATCAGGCCGCATAACCTGACGGCGCATCAAAACAGGAGCACATCATGTCTTACAGCGACAAGGTCATCGACCATTACGAACACCCGCGCAACGTGGGGTCGTTCAAGAAGGACGAGGACAACGTCGGCACCGGTCTGGTGGGCGCGCCCGCTTGCGGCGACGTCATGAAGCTGCAGATCAAGGTCAGCGAAGACGGCATCATCGAAGACGCCAAGTTCAAGACTTTCGGCTGCGGTTCGGCCATCGCCTCGTCGTCCCTGGTCACTGAATGGGTCAAGGGCAAGACTTTGGACGAAGCCGGCCAGATCAAGAATACCGAGATCGCCCAGCATCTGGCTTTGCCGCCGGTCAAAATCCATTGTTCGGTTCTCGCTGAGGATGCTATCAAGGCAGCCATCGCCGACTATAAGAAGAAGCGCGAGGACGGGGCTGAATAAGCTTCCCCCGTGGTTCATACACAGTCGGATTGAAGAAAAAGGACGAGGTCGAAATGGCTGAACGCATGGCTCCGCTCACCCTGACCGACGCCGCCGTCGAGCGCGTCAAGGCTCTGTTGGACAGCCGGGGCAAGCCTTCGGTGGGCATTCGCATCGGCGTGCGCAGCAAAGGCTGCTCGGGCATGGCCTATACCCTGGAGTTCGCCGACGAAAAGGAACCCCTGGACGAAGTGGTCGAATCCGGCGGTGTGACCGTGCTGATCGATCCCAAGGCCACCATGTTCATCCTGGGCACCGAGATGGATTTCGTGGAAGAGAAGATGCAAAACGGCTTCGTTTTCCGCAATCCCAATGAAAAGGGCCGCTGCGGCTGCGGCGAATCCTTCCACGTCTGATGTCCACCCATAGCGACATGTCGGAGGCGGCGCCCGCTTTGGTGCCATGCTGGTCTTGCAAAGGGCCGGTGGCCTCGCGGGCGTTGTTCTGTTCCACCTGCGGCGCCGTCCAGCCGCCGGGACAGACCGACCATTTCATGCGGCTGGGGCTGATGCGCGGTTTCGACCTGGAACCGGACCAGCTGCAAAAGCAGTATTTCGGCTTTCAGCGCCGCCTGCATCCCGACCGTTTCGCCACCCGCTCGCCGAAAGAGCGGGCGCTGTCCCAGCAGCAGGCGACGGCCCTGAACGAAGCATACGAGGTGCTGAAGGATCCCCTGCGCCGCGCCGCCTATCTGCTGCGTTTGGCAGGGCGCGTGGTGAATGTCGAGGAGGCGGCGACGGTGAACGATCCCGTGCTGCTGATGGAAGCCATGGAAATGCGCGAAGCCCTGGAGGAAGCCGAAACGGCCGACGACGTGGCCGAGCTTTCCGCCAAGGCCGAAGCCGATGTGGCGTCTTGCGTGCGATCCTTGTCCAAAGCGTTCGCCGCCGATGACCTGGACGCCGCCGGGTCTTTGACAACCCGCCTGAAATATCTGGGCAAATTGGCTGAAGAGGCCAAGGCCCGCCGTATCCGTTTGACGAGGCAAGGCATCTGATGCTGCTGCAAATCCACGAGCCGGGCCAGACCCCCAATCCCCATGCCAACGACAAGGTGGCCGTGGGCATCGATCTTGGCACCACCAATTCGGTGGTGGCTATCGCCCGCGAGGGAGAGGCCGAGGTGCTGCGCGATGCCGAGGGCGCGGGTCTGATCCCTTCGGTTGTTTCCTATGGCGACGACGGTTCCGTGGTCGTGGGCCGCGCTGCCCGCCGCGACCTGCTGGGCAATCCCGACGGCGTGGTCAGTTCGATCAAGCGCCTGATGGGCCGAGGTCTGACCGATGTGAAGTCGCTGGCCGGCACCTTGCCCTATGAACTGGACGAAGCCGCCGAGGGCGGCATGGTGCGTCTGCGCGTCGCCGGCCGGACTCTGACGCCGGTGGAGATTTCCGCCGACATCCTGCGCGCCGTGAAGGCTCAGGCCGAAGAGACGCTGGACAAGATCGTCGACCGCGCCGTGGTCACCGTTCCCGCCTATTTCGACGATGCCGCCCGCTCGGCCACCAAGGACGCGGCCAAGCTGGCTGGCCTGGACGTGCTGCGTCTGGTCAACGAACCGACCGCCGCCGCCTTGGCCTATGGCCTGGACAATCAGGCGGAAGGGCTTTACGCCGTTTACGACCTGGGCGGCGGCACCTTCGACATCTCGTTGCTGCAGATGGAAAAGGGCGTATTCCAGGTCCGTGCCACCGGTGGCGACGCCGCCTTGGGCGGTGACGATTTCGATCATGCCATCGCCGAGCATTTTCTGGCCGAGCGCGCCGCCGTGGTTGGCCAGAAGGCCATCACCTCGGCCGAGGTGAAACAAGCCCTGGCGACCGCCCGCATGGCCAAGGAATGCCTGTCTTCCAGTCCCTACGGCGAATGGTTCATCGAGATGGACGGCGAAACCAGCAAGCACCGCCTGGAGCGCGAAGAATTCGAGACGCTGGCCGAACCTTTCGTGGCCCGCACCATCGCCATCTGTCAGGGCGTTCTGGAAGATGCCGGCGTCGTGCCGTCCGAGGTCAAAGGCGTGGTTCTGGTTGGCGGCTCGACCCGCGTGCCGTTGGTGCGCAAGCGGGTGGCCGGGCTGTTCGGCCAGGAGCCTCTGGCCGACATCAATCCCGACGAAGTGGTGGCCGTGGGCGCCGCCTTGCAGGCCGAAGCCCTGACCGTCGGTTCCGATACGCTGCTGCTGGACGTCACGCCGCTCAGTCTGGGCATCGAGACTATGGGCTCGATCGTCGAAAAGGTGATACCGCGCAATACGCCGATTCCCGTGGCCATGGCCCAGGAATTCACCACCTATCAGGACGGCCAGGACGCCATGCTGATTCATGTGGTGCAGGGCGAACGCGAAATGGTTGATCAGTGCCGGTCGCTGGCGCGTTTCGTGCTGACGGGCATTCCGTCGATGACGGCGGGCGCGGCGCGCATCCGCGTCACCTTCTCGGTGGATGCCGACGGTCTGCTGACGGTCAGCGCCCGAGAAACCGTGACCGGCGTCGAACAGGAGATTTCCGTCAAGCCGTCCTATGGCCTGACCGAAGACGAAATGGCCAATATGCTGCGCGATTCCATGGTCCACGCCCGCGAGGACATGGAGGCCCGCCTGTTGGCCGAGTCCCGCGTCGAGGCGGTCCGTTCGCTGCTGGCGGTGCAGGCGGCGTTGTCCGTCGATCAGGATCTCTTGTCGGCGGACGAATTGGGCGTTATCCATGCGGCCATGGCCGAAGTGGAGCGGACCAGCCGCGAGGGGGACCGTGCCGCCGTTCAGGCTGCCGCCGAGGCGCTGGAGACGGCCACCAAGACTTTTGCCGAACGCCGCATGGACCGGGGCATCCGCAATGCCTTGGCCGGCGTCAGCGTCGATCGCCTGAACGAGACTTTGGCCGAAGAGCCGTAATTATCCGAGGAGTATGGCAGACATGCCCAAGATGACGTTCGTCGAGCCCAACGGCACCCGCCACGAAGTGGACGCGCCCGAAGGTTTGTCGATTCTTGAAATCGCCCACCGCAACAAGATCGAGCTGGAAGGCGCCTGCGAGGGGTCGCTGGCCTGTTCGACCTGCCACATCATCGTGGCGGCGGAATGGTTCGACAAACTGCCCTCGGCCGCCGAGGACGAGGAAGACATGCTGGACCTGGCCTTCGGCCTGACCCAAACCTCGCGTCTGGGCTGCCAGTTGATCATGACCCAGGCTCTGGACGGCCTGGTGGTCAGCCTGCCGTCGGCCACCCGGAACATCGGTTAAGCTTTCATGCGCTGGACCGACGTCGTCGATATCGCCATCGCCCTGGAAGAGGCACATCCGGATACGGATAACGTGAACCTGCGGTACACGGATCTGCATGCCTGGGTCTGCGCTCTGCCGGGCTTCGACGACGATGCGTCGGCATCCAACGAAAGGCTGCTGGAGGCCATTCAGATGGCCTGGATCGACGAGCGGTCGTGATGAACGGTATATTTTCCGGCTGGACCGTCCTTGACGTCACCGCTTTGGTGTCGGTGATGGCCATGTGGTTCTGTTTCGCCTGGCTGGTGGAACGCTCCCATTGGGCCAAGCTCAGCTTGACCAGTGTGGTCAACGCCCAGCGTTTGGAATGGATGCTGCGTCTGACCAACCGTGAAGCGCGAATCTCCGATGCCAGCCTGCTGGGCAATCTGATGCGCAGCATGTCGTTCTTCGCCTCGGCCACCGTCATCATTCTGGGCGGCGTCGCGGCCATGCTGGGATCGGCCGACCGGGGGTATGACGCTTTGCGCTCCATCCCGGCGCTGTCGCTGATTTCCAAGGAGCTGTACGAGGAAAAAGTCCTGCTGCTGGGATTGATCTTCATCTACAGCTTCCTGCAATTCACCTGGGGCATGCGGCAGTTCAATTACTGTTGCATCCTGGTAGGGGCGGCGCCGCTGACCAGCGATACCCAGCAGGAAAAAATGGCCTTCGCCAAGATGGCCGCCCGTGTCACTGAATTGGGGGCGCGCAGCTTCAATCACGGACTGCGCGGCTATTATTTCGCCTTGGCCACCCTGGCATGGTTCATCCATCCCCTGGCCTATATCGCCGCTGGAGCCGCGGTGGTGCTGATCCTGTGGCGACGGGAATTCCATTCCAAGACCCGCCGCGCCTTCCGCGGCCAGTACGGAGCGTGACCCTTGCCCGCCGTCACATCGGCCAAGCGCATCGTCGTCGCCATGTCCGGCGGCGTGGATTCGTCGGCCACTGCCGCTCTGCTGAAAGAACAGGGCTGGGACGTCGTCGGCGTCACCATGCAGCTTTACGACCATGGCAAGGCGGTCGGCCGGGCCAACAGCTGCTGCGCTGGCAAGGACATCCACGACGCCCGCCGCGTGGCGGACGCTCTGGGCATTCCCCATTATGTGGTGGATTATGAAGGGAGCTTCCGCGAAGAGGTGATCGAGCCTTTTGCCGACGCTTATGTGCGCGGCGAGACACCGATTCCGTGCGTGACCTGCAACCAGACGGTCAAATTCCGCGATCTGACCCGGGTGGCCCGCGATCTGGGGGCGGAAGCCCTGGCCACCGGCCATTACGTCCGCCGCGAGGATGGGCGCCATGGTCCCGAGATGTGGCGCGGCGCCGATCTGTCGCGGGATCAGAGCTATTTTCTGTTCGCCACCACCCGCGAGCAATTGGCTTTTTTGCGTTTTCCCCTGGGTGGCATCGGCAGCAAGGACGAAACCCGGGCCATCGCCCGCAAGTACAACCTGCCTGTGGCCTCCAAGCCCGACAGCCAGGACATCTGTTTCGTGCCCGACGGCGATTATGCCGGCCTGGTGGAGCGCCTGCGGCCCGGAGCGGCCGAACCCGGCGATATCGTCCATGTGGAGGACAGCCGCGTGCTGGGGCCTCACAAGGGCGTTCTGCACTATACGGTGGGGCAGCGTCGCGGTCTGAATGTCGGCGGCGAGCCCGAGCCCCTCTATGTCCTGCGACTCGATGCTGAACGCCGTCAGGTGGTTGTCGGGCCGAAGGAGGCCTTGGGACGCTCGGCCATTCTGCTGCACGGAGTCAACTGGCTGGGCGAGGGGAATCAGCCTGGGCGGGCCCTGCCTTGCCGGGTCAAAATCCGCTCGACCCGCGAACCGGCAGCGGCGACGGTGACTCTGTTGGAACAGGGCCGCGCCCTGGTCCGTCTGGATAGCCCCGAAGACGGCGTGGCTCCCGGCCAAGCCTGCGTTTTCTATGCCGATCAGCGAGTGCTGGGCGGCGGCTGGATTTCTTCTGAAGTTCCCGCGTAAAGCCGACTTGACAAGATCATTCCGGGCCGCTAAAAACCGGCCCTCAGCTTATGGCGGAGTAGCTCAGCTGGTTAGAGCAGCGGAATCATAATCCGCGTGTCGGGGGTTCAAGTCCCTCCTCCGCTACCACCATTACCGCGCTACGCGGGATAGACCGAACCTCGCCTTGGCCAACCGCCTTGGCGAGGTTCAGTGTTTCTAGGATGCGCCATTGCAGCCTTAGTTCCGTTTGGCCGCGTTTCTGGCCTGGGTGAACCTCTATCCTGGCGATCATGGCTTGTAACAGCGTGGTCGCTTCGGCGCGTCCCTGATCGTCCTTGCTGATGGCGTCCTGTAGGTCGCCCAGCATGGCGCGGAATGCCGCCAGGGCGGACGGATGTAGGTCGATGACGTTGTCAGCCTCGCCGGCCAACTGCAATTCGGCTTCCAGACCGGCCTTTTCGGCTTCCAGGCGGCGCAGTTCCGCCTTCACCTCCGGCGTTCCAAAGCCTTCGGCGATGGCGTCCACCAGATTGCGAATGCGCTTTCTGGTCGCGGCCACACGGCTTTCCGCCTTGGCGGCGGCGGCCTTGCGCTGGCTGTCCAGGCGCTTCATTTCAGCGTGGTATTCGGCGACATAGGCGGCCATGACGTCCGGGTTGGCAAGCTGCCGGCGCAGCGCGTCGAATATCCTCTGTTCAAGCTCGGGGATGCGGATGGTGTGGCCGTTGGCGCATGTCCCTTTTTCCCGGTGGGTGGCGCAGGCCAATTGGTCGTTGTTCTTGATGGTGAACGATCCGCCGCACTTGCCGCAACGGATCAGCCCGGAAAGGGGATGCCGTGGCCGCCTGCGGCGGTTGACCGACAGGTTGGCATATCCGGCCTTGATGGCCTGCACAGCCGTCCAGACGTCATCGGAGACGATTCTAAGCTCTGGCGCGTCAACCACCTGCCATTGCTCTGTCGGGTTCGGCCTGGAAATGCGCTTTCCGGTCTTCGGGTCTTTGACCATCCTGACCTTGTTGTAGACCAGCCGGCCCACATAGGCTTCCTGCCACAGGATGCCGACGCCCCGGGCGCGGTTGCCGTTGATGGTGCTGGCCATCCATTCGCCGCCGGTCGGTGAGGGGACGCCATCGCGGTTCAGCCGGGCGGCGATGGCCCGGGGGCTGTCCCCGGCGGCATATTCGCGGAAGATGCGCTTTACGATCTCCGCCTGTTGTTGGTCCACCTCGCGCAGGCCGCGCACAAGCTCCCCGCGTCCGTCGATCTCGCGTTTGACCGCGTAACCATAGGACAGGCCGCCGGCAGACCGCCCCTTGGCGACGGTGCCGGTCTGGCCGCGGCGGATTTTGGCAGCCAGGTCTTTCAGGAACAGGGCGTTCATGGTGCCCTTCAGCCCGACATGCAATTCGCTGATTTCGCCTTCCGAGGCAGTGACCAGTTTCACCCCGGCGAAGGTCAGGCGCTTATAGACCGCTGCGGTATCCTCAAGGTCGCGGGACAGTCGGTCCAGGGCCTCGGCCATGACGCCGTCGATCTTGCCGTCTTCGGCGTCGGCCAACAGGCGCACGGCATTCGGGCGACTGGCGAGATGGGCGCCGGACAAAGCATAGTCGGCATAGACGTCGGCGATCTCGCCGCCCAGGCGGGCGACATGCTCACGGCACAAACGCACCTGATCCTCGATCGAGCGTTCGTTTTGATGTTCCGAGCTATAGCGGGCATAGATGGCCCACCGCGTCATGGTGTTTCCGCCGTTTGGTTCGTCCGTCCCTGATGATGTTCTCTGGCCGCCGCCCTTGCAAGCGCCCTGGCGAATTCAAGGATCAGGTCTTCCGGCGGGCCGTCGCCAGCACCGGACAGACCCAGCTGATCGGCTGGGCGTCCTGTCTCTGCGGTGCTGGCGGTGGAGGACATGGGCTAAAGCTTCAGGACGCGATGCGGTCCATGCGCTCGATCTCCGCGACAATCAGCGCGGCGGCACGGATCAAGTCGCGGCGCGTGTCCTTGGGCTTATAGGCAGAGATTTCCCAGGGCCACAGCGTCGTGATGGTGTCCCTGCGGATTTCGAGCGAAACGTCTTCCGAAGACCGGATGGCATAGCAGGCGGCAGCGGCGGCCATCTGGCCGGGGTGTTTGTCGTCATGACGTGCGCTGTATCCCTCGGCATCGACCTGACGACGTCGCTCGCTATAAATCTCGTCGATCACACGCGAGGTCGTATTGTTCGGCTTGGACATGGTCACTTACTCCTCAACTTCAGTTTTCAGGTGTGTTGCACTTGGGGCACGGCTGGGATTGCGATTCGGTTTTGGTCGGAAAATCGCTCCAGTCGTCGTCATGGCCGCACTTGCTGCAGACGAGATGCACGAAGAATTTCTTCATACCGGCGAAGGGAGGGTTTCCGCAGTCAATCACGGCCATCAGCACGCGGCGAGGCCGGCGCGGGGCGTCGGGAAACAGGTCTGGGGATTTCCTCACCATGGTATGGGGCACTCCTCTTTGTGCTGCCCGTCATGGCCGCCGCAATCCGCGCAGGAGTCCCCGCCGCCAATCTGGTCAAGCCGCTCCCACAGGGTGGTGGTCGGGCCGAACCACAAGACGTCGCAGTCACAGACCTCGCCGTTTCTGATCTTGTCCATGACCTCGTGGATGCCCGCTTTCATGTCGGCCACCTCGGACCGCAGTTCGTCGCGCTCCTTTTCGATGTCTCCCGCAGCCTGAGCGGCTTTCATCCAATCGGCGAGGGCACCATTGGCCGCGTTAAGTTTGGTCAGCAGTTCATCATTCGTGGTCATGTCTGGTTCCTCCGTCGCTATCGGCGCGGCATGGCAGCACCGATAGCCTGTTTCCGTCGATTTCAGGCGGCCTTGGCCGCTTGCATTTCGGCAATCACGTCGCTGACCAGCACCGCAGGGACGACCAGCACGGCGTCTTTAGGTTTGGGGATGTATCTTTCGCCGTCAGGCCATGCCTCGACCAGCCGTTCGACCGTCGAATAGGAGTTGACCAGCGCCGTCAGCCTCGCCTCGATCGACTTCATATCGTTGGCGAGTTTCTTATCTTCTGCCCTGAAGAGTTCGTATTGCTCCGCCAGCGGGTGGCTGCCGTCGAAGACGTCCAGGCATATCGTTCCGTCGTAAGTGGTGACCTTGCTGGGAAACCTTTCGTCAGAACCGAGCTTCAACTGCTCATAGTGGCCGGCCAACTGCGCCGCCAGCTTGTTGCGCGTTGGGGCGATGCCGTCCGGCAGGGCGTCAAGAAGTTCCAATGTCTTGGTGCCCAGAACCGTTCGGCGGATGGCGCCGGCAAGCTCATGCTCCATGGTGGCGATCTTCGCCTTGCGACCATCGAAGGTTTCCGCCTTGGCGGCCCTGACGATCCTTTCGCGCATGTCCTTGGTCAATCTGGTAGCCATGATCTCGTCCTTTCACTCTGCTGCGGTGGTGGCCGGTTTGATGCCTGCATATTCGGCGTCAAGGCCGATGATCCAATCCAGCACGTCGCCGACCGGAGAAGCGTTCTCGGTTTCGGTCGGGGCGTGGTCGATGTCCTTGGGGGCGATGGTGCCGGCGGGAACGCGGGCGATGGACTTGGCCAGGGCCTCGACCGGAACGCCATGCTGCAAGGCGACGGAAATCACCACGGCGACATCGGCCATGATGGTGTCCACGTTGGTCCCTTCCTTGCCCCCGGCGAAGAAAACCTCCATGACCTTGCCGGTTTCCACGTCGAATCCGGCGCTGGCGATCAGCGTCTTGCCGAAGGCGGTCAGCTTGCGGGTGACGACGGGTCGGCGGTGCGGTAGGCGATGGCGTTCTGTCTGTTCCATGGTGCGTCCTTTCCGATGGATCATTCGGCGGCCAGGGGCTGGCCGGCGGCGGTGTCGATGGTGTCGGGGGTAAACAGCCCGGTCTGATTGCCACAGGCGTCCCAACCCGGCCATTGCTGGCGGGCGAACAGTTCCAGGCGGCGGGTGCCGGGGAACATCCGGTCGATGCGGTCGTATTGATCGTCCGGCTTGCGGGAATGTTCGCGGCGTGGGGCCAGGATGAAGTCGCGGACGGATCGGTCCTGCACCCCCAGCTTGCCGCGCCGGGCCAGCAGGCAGGGCTCGACGTTCTTGCGGGTGCCGTATCCGCCGGCGAAGGCGTATTTCCCGGTCTTGGGGTTGTACTTCAGCCATTCCCAGGCCAGCCCGGAATAGCGGAAGCCCCAAGCCTCGATCACGCGCTGGGCCTGGAAGATGGTCGGCCATGTGCACCACAGAAACAGCACCGCATTCCGGTCGGTCACCTCGCGCACCGGCATGGCGCAAATCTCGTCCAGGGTCATGGTGGAATAGTGCCGCTCGGGGCTCTTACCATGGCCCTTGGCCGAATAGGTGAGGAACTTCCACGGCGGGTCGGCCAGGATAACGTCGTAAGGGCCGGGCGGCAGGGGGGCGATGGTGGTCATTCTGCGGCCTCACGAACCAGAGACATTTCCGGCACATTTGCCGCGACCAATGCTTTGGCGACGGGAGGGCATACGCTATTTCCGCACATGCGGACCTGTGCTGCCTTGGACAGCGTTTTGCCGTTGAACTCGATATCGATCTTGTAGGAGTCGGGAAATCCCTGAGCGCGGAACAGCTCGCGGGGCGTCAGCATCCGCATGCCAATATCGGTAATAGCATAAGGCTCGCCGCCAATATCGACAGTGACCAGACCAAAGCGCGGCAAGGCAGTGACGGTGTGCAACGGATCGCGGCAATCCTGTCCGGGACCGGCAGCGCCGAAATATTTGGTCAGGAACGCCGATACCAACCCGGCATGTTGCCCCTCTCCGGTGACAGTTTTGATCGGGTGTCGCAAATCGCCCTGGCCGCCATCGGAGGCAGAACTGTAGAAATGCGTCAGGTGAGCCGCGACGACACCGAATTGGCACCCCGTCGAAAGGTGGTGCTCAGAGTGACCGGCAATGACAGTTCGCAAGGGTTCGTCGATAGGATGGCCTTTGCTATTCGGACGAAACTGCGTCAGATGTGCTGCGACCAAAGAATGGTGATCGATAGTGGTCACGGTGCCCATGGCCTGCTCGACACCATGCCCGATCACGCCGCCGTAATGTTTGGCCAGGAAAGCGGACACCGCATAGATGTGAGCACCGCCAGCGGTGATCGTATGCAAAGGCTCATTGCCGGCAGAATAAGGCTTTTGGGCATTCCGCATCGTCATGAGATGAGGAATCACAACTCCATGGGCATCGTGGGCAGCCGTAACGGTGCGAAACGGATCGGCCAATCCCTGACCTCGGAAGATGTCTCCCCCATGGTTGCAAGTGACGATGAATGGTTCAGCCGCATTGACTACATAGCGCATGGTGCCGGCGGCGATCCGGCGCATGGTGGCCTCGGCCAGAGGACGGCGACGCTCGAAGATAGACGGGCAGGGCAATGACCAGTCGATGATGTTGGCAGCCGTGAAGTAAGGATGCTGGCGGCTGGGTCCGTGCGAGAATTCAGGCCAGACGATGGGGAGGCCGTCACAGCGGGCAATGAGATACAGCCGCTTACGGATAGTAGGAGTGCCGTAATCCATGGCCCTGATTTCGCGCCACTCGACGCGATAGCCCAGGCGTTGCAGTTCTCCGACCCACCGACGGAACGTCTCCCCCTTACGGTCAGGGCAGGGTTGGCCGTCATCCAGAAGCGGACCCCAGGTTTGGAACTCTTCGACGTTCTCGACCATCAGCACGCGGGGCCGTAGGTGACGTGGTAGCTTGGCATAGCCGACCACAACCCAGGCCAGATCGCGGATGTTACGGGAACGGGGCTTCCCGCCCTTGGCCTTGCTGAAGTGCTTGCAGTCAGGTGAAAACCAAGCCAACCCGACAGGCCGCCCGGCGGCGACGTCAGAAGGGATCGCTTGCCAGATGTTCTGGCACCAATGCCGGGTTCCCGGATGGTTGGCGGCATGCATGGCCACGGCTTCGGGGTCATGGTTAAGGGCTTCGTCAGGGGACCGCCCCAAGGCCTGTTTAATCCCTTCGCAGCTTCCGCCCCCACCAGCAAAGCCAACGATGATGATTTCGCGGCTGTGATCTCGCTGAAAACCGTAGGCATCTGCGATGTCTGGAAATAGATAGGTCATTCTTGAGATTCCTTTGCAAAGCAGGTCTGATTTGAGCCCATCACTCGGAATCGCGAGCGGTGATCCTGAAAGATGAAGGACAGCAGTTCGGCCATGCGGCGGCACCGGATGACCATCGTGTCGATGGTGGCCTTGTGGCGTCGGTGGACGTCGTCGATCTCGCGTTCGGATTTAGCGTCGTGGACCTCGTTGCCGATGCGGTTGACGATGTCGCCCCAGTAATCCTCTTCCGCCGAGCTTTCGGCCTGGACGTCCGCCGGCTCGGGTTCCGGCTCGATCGTGGAATGGGGCGCGATGAACAGGGGGGGCGGCGCGTTAAGCATGGCTGGCTCCTTTCTCGGCGCGGAAGACCCAGCACTTGACCGACGCCTTTTCGTGAACGCTGTTGACCGTCTTGTTGCTCTCGACGAAGGGGCGCGACAGGCTGCCTTTCAGCACCTTCTTCAGGTCCGATATGGCCGGAAGCTGCTGGTTCTGGCGGGTGGCTTCGCGGATCAGATGCGGAAAGTTGATGGCGATCAGGTGTTCGTTGGCTGAGTGGTTCAGCTTGTCCAGGCCGATGAAATCCACCATGTCCCAGAATTCCTCGACCAACGGATGGTCTGCCGAAATCGCCCGCTGGCGGTCCTTGGCGGCGTCCATCAGGCACTGCATAGTTTCCTGGCGGATGGCTGGCTTGATCTCGACCAGCATCGCCAGGGCGTCCACCAGGGCCATCAGTTGTCCATGGCATTTGGCGATGCGGAACAGCTTGACCTCGGGCAGCTTCTGCACCTGTTCCTCGTAAGCCAGGGCGCGTTCGTGGAACAGCTTCAGGATGTCGGCTTCCCGCCGGCAGGCCTGGATCAGGAAGTTCGACACTTTTTCGACCGGGATGGCGGCCAGTTCGTCGGCGGCGATCTTGGTTTGCGCGTTGTGGCGGGATCGGTCGAAAAAGGTGTGGACGATGCGGGACATGATGGCTTCCGAGGCATCAACCGGGTTGTTCTGGCTGATGATGATCGAGCCTCGGAATGGTGGTTCCTTGGTGTCGTTGCCGCCGTTCTTGACGCCCGTGGCGCGGCTGGCGCGACCGTTATAGGCCGTCTTCAACTCGTCCCAATCGAACTGGCGGACCTTCGATGTGTCGTCGCCGCCACGGTCGGATTCGATCATGCAAATTGGCAGGTTCGACACCTGCGACATGATGCGGGCGCGGGCGGCAGTGGTGGATTTGTTGGGGTCGAAACCTTCGTAATCGTTGCGGCCCACCAGCTTCCACAGGAACTCGATCAGGGTTGACTTGCCGGCGCCGGCCTGTCCGACCACCTCCAGGAAGGGGAACGACTTGTGGCGCTCGCGGATCTGCTCGGCGAACAAAGAGCCCAGGAAGAAGGCGGCGGCGATGACGCCTTTCGGCCCAAAGGCTTCATAGACATATTCGATCCATTTGGCGTCGCAGTCCGAGGCCTTGCCGATCACCAGGGGCAACGAGGTGTTCAGCGATTTGACCGACAGCTTGCCGCCGATCTCGAAGAAATCTTCGTCGTTGATCTCGTAGACCACGCCGTCCGATACCGCCTTGTCGGGGAAGATATAGGCCCGGTGCTGGCGGGAATAGCCGATGAAGTCCACGGTATCGACGATCTTGATGTCGTCGAGATAGCGCGAAATGATCCAGTTCAGTTGGAAACTGTTGCCCTGGAACAAAGCCCCCGGGGCAATCGACAGCAGGCGCTTCTTGAACTCGCTCGATGTCGAAATCTGCGGTCCGGTGAAGGTGTTCTTCAGGCCGCCGTGGCGGCCATAGGGGAAGTCGATGCGGGTGTAATACCAGCTTTCGTCCGTCTGCATGTCCCGCTGGAAATACAGGAACTTGAAGGCGCAATTGGCGATCTTGTCCACCCTGGCGACCTTCATGGCGGCGTCGAACTCATAGCCCCGGTCGCTGGCGGCGTGCCCGGCGGTTCTGAATTCCTCCATCTGTTTGTTGTACAGTTCCTGGGGCAGCGACCACCAATAGGTCTGGGCGTGATGTTCGACGGCGAAACTGGTGGCGGAGCTGCGCCGCCAGATCAGGCACCCTTTTTCGGCGGGAGTGGCGGCCATCAGCAAATCGCCGTGGAAGCGGTAACGCTCGATGTCCTTTTCTTCCAACTCGCCGGCAAGGTGGCAATCGTTCCAATCCACCTTGGCCTTGCCCTTCTGGGGAATCACGGCGGCGCGGGATTCGAAGCCCAGGGCCTTGGCCGCCTTGGCGTGCTTGTGGGTGCAGCCGTTGCCGGCGCGGTCGTTGTCGAGCGCCCAAACCAGGGTGGTCTTCCTGGGGTCAAGCTTCTTGATCTCGACATCGGGGAAGTTCACCGCCGACAGGCTGGCAACCGCCGACACTCCGGCCAGGGTCAGGGCGATGGCGTCAAGGCATCCCTCGACAATCCAGACCTCATCTTCGATCTTCAGGCCGGGCGGCGCCCACCACAGGCCCTTATGCTGACCCTCGAAATTGGCCTTCCTGACCTCGACATCACCGTCAGGCCGCTTGACCCGGACGGGGTCTATCAGCCGCTCCATGAAGATGCCGGCGGCGCGGTCGATGTCGAAGACCACGGTGGCCGTCTCGCGGTCGCCCTTCGGGTGCCGGAAATGGCCCTGGCGGAACCAGCCCTTGATCTTGCCCGGCGTGAAGCCGCGCACGAAGTCAAGGTAGGCTTCGGCGGTGGCGTTGGGGTCTTGGGTGGTCGGGGGGAACCGTTCGTTGAAGCGCCCGAAGGCGTCGGGGAACAAATCCTTGGTGCTGGCCGACCAGCCGCATTTGTTTTCCCGGCCGCATTTGACCACCCAGGGGCTGGCGGCATGGGTGAACAGTTCCTTGCCGCCGCATTGCGGGCACTTGCCTTTGCGCAGCCAGCCCTTTTCCTCGACCATGGAATAGGCCCGCTTCAGGCTGGACACCACCTCGGACCTGACGTCCGGGCGCATGGACGATTTCTCAGTCATGCCGCCCCCCCCATCTGGTTCGCATGGACGAAAAAGACTGGACGGAGGCTTCCCCTCGGGTTACGCCGGGAAGTTGTTTCGGCGTCGTGGGGGAACTTCTGATGGCCATTGTGTTCGCGTTGCTGGTGTTGCTGGCGCTGATCGCCATTCCTGTCGGGCTGGTTCGCCCCAAGCTGGTCCTGTTCAGATCGGCCAATCCGAAGCGGGGGCAGGCGGCGGCGGTCGCAACCTGCATCTTCGTGGTGCTGCTGTCCGTCTGGATCAGCCTGCTTCCGCCGCCGCCAGCAAAGCCGGTCGGTCAGCCTGTCGCGGAGGCACCCCAGGGAACCGGGAAAAGCGAGGTACAGGCGCAGATGTCCAGCCCGCCCGGGGAAACGGTCGATCCCCGAGTGATCAGCGCGGACAGCGAAGCTATTGTGCTGGCTCTGAAGAACGAAGCTCCGCGTTTGGGCAAGACCGGAGAAGACCGGCGCGGCGATCTGCTGGTCGAGCACTATCTGTCCCAGCCCAGCAAAGTGAAGCTGACCCTGGAAACCCTTCCCGGCCAGGGCATGATTCCCGGCACCGCCGCCTTGGTCCGGGCGACCATGGAACGCCCACTGGCGGATAGGCCGTCCACTTATGACGGCGGGCTGGTCAAGGCATTGACGGCCTTCGTGTCCTTCTCGGCCCCGGATTGGCCGATTGACGATCAACAATCCTTTGTCGCCGGTTGCATCCGGTCCCTGGAAATAGAGGGGTGCGACCGCACGGTGAAAGGCGTGCGGGTCAAGGCGCAGGCCGTCGACGCCTTGCGCTTTGTCATCGAGGCGGGACGCCTGTGATGACCAGTTGAAAGCTTTGGCGGCGGTCATCCCTGAGACTCCTCGGGGTTGACCGGCATGGGCTCAATCTCGACGCCGCCGATGGAGACAAAGGCTCTATAACTTTCTCGGTCCCGCCCGATCAGCCGTCCAAGCTCCCGGCGCTTTTCCTGGGCAGCCTTAAGCCAAAGATCATGACATGAGGATGCGGAATCCTGGGACAAGCCGTCCAAGCAACTGAGGCTTTCGACCATCGAGGCCATGATAAACAATGTTTGAGACGCGCCGTGTCGGACGATGACGTTCTGATCGAAGATGCGGTAGCGAAGTTCCAAGAAGCCACCATCGCCATTGATGATGGTCCCCATGACGGGATTTTTTTCGGGCCGATCATCCATGGCTTTTCTCCCCTACGCCAAAGGCGGGGTCGCCGGCCATGACCTCGCCGGTAAAAACGCCGCGGCGCTTCAACAGGCTGGCCATCTTCAGGATGTCGTCGGGAACGTCGCAGGCGTCGGCCCGTCTTTGCAGCCGGTCGGCGTCGGTGGCGAAGTTCGCCAGGGTCAGGCAGATCACGGCCAAGCCAGCCGGTTCGATGGTGATTCCGGTGTCCATGTAGCCGGACAGGCCGGCGGCCAGTTCCATGATTTCATCGCTCAACATGGCAACCTCACAATTTCTCGGGGGTGAACACCACGGCAGCGGCGATGCTGTCAGCGGGCTGCGTGTGGCCCGGCAGTCGCGCCGTGGCGCTGTGCTTGCCATTCCAGCCGGGAGAGGACGCGGCCAGCGCGTCGTTGTCCTTCCATCGGTCTGAATTTTGCTGTGACCACTTCCTGGCGCGGCGCTGCTGGATGCGCATGCTCTTGGCCTTTTTCTCTGCGCGGTCCTGATCCGTGGAAATGGCGGCAAGGCAAGCAATCCAGGACTCGAAGCCATAGCGGACGGCGATGGCATGCAAGGCGCGGTTATGTCCAATGTTCATGGCGGCATTGATCTTGCGGGCCAGTTTCTTGGCGCCATGGACCGTCAGCCTTTCCGGCCATGTGATCCCGATGACTTCGGACGTTCCCGCACCATCCTGTAAAAGCACGGTTTCCGCCGGAATGGCGGTGGCCAGGGAGATGGCGTCCAGGCGTCCTTCGACGATATGGACCCTTTTGGATTCGGTGTTCATGGTGTCCCCCGTTCTTGGTCAGGCCCAGTCCCGGCGCCGGGCGGCGCGTTTGCGGGCGGGGCGGAAAATGGCGTGGTAAAGGGCGGTGATGCGCAGCATGGGAACCGCCTTTCCTGTTAGCGGTTGGCGGCGGGGCCGGGCAGCCTGACTTCCGGGTCCGGTATGGCCGACGGCTGCAAGGATCGGGTGGCCTCGATCGAGGCGATGAAGATGTGTCCGCATTCGTCGTTGAGGCACAGATAGGTGACTTCCCGATAGGTCGGGGTCAGTTGAACGCTCTTGATGGTCCGGCAGCGGTTGCCGCACGCCGGGCAATGGGTGGTGTTGGAACGCTGGACGATGCGGGGCTTGCTCATTTCTGGTCGCCTTTCGTGGCCAGGAATTGCGCGATTGCGGTTTGCGCTTCGGTCAGTTGCTTTTCGACTTCCGGCCATTCGGTATGGTCGATCCGCTGATCGGCCCAGGCGGTCGCCAGGGTGGCCGCGCCTTCGATGATTTCCCGGAGCGTTTCGCCCGGCGGACAGACGCCGCTGATTCTGTGGACGCCGGCCAGCCCGGCGGGGCGCAGGACGATGGTGGCGAATTCCACCGACAGCAGCCCCAGCAACAAAACCGCCGTCGGCCAATCGGGCACGGTCTGGCCGCGCAGGTAGGAATGGATGGTGTCGGGAGATTTCCCGCAGGCCTTGGCGACGTCATCGACGGCGAAGGACCGTCCCACGCCGACGAAGGACGCCAGGGTGTCGCGGAAGCCGGTTCTGATGTTCTTCAGCCGTTCCGCGCTGGTGGTGCATTTCTGTCCAATCGACATGGGATAGGCTCTTTCTGTCTCAGAGCCGGTCAGAACCGGCGCGGCTGGAAACGGGGATTTCACCCTTGGCGAACAGATCGCGGGCGGCGGGGGCGTACAGACCGATCTCTTCCGGGGTGAAACCGGCGGCGGCCATGGCGGCGTCGGTGCCGGTGCCGAGAAAGGCCATCAAGCTGGCCATGGTGACTTCGCGGCAGGGCGTCTCGGGTTGGGCATGGCGGAAATTGGAAAGGAGCAGGCTGATGATTTTCGCCTTCACGAAGTCCTTAAGCTCGGCGTCGTCGCGGCGGCGATTGTCGATGCGCACGGCGGGTCCGCCGGTTTCCTCGGGCTGGCGCCAGCGGTCGGGCCACAGTTCCCACAGCGGCACGGCGATCAGTTGGGCGATGGCTTTTTCGCCGGGGGTGTTGCGGGCGACCACGGCCCGGCGGCAGGCCATGGGGTGGATGCCCTGCTTAAGGGCGAGACTGGAAAGGGTTTCGCCTTTCTTCTCGACGGCGGCCCTGATATCCGCCTTGTGCCATCCTTGGTCAGACATGCCTTCTCCTGTGCGGCGTGGCCGCTTACGGGTATAATTGGTTCCGGTGGACCAGATAGTGAGACAGAAAGTGCGCACAAACAAGGATAAAAAGCGTCTTTTAAGACCGAATGTGCGTCTAATTTTTTACAAAGAGGGTGTTTATTGTCTTTTTTCAATGACTTGCTGATCGGTGGGGCTGATCGTCATGGCTGAAGGATTTCCCGAAAGGCTGCGCCGGGTGCGCGATTATCTCGACCTCTCGGCAACCCAAATGGCAGAGCGTGTTGGACTCTCTGTTCGGAAGACCTGGGAGCGTTACGAGAAGGGGGACACCCGCCCAAACTCGGACGTGATGTCCGCTTTGCTTGGGATGGGCATCGACATTCATTGGCTGCTGACGGGCGATGGGGCGATGCTGAGGAGCGCCGCCTCGGACGGTCAGGCCGCTGCCGCCCTGGATGACCGGCTGTACGAAATCGCCATCGCCGCGACCTTGGGATGGTACGAGACCGCCAAGCTGGAAGCTCCGGTCGAGAGCATGGCCGGCATGATCTCGCGGGCCGTGCGCATGCTGCGGAGCCGCCCCAACATCGCCGAATGGACGGAAGCGGACATCAGGGCCGAAGTGGGGAACATTCTCGACGTGGCCCGCGAGATGTTATCCCAATCGGGATGGTCCCCAGGTCGAGGTTGATTTCTCTGTAGGTTGCATTATTTTTCAGGCCTCACCCCCTCAGGCGGGGTGAGAGCCATTGCGAGTGGCTCTTTCCAAGGGTAACGCCGTACCCCAACCGTGTTTATTCACGGCTCCGCCTTCCTACCCGGGTAGGCAGAGCAAAGTTTGGGGGTATTGATGGATTTGCAAGGGGAAATCCGCGACCTGATGTCGGAATCTCGGGTGCGTGCCTACGTGCCGGTGTCTGTCGTCAAGCGGATTCTGGGCGTGGTAATGGCCGCCGGTTTGCTGGCCGCTGTTTCAGTGTCGGTGATGGCGTCCGATGATTTCTGTGATCGGAACTGCAACCTTGGGGATTCTGGGGGGCTTCCCTCCGCGATCTTGTCGCCGGACCCATGATCTATGGCGTTGGTCTAGTCGTCTTCACCGCTCCGCTCACTCGCCTGTATCTCTGTGGTCAATCCGCTGCCGTCCAGGGTGTGGGCGACGTCGTCGCTGATCCATGACAGGGCGGTGATCTCGCTCCGCCAGCCGGACAGGGTCAGCGGGCTACAGGCGGCGATCTCGGGGCGGCCTATGGCCAGGGTGACGTTGAAGCTGTGGCTTTGGCTTTTCTGCCGTTCCCATGCCGAATCGGCGGCGGCCTGGGCGGCGGCCTGATCGGGATAGGTCCGCTTCAGCGTCTTGACCGATCCTTCCTTGCCGGCAAGGGCAAAACAGGTGCTGCCGCTTTTCAGGTCGTGCCATTTGGCTTGGATGCCGGTCTGGCTTCCGTCGCGGTCGGTGGCCCGGAAGGAATGGCGGTCGCCCTCCTTGCGGACGATGCTGGCCGCCGGCAAGGTCTGGCCGCTGGCGGTCAGGCCGGAGCCCGCCGGCACGAAGATCAGCTTCCCGGACTTGATGGTGGCCACGGCGCCGTAATCGTCGCCCAGGCGCGTCACCAGATTGGCGTCGGACTCGTTGGTTTGGTCCAGATGGATAACCTCGATGTCGCCCAGGGTCGGGCTGATGGCGGGCGTCAGGCCGTTGCGGCTGGCGATGGTGGTCAGGATCGCGCCCAGGGTGGTGGAATTATAGCTGGCCTCGCGGCTGTCCTTCAGCGATGTGCGGAAATCGGCGGATCGGGCCAGGATGGTGATGCAGTCGAGCGGACCATCTTCGCCCACTTCATCGACGGTGAAGGTGCCTTTTTCCACCAACTGGCGGTCTTTCCAGCCGATGGCGACGGACAGGGTGACGCCCCGCTTCGGCAGGGCGATGGAGCCGGTCTTGTCGGCGATGACGATTTCGACCTGATCGGCTTCCATGCCTGTCTTGTCCGTCAGGCGCAGGGAAACAAGGTTCTTGCGGATGTGCCCGGTGACGTCGGCGGTCCCGGCCTTGATGCGGAAATCGGGAATCACGTCTTGCTGTCCATCAGCTTGCCCAGCAGGGCGTCGTCGTCGTCTGGGTAGAACTTCAGCGAAAGGGTGAAGGCGATTTTCCTGGCCGCGCTGTTGACCAGCATGTGGGACTTGGTTTCCTCAATCTGGGTGATGAACCATTTCCCCATGACCTCGCCGGTTCCGGCGGTCAGAATCCAGACTTTGCCGCTGGCCATCATCTCGCGCAGCTTGTCCAGGTTCTTCGGGCCGCCGGTCAGTTCCGGGGCAAGGGTTCCCTCGATCGTCAGGCTGTCCTCGCCCGGTCCCACCGATTGATAGGCCGGGGCGCGGCCCACCCGGTCCTTGCTGGCCCAGCGGTATTGGGTTGACCGCTTTAACGTCTCGAAGGGGGCCGTCTTGATGGAAAAGGCGAACAGGCCAAGGCTCATCAGGGGCATGGTCATTTTTCTCCATCATAGAGGCGGGCGCGGGTGTCGGCGGCTTTGCGCCGTTCCGCTTTTTCCAGTTCCAGCCTGACCTGTTTCCCGATCTCTTCGGGGCTCTGTCCAGGCGCTCCATGGACGGTAATGGCAACGCCCCCCATGTTGACGTTGTTACCCTTACCGGCGACGCTGGCCGCCGCCGGGCTGACGGCGGCGGCGATCTTGACCGGGGGCGCTTTTCCGGCCGGCGTGGCCGCCGCCTGGGTGGCGCCGAAAGCGATGCCGATGGCGGCCAGAATCGGCTTCAGGACGTCGAAGCCGGACTGGATGAATTGCAAGGCGGCGCTGAATCCCGAGGTGATGCCCGTCCACAAGTCGGCGAAGAAACCCTTGATCGGTTCCCAATAGGCGATGACCAGCCCCGCCGCCACGGCGATGCCGGTCAAGATCAAGCCGATGGGGTTGGAGGCGAAGGCGACGCCGACGGCGCGAATGCCGCCGATCAGAACCGGGAACAGGGTCGAGGCGGCAAAGCGCACCATGGCGAACGGCCCAAGCAAGCTGGCCAGGGCGACGGTCAGGGTGCCGCCGATGAACACCAGCCCGGCCAGAGCGCCGGCCAGCATGCCGATGGTGGCGGTCAGGCGGGGGTTGTCGTTGGCGAAGCTGCCGATAGCCTGGACGATGCCGCGCAGGCCGTTGGCCAGGGGCGTCAGAACGGGCAACATGGCCGTGCCGATGGCTTCCATGGTGTTCTTGAAGTCGTTGCCCAAGCCCTTCGTCGATTCGTTGAAGGTGGCCATCATGGTGGTGAATTTGTTATCGACCGTGCCGTCGCTGTTCATGGCTTCGTCGCGGATGCGGTGAAATTCCTTCATGTTGGCCATCATGGGGGCCAGGAAGTTCTGTACCTGCACGTCGCCGAACAGTTCGCCCAGATTGAACTTGGCGGCCAAGCTTTCGGCGGCCTGTTTGGCGTCGCCGCCGTTGGCCACGGCGTCGGCGATTTCCTTTTCGAAATCGACGCCGGTCGCCTTGCCGATCTGTTTCATCATGACGTCAATCGGGTCTTCGCCGGTCATCAGGCCCTTTTGCAGGGCGGCCTTGATGTCGATGCCCTTTTTCTCGAAGTTCTTGACCGTGTCCGGGGCCGTTGCTTTTTGCAGGAAGTTGGCGAAATTGTTGGCCGCCTCGGACGGGTCCGCCGCGCCCTTGGTGGCGATCTGCAAGGCCGCCGACAAGGTGCCGATGGCTTTGGCCCCGCTCATGCCCAGCATATGCGCCGATGCGGTCAACTGCGGGAAGGTGTTGGCCATGTCCTTCAACTCGAAACCGCCCAGGTCGCCGGCTTTGGCCATGATGTTCATGGCCTGAGCCAGTTCCTGTTGCGGAACCTTTAGGTTGTCCATGACGGAAAAGGCCAGGTTTGACATATCGGCCATTTCGGCGCCGGTCGCGGTGACGGCCCGTCCGATGGTGCCGATGGCTCCCAGGGCGGCGTCGGGGTCCAGGCCCTTGCCCACCAGAATGCTTTGCCCGGCCAGCAGGTCCATGGAGGACTGGTTGACCTCGACCGACAGCGACCGCAGCTTGTCGCGGACCTGCTGAAGCTGCTGGCTGGTCTGGCCGGCGGTCAGGCCATAGGCCGCCAGTTCGTGCTGAAAGTCTCCGGCGGTGGTGACGACGGGGACGCCGGCCATCAATCCGGCGCCGCCCGCCGCCATGGCCCCGGCACCGCTGCCGGCCATCTTGCCGGCGCGTTCCTGAGTGGCCGACATCTTGGCGCGGGCCGTGGCGATGGCGTCCATTTTGGCCTTCACTGTATCAAGGGCGGTGGCTTCCTTGACCGCCGCCGCTTTGGCCGCATCGATGTCCCGTTTCAGTTGGGCTTGCGCCGTGCCCAGGTTCTTGGTGCTGATGCCCGCTTCCGCCAGCTTGTTGCGCAGAATCTGCGTTTCGCGGGTAATCGAGGTTTCCGCCGCTTCCAGCCGCTCGACCTCGCGCCGCGCCGCACTGAACGCCGCCTGGGCCTTGCGGCTTCCGCCGCCGGCTTCCGCCAGTTCCCGCCCCAATGCTTGGGCTTTTTTCTGGGCTTCGGCCAGGGCGGTCGCATTGGCTTGGGCGTCGCGCTTCAGGCGGGCGAAAGCGTCCACCTGGGCGGACGCCTTTTCCAGGCTGCGCACGGTTTCCGTCGCCCCTTTCAGGGCGGCCTTCATGGCGTCGGTGGATTGGGTCGCTTTCTTGAAGGGTTCGCTGATCCTTTCGAACGCCTCGATCAGAATTTTCAGCTTCAGATCGGCCATTACTCCCGCGCCTCCTTCATGGCTTCCGCCTCGGCTTCGATAAACTCGACCGCCAGGGCGTAAGCCTGGGCATAGTCTTCAAGCGACAGATTGACGAACTCGCTCCCCGGGAAAGACCCGGGGAACGTCTTCATCAAAATTCCCCAGGCGTTCAGTGCGTCGTCGGGGAGGGGGTGCGGGCAGGCACGAAAAAACCGGAAATCACCTCGCAGGCCTGGACGATATCGACCGGGTCCATGGTGGTGAGCGTGTCGGGGGCCAGGGGCACCGTGGACAGCCGCTGGACCAACGACAGGATGGTGGTGACGTCCAATTCCTGAATGGCCGCCAGCTTGATGCCGCGCAGATCGCCGGCCATGGGACGGCGCAAGGGCAATTCGGCGATGATGTCTTCGCCGAATTTCAGGGGCTTGATCAGTGTAATGGTGGGGTTCATATCCCAATCTCCATCAGGTGTTGATGCCCAGCGCCGTCAAGACGGCGTCGGTCAGGCTGGTGCCGTTGACGTTCATCTTGCCGTTGATGAAATCCACCTCGATCAGGGTGGTGCTGTTGCGGTTGTAGCGGTAATAGGTCAGGGGCATTTCCACCTTCATCTTGGCCAAGTCCTTGCCCTTGACGCTGCCCGGGTCCAGGGTTTTCCAGCGGCCCCGAACCGAGATTTCGACGGCGTCGGTGCCGGTGCCGTCGGCGGCCACGGCGGCGCCCAGGAAACGCGCATTGATGCCGCTGACGTCGGCGATACCCCAGGACGCCAGGATGTCGGGATTGAATTCGGCCAGGGTGAATTCCAGCTTCATGCCGTCCATGCCCATATCAAGATCGATCGGTCCGAGCATGCCGGCGGCCTGATATTCTTCGGTTTTCAGGGAAAGCTTGGGCAGGGTCAGTTCCTCGATCAGACCGGCATAAGACCGCCCGTCGATATAGAGGGTGTAGTTTTTGAGAACGCGGGGGAGAGCCATCGTCGAATCCTTTGATCGTCGGGCGGTTAGGCGGTCATCTGGGCGGCGAAATCGACCAGATAGTCGTCGGTGATTTTCTGTTCGAACAGCAGGTTTTCCAGCGGCGGAACAGGGGTGTAGTCGTAGCTGATCAACAGCTTGCCGGCCTTCAGGGTGTCCTTGTCGTTCTTGGTGGGGTCGTACCAAGCCGATCCGCCGATCAGGTAGTTGTTGCGGGTAAGTTCGCGGAACTTGGCGTTGACCCCATCGACGATGTCGCGGGCCATGGTCGGATGCAGCGGCTTGTCCATGGCCCAAAAATGCGCCTCGGCCATGGTGTCGGCCAGAACCTGGGCGGTGCGGGTGTAGTTCTCAAAGCAGAACAGCGGATCGGACGAGCAGGTCCGCGAGCCCCAGAAGCGGAAGCCTTCCTTGCGAATCAGGGTGGTGACGTCCTTGCCGTTCAGATAGCCGGCGTCGGTGCTGGGGTTTTGCAGATCCCAGAAAACGTCCTTGCTGATGCCGGTGACGCCCTCGACCTCGACATTGGACAGGGTCTTGTGCCAGCCGGTGTCTTCGTCGATGGCGGCCCGCAGGCCCAGGGCGCGGGCCACGGCCCATTCGGTGTGGTCGGCGCTGTTGATGGTGTCGTAGGAAACGAAGTCCGGCCAGATCAGCATCAGTTCGCGGGCGCCGAAATTGTCGCGGTAAAGGGCGGCGGCTTCCTTCGTCTCGCAGCCGTGAGCGTTGGCGTAGACGAAGGCGCGGGTCAGCTTGGCGATGGACACCATTTCAGCGGTCACGGCCTGATTGTCCAGGCCGGGAACGCCCAGAATGCGGGGCGTAACGCCCAGATTGGCCTTGGCGGCGGTCAGAGCCTGCAAGCCGGTCTTCTGGCCGTTGACGGTGGTGCCGATGACGTTGCTGGTGGTTTCGGCGTCCGTCTCGCCTTCCTCGACGCGCACCACCACGACGGCGGGCGATCCATGGTCCTTGATGGCGTCGAGGACGTAAGGGATGGTGCCGCTGTCGCCGGCCTTGCCGACGGCGGTGGCGATGTCCGTCACCAGGGCCGGGCGATTCAAGGGGAAGGTAGTGGCGTCGGCGTCGCTGCCGGTGACGACAACGCCGATGACAGCGGTGCTGATGGTGCGGATGGGGCGGGTGCCGTCGCTGACTTCGACGACGCGCACGCCATGATGATAATCGGTGGCCATTGATGGGACTCCTAAACGGGGTGGTCAGGTGTTGGCGGGATAGCCGGGATGCTGGGGCAATTCGGTGGATGTCGCGTCGTCGCCGGACACGATGGCGCGAAGGGCGGCGCGGTATGCCAGGAAGGTCTGCACGTCGTCAGCCCCCCAGGCGGTTTTGCCCAGGGCGACGGCTTCGGTAATGCGTTCCATGGTGGTGCTGGTGGCTGCCAGAGCAGTTTTTGAGGCCGCAACGAAATTGGCCCGGATTTCTTCGGCTGTCGGCGCCCTCAGCGCCGCCGCCTCATCATCCGTAATCAGCGTCATCCCTTGCGGCCAGGACGGCAGGCCGATAGCGGCGCCATCCATATCGTCGTGTAGGAGTCCGTCGGCGTCTTTCCAAATGCTCATGATCTTTCTCCCTCTAGCGCAGTTCAGACCATGTGTTGAGCACCACCCCAGTCGTAGCGACATACGACTGACCGGGAGGAACGATTGCTGTGTAAACAAGATCAGCCCCGCCGTTGACGTAGCCTGATAGCCCTGTGCTCACGCCATTGACCTGAATGGATGTTCCGACGCCGCTATTTCCCGAGCATGTGATCGAGATAAAGATTGGTCGGCCCGTGGTGTTGTAATAAGTCGTACCCAGCGCGCGGCTGGCAGTCAGATTTTGCCAAGTCTGGCCGAAGCCAAGACTCTGCATGGCCGCCATGGCCATTCCGCCCGCGCCTTGAACTCCGGTAGGAGCCGTCGCCCAAGTTCCGGCGACAGCTTCGGTGAGCGTGATCAACCCAACGACACGATAAGGAGATGAGACAACGGCGACTGAAGCGTAGACCGTGCTGGCGCTGGTCGCTCCGGCGCTGATCGCCGTGGCCGACAGCAGATTGGTTTCGGACAAATCGACGCCACCGGCCAAATTCACGACGCCGAGGACTGGATTGCCGCCGTTATAGAGGCAAATCAGCGCCAGCAGAGACTGCTGGCCGCTGACAGTGCCGAGGGTCGCCCCAGAGGGCACACTCACCGACAGAGCCCCCGGAATGCTGACCGTAATCGGGGCGCCATTGGTTAGCGTCGGATTGCGAAACATCAAAGGTTCCGGCTGAAGGGTGGCGGTCAATGCATTGGCCGCAACGGCTGCCGTGATGGAATGGATTTGCGACAGGTTGGCGAGGCTGGCGGCGAGAAGGCCGGCAGGCGTGACGGCCTTGTCAGTGCTGGTTCCTGCCTTGGTTTCGGCGATGGAGGCCAGTTTGTCGGTGAAAGCGGCCAGCCATCCGGCGGGGGTGACGGCTTTGCCGGTGTCTGTTCCTGCCTTGGCCTCGGCGGTGGTCGCCAGCTTGAGAAGACCGAACACCGTTTCGCTGGCCGCCGCCAGCTTGTCGGAAATGGCGGCAAGAAGGCCGGAAGGGGTAACGGCCTTAGCGGTGTCGGTGCCCGTCTTGGCTTCGGCGTCGGTGGACAGTTGGACGATGCCGGCGGCGTCGGTGGTGGCCGCCGCGACGGTCTTCTGGCTCAGAGCCGCCGCCAATCCGGCGGGGGTAACGGCCTTGGCTGTGTCGGTGCCCGTCTTGGCTTCGGCGGTGGTCGCCAACTGGACGATGCCGGCCACGGTGGTCTTGGCGGCGACGATCTTGTCGGACAGAGCGGCCAGGGCCGTCTTCAGCCACAGCGTGCGGTTGGCCAGTTGCTTGGACGGCTTGTTGGAAATGCCGTCGGCGCCGCCGATCACCGGATCGTCGGTTTCCAACTGATAGATGGCTTCGGTCCATTCATTGGATTCGGGAAGCGTGTTGTCAGCCATGATCAGGCGGTTCCGTGGTTATAGGCGCCGTCATAGGACGAGCGACCGTCATAGAGATTCGGGGCCGTCTGGTATTCGAGGGACGCCAGATGGCTGCGGGCGGGGGCGGTGGTGGCCAGGATGGCCAGAACGGTGGCCACCTGATCGTTGCGGATGGGGCGTTGCAGGATGACTCGATAAAGCGCCCAGGCTTTTTCCCATCCGTGGAAAAAATGGCCGTTGTAGGTGATCTCGCCGTTGTAGGTGCGGCGGTGCAGGCGCTCGACGATGGTGGAGGGGAAACCGGCGGCGGTCAGGGCTCGTTTGACCGAACCCACCGTTCCCTTTAGCCGGTGGACGTTGTAGGCGGCGGCGATGACGTTGCGCTTGGTGCGTTCCGACCAGTTGCTGTCCCAGGTATCGACCGAATAGGCCCAGGCCAGCCAGGGCAGCAAGGCCGCCGGGCAGGTTTCCGGGGTCCACAGGGCGGCGATGGGAACCGGCAAATCGGCCATGGCGGCGTTGACGTCGGCAATCGTCACTTCAAGGGTGCTGGCGGACGGGGGGAGCAGCCGGTCAGCCATTGGACACCGTTACGTCGATGCCGGTGCAATAGGCCGCCTGAAGCTTGGTCGGCATGATGTCTTCCGGCGGATCGGTCAGGATGACGCGGGTGACGCCGGCCTGATGCAAGGCGCCGTCGATGCCGGAGCGGGCGACCGTCGCTTCCAAGGCGTGGCATTTATCGGCATAGGTCTTCACCGCCTTTTGGGCGGCGGCCAGGACGGTGTCATTGTCCGGGCCTTCGGGCATCACCAGCACGGCGGAAATGTGGTAATGCAGGACGTCGGCGGCGCCGGCCAGAACGGTATCGTTCAGCGGGCGCTTGTCGTCATCGTCGAGCCCAGCCAGGACTGTATCCAGCAGGGCGGCATCCGGCGTGCCGTCGCCTTCGGTGGACAGGACGGTCAGCAGAACATCGCCCGGCGTCGGGCTGGTGACGGAACAATCCTTGACCTTGGCCGAAGTCGAAAGGGCGTGGAAGGTATAAGCGCCGACAGGCCCGGCGGTGCTGAAGCCTTCGAACGCCATCTGGATACGGGAGCGGAAGCGGTCATCTGTTTCCATGACGGCGGCGGTCGGCGGGACCGTCGTGGCGTCGGCGGGAGTGACAACCAGGCGCTTGACGTTGTAGCGGGCGCCGATCTGGTCGAGGTCTTCGCCAACGGCATAGGCCAGCATGGTGGCCAGGGCAGCGTCGTTGACGCGCTGGCGCAAGATCGTTTCTCGGTAGGCCGATTCTTCCAGCAGCTTGACGATGCTGTCGCTTTCCAGATCGGGATTCCAATCGGGCAGGACATCGGCCAGGGCCGTCTTCATTTCGGCCTTGCGGGCGGCCAGGATGGTTTCGTAGTCGATCGCCTCGATGACGTTGGGAGCCGGCAGGCTGGACAGGTCGATGACGCTCATGCCGCCCCCGCGATCTTGGTGTCGGCGGTGATCGTCAGGCCGGACGCCTTAACCTTGCAGGTGGTGCGTAAAACGGCCTCGCCGCTGTAGGACACAGTCAGATTGGCCGATTGCATGACGACACGCTTTTCAAAGCGGGCGATGGCGTCGGCGGCGGCGGCGACAACCTGCAAAGCTCCCTCGGGGGAGCCGGGGGAATCGACAAGGTCGAACAGGTGGCTGCCGTAGGCGCGACGCATGACGCGGGTGCCGACCGGAGTCCCGACAATGTCGGAAATCGACTGACGGATATCGGCCAGTTCGTCCAGGGTTTTGCCGGATACGGCATCCATGCCCGCCATATCGGCCTCTAGTGCGAATGGTGGTTGGAGTTGCCGCCGCCATCCATGATGGAGCCGGTGGCGGCGATGTCGCCGTTGACCGCGATGCCTCCCTCGACGGAGAAATCGCCCTTCAGGCTGAAGCTTCCTTCCATCTGGGCGGCGTTGCCCGCGCCGTTGGTGGCGACGATCTGGACATTGGGGGCTTTGATGCTGGCGGTGCCGGCGGCCACGATGGACACGGCCCCGCCGGCCTCGATCGAGCAGTCTCCGGCGGTGACGACGGTCAGCTTGCCGGCGGACTTCAGGGTCATGACCTTGGCGGCGCTGTCGTAGCTGGCCAGGGTGCCGTCGTCGAACTGGATCAAATCCAGGGTGCCGACGTCTGCCGGCGGGGCGATGGAATCGGTATAGAGAATTTTTCCGATCACGGCCTGGGCAGGATCGCCCGACGGGCACAGGGCGACAACTTGGGTGCCGAGCCGCAAAGGCCGCCAGCGGCGATAATTCGCGCCGATGTCGGCAGGGTAGGGGAGCCAGTTGGTTTTCCGGCCCGACAGGGACAGTTTGACCCGAGCGCCGGCATGATCGACCTCGGCGATGGTGCCGAGGACGATCATGTTTTCAAGGCGGCGGGACAGGTCGGACAGGGTCTGGCTCATGGCGACCATGATGGCCGCCAGAGCATTCAGAGCGTCAACGACGCCAGGGTTAGGAGCGGGTTTCCTAACTTTATGAGGTGACGTTATCGCTCTGCATCAGTTACACAAAACTGCTACCGTGGGGGGGCATTTCTTATGTCGGACATTTTTACCGAAATTGCTATTAACCCTGAGACATTTGCAAATAGCATTGTGAATAGTGCTCCTAGGCACCACTCCAATATACTTAGGTAGTTTTCTATTTTTTTGTCTATATTTCGTGACGTCTCCTCTATTAATGAGAGTCTTATTTCAACTGATGAATTTTTTATATCTTTTGTTGCCCACCTTAATTCACCGATTTTTTTCTCTATTGTTTCTTTTTTTATCAATGCGTTATCTCTTGTGTAAGAGGCTGCAAACTCCGCGTTTAGTTCCGGTTGTTTTTCGGTTGATAGTATTTGCTGAAGAGAGCTTTTTGATAAAATATCCTCCTTTGATTTTGATTTGTTTTTTTCTAATCCAATAGCACTGGCTATAAGTTCATCGTTGAATAATTTTGTTATGTCTTGGTTTGATAATGTTATTTTTGGTTTTTCTATTGTTAATACATCATTAATTACGGATGTGGCGGAAATTACTATAAGCAAAAATGATAAAAATAGACACACAAGTGATGATGTTATCCATAAGCTGTATTTGTGTTTCATTTTGATATTCCTCAAGTATTGTGGATACATGGTTCATTAGAAAAATATGGTGATAATTTTTTTATTCTATTCCATGATAACCTACTAGATGCTCGTGTTGTGTAGCTAGTCTATGGGCCGCATCTAGTAGGTGCTCATGTTGAGAGAATAGTGTGCAGTATTTATCGGCAGGAACTATTCCCGCCATCTTTAACCCATTCTCCATTCACACATTTATAATTGTTGTTATCGATGCAAGCGATAGCACCGGAGGAATACACAAACGGCGTTGACTGTTTAGGAGGGGTGAAAACACAGAGCTTCATTGCTGCGGCATCAAGAATGACCTGTGGTTGCGCAGGGGAAATTGGGGGCTGGGTTGATTGAGCATCAGCCGAAGTGGCCAATACGATGATGGATATGGCGGCGGCGGCAAACACGGAGCGAACCATTTTGTTCCCTTTCATGGATTTTTTTTGGCACCGTTAATCTTATAGATTGTGTCTGGTGGCGCATCAATATGCGGGGTGATTTTTGCGTGAGGGAAAGAATGTTTGGGGCCTATTTCGGTCCCACCGCCTGCATCAACCTTTCCCGGACATAAGCGATATCGTCCACCGCCCAGCCCAGCAATTCGCGGGCTGGGTATTTGACGCGGGGGCCGTCTTTGGCGACGGCGTCAACCTCGCCCAGGTGGTGGACTTCGGCAAGGCGTCCCGTCCGGCCTGAATAGCCGATCTCGACGTCGCCGGGGGTGGCGGCCAGAGCGAGGCGGCGGATTTCACGCATCCCCTGGAGCATCTTGACTCTTTTTCTGATCTTGCCGGCGGCGGTGCGCTTGCGGGGCTCCCAGGGGGTGCCATCAGGGGCGATCTGGCGGGCGATGCGGCGCTGATTGCGCTTGCGCAGTTCGCGGCCAATGTCGCGCAAAAGCCTTTTCCGTTCCGACGCTTCCAGGCTGGCGACGGCCTTTTTCAGCCAGTCTTCCAGAGGGGCCAGAGCGGTTTCGGTCATCGGTCAGTTTGTCCCGCCGGCCAGCCTGTCCATGTCGAAATCCTCCGGGTCGAGGTCGCTAACAGGTTCCAGCTTGATGCCCTTCGGCCCGGATACGGCGCCGATGATTTCGGTGATTTCCAAGGACAGGCTGACGTCGGCGCTTTTGTGGTCGATCACATCGACATGAAATTTCAAGGCGTCGGTTTCGATGCCGGGGCAATCGGCCCGCATCCATTGCAGGGTGACATACAGCAGATCCTGAAGGGCTCCGGCAAAGTCGGTGACGATCAGGTGAATGGTGTATGTCACCTGAAAGGCGTCGTTGCCACCACCGCCCCAGCTTTGCACGGTGCCTTTTTCCGCGAAGGTCAGAAGCTTGTCGGCCTTGATCCGCAGGGGCGATTTCAGAATGGCGTCGCGGGCTGCCGCCAGCTTCTTCACGGCTGGCCGCCTATCGCCGTGACCTCGTCCAGCAACTGCTGGCAGGCGGACAGTTTGCGGTGCTGGCGGATCAGTCCTTCGCGGAGGGCGAAATAATCCGATCGAGCGTTGGAATCAAGCTCGGCTCCGGCTCCATGATCCAGGCCGGCGGCGTCGCCGGTCTGGCGCAGGTCGGAGGCGGGGCACTTTGCTGCAATGCGCAGGCGGACAGAGCCATCATCGACAGCAGCGCGAAGACGGGCGATTTCTTCATGGTCTGACCTCATCTGGTCGGTGAAAGCTTTGTCGATGGCCGCATAGCGGTTGGTCCATTCAATCTCGCGCATGCGGACTTTCTCGGTGAAGGCGGTGTTGGCGTCGGCGGTGGCGGTTTTCATGTCGGCGATGTCGCGCTGATAGCGCCAGCCGTTGACGGTCCAGCCGGCCCCGAACAGCATGACGGCGGCCAGGGCGATGCCGATGGCCTTCCAGGGCAAATCCTTGATGACGGAAATCAGGGTCAGCGGCGGCATAGTTCGGCCTCCTGTTGCCGCCGTTCGACGATGCCGCGGCAATTGTTGTCCGGGTCGCGGCAGTCCTTGCCGCCGACATAGACCCACTTGGGGATTTCGGCGCAGGCGCCGGCATAGTCTCGGGCGTTCAGCTTGCGGATGAAGGTGGAGCGGGCGCATTTGTCCAGCCCCAGGTTATAGGCGCAGAAAGACACAACGGCGGCCCGTTGGGGTTCGGACATGGGCACCGTCACCAGCCGGTCGATTTCGTCGAACGACTGGCCCAAATCGGATGCGGTCAGGCGGTCGCATTGGTCTTTCGTTGCCGTCATGCCGGGACGCACCCCCGCCGTGTGGCCACGGCAGATGGTCCAGACGGCGGCGCCGTCCTGATAGGCGGTGAGGGCGAGGCCTTCCTTTTCGCCGACGAATTGGGTCGCGATGGCGGTGGCTCCGGCCCCAGACAGCACCAGGGCGACCACGGCTTTTGACAGGCGCGAGGGGGCGTTGTTCATTTCACCCCCCTGGCCATCCACTGGCGGAACAGGCGGACGTATTTCGGCACTAGCAGGCCGACCTGCAACAGCACGTAAATGATGGTGATGATCGCCACCCACTCGTTGAGCGAGAAGGCGGCGCCGCCGATAGCGGGACTGACGCGCAGGCCGATGTTGTATTCCTCGGACATGGGGTTAATCCCACAGGCTGACAGTGGCGGAAACCGTCGAGGTCTGACGGTCGGGAAGGGTGACGATGGTGCCGTGGGGGATAAAGATGCCCAGGGCGGCCAGACCGTGATTGGCGGCCAGGATCGCCGTGGCCATGGAGGTGTCGCCGTCGTAGCAACGGGCGGCGATGATGTCGGCGGTATCGCCCTGGCGGGCCAGGATGACGCTGGCCATCAGATCAACTCCACCACCATGCGCGGCCTGCCGGTCAGGCGGGCCAGAGCCTCGGAAGACTGGCGCAGAAAATCGTCGGCGACGCTTTCCAGCTTGTCGGCGCGGTTGTGCCCATCCTTGGTGCTGTCGTAATCGCGGGTGTTGCGCAGCAAGGCGCTCCGCGCCCGATTGAAAACGGCGTCGGTATAGAGGATGACTTTTTCGGAAACGTCGCCGTAGAGGGGAGCCGGGACGCCGGCAAGGCTGTCGGCGGTCTGTGTCAGCCGCCAGGGCATGATGCTGGCGTTGACCTCGATCATCGCCGACTGAAGGACGGCGCCGATGCGCTCCGAGGCGAAAACGTCGCCCTGTCCGGTCTGAAGCTTGAAAGCGGCGGCGTCCAGATCGGGATACCAGCCGTCGTTCCTGATCATGGTGTCGTCGTCGTCGCCGGTCGGGGTGGAGGGGATCAGGGTCATCATGGATTGCCTCGGCGGCGTTTGACGAATGGAGGGATGCGAGAAAAGTGGCGGCGACGGCGGATTGGGGCTTTCAGCCTTGCGGCTTGTTCCCTTTCCCGCGCCGTCGCCGCGCCGGGGGGCCTGTTACGACCCGGCGGGCGTGGAAGCCTTCCGCGCCCGGGTCAACTGAGTCTTGACCCCGCATTTGGGGTCGAGGGAAAGAGCGGCCTCGAAATGGACCACGGCCTGGGCCGGGTCGTTTTCCATGGCCAGCAAACCAAGGGCTTTGTGGCCTTTGGCGCGCACTTCGTCCGGCATGTCGCTGTCGGTGGTCAGCAGCAGCGCCGAATTGATATGTTCGGCTAGGGCCGAGTCGGGGGTGGGCGAGGCCAGGGCCGCGTCGGAGATTTCCTCCAGCAAAGTGGTGGGAAGATCGCGGGACAGCGGCGCCGGCATGGCCAGATCGAAGCGGACGCCATAAGCGCCGATTTCCAGAGCGCCGTTCCAGTCACCCACGTCCAGGCGCCACAGCATGACGAAGGCCAGGACGTCATCCTGTGCGCCGCTGCCCCCGGCGATCACGCCTTCGCAATAGGCGTCGAAGTCGGGAAGCATGCCGCGCTTGGCTTCGATCTTGGCCGCTCTCGACTGAATGGTTTTCAGGTGGGCCTGATGGATGCGCAACTGCCCCAGCATCTTTTCGTACATGCTTCCTGGGGCCGGAGCCTCCCCGGTGGCGGCTTCCTGGATTTCCAGGGAAGCCGCCACCCGCATGAAGTGGGCGCGGGCGATGGACATGGGCCTTACTCCCACCCGCCGCCGGTCTTCGGCTTCAGGATGTCTTCCACGAAGGCGACGGCGCCGAAATCCTCGATAACGAAAGCCTCGTTGTCCGACAGGTAGTCCACAACGCGGTCGCGCTTCGGTTCATCGACGATCTGGCGGCGGTGCGATCCGCTCTGAAAGTAGATCGACAGATTGGTGGGCTTGGTCAGAAGCAGAGCGTTGGACGGGAAGTAGGGAACAATCAGCACCTTCTTGCTGCCGATGGTTTTGTTGGCCAGCAAGGTGGCCAGGGCGTCCTTTTCGGTCGGGGCGTCAGTGGCGGCCGAATTCATCAGCCCCAGATACTTGTCTGTGACCAACCCGGAACCGCACAGAACCACGATATCGGAATCTTCGCGATACCAGGGTTCGAGCAGTTCGTTGTTCATATCGAACACCAGGGAGTCGAGGCTGCGGTAATCAGCACCATCAGCCGCACCGACCTTGATGTTGTTCATCGACCGGGACGGAGCGTTCTCACGGATGTGCTGAAGCCATCCCTTGTTGACGTCTTGCAACAGCGGATAGGTGGCGAGGTTGGTTGTCTTCTCGATCTTGACGCCGTTCCAGCCGACCATGAGACGGTCGCGAGCAACCTGTTTGACGACATGGTTGCGCATGCGGGCCTGGAAGTCCTTGAACTTAGCCCAGGCGTCCAACTGCGGATATTTGACGTAGGTGTCGTAGTTGGTCTGGACGCACTGGTAAATGAAATCGGTCATGTCGACCAAATTGCGGGGGCTGCGGTCGGTGGTGTCGGTGTCGGTGCGGCCAGCCGCCGGACCGCCGGAACCCAGGCCCAGGCGCTGCCCAGACTGTTCATCAACCGGAACAATGTTGATCTGTTGCAGGAACGCAGCGCTTTCCTGAATACGATCTTCCAAGGTCTGGGCGACGGACGGGGAAACGGCGAATTTGTTGGCCGCCGAGGTGACGCTGTTCAGCGTGGCGATGTGGCTGGAATAGGCGTCGAAGGCAATGCGGGTGTCGTTGCGCATGGGATCAGCAATCCGTCTGGATGGTGGTGGCGCCGCCGCTGTGTTTGCCACGGGGCGGGGTGGTTTCGGTCTGGCCCAGGGTTTCGGTCAGGGTTTTCAGGCCCTGGCTGACGCCGGCCAGATCGTCGGACAGCTTCTGGACGGTGGCGGCGTCGGCGAAGTTCCTGCCGCCGGTCGCCAGATCCTGAAGGGACCGGGCGATTTCGACCATGCCGGCTTCCATCTGGGACAGGCGGGCATCGTCCTTGCTGGCGGTGGTCTTGCTGGCCGACAGAAGGTCGGTAATTTTCTTCAGCAGACCGCTGTCTTCCTTGGCGGGGTCGGCGGCGGTGGCAGCCAGGGACTCGCCTTCGATGTACTGGCTGAACAGGTGGGTTTTCAGAGCGTCGGGGGCCTTTTCCGACTTGACGGCGAACTGCAAGATTTCCGTGCCCAGCGACGCCGGGCTGTCGGTGCAGGCGAGGCCAGCCAGATAGGCCTGTTTGGTGCCGGCGAAGTCGGGGGCGATCTCGATGGACCAAAAGACCTTCTGGCGGTCGGCGTTCAGCTTGAGCAGGTCGGGCGAAGGGTCGATCTGAGCCAGCAGCACGCGCTGGCCGCTTTCGTCGCCGTCGGCGACCTTGACGGCCACAACGTCGCCGTAGGCCTTGAACGGGCTATCGGGTAAGTAGCCGCGCATATGCTCCAACCAGATGCGGGCGCCATACTTCTTGGGGTCATAGCTGGCGGCCATCTGATTGATTTGCTCGGGAGTGATGTCGCGTCCGTCGATGGTCGGGCCGGATTGGGCAACGCGGATGAACTTAGTCAAGGCCATGGTTTTGTCGGGTCCCAGGGGTTGGACTGTTACCCGGTCAGGCTGAAACGCGGGCGGCGGACCCTGCAAACAGAGAAAGGTTAGGAAAACCGCTCCTAACCTTTAGGCGCGTGCGGTGCCGGCCTGTGCCGCCACAGGCTTGCCCCATGTATTGCGCCGACGAAGACCAGCGGATCAAAGCCCGCAACCTGTATTGGCAAGGCTATAGCCCTGCCGAGATTTCCCGTTCCCTGACGGTTCCCTATGGGACCGTGGACGCATGGAAGCGCCGCGACAAATGGGACGATGCGCCGGTCATCGTGCGGATCGAAGCGCATGTCGAGGCCCGCTTGATGCGGCTGATTGCCAAGGATGAAAAAACCGGCGGCGATCTGAACGAAATCGACCAGTTGGGCCGCATCCTGGAACGGACGGCCAGGATTCAGAATTATGGCCAGAGCGGCAAGGAAGCCGACCTGAATCCGAAGGTCGAACAGCGGGCAAAGAACCGGCGCAAGAAGGACGAAAAGAACCTTCTGAGCGAGGAACAGGTTGCGGCCCTGATCGAGGCCTTTCACAACGACCTGTTCGCCTATCAGGAAAAATGGCTGGACGCCAAGCAATACCGCGTTCGCAACGTCCTGAAATCACGCCAGATCGGCGCAACATGGTATTTCGCCCGCGAAGCCCTGATCGACGCCATCACGACAGGCGACAACCAGATTTTCCTGTCGGCGTCGAAAGCCCAGGCCCATGTTTTCCGCGAATATATCGTTCAGTTCGTCAAGGACGTGACGGGGGTGGTGCTGAAGGGCGATCCGATCACCCTTTGGAACGGTGCGACCCTCTATTTCCTGGGCACCAACAGCAAGACGGCGCAGTCGTACCATGGCCACGTCTATTTGGACGAATATGCCTGGATCGGCAAATTCCTTGAATTCCGCAAGGTTGCCAGCGCCATGGCGACCCACAAGAAATGGCGGATTACCTATTTCTCGACCCCGTCCACCATCGGCCATGAATCCCACGCCTTTTGGTCCGGGGCCACCTACAACAAGGGCAAGGCCAAGGCCGACCGGGTCGAGTTCGATATCTCCCACGCCGCCCTGAAGGATGGCGTTCTGGGACCGGACGGACAATGGCGCCAGATCGTCACGATCGAGGACGCCGAGGCCGGCGGCTGCAACCTGTTCGACATCGAGGCGTTGCGCCGCGAATACAACGATCAGGATTTCGCCAACCTGTTCATGGCCCAGTGGGTCGATGACGACGCGGCCTTCTTTACCTTCGAAGAGATGCGCCGCTGCATGGTGGATAGCTGGGACGTTTGGGACGATGTCAATTTCGCCCTGGCCCGTCCGTTCGGCGACCGCCCGGTGTGGATCGGGTACGACCCGGCCAAATCCGGCGACAACGCCAGCATTGTGGTGGTGGCGCCGCCGATGGTGGACGGGGGCCGCTTCCGCATTTTGGAAAAAGTCTTCGTCAATGGCGTCGATTTCCAGGCCCAGGCCAACAAGATCAAGGAACTGTGCGCCCGCTACAACGTGGTCCATATCGGCATCGACAGCACCACGATTGGGCAAGGCGTATTCCAGATGGTGCGCCAGTTCTTCCCGGCGGCCAGGGAAATCACCTATTCGGTCGAGGTGAAGACGCGGCTGGTGTTGAAGGCCAAGCAACTGGTGTCCAAGCGCCGCCTGGAATTCGATGCCGGCTGGACCGACGTGGCCATGGCCTTCATGGCCATCAAGAAGACCTCCACCCCCTCCGGCCAGCAAGCCACCTTCAAGGCCGGGCGATCCAAGGAAACCGGCCATGCGGATGTCGCCTGGGCGGTCATGCATGCCTTGGACAGGCTGGAATTCACCGACTTCGACAAGGCCCCTGGATCGTCCAGCGGCGGCTTCATCGAGATTTGCTAAAGGAAACGCGTTGATGTCTGAAACCAAGTTCGAGACGTTCACCTTTGAAACCCCGGTCCCGGTGCTGGATCAGCGGGATTTCTGGGGCTATCTCCAGTCGGTCTGGAATGGCCGCTGGTACGAGCCGCCCATGTCGTTCGACAGCTTGGCCAAGGCTTTGACCTCCAACCCGCACCACCAGAGCGCCATCAACTACAAGGCCAACCTGCTGGCCGGTCACTTCAAGCCGCACAAGCTGCTGTCGCGCCCTGACTTCAAGCGGCTGGCCCTGGATTTTCTGGTGTTCGGCAACGCCTATGTGGAGCGCCGCACGTCGATGCTGAAGACCACCACGGCGCTGAAGCCGACCCTGGCCCGGTGGACGCGGGTGGCCAAGGATGACCAGATCATGATGCTGATCGACGGCGAAGAGCATTTCTTCGACCCCGGGAGCGTGTTCCAGATGGTCGAGCCCGATATCAGCCAGGAACTTTACGGCCTGCCGGGATACCTGGGGGCCATGCAATCGGCCCTGTTGAACGAGGCCGCCACCTTGTTCCGCCGGAAATATTACATCAACGGCAGTCACGCCGGCTTCATCCTCTATCTCACCGATCAGGGCGCCAACCAAGAGGACATTGACGGCCTGCGCAAGGCTCTGAAGGAAGCCAAGGGGCCGGGCAATTTCCGCAATCTGTTCATGTATGCACCCGGTGGGAAGAAGGACGGCCTGCAACTGATCCCCATCAGCGAGGTGACGGCCAAGGACGAGTTCTATTACATGAAGAACGTCACCCGCGACGACGTTCTGTCAGCCCACCGGGTGCCGCCTCAACTGCTGGGGATCATCCCCGGTAATGCCGGCGGGTTCGGCTCTGTCGAACAGGCGGCCCAGGTCTTTTTCCGCAACGAGATTGTCCCGCTCGAAGCCTCCTTCACGGCGATCAATGACTGGCTGGACGAAGAGGTGGTCGCCTTCAACCCCTATGAGCCTATCGCCGCCGCCTGATCATCCCGCCTGCCAGCCTGGGCCGCTCCCTGAGAGGGGAAGCGGCCTTTTTTTGCCCGCCTGCACCCCTCACGGCCACCCTGATCGACCGTCCGAAAACCGCCCGACAATCGCAGTCTCCCCCCGCCACGCCTGCGCCTCAAATGGCCCTCTTTTTTTGCACTGCCGAGACGGCCAAAAACAGGCAGGCAGGCTGGCTTTTGTGAGGATTTTGGGGCTGTTTCAATCTCTGCATTTATGGCCTCCGGCTCTGCAATCAAAGTGTCGGGCAATAGGTGGTGCCGGCGGCCAACCTATTGAAGCGGCGGGTAGGCGTCGGAAAACGGTAATTAAGGTGATGCTTTCCGATATGCATCTATAACCCGCTGATTTGTCACGATAAAAAAATTACCTCCAATAAGTAACCATAGGTAATTTTTTAAATTCAAAAAGGTAATCGCATTGATTTCATTGATTATTTAATTTTTTAAAATGACCGCCTAAAATAGTAATCTAATTACTTAAATATTTCCTAATTATTACCTTTAACTGTTCTGCGAAGTGCATTCTATTTCAATGGCATACGGCTGTTTTCTGTTGATGGTTACCGATATTACCGTTTCCCGATGGTCAAATTTTTTGGGAAATAGCATCGTACGTGCGTTTGACGTGGATGTGCGCAATTGCCCGGAACTGTTTGGATTTCCGTGGCTTTCTCTCGGGGATGATGAATGGTGTAGTGGTTAGGCCGCTATCTCGACGGTAACGCTGTAATGGTGGTAACGCTCCTCCGCTACCAAATGAAATCAAGGCGTTAGCTCCAATGAGCTAACGCCTTGATTGCTTTTCGGCTATTTTTTGCCTTTTCCGCGCCCGGCCAGGCTTTCAAAGCCCAGATAGATCACCGGGGTGGTGAACAGGGTCAGCGCCTGGCTGACGAGCAGCCCGCCGACCATGGCGACGCCCAGGGGTTGGCGCAGTTCGGCGCCGGTGCCGGTTCCCAGCATCAGGGGCAGTCCGCCCAGCATGGCGGCGACGGTGGTCATCATGATGGGGCGAAAGCGCAGCAGGCAGGCCTGGCGGATGGCTTCGACCGGGGGCAGCCCCCGGTCGCGTTGGGCGGCCAGGGCGAAGTCCACCATCATGATTCCGTTCTTCTTGACGATGCCGATCAGCAGCAGGATGCCGATCAGGGCGATCACCGACATGTCGTGTCCGAACAGCATCAGGAAAATCAGGGCGCCAGCGCCCGCCGAGGGCAAGGTCGACAGAATGGTCAGCGGGTGGATGAAGCTTTCATAGAGCATGCCCAGGATGAGATAGACCGTCACCAGCGCCGCCAGGATCAGATAGGGCTGGCTGGCCAGGGATTTCTGAAAAGCTTGGGCCGCGCCCTGGAAGGTGCCGACCAGGGTGTCGGGTTTGCCGATATCGGCTTCCGCCAAGTTGATGGCCTGGACGGCGTCGCCCAGGGCGACACCGGGACGCAGGTTGAAGGACAGGGTGACCGCCGGAAACTGCCCCTGATGGCTGACCGACAGCAGTCCGACCGGCTGGGTGTCGTAATGGGCGATGGCCGACAGGGGAACCTGCTGGCCGGTTAAAGGCGAGGTGATGTAAATCTTCGACAGGGCGTCGGGCGAATCCTGGACGGACGGCAGCACTTCCATCACCACGTGGTAGCTGTTCAACTGGGTGAAATACTGCGTGACCTGCCGCTGGCCGAAAGCGTCGTACAAGGTGTCGTCGATCAATTGCGGCTGAATGCCGAAGCGCGAGGCTTGATCGCGGTCGATGGTGATGGTCGCGGTGGCGCCGCTGATTTGCTGATCGGTGGCGACATCCTGCAATTGCGGCAGGCTGCGCAGCTTTTCTAGCATGCGCGGCGCCCACTGGTTCAACTCGTCCAGATTGGCGTCCTGTAAAGTGTACTGGTACTGGGTGCGGCTCAGGCGCCCGCCGACGTTCAGATCCTGGGGCACCTGCATGTACAGCATGACGCCGGGAACTTGGGCGGTCTTTTCGCGCAGCCGGGCGATGATCTGTTCGGCCGACGATGTACGCTGGTCGCGGGGCTTCAGTCCAATGAAGAAGCGGCCGTTGTTCATGGTCTGGCTGCCGCCGGCGCCGACGGCGGCGGTCCAATTGGCGACATCGGGGTCGGCGGTGATGATGTCGGCCAAAGCCAGTTGCCGCTGGCTCATTTCGGCAAAGGAAATGTCTTGCGAGGCGTCGGAGACGGCAAACAGGGTGCCGGTGTCCTGTTGGGGAAAAAAGCCTTTGGGAACGACGACGAAAAGGCCGGCGGTCGCCGCCACCGTGGCGACAAAGCTCAGCAAAGTGGTTCGCCGGTGCGCCAGCACCCAGTCGAGTCCGCGGCGGTACCCGGACAGCATGGCGTCGAAGCCGCGTTCGAACATCATGTAAAGCTTGCCGTGCGAGGTGGTGTGTTCGTCCCTCAACACCCGCGAGCACATCATCGGCGTCAGCGTCAGTGAGACGATGATCGAGGCGACGATGGTCAGCGACACCGTGACGGCGAATTCCCGCAACAGGCGGCCGACGATGCCGCCCATCAGCAGGATGGGGATGAACACGGCGATCAGCGAGAGGCTGATCGAGATGATTGTGAAGCCGATCTCGCTGGCGCCTTTGATGGCCGCCTCCATGGGCGGCACGCCTTCCTCGATGTGACGGTAGATGTTTTCCAGCATGACGATGGCGTCGTCGACGACGAAGCCGACGGAAATCGTCAGCGCCATCAAAGACAAGTTGTCGAGGCTGTAGTGCAGCACATACATCAGTCCGGCGGTGGCCGTCAGGGCCAGGGGTACGGTGATGCCGGGAATGATGGTGGCCCACAGATTCCGCAGGAACAGAAAAATCACCAGAACCACCAGGCAGATAGTCAGCACCAGGGTGAATTCCACGTCGACGACCGATGCGCGGATGGTGATCGTGCGGTCGATCAGGGTCTGAACCTTGACCGACGGCGGAATCGACGCCTGCAACAGCGGCAGGGCGGCTTTGACCTTGTCCACGGTTTCGATGACATTGGCGCCGGGCAGCTTGTAGACCAGCAGATAGATGCCGCGCTTGCCGTTCTGCCATGCCGCCAGCCGGGTGTTCTCTGGTCCTTCGACGGCGGTGCCGATGTCGCGGACGCGGACGGGAGCGCCGCTTTTATAAGCCACGATGGCATTGTTCCAGGGTTCGGCCGTCGTCAGCTGATCGTTGGCGTAGAGGGTGAAATTGGTGTGCGAGGTATCGATGCTGCCCTTGGGCGAGTCCGATGTCAGGTCGGCGATGGATGAGCGCAGGTCTTCCAGGCTGAGGCCCAGGGACGCCACTTTGGCCGGATCAATCTGGATGCGGATCGACGGTTTCTGCTCGCCGCCGATGCTGACCTGGCCGACGCCGCTGATGCGGCTGATCTGCTGGGCCAGAACGGTGTCGGCGTAATCGTCCACCGTGGTGATGGGCAGGCTGTCGGACTGGACGCTCAGGATCAGGATGGGGCTGTCGGCGGGATTGACCTTGCGGTAGGTCGGGGGCGACGGCAAGGTCTTGGGCAATTGCCCGCCGGCGGCGTTGATGGCCGCCTGGACGTCTTGGGCGGCGGCGTCGATATCCCGCTCCAGATCGAACTGCAAGGTGATGACCGAACTGCCCAGCAGGCTGCTGGAGGTCATTTGGGACACGCCGGGAATCTGCGAGAACTGGCGTTCCAGCGGAGTGGTCACCGAAGAGGCCATGGTTTGGGGATCGGTGCCGGGCAGGGTGGCCGAAACCTGGATGGTGGGAAAATCCACCTGCGGCAGCGGCGCCACCGGCAGCAGGGGGAATGCCACCAGACCGGCCAGGAAAATGGCGGTCATCAACAAGGTGGTCGCTACGGGCCGCTGGATGAAGGGCGTTGAGATGCTCATGAATGTGCTTTCTCGAAGTTCTGGCCGCCGACGAAGGCTTTTGCCTGGGCCGGTCTTGCCGGAAAGACGGAGGGAGGAAAAATTCTGACGTTCTGCATCGTCGTCGCGGCCTCTAGCCGCGTGTCTGGGCGGTGATCAACTGGTGCATCTCCGGGCGCAGACGGGGCAACAGGATCATGAAACCGATCCCCCCCGCGAGACAGGCGACGGCTCCGGTGATTACGGTCGAGGGAGCGCCGATGGCGCCGGCCAGAAAGCCCGAGGCCAGCGCGCCGAACGGCGCCATGCCCATGAACATCATGGAATACAGGGCCATGACGCGGCCGCGGTAGGCGTCGGGGACCATGGATTGGATCAGGGTGTTGGACGCCGCCATGTGGGTCATCTGCCCAAAACCCACCAGCACCAGGATCGCCAGGGACAAGGGGAAATGATCGGATAGGGCGAACAAGATCAGGCACAGCCCGAAGCCCAGAACGGCCTGGGCGATCCGGCTTTCGATGCCTTTCAGATCCGCGCGGCTGGCCAGGACCAGAGCCGCCGCCAAGGCGCCGAAACCGGCGGCGCTCATCAATGCTCCCAAATGCTGCGGCCCGCCCTGAAGAATGCGATTGGCGAAAATCGGCATCAGGACCACGTAAGGCATGCCCAGCAGGCTCATCACCCCGACCAGCAGCAGCACGTACCGGATCGGCCGGGTGTTCAGGGCGTAGCTCAACCCCTGGCGGACTTCGGCCAGCAGGTTCTCCTTGCCCGAAGGGGCGGAAAATGCCGGCCGGCGCATGGCCAGCAGGCTGCCGATAACCATCAGGAAGCTCAGGCCGTTGATGAGAAAGCACCAGCCTTCACCCACTGAGGCGACGATCAGACCGGCGGCCGCCGGGCCGACCAGACGGGCGAGGTTGAACATCGAGGAATTCAAGGCGATGGCGTTTTGCAGGTCGGCCCGGCCGACCATCTCGATGATGAAGGCCTGCCGCGTGGGAATGTCGAAGGCGTTGGCCAGCCCGGTCAGGGCGGCGAGGGCAAACACATGCCACAGCTCGACCGTACCGCTTAAGGTCAGGGCGGCCAGGATGAAAGCCAGGGCCATCGAAGCGGCCTGGGTCATCAGCAGAATTTTCCGGCGGTCGTGGCGGTCGGCCATGGCGCCGCCGATCTGGGCGAACAGAAGGACCGGCCCCTGGGAGGCAAAGCCGGCCAATCCCAGATATTCCGCAGACCCGCTCAGGCGATAGACCAGCCATGATTGGGCGGTCATCTGTATCCAGGTACCGACCAGAGACAGCAGCTGTCCGGTAAAAAAAAGCCGGTAATCCCGGTGTTTGAAGGCCCGGCCGAGATCTGCGAGGGAACGGGAAAGGGGCATGGGGACTCGTTGCTGTGTCGCGTCTGGACCGTATGGCGGGACTGGCCTTGATCTTATTACGCGCCAGACGCGGATTCATGAGGGGGACGAGCAAAAAAATTATCACGGGCGGTTTGAAACAGGCAAAAGAAGGCTTCGGTATCCTGAATGGTTGACAAACGGGTCATTCGCTGTTCGAACAGTGATCCCAGATGACCTTTCACCTTCCGGGCCTTTTGCGTATGTCCAATCTGAAGACCGACCGCCTCCTTGCCAAAGCTGCGCCTGAGCCCGACGGGACCGGAGGGGACGGCTCCGAGACGGGAGGGCTGCTGCATGACGCGGTCTATGCCGAGCTGCGGTGGCGCCTGATCACCGGCAAGATCGTTCCCGGTATCGGCCTGTCCACCCGCGGGCTGGCTCAGGAGCTGGGGGTCAGCCCGATGCCGGTGCGCGAGGCCCTGGGTCGGTTGGCGGCGGAAGGAGCCGTGGAAATCCGTTCGAAGCGGCGCATCACAGTTCCCGGCATGACGGAGGCTCGCTTCGACGATTTGCTGCGCTGCCGCCTGCTGCTGGAGCCCGAGGCAGCCAAGCTGGCGCTGCCCTCCATCGACACCGAAATCCTCCGCAAGTTGCGGGGCATCGACGACCGGCTGGATCTGACCTTGAGCAACGGCGACGTCACGGGATACATGGAAGCCAATTTTCGTTTCCATTTCATGATCTATCAGGCTTCAGGACCGTCGATCCTCAATCAGCTGATCGAAACCTTGTGGTTGCAGTTCGGTCCTTATATGCGCGTGGTTTACGGTCGTTTCGGCACCCGCAATCTGGTGGATCAGCACGAAGTCGCCCTGGACGCCATCCAGGTCGGCGATGCCGACGCCCTGGTACGGGCGATCTCGGCTGATATCGCAGATGGCATGGGGCTGATCGGCCGTCACGGCCTGGTGTGATTTTTCCGCGGATTTCTCAATCGCGTCAACGTTTTCACGTTGTTTTCGGCATGGCCTGAAAAGCCGTGTCGCGGCCGATGCTGTGCGGATTTATGCTCAAGGTGGCTTGACGGCACACCTGCGGATGAGCAATTGTAACTGTGATCTTAGTTGATGCCGCGCTTTGACTGCCCACGATTTTGGGCGGAAGGCCGCAGTGTGGGGATGTTAAATGTGTGATCACATTTGGCCGCCGCAAGCGTCGATCACAGTCATATTACCGACTGAAGATTCATGACGTAGAAATTAGACCGAGGAAAAAATGTCAGCCGACTTTGAACAATGGATCCGAGAACGCAATATCGGCGAGGTGGAATGCCTTGTGTCCGATATGAACGGGATCATCCGGGGCAAGGTGCTGCCGGCCCAGAAATTTATCCAGACGGTTCAGGAAAATACCCTTCGCATTCCCAGCAGCGTCTACTTGATCACCGTCACCGGCGGCTATTTCGAGGACGATGACAATCTGACCACCGTCCTCGACCCGGACGTGATCCTGCGGCCCGATTACAATACACTGTGCGTTGCCCCGGGCTACAAGATGCCGACGGCCTTCGTCATCGCCGACGCCTTTCAGAGCAACGGCAAGTCCTTCGACATTTCGCCGCGCCATGTGCTGCAAAAGGTGATGACGCTTTACGCCGAGCGCGGCTGGAAGCCGGTGGTGGCGCCCGAGCTGGAGTTCTATCTGACCCAGAAGAACACCGACCCCGATCTGCCCTTGCTGCCGCCTGCCGGCCGTTCGGGCCGCGCCGAAACCTCGCCGCAGCCCTATGGCCTTGAAGCCATCACCGAGTACGAAGACCTGATCGAGACGGTCTACGATTATGCCGAGATCGCCAAGCTTCAGATCGATACCCTGATCCATGAGGCCGGTGCCGCCCAGTTAGAGATCAACTTCCTGCATGGCGACCCGGTGAAGTTGTCCGATCAGGTTTTGGTGTTCAAGCGCCTGATCCGCCAGGTGGCTTTGCAGCACGGCGTCTATGCCACGTTCATGGCCAAGCCGATGATCAATCAGCCCGGCAGCGCCATGCATATCCACCAGTCCGTGGTGGACATCGAGACCGGCCGCAATCTGTTCTCGGAAGAAGACGGCGGCGACAGCCTGCTGTTCCGGCACTATATCGGCGGTTTGCAGAAGGTGCTGCCGCGTTTGACGCCTCTGTTCGCGCCGAACGTCAATTCGTTCCGCCGCATGCGCCCCAGCTACAGCGCGCCGATCAATGTGCAATGGGGTTATGACAACCGTTCGTGCGGTCTGCGCGTGCCGATTTGCGATCCCCAGAGCCGCCGTGTCGAGAACCGTCTGCCGGGCGCGGACGCGAACCCCTATTTGGCGATGGCCGCCTCGCTGATCGCCGGCTATATCGGCATGGTCGAAAAGCTGGAGCCGTCGGCGGTGATGGAAGCCAGCGCCTACAACAAGAAGCGGACCCTGCCCAAGACTCTTGAAGAAGCCTTGGACATGTTCGACAACTGTACTGCCGCGCGCAACCTGCTGGGATCGAACTTCTTCGACGCCTTCAGCCTGATCAAAAAGGCCGAGCTGGACGCCTATCAGGAAGTCATCAGTTCGTGGGAGCGCGACCATCTCTTGCTGAAGGTCTGATCCCGTGCTGGCCAATGCCACGCTGAATATGCAGAACTCCTATTACGTCGCTTCGGCCGTTCCCCATGGGGAGCGGCCGTTGCTGCAGGGGGCCCATGCCGCCGATCTGGTGGTCATCGGCGGCGGCTGCACCGGGCTTTCCGCGGCTTTGCACGCCGCCGAAGCCGGGTTGTCGGTGATCTTGCTGGAGGCGGGGCGTATCGGCTGGGGGGCGTCGGGCCGCAACGGCGGCCAAATGATCACCGGCCTGCGGCAATCGCCGGGCCAATTGTTGGCCACTTATGGCCGCGATATGGCCAAGGCGTTGTTTCAACTGACGGCCGAAGGGCGGCGGTTGATGGAGCAACTGATCGTCCGTCACGACATCGCATGCGACTTCAAGGCTACGGGCCATCTGACGGCGGCGGTGCGCCAGCGAGATCTGGAGTGGATGAGCGAGGAAGCCGAATTGCTGGCCGAGGTCATGGATTATCCGCACGTGCGGGTGCTCCAGCCCTCAGGCATCCGTTCGGAAGTGGATTCGCCGTTATATTGTGGCGGTTATCTCGATGAGAAAGGCGCGCATCTGCACCCCTTGAACTTTACGCTGGGTCTGGCCGACGCGGCGGAGAAAGCCGGGGTAAGGCTGTTCGAGGGGTCGGCGGCGGTCAAGATCGGCGACGGAACCCGAGTCACCGTCGATACCGCCTCGGGCAAGGTGACGGCCCGCCATGCGGTCATCGCCTGTGATGCCTTGGTGGACGGACTGGAGCCCTTTCTGGCGGCGCGCATCATGCCGGTGGGCAGCTATATCGCCGCCACCGAGCCTTTGGGAGACCGGGCCGAGGCTTTGATTCCCCACGACAGAGCCGTGGCCGACACCCTGTTCTCACTGCACTATTTCCGCCTCAGCGCCGACAGACGGCTGCTGTTCAGCGGCGGCGAACGCTATACGCCCTCGCACCCCCAAGACATCGCGGCGTCGGTGATGAGGCACTTGCCCCGCGTTTTTCCGCAATTGAAAGGCGTGCGCGCGGATTACGCCTGGGGCGGTCTGGTGTCGGTGACCAAGACCCGGCTGCCGCATTTCGGGCGCATGGGAAACCGCTTCTTCGCCCACGGCTATTCGGGCGAAGGCGTGATCATGTCCACCCTGGCCGGAAAACTGCTGGCCGAGGCCATGACCGGCACTGTGGAGCGGTTTGACCTTTTCCAGAAAATCGCCCCTCCGCCCTTTCCAGGGGGAACCCGTTTCCGGTACCCTCTTTATATCCTGGCGATGCTGTGGTTCGCCCTGCGCGACAGGATCTGAGGCTGCTGGGGGCAGCAGTCCGGAACACCTTTTTCGTGTTGCCGCAAAGGGGAGCCCATATGTCGAAACGATGCTTAGGACTCTGTGCTGCCGCCGCGCTGCTGGCTTTGGCCGCCGCGCCCGTTACCGTTCAAGCCCAGGATAAGGCTCTGAACATCTATAACTGGAACGATTATATCGGTCCCAACGTCATTCCCGGCTTTGAAAAGGAAACCGGGATACATGTCACCTACGACATGTACGACGCCAACGAAACGCTGGAGGCCAAGCTGTCCGCCGGCGCCTCGGGCTACGACATCGCCGTGCCGACCCTGATCCCGTTCCTGGCCCGCGACATCAAGGCCGGTCTTTACCAGAAAATCGACAAAAGCAAGCTGAAGAACTGGGGCAACCTGGATCCGTCGATCCTCAACATTATGGGCAAGTTCGACAAGGGCAACGAATATGCCGTGCCCTGGATCATCGGCACCGACGGCATCGCCATCAACGTGCAGAAGGTCAAGGCCATCGCTCCGGACGCGCCGCTCAACAGTTACGATCTGCTGTTCAAGCCGGAATGGGCGTCGAAGTTCAAGGATTGCGGCATCGAAATCATCGATTCGCCGCAAGATGTCTTCAGCGTGGCTCTGAACTATCTGGGCTTCAATCCGACCACGGAAAATTCGGACGAACTGAACAAGGCCTACGAACTGCTCTACAAGCTGCGGGCCAATGTGCGCAAGTTTGATTCCTCGGGCTACATCAACGATCTGGCCAATGGCGATGCCTGTATTGCCTTCGGTTATTCCAGCGATATCAAGATTGCCGCCAAGCGTGCCCGCGAAGCCGGCAAGGACTTCACGGTGGATTACGTGATCCCCAAGGAAGGCACGCTGATCTATATCGACGCCCTGACCATTCCCGCCGGCGCGCCGCATTATGACGCCGCCTTGCAGTGGATCGATTACAACCTGCGTCCGGAAGTGATTGCCGAAACGACCAACACCATCGGCGGTCGCAACGGCAATTTGGCGGCTCTGAAATTCGTCAATCCGGAAATCGCCAACGACCCCACCATCTATCCGCCGCCTGAAGTGATGAAGACCCTGTTCGAGGGCGACGTCGGTTCGCCGGCCATGGACCGCCTGCGTTCGCGCTTGTGGACCCGCATCAAGACGGGCCGTTAGTCCTTAAGGCAAAGACCGCCGCCCGCGTCTGACGATTTCAGGCGCGGGGGCGGGATTTGGCGGGGGCCTGCCCGTGCCAGCGGGTGAAGGCGCGGGTGAAGGCGCTGAGTTCTGAATAGCCCAGGGCCAGGGCGATCTCGGACAACGGCAGATGCGGTTGACCGACATAAAGCCCTGCCAGATCGCGCCGCACTTTTTCCACCACATCGGAAAACGACAGACCGGCTTCGGCCAACCGGCGCTGCAAGGTCCAGCGGGGCAGGCGCAAAGCTTCGGCCACCGCCTCGATATGGGGCGGGCCGTCCTGAAGGCAGGCCCGTACCTCCGACATCACCTGTTCGACAAAGCTGGGGGCGCCGCAACGGGCGTCTCCGGCCACGTCCAGCATATGTCGCCGTGCCGCCTGAAAACGGTCAAGATCGGTGCCGGGCATGCGTTTGTCCATACCTTCGTCGCGGAAAATCAAGGCGTTGGTGCGGTGCCCGAAACTGACTTCGGCGCCGAAAGCACGTTCATGGGCTTGCCAGCCTTCGGGGCGGAGATGTTCGAACTCCACCCTTTCGGGAACCCAGTGCGAACCCAGGCCGCGGCGGCAGACGTTCAGCACCATGCCCAGGGTCAATTCGGCATCCTGGCGGCGATGCAGCACGCTGGGATCGAGAATGCGGTATTCCATGCGCAGCAGGCCGTTTTCCTTGGCGAAGCGGCAATCGGTGGCATGCTGGTGATAGGGAAACATCTCGGCCATGTTGGCCAAGGCCGATCCGACGGTGGGGGCGGCCAGCACCACGTCGCCCAGCACGCCCTGCATTTCCGGCTGAAACTGGTGGCCGTACCACAGGCCGAAATTGTCGTTGCGGGTTTGCCGGGAGGATTCCTCCATCATGGCGACGAAGGACGAAAGAGCCAGCGGAGCCACCGGATCGTCAAGGCAGGCGGCATCGACACCGCTGGCGGCGAAGATTTTCTCGGCATCGCCGCCCTGGGCGCCGATGAAGTCGACGACGCCATTGGCGGCGGCGGCCAGAATGCGCCGCTGCCCATCGTTTGGGCGGGGCTGGGGGGCATTCTGCTCGTTCCTTGGGCGTCTGTTGCCCATTCAACTCTCCGTCCGGAGTGGTCTGTTCAGCTTATCAAAAACTGTGCCATCCGGAAGCCTGTTCGTTTGGCCGCTTCGCTGGGAATACCTAGGAAAAATGCGGCTTTTCCCCATGTCCCAGGCGTTGACGCCGACAGCCGGGCGGCGGATCATTGGTGATTATGGACCGCTCTTCGCCGCCAATCCGCATCGCTCATATGAGCGATCTGCATCTTGAATTCGAGCCGCCCAAACTGGTGACGCCGGAATGGAAGCGATTGGTCGCCGAGCGGAAGGCGTTGCCGGGGCATCCCGAAGCCGGACCTTTGCTGAAGGACGTTGCCGGTGTGCAATTGATGGTGCTGGCCGGAGACGTTGCCACCGGCCTGGAAGGCATCGCCTATGCCGACAGCGTGTCGGCTTATCTCGGCTGTCCCGTCGTCTATGTGGCGGGGAACCATGAATATTACGGCCACGATTTCGACGAACTGCGGACCGCCCTGAAAGAAGCCGCCTGGGCGACCGACGGCCGGGTGATTTTTCTGGACCGGGACTGGGTTCGCTTGTGGCTGGGCGACAGCCAGTTACTTGTGTTCGGCTGCACCTTGTGGAGCGACTACGCCTTGCTGGGCGACCAGGACGGGGCGATGGCGCGGTCGGCCTCGATCATGACCGACCACCGCAGCATCAGCCGGAAAGACAGATGGTTTTCACCTCAGGACGCGTTGGACGAGCATCGCCGCAGCCTGTCCTGGCTGGCGGAGCTTCTGCCCAGGCTGAAGGCGCAGGAGGCGCGAGCTTCCGTTCTGGTGGTTACGCACCATGCTCCCTGCCGAGAGGGATTGGGCGAACGCCCGGAAGCGCAAAAGCCGGCTTACGCCAGCGATCTCGAAGCCCGGATCCGGCAATGGTCTCCCGATTGGTGGCTGCATGGCCATACCCATCACCGGCATGAAAGCATGGTTGGGACAACCTTGGTGGCCTCGGCTCCCCGGGGCTATCTGAAGCCGGGAGGCATGGTCGAGGCTTTTCAGCATGCCGAAATCAGATCTGCCGCCAATTCCGGCAACGGCTGATTGCGTCGGAGAATTTTCGTTTCCAGGCATCGGCTTCGTCCCGGCCGATGCGCGGATCATAGAAAACCTTGTCGCTTTTCGGCCGGGGCAGGTCGCACCCCAGGGCGGTGGCGGCCATTTGGGCGCAGCCGAAGGCCGTCAGTTCGTCGAAGCTGCTGGTGCGGATCGTGCGTCCCAGCACGTCCGCCAGGAACTGCATCAGATAGGGTGAGCGGGACAGGCCGCCATCCACCGACAGGCTTTCGACAATGGGGACTCTGTCGTCCATGGCCTGGATGACTTCGGCGGTGCGCAGGGCCACGCCTTCGAGAAGCGCCTGACAAAGATCGGCCTTGCTGGTGTCCAGGCTCATGCCGATCCAGGCCGCCGCTCCCCGGCGATCCCAATGGGGGCAGGCCAGGCCGGACAAAGCGGGGACGAAGGCCAGATCGCGGGTGATGGCCGGCGCGGCGGCAAACGAGGCGAGTTCCCGGACGTCGGAGAAAAGGCCCATCCGTCCGGCCCAATCGACGGCCGAGGCGGCATTGTAAACGCCGCCGTCGACAGCATGCAGGACTTTGCCGCCCACTTGCCAGGCGATGGTGGGCAAAAGTCCGTCGGGACCGGCCGGGATGCGGCTTTCGGTGACGGCCAAGGCGAACGCGCCGGTGCCGAAGGTGATCTTGGCGTCTCCGGGGGTACGGCAGCCGTGGCCGTAAAGCGCCGCCTGCTGATCCACCAACGAAGCGGTGAGGGGAATGCCGCCGATCATGCCCAGTTCACCGGCGGTTGGCCGGATGACCGGCAGGCATTCCACGGGGACGCCGAAAAGACGGCATAAATCCTCGTCCCAGGTTCCCGTTTCCAGATTCATCAGAGACGTCCGGGAGGCCGTCGCCAGATCGGTGGCGAAGCATCCAGTCAGCCGGTCGAGGAAAAAGGCGTCGGTCGTCCCCAGGCGCAGCCGCCCCTGGCGCAAAGCGTCGGCGGCTTCGGGACGGTTGCCGATGATCCAAGCCAGTTTCGACGCCGAAAAATAGGCGTCGAGCGGCAGTCCCGCCCGCTCCAGGGTCAGGGATTCGGCACCGTCGGCGCGCAAGGCGGCGATTTCCGCCGCGGTGCGGTTGTCCTGCCAGACGATGACCGGGGACAGAGGGGCGCCGGTCACGGCGTCCCAGGCCAGGCAGCTTTCCCCCTGGTTGGTCAGGCCGACGGCATCGACCGCCGGCAGCGCGGCCAGGCAGGTCTGGATATTGGCCAGCAGTTCCAGGGGATCGTGTTCCACCCATTCGGATTGAGGATGAGATTGCCGGTGCGGTAGGGAACAAAGAATCTCGACGTCACCGGCCTGATTGCACAGCATGGCCCGGGTCGAAGTGGTTCCCTGATCGATGGCGCCAATCCGCATGGTCATTCCCCGGAAAGCAGATGAACGGCAAGGCTGCCGGCGGACGCGGGAATTCTGAGTGCGGAAAGCGGGATCAGACAGCGCCGTTCGGGCAACAACGAGACTTTGCGGCTCCAGATGCGCCGACCGTCGGCTTCGACGATCAACTCGCCCTGCTGAGGGCGTTCGACACGCAATTGCAGATACTGAAAACCGTCCGCAAGGGGCAGGCTCAGGCGTTGAGGCGTGACATATTTCAGGTTGGCGCCGCATGTCACGTCGACAGCTCGGCCTGCGGGAAGTCCTTTTTGCAGGTCTTTGGCGACAAGCCGTCCGACGGTGCGTCCTTCGCGCCATGCCCAGCCGCCGGTTTCGACAGGCCGCAACAAGTTGCCGGCGGCGAAATAGGCTGGATCGCGGCAGCGGCCCAATTGGTCGATTTGCGGACCGCCGCTCAAGCCGTCCAGCGGCACGCAAGAGCCTCTGAGCAAGGCGGCGTCTGGCTGGAACTGTCCGGTGAGCAAAATGCCGTCGCAGGCGATCTCGCTCATGCTTTCTCCGCTGCGCAGCCTGGCGCCCTCGACCTTGTCCAGTCCCAGGATTTCCTCAAGGACGGTATTGCGCAGCAACGGAACTCCAAAGAGCTTGGGGAGGATCGCGCAAATTTCCGGGGCGGTGCAGCGAGAGGCGCTTTCGACCATGGCGGTTGGGCGAATACCGTGCCGCAGACACGTGGACAGAGCCGAAAAAGACACCAATTCGGTGCCGACGATCAAAGGACGGCGAAAGGGAAACAGGCCCTTCAGGTAAATCATCGCCTGAAGGGCGCCGGTGTTCATCACGCCGATCGGACGCAAGCCGGAGAGCATCCGGGCCGAGCGCGGCGTTTCCCGCGTGCCGGTGGCAAGGATGACTCGTTTGGCCTGTAAAACGGCCGGTCCGCCGGGCGTGGCCAAGTCCATTTCGCCGCCGGGACTCAGCCGTGTGACGGTGTGGCCCAGCAGGATATCCACTCCCGCTTCGCCTGCCATGGCGGCAATGCGGCGGGCAAAGGCCGGTCCGAAGTCGACGCGATGGAAATCGCGCATGCCGAAAGGGGAGGAGCCGCAATGCCGGACCGCGCCGCCCGGCTGCTGTTCCCGCTCCAGCACGACGACATGGGAAATTCCGGCCTTGCGCAGGGCGATGGCGGCGCTCAATCCGGCTGGACCGCTGCCGACGACGGCGACGTCGCATTGAATGTGGCGGCTCATGACCGGGGCTCCTCGGCCAGGGGAATGTCGAGACGTCCCTGCGCCAGTTCGGCAACGCGGGCCGTGCAATAGAACCCTTGGCAGCGCCCCATGCAGGCCCGGGTTCGGCGTTTCAGCCCGCCCAGGTTTCCGGCGGCCAGCGGACCGGCCAGAGCGGCCTCGATCTCGTTGCGCGTGACGCGCTCGCAATGGCAGACGATTTCGCCGCAGCTTTCCCCTTGCCAGGGGCGGGGTAGATGCTCGGCCAGATTAGGCATGGGGAAACAGATGGGTTCCGACAGGGGCGTAAGCGGAGCGCGCTCGCTCCAGCCAAGCTTGAATACGTGCTGGGCGATGCCGAGAGCCGCCGTCAGGCCGGTCGAGCGAATGCCGCCGACGGTCACCATGTTGCGGTCGGCATGGTGGTGGATACGGTATTCCTTTTTCTCGGTGGCCGGACGCAGCCCGGCATAGGTGGCGGTAACGGGCATTCCGGCCAAGGCCGGGACCATCTCGACCAGCCTTGCCGCCAGCAGGTGCAGGGTGTCGCCATCGACGGCGGCATGCAGGCGGTCGTCTTGTTCTTCCGCCGTGGGGCCGACGAGAACGTTGCCGAAAACGGTGCGGGTGACGACGATGCCCTTGGTATGCGCCGACGGCACGGGCAGCAGAATCGGGCCGACATATTCGGCCGCGGCCTTGTCGAAGACCACGAACTGGCCTTTGCGGGGGCGGATATGAAAATCGCTGGCGCCGAGCAAGGCTTCCTCGATCCGGTCGCCGAACAATCCGGCGCAATTGACCACCATGGCGGCATGGATCGGTCCGCACGAGGTATCTAGGGTCCAGGTGTCGCCGTTGAAATGGCCGCCTGAAACTTCCGCACGGAACAGCGCCTGCGCCCCGTTGTCCACGGCTTGGCGCAGATAGCCCAGGGGAGCCGACCAAGGGTCGATCAGATGTTCTTCCGGCACTTCGACGGCGCCCAGGGCGTGATGAGCCAGATGGGGCGCGCGCCGCCGCAATTCGTGCATGTCGAGGCGGCGAGTTTCGGAGACGCCGTTGAGATGCGCCTGGGCCAGGATGGCGTCCAAGGCCTGTTCCTCCTGCTCCGTCCAGGCGACCACCAGGGCGCCGGTTCGCAGCAGGGGCAGATTCATCGGCTCCATCAGCGTCAGGTATTCGGCGTAACCCGCCTGCATGCAGGCCAGTTCGACGCTGCCCGGAGGGGCGTCGAAGCCTGTGTGAAGGATGGCGCTATTGGCTTTGCTGGCTCCGGCGAGAATATCCGGGGCGCGTTCGAGAAGGATGACGCGCAGCCCTTCCAGGGTAAGCCTGCGGGCCATGGCGCAACCGACCACGCCGCCGCCGATGATGCAGGCGTCAAAAACTCCATCTATGGCCTGCCGGGAAAAAGCTGCCATGCCGCGATATCCATCACATCAGAAACATGAAAAGGGGTGGGAGGCCCCTGGATTCAGGGACCTCCCATGCTTGGATGCTTACTGAACAAGTTCGCCGACGGCGGCTTCCTGGCTCAGAAGATCTTTCTGGCGGGCCTTGATGGCCTCGCCGGTCGGGGGGCCGGCGAAACGCTTGCGTTCGAAGCCGAACCAACCGGCCAGCAACAGCACCAGCAGACCCAGGGCATAGTTGACGACGATGTCGCTGGGAGGCTGGATGCCGATGTAGGTCAAGGCGATGACGCCCAGAATAGTGATGATGGCGAACGGCTTGGACAGGGCGCCCAGACGGAACGGACCGAAATTGGTCCAGGTCTTGCCTTCCGCCAGCATGCCGGCCGCGATCGGCATGGCGTAGGAGATGTAAAGGAACACGGCGCAGCCGGCGGCCAAGGCGGCGAAGGCAGGCGAGTACAGGGTGGCGCAGATGGAGGTGATGACGGTCAGCCAGATGGCCGCGGTCGGGGTGCGATAGGTGGGGCTGACCTTGCGGAAGGGCTTCGGCAGACCGCCGTCGCGGGCAAAAGCGAAGACCATGCGCGAGGTCGAGGTGACGCCGGCCAGCGCGCACAAATAGTTGGCCAGCACGATCAGGATGTAGAGGGCGTCCTTCAGCGCGGCGGGAACGGACATTCCGCCCAGCAGGTTGAAGAAGACGTCAGGACCGGCCTTGGCGGCTTCGGCGGGGTTGTCCATGGCCAGCACGAACGAGCAGACCATGACATAGCCGAACAGCAGCGACCACAGGACGGCATGGATCATGCCCTTGGGAACGCTGTGGCGGGCGTTGACGGTTTCTTCCGAGGTGTGGGCCGAAGCGTCGAAGCCGGTGATGGTGTAAAGAGGCAGCAGCAGGCCCAGGGCAAAAGCCATCAGGGGATTGTCGACCTGCGGGAAAACGCCGCCGCCGGCGTCGCCGGTATAGTTGACGAAGGTGAACAGGCGGCTGAAATCGAAATGCTGGATCGAGAACAGCATCACCAGCGTCAGGACGGTGGCGACGGCCAGGATCAGGTAGCCGGAGAAATCGGTCAGCTTGGTGGTGACACGGATGCCGAAATGGTTGAACAGCCCCTGGCTGACGGAAATGATCACCACGCCGATGATCTGCTGGGGGACGTCCCAGTCGGCGGTGTCAATTCCCAGCACGTTGCCGAGCACCAGGCTCTTGAACAGCAGATAAACGCCGACGTTGACCGAGGCGACCACGAAAATCAGGCCGATCAGGTTGACCCATGCGGTGGCCCAGCCCCATCCCCGTCCTCCCAGGGTCGAGGACCAGTGATACAGGCCGCCAGCCGTGGGATAGGCCGAAGCGATCTGCGCCATGGAACAGGCGACGATCAGGGCGAACAGGCCGCCGACCAGCCAACCGACACCGATGCCGAAGCCGCCGGTGGAGGAAAAGCCGATCTGGAAGGAGGTGATGCCGCCCGCCAGAATGCAAATAATCGAGAACGAGATGGCGAAGTTGGAGAAAGCGTGCATCCGCCGGGACAATTCTTGCGAATAGCCCATGCTGTGAAGAGTGTCCACGTCGTCTTCGACGTGTGTCTTGCTGTCGCCTGGATTGCTCATATCCGGTCTGCTCCTTCAAACCAACGTCAGAAATGGATGAGCGGTAGCCCCGTTGGTGTGGGCGTCGCTGCAGGTTGCCTGATACAAAACTTCCCCATGGGTCCGGCATGCCGGTTCTTGGGAATTTTTGCCAAAACAGTCAAATTTCGGTCAAAATTTGTTGAAAGCAGCCAACATTCCAAACACGATATCGGCCTGTGTTTAAAAAGTCATCATTATTTTCATGTGATGAAAAATTGTTCAATGAAGCGAGGGGTGTCATGAGACCCGAAGAGCGTCGAAGGAAAATCGTGGCCCTGGTGCGGGAGCACCGTCGGGTCAGCGTCGAGTTTTTGTCGGATTTCCTGGATCTTTCCCGTGAAACGATCCGTCGCGATCTGACGGATTTGGCGGCCAGGGGGGAGTTGGTCAAATACCATGGCGGCGCCGGCATGTCCGACCGTGGCGGCGAGGGCACTTTCGAAGCCCGGCTGCGGGAGAATTTTGCTGAAAAGCAGGCGATCGCCCGGCGGGCGGCGGTGCTGTTCTCGCCGGGAGACAGTTTGTTCATCGATACCGGCACGACGACGTTGTATTTGGCCGAGGCGTTGAGCCGGGTTTCCGGCCTGACGGTGGTGACCAATTCGTCGGAGATCGCCCGGACCGTCGCCGCCGGAGAGGACAACGAGGTTTTCCTGATCGGTGGCCGGTTCGTGGCGGGAGCGTCCGAATGCCTGGGGGCGTTGGCGGTCGAGCAGGCCGATCGTTTCAGGCCCATGCACGCCGTCATCACCGTGGGAGCCATGGATTGCGGCGGCATAAGCGACTTTTCGCTGGAGGAGGCGGAGATGGCCCGGGCCATGATCGCCCGCGCCCGCAGCCTGACCGTCGTTGCCGATTTATCGAAACTGGGACGAACGGCCTTGTATCCCATCTGTCCTTTGGCGTCGGTGCACCGGCTGGTCACGGGGCGGCTTCCGGCGGGCGACTTTGCCTCGGCCGTCCGTGCGGCGGGAATCCAGCTGATCGAGGTGGGGGGCGATGATGGCGTCATCTAGGCGGCCTTCGCTTCTTTCAACAGGCTTTCCAAGCGGTTGCCGGCGGCATGCAAGGTCAGGATCTCGACCGCCTTTTCGGCGATGATGCTGCCGGCTTCGACGGCGGGAACGCCGCCCGAATAGATGTTGGAAAGTAGCGAATATTCGAAGTGGATGTCGGGATGGCCGCTGAAAGCTGCGGCTTTGGCCTGGCTGTCGGCGTCGTCGAGGCGCAGGGCCATGTAGGCGGACAGGCTGCGCGACGCCAGGGCGTCGCCGCCGGGGCGTTCGCCGATCAGGTTGATGACCAGCCGGGCGCCCAGGGATTCGGCCAGCGGTTCGGCCAATTTAACGCGGCCGTGGGGAACCAGGATCGGCATGCCGACGCTGACGCCGCGGGCCTTCAGGCCGTCCATCAGAACCGGCAAAAGATCGGGAATGTTGTGGTGAACCGCCTCGGCGCTCAGGCCGTCGGTGACCAGGATCTGCACGCTGTATTCTTCGCGCGTCAATACCGACAGGCTGGCTTCGGACAATCGGGTCCCCAATTCTGGGTGGCTCAGATGTTCGGCTTTTTCCTCAGCTTCGGAGAACAGGCGGCGAAGCGGCAGGCCGTTCAGCAGGTCCGGGCGCAGGGCCGCATAAGTGGCTTCGCGGGCGATGGCCTGATTGGCCCGCGACAGGCGGGCGACTCCGTCGGCGGGGCGGGGGCCGGCGGTGTCGAAACCGTAAGCTGCCGGCACGGATTCCAAAAGCCGCTGAAAGTCGGCCTCGTTCGGGCAGAACTGACGAGGATCGCCCCAGCGGGGGCCGCGCCGGACCGTGCCGTCCTCGTCCTCGGCGAAGATACCCCGGTCTACCGCCCAGCGCAGATAATCCGGGGCGGGTTTCAATCCGTGAATTTCCCGCAGGGTTTGATCGTCGTGACCACTGGTGTCGAAATAGGCCAGCATGCGGTCGGTGGACAGGTGCACGTCCATGAAGAAATTGGCCCCGGCGGCGGCCAGCAATTCGGTGGCCATCTGCTGGCCTTCCTGGGTCACCTGGGAATGCAGGGTGTAGCAGGGGGCCATGCCCATGGGCAGGCCCATCAATTTGCCCATGAACAGGTCTTGAAGGCAGGACAGAACCATCTCGGAATTGTCGAGATGGGTTTCGGGACCGATGAAGCCGGTGACGTTGTTGACCATGAAGGGGTCGTACCGGCGGGCCAGGCCGTAGCAAAGCGCCTCGGCGGTGGCCATGTCGATGCCTTCGTGCTTGCCGTAGCTGCACTCGCTGCCCTGGCCGGTTTCGAAGTACATCCAGTTTTTGCCTTCGGCCCGCAACGGGCCTTGCCGGGCCATCAGGCCGTGGGCCTCGTCGAGAAGCTGGACAGTGACGTCGAATTCCTCGGTCAGAGTGCGGCTGGTGCCGGCAAGGCTCTGGAACATGATTTCCACAGGCGCCCCTTGGGTCAGGCAGGCCATCTGCGTCTTGATGTGGGACAGAACGCAGATTTGGCTGGGGACTCCGGTTTCGCGGCGGAGCTTGTCGAGGTGGCGCAGCAGCCCCGAGACGTTCTCGATGGTGTCGATGGCGGGATTGATGCCCAGCAGCGCGTCGCCGGATCCCAGGCTCAGGCCGGCATAGACCAGCATGGTGACGCCGGACAGGTTGTCGGTGGGGTGGTTGGGTTGCAGGCGAGAGGATAAGGTGCCGGGCGTTCCCAGCAAGGTTCGGGCCTTTTTGGCTCCGCCGCTCTTCAGTTTTTTCGCCACGAACATCAGTTCGTGGACGTCCATCAGTTTGGCGATGGCGGCGGCCATCACTCCGGTCAATCCTTGTCCGATGCGGCGGATCGATGGGCCGTCGCCGTTCAGCAGCCGGTTCTTTACGGCTCCGACGCTGAGTTCGGCGATTTCCGCGAAGACGTCATGGTCTATGTCGTAATTGACCCGCATTACCTCGTCGATGCGGCCGTCGCCGGCGCAAAGCGGATGGTCGTACAGATAGCGCATGGGCAGGGCGGACAAAATGCTGCGTGCGGCCTCGCGGGTGGCTTCGTCGCCGGCGGCCAGTCCGGCGTTACGGTCGCCCGCTTTGCTGATGTCAGCGGCGCCTAGCAGGGCTTTCAGGCTGTTGAAGCTGAAATCGCGGTCCAGCAGACGGATGTGGTGCGGCTCTTCCGGGCGGGGCCGCGGAACCTTGATTGCATCCAGCGGCGTCAAAAGCTTCATGTCACGCTCCATTTTGCAGAAGGCCGTAATAGGTGACGGGGGCCATGCCTTCGTGCAGGTGGCCCAGATTGACGAATTGGGCGCGGCGGATCGGAATTTCGTCGATCACCACCAGGGAGATGTCCCGCCGTCCCCAGTCGCCGACATAGCTTCCCAGGGTCTTGCCCAGATTGCCCTCCAGCAGAACCGCCAGAGGCCGGCCTGGTGGCAATCCCACGACGTCGATGGCTTTGCCCAGCCGTATCGCCAGATTCTTGACGGATGCCGCCGTGGGCGGGCAGCCGATGATTTGCAGGCAGCCGCCGCGATTGCTGCGGGCGATCAGTGCGACGCTTCTCTCAAGTTCGTCGTCAGGGGATTCGGGGCTTAAAGCCGCCAGCACGGGAAGGTCTGTCAGGGGCAGCGGCGAATCGTCGGGCAGGTAAAGGCTGCTTCCGGAAATTTCCGTGCCGTGCAGGGTCATGCCGGTGACGGTGGCGCGGCCGCGATGTTCGGGAATCAGCCGTTCCAGGCTTTTGGACAATCGCGACGACGCGACGATGGCGCGGGCGAGGTCGATGCCGAGATCGCCGAAGGCGGTGGTTCCGGGGACGTCCTGGCCGGCGGCCAGGCGATAGACCAGTTCTCCGACGCCGCCGGAAAAGGTGATGTCGGCGTCTGCGACGTCCAGAGGACAAAAGGCGACCTGACGATGGAGGCCCCCGACCGGGCTGTCGAAATGGCTGTTGTCGCCCCGGCACAGGGCTTCCAGACCGGCGACGTACCAGCCGACCAGGGCGTCCACGCATGGCGGCGGCAAGACGTCGCCGATGCCGTGGGGGATTTGCAGCTCGGCGGCTAAGGCGCTGCCCATGTCGGAAAGGCCGGTCAGGCGGTAGGTTCCGGGGGCGAAGGTGAAATGGCGGGCGCCGATGAAAACGCAGCCGGTGGCCAGCACGACGCCGTCGCGGCCCAGGGCCGGATTGGTGGTTCCGCCGCCGATATCGAGGTTGATGATCGCTTTGTCGGCATGATAGCGGCTGAGCGTGCCGCAGCCGCCCATGAAGGCCAGCCAGGATTCCAGGCAGGGATCGTCGGCGGTGGCGACCATCGCCTCGCCGATGCTGCGGCGAATCATGTCCCTTAAGGCGTCTGCGTTGTTGCGGCGGGCGGCCAGTCCTGTGACGATGGCGCCGCCGGCCACGATTTTTCCGGTCGCGGGTGGCGCGGCGGCAAGCCAGCTCTGCAACAGGTTTTCGACGGCGTCCAGGTCAATGTCGTTTCCATGGAAGGGCGTGAAAACGGGAGCGGGACGGCACAAGGTGCGGGGCGTACCGAATTGGCGCCGCCCGGTAACGCAATTGCGTTCCAGGGCGGCTTCGGCCAGCAGGAAGCTGCTGGTGGTCGAGCCAAAATCGAAACCCGCGAGGAGATTCATTGTTTCTCCGGTTATTGTGAAATTTTATTTCCTGTTGTGAAACTTTTGCGTAGGCTATGGCGCAATTTTAGGCGAGTCAAGCAAGTGCTTAATTATTATCCTTATGTTGATTTGGCCGAGGTGGAGAGGACATGAACGCCGATTCCTTGCTGTCCAGCGCCGGGTGGGGGCTTGAGGTCGCAACGTTTTCCAAGCCCGCCGCCGAAGGGGGCGGGGCGGACTTCCATGCGGTCTATCGCGGCGAATCCTTCGGCAATCCCAGCCGAGGCGTGGCCGCCGTGGTGGCCAGGGCCAATGGCCAGGGGCGAGCCGCCGTCGAGGCGGTTCAGGTCGCGGTGCATCAGTTCGCCGAAGGTTTGTTCTCCCTGCCGGCGACGCTCGGCAGCGGACGCGCCGCCGAACGCTCCTTGTCGGCGGTCAACGACTGGCTGTTCTCCCAAGCCAGGGGCGCCGATTTGTCGCTGTCCCTGTCGGCGGTGCTGTTTTCCAACCGCCGCGTGGGCATCGTTCATGTCGGCAATTGCCTGGTCTACCGGGCTCGCCGGGGAGAGGTTGTCCGGCTGACGTCGTCGCATCTGCGCCGTTTCGGTGACGGTCATGAGTTCGCCGCGCGGGCCGTCGGCGCCGAGCGCGACCTGAGGGTCGATTACATTGATCTGGCGGTGGAGGCCGGGGATCGTTTCCTGCTTCTGAGCGCCGCGCCGGTCAAGAATTTGGAGAATTTGGCGGGGCCGCTGGAAAGCTTGGCCGCCGGTCTTTTCGAAGGGCAGGAGGCTCCCGCCAGTCTTGTGCTGATCGAGGTGGGAGAGCTTCCCGAAGCCAGTTATGACGACCTGGCCGCCGAATTTTCCGCTCTGCCTTTGCGGCCGCCACCCAAGGACGGCGACATTTGGGACGGCTTCGTCATTTCCCATACCCTTTACCGCAGCCGCTGGACGGTCTTGAAAGTGGCCCGCGATACGGTCGACGGCGGCGAAGTGGTCTTGAAGATTCCCTTGCCGGCCATGCTGCACGACAAGATGTTCAAGGCTGGTTTCCTGAGAGAGGCCTGGGTCGGCCGGCTGACCAGCAGTCCGTGGGTGTCCCGTCCCATTGAGCTGCCGCCCGAGCGACGCACCAGCCTTTATCTGGTCATGCCCTATTATCGCGGCGAAGGCCTGGCCAAGCGCATTGTGCGCAAGCCCAAGCTGACGGTGATCGAAAGCGTCGACATTATTTTGAAGCTGTGCGCCGCCGTTCAGGGGCTGCTCAATCAGCAGATCGTCCATCGCGACATCAAGCCCGAGAACGTGCTGATTTCGGCGAACGGCGGCGTGACCCTGCTGGATCTGGGGATGGCTTACCTGCCGGCCATCGACGGTCCGCTGGACGAGGGAATCGGCGGCTCCACCCACTATATGGCGCCTGAATTGTTCAATGGCGCGGCGGCGGGCGCGCGCACCGAGGTATTTGCCTTGGCGGCCACGCTCTATCGCATGGTTTGCGGCGATTATCCCTTCACCGGACGCGACGCGACGCCGCCCCCGGCCATCCCGGGGCATCTGCCCCGTTGGCTCGGTAAGGCGCTGCTCCAGGCGTTGAGTCCCCAACCCGAGGCTCGTCCGGCCAGTCCCGCCGATTTCGCCCGTCTGCTGGAGGAGGGGCTGGTGCGCGGCGATCCCGCTCCGCTTCGGGGGCGCAGATTGTGGCGCAAGCCGTCTCAGCTCGATCTTTGGCGTGGCGCGGCGCTGATTTTTGCGGCTGCTTTTGCCGTTCTGCTGGCGCGTGATCTGGTTCTGCCGCGCTGACTGCCGGTATTCCTTTCGAGGGGGCGTGGCCGTTCCGGGGGCCATCTGCGGTGCGGACTTCATGTCAGCCGCCCGGCAGCAAGGGGGTGTCGGCGTCTTCTTTCAGGTCGACGCCGGTCAATTGACGGTTTTTGGCTTCACCGGCCAGCCAGGCCAGCTTGGCGGCGGCCTGATCGGGACTGAGGCCGGCGGCGTGAATGTTGGAAATGCAGTTGCGGGCCGAATCCTTGCAGCCGATTTTGGGATTCCAAGTCAGATAGATTCCCAGCGAATCCGCCACCGATAAGCCGGGGCGTTCACCGACCAGAACCGCCACCATGTCGGCTTTCATGATTCCTCCGGCTTCGTCGCCCAGGGCGATGCGCGATTGCGCGGCCAGTACGACCGGAGCGATGCGCCAGCCGGGCAGACGCGCCATGCAGGCTTTCAGGGTGGTGGCGGCATGGGCCGTCACCGCTTGGGCCGACAGGCCGTCGGCGACGACGAACAGAATGTCCCACGGTCCCGTTCTGGGAAGGGCGGCGGCGCTGCTCTCGGACAGGCGGCGGCCCAGGTCGGGGCGGCGCAGGTATGTCGAGCGGTCGCCGGCCCGGCTCTGCACGGCGATGCTGGGATGCGGGGCGACGGCGTCCGCCAGCGCGGCGAAATCCACGGCGCCATGAACGGCGTCGCGGGCGCGGGCGTGATCAGCCTGGAACTGTAGCAGGGCCGGTGTCGGCAGGGCGTCGCCGCTGCGTCCCAGATTGATGCGGGCCTGTGTGGCGGCGCGGAAGCGGCTCCAGGGATCGTTGCGCAGCGGGATGGGCTTGTTGTCGCTCATGCCGCGTCTCCCTGGGACAGAAGGCGGTGGGCCAGGACGCTGTCGTTGCCGATGGGAGGCAGGCGGCCCGAAGAATCGATCATGCCCATGCGCCGCAGCCAGGTTTCGAATTCCGGAGCCGGCGGGCGGTTGAACAGGTGGCGCAGGGTCAGGATGTCGTGGAACGACGTGCTTTGGTAATTCAGCATGATGTCGTCGCCGCCGGGGACGCCCATGATGAAATTGACCCCGGCGGTGGTCAGCAGGGTCATCAGGGTGTCCATGTCGTCCTGATCGGCTTCGGCGTGGTTGGTGTAGCAGACGTCCACCCCCATCGGCAGGCCGAGCAACTTGCCGCAGAAGTGATCCTCCAGTCCGGCGCGGATGATCTGCTTGGAGTCGTACAGATATTCCGGGCCGATGAAGCCGACGACGGTGTTCACCAGCAAAGGCTTGAAGCGCCGGGCCACGGCATAGGCGCGGGCTTCGACGGTCTGCTGGTCGACGCCGTGATGGGCGTCCGCCGACAGGGCGCTTCCCTGGCCGGTCTCGAAATACATGCAGTCGCTGCCGACGGTGCCGCGTTGCAGGGACAGGGCGGCCTGATGGGCTTCGTCCAGCAGGTTCAGGCTGATGCCGAAACCGGCGTTGGCGGCCTCGGTCCCGGCGATGGATTGGAACACCAGATCGACTGGCGCGTTTCTTTCCATGGCGGCGATGGCCGTGGTGACGTGGGCCAGCACACAGGACTGGGTGGGGATGTCCAATTTGAGCCGCAGATCCTCGATCAACTGGATCAGGGTGATATAGGCGGCCAGATTGTCGGTGGCCGGATTGATGCCGATCACCGCGTCGCCGACGCCGCACAGCAGGCCGTCCAGGATCGAGCCGGCAATGCCGGTGGGGTCGTCGGTGGGGTGGTTCGGCTGCAACCGGCTGCCCAGTCGGCCGGCCAGTCCCATGGTGGTGCGGAAACGGCTGACGGCCCGGCACTTGGCGCCAACGGCGATCAGATCCTGATTGCGCATGATCTTTGAAACGGCGGCGGCCATTTCCGGCGTGATGCCGGGGGCGGCGGCGATCAGCGCCGCCTCGTCGGCGTCATAGGACAGCAGCCAGTCGCGGAAGCCGCCCACCGTCAGATGCGAAATGGGGGCAAGGGCCGCTTTGTCGTGGGTGTCGATGATCAGACGGGTGATTTCGTCCTGATCATAGGGAACGAGTTCTTCGCTCAGGAAGACCGACAGCGGCAGGTCGGCGAGAACCATGCGGGCAGCGACGCGTCTGGCGTCGCTGTCGGCGGCCAGGCCCGCCAGTTCGTCGCCCGAGCGCCGGGGCGATGCGCAGGCCATGACGGCGCGCAAATCGTCGAAAACATGGCGCTCTCCGCCCAGGATGGTGCTGCGTGTCGGCATCGCGAAATTCACCGGCTGAATGACGATGCCACGATCCTAGCGGGCATGCTCATGGCTGCGCTTGACATTTGAGCACAAAAAATAGGCTTGAAATTTTTGTGCCTAAAAATTGCACTTCATTTTGTAGGGCGTTATAACGATGCTGTGCCGGTCGGTTGCGCCGGTTTGCTGATCGAGGTTTCCATGGGTAGGTTCAAGGCTGTCGTCGCCGCCGCTTTCGTCTTGACCGCCGCCGCCTCGGCGCGGGCCGAGGTGGTGGTGTGTGGTCCCGGTTCGATGAACGACGCCTTGGCCGAGGTGGCGGAGAAAGCCGCCCTGGCCGGCTTGCCCTTCAAGGCGGTGATCGGCCACAGCCCTGCCCAGGCGCGGCAGATCGCCGAGGGGGCTCCCTGCGACATCTTCATTTCCGCTGACGCTCAATGGATGGATTTCCTGCAGGCCAAGGATTTTCTGGCGGCAGGCGGAGCGAAAGCCCTGGCATCGACCCATCTGGTGCTGGTGGTGCCGGTGGGGAGTCCGCTGCTGTTCACCGGCCGGCCCGGCGAAAGTCTGGCCTTGTCCATGGGCGAGGGGCGTCTGGCCATGGCCGATCCGGACATGGTGCCGGCGGGGCGGATGGCGGTGTCGGCTTTGCAGGTCCAGGGATCTTGGCCGGGGGTGAGCGGGCGGTTGGCCTTGACGCAGAACGTGCGCGCCGTGGCTGCTCTGGTGGAGCGGGGAGAGGCTCCGGCGGGCATCGCTTTTTCCAGCGACGTGGCCGGTGACGCCAAGCTGCGCACGGCCTTCGATTTCTCTGACGGAGGCGCGCCGCCGGTGCGTTTTCCCATGGCGGTGATCAAGGGGCGGGATAGTCCCGAGGTGCGGCGCCTTTACGCCTATTTGTCCGGAGCGGAAGCTCTGGCGTCTTTGAAAGTCCACGGTTTTTCTGAACCGTAACGCAAGGGAGCAAAACCATGTGTGGTGGCAGCGGCAGCGGGCAATGCGAATCGTTCGAGGATTCCATCCCCCAGGACGGCCGGCATTGGGCGGGCTATGCCTTCGAGGACGGGGTGGTGCCGGATGATGCCGCCGGCGTTTACGTGCTGGCCGAGGCGGCCGATGGCCGGATGCAGGCTTTGCAGATTGCCGAGGCTCTCAATCTAGCCGCCGCCGTGGCCTTGATTCCGGCCGACCTGACGGCTCGTTCCGGCAAGCTGTTCTGGATGCGCCAGGACAATCCCCGCTTGCGGTCCCATATTGAAAAAATTCTGGTCGAACGCTATATGGCCGCGCCGGAGCCCCGGATGGATGGTCGCCAGCTTTGGAATATCGGCCAATGACCGATGCCGTGCCCGAGGCCGAGGTGAAGCCGACCGAGGAACAGATCGCCCGTCTGGTGCGTCTGTTCTACGAACGGGCGCGTCAAGAGGAGCGGCTGGGGCCGCTGTTCGCCCGAATGGTTTCCGACTGGGAGGGGCATTTCGTCATCGTCCAGGATTTTTGGTCGCATATTCTGCTGGGGACCGGACGCTATAAAGGCAGTCCGTTCGCGCCGCACATGCAGATGCCGATCGAACTGGAGCATTTCGACCGCTGGCTGGGGCTGTTCCGTCAGACGGCGGTCGAGGTGTTGCCGCCCGATGCCGCCAAACTGGCAATCGCCCGGGCCGAGCATATGACCAAAAGTTTCCGCATGGGCCTGTTTCCCTGGATCGGGCCCAATGGGCAGCCGTTACGGCACAAGCCCAAAGTGTAAAGGCGGCGAACGCTCGCCGCCGGCTTAAGGAGGTCGTCATGAAGCTCAGTGCCCGCAACGCCCTGCCCGGCAAGGTCGAAGGTTTGCAGAAAGGCGCGGTGACCACTACTGTCAAGATTGCGGTGGGCAGTCATCACATCACCTCGTCCATCACCAACGAGGCCGCGGAAGAATTGGGTCTGGCCATCGGCGACAGCGTCACCGCCATCATCAAATCGTCGGACGTGATTATCGGAAAATAAGCCGGACGGTCCTGTTCCGGTCCAGGAAAGGTCGTGGTTTCTCAAGCCTTTTTCTTATGCAATTCGGCCAATTGCCCTCTTGGCAGCCAGCTTCGCCGCTGTATAGTAATTCTACATAGCGGGAAGCGAGGCGATGAAGGACAGCCAGGTCGAAGCATTGTTGGCTCTGCGGGGCAAAGGGCAGGGACCCATCGGGCGGGACCGTATCGCCATGCTGGAGGCGGTGGCCGAACACGGCAGCATCACCCAGGCCGCCAAAGTTCTTGGTTTCAGCTACAAGGCCGTTTGGGACGGCGTGAACGCCATCAACAATCTTCTGCCGCGTCCGGCGCTGCTGGCCCAGGCCGGCGGTCGCGGCGGCGGCGGCGCCGCCCTGACCGAAGAGGGGCGGCGGCTGATTTCCGCTTTTCGCCGCCTTGAAGAGAAACTGACCCGCATCTCCCGCGCCATCGTCGAGGACGAGGAGGCCGGAGGTGCCGAGAACCTGTTCTGGAGTCTTGCCATGAAGACCAGCGCCCGCAACGCCTTCCGCTGCGAGGTCGTCGACGTTCGCCGTGCGCCGGTGAATGTCGAGGTGTCCCTGCGCGTGTCGGAACAGAATACCATGGTGGCGGTCGTCACCAACGACAGCGCCGAGGAATTGGGATTGGTGCCCGGCCGCGAGGTGGTGGCGCTGGTGAAGTCGTCTTTCGTCATGCTGGCCCGTGGCGACGTTCTGCCGCGGGTGTCGGCCCGCAATCTGATCTGGGGTCAGGTGGTCGAACGCATCGACGGCGGCGTCAACAGCGAGATCATCCTGGATATCGGCGACGGCAAGACGCTGACGGCAGTGATCACCCGGGAAAGCGCCGAGGAATTGCCGCTGACCGTGGGGGATCGGGCCTGCGCCTTGTTCAAGGCCTCGCACGTTATTCTGGCGGTGGACTGACAGTCCTCGGGTATGTCGTACGGATATGTCGCTTTTGCGACGAAGCCTGTCGGGAACGTCCCGGCAGGCTTTTGTCGTTTATGGGCAATACATTGATTGTGAATATATTTTTATGATGGTCCGGCCCTTGCATGGGCGGGCATCATGAAAACGCATCTGGATTGGACGGCTTACGACACCTATGGAATCGGCGATGCCTATTCGGGCATTCCGATGACCGGGGGCAATTACGCCAAGGCCGTGGCCGTCTGCATGCACAATCGTCAATGCCAGCGCGACGGCCGGGGGGTGATGTGCCCCAGCTTCCGCATTACCGGCGATGCCCGTCATTCCACGGAATCGCGGGTGGCGGCTTTCAAGGCGGCGCTGAATGGCGAATTGGGCGGCAGTCCCTTCACCAGCCCGGCTTTGGCCGAGGTCATGGATTTGTGCGTGTCCTGCAAGGGCTGCAAGAAAGAATGCCCCAGCGCCGTCGACATGACGCTGATCAAAACCGAATATCTGGCGCAAAAGAACGACGTCGCTGGTCCGTCGCGCCGGGCTCGGCTGTTCGGCGGTCTGCCGGTCTGGGTGGGACGCCATCGGCATCTGGTGCGTGGGGCCGTGGTTTTGCGCAACCGCTCGGCCGCGCTGTCGTGGCTGTCGGAAAAGGCTTTGGGGCTCTCTGCCCGGCGGCGCATTCCTCCGCCGGCCCGGCGCACCTTTTGCAAGCCTGCGGACAAGGGAGCCGGGGACCGTGGTCCGGTGGTGCTGTTCGTCGACACCTTCGCCCACCATTTCGAGCCCGAGGTCGCCGAGGCGGCTTACCAAGTCCTGAGCGCGGCGGGTTACCGGGTATCCATTGCCCAACCGGCCGCCGACGATGCCGAGCCGGAACGTCCCTTGTGCTGCGGACGCACCTATCTGTCCACCGGCATGGTGCCGCAGGCCCGGCGGGAAGCCGAGCGGGTGCTGGCGGCTTTGCGTCCGGCTTTGAAGGCGGGCACTCCGGTGGTGGGGCTGGAGCCGTCGTGCCTGCTGGCCTTGCGCGACGAATTCTACAGCCTGGGGCTGGGGGCCGAGATCGGGCAGTTGGGCAAGCAGGCCTTTCTGTTCGAGGAGTTCATCGCCCGCGAGGCCGTGCGCGGCCGTACCTTGCCGCTGAAGGCTTTGAATCTGCCTAAGGCGCTGGTGCACGGCCACTGTCATCAGAAAGCTTTCGGCACCATGAAGTCGATGCGTAAAACCCTGGCCATGATCCCCGGCTTCGAGTTCGAGGTGATTGAATCCAGCTGTTGCGGCATGGCGGGCAGCTTTGGTCTGGAAGCCGAGCATTACGAGGCTTCGCAGGCCATGGCCGAAGTCTCTTTGCTGCCGGTTATTCGCGCCTCTGCGCCTGATACGCCGATTGTCGCCGACGGTTTTTCGTGCCGTCACCAGATTCGCGACGGCAGCGGCCGTCATGCCCGGCACATCGCCCTGCTCCTGCGGGATGCCCTGGATGCGGATTCCAGCGGCGTCTCCGTAAAAGCCTTAAGGGAGATGTGACTTTGTTATTGGGACGGAATGCTCATCCATACTACTGTGTCGCCCCTGGGTCGCATTTAGCGTGCGGCACCGATGGTCTTCCGTTTTTGTGGCGAGTTCCCGGGATGTCTTCTGTGCTGCGCCTGTTCCGTGGCGATCTTCTGCTGGGTATGACCTTTGGTGTGGTTTTGCTGGTCACCATGCTGATTCTTCTGCTGTTGCTGGCGGGCGTCGGTGGGGATGGGGACAGCATTCCCATTCAAAGCTTCCGTGACGTTCAGGTGGGGACGGTGGTCAGTCTGGGGCTGCTGGTGGCGATCTTCATGCTGCTGGTGCGTCAGCGTGAACTGCACTTGGCGGTCAGCAAGGACAGCGAGTTGCTGAAATACGCCATGGAAGCGGCCAGCGACGGTTTCTGGGATTGGGGAGCCGGGCGGGCGTCCGTCTTCAGTGCGCGCTGGCTGGCCTTGCACAATCTGGAGAACGGCGGCGCCGCGCCGGCCTGTGTCCAGGACTGGCTGGCTTTGGTGCTGCCTGCCGACCGGGACCATGCTCAAGCCGAGTGGGAAAGTTTTCTGGCCAGCGGTCAAGAGCTTTACCGCTGCGACTACCGCGTTTCCATGGGGGAGGGCTCGGTTCGCTGGCTGCGAGACGAAGGGGCCGTGGTGAGCCGCGATGCCGCCGGGCGTCCGATCCGCATTCTCGGCACGACCAAGGACATTACCGAGCATCATGCCGCCGAGGCTCAGAAGCTGCTGGCCACCAGCGTATTCCAGAATACCGCCGAAGCCATCGTCGTGACCGATCCCGACGCGGTGGTGATTTCGGTCAACCCGGCTTTCAGCGCCATTACCGGCTATGCTCCGGAGGAGGCCGTCGGCAAGACGCCGCGCATCCTGAAGTCGGATCACAACAGCCCGGAATTCTATACCGCTTTGTGGCAAACCTTGCTGACCAGCGGTCAGTGGCAGGGCGAACTGTGGAACCGCCGCAAAGACGGCGAGGCTTTCTTGGCGTGGCAGACTATTTCGGCCGTGCGCGATCCCGCCGGCACGCTGGTGCGTTTCGTGTCGGTGTTCAACGACATCACCGAACTGCATCACAAGGATCAGCATATCCGCCATCAGGCCTTTCACGACGCCCTGACGGGTTTGCCCAACCGCCTGCTGCTGCAGGATCGCCTGGAACACGCCATCGACATCGCCTATCGGGAAAGCCGCCCGCTGGCCGTGATGTTCATCGACCTGGACCGCTTCAAGGTAATCAACGACAGCCTGGGACACGATGTCGGCGACAGTCTGCTGGTGGAGGTCACGGGGCGTTTGAAGAGCTGCATGCGGCGCAGCGACACCATCGCGCGCCTGGGCGGCGACGAGTTCGTGGTGATCCTGACTGATTTCGCCGGTTCGTCCGAGGTGGCGGACGTGGCGGAAAAGATCGTCGCCAGCGTTTTGGAGCCCCTGGATCTGAAGGGGCATGAAATCCATGTGGGCGCCAGTATCGGCATCGCCATGTATCCCCAGGACGGCGCCGACGTCACCACCCTGATGAAGGGCGCCGATACGGCCATGTACCGGGCCAAGGATGCCGGCCGCAACACCTTCCGTTTTTTTGACGCTAAATTGGATGGCGAGACGGTCGAGCGGCTGAAGCTGGAAGCCGCCTTGCGTCATGCCCTGGATAAGGGCGAATTCCAGCTTTATTACCAGCCGAAGATCGATCTGGCGACGAACGCCGTTTCCGGAGCCGAGGCGCTGATCCGCTGGAACAGCCCCGAGCGTGGCCTCGTCATGCCGGACCGTTTCATTCCTTTGGCCGAGGAGACGGGGCTCATTCTGCCTATCGGCGATTGGGTTCTGGGCGAGGCTTGCCGCCAAATAGCCGAATGGCGGGATCGCGGCCTGCCGCTGATCCGGGTGGCGGTCAATGTTTCCGCCCGGCAGTTCACGAATGAGCTTCTTTGCGAAAGAGTGGGCAAGCTGCTGGAGCAGTATCGCCTGTCTGCGGAAATGCTGGAAATCGAGCTGACGGAAAGCACCGTCATGGCCGACCCGGAGAGAGCGGTCGGTCAATTGCAGAAATTGCGCGATATCGGCGTGGCGGTTTCGGTGGACGATTTCGGGACCGGCTATTCTTCCTTGAGCTACCTCAAGAAGTTGCCGCTCAGCACCATTAAGATTGACCGGACTTTCGTCCGGCATCTGGATCAGGAAAACGAAAATGCCGCCATCGTCCGGGCCATCCTGGGTTTGGGTGAAGCCTTGGGTATGACGGCCATCGCCGAAGGCGTCGAGACGGAAGGCGAGGCGCGTCATTTGCAAGAGGCTGGTTGCCATGTTGCGCAAGGATTTAAATATTCAAGGCCAGTTCCTGCGGATGATTTTCAGAATTGGTTGACTGAATGGAAGGATGATTCGCTGTAATTTTTAGTGTCTTATCTGTTTAAACGAGAAAGACTCAGCGCTGTACGCGGGTATTTATTGATCACATAGTTTATTGAATGTGAAAAATATGCGGCGGCGCAGCGGAGATCGGTTGTAAGTATTGTGAGGTTTTTGCTATCTTGGTCGGGATTGCTCTGAAGCAGGGCGTTCCTTAGTCAGACGAAGGGAGAACGGCCGCCATGGCCCTTTCGATTAGCCGCCGCCGCGCCATTACGGTGCTTGCCGCCGCCGCCGGGTTGCCCCTGCTGTTCAGGGCCGGTTCCGCCAATGCCCGCCTAGTTTCCTGGGAAGGCACCACGCTGGGGGCGCCGTCGAGCATTCAGCTTTATCATCATGACGAGGCTCAGGCCCGGGCCGCCATTGACGCCGCTTTGGCTGAACTGGCCCGGCTGGAGCAGGTGTTCAGTCTGTATCGCGCCGACTCCGCCATCTCGACTCTGAACCGGGACGGGCGGCTGGACGATGCGCCGGTCGAATTCGTCGAGTTGCTGAGCCATTCGCTGAAAATGTCCGAAGTGACCGAAGGTATTCACGATCCGACCATTCAGCCGGTGTGGAAGCTCTATTTCGATCATTTCACCGCCGCCTCGGTCGATCCCAACGGTCCGACCCGATCCGAGCTTGATGATGCCCTGGCCCTGGTGGACTGGAAAGCCGTCGAGGTCGACCCGGTCAGCCGCAGCGTCGCCTTCAAGCGCCCCGGCATGTCGGTGTCGCTGAACAGCGGCGCTCAGGGGTACATCACCGACAAGGTGGGGGCGATTCTGCGGGCGCACGGTTTCGATAAGATGCTGGTGGATATGGGCGAGCAGCGGGCCTATTCCGCCAAGCCCGACGGCTCCGCCTGGCGTCTGGGGCTGGCCAATCCCGCCGACAATTCAAAGGCGGTGGCCGAGCTTGACGTGGTGGACAAGGCCGTTGCCACATCGGGCGGCTACGGCACCCTGTTCGACGAGGCCGGCCGCTTTACCCACATCATCCATCCCCGCACCGGCGAAACCGCACCGCGCCTGCTGGGTGTTTCAGTGGTGGCTCCGACCGCCACCGTCGCCGATACCCTGGCGGCCAGCATGATCCTGGTGCCGGAGGAAAAGCGTCTGGCCGTGCTGCGTGCCGCCGGCGCCGAAACCGCCATCTTCGTCACGCCCGAAGGCGTGGCCGAGAAGTTGGAGGCGTAACGCCGATGGTCCAAGCCGCCGAACATCATCGCGATCCGTCGGGCCGCACCCTGGTCGAAGGCATTGCCCGCGTGGTCAGCCTGAGCGAAGGGTTCGCCCTGTTGGAGCCCGAGGTGTCGAGCGGCTGCAAAGGCTGCGTTTCGGCGGGCCTGTGCGGCGCCATGAGCGGCGGCAAGGGATCGTTGGCGGCGCGCCGCTTCACCATCGTCAACGACCAGGGATTGCTGGTCGGCGAGCGGGTGGTGGTGGGCGTATCCGAAACCACGCTGGTGCGGGCGTCGTGGGTGGCTTACGCCATTCCGCTGTTCGGCATGCTGTCGGCGTCGGTGACAGCCGATCTGTGGGGCAAGAACGATGGGCTGACGGCGCTGGCCGCCGTGGCCGGGCTTGGTGTGGGCTTGTTGGTGGCGCGGTCTCGCGCCGGGCGCATGGCGGAGAAGGGGGAACTGATGCCCCGTTACATCCGTCACGCCGCGCCGGCCGAACAGTGCCATACCGAGTAAGATTGGGGAACGCGAGATGCAACAATACATGCTGCTCATGGTGGGCGCCGCGCTGGTCAACAACGTTGTGCTGGTGCGCTTTCTAGGCCTTTGCTCGTTCATGGGCGTGACCACCAAGGTGGACACGGCGGTGGGCATGGGCATGGCCACCACCTTCGTGCTGACGGTGTCTTCGGTGCTGACCTGGGCTCTGGAGACCTTTTTGCTGGTGCCGACGGGACTTGGCTATCTGCGCACGGTGACCTTCATCCTGGTCATTGCCGCGGTGGTGCAGTTCACGGAAATGGCGGTGAAAAAAATCTCGCCCTCGCTGTTCCAGACCTTGGGCATCTATCTGCCGCTGATCACCACCAACTGTTCGGTGCTGGGCATTCCGCTGCTGAACGTTGAACATCATCACAATTTCATGCAGAGCATGCTTTACGGCTTCGCCTCGGCGGCGGGCTTCAGCCTGATCCTGGTGGTGTTCGCCGGCCTGCGCGAACGTATCGCCCTGGCCGACGTTCCCCGGCTGTTCGCCGGTCCGCCCATCGGTTTCATCACCGCCAGCCTGCTGGCCCTGGCCTTCATGGGCTTCTCCGGCATCAGCGCGAATTAAGGAGGCGACGTCATGATCATGATCACCGCCGTGGGTAGTCTTGCGGTCATGGGAGCCACTCTGGGCACCCTGCTGGGCGTGGCCTCCCGCTATCTGCACGTCGAGGACGATCCGTTGGAGCAAGAGCTGCTGTCTCTGCTTCCCGGCGCCAACTGCGCGCAATGCGGCTTCGTCGGCTGCGGCCAGGCGGCCGCGGCTTTGGCTAAGGGCGAGGCCGGGGTGACCCTGTGCCCGCCTGGCGGCAAGGCCGTGGCCGAGAAGCTGGCCAAGAAGCTGGGCGTTTCCGCCGACTTGTCCGAGCACGAGGACAAGGGGCCGGAATACGCCGTGGTCGAAGAGGATTTGTGCATCGGTTGCACCCGCTGTATCCGCGAATGCACCGCCGACGCCATTTTCGGCGCGCCCAAGCAGATGCATACGATCCTTAGGGATAACTGCCATGGCTGCGCCAAGTGCTTCAAGGTTTGCCCGACCGAGGCGATCAAGATGTGCAAGGTGCCGGTGACCTTGGGCGAATGGCATTGGGCCAAGCCCGAAGACGCCGCCGCCAGTCACGCCCATTAAGGAGGTTCCGCGATGAAGCTGTTTTCCGTCCGCGGTGGCGTCCACCCGGAATACCGCAAGGAAAGGACTGCCGAGAGCGCCATCGTCGCTCTGCCGCTGCCCGACGCCTTGTATCTGCCGTTGCAACAACATATCGGCGCGCCTGCCGAACCGGTGGTCGAGCCCGGCGATCTGGTCAAGAAGGGCCAGCTTCTGGCCCGCGCCTCGGGTCCGGTGTCGGCGCCGGTGCATGCCCCCACTTCGGGCCGTGTCGCCGCCATCAGCGATATGACCGCGCCCCATCCCTCGGGCCTGCCCCAGCCCACCATCATTCTGGAACCCGATGGCAAGGACGAATGGGCCGAACTGCCGGCGGGCATTCCCGATCCGTTGACGGCGCCCGCCGACGTCATCCGCCAGCGCGTGGCCGAAGCCGGTATCGTCGGCATGGGCGGCGCCACTTTTCCTTCGGCGGTCAAGCTGAACCTGGGAACCGAGCGCAAGCTGGAAATCCTGCTGCTGAACGGGGCCGAGTGCGAACCTTATCTGACCTGCGACGACCGGGTGATGCGGGAATATGCCGACGAGATGATCGACGGTGCCCGCATCATGGCCCATGCCTTGGGGGCGCCGCGCACGGTCATCGCCATCGAGGAAAACAAACCCCAGGCTTTGGCGATCGTGACCAAAGCCGCCGCGGGTTTGCTGGACGTCGAAGTGGTGTCGGTTCCGGCCCAGTATCCCATGGGATCGGAACGTCATCTGGTGCAGGCCATCACCGGCGAGGAAACGCCGGCCCGCAAGCTGACCGCCGATCTGGGGATCGTCGTGCATAACGTGGCGACGGCACGGGCCGTGCATCACGCCGTGCGTTTCGGCCGTCCTTTGGTGGCCCGCGTGGTCACGGTCAGCGGCGGCGCCGTCGGCAAGCCTCAGAACGTGGAAGCCCCGTTGGGCGCTCTGGTCTCGGATTTGATCGAGTTCTGCGGCGGTCTGTCGGTGCCTCCCAAGCGGGTGGTCAACGGCGGTCCGATGATGGGCCAGCCGCTTCCCAGTCTGGCTGTGCCGGTGGTCAAGGGAACCTCGGGCATCCTGGCGTTGACCGCCGAGGAAGCCAACGAACAGCCGGCCCAACCCTGCATCCGCTGCGGCACCTGCGTCACCATCTGCCCCTGCGGGCTGGTGCCTGTGGAAATGGCCGCCTTCATCCGCAAGGAAAACCTGGACGCCGCGGCCCGGCTGGGCGTGCGTGACTGCGTGTCGTGCGGCAGTTGCTCCTATATCTGCCCGGCACATATTCCGCTGGTGCATTTCTTCAACTACGCCAAAGGCCGTCTGAACGCCCAGGACCGCGAGGTCCGCAAGACCGACCATATCCGCCAGTTGGTGGAAGGTCACAACGAACGCCTGGAAAAGGCCGCCGCCGCCAAAGCGGCCGCCGCGGCGGCTGCGGCCGCTGCCGCTGCTCAATCCGCTTCCACCACCGAGAACAGGGGCGAAGCATGACTGCTTACAACGACAAGAGCGGGCCGTTCACCCACGCCCCCACCAGCGTCAGCCTGACCATGGCGACGGTGCTGGCGGCGCTGGTGCCGGCCACTTTGTTCGACGCCTGGCTGTTTGGTTGGCCGGCGATTTTCATGTTCCTGATCACCGTCGGTTCCTGCGTTCTGATGGAAGCCGGTTGTCTGATCCTGTCCAACAAGCCGCTGAAGCCGTCCTTGACCGACGGTTCCGTGGTGCTGACCGGCTGGCTGCTGGCCATGAGCCTGCCGCCGTGGTCGCCGTGGTGGATCGGTCTGTTGGGTTCGGTGTTCGCCGTGGTTCTGGCCAAGCATCTGTTCGGCGGTCTGGGGCAGAACGTCTTCAATCCGGCCATGGTCGGCCGTGTCGCCTTGCTGGTGTCGTTCCCGTTGCAGATGACGTCTTGGGTTAAATCCGCGCCGCTGGGCTCGGACGGAGCCCCCGGCTTCGTCGAAGCGTTGGGCATCACCTTCGGCCACGCTTCGGGTTTTGATCACGTCAGCGCCGCCTCGGCTCTCGGCTATGTGAAGACGGAACTGTCGCGCGGCGTGCCGGTGGATGCTTCCACTCAGCATCTTCCCGGCCTGAGCGACATGCTGCTGGGCATGCATCCCGGCAGTTTCGGCGAGACCTCGGCGGTGCTGATTCTGGCCGGCGGGCTGCTGCTGCTGGCCCGACGGATCATTTCCTGGCACATCCCGGTGTCGCTGATGGGCACCCTGTTCGTGCTGGGCACCCTGTTCCACGCCGTGGATCCGGCCCGCTATACCGACGGCCTGTTCCATCTGGTGTCGGGCGCCACCTTCCTGGGCGCCTTCTTCATCGCCACCGACTATGTGACTTCGCCCGTTTCCAAACGGGGGCAGTTGGTCTACGGCTTTGGCGTCGGGCTTCTGACCTGGATCATTCGTACCTTCGCCGGGTATCCCGAGGGCATGGCTTTCGCCGTTCTTCTGATGAACGCCCTGACGCCCATCATCGACCACCATATCCGTCCGCGTGTCTTCGGCCGCACCTACAAGGGTGAACCGCTGCCGCTGAAGGGGGAAAAATGAGCGAGCAGCGCCCGATCACCCATGCCGTGGTGCTGGGAGCCTTCTGCCTCGGTTTCGGGGTGCTTCTGGCGGCCACCGATCTGGTGACCCACGACAAGATCGACCTGCGCAAGGTCGAGGATTTGCAGAACTCGCTGGTGCAGGTCATTCCGCCGACGATTCATGACAACAACCCCGTCAAGGACGCGGTGCAGGTCAAGAACGACGAGGGCAAGGACGTCACCGTCTATCGCGCCATCAAGGCCGGCAAGGTGACCGGCGTCGCCTATGCCATCGAAGGTACCGGCTACGGCGGTCCCATCAGCCTGATCCTGGGCGTCGACGCCGACGGCAAGATCCTGGGCGTGCGGGCCACCGCTTTCAAGGAAACCCCCGGCCTGGGCGACAAGATCGATCCGGCCAAGTCCGACTGGATCACCCGTTTCACCGGCTTGTCCCTGGGCAACCCGGTGGCCGACAAGTGGAAGGTCAAGAAGGATGGCGGCCAGTTCGATCAGTTCGCCGGAGCCACCATCACCCCGCGCGGCGTCGTTGCCGCCATCAAGAGCGGTCTCGACTTCTTTGCCGCTCATAAAGCCGAATTCCTGGAGGTGCGCTGATGTCTGCTGACTACGGAAGAATCTTCAAGGACGGCCTGTGGGAAAACAACGGCGTCCTCTGCCAGATGCTGGGCATGTGCCCGACCATGGCCATGACCACCAGCGCCACCAACGGCCTGGGCATGGGACTGGCGACCCTGGTGGTGATGGCGACGTCCAACCTGCTGATTGCGGCGTTGCGCGGCTATATCACCCAGCAGGTGCGCATTCCGGTGTTCATCCTGATCATTGCCGCCATGGTGACCTTGGTGGACCTGACCATGAACGCCTATATGCACGAGCTTTACAAAGTGCTGGGCCTGTTCATTCCGCTGATCGTTTCCAACTGCCTGCCGCTCGGCCGCGCCGAAGTGTTCGCCGCCCGCGAGCCCGTTCTGCCGTCCTTCTGCGACGGGTTGGCCATGGGCTTGGGCTTTACCGCCGCCCTGACGGTGATCGGCGCCATGCGTGAGATCGTCGGCTCCGGCACCTTGTTCGCCGACGCCTCGCTGCTGTTGGGTCCGGCCTTCAAGTTCATGGAAATGCGCCTGCTGCCGCAGGATACCGGTATTCTGGTGGCCGTGCTGCCGCCGGGCGGCTTCCTGGCGACCGGCTTGCTGCTGGTGGTCAAGCGCATGCTGGATATCCGCGCTGGCAAGCCCATCGCCATGGCCGGCGCCCACAGCGTCTGAGCACGGAAAGGCAGAGCTTTTTCGCATATACGGAACCAAGGGGCTGGTTCGATCCGATCAGGCCGGCCTCTGAGGAGAGACGAAGATGAAAGTTGGAGTCGTCTACGCTACGCCGCAGCGCCAGATGAACCTGAGTGTCAGCCTGGACGACGGCGCCACGGTGCGTCAGGCCATCGACCGTTCGGGCCTGCTGACGCGATGCCCGGAAATCGATCTGGCCGCTGTCAAGATCGGGGTTTGGGGCAAGATGGTGGACATCGACAGCGTCGTCGAGGACGGTGCCCGCATCGAGGTCTATCGTCCCATCACTGCCGATCCCCGCACGGTAAAAAGACGGAACCAGCCCGCCCAGGAAGGTTGATTCCGGCGTTCGCCAAATTGAAATCGCAGGCAGGGGAGTTTTCGTGTGAAACGGAGACTCCCCTGTTCGTACTTTTAATGTTAGTTTCCATAAGATTCGGCGGCTAAGACTGGGGAGTACGCCGAAGACATGGGGGCGTTTTGGAAAAGGCAGAAGAGAATATCGCCGTTTCCGCCAAAAGCAGTTGGAACCGTATGGTTCTGGCGCCGGTGGCAATCGTGCTGGTTCTGTGGATATTTGCCTTTCTGTGGATTCTGAACGCCTTTGTCGGAACCCGCGTTACCGCTTTACGGGCGGAAACCGCGTCCATCGGCGCGTCGTATGGCAGCGCTTTGGCCAGCGCCCTGAACCAGCGTCTGGCTTTGGTGGAAGGGTTGGCGGCTTTCATCACGGTCAAGGTTCATGAGCCGCCGAACGTCTTCGCCGACGATATGCGCGACGAGTTTCCTCAATTCGCCGCCGCCATGTTCCGTGTCGGCGACGGTGTGCGCAATATCTCGGTGTCTCCTGATTTCGTCGTGCGCTGGATCTTTCCGGACGAGTTGGGAAACCGCAAAGTCGTCGGCAACAATATTCTGGAAGACAAGCGTCCGGGGTTCGCCGCCGCCGTTCGCCGGGCGATCGATAGCCGCGGCGTTTCCATCCACGAGCCGGTGGAGCTGATCCAAGGCGGCTTGGGGCTGATCGCCCGCAAAGCCATCTACGCCGATGAACGGCCCTGGGGAGCCGTGGGCATGGCGTTCATGGTCGAGCCGCTGATCAAGCAAGCCGGACTACAGCAGATCGGCCGCCATCTGGTCTGGGGCGTTCGCACGGCGGCGGGAACGGCGGTGGCCGGCAACGGTTCGGTGTTCAGCATGGACCCGGTCATCACCCGCATCAGTCTGCCCGACGGTTTCTGGGAACTGGCGGTGGCGCCAGAGGTCAGTTGGGATGAAACGGTTCGCTCCAGTGTCGAATACCATATGCTTCAGGCGGCCATGGTGGCGCTGGGCATTCTGATTCTGCTGTTGCTGTTAAATCAGACTTCCAACCGTCAGAACCTGCGCGAAGAGGTTTCCGCCAGGACCGCAGACCTGTGGGAAGCCAAGAAAGTCCTGGAACGCCACAGTCTCGAATTGGCGCGGGCGCATGAGGAACTGGAGCGTTTCGCCTATGTGGCGGCGCATGACCTTCAGGAACCGCTGCGCAGCATCACCAGTTTCAGTCAGTTGATACAGCGGACTTACAAGGACAAGCTTGACGACGAAGGCCAGGAATGGCTGACCCAGGTCGCCGATGGCGGACAACGCATGCGGCTGTTGCTGCGCGACATCCAGCTTTATCTGGCGGAAGCGTCCCTGCCGATGCCCACCGCGCCTTATTCGGCGGTTGCGGCTTTGGAGGACGCCAAAGCCAAGCTGGCCGTGGCCATCAAAGCCTCGGACGCCGTCATTGAAAGCGATCCCTTGCCCGAAGTGATGGCGGATCGCCGCCGCCTGACCGAAGTGATGACGGTGCTGCTGTCCAACGCCATCGAGTACCGCAGTCCCGGCCGGCCAGCGCATGTTCGCATCACCAGCCGCCGGGAAGGCAACATGCGGATTATTTCCGTGGAGGATAACGGCATCGGTATCGCCCCGGAATATCACAAGCGGATTTTCGAGGTGTTTCAGCGCCTGCACGGCCGGCAGGAGCATCCCGGAACGGGCATGGGCCTGGCGATCGCCCATAAAATGGTTCTGCGCCTGGGCGGCTATATTACCCTCAGTTCTGTTCCCGGACAGGGTAGCGTTTTCTCCCTTCATCTTCCTGGGTTGTAAATCCTAATTTCCACCGCCATCTTGTTAAAAAAGATGGGGAGGAACGCGTGTCTCACGGTGATGCCCGCCGCCTGCAATTGGGCGGCTTGGTGGTGCTGGCCATGCTGGCGTTCGCGGCGAATTCGGTGCTGTGCCGTAAGGCGTTGACTCTGACGGCCATGGATCCGGCCAGCTTTTCCTTGATCCGTGTCGCCTCCGGGGCGCTGATGCTGGGGCTTTTGGCGAGAGTGCGGGGCGTGGCTCGGCCCGAACGCTGCGGCTCTTGGCCGGCAGGTTTGGCCCTGCTTCTCTATGTCGCCTGTTTTTCCTTCGCGTACGTTACTTTGACGGCGGGCAGCGGCGCTTTGCTGCTGTTCGGGGCCGTGCAGGCAACCATGATTATTCGAGGTTTGCTGAGCGGTGAGCGTTTACGGCTTGCCCAATGGCTGGGGCTGGCGGCGGCGTTGGCCGGGTTGGCCGTATTGCTGGCGCCGGGGGTGACGGCTCCCGATCCGGCCGGGGCTGGCCTGATGGTGGTGGGCGGCGTCGCCTGGGGAGCTTATTCGTTGCTGGGACGCAGCTCCCGCGAGCAGCCTTTGGCGGCCACCGCTGGCAATTTCCTGCGGGCGACGCCCATGGCGGCGTTGCTTCTGCTGGCGGCGGCAATCGGAGGAACGGCAAAAGTGGACGGTGCCGGCCTGGCTTATGCGTCGGCGTCGGGGGCGCTGGCTTCGGGGCTGGGATATGCGCTGTGGTACGCGGTGCTGCCGTCGCTGCGGGCGGCCAGTGCCGCCTCGATCCAACTGAGCGTTCCGGTGATTACCGCGATGGGCGGGACGCTGATGCTGGGCGAAGAGGTATCGTTACGCCTGATGCTGGCGTCTTTGGCGGTTCTGGGGGGAATAGCCCTGGTGGTCAGGGGAAAGCATTAGATGAGAGGCGTCGGAAATCCTCCGGAGGGCTTTCGCGCAGGTTCTCAAAACCCGTCTTCAGCCGCTCCGGGGAATACGTCCTTAGGCCTGTTGTTTGTCGCCGCCCAGAGTGAAGCGGGCGGCACAGGGCAGCATGCGTGTCAGCACGTTGTCCTTGACCAGGAAATGGTGCCGCAGAGCGCCGGCCACATGCAGGATCAGCAGAACCACCAGGACCGAGCCGATCGTTTCGTGGCATTCCTTGAAAAAGTGGGCGATGTCCTTGTCGGGGGACAGCAGCGGCGGCACCTGGAACAGGCCGAAGAACAGGATCGGCTTGTCGGCGGCCGAGCTCATCAGCCAACCCGACAGGGGCATGGCGATGCCGATCGCGGCCAAAGCCCACTTGACCAGCCGGGCCAGGTACTTTTCCGGCCCCATGTTCTCGTCGCCGGGACGCGGGCCGTCCAGCAGCCACCACAGCAGGCGGGCGAGGCCCAGGAACAGCACCAGGATGCCGACGGCCTTGTGGGTGGGGATGACGGTCAGAATACCCTTGAGATCGTCGGCCAGATAGCCGCTGGCGATCAGGCAGAGGATGATTAGGGCGATGCTCCAATGCAGGGCGCGGGTGCCCTTGCCATAGGTGACGCCATCGCTTTTCACAGACATGTCGAACTCCATTTGCTCAATGCCGCGATACCATAGTCGCGTGAACCTGAATGGAAGCTGAAGGGGGAGCTTATTTCACCCCCAGCAGCGCCAACATGATGCCGCCTGAGATGGCGGTGCCGAACACGCCGGCCAGATTCGGTCCCATGGCGTGATAGATCAGGTAATTTTCCTTGTTCTCTTCCAGGGCCACGAGATGCGCCACGCGGGCGGCGATCGGCACCGAGGCGATGCCGGCCGAGCCCAGCAGGGGGTTGATTTTTTCCTTGAGGAACAGATTCATGACCTTGGCGCCCAGCACGCCCGAGCCGGTGCCGAACAGGAAGGCGATCAGGCCCAGGACGACGATCTCGACGGTCTTGACGGTCAGGAATTTGTCGGCGGCCATGGTCGAGCCGATGGCCACGGTCAGAATGATGATGATGACGTTCATCAGTCCGTTGGCGGCGGTTTTGGCCAGCCGGTCGACCACCAGTACTTCCTTGAACAGGTTGCCCAGCATCAGCATGGTGATCAGCGGGGCGACGGGGGGGAAAAACAGATTGACCAGCACGCCGATGACGATGGGAAAGGCGATACGCTCCAGGCGGCTAACCTGGCGGTTCTGCTTCATGACGATCAGGCGCTCCTTGCGCGAGGTCAGAAGCTTCATTACCGGCGGCTGGATGAGCGGCATCAGCGCCATGTAGGAATAGGCGGCCACCGAGATTTGCGGCAGCAGATGCGGCGCCAGCTTCATGGTGACGAAGATGGCCATGGGGCCGTCGGCGCCGCCGATGATGCCGATGGCGCCGGCTTCGCTGATGGTGAAGCCCAACGCCTTGGCACCGATCAGGGCGACGAAGATGCCAAGATGCGCGGCCGCGCCCAGCACCACCAGCTTGGGATTGGCGATCATCGGACCGAAATCGGTCATGGCGCCGACGCCGAAGAAGATCAGCGGCGGAATGATCAGCAGGGCGACGCCCTGATAGGCGTAATTGAACAGCCCGCCCGGCAGGATCAGATCGGACCCCGGCACGTTCGAGATGATGCAGGAAAAGCCGATGCCGACCAGCAGCAGGGGCTCGTAACGTTTGGCCACCGCCAGATAGATCATGGTGGCGCCGATGGCGATCATGACCAGATTTCCCCACCAGAAATGGGACAGGCCGGTCTGTTCCTCAAGCGCTCCGAGGAAGGAGATGAATTGCTCGAACACGTTGTCTCTCCTTCCGCTCAGTGATGACCCTGGCGAAGCTTGTCTTCATCGATCTTTCCCAGCTTGTTCAGCAGCGGGAACAGGGCCAGCACGAAGCCGATGCCCGAGATCATGACGATGCTCAGGAAAAAGTCGATGAAGCTGAGGGCCAGCGCGCCGTTCAGGCTGTCGGGAATGATCATGGTAAGGAGCCTTTCTTCAGCTCAAAGACAGCAGGACCTGACCGCCGTCCACGCTTTGCCCGGCCTTGACGGCGATGTTGGAGACGGTGCCGGCATTCTTGGCGAATACCTCGGTCTTCATCTTCATGGCTTCGATGACGGCGATCTTGTCGCCCACGGCCACGGTTTGCCCGACCTTGACGGCGACGCTGTCGACCACACCGGCCAGAGGCGCGACCTCGTCACCTGCCTGGGCTGTCGCCGGAGCCGCCGGCGGAACTGCCGCTGGTGCGGGGTCGGACGGGGCAACGGCCGGAGCGATCTGGGGAGCGCTTCCGGCCTCGTGGTTCAAAACCGGGGCGTGAGGATGGGTAACGTCGCCGACGATCTCTTCCACTTCCACGTTGTAGACGCGGCCTTCGACCGTGATCTTGAACTTCTTGTGCATGATATGGATTCCTCGGAATGAATGCGGCCCGCGGAAGGCTTAATGGGTGCGATGGGAGGTTTGGTGCATCCAGCGTCCCTCGGCCGACCAGCTTTGGCCGCTGTGGGCGTCCTGGATATGCAGCACGTGATGATTGCCCATCATCGCCTGCACGGCGGCGGCGATGACGGCGATGTCGTGTTCGGCAACATCCTCGTGCTCCTGAGAAACGGAGGACGGAGTGACGGGCGCCGGCACCTTGGCCGTCGAAGCTTTGGCTGCGGCCCGTTCGGACTCGATGGCGTCGCGCTGCACCCACTGGGCGATGCCGGCCAGAATGCGGAAGGCGATATACAGCACCGACAGAGCGCCGATGGCGGCCAACCCGTTGATCAGGCTTTCCTGGTCCATGGAATTTGCTCCTTACAGCGGGATGTTGCCGTGCTTTTTCGGCGGACGCAGTTCCCGCTTGCTCAACGACTTCAGCAGCGACAGGGCGATGGTCGAACGGGTTTGGGACGGCTCGATGACATCGGTGATGTAGCCGTGGCCGGCCGACAGATAGGGCGAGGCGAATTCGGCCCGATAGGCGGCGGCCAGTTCCGAGGCCCGCGCCCGGCGGTCGTCGGCCTCTTTGAGTTCCTTGCTGTAGAGGACGTTGATGGCGCCCTCGGCTCCCATCACGGCGATCTCGGCGGTCGGCCAAGCATAGACGAAATCAGCCCCCATTTCCTGGCTGCACATGGCGAGATAGGAACCGCCGTAAGCCTTGCGCAGAATGATGGTGATCTTCGGCACCGTGCACGAGGCATAGGCGAACAGCATCTTGGCGCCGTGGCGAATGATGCCGCCGCGTTCCTGTTCGACGCCGGGCAAGAAGCCGGGTACGTCCACCAGGGTGACCAGAGGCACGTTGAAGGCGTTGCAGAAGCGGATGAAACGGGCGGCCTTGTCGGCGGCGTCCATGTCCAAGGCTCCAGCCTTGACCATCGGCTGATTGGCGACCAGCCCGACCACCATGCCTTCGATGCGGGCGAAGCCGACGATGATGTTGCCGGCGAAATTGGCGTGAACCTCGAGGAAGTCGCCGTTGTCCACCAGCCGGGCGATGATGGTCCGAACGTCCATGGGTTTGGAGGAATCGTCGGGGATCAGGTCGTTGATCAGATCGTCATCCGACAGGGAGATGTCGGGCGACGGACGGTGGGGCGGGTCTTCTGAATTGTTCTGCGGCAGATAGCTGAGAAGCTGGCGCACCAGCAAAGCGGCATGCTGATCGTTGTCGGCCAGGAAGTGCACGTTGCCGCTGACGGAGGCATGCATGGCGGCGCTGCCGACCTCGTCCATGGTCACGGCCTTGCCAGTCACCGCCTTGATGACTTCGGGGCCGGTGATGAACATGTGGGCGTTGGACCTGGTCATGATGATGAAGTCCATCAGCGCCGGGGAATAGGCGGCGCCGCCGGCACAGGGGCCGCAGACCACCGCGATCTGAGGCACCACGCCCGACAGCAGGACATTCTGATAGAACACATGGCCATAGCCCGACAATGCGTCGACGCCTTCCTGGATGCGGGCTCCGCCGGAATCTTTGAAGGCGACCACGGGAATGCCCATGCGGGCCGCGGTCTGCATGGCGGTCACGATCTTCTGAGCGTGCATTTTGCCCAGGGAACCGGCGGCCACGGTGAAATCCTGGCTGACGGCGGCGACGGTGCGGCCGTCCACGAAGCCGGTGCCCACGACGACGCCGTCTCCGGGCAAATCTTTGCCGTCCATGCCGAAGTGGCGGGCGGAGTGGCGGATGTGGGTGCCGATCTCTTGGAAGGTGCCTTCCTGAAACAGGGCGGCCAGACGTTCGCGGGCGGTCAGAAGGCCTTTGTCCCGGCGGGCCTGCTGTTTTTCCTCGCCGCCGCCGGCGAAAATCTTTTCGCGGCGAGCCTGCATGTCCTCGAGCAGCTTGGATGAGATCGTCATGTCTCGAATGATCCTTTGCTCTCGGCGGGATCGGCTGCGGTCATGAAACCGCAACGAAATCAAGCTGCTGTCCGCCAGAGATGATGGTTCGAAGCAGCCTAGGAAGGCTAACCCATGAACGGCGTGGGGGCAACTGGTGTTCCTGCCGGGGCTGAGTTGCCGCAGATGGAGGCGTTTCGGCGCTGATTACTTTCCCGGACCGGGGGCATCCGTGGGAAAAACGATATGGCCGATATCGTATTTAATGGGCATCGTCTTCCATTTATCCTGTTGATAAATAATGGAAGAAACTTCATTGACCGAAATCTTAATTTCGTGCCGATCCGAGATGGATATGGTCGGGCGCCTGTTGTTCCAGCTGGGATCGTATTTAAAAATAAGATCTTCCTCGTCTTCGTCATTGATCAGAATGCTGACTGACGAATCCTTGGCGAAGGCCGAGCAATTGGTTTCCCGGATCGTGAAGCCCAGGCCGGAACTGGTGGTGATCTTGTCTTTCGTTTCGGTGATGCAGCTATCCAGACCGGGAGCTTTTCCACTCAGGGCCAGGGCAATATAGGCGATGCCGACAAGGGTTCCGGCCAGGCACAGGGTAACGGTCGGCGGTTTCAGGTGTTTTCCGAGCACTTTTATCCCACCAAAATTCCGAACAGGAGGCGATCCGCGCAAGAGCGCGGGGACGTGAATGAAACGGTTAAGCCTGACCTCTCATATCACCAAATCCCAATAAGGCCGCGGCCCGAAGCGTTCGGCCAGGAAGTCGACGAAGGCCCGGACCTTGGGGGACAAATGGCGGGCATGGGGATAGACGGCGTGGATGCCGGTGTTCTGGGCGACGAAGTCCTGAAGCACCTGCACCAGGGTTCCGGCCTGAAGGTCGGCGCCAACGATGAAGGTCGGCAGCAGGGTCAGGCCCAGGCCGCCCAGCGCGGCCTGGCGCAGCACGTCGCCGTTATTGACCCGCAAGCGCCCTTTGACCTCGACGGGCCAGCGTTTGCCTTCCGGCGTCACGAACGACCATTCGTCGGCGGCGGACAGGTTGGAATAGGTCAGGCAGCAATGGTTGGAAAGATCGTCGGGCGTCTGCGGCGTGCCGCGGGCGGCCAGATACTCGGGGCTGCCCACGACCACCCGGCGGGCCGGCGCCAGATAGCGGGCGATCAGGCTGGAATCGTCCAGCTTGCCGATGCGGATGGCCAGATCGAAGCCTTCCTCGACCAGATTGACGAAGCGGTCGTTCAGGGCCAGATCAATTTCCATTTCAGGATAGCGCGACAGAAAATCGGGAAGAGCCGGAGCCAGATGCTGAAGGGCGAACGGCACCGGAGCGCTGACCCGCAACTTGCCGCGGGGAGCGGCTTGCAGATTGCTGACCGACAGATTGGCTTCCTCGATATCGGTCAGGATGCGCTGGCAACGCTCCAGATAGGCGGCGCCGACTTCGGTCAAGGTCAGGCTGCGGGTGGTACGGTGGAACAGGCGCGCCCCCAAGTCGGCCTCCAGGCCCGAGACTTGCCGGCTGACCACCGATTTGGACAGATTCAGCCGCCGCGCCGCCTCGGAAAAGCTGTGGCTTTCAGCCACGCGGACGAAGGCGACCATGCTGTCGAGGCGATCCATCGACGTTGCTCCTGTTGCAACAGTGTTGTTCGGTGATGCTGGATTGTTTCCTAAGGGGCCGCAAGCCATTTTCTCATCATCACGCCGCACCCAAATATTCGAGGCCCGACATGCCGATCTATATCCGTCCTTCTGCCGCCCGAGGCCATGCCAATCACGGTTGGCTCGATACCTGGCACAGTTTCTCGTTCGCCAATTACTACGATCCCCGTTTCATGGGCTATCGTTCCCTGCGGGTGATCAACGAGGACGTGGTCGCCGCCGACAGCGGTTTTCCCACCCATGGCCATCAGGACATGGAGATCATCACCTACATCATCCGGGGCGAACTGGAGCACCGCGACAGCACAGGCGGCCATTCGGTCATCCGCCGGGGCGAGGTGCAGCGCATGAGCGCCGGCACCGGCATCCGCCACAGCGAAATGAATCCGTCGCCCACCGACGACGTGAAGCTTTTGCAGATTTGGCTGCTGCCGGAAGAAGACGGCATCAGGCCCGGCTATGAGCAAAGCCTGTTTTCCGACGAGGCGAAAACCAATCGTCTGTGTCCCGTGGCGTCTCCCGGCGGCAGGGACGGCGCTTTGACCATCCGTCAGGACGTCACCGTTTACGCCTCGATCCTTGAGGCCGGAAAGACCTTGGACTATCCGCTGGCCGCCGGGCGCGGCGCCTGGGTTCAGATGGTGGAAGGCAAACTGGAGGTGAACGGCCAAACGCTTTCGGCTGGGGACGCCGCCGCCGTCGAGGGCGATCCCGCGATCGCGCTGAAAGCCCTGGAACAGAGCGAATTTTTGCTTTTCGATCTGGGGTGAACGTGAATGCGAATGGCAGCAATGCCTTTTGGCTAGGTGTGATCCAGGGGGCGAGTGGTCATAGACTGTGCCGCACGGGGATGCCTTTTCCATCTTGTGAGGGAACCGGAAATGAGCAACGAGGTACGGCTGTTCCAGCCTTTGACCATTCGCGATCAGACTTTCGCCAACCGCGTGACGGTGGCGCCCATGTGCCAGTATTCCGCCATCGACGGCGTGGCGCAGGACTGGCACCTGCAGCATTACGGCAGTCTGGTGGCTTCCGGGCCGGGACTGGTGATGATCGAGGCCACCGGCGTCTCTCCCGACGGGCGTATCTCGCCCGGTTGCCTGGGGCTTTACTCCGAAGCCTGCGAGACCGGGTTCGCCCGGCTCATTTCGGCGGTGAAATCCTTCGGCACGTCCAAGATCGGCGTGCAGTTGGGGCATGCCGGACGCAAAGGATCGTCCAATCTGCCCTGGATCGGCAACGGTGCCGTGGCCCCCGGGCAGGGCGGCTGGCAGACCGTGGCGCCGTCGCCGTTGGCGTTCTCCGAGGCCTGGCCGGTTCCGACCGAGATCGGCGCCTATGATTTCGACCGCCTGCGTCTGGCTTTCGCCAATGCCGCCGAGCGGGCCGACCGTGCCGGTCTGGATGTGGTGGAAATCCATTCCGCCCATGGTTATCTGCTGCATCAGTTCCTGTCGCCGCTGACCAACAAGCGCAAGGACGCCTATGGCGGCAAACTGGATGGACGCATGCGTTTCCCGCTGGAGATCGTGCGCGCCGTGCGCCGCGCCTGGCCCACCGGCAAAACGCTGGGCATCCGGGTTTCCGCCACCGATTGGGTGGACGGCGGCTTTACTCCCGACGAAGCGGTGACTTACCTGCAAGCCTGCCGGGCCGAGGGCGTGGATTATGTCTGCGTTTCCTCGGGCGGTCTGGTGCCCGACGCCAAGATCCCCGTGGGACCGGGCTATCAGGTGGCCCTGGCGGCCAAGATCAAGGCGGAGACCGGCTTGATCACCCGTGCCGTGGGCATGATCGCCGATCCCCATCAGGCCGAGGAAATCCTGGCCAAGGGGCAAGCCGACGTCGTGGCCCTGGGCCGCGCCTTCTTGGATGATCCCCGCTGGTGCTGGCGTGCCGCCGAAGTGCTGGGCGCCGATCATCCGTTGCCGCCGCAATATCTGCGGGCGGGACCAAAATTGTGGCCGGGCGCCACTCTCAAGAAGCCGTCGGTGGCGATGGTCTGATTTCGCGAAGAGCCGGCCTTCAGGCCGGCTCTTTCTTTTCGTCCGGCTTTTCCTGCCGCGGCGGGCGGTTCTTGTCCTCGTTGGCGAAGCGAAAGCGGCCGTGCAGCAGGCAGCCGCGCATGCCGGGGTCGCACTGGCGGCCGCCCAGCCGCGTGCATAGGCCTTTGTCCTCATGGGGACATCCCCATCCGCTCATGTTCCGAACCTCCTGTTTGCGCTGTCTGTTTTAACATATTTCCTCCCGCCGGGTTGACGCCTGTCGCGCACGGTGCCCTGATAGAGGGAAGAACAAGTGCAAAGAGGTGAGATGATGTCCGAGACCGCCGCCGACATCCTGCTGCGCAGCGACGAGAACGGCGTGGCGACCTTGACCTTGAACCGGGTCGAAGCGCGCAACGCCTTGTCCATGGGCCTGATGGCCGCTTTGATCGAAGAACTGAAGGAACTGGCTCGCGATCCTTCGGTGAAGGTCGTGGTGCTGGCCGCCAATGGTCCCGCTTTTTGCGCCGGGCACGATCTGCGCGAACTGCAATCGGATCCCACCGTGGAAGCTTATGAAGCGGTGTTTCAGCGTTGCGCGCAATTGATGCTGACCATCACCCGGCTGTCCAAGCCGGTGATCGCCAAGGTGCATGCCATGGCCACCGCCGCCGGCTGCCAACTGGTGGCCTCGTGCGATCTGGCGGTCGCCGCCGATTGCGCCAAATTCGCGACTCCCGGCGTCAATATCGGCCTGTTCTGCTCGACCCCCATGGTGGCCTTGACCCGGGCCATCGGGCGCAAGGCGGCCATGGAGATGCTGCTGACCGGCCTGCCCATCCACGCCGTCGAGGCCGAGCGTATCGGCCTGGTCAACCGGGTGGTCAATCCCATCCAGCTGGATCGGGCAGTCGAGGAACTGGCGTCGACCATCGCCGCGAAATCGCCCTATACCCTGTCGGTGGGCAAGGAAGCCTTCTATCGCCAGGCCGAGATGGGCGTGGACGAAGCCTATGCCTATACCTCGGCGGTGATGGTCAAGAACATGCTGGCCCAGGATGCCGCCGAAGGGATCGACGCTTTCATCAACAAACGTTCGCCCGTCTGGCGGGGCTGCTGATGAGCGACCTTTGGGTCTTCGGGTACGGTTCGCTGATGTGGCGGCCGGGATTTCGTTATCTGGAAATGGTTCCGGCTTTGCTGGAAGGGTTTCATCGCAGCTTCTGCGTCTATTCCCGTTATTGGCGGGGCACCCCGGAACGGCCGGGGTTGGTTTTGGGGCTGACCCCCGGCGGCGATTGCCGGGGGACGGCTTTCCGCGTCGCCGCCGCCGACCGTGAAGAGGTGGTGGAATATCTGAACGAGCGTGAATTGGGCGGCTATGCCTATCTGGCCCATTATCTGCCGGTGCTGCTGGACGGCGGGCGGGTGGCCGAGGCTTATTGCTTCATCGCCGACCGCGACCACCGTCACTATGCGGGGGAATTGGCGGTGGACGAGGCCGCCGAAATCATCATGGACGCCGAAGGCAAGGCGGGGCTGAACCGGGACTATCTGATTAATACCGTACGCGAACTGGAGCAATACGGGTTCGGCGATCCTGCGCTGCGGGAGCTTTTGCGCACGGTCGAGCGCCTGACGGGCGAGATCGAGAGCGGCAGCGGCATCTGAGGCCTCATTGAGCCGCAGGCAATAACCGTTCGGCTATGCTGGCGCTTCGCGCCTGATCCAACATCTCCTGTCCGAAGGCTAAGGTGCCGTCGTCGGGCGCCATGGCGGCCTTGATGGCGCCGAAGATCAGGTCAATCTGCTGCCATGCATGATCCTGATCGCGAAGGCCGCGCCGGGGGCGCTGAACCCGCATCTCGGGATCGTCCAGTTGAACGGGCAGTCGGGATAATTCCGACAATCTGCCTTCCAGGGATCGGCGATAGGCCGGGTCGCCGGCGGTCAGCCGATTGACGTCCACCAGAATGTCGGCGGATTTCTGCGCGTGCATGGTCAGATAGACATGCAAGGCGACAAACGCGATGTACAGGGAATCGTGGTGTTCCGGTTTGATCCAGTCGGCGGTGCGGGTGCCGCAATGGCTGACCAGATACAGAAACAGCAGACGCAGAATCGGATCGCAGCCATGGTTTTCGAGCAAGACCCGGCTGGTCAATGTCCAGCCGACGCTTTTCAGAAAGTACTCGTTTCCCAATTCCTGCTGATGAACATAAGACAGCCATTGGTGATGCAGGTTCCGCCACATCACCACGTGAACGCCGCCCAATACTTTCTTGATCGCCGCGGCGCGTCCCAGGCTACGGGTGCAGCTCATGATCGGTTGGCGTCCGGCGGTTCGGGCCAGAATGTCCAGGCGCATCAGGTAAAGCCGTTCGGCTTCCGACAGTTCACCGTTCAGGCCGCCTTCGGGGATCAGCAACTGATAGGCCATGTCTTCGTGATAGCCCTCGACGCCGCCCGAGGGGCGGAGAAGGGGGATGAATTCCAGAAGATAGGGAAGCAGGCCGGCGGGGTGACCGGACGGCCAGCTGTCGGAGGATACCAGAAAGCAGCCCTCCAAAGTGCAGTCGCTCAGACGTTCCTGAAAGACTTCATAAAGGCACAGCCGTCTGGGGTCGTCGCGGAACTTGCTCCAGAGCCAAGTGCTGGACGTGCGGAAACTGGAATGCAGGAAAACGGTGGGAAGGGGGGCTTCCCTTGCTGTGGACGGCACGCCGTTCCTCCAGATCGTCAAAGCTCTTGAGGCTGATCAATCTGGAGGCGCTTTGTTTCAGGACGATTGGCCGTCTTGTTACACTTGGTAACGCTCAGCCGGCATCGAAGTCGATCATCCGCTTCAGCACGTAGCCCAGGATGATGGTCAGGAAGGGGATGACGAACATCAGCATCACCACCACATGCACCAGGGCGCTGTTGCGGGGCGGGATGTCGGCGGCGGTCAAAGGGCTGATTGCCAGGGGTTTACGCAGGCGGGCGGCGACGAGCCCCAGGATCACGGTGATCACCAGCCCAAGAATCGAGCCGATCACCACAGGCGTGCCGCCTTGGATGGCCTGAATGGGGTTGTCGCCGGCGACGATCAGCCAGATGGGCGACGTCAAGCCGGCGCCAAACACCAGGATGCCAAAGGCCAGGGCCGCGATGGTGGTGCTGGGCTTGTCCAAGACGCTCATGTCCAGAAAGCTCATGGCGTGTTTTCTCCGTTGATGGATCTGCCGTTCGGCAGTTTCCAGAATTCCACGATATGGTGCCAGGCTTCTTCGGCCGTTTCGACGAACTGGAAAATATCCTTGTCCTCGGGGGCGATCATGCCTTCGCTGACCATGGTCTCGAAGTTAATGACCCGCTCCCAATATTCCTTGCCGAACAGCAGGAAGGGAATGCGTTCGATCTTGCCGGTCTGCACCAGGGTGGCGGCCTCGAACAGTTCGTCCAGGGTGCCGTAGCCGCCGGGGAAAACCACCAACGCCTTGGCGCGATGCAGAAAGTGCATCTTGCGCATGGCGAAGTAATGGAAGCGGAACGACAGCTCGGGCGTGACGTAGGGGTTGGGTGCCTGCTCCATGGGTAGAACGATATTCAGGCCGATGGATTTGGCGCTGACGTCGTGGGCGCCCCGGTTGGCGGCCTCCATGACTCCGGGCCCGCCGCCGGTCAGGATGACGAAGTCGCATTCGTCGGGATGGGCGCAGGTGCCGGAAACGATCTGGGCCAGCCGCCGAGCTTCGTCGTAATAGCGGGAATTGGCCAGCATGCGGCGGGCGATGCCGACCTTGCGGGCCATGACGGCGTTTTCGGGGTGAGCGCGGGCGGCGGCTTCGGCCTCGGCCAGCCGCTCCTCGGCCTCGGCGCGTTCGGGAATGCGGGCCGACCCGAACACCGCCACGGTGGAGCGGATGCCCTGTTCCTTCAACAGAAGCTCGGGTTTCATCTGCTCCAGTTGCAGGCGCACGGCCCGCAAATCGTCGCGCAGGAGGAAATCCTCGTCCTTGTAGGCAAGGCGATAGGATGGATGCGTGGGGACCGGAAGCTCGTCAACCCGGCGAGCGAATTCTGCGTCGTCGCGGGCGGAGGGAAAGGGGCCGTCTATCTTGGGGCTCATGGCTGACGCCTTTTTGACAAGGACTTGTTTCCCCTAGAGATGGGGCCGCCCGCGAACGGCGTCCACCCCCAAGGGATCACAGGCTGATCAAAGGCTCAGCGCCCGCAGCACTGCTTGTACTTTTTGCCGCTGCCGCAGGGGCAGGGCTCGTTGCGGCCGACCTTCGGCTGGCTGCGCACCAGCGGTTTGTTGTGGACCTTGCCGTCGACATAAACCCAGGTCGCCCCTTCACGGCGGAAATTGCCGGTCTCATGATGGGTCTGGTCCATGCCGCCCTGGCGGAATTTGGCCTGGAATTCGACGCTGCCGGTGTCCTGGCCTTCGCCGCCGCCCTGGGTGGACACCACGCTCAGTCCCTGCCATTCCACGGATTTGGCCCACTGCTCGGCAGCATCTCGATCGTGGTCCGAGCGGGATTCCGCGGCGATGCTGCGTTCCAGATGGTCGATATTGCAGACCACATAGGCCGAATAGCGCGAGCGCATCAGGGCTTCCGGGGTGGCGGCGGGGCCGCCGGCAATGATGGGGCCGCAACAATCTTCCAGCGACTTGCCGCTGCCGCAGGGGCATTGGGACATGATGGCTCCTCAAAAGAAAAAGGACCGATAACGGATTTGGATGGGCTTGTACCCCCAAACCCGTCATCGGTCCAGAGCGTTGCGTCCGGGGCTTCTTTACTCGGCGGCGATGCCCGAGAAGCCGGGCGAGTCGTCGAAGGCGTGGACCTCGTCTTCGGGGTAGGCGCCGATATGGTGAATCGACAGATCGGCTCCGCGGAATTCCTGCTCGGGATCCAGGCGCAGGCCCATCGCGGCCTTCAGCAAGCCGTAGGCGCCGAAGCCGGACGCCAAGGCCAGGGCGACGCCCAGGCTGGTGCCGACAAGTTGCGACAGCAGAGACACGCCGCCCAGGCCGCCCAAGGCTTCCTGGCCGAAGATGCCGCAGGCGATGCCGCCGAACGCGCCGCAGAAGCCGTGCAGCGGCCATACGCCGAGCACGTCGTCGATGCGCCAGTCGTTCTGGCATTTGTTGAATGCCCAGACGAACAAGGCTCCGGCAAGGCCGCCGGTCGCCAGGGCGCCGATGGGGTGCATCAGATCCGAGCCGGCGCACACGGCCACCAAGCCGGCCAACGCGCCGTTATGGATGAAGCCGGGATCGTTGCGGCTGACCACCAAAGACGTGAGGATGCCGCCGACCATGGCCATCAGCGAATTGATGGCGACCAGCCCGGAAATGCCGTCCATCTTTTGGGCGCTCATGACGTTGAAGCCGAACCAGCCCACCGACAGAATCCAGGCGCCCAGAGCCAGGAAGGGGATGTTGGACGGCGGAATGCCGACAACCTGGCCGTTCTTGCGGTAGCGGCCTTGGCGCGGTCCCAGCAGAACGACCGCGCCCAGCGCCGTCCAGCCGCCGAAGGCATGGACGACCACCGAGCCGGCGAAATCGTGGATGGGCTGGCCGAAGGTCGCTTGCATCCAATCCTGAAAGCCCAGGCGGCTGCCCCAGATCAGTCCTTCGAAGCCGGGGTAACAGAACGACACCAGCAGCGTGGTGGCGCAGATCTGCGGCCAGAACTTTGCCCGCTCGGCGATGCCGCCGGAAATAATGGCGGGAATGGCGGCGGCAAACGTGGCCAGAAAGAAGAACTTGACCAGATCATAGCCCTTGGGGGCGAAGGCGGCGGCGTCGCCAAAACCGGCGATGGTCTTGGCCGACGACAGAAAATTGACGCCATAGGCCACGGTATAGCCGATAAAGAAATACGCGCAGGTCGAAACGGCGAAATCGGTCAGGATCTTAACCAGGGCGTTCACCTGATTCTTGCGGCGCACGGTGCCGACTTCCAGAAAGGCGAAGCCGGCATGCATGGCCAGAACCATGACAGCGCCCAGCAGGATGAACAGAACGTCCATCGCCGTACCCAAGGTTTCCATCAAGCCCCCTTGATCAATAAATAGACACGCCAAAACGGCACAGCCCCCTTATCAAAGGGCATGCCAGTTCGGTGCCGGAGCAAAGAGTCTTTGAGGATCAAGGGGATATAAATTTTCCGCAAATATCCATGGGAAAAATATGGAAATATAATGGGCAAATGCTTGAGATTTTGCCTATTCCGCGATCAGATTCATCTTCTCTTTGCTTGTGGCTTTATAATGGGCATTTGTTGCCGGCATGTCAAGTCTGCTTAAAAAATGCGCTTATCGGTTGGGCTTGATCGATGTGAACCTGCGGCAACAGGTTCTGTACAGACCATGGGTAATTTTCGTATAGTGCCCGGCTCCATTGTCGGGACAAGGCGATTTCCCGTGGTCAAGCATTCTCTCTCGAAAGACAAGATCAAGATTCTGCTGCTGGAAGGCGTGCATGAAAACGCCATCAAGGAGCTCAAGGATCTTGGCTATACCAATATCGAAGCTCTCAAGATCGGTCTGGACGAAGATCAGCTGATCGAGAAGATTCAGGGCGTTCACATCCTGGGCATTCGTTCGCGCACCCGCGTCACCGAAAAGGTGTTGGCTGCCGCGAACCGCCTGATGTGCATCGGCTGCTTCTGCATCGGTACCAATCAGGTGGCTTTGGAAGCGGCGCACAAGGCTGGCATTCCGGTGTTCAACGCCCCTTATTCCAACACCCGCTCGGTGGCTGAACTGGTGATCGGCGAGATCGTCATGCTGATGCGCCGCATCCCCGACAAGTCGCGGGGCTGCCATGCCGGTCAATGGGACAAGTCGGCCACCAACTCGTTCGAACTGCGCGGCAAGACTCTGGGCATTATCGGTTACGGCCATATCGGCTCGCAGTTGTCGGTGCTGGCCGAGGCCATGGGCATGCAGGTCCGCTATTTCGATATCGAGAAGAAGCTGGCCATCGGCAACGCCCGTCCGGTCTCGACTCTGAAAGAGCTGCTGTCGAGCTCGGACGTGGTCAGCCTGCACGTTCCTTCGACGCCGCAGACCAAGAACATGATCGGCAAGGCCGAAATCCGCGCCATGCAAAAGGGGGCCTATCTCATCAACGCCTCGCGCGGGAACGTGGTCGAAATCGAGCCGCTGGCCGACGCCTTGAAGGACGGTCATCTGCTAGGGGCCGCCGTCGACGTCTTCCCCAAGGAGCCGGCGTCCAACGGCGAAGAGTTCCAGAGCCCGCTGCGCAATCTGCCCAACGTCATCCTGACGCCGCATATCGGCGGTTCGACGCTGGAAGCTCAGGCCAATATCGGTCTGGAAGTGGCCGAAAAGCTGATCAAGTACTCGGACAACGGTTCGACCGTCGGCGCCGTGAACTTCGTCGAAGTGTCGCTGCCGGTGAAGGCCGGCGGCACCCGCTTCCTGCATATTCACAAGAATGTGCCGGGCATGATGCGCCGCCTGAACGAAATCTTCTCGGCCAAGGATCTGAACATTTCGGCTCAGTACCTGCAGACCGACGCCGAGATGGGCTATGTGGTGGTTGATGTGGACGGCGACGTGGACGAAGCCACGCTGATGTCCGAATTGACCGCCCTGGACGGTACCATCCGCGCCCGTTTCCTTTACTAAGCGCTTGTCTCGCATACCCCTGATCGCCGGATAAGGTTCTTGTCCTTACATGGCGATTAGGGGTATTTCTTAAACATTAAACGCCATAATACATCTGGCCGGCATATAATGGGGGGGCTGGCGGGTGGCTAAAGAAGCAAGGGGCGCATCATGAACTGCGAGCTGTCGAGCGAAGATACCCGTCTGGTGGTTTCCCTGTCCGGGCGCTTCACGGCCGTCGATACCCCCGCGTTCCGCCGGGTCATCGAAGATTTGCCGCTGGATGGCAAATCCGATGTGGTGTTCGATTTGAGCGATCTGCTGTTTGTCGATTCCGCCGCTCTCGGTCTGTTGGTGCTTGCCCGCGATGCCGTCAGCGACCGCGGTCTGCCCATGAGCATCCGCAACCTGCAAGGTCAGGTTAAAAAGACCTTCGAGCTGTTTCACTTCGACCAGTTGTTCGCCATTCAGGCCTAGCTTCTCCTTCTGTTTATCGCGTCAAAAGGTTGTGCTGCGGCATTTCGGCCCATTGCGCGCGGACGCGTCTTCCTGCACTCTTCCTCTCCTTCGGGATCCAGCCGGCTTGCCGGCAGCCGGATTCCTCTGGGAGTGCCCATGATGTTGCGAACCCTCACCGTCGCTTTGCTGCTTGGCCTGTTGGCCCTGGCGCCGGCTACGCGGGCCGTGGCGGCGCCGGATCATCCGGCGGGCTCCGCTCCCACGGTCGAGGACGCCAAAGCCTTGGTCCTGAAGGCTTCCGACGAATTGAGCAAGGCCGGATTCGACGCCGCTTGCGCTGAGTTCATGCAGAAAGCGGGGGCTTTCTGGCAGGATGATCTTTATGTCTTCGTGATGGATTTCGACGGCGTCTGGCGCTGTTATCCGCCGAAACCTGACGCCGCCGGCATGCAGCTGATCCTGCTGCAAGACGTCGAGGGGAAGTTCTTCATCCAGGAAATGATCGACTTGGCGAAATCTGCGGGTGAGGGCTGGGTCGACTATAAGTGGAAAAACCCGCGTAACGGTTTGATACAATTGAAGACCAGCTTCATCAAACGCGTCGGTGGTTATGTGGTGGCCGCGGGTATCTTCCGCTGATTTTCTCGGCCTCCTGCCTTTGGATGATAACCATAGGTCTTATGGCTAGGTGCAGTGCAATAAGTTGCCCTAGTGAATCCCCCTTATAAAATCATGACATATGAAACAGGCAAACCTGTTCGCCTCCCGCAATGCCTGAGGGGTCACAGTGTCTAAAGCGCGCGATTTTTCAAAAGTTCAGGCCATGTTGGCTGTCGACAATCCCGGTGTTCGCCAAGGGCTGCGCGAGGCGTTGAAGCGTTGCGGTGTCGGCAGCATTGTCGAAGTGTCCACGGTGGTTCAGGCCCATAAGGGGGTCAAGGAAACCAACCCGGATCTGCTGGTGGTTTCCAGCGAGATCGAAGGCGTATTCCTGGGCTCGATGATCAAGGACATCCGCCACAGCCGTTTCGGCACCCATCCCTTTCCACTGGTGGTGATGCTGGCCATGGCGGCGGAATTCGAGTATGTGCGCCGTATCGTCGACAGCGGCCCGGACGATATTTTGCTGGTGCCGGTGTCGCCCGATCACATGCTGAACCGTTTCCTCAATCTGGCCCGCCACCGCAAGCCGTTCGTGGTCACGCACGATTATGTCGGCCCCGACCGCCGCAAAAGCCAGCGGCCGGGCCTGGGCAAGGAGGTGGTGCCGATGGTCGAGGTGCCCAATCCGGTTTCAGCCAAGGCGACGATGGTCGATCCGTTGGTTTTCCAGCGGGACGTCGATGTGGTGGCTCAGCGGCTGAACACCTTGAAGGTGGAACGCTATGGCGTGCAGATCCGCTGGCTGGAAAAGACGCTGCGCGATCTGCTGGCCAAGCCGGATCCCGACGAACACCAGATATCTTTGCACAGCCTGCGTCTGGCAGATATCGCCGAGGATTTGAAGGCTCGCACCACGAATTGGCACGATGCGCGGGTGGGAAAGGCTGCGGACGTGATGATGGAAGCGGCTAAACTGGTCAGCAATGCCGGACCACGGGCCTCGGGCAAGCCGCTGAACGATCTCAGCGAGGCCTGCCTGCAGGCGGCGCAGGAGATTTCGCGTTGTCTGCCGCATACCGACAAGGCGGAAGTGCCTTCGGGCGACTCTGGTATTTAAGGCTTCAGGCGGCGCCGTCGCCCAGAGGCTCCACGTCCACGGCGACTTTCAAGGAGTGATCGCCGCCGCCGAGCACGACGCCGCGCAGCGGGCTGACGTCGCCGTAATCGCGGCCCCAGGCGGTGGTGACGTGCTCGACGCCGGGGATGCAGCCGTTGGTAGGGTCGAGGTCGATCCAGCCCGCCCCCGGCACCCAGGCCGACAGCCAGGCGTGGGATGCATCGCTGCCCTTGAGTTTTTCCTTGCCCGGCGGCGGGCGGGTCAGCAGATAGCCCGAGACGTAACGCGCCGGAAGCCCCAGCGAACGCAGGCAGGCGATGCCCAGATGGGCGAAGTCCTGGCAGACGCCGCGCCGTTCCGACAGCACGCGGGCGATCGGGGTCGCCAAGGTGGTGGCGGCCGGGTCGTAGGTGAAATCCTTGTGAATGCGGTGCAAAAGGTCCAGCAGCCCGGCAAGAACCGGCTGTTCGGGCGGGAAGCTTTCGCGCGCATACGCGACCACGTCCGGGTCGCCGCAGGGGACGAACGGACTTTCAAACGTGTATTCGGCGGCTTCCAGAACCATAGGGCCGGCGCCGCGGCGCAGCATGCCGACCACGGATTCCCAATCCGGCGTTTCGCCGGGGGCGGGCAGGTCGCGGGGGCGCACCTCGACGCGGCTGACCGCCTCCACCGTCAGGGTCTTATGCGGATCCTGCAAGGTGAAGAAAGCCAGGTTGTTGCCGAAATAATCGACCGCATCCATGGTCAGCGAGGCCGGTTCAGGCGTTATCCGCAGCAATGTGCGCCGGCATGTCTGGTACTGAAAAGTGCGTGGGGCCAGATGGGCCTGATGGTGGGCCACCAGTACCGGTTCGACGTAGGTATAGGTGGTGACGTGGCGGACGCGGAAAATCATGGCTGCGCCCCCGACGCCGGTTCCGTGCGGGACGCCGGCTGCGATTCGGGGCGAGGATCGTACAGGGGCATCGGCATGGTGGCCGGGGCCGAACTGCGGCTGACGGCGTGGGTGAAATATTCCCGGGTCAGCGTTTCCGACAATTCCCACATTTTTGACCGCAGCACTTCCAGGAAACCGTCGAGATTGCGCCGTTCGCCGTCTTCGTCGGGGCGGCACAGGGCCTCGATGTCGGCGGTGCGCACGGCACCCGTCAGCCAGATGGTCTGGCGTTGCAGGGGGCCGTAGAAAGTCGCCCGGCGATTGGCCGCCAGATGCTCCATATGGGTTCCGAGAGCCGCCAGCTGGAAGGCCAGCGACCGGGGATTGCTTTCGTCGGCCAGCAGCAGATCCAACACCGGGGCGAATTGCGGCGACGACAGATAGCGCGAACGATAAGTGATCGAGCTGTCGGAGATTTCCAGCAGCACGTCCAGTTCCGGCCCGCCGACGCCGTCTTCATGAGCCAGGACTCCGGACAACAGGTCCACCACATGGACGGCCCGCTCCAGCCGGCGGCCGATGTCGACGAAGCGCCAGGACAAGCCGCGGGTCATGTTTTCCATGGCCAGGCCGCTCAAAGCCTCGCCGGCCAGGATGACGTCGTTCAAGGCCGCCAGTTTGTCTTGGATATTGGGACGCAGCTTGTTGCCGCCCACGGCCTTGACCGCTTCCGACAGGCGGCTGACGGCCCGCCAGGTATCGGCGGACAGGCGGTCGCGGACCAGCGAGGCCATGCGTCCCACCCGTTCGACGGTGGCATGTAGTCCGACGCCGTGTTCGGGGTCGAAAGCCATGCGGGCGATGGCTGCGACCTCATTGGCCTGTTCCTGCGGCGGTTTGAAGACGCGGCGCAAAAGCTCCAGGGCGACCGGCAATTCTTCGGCGGCGCCGAAACCCGCCGAGCTGCCGGCGCGGGACAGCGCGGCGCGCAGCAGGCGGGTGGTGTCTTCGGCGCGTTCGACATAGCGGCCGAACCAGAACAGGTTATCGGCGACGCGGCTGGGAAGGTCCAGCGATCCGCGTACCAGCTTGACCCGCACCGGCAGGCTTTTATGAGCGATGATCGGGCGGTCGTGGCGTTCGGCCTGCACCCAGGTATCCTTGCTGCCGCCGCCTTGCTGCATGGAAACCATGGCGCCGCCGCTTTCGGCGGCAACCCGGGGCAGGCCGCCGGGCATGGCCACGTAGCCGCCGTCATGGGCCGCCAGAAAAACCCGCAGCATGGTCGGGCGGGGCTCCATTTCGCCGCCCTTGCTCCACACCGGAGCCGAAGACAGCTTGGGGCGCTCCTGGCCGATGAAGTCCTTGGGGCGGCGGCGGATGGCGGCGATCAATTCCGCTTTTTTGTCTTTGGTCAGCCGTTCGCCGAACTGCGGAATCATGCGTAGACCGCCGGGCAGCGCCGCCTTGATCACCAGTTTGTCCATGCGCGACAGCACATGCTCGCATTCCGCCTCGCCGCCGCACCACCAGGTGGGAACGGTGGGCATGCTCAAATCCTCGCCCAGCAGGCGACGACAGAGGCCCGGCAGGAAAGGAGCCAGGGCGCCGCCTTCCAAGACGCCCGAACCCAGGGAGTTGGCGACGACCACGGTACCGCGGCGTACGGCCTGGACCAGTCCGGCGATGCCAAGGGCGGAATCGCCGCGCAGTTCGACGGGATCGCAGAAAGCGCCGTCGGTCCGGCGCAGAATGATGTCCACAGGCTGCAAACCGTCGAGGGTTTTCAGAAATACCCGGCTGTCGCGAACAGTCAGGTCTTCGCTTTCCACCAAGGTAAAGCCCAATTGGCGGGCCAGATAGGCGTGTTCGAAATAGGTCTCGTTATAAGGGCCGGGTGTCAGCAGCACCGAGCGCGGCGTCTCGCGGTTGCGCGGCGTCAGGCCGTTCAGGGCGTCACTCAGTTTCTGCACGAAGGGAGCCAGCGGCTCGACCGGCAGGGTGCGCATGATGTCCGACAGGGTGCGCGAAACGATGGCGCGGTTTTCCAGGGCGTAGCCGACGCCCGACGGAGCCTCGCAACGATCGGCCATCACCCACCATTGCCCGTTTTCGTCGCGGGCGATGTCGACGGCGTAAAGATGCAGATGCACCCCGCCGGGAACGGCGGCGTGGCGCAGGGGGCGCAGATAGGCCGGATTGGCGTAGACCAGGGCCGGGGGAATCATGCCTTCCAAAAGCATGTCCTGATTGCCGTAAAGATCGGCAAGGATATGGTTCATCAGGGAGGCGCGCTGGACCAGCGCCGCCTCGATGCTTTTCCATTCCTCGGGGGCGATCAGCAGCGGCACGGGGTCCAACTGCCATGGGCGGTCCAGGCCGCGGGGGTCGCCATAGACGTTGTAGGTGACGCCGTTCTCGCGGATCAGCCGCTGGGCGCCTTCCCAGCGGCTTTGCATTTCCTGATCGGGCAGGGCGGACAAGGCTTCGATAAAGGGTTCCCAGTGGGGGCGCAAGGCCCCGTGCCCGGTCACCATTTCGTCCCAGCGTCCCCGCAAAAGGGGATAGCCGAGACGGAAGGCCCCCGGCAGGGCTTCCTGTCCCGAACCCGGCTGATCGGCCGTGGTTCGCCTACGCTCGTCCATTTCCCGTCCCTGGCTGACGCTGCTCAATCCTTATGCTTAACGTACTGTTCGTCTCAGGTCGAGAGTTAGCGGAAAGTCGGGGTTGGCCTCCAGGGGCGGAGGGGACATTTGTCCCGGATTGTGCCCCATGGGCTGAAAGCGCGATAACCGGCGGCTTTCCGCTTCGTTGCCGTTGACGGGCAGGGTGTCGTAATTGCGCCCGCCGGGATGGGCGACATGATAGGTACAGCCGCCCAGCGATCGGCCGGTCCAATTGTCGAACAGGTCGAAAGTCAGGGGGGAGTGCACGGGAATCCGGGGATGCAGGCAGGATGGCGGCTGCCAGGCGCGGAAGCGCACCCCGGCCACATGCTCGCCCGGCGTCCCCGTGGGAGACAACGGCAAGCGGCGGCCGTTGCAGGTGACCGCGTAGCGTTCACCGGCCAGATTGTCGACCTTGATCTGCAGACGTTCCACCGAACTGTCGACATAGCGCACGGTGCCGCCGGCGCCGGGCTCCTCGCCCATGACGTGCCATGGTTCCAGGGCATGGCGAATTTCCACGCCAACGCCGCCGTGGCGCACGGCTCCGAAGCGGGGGAAGCGGAACTCGAAGTGGGGGTGGAACCATGCGTCCTTGAAGTCGTAGCCGTAGCCGCGCATGTCGGCCAGCACCTCGGCAAAATCCTGCCAGACGAAATGCGGCAGCATGAAGCGGTCGCGCAGGGCATGCCCCCACCGGACCAGCGGCTGGGTATAGGGCTCGTACCAGAAGCGGGCGATCAGGCCGCGCAACAGCAATTGCTGGGCGCAGCTCATACGGGCATGGGGCGGCATCTCGAAGGCTCGGAATTCCACCAACCCCAGCCGTCCGGTCGGGCCATCCGGCGAATAGAGCTTGTCAATGCAGATTTCCGTGCGGTGGGTGTTGCCGGTGACGTCCACCAGCACATTGCGCAGGATGCGGTCGATCAGCCAGGTGGGAACCTCGGTGCCGGGCCGCGGGATTTGCTGAAGAGCGATTTCCAGCTCGTAAAGGCTGTCGTCGCGGGCTTCATCGATGCGCGGCGCCTGGCTGGTCGGGCCGATGAACAGGCCCGAGAACAGATAGCTCAAACTGGGGTGGTTCTGCCAATAGCGCACCAGGCTGGCCAGCAGGTCGGGACGGCGCAGGAACGGGCTGTCGGCAGGTTTCATGCCGCCCACGACGATGTGATTGCCGCCGCCGGTGCCGACATGCAGCCCGTCGATCATGAATTTCTCGGTGCCCAGCCGGGCTTCCCGGGCGGTCTCGTAGACGGCTTGGGTGGTGTCGCGCAACTGGTCCCACGACGCCGCCGGATGGATGTTCACCTCGATGACGCCGGGGTCGGGCGTGACCTTGATGACGTTCAGGCGGTAATCCTGGGGCGGCGAATATCCCTCGATATGCAGGGGCACTCCGATTTCGGCGGCGACGTCTTCGATGGCCGCCACCAACTCGACGTAGTCATCGGCTCTTTCCAGGGGCGGCATGAACAGGCACAGCTTGCCGTCGCGCGGCTGTAGTCCCATGGCCGTGCGGATATGATCCGACACCAGCCCTTTGTCCGTTTGCCGCGGTTTTGCCGCCGGGGCGGCGATCTGTTCGTTGACGGTGCCCCTGGCCGGGCCGCTGATCGGGGCGCCCGCCGTGGTGGCCTGAGGCGGCATATGGCGCTGCGGATCGGGCAAGGGGCGGCGCGGCGCGAAGGGATCGTCTTCGGAATGCCAGGGGAAATCGGCGGCGGACAGCCAGGGAAGGCTTTCCAGCGGTAGGCGGAAGCCCAGGGGCGAATCGCCGGGGGCCAGGAACAGGCGGTCCCGGCGCAAGGGCCACGGGCCGGTGACCCAGCCGGCACCGCTCTTTGAATTCCAGCGCTGGATCGGCAAGGCGAAGCCGACGGGGCGTTCCAGGCCGTGATTGAAGACGCGGACCAGGCGGGCCCGCTCCTCGGGATCGTCCAGCTTGGAATTCAACGGATCGACATTGATCGGTAGCCGCTGTTCCCGGTCGATGTAATGCAGGGGGTCTTCGAACGCCGGGATCAGATAATCGGCGTTCAATCCCAGGCGCTCACACAGCTTTTCGCCAAACAGCCGGGCGGTTTCCTCGTCGGCGGGGATGCCGTCGCGTTCGGGGGCGATCAGCGCCGCATCGGTCCATAGCGGCTTGCCGTCGCCGCGCCAGTAAAGGGCGAAAGCCCAGCGGGGAAGCGATTCGCCGGGATACCATTTTCCTTGGCCGAAGGTCAGCAGGCCGCCCGGCGCGAAACGGTCGCGCAGCCGCATGATCAGATCGAAGGCGCGTTCGCGCTTGGTGGGACCGACGGCCGCCGTGTTCCATTCGTCGGCGTCCATGTCATCGACGGACACGAAGGTCGGTTCGCCGCCCATGGTCAAGCGCACGTCGCCGCCCTTGAGCAGATCGTCGATGCGCTGCCCCAGGGCATCGATGTCGCTCCACTGTTCCTCGGTATAGGGCTTGGTGACACGGGGCGTTTCGAAGATGCGGGTGACGCCCATGTGGTAATCGAAGGCGACGCCGCAAGGTTCCACCAGCCCGGTGATGGGGGCGGCCGAGACGGGATCGGGCGTGCAGGCCAGCGGGATGTGGCCCTCGCCGGCCATCAGGCCAGAGGTCGGGTCGAGACCGATCCAGCCGGCGCCCGGCAAGTAGACCTCGGTCCAGGCATGCAGGTCGGTGAAGTCTTCGGTGGGGCCGGCGGGGCCGTCCAGCGGTTTCTGGTCGGGCACCAACTGGATCAGATAGCCGGAAGCGAACCGGGCGGCAAAGCCCAGATGGCGCAAAACCTGCACCAGCAGCCAGGCGCTGTCGCGGCACGAGCCGGTGCGTTTGGACAGAGTTTCCTCGCAGGTTTGGACGCCGGGCTCCATGCGGATGACATAACCCACATGCTGCTGAAGCTTTTGGTTCAGTCCGACCAGGAAATCGATGGTGCGCTGCCCATCTTGCGTGATGCCGGTGATGAAGGCGGCCAGTTCCGGTCCGGCGTCCTCGGTTTTGCGGAAAGGCGCCAGTTCGCCGCCCAAGATCGGGTCATAGGCGAAGGGCACGTTCTCGGCTTCGGGTTCGAGGAAGAAATCGAAAGGGTTATAGACCGCCATCTCGGCCACCAGATCGACCTCGATGGACAGTTCCGTGACCTTTTCCGGGAACACCAGCCGGGCCAGCCAGTTGCCCTGAGGATCTTGCTGCCAGTTGACGAAATGGTTTTCCGGCTTGACCTTAAGGGAGTAAGACAGAACCGTTGTTCGCGAATGGGGCGCAGGGCGCAGCCTGACGACTTGAGGAGATACCGTGATGGGTCGGTCGTAGCGATAGGCCGTCTTGTGGTTCAGGGCGACGTGAATGCTCATCCGTTAGGCTTCCCCGCTAGTGCGCGTCTTTTTTGATCAATGGCGCAAACCATCAGTCGGGGCAAGGGGGCAAAGTGGAATTTCTTCTTCGATGATTCTGTCGCATTCTGACGTGGTGAAATTGTGGGTAATTTGGGTATTCGAAAAACCACGCCTGTCGGTCAGGAACTAAGCGGATGTCATATTCGCGAGGTTGCGTGGGTGTCTCTTCAATGCCATAGTATTCGTGAAATAATATATTCGGGGTGGTGGATCGCCTCCGGCGGCAGCCTGAGGTGGTTATGGTGAAAAGGTTGGGCACAATGGGTCGAGACTACCATATCCTGGTGCTGGAGGATGAGCCGGCAACCCAGGCCATGATTGCCTCCTTGATGGAAGCCGAGGGTTTCAGGGTCACCACCGCCGCCAGCGGTGCCGAAGCCCAGGATGCGATTTCCCAATGCCGTTTCGATTTGATTCTGCTGGACTTGAACCTGCCTGACGACGACGGCCTGTATATTGCCCGTGAGCTGCGCGCCAAATCCGACGTCGGCATCATCATGCTGACGTCGCGCAAGGAAGATATTGACCGAGTGATCGGCCTGGAAATGGGTGCGGATCATTATGTGACGAAGCCTTTCTTTCCCCGCGAGCTGGTGGCTTTGGTCAAGAACCTGCTACGCCGCTTGAACCAGCCCCGCTCGACCCGGCGCGTGGACGGCCCGCCCGGCTCCGAAGTCCGCCGCTTCGACGGTTGGGAAATGGATATGGCCAAGCGAACCCTGGTGAACCCGAAAGGGGAAGAGGTCAACCTGACCCGCGCCGAGTTCGATCTGTTGACGGCCCTGATCAACAGCGCCGGACGGGTTCTGTCGCGGGATCAGTTGCTGGACGCCATCGGCAGCCAGTTCTGGACGCCGGTCGACCGCACCATCGACGTTCTGGTCAGCCGTCTGCGCCGCAAGATGGAAGCCGACCCCAAGTCGCCGACCATGATTCTGACGTCCCACGGCTACGGCTATAAATTCGCTCCGTCGATTTCCGCCGGCTGATTTCCGACCCGCGAAAGGCGCAATAACCGGACACGCGGAGCGGTCCGGCTATTTTTATCGCCGTTACATTCGGTTTACACTTTTAGTCATAATTTTTTGACAACCCGCATGGATAGTGTGGGTATTCCCTACGGGGATGGGCGGGGACGCCGGTCGTGCTGCGCATAAGTCCAGGGGGGATGTTGCGCCGCGACCGGCTAGCCTCGGCAGCCTTCTCCGCCTTATGAAATCTCTTACCTACACACCAAAGATATAGGTCGACCGGTTGAATTGTGGCTCCCTCGGGGCCACACTCTGTTTGGCTGTCACGTGGCTGGCTAAGGGAGCTTTCGTTCTGACCTTCGACTGGAAAAAACTGCGCATCCTGTTGGTGGACGGCGACGACCAGTTTCGTTTCTGGGCCCGGGGGCTGTTCAAGCAGCAGCGTGCCGCCGAGGTCATCAGTCTGCCTCTGGTCGAAGACGCGCGCGAGGCCTTGTGTCAGTACGGGGCCGACGTGGCGCTGATAGAGCTGGGCCGCAACGACATTGCCCTGGTGGAGTTGATGCGCTGGTTGCGCCAATCGAAATCCAGCCCCTGTGCCGATCTTCCTCTGCTTTTGATGGTCAAGGACATGGCCGGCGACGCCCTGCGCGAGGTTTGCGGGTTGGGCGTGCACGGCGTGCTGAAAAAGCCCGTGACCGGCGAATTGATGCTGAAGGCGGTGCAGTCGGTTTGCCGCAATCCCCGCCGGGTCGCGGTTGCGCCTGCTCCTGTGTCGCGGCCGCATCCGGCGCCGACTTTGGCGGAAACACCGCCGGAATTGTCCCATCACCGTCGCGAGGCCCCGGCGTCGGCCGGTCCCAAACCCGTTCCCCTGCGTCGCTTGTCGTCCTCGCTTCCACCACCCGACGGTGTGGCCGCCCGGCCGCCATCGCCGGTTGGCACCGGCGTCTTGCCGATCGCTCACGGCGGCGCTGGGCTTGACGTTGCCGATGCCGCCTCCAAGCGGGGCGGCACTTATGGCGACGAGGCGCTTGAGCCGTTCCCCGCCAAGCCCAAGGAATTTTTCGAGGCGGCGGAGGCGGCTCCGCCGAAACCGAAGGCCGAAGATGACGGCTGGAGCGATGCTTCATCCACCAAAAGCAAGACGAAGCCGGGGGGCGACGCATTCGAACCTCCAGCGGAACCCAAGCCCAACGACGGTCAGCCGGTGGCTGGGCGGGACTTGGACGCCATCCTTGAGGAACATGCCTTGTGGGTGAAGTCGGGAGGCACCCAGGGCAAACGGGCCAACCTGGAGGGCGAGGATTTGTCGGGACGGACGTTGGCAGAGGCCCCGCTGACCAACGCTTCCTTGCGCCGCTGCGATTTGTCGGGCAGCGATTTCACCAAGGCGGAACTGCACGGCGCCGATCTGCGGCACGCCGAAATCATCGGCGGCCAGATGAAAGAGGCCAATCTGGCCGTCGCCCGCCTGCGTCACGCCCATCTGCGCGGCTGCCGGATGGAGGGGGTCAATCTGAAAGGGGCCGATCTGGCCGGCGCCGACCTGTCGGGCTCCGTTTTCGACGGCGCCGATTTGAAGGGAGCCAATTTGTTGGGAGTCTTGCTGGCCGGAGCCGATCTGTCCGGAGCCAAGGGCATGACCCAGGCTCAATTGGAATCGGCCACTGGCGACGCCAAGACCAAGCTGCCGCCGGGATTGCGTTTGCTGCCGGCCCCGTCGCAGGCTTGATGCGGATCAAAGCAGGTCGCCGCCACTTTGAGGCAGAGTGCGGCCATCATGCCCGAGACCGAAAGCTTTCTTTCTCTTTACGCCGCTTTGGGGGCTTTTTTCGCCACCCATAGTCTGCCGTCGCTGCCGGGAGTGCGCGGGCGGCTGGTGGCCCTTCTCGGCGAGAAGGGCTATCTGATCGTCCATTCGCTTTTGGCGACGCTGACCCTGGTTTGGCTGGTGGCGGCCACGCTGGCGGCGCCGCGGCTGGTTTTGTGGGGATTTCACGATTGGGCGCGGTGGGTGCCGCTGCTGACCATGCCCTTCGCCTGCATGCTGCTGGTGGCCGGGCTGACTTCGGCCAACCCTTTTTCTCTGGGGGCGGGACGGCAAGGCTTCAACCCGGCTCGGCCCGGCATCGTTGCCTTGACCCGGCATCCGGTTCTGTGGGCGGCGGCTTTATGGTCGGGCAGCCATCTTTTTCCCAACGGAGAATTGCGCGCCGTCCTGCTGTTCGGCGCTTTGTGCGGCTTCAGCCTGATGGGGATGGCGCTGTTCGACCGCCGCCGCCGTGAGTTGCAGTCCCTGCGGGTGCGAATCCGCTTTTCGCCGTCCGACCTGCCGGGCCTGTTGCTGAGGGCTTTGGGCGGACTGCTGCTTTATGGCGCATTGCTGCATCTGCACGAGCCGGTCTTCGGGTTCAATCCCTTAACGATCTTAGGTTCTTGACGGAAGAGGGGCGCGGGTGCTTTGTTCTGCCTTTCGTTTCGGCTTCATAGCTGGGAGTTGATCAGGTCATGGTGATTCATCGCGCGGACCAGCCTTCGCGTCCCGTCGATCCGCCGTTTTCGCCGGTTCTGTTGGCCGGCCTGGCCCTGGCCCCGGTGCCGCCGCGCCTGCTTCAGCCGTTGTTCGACGCCATTTTAAAAGTGGTGCGCAGCCGGCATCCGGACATTCTGGAGCGTCTGGCCGCTTATCCCGACGCCGTGGTGGGGATCGATCCGGTGGATTTGCCCTTCACTCTGGTGTTGGAGCCGATTCCCGAACAGCCGCGCCTGACCGTCTGCCGTGATTTCGACGACATCCGCCCCAGCGCCGTCATCCGAGGGCCGCTGGAGATGCTGTTCGCCCTGGCCGAAGGCCGCATCGACGGCGATGCCGCCTTCTTCTCGCGCCAACTGGTGATCGAGGGGGATACCGAAGTGGTTCTGGCCCTGCGCAACGCCATGGACGGCGCCGGTATCGATCTCGAAGCCGATTTCGCCGCCACGATCGGGCCGCTGGCCAAGCCGTTGCGCCATTTCACCACCATCGGCGGCTGGCTATACGGCCGCTTGTCCCGCGATATGTCGATGGTGCGGCAATCCCTGGTCGGCGCCGAGCAGCGCCGGGCCGAAGGCCTGAGCAACCGCATCGCCGAACTTGAGGGCGAGTTGGCCCAAATCCGCCGTACCCTCCGTCACCGCGAGCATCGTTCATGACCGCAGAAAATCTCGAACTGGCCAAGAAGGTCGAGCTGGTTTGCCCGGCCGGCACGCCCGCCGCCCTGAAAGCCGCCGTCGACGCCGGGGCCGATTGCGTTTATGTCGGTTTCCGCGACGAAACCAACGCCCGCAATTTTCCCGGCCTGAACTTCAGCCGCCCGGAATTGGCCGACGGCATCGCTTACGCCCACGAACGCGGCACCAAGGTGCTGGTGGCCATCAACACTTTCCCCCGCGCCGGCAAACCCGAGATCTGGCATCAGGCGGTGGACGACGCCGCCAGACTGAAGGCCGATGCGGTGATCGTCGCCGATGTCGGTCTGTGCGATTACGCCTCGCGCCGGCATCCCGAATTGCGGCTGCATCTGTCGGTGCAGGCTTCGGCCTCCAGCGCCGAGGCCATCCGTTTTTATCATGAGGCTTTCGGTATTCAGCGGGCGGTGCTGCCGCGCGTGCTGACCGTGCCGGAAATCGCCGCTCTGTGCTCCCAGGTTCCCATCGAGATGGAGGTGTTCGTCTTTGGCGGGCTGTGCGTCATGGCCGAGGGGCGTTGCTCCCTGTCGTCCTATGCCACCGGCCTGTCGCCCAACATGAACGGCGTCTGTTCGCCGGCCAGCCATGTGCGCTATGTGGAAAAAGGCGACAAGGTGGTCAGCCAGCTGGGCGGCTTCACCATCAACACCTTCGGCTCCGGCGAGCCCGCCGGCTATCCCACCCTGTGCAAGGGGCGCTTCGAGGCCAACGGCAAGCTCAGCTATTTGTTCGAGGAGCCGACTTCGCTGAACACCCTGTCGCTGCTGCCGGAATTGATCGCCGCCGGCGTCACCGCCTTTAAAATCGAGGGCCGTCAGCGGGGCCGCGCCTATGTGGGCAACGTCGTGACGGCTTTCCGCCGCGCCGTCGACGCCATCCGCCGCGGCGAGACGCCGCCCGAGATCGATCTGGACGGCATCACCGAAGGCAACCGGCAGACCGCCGGCGCCTATGAGAGGAGCTGGCGATGAGCGCCGACGCAAAGCTGTCCATCGGTCCCTGCCTGTTCAACTGGAAGGCCGAGGTCTGGCGTGATTTCTATTTCCGCATCGCCGACGAAGCCCCGGTGGACACGGTGCATCTGGGGGAAGTGGTGTGCTCGAAGCGCGCGCCTTTCTTCGAGAAATATATTCCTGACGTGGCCGAGCGCCTGAGCGCCGCCGGCAAGGATGTGGTTTTGTCCTCGCTGGCCCTGGTGATGACCGAGCGCGAACGCGACGGCATTCGTTCGCTGGCGGCGGGAGCAGGGGATTTCCTGGTCGAGGCCAACGATTACTCCGCCGCCGCCGCCCTGGCCGGCAAACCTCATGTCATCGGTCCGCTGGTCAACGTCTATAACGAGGGCACCCTGGCCTATGTCGCCCGCAAGGGCGCGGTGCGGGTCTGCCTGCCTCCGGAATTGCCGGCCGCGACCATCGCCGTGATGGCGGCCGAAAAGCAGGCCGAGATCGAGGTCATGGCCTTCGGCCGCCTGCCCTTGGCTATTTCCGCCCGTTGCTATCACGCCCGATCGCGCAATCTGCACAAGGATGGCTGCCAGTATGTCTGCGGTGACGACGCCGACGGCATGGTGGTCGACACCATGGAGGGGAAACCGTTCCTGACGGTCAACGGCACCCAGACCATGTCCTATCATTACCTGAACCTGTTGTCGGAACTGCAATCGCTTACCACATTGGGGGTCGGGCGTTTCCGCTTGTCGCCCCATAGCTGCGACATGGTGGCCGTGGCCCGGTTGTTCCGGGATGTTCTAGACGGAAAACTGGCGGCCGCGGAGGCCGAGGAATTGCTTGAAAAGCTTAATCCCGACGCGGAGTTTTCCAACGGTTATATCCATGGTCAGCCTGGTCATATGATGGTCGTGGGCGAAACATTGGCAGGCTGACGAATTTTACTATATTTATAAATGGCCTCCTGGCTGGAGGCATATGGGGGCCCGGAGAGTAGGAGGATCCACTGGCCAGCGGAAGCGACATGCGCCGCGGTACGGGACAGGAAATCGGTCATCGGCTGAGCCGGTGGCTGCGCCTGCGTTTTTTCCTGATTCTCGTCATGCTGGGCGTGGTGTCGCTGGGGGCTTTCAGCGTGTTCTCCTCTCTGGTCAGCGGCCAGGACGAAGGGGCGTCGCTGCTCACCGTTTCGGCTCATCAGCGGGTGCTGGTGGAGCGCATCGCCACGGATTCCCTGCGCATCATCGATACGCCGGCCGGCCCCAAGCGCGAGGCGATTCGGGAAAATCTGCGCAATACCGCCCAGCAATTGGTGGCGGTGCAGAACTCTCTGGACTATTCCGTGGCCGGACCTGAGGCCCAGAAGAAAGCCCAGGCCATTCTTTACGAAGACCCCTACAAACTGTCGCGGCGTATTCTCGAATTGGATAACGCCGTGGCCGCCCTGGTGCAGCAGCCCGACGACATGGTGGTGCACGGCGACGAGCAAGTGCGCCGCATCGACCAGTTGAGCCGCGACGGGCTGTCCGAGGGACTGGATTCCCTTGTGGCGACTCTGGCGGAGGGACTGCGCCACCGGGTGGTCGATCTGAACCGCTTCGCCCTGATCGGCGAACCGCTGTTCCTGGCGCTGCTGATCCTGATGGCCTGGAAGGTGTTCCGCCCGCTGCTGCGCCAGACCGGGGAATCGGTGGCGCAGTTGGCGGCTTTGGAGGGTTATCACCGTTCGGTGGTGGATTCTCTGGCCGACGGCATTCTGGTGGTGGACCCCAATCAGCGCCGGGTCGAAGCCTTGAACCCGGCGGCTTTGGGCATCTTCCATCTGACCGAAGCCGGCGGCGTCGGCTTGCCGCTCGATGAACTGATCCCCGCCACCGCCAGCAACAGCGTGCCGCAATTACGCCGCTGGAACCGCCAAGAGGTGGAAGGGCGCAATTCCGCCGACCAGACCTTCCATTTGGAAGTGACGGTGCGGGAAACCTCGGTGGACGGCTTCGACCGGCTGATCGTGGTGGTGCGTGACGTCACCAAGCAGGTCGAGGCCGAAGAACGGGTTCACACCCTGAATTACGCCCTGGAGCAGAGCGCCGCTTCGGTGATCATCACCAACACCGACGGGGTGATCGTTTACGCCAATCCCCGGGCTTGCATCATTTCCGGCTACAGTCGCGAGGAGCTGGTGGGCAACACGCCCCGGCTTCTGCAATCGGGGCTGACGCCGCAAACCGTCTACGGCGAGTTGTGGAGCACCTTGCGGGCGGGCAAGGAGTGGCACGGCGAGATGCTGAACCGCCGTAAGAGTGGCGAGCTTTACTGGGAATCCCTGGTGATTTCGCCCTTGCGCAGTAGCCGGGGGGAAATCACCCAGTTCATGGCGGTGATGGAGGACATCTCCAACCGCAAGCTGATGGAAGACGCCCTGGTGGTGGCCAAGCAGCAGGCCGAACGGGCCAGCCGAGCCAAATCCGATTTCCTGGCCAGCATGAGCCACGAACTGCGCACGCCGCTGAACGCCATCATCGGTTATTCGGAATTCATCGACACCGAGCCCTTCGGCGGGCTGGGGCACGACAAGTACCGAGAATATCTGGGGCATATTCAGGAATCCGGGCGGCATCTTCTGGAACTGATCAACGACATGCTGGATCTCAGCAAAGTCGAAGCCGGGAAACTTGTGCTGGAAGAGGAGGAGGTCGATCTCGCCCACAGCATTCAAGGCGCCATCCATTTGGTGATGGAGCGCGCAAGCCGTTCCGACGTGTTGCTGACCGCCGATTTGGCCCCCGATCTGCCCCATATCTGGGCCGACAATCTGCGCCTGAAGCAGATCATGCTGAATCTTCTCACCAACGCCATCAAGTTCACGCCCGAAGGCGGCACCGTTACCTTGGGTGCCGGCCGCGAGCGGGACGGTTCTCTGTCGCTGCGCGTGTCGGATACCGGCGTCGGTATCTCGCCCCGCGATATCCCGCGGGTTCTGGAGCCGTTTGGTCAGGTGAACAACCCGCTGGTCCGGCGCGAGGAAGGCACGGGGCTGGGATTGCCGATCACCAAGCGGTTGGTCGAGCTGCATGGCGGCAGCCTGGAAATCGCCAGCCAGGTGGGTGAAGGGACGACGGTCACCGTGCGCCTGCCCGCCGCCCGTCTGCGCGGCGTATCGCCGGCTGCTCAGGTTCCGCGGGCCGAAGGCCTGGCCTGATGGCGAAAATCACGGTCGATGATTTCCAGGCGCTGATCGAGGAACATCTGCCTTTGGTCGGGCTGTTCGGTATTCGCACGGTCGAGATCGGCGACGACGGCTCGGCCTTGCTGCGGATGCATTTCAATCCCGGCCTGATGCGTCCCGGCGGCACGGTCGCCGGACCGGCCCTGATGGCTCTGGCCGACGTGACGCTTTATGCGGTGGTGCTGGGGTTGATCGGCAAGGTGGAACTGGCGGTGACCACCAATCTCAACATCAATTTCATGCGCAAGCCCGGCCCGGCCGATGTCATGTGCGCAGGTCGCATCCTGAAAATCGGCAAACGGCTGGCGGTGGCGGAATGCGGTCTGTATTCGGTGGACGATCCCGAGGATCTGGTCGCCCACGTCACCGGCACGTACTCCATTCCGCCGCGCTGACTGACGTCCGCGCTATTTGCGGACACTGCCCAGGAAGCCGTCGACGGCGCGCCGCAGCTCGCCTGAATGGCCGTTCAGCCCATCGGAATTGCGCGACACTGTTTCGGCGTCGTCCTCGACCCGGCCCGTAACGTCAACCATGCGCGACAGGAAGTCGGCCAGCTGGGTTACACCGGCGGCGGCATCGCCGACGTTGCGGCTGATCAGGTTGGTGGCGGCGCTTTGCTCTTCCACGGCGTGAGCGATGGAGGCGGTGGTGCCGTTCATGTCCTCGATGATGCCGGTGATCTCGCGGATGGCTTCGACGGCGCTGGCGGTGGCCGATTTGACGGCGTCGATCTGGCTGGTGATGTCGCCGGTGGCCTTGGCCGTCTGATTGGCCAGGTGTTTGACCTCGGAAGCGACGACGGCAAAACCTTTGCCTGCTTCTCCGGCCCGCGCCGCCTCGATGGTGGCGTTCAAGGCCAGCAGATTGGTTTGGCCGGCGATGTTGTTGATCAACTGCACGACTTCGTTGATACGTTCGACGGCGTCGGTCAGCCCTTGAACCAGACGGTCGGTGTCTCCGGCTTTGGCCACGGCCTGTTCCGCCACCTGGGCCGAACGGCGGACCTGATCGGAAATGGCGTGGATCGATTGCGACAGTTCCTGGGTGGACGAAGCCACCTGTTGAACGTTGGTGGTCACCTGATGAGCGGCGCTGGCACCGCTGCTGGCGTCCCTGCGAGCTTCCTGGACGACGCTTTTCATGGTCGAGACGGCACCGCTGGTTTGATGCGCGGCATCGACAATGGCTTCCGCCACCGAGCGGACGCTGCCTTCGAACTGATCGGCCATGGATAGCAGGGCGGTGCGGCGCTCCTGTTCGCTGAGCAATTTGCTCTGCTCCTGGCTTTGGCGGAAGCGTTCGGCTTCGCGGGCTTCATCGCGCAGGCGGGCGATGGATTGTGCCAAATGCCCGATTTCGTCGGCCCGCTCGTTGGCGGGAACGACGATGTCGTATTGACCGACGCTGATCTGGCGGGTCGCCTCGGCCAGGGAACGCACGGGGGCGGACACCGAGCGCGCCACCAGCAGCGAGGCCCCGACCATGCTGATCAGCGCCAATCCTCCAACCGCCGTCAGTTTCCAAATGAAATTCATGAAGTCGCGGTCGATGTCGGTCAAATAGGTGCCGGTGCCGATCATCCAGCCCCAGGGCTGATATCCCACCACCGAGGACACCTTGCGCTCGTCTTCCTTGGTACGGGGATTGGTGAAGTAATAATAGACGTAGCCGCCGCCCGACTGGGCCGCTTTGATCAGGTCGCCCAGATAGGCGTAGCCGCGGGTGTCCTTGCTGGCGATGAAATTCTTGCCTTCACGATCGGGCATGGTGCCGTGAACCAGATTGGTGCCGTCGAAGCTGTAGACGAACATGTAATCGCCGTCGCCGTAATGCATGCCGCGGATGGCGTTTTTGGCCATCGTCTTGGCCGTGTCCTGATCGAACTCGCCCTTCTTGGAGCGTTCGTCGAAGCTTTTGGCGATGTCTCTGGCGGCTTCGGATATGTTGCGGGTCTTTTCGATCTTATCCTGCGTCATGCTGTCGTGCAGCAGATAGGCGCTGAGCCCGGCAAACGTCACCAACGCCAGGGCCGCCACAGCCACCAGAATGAGAATTCGCGTCGAAAGCCGAGTGATACGCATGGCAACCCCACGTTCCAGAATTTTCCGTCTGGAACTGATTCATAAGCCATGCCATGCCGCGCATAAAGGATAAGTGATTGTTTTTACACGAAAGATAAGACGTTTCACACTTTCGAGAGAGGCTGATTTTCGCATTATCGTTCGCGAAATGCCTCGTGGCGCAATTTCAGCACCGGAGTGATCAGATAACGCAGCACCGAACGGCTTCCGGTATGGATGTCCACTTGGGCCTGCATGCCGGGCGTAATGGGAAAATCGCCGTTCTCTCCCAAGGCGGATTTTTCGGTTTCGATGATGACGCGGTAATAAGGCTGGGCGTCGGGGCCGGTGCCGGTTCCCGTGGTGGTGTCGGGGGCGACCATCACCACCTTGCCTTCCAGACCGCCGTAACGGGTGTAGTCGTAGGCGGAAATCTTCACCGTCGACGTTTGCCCCACCGCCACATAGCCGCGGTCGGCGGGCGAGACTTTGGCTTCAATGTTCAGGCGGTCGTTGATGGGAACCACTTCCATGATCGGCTCGCCGGGACGAACCACGCCGCCGATGGTATTCTGACGCAGGCTTTTGATGATGCCGTCGGTCGGCGAGGTGACGGTCGAACGCCGGGCCTGATCTGACGCCTGGTTCATCATCTGGCGGTTGCGGGCCAGGTTGAGTTCCGTTTCCGTCAGCTCGCCCTGGGCGGTGCGGCGGAACTTGACCCGTTCTTCCTCCATGCGGCCGCGGGCCTCTTCAAGGGCGGACTGGGCCTTGGGCACGGAGCTGCGCAGGGTGTTGGCTTGCCCCTCCAGCGCTTCGACATCGTTCTGCGCCTGGACGTGGTCCATTTTCGAGGTCAGGCCGTCTTTCAGCAGGTTGTTCGACATGGTCAGCTTTTCGCGGGCCAAGCCCAGGCTGGAGTTGACCGAATGCTGCTTGGCCTCAAGCTCCTGTATTTCCAGCACCCGCTGTCGTTCCTGTTGTTGCAGCACCGACAGGGTGGCCTGCAGATTTTGTTCACGGGCTTCGTGGGAATGCCGCTCGGCCTCGACCAGGGCAGGCTGGCGCTTGGCCTCTTCCTCGGGGAAGCTTAAGGGCTTGTCGTCGATCTCGGCCATCAGGCGGGCGCGGGCCAGGATCAGGCCGTCGATGCGCACCTGAAGCTCGTCCTTGTTCACCGCCGACACAGGGAGGTCCAATTGCACCAAGGTTTGCCCGGCTTTGACGATGCTGCCTTCGTGCACGAAGATTTCGCGAACGATACCGCCTTCCAGGTGCTGGATTACCTTGACCTTACCCTCGGGCACCACTTCGCCGGTGGCGGTGGCGACCTCGTCCAGCGTGGCAAAGCACGACCAGACGAACAGCAGGGTCAGCATGCCCATCACCACCCGTCCGGCGGGACGCCAGTCGGGTAGGGGGTAATGCTCGGCAAGATCGCGCAGCTTGCTCATGACGCGCTCTCCGGCTGAAGAGCGGGGGACGCGATGGGCTGGGCGCGATAGCCGGGGAACAGCTTGGGCAGCAGATCCTGGGCCGGACCGGCGGCCACGACCTTGGTGTTGTCCAGCACGACGATGCTGCGGCAGGCTGGCAGCAGCACGGTGCTGTGGGTGACCATGATGACCGAATGATCGCGGGCCAGTTCAATCAGCACGTCGCGCAGCGATTCCTCGGCCTGGCGGTCCAGGCTGGCCGAGGGCTCGTCCAGCAGCAGCACCGGCGGATCGCCGATCAGGGCGCGGGCCAGGGCGATGCGCTGCCGCTGGCCGGCCGACAGACGCGACCCGGCTTCGCCGATCTCGGTGGCGTAGCCGTTGGGCAGGTCGATGATGTACTGGTGCACCCCGGCCATCTTGGCGGCGCGCAGCACGTCCTCATCGCCGGCCTTGTTCATGCCTTGGCTGATATTGTCGCGGATGGTGCCGGTGAACAGCACGCATTCCTGAGGCACGTAGCCCATCCAGCCGGCCAGTTCGCGCCGGGTGAACTGGGCGATGTCGGCGCCGTCCAGCAGTACGCGTCCCTTGGCCGGATGATAAAGCCCCTGCAGCAGCTTCAGGAAGGTGGTCTTGCCGGCGCCGTTCTTGCCGACGATGGCGGTCAGGCCGCCGGAGGGAATGGTCAGGCCGATGCCGTTAAGGATCGGGGCAAGGCGGGGATCGTAGCTGAAAGTCAGATCCTCGACCGCCAGAAGCCCCTTGGGACGGTCCATGTGCAGGGCCGAGGTGCGGCGTTCCTCTTCTTCCGCCAGGACTGTTCCCAGGCGGGTGGTGGACTGGCGGAAGGCGGCGAAGCCTCTCCAGGCGCCCACCAGTTGGTTCATGGGGGCCAGCAGCCGTCCGGCCAGCATGTTGCCGGCCACCAGCGCGCCCATGGTCAGTTTATGGTCGATGATGAACAGGGCGCCCACCGAGGTCATGGCGACGTTGGCGGCCAGGGTGAGGAAGGCACCGATATTGACGAAGCCGTCCGAGCGGGCGCCGCGCAGCATGGATTGCTCGATGGTGGCGGCCTGGCGTTCTTCCCACAGGGGGCGCATGCAATGTTCCAGGGCCAGGGCCTTGACGGTGGCGCGGCCGGCGATCAGTTCGGCCAGCAGGGTGTCGCGGCTTCCCTGGCGAATCCGCTCGCTGCCGGTGGCCGACTTCAGAGCCGTGCCCGAACGCCAGGCCAGGGTCAGGAACAGCGGAAAGACCACGGCGAAGACCATGGCGATGGGTTCTGCCACCACGATCATCACCACCAGGAACAGCAGGATGAACGGCAGATCCAGCAGCAAAAGGGCGATGGAGCCCGACAGGGAATTGCGGATGACGTCCACGTCCTGGAACAATTGCTGCCAATAGGCGGCTGGCCGGCTTTCCAGGGTGCGTAGGGGCAGGGCGAGAATCTTGCTGAACAGCATCTCGCCCACTTCGATGTCGATGCGCAGGGCCACGCGCTGCATGATGCGCGACCGGGTCTGGCGCAGCACAAAATCGAACAGCAAAATCACCGCCATGCCGATCAGCAATCCGTATAGCGTGCTGATGCCCTGATGGGCGACGACGCGGTCGTAAACCTGCTGGATGAAGATGGGCAGGGCCAGGGCCAGGGCATTGACGAAAAGCGAAACCAGCACCACCTCGCGAAACACCGGTTTCAGCGGGGCGACGATGGGCAGAAGCCATTCTGGTATATGCTTTTCCATATAATGGTTGTGCGTGAACCATTGTTTATCTGCAAACAAAAAGTTCGGCCTGGACCGGGGCTTGCTGTAGTCTTTCGGCATATTGCGCGCGTTTCGCTCGAAGGGGACAGCAGAATGGCGGCTTGGGGTGTCTTCAAACGGTCGTGGTGGGCTGGTCTCCTCAACGGCGGGCGTCTGGTGGCTTTGGCGGTTCTGGTGGTTCTGGTGGGGCTGCGGGTCAGCGATCCGGCGGCGTTGGAAACCGCCCGTGCCAAGACTTTCGACCTTTACCAGAAATGGCATCCCCGCCCGACGCCGGAAACGCCGCCGGTGGTGATCATCGATCTGGACGACGCCAGTCTGGCCGAGTTCGGTCAATGGCCCTGGCCGCGCACCCTGCTGGCGAAGATGGTCGACAACCTGACCGCCGCCGGTACCGCCGCCGTGGGCTTCGACGTCGTCTTTGCCGAGGAAGACCGCCTGTCTCCGGACAAGGTGGCGGCCTCGGTGCCGGGCATCGACGGCGAGACTTCAAAACGTCTGGCCAGTCTGCCGAGCAACGATCAGGTTTTTGCCAAATCCATCAGCAACAGCCGTGTGGTGCTGGGCATGGGGGGATTGGAGGCGCCGCGGGCCACCAAGGGAACGCTTCCGCCCGACGTCCCCGGCTGGGGGCGATTCGGAACCGAGGACCCCGTGCCGTGGGTGGGCATCCATGGTTCCTATTATCCTGCGGTGCTGCGCAACATTCCGGTGATCGACAACGCCGCCAGCGGTTGGGGCGTCTTCACCGTGACCCCGGAAACCGACGGCGTGGTCCGCCGGGTGCCGGCCGTGGTGACCGACGGCACCGAGCTTTATCCGGCTTTGTCCACCGAGCTTTTACGCCTGGGAACGGCCAGCGAAAGCTTCGGCATCAGCACCGGCGATGATGGCGTACAGTTCATCAAGCTGGGGCGCAGCAAGGTTCTGACCGATGGCCACGGCCGCATCTGGGTCTATGCCCGTGCCCATGATCCCAGTCTTTACCTGCCGGCCAAGGACGTTCTGAAAGGCACTTTCGATCCGGCGCGGGTGGCCGGCAAGCTGGCGATCGTCGGCACCTCGGCAGTGGGGCTGGGCGATATCCGCGCCATCGCCACCGAGCGGCAGATTTCCGGTGTCGAGGTGCATGCCCAGATCATCGAAAGCATCCTGTTCGCCCAGCAGTTGATCTATCCGTCGGGGGCTCAGTTGACGGAAATGCTGGCGGCGGGCGTTGCCGGTCTGCTGATGATCGTGCTGGTGCCGCTGATCGGCGCCCGCTGGACCATGCTGTTGTTCCTGGCGGTGGCGGCCAGCATTGCCGGGGGATCGTGGTACGAGTTCTCGCAGAAGCTGACCTTGTTCGATCCGGTGTTGCCCACGGTGACGGCGTTGCTTTGCTATATCATCACCACCTATACCAGCTTCGCCCGCGAAGAAGCGCAGAAGCGTTACGTGCGTGGCGCCATGGGGCGTTACATGTCGCCGGCATTGGTGGAGAAGGTGGCGGGAAATCCCGGTCTTCTGAAGCTGGGCGGCGAAACCAAGGACATGACGCTGCTGTTCTGCGACATCCGTGGTTTCACCACCATCTCGGAAACCTTTGGGGCAGACGCGCAGGGACTGACCAAGCTGATCAACCGTTTCCTGACGCCGATGACCGACATCATCCTGGAGCGCAAGGGAACCATCGACAAGTACATGGGCGACTGCATCATGGCGTTCTGGAACGCGCCGCTGGACGATCCCGAGCATGCCGCCAACGCCTGTGCCGCCGCCTTGAAGATGAAGCAGGATCTTGAGCCTCTGAACGCGCGGCTGGAGGAACAGGCCAGAACCGAAAACCGCCGCCATGTTCCCATCAATATCGGCATCGGCCTGAATTCCGGCGATGTGGTGGTGGGCAATATGGGGTCCGACCAGCGCTTCGATTATTCGGTGCTGGGCGACAACGTCAATCTGGCCTCTCGCCTGGAAGGGCAGTCCAAGCCCTACGGCGTGACGGTGGTGATCGGTGAAAACACCTATCAGCGCGCCCCCGGCTTCGCCTGTCTGGAACTGGATCTGATCAAGGTGAAGGGCAAAACCGAAGCGGTCCGCATCTTCACTCTGTTGGGCGACGAAGCCTTGGCCAAATCGTCCGAATTCCAGACCTTGAAAGCCGAGCACGATAAGATTCTAGCGGCTTATCGCGCCCAGGATTGGACGGCGGCCCGCGCCGGCATCGTCCGGGCTTTGGAACTGGACCCCGGCTTCCATCTGGAGAAGCTTTATCATCTGTATGAAGAGCGCATGCAGGAATACGAGGCCAATCCGCCCGGAGCCGATTGGGACGGCGTCTTTACCGCCACCAGCAAATAGGCGCGGAACCAAAGGAAAACCCGCCGGGAAGACCGGCGGGTTTTTCGATACTGCAACCAGGAACGCTTACTGGGCTTTCGGAGCGGCGGCGTTCGCCTGCGGACGGCGGTCCAGGTCGGCGACTTCCAGCCGGCCAACATCGTGAACCAACTGATAGGCGGCTGTGCGCAGGTCGTAATCGGCCATGGCGAAGGTGATGTCGGCGTTGGTGATGGCGCTTTCGGCGTCCAGCACGTTGATCAGGGTTTCCTTGCCTGCTTCGCGCATCTTTTTGCGAGCCTCGTAGACTTCGTGGGCAAGGTTGACAGCGTTTTCCAACAGCTTCAGGCGTTCCTTGGCGGTCGCCAACTGGGTCCAGGCCAGACGCACGGCTTCGGCGGCTTTACGGCCGGCCTGATTGGCGGAGTCCTTGCTGGCGCCGTAATCATAGGACGCCTGGGCCACCTGGGCCTGCGTCTTGAAGCCCGAGAACAGGCTCCAGTTCATTTGTAGCAGAACCGCCCAATCGCGGCGCATGCCGTCGGTGGCGCTGGTAAAGCTGGCATAGTCGGCGTGGCCGACCAAATCGAAGGTGGGATAATAGCCGGCTTCGGCGCTACGGGTCCGCTCGGCCGACACGGTGACGTTCTTTTTGGCAACGTCGACCGAAGGATTTTCGTCCAGGGCGGCTTTGACGGCATCGTCCAGAGTGGAGGGAATCAGATCGACCGGAGGCAGGGGAGACTTCGAAAAGTCCGTCGAAACATCCGGGGCGTGGCCGAACACCTGCTGATAGCGGTCCAAAGCCTGCTGCAAGGTGCCTTCATAGGCGATGCGGCGTTCCTTGGCCACCTGTAGGCGCTGCTTGGCCGACAGGACGTCGACGGCCATGCCCGAGCCGCGCTGCACGCGCTCGTCTTCCAGGTTCAGCTGGGTTTGCACGCGTTTTTCGTTTTCGCGGGCCAGTTTGACCAGGGTGCCCTGACGGTTGACGTCAAGATAAGCGGTGACGCCTTCCAGAATGGTGTTCTGGCGGGTCATGCGCAATTGCGCGTCAGAGACCTTTTGGCTGCCGATGGCGGTGTCGACGGCGGCATTGGTGGCGTCGCCGTCATAGATATGCTGGGTGACGGTCAAGCCGGCGGTTTCGCCGTTGCGCATGAAAGGTTTGCCGGGCGAGGCCTGGCGGTCGGCGGAACTGGTGAAGCTGGGGCCGGTATAACCGTCCAACCGGACGTCGGGCAGGTATCCGGAGCGGGCGGCGGTGATGCCCTCATCCGACGACTGGACAGTCTTGCGCGCGGCCTGGATCAGGGGGTGGCTCTCCAGCAATCCATTGATTTCGCTCTCGATGCTGGCTGCCCAAGACGCCTGTGCGGCGCCAAGCAGGGTGGTGCCGGTCAGCAGAAGAATTTTCATGCTGGCGAATTTGGGCTGAATTCTCACGTGCGACCCCCTTCGACGTTTCGTCAGGAACGGCTCCCCAAGCCGATATTATCTTTCGATTGCTACCTGAGACGGTTTGGAAAATCAATCGGCAAGCTGATTTGAGGCGAATGCCTGGAAATATTGGGTGAAGTTTTCGGCGAAATGAATCGGATCCTCCTCATACGGACGGCGCAGAGGTGAGTGGTGTCATTTTGTCAGTGCGGCGGTTGCGGCTTGCCGCGCCTGCTGACGAAATGGCACGGCGAAGAATTTCTCGCATTCGGAGAATCTCTTTTGCCTCAACAGGTTGTGTCAATCGACCCCGCTGGCCTGAATGTTGCTTGGGCTTAACGTGTGACCCCACTGATCACCTTTTAAGCAAGGGCTCCGCAAGAGGGCCGATAAGAACAAGCGCGACAGGGAGAGGACTCGAGGACGCGATGCGAAAACATGCGGCAGGTCTGAGGGACATATGGACGTCGACGGGATGGGTATGCCCGCGCGTCCGAGGACCGAAGCGGCGGAGGCATCGCGTCCCGAATTATAGATTTTTCTCCCATGGCGGGGGGAATGGCGCATGACTTGCCTTGATTATCCGATGGATTCCTCCGGTTTCGTTTTGGCGGACGATCCGTTCGCCAGTGTCCGGGCCAGCCGCGTGACGTTAAGGGATTTGGCAATTCTTTCAAGACTGCATGACCGTGAGATGGATGTTCTCGCGGTCAGGGCTCTTTTGCGCGAAGGTTTTCCGGATGGACTGGCGCTGTCCTTTCATGCCGCCGATGCCGCCGCGGCTCAGGAGAGATTGCGCCGGCAGATCGTCGCCTTGAAGGAGGACGCGTCCAGTCTGCGCGAACTGGCCCGGGATTATCAGGCCATCTATCTGGTGCCCCACCATCTGGACGGAGCCGGACGTATGACCCGGCGCGGCGACCGGTTTGTTTCCTGCCTGCATGTGGTGCGGCAACTGGCCGACGATGCCGCCCGGCGTAATGACGGCAAATCCCTGGCCGACTATCTGGACGCGGTGTTCCTGCCGCAATTGGCCTCTTTCCGCCTGTGGACCGAGTTGCGGGGGCAGGGCGGACGTGGGGTTGGATATGGGGCCGGGGGGCGCGGCTTCTATGGGCACCTGACGGTGTTCAGTGACGCTTATTTCCGCGAACTGCGCCGCCGCCTTGGAAATGAAGCTATCGAAACACTGTCGACGCTTAAGGGACATCGCGGGAGCCGGGTGGGCCGACCTTGAGTGAAAGTCAGTTCGGTTGTATAGCATCGGGCATGCGCAATTGGATCGCTGCCCGCCTAGGCCGTAAGTTCACTTTTTTTCTCGCCGTCGAGCTTTTGACCGCGTCGGTGGTGTTTCTTGCTCTTTTCCTCTGGCTTTACAGCCTGCAGCTTGAAAAGGAGCGGGGACAGGCATCGGCCCAGGTCAACTCGCTTTTGCAAATGGCGCTGGAAAACGCCATGCTCAAGCGCGACTTGGACGGCTTGCGCGACATCATCTATTACCTGGGCCACCAGGAAAACATCCGTCGCGTCACCATCATCAATCCTCAGGGCGAGGTCCGTTTCTCGTCGCTGCCGGAGACAGTCAACGACCAGATGCCGGTTGCGCCTCAGGATCTTGCCTCGGTGCGGACCCGCTTTCTGGTGGATGAATTCGGCAGCGAGGTCTTGCGCAGCACCAATCCGGTGCATAACCGCGAACCCTGCAACCGCTGCCACGGCCCGGTGGAGGAGCATCCCGTCAATGGCATCCTGATCGTCGATTACGATGCCGCCAACATCCGTAAAGCCGCCGAGCAGGGGGCTTTGCTGTTGATCGGTTCGGGCGGATTGGTCGTGGTGCTGGTGATGCTTGGCGTCTGGTGGATGCTGAAACATCATGTCTTGCGGCCGGTTTGGCTGCTGCGCGACGCGGCCCTGAGTTTCGGCCGCGGCGACCTGGACCGCCGGGCGGCCCTGCCGGGGCAGGACGAATTGTCGGAATTGGGGCGTTCCTTCGACGCCATGGCGGCCAATCTGAAGGACAGCATGGAAACGGTGCGCCGCCAGGAAGCCTTTTTGCAGACGGTCATCGATACGGTTCCCGACGGCATTCGCGTGATCGACGAGGAATTTCGCATCGTCAAGGCCAACCGGGTTTATTGTGAACAGGTTGGCGCGCCTCGCGAACAGGTGGTGGGGGCTTTGTGCTATGCCTCGTCCCACCAGCGAAGCGAGCGCTGCCCCGCCACCTATGTGACTTGCCCGTTGGTCGAAGTGTTTTGCGACCGCAAGCCTTTGAAATGCATGCATCGCCATAAGACCGTCGATGGTCTGGAATTCCCCGTCGAGGTTCATGCCGCACCGCTGGAACTGGCCGATGGCCGGGTTCTGGTGATCGAGGCCATCAGAAACCTGTCCGCCGACATCCGTTTCTCCCACGAACAGAAGCTGTCGGCCCTGGGGCAGCTGGCCGCCGGCGTGGCTCATGAAATCCGCAATCCCCTGGCTTCCGTGCGGCTGGCTCTTCAAGGCTCGTTGCGCCTGGCCGAGCAGGGCGAGGTGGATGCCGGTGAAATGTCGAACTATCTGCGGCTGGTGGACGGCCAGATCGACAAATGCATCGACGTCACCGACCGCCTGCTGCGGCTGTCGGCGAACACGGCGGCCGAGCGTCAGCTCGTGTCGGTCAACACGGTGATGACGGAAACCCTGTCGCTTCTGGCCTGGGAGGCCAACAGCGACCATGTGGAGATTCTGACGGAGCTGGACCCGGCGGAACCCCGAGTTTTGGCTAATGACGGCGAATTGCGGATGGTGGTGCTCAATCTGGTGCAGAACGCCTTCCACGCCATGCCCAAGGGGGGCAAGCTGGTGGTGGGGTGTCGAGAGGTGCAAGGCGAAAACAAGGGAGAGGTCCATATGACCTTCCGCGATGACGGCGTCGGCATCAGTCTGGAAAACCTGCCGAAAATCTTTGATCCGTTCTTCTCGCAACGGGCCAACGGCATTCAGGGCACCGGCTTGGGGTTGACCATTTGCCGTTCCATCATCGAGGGCATGGGGGGCGAGATTGCTGTTCGCAGCACCCTGGGCGCCGGGACGCGGTTCACCGTGGTCCTGCCGGCCGCCGACGGAGGTTTGTCTTGAAGCTGAACATCCTGGTGATCGAAGACGACGCCCTGCTGAACCAGCTTCTGGTCAGCCAGCTTCAGCGGGCCGGCTATTCGGTTCAGGGAACCTCGCGCTGGGCGCAGGCCAAGGAAATCATCGAGGAGATGGAGCCGGAACTGCTGCTGCTGGACGGTCGTCTGCCCGATGCCGACGGCCTGGAGCTTTTGCCGCAAATTGCTCCGCAGCAGCCGGTGATCCTGTTGACCGCCTATGCCTCGGTGCAGAACGCCGTTCGGGCCATGAAGCTGGGGGCGGCGGAATATCTGGTCAAGCCGGTCAACCTGGAAGAATTGGAATTGGTGGTTAAAAGGGCGCTGGACAACGCCGCCCTGCGCCGGGAAAACCTGTTTTTGAAAAGCCGGATGGCCCATGCCCCGGAATGGGCCGTCGCCATGATCGGTTCGTCTCCCGCTCTGGACGAGGTCAACCGCCTGATCGACGCCGTGGCGCCGTCGGATATGACGGTGCTGATCCAGGGAGAAAGCGGCGTGGGCAAGGAACTGGTGGCCAACGCCATTCACGCCCGTTCCCATCGTTCCGGCCGGACCTTCGTGCCGGTGGACATCTGCACTCTGCCCAAGCATCTTTTTGAATCCGAGCTGTTCGGCCACGAACGCGGCGCCTTTACCGGGGCCGAAAAGATGAAGAAGGGCCTGATCGAAGGCGCTGAGGGCGGCACCCTGTTCCTCGACGAAATCGGCGAAATCGACCCGGCGGTGCAGGCCAAGCTTTTGCGCGTGCTGGAAACCGGCCGTTTCCGTCGGGTCGGCGGCACCAAGGACTACGACGCCAACGTGCGGATCGTGGCCGCCACCAACCGCGATCTGGCGACGATGTGCCGGGAAGGCAGCTTCCGCTCCGATCTGTTCTACCGGCTTTCGGGCTTTCTGATTTCCGTGCCGCCTCTACGGGAGCGCCGCCAGGACATTCCGGCTCTGACGCATCACTTCATTCGCAACCACGATTTCTCTCGGCGTATCGAGAAACAGCTTTCTCCTGATGCGATGTCCCAGATGATGGCTTACGACTGGCCGGGGAATATCCGTGAAATGAAAAATGTCGTCGAGCGTGCGCTGATCCTGTCGGGAGAGGCCGAGGTGATCGAGCCCCGGCACCTAGCCATTAGTCCTGCGCCTCCCTTCGTGAACGAGGTTTTGGGGCTTACCGAGATGCCTGTCGACCTAGCTTCCGAGCCCAGTCTTGAGGATATAAAAAGCAGCTATCTCAAAGTGTTGCTGGATCGATACGATGGCCATAGAGGCAAAGTTGCGCGAATACTCGGTATCAGTGAGCGCAATACTTATCGTCTCATCCGAAAGTTCGGTTATGGCGAAGGTAATGAGTAAACAGGTTTACACACTGAAGGTTGTGTTTCACGGAAGCTTCTCTTAGACTGCGCCCTTCTCAAACGAGCGGGGCCCTACATGGTGGGGGGGATCGTTACCAGTACGGACGGTCAAGAGAGACGGCGGCGAGGGCCCCGTTTCAACGGTGACCTTATGGGTGTGCTGGAAGCGGCGCGCGACATGTTTTGCGTGACCATCAACGGCACCATCACCGCCATGAATTCGGCCGGGCTGACCCTGCTGGGATCGGTTGACGGCCTTGAGGTGGAGGGGCAGCGTTTCCTCGACTTCCTGGTCGCCGCCGACGACAATCCCTATGACGACGGTTGGTTGGACCGCAACGCCTATCGTCCCGATCCGCTGCTGGTGCGCATGCACCGCTTCGACGGCGGCGTGCGCGACGTCGAACTCTATATATATCGTGCCCGCGAGCTGACCAACGGCGCCATCGTCGTGCTGGGTCGGGACGTCACCGCGCAAAGCCAGATGGTCAACACCATCCAGCGGACCGAAATCCGCTTCCGCATGCTGGTGGAAAACTCGGGCCATCTGGTGGCGCATTGCCGTGGCCAGATGATTGATTATGTCAACCGCGCCGGCGTGCGAATGCTGGGTGCTGCGGAAGCGGCGCAGCTGGTCGGGCGGCCGATATGGGATCTGTTCGAGGAGGAGGATCGCCGCCTGCTGGCCGGAGACGTGGGGCATCTGCTGGCCTGGTCGGGCTCGCGGTCCGTGCGCCTGCAGCGTCAGGACGGCCGGGCCTTCGACGTCCAATTGTCGGTGACGGTGTTCCCGTCTGCCGACGGCATGGATTACATGATCGAGGCCTTTGATGTTTCCGAGCATCTGCGCTCCTTGGATCAGCTGCGGCTGTTCAACGAACAATTGGAGCAGCGGGTGCGCGAGCGCACCTCCGAACTGGAAACCCAGCGCCAAGAAGCGGTGGAGGCCCGGCGCTTTATCGAAAGCTTGCTGGACGCCATGCCCAGCCCGGTCTGGTTCAAGGACGAGCAGTTGCGTTTCCGCAGCTATAACCGGGCTTTCCGCGAGGTCAACCGGGTCGAAGGTGACGGCTGGATCGGTCGCACCCTGTCCGAGGTGTGGAAATCCGATCTGGCTTTGGAGCACGAGGAACTGGACCGCCGGCTGCTGCACGGCGAGAACAACCGCCCGTGCGAGGTGGTGTCGCGCTTCGGCGACGGGTCGGAACGCGACGTGCTGATGTGCAAGACGGCCTTCAACGACGCCGACGGCCGCCCCGCCGGCATCATCGGCATGATGGTCGATATTTCCGAGCGCAAGGCCATGGAACGCGAACTGCGCCGTCTGGCTACCATCGACCCCCTGACCGGGGCTTTCAACCGCCGTCATTTCCTGAATTCGGCGGCTCATGAGCTGGAGCGCGCCCTGCGCCACAGCCGTCCGCTGACGGTTCTGATGCTGGACATCGACCATTTCAAGGCCATCAACGACGGCCATGGCCACGCCGTTGGCGACGAAGCCATTCAGACCTTCGTGCGCGTTTGCGGCATGACCCTGCGCGAACATGATCTGATCGGCCGTTTGGGTGGCGAGGAGTTCGCCATCCTGCTGCCGGAAACCCTGTTGGAAGGGGCCGTCGACGTGGCCGAACGCCTTCGTTCCCGCGTGGCCGCCGTTGTCATCCCGTCATCATGCGGTCCGGTTCGTTTCACCACCAGCATCGGCGTCTGTCAGGCGGTGCTGGGAGACTCCGTCAGCAGTCTTCTGCAACGGGCGGATCAGGCGCTTTACGCCGCCAAGAACGCCGGTCGTGACCAGGTTCGCGTGCGCAGCTGATTCCACCCGGTCCAATTAGGCCCTTTTGGGGAGTTCGCCCAAGCACGGAAGTCGTGCTAGTCTGCCTGACCGTGGCCTGGCGAAGGATGGGGGCCGGGCTGAGGGGTGGACCGCCGATGAGTTTCCGGGTAGAGCGAAAGGGGCCGACGCGCCGCTTGGATGGGAGCATCCGGCAGTGACCTATCTTGCTCATTTCGGTTTGGCGATTCCGCCTTTCGCATCCACGCCTGATCCCAGCTTCTTTTTTCCATCCCACGATTATTCCAACATCGTTGCGTCGCTGGAGTTCGCCATCCGCCGCGATTTTGGCATCGTCAAGCTGGTGGGGCCGGACGGCACGGGCAAGACCACGCTTTCCCGTCTTTTGCAGGGCAATCTGGCTGGCGACCACGGTAGCGTCGCCATGCTTGACGCCCGCGCTGCCGGACGGGTTCTACCGGCTTTGTGCGAAAGCTTCGGCGTTCAGCCCGGCAACGACGCCTTCGAGGCGCTGCGCCGCCATCTTTTGTCGCAAAATCATTTCGGTCGGCTGACCGTTGCCATCATCGACGAGGCCCACCGTCTGGATTCCGAGGATTTCAAGGCGCTGGTGCGGCTTGAACGGCTGGAGGCCGAGAAAAAGAAGCTTTTGCAGATCGTGTTGATGGGGCATCTCCAATTGGACGAACGCCTCAAGGAGCCCGATACCGACGAGCTGTCGCGCCATATCGTTTTCTCTTTATATACCAAGCCGTTGGCCGACACCGAGGCCAAGCGCTACGTTTTACACCGTTTGCGGTTGGCGCATCCGCCCGAGAACCAGGACGAGGAGTCCGTGGTGTTCACCGACCCCGCCCTGGAGCAGTTGGCGCGTTGGAGCGGCGGGGTGCCCCATGTGTTGAACCTGCTGGCCGAGAGGGCTTTGCAAAAAGCTTTCGAGGACGGCGCCAAGCTGGTGCAGCCAAGCCATGTGCTGGCGGCGGCGCGGGCCTATCCGGGATTGGTGGTGGGACGGCCCAGCCGCCTGTCGCTGCTGCGTCCGGGAGCCGGGCGGGTGAAATTCCTGACGCTGCTGCTGATTTTGGCTTTGTGCGGGTTGGCTGGAATCTTGTGGTTCCGTCAGCCTGTGTCATCTGTTCCTGAGGCGCCCGTTCCCGTTGAAACGGTAAAGCCGCCAGAGGTTTCCAAGCCGCCCGAGGTTTCCAAGCCGCCAGAGATCTCTAAACCGCCTGAGGCTCCAAAAGCGGTCGATCTGCCCAAATCCGTTGAACCGCCCAAGGAGCCGCCGAAAGCGGCGGTTCCGGCGAAGCCCGCGGATTTGCTCAAGCCAGCGCCGGCTCTTCCGTCCGCGATGCCTCAGCCGGTCCTTCCGGTTCCGCCTTCGCCAGCCGTCCCGGTGTCTCCGCCGGTTGCCCCCGCGCCTTCGCCGGCCGCTCCGGCGCCTGCGGCCCCCGCTGCCGTTCCGGCGTCGCAGGGAGAGGCGCCGCCCGCCGAGATTCGGCAATCCGAACCGGCGAAACCGGAGGCCAAACCCGAGGCCAAATCGAAACCGGCGCGCAAGCCTGCCGTGGCGAAATCCGCCGTCAAGCCGGTTCCTGCCGAACCGGCCGAGCCGGCGCCCCAGCCGTCGCATCCGGATCGGATCTCCCCCGACGATGCCGCGCCTCCGCCGTCCGTTCCGCCACCGGCTCCGGCCGCCAAGGCGTCCGAGGATATTGACGTGAAGGACGCCATTCAGGCCGGGTCCGGGGTTTATCCCGGTCACAAGCGCTGATGATTGCCGGGACCGACTGGCAGGCGGTGTCCGTCATGCTGGTGCTGGGCCTGATATTTGGCAGCTTTGCCGGTGCGGCTTCTTGGCGCTTGCCGCGGCGGATAACGCTGTTCGGCCGTTCGGCTTGTCCTCATTGCCATGCTGTTTTGTCTGTTCTCGATCTGGTTCCGCTGATCTCATGGCTGGCCCGGAAAGGGCGGTGCCGCCATTGCGGGGCCGTCGTCAGTCCGCGCTACGCCATCATCGAAACGGCAACGGCGCTGCTGTTTGCCGTTTCCTGGCTGGCCGCCGATGGCGATCCGGCCGTGGCGGCGTTGCTGGCGGGGGTCTGCACCTTGTCCGTGGTGATCATCGCCGCCGATCTGGAGGCGCGCATCATTCCCGACGCCGCTTTGCTGCCGCTGCTGGCCTTGGCCGTGGTTTGGCACTATTTGCAGGGAGACGGCTATGTCGACGGCCTGGCGGCCGGGGCGTTGGCGCTGGCGGCGGCGGCGGCGCTGCAATGGGGCTATCGCGCCTTGCGCGGGTTCGACGGACTGGGAACCGGAGATGTGAAGTTCCTGGGAGTCGCCGGTTGTTATCTCGGGATGTTCGGCACGGCGGGTTTCCTCATCGAGGCGGGGCTGCTGGGGCTGCTGTTCGGCCTGGGCTGGCGGCTGGCGGGAAAGGGGGCGGCGTTTCCTTTCGCTCCCGCCTTGGTGGTGGCCTTGCTGGCTGGGCTGATTTGGCCGCCGCTGTTGGCTTTGCCGCTGGAGCTGATGCGATGACCGCCATTTTGCGCACCATTCTGCTGACCAATGCCCGCGACCGTATGTTGCCGGCCGTCTGGGCCTTGGCTCTGGCCGCCTTGCTGGCGTCCCGTGCTTTGGGTGGAGCCATGCTGGTCGAAGGACGGGAAACCGCTTTGGCTTACGCTTCCTTGTCCCTGCGGCTGGTGGTGGTGGCTGGATTGGTGATGTGCGTCTGTTTCCAGATGCGGCGTTTGCAGGAAACGCGCGAGATCGAAGCCATGTTGGCCCGGCCGCTGTCTCGCACTGCCCTGGTGCTGGCCCTGGCCGGCGGTTACGGCCTGCTGGCGGCGGCGGCGGTGCTGCCGTCGGTGGCGGTGTTGGGGCTGGCGCTGAATCCTGATGCTGCCGGTTTGGTTTTGTGGGGGGCGAGCCTGTTGCTGGAGGCTTGGATCACCGTCGCTTTCGCCCTGTTCCTGGCCTGCTCGCTGACCAGTGCCGCCGCTTCGGCCCTGACGGCCCTGGCGCTTTACGCCCTGTCGCGCATGGCCGCCGGTTTTCACGATATCGCCCAGGCCGGATTGGGCGATGCCTTGGCCTCGCCCGTCACCGGCCTGCCTTTGCGTCTGGCCGCCGAGGCCATGTCCCTGGTTCTGCCCCGGCTGGATCTGTTCGGCCAGTCGTCATGGCTGGTCTATGGCGCGGGAGGCGAATGGGGGCTGGGGATATTGGCGGCGCAGGCGGGCATTTATCTGCCGTTGCTGCTGGCGGCGACCGTTTATGATCTCAAGGGGCGGCAATTCTGATGGAGACGGCGCGGCGTTCCCTGGCCCTGTTGGCGATGTTGACGGCCCTGGGGGCGCAGGTTCTGCTCGCCTCTCATGTCGCCCCCTTGCGCGGGGACGACGATCTGCTGCCGCCTCCACCCCCCAAAGCCCTGCTGCGGCTGGAGGCCTTTGGCGACGATCAGGCCTTGTTCCGCCTGCTGGGTCTGGAGGTGCAGAACTTCGGCGACGGTGAAGGGCATTTTTCGTCTCTGTCTTCCTACGATTATCAGCGCTTGCGCGATTGGCTGGAGCTTCTGGACGGACTGGACGGGCGTTCCAGCCTGACCTTGGCCCTGGCGGGGGCGCTCTATGGTCAGACCGGAGACCAGGCGCGGGCGCGGATGATGGCCGACTATTTGTACCGGCGGGGTATGAAGGATCCGGTCCGTCATTGGCATTGGCTGGCGACCGCGGTGTGGCTGGCCCGGCACCGCGGTCATGATCCGGCCCTGGCCATGCGCATCGCCGTCGACGCCGCGGCCTTGCGCGATCCCGGCATCCCGGAATGGGTTCGTTCCTTGCCGTCGTTCGTGGTGGCCCGCATGGCCGATCAGGACGCCGCCCGCCAGATGGTCGAGGCCATTCTGTCTTCGCGTCCCGATCTGGCGGCGGAAGACCGCAAGGCGCTGGAACGGCTTGCCCGCTGAAAGCCCCTACGCCGCTTGAGGCAAGCTTGCTGAACCCTTGCAACTCAAGTATAAATTGAACATGGGAGAAAGCGGCGCCATGCCGCCATAACGCACCATGACAAGGGGCAAGCCGTCATGAAACTTCGCGCAGCAACCCCCGACGCCCATCGCCGTCAGCAGGGTTTCACCCTGGTGGAACTGTCCATCGTTCTGGCCATCATCGGCCTGTTGGTGGGCGGCGTCCTGAAGGGGCAGGAAATGATTGCCAGCGCCCGGCTGAAGACCACGGTGGCTCAGGCCGACAGCGTGCGCGCCGCCTATAATTTCTTCCTCGACAAATACGGCGCTCAGCCCGGCGACTATTCCCGTTGTTCGTCGATCATCTCGGGCTGCCCGGCGGCGGCCGACGGCGACGGCAACGGCATCATCAGCGCGCCGGCGCCCTGGAGCGACGGCAACAACTTCAACCGTCCGGACTTCGGCAATAACGAAGGCGTGAAGTTCTGGCAGCAGTTGGCAGCGGCTCAGATGCTGGCCGGTATCGCGGTGGAAAGCTCGTTGTCGGCCCCGGTGGCGGGAAAGAACACCCTGAAGGCCAACTATTCCGGCGCCGCCTGGGAATTGTGGAACGCCTCCGGCGATTTTACCGGCTACTACATCGCTTTGGCATCGTCCGGCCCCAATCCCGGCCCCGTCGTGTCGGGTAAAGACGCCTATGCCATCGACGCCAAATATGACGACGGCACTCCGGGCGGCGGCGCCATCGTCACCCGTAGCGGCGGGGGCTGCACCGCGACCCAGCCCAGTTTCAGCAACGGCGCGGTGGCCAACGGCGGCAGCTACAAGACGTCGGACAACAGTTCATCCTGCACGCTTCTGTTCGCCCTGCAATAAGCTCGGTGCCTGGGCTTGAGCGGAATGGTGTTTTCTTGGGCGTGTGAGGGCTGCTGGGATGGAATTGGAATTTTCCGACCGCGTGGGAGGCAAGGCGGCTGAGCCTTCGGACACCGCTGCCGCGCCGCCGTCAGTCCTTCCGTCCTCGGCTTCGAGCGACGGCGCGCCGGTCGCCGTCTCTCCGGCAGCTTCGTTCGGCGAAACCTCCAAGCCTGTTCAGTCTGTGCCGGCGCTTCCATCGCCGGTGCCGGTTCCCGTTTCCATCCCCGTTTCCTCTCCTGTTTCCGTCCACGCCGCCGGCATGGCCCGCATCGGCGACAAGCTGGTGGAGATGGGACTGATCTCCAAAGATCAGCTTCAGGTGGCGCTGTACGAAAAAAAACGTTCCAACAAGCTGATGGGCAATCTGCTGGTGGACCTTGGGTTCATTACCGAATCGGCGCTGTCGGCGGTACTGGCGGAAAGCTCGGGCTTCGAGCGATTCGACCCCAAAAGCACGGTGGTCGACCCCGAACTGATCAAGCGTCTGCCGAAGGAAATGGCCCAACGCTGCCATGTTCTGCCGGTATCGCTGGACGGCGAGTCTTTGCGTCTGGCCATGGCCGACATTTACGACGTTCTCGCTATCGATCAGGCCCGGCGCTATTTGCCGCAAGGGGTGGAGATCATCCCGCTGGTCTGTTCCGAATCCGAACTGGCTTCGGCTATCGACCAATATTACGGCTATGAATTCTCCATCGACGGTATTCTGCGCGAACTGGAGACGGGCAATCACGATCTGTCAGCTTCGGCCTTATCGGGAGACGGTTATGTCCATCCGCTGGTGCGGCTGGTCAACGCCATTCTGTTCGACGCGGTGAAAACCGGAGCGTCGGATATCCATTTCGAGCCCGAAGGCAGCTTTCTGCGCCTGCGTTACCGTATCGACGGCGTGCTAACCCAGATCAGAACGGTGCACAAAGACCACTGGGCAGCTATCTCGCACCGGCTGAAGATTATCTCCGGCATGAATATCGCCGACAAGCTAAACCCACAGGACGGCCGCTTCAGCCTGACCGTGGGGCAGCGGCATGTGGATTTCCGCGTCGCCGCCTTGCCCACCGTGCATGGTGAAAATCTGGTGGTGCGCATCCTGGACCGTTCAGGGTCGTTGCTGTCCATTGACCAACTGGGCTTCAGCGAGAACAATCATACCCTGCTGGAACGCCTGCTGAAGCGGCCGGAAGGCATTATTTTGGCCACCGGCCCCACCGGCTCGGGCAAGACCACCACGCTCTATGCCGTTCTGAGCCACATCAATTCTCTTGAGCGCAACATCATGACGCTCGAAGACCCGGTGGAATACGCCCTGCCGCTGATCCGTCAGGCCCAGGTACGCGAAGGCACGTCGCTGACCTTTTCCGAAGGCGTCCGCGCCTTGCTGCGCCAAGACCCCGACGTCATCTTCATCGGCGAGGTCCGCGATCAGGCCACCGCCAGCATGGCTTTGCGCGCCGCCATGACCGGCCATCAGGTCTATTCCACCCTGCATGCCAACGATGCGGCGGGGGCGTTGCCGCGCCTGCATGATCTGGGGCTGCACCACGGATTGCTGGCCGGCAACGTCATCGGCATCATCGCCCAGCGTCTGGTCCGCCGCCTGTGCACCGCCTGCGCCACCCAGCGCAGGGCGACCGCCGAGGAATGCCGCATCTTCGGCATCGACCCCGGCCGTCCGCCGCTGATCGGCCATGCGGTGGGGTGCCCGCTCTGCCGCCATACCGGCTACAAGGGGCGTATCGCCGTGCAGGAAGTGCTGCCCATGAATCCCGAGCTGGACGAGATGGTGATCAAGGGCGCATCGCTGACCCATTTGCGCAAGGCGGCTAGGGATTACGGCTTCGTTCCCATGGCCGAGGACGGCATCGCCAAGGTGCTGTCCGGCATCATCAGCCTGGAAAGTCTGATGCGGTCGGTGGACGTGACGGAACGGCTCTGATGCAGAGCTACGATTATACCGCCATCTCCATGGCCGGGGCCAAGACGCGGGGGCAATTGGCCGCCAACAATGAATTCGACCTTTATCAGCGCCTGCGGGAAAACGGTTTGGAGCTGTTGTCGGCCAAGCCGTCGCGAGCCGATCACTTTGCCGGATTGATCACCGCGCCGGTGCGCAACCGCGATTTGCTGCAATTGTTCCTGCATCTTCAGCATCTGACCGGGGCCGGGGTGCCGCTGGTGGAAAGCCTGACCGACGTGCGCGACGCCATCGAACAGCGGCGTTTGCGCGATGTCGTCACCGATGTTCTACGCGACGTCACCGAAGGACGGTCGTTGTCCGAAGCCTTCGATTCCCACCCCGAAACGTTTGGCCCGGTGTTCCATGCCCTGCTGGCGGCGGGCGAGGCCAGCGGCAATCTGACCGATGCTTTCGCTCAATTGGTCCGTCATTTGAAATGGACCGAACTGGTCACGGCCCGCATCCGCAAGGCTGTGCGCTATCCGACGGTGATTCTGTCGGTGATGGTGGCTTTGTTCTTTTTCATGATGCTGATGGTCGTGCCGCAGGTGGTGGATTTTCTGCTGGGCAGCGGCCAGGAACTGCCGCTGATCACCCAATCCCTGATCGCCACCTCGGATTTCGTGCAGGGCTATTGGTGGCTGTTGATCCTGGTGCCGCTGCTGCTAGCCGTGCTGCGCAAGACGGTGCATCGTCTGTCCGAGGATTTGGCGCAGCGGTTGGACCGGCTGTCCCTGCATCTGCCTTTGGTCGGACCGTTGGTCCGCAAGATCGCCCTATCGCGGTTTTCCCATTTCTTCGCCACCATGTTCCGCAGCGGCGTCCCCATTCTGGAATGCCTGGAGACGGCCCGCACGGTAGTTTCCAACCGCAGCCTGTCGCAGTCTTTGGGCGTGGTGCTTGACGATGTGCAGCAAGGCATTCCGTTGTCCCGAGCCTTGCGCAATACCGGCGAATTCCCTTCGCTGGTGGTGCGCATGGTGGTGATCGGCGAGGAAAGCGGCCGTCTGGGCGAGACGTTGGAGAACGTCACCGAATTCTATGACCAGGACGTGAGCGAAAGCGTCGATCGCATGATCGCGATGATCGAACCGGCGCTGACTCTGTTCGCGGGCGTCATGATGTTGTGGATCGTTCTGGGGGTGTTCGGCCCGATCTACGACAGCTTCAGCAAACTGGGATAAGTCATGAGCGACATTCTGCCGAGTGGGCTGGACGATCTGGAGGAGCGCATGGGCTCTCTTGTGGGCAAAGCCGGACGCTTCCTGTTGCTGATCGGCGACGAGGGGGCCATTTTCGGGCGGCTTTCCGGCGCCGGGCTGGCCGAGGCCTGGTTCTGCCCCAATGAAAAGCTGGACGAGGGACGAGCCCTGTTCGCCCGTATGCTGGCCTCCCGCCGCCGTACGTCTTTGCTGGTGCTGGCCGACGTGCTGGAGCAGATGTACCGCGAGGACAACCTGCCCAAGGTCGGGCCGTTGGATCGGGCCAAGCTGGTGCGCCGCCGCCTGGACATGGCCTATCCCGGCGACCCTTTGAAAGCCGCGTTGCCGCTGGAAGCGGGCGTCGGCGGAAACGGGCTTCGGATCTTGATGGCGGTGTTGGCCGAATCTCCGGCTTTGGCCGGTTGGTCGGCATTCTTGGAAGGTCTGGACAATCCGGTCACCGGCTATTGCCTGCAACCGCTGGAGGCGGTGGGTCTGCTGGATCGTCTGATGCCCGACGGCGATGCGCCCGCGCGACATTGGCGCGCCCTTGTCGGTTTGCAGGCCACCGGCGGCTTGCGCCAAATCGTCACCCTGGACGGGCGGCTGGTGATCACCCGCCTGACCCAGGCTCCGCTCCAGCCTTCCGGCGACGCCGCCGGTTTGGCCCAGATCATCGAGCGCGAGTTGAAATCCTCGATCAGCTATCTGAAACGTCTGGGTTACAGCGATGCCGAGCGGCTGGATTTGATGGTTCTGGGCGACGAAGCCCTGTGCGCCGAGATTGGAAACTCCGAATTGGCGGTCACCAATCTGTTCGTCATGACGCCCGCCCAAGCGGCCCAGCATCTGGGGCTGCGCGGCGCGGCCCGCAGCCGCGATGGATTCAGCGACCTGTTGCTGGCCGAATGGGCGGCGCGAAAAAAAACGCCGGCATTGGCGTTGCCGACGCCGCGGTTGCTCGAACGCGGCCGCCTGCGCCGCCTGATCGGGGTCGGGCAAGTGGCGGCGTTGGCGGCGACCGTCGGCGTGGCCTTGTTCATCGGTGCCATGTTGTCGACTTCGGTGCAAACCTCGATGGAAGAGGACGAGCTGTCCGACCAGCTTCAGACCGCTTCCCAGCGCCGGGCGGAAACGCAGGGAGAGGTTTTGCCGCTGCCGGTCGCCGATATGCGCCGCGCCGCCGACGTGGCCGACGGCTGGATCAAGGAGCGCATCGACTTGGCCGGGCTGCTGGCGGCGCTGCCCGCCGACGCCGCCCAGCGCAAGGTGACGTTTTCCACCAATCCCGACAGGGCCAGGGCCGACCAGGGGACAACGTCTTTGGGCAAGCTGGCGCCTGCCCGCTGGGAGATGGCCGTATCTTATGAGCTGGGAGCCAAAACGCCGCTGGAGGAACAAGTCGGCCGTATCCGCGATCTGAAGGCTAGGCTGACTGCCGCCTTTCCCAATTGCCGGGTGCTGGTGTCGCGCCTGCCCATGGGCTTGCAGGCGTCGCAGGTGCTGGAGGGCAATCTGGGGCAGGTCGGCCCGCCGCCTGACCGCGACGCCCTGCTGACCCTGCTGGTGCGCAAGGAGAATGGGTGATGGCGGTAGCCCGGAAGCGTCCATCTCCCCGTCTTGTCCTGCTGGGGATCATTCTGATGACCGATCTGGTGGTGGCCGCCGGAGCCGGCCTGTTCCTGATCGACGACATTCTGGAACGGCGTGAGCATGTGGAGCAGTTGCAGGCGCAATTAGCCAACCTGCAACGCAGCCAGTCGGAAGGGCTGGCGGCTTTCGCCTCGGCCCGGCAATTGCGCGATCAGGTCGCGCCGCTGGTGCAGAGCGGCCAGAACGGATTGCCGCCGCGTCTACAGTTGCTGAAAGCCGTCGACGCCCAGCGGCTGCTGCATGAAATGCCGCCCCTGCATTACCGTCTGGCGGCGGAAAGCGCCGAACCGTTGGCCGGATCCGGGCTGGAACAGGTCAACCGTCCGGTGGAACTGGATCAGCAAGCCGACAGTCAAGCCGAATTGGCGGTTTTCTGGCAGGATCTACTCGACAAGCTGCCCGGTAGGACCCGGCTGGACAGTGCCGAGATCGAGAAAACCGCCCAGGGCGTCAGGGGCCAGATGGTCTTTCGCCAATTGTCTCTGCGTCCGGTTGGAACCGCCGCCGATGTCCCCTGATCCGTCGCCCATCCGCGTCGAGGGATTGCAGGCGTCCTATGGGGCCCACACGGTGTTCGACGGCCTGAGCCTGGATGTGCGGGGCGGTGAAATCTTCGGGCTGATCGGTCTGAACGGCGCGGGGAAAACCACCTTGATCCGTTCCATGCTGGGGCTGCACAGGGCGGGGGGCGCGGTATCGCTGTTCGGCCTGCCGTCTTCCCAAGTGGCGGCGCGGCGCAATCTGGTCTATCTGCCGGAGCATTATCTGCCCTCGCCCTTGCTGAAGGGATGGGAGGTGCTGTCTCTGACCCTGTCGCCCTACGGTCTTGCCCTGGACCGCGCCAAGGCGGCCGCCCTGTGCCAAGGGCTGGATTTCGACCCGGCCCTGCTGGACCGGCTGGGCCGGGGCTATTCCAAGGGCATGGGCCAGAAGCTGGGATTGGCCGCCGCCTTGTTGACCGAACGGCCTTTGCTGATCCTGGACGAACCCATGAGCGGGCTGGATCCAAGGGCGAGAATCCATCTGAAGGACAGATTGAACGACAACCGCGCCGCCGGCCGTACGGTGTTCTTCTCCTCGCATATTTTGGCCGATGTCGAGGAACTGTGCGACCGCATCGGCGTGCTTCATGACGGCCGTTTGGTTTATGAGGGCTCGCCGGGGGAACTGATCGCCCGAACGGGCACTGGCAATCTAGAGCGGGCCTTTCTGGCGGTGATCGGGGGCTGAAGCCTTTTTGCTCGCGCGGAAAGGCGCCCTCGGATCAGCTATGCAGTCCGGGGGCTTCGTGCCCGGTGCGGGCGACATATTCCGTATAGCCGCCGTTGTATTGGTGGACCCCTTCGGGCGTCAGTTCCAACACCCGGTTGGAAAGCGCGGCCAGAAAATGCCGGTCGTGCGAGACGAACAGCATGGTGCCGTCATAGGCGGCCAGCGCCTTGATCAGCATTTCCTTGGTGTCGAGATCGAGGTGGTTGGTGGGTTCGTCGAGCACCAGGAAATTGGGCGGGTTGAACAGCATCAGCGCCATTACCAGCCGGGCCTTTTCGCCGCCCGACAGGAAACGGCATTTCTTTTCCACGTCATCGCCCGAAAAGCCGAAACAGCCGGCCAGTGCCCGCAGCGATCCCTGATTGGCCTGGGGAAAAGCGCCTTCCAGGTTTTCAAATACCGTGTTGTCGCCGTCGAGCTGTTCCATGGCGTGCTGCGAGAAATAGCCTGTCTTGACGCTGCCGCCGACGGCGACGGTGCCGGAATCCGGTTCGGCCGCGCCGGTCACCAGTTTCAGCAGTGTGGACTTGCCGGCGCCGTTGATGCCCATGACGCACCAGCGTTCCTTGCGGCGGACCATGAAGTCCAGCCCCTGATAAATGCTGCGGCTGCCATAGCTTTTATGGACGTTCTTCATGACCACGACGTCTTCGCCCGAGCGTGGCGCCGGCGGAAAGTCGAACGATACGGTCTGGCGGCGCTTCGGCGGTTCGAAGCGTTCGATCTTGTCCAGCTTCTTCACCCGGCTTTGCACCTGGGCGGCGTGCGAGGCGCGGGCCTTGAAGCGTTCGATGAATTTGATTTCCTTGGCCAGCATGGCCTGCTGCCGTTCGAACTGAGCCTGCTGCTGCTTTTCGTTCAACGCCCGCTGCTGCTCATAGAATTCATAGTCGCCGGAATAGCTGTTCAGCGATCCGCCGTCGATTTCGATGATCTTGGTGACGATCCGGTTCATGAATTCGCGATCGTGCGAGGTCATCAGTAGAGCGCCTTCGTAACCCTTCAGAAATTCCTCCAGCCAGATCAGGCTTTCAAGATCCAGATGGTTGCTGGGTTCGTCCAGGAGCATGGCGTCGGGCCGCATCAGCAGAATTTTGCCAAGCGCCACGCGCATTTTCCAGCCGCCCGACAAGGCTCCCACGTCGGTTTCCATCATTTCCTGGCTGAAGCTGAGGCCGGCAAGAACTTCCCGCGCCCGGCCTTCCAGTTCGTAGCCGCCCAGTTCGTCGAAACGCGCCTGCACCTCGCCATAACGTTCGACGATCGTATCCATGTCGTCGGCGCGGTCGGGGTCGCACATGGCAGCTTCCAGATCCTTCAATTCCGCCGCCACGGCGCTGATCGGTCCGGCTCCGTCCATCACTTCCGCGACGGCGCTGCGGCCCGACATCTCACCGACGTCCTGATTGAAATAGCCGATCGAGACCAACTTCTCGATCGACACCTGACCGTCGTCGGGCTGCTCTTCGCCCGTGATCATTCGGAACAGCGTCGTCTTGCCAGCACCGTTGGGACCGACCAGGCCGATTTTTTCACCCCGGTTGAGCGCGGCCGAGGCCTCGAAATAAAGGATGCGGTGGCTGTTCTGCTTGGTGATGTTTTCGAAACGGATCATCTGCGGCTGGGTTCCCGTGGCGTGGAGGGCCTTCTTATGCCACAGGATTGGCGGCGCGACAGAGTCCTTATCGATAAAGTTCCGGTGAAAACGAGGCGGGGCCGGGTCGAAGCCTTACATCGCTCGGGATCAGGCCTTGTCCGTTCCTGTCTGCCGGAAGCGTTCCAGTTCCACGGCCTCCACCACGCCCTGGTTGACCAGATCCTTGACGGAATCCTCCAGCGTCTTCATGCCGAAGCGTTGACCCATCTGCATCATCGAGGTGATTTGCGGCACCTTGTTCTCGCGGATCAGATTGCGCACCGCCGGGGTGCCGATCAGGATGTCGTAGGCGGCGACGCGGCCGCCGCCGGTTTTTCCCAGCAGTTCCTGGCCGACCACGGCTTGCAGCGATCCGGCCAGCATGGCACGGACAAGGTCTTTGTCGCTGCCGGGAAAAACGTCGATGATGCGGTCCACGGCTTTGGCGGCGCCGTTGGTGTGCAGCGTGCCCAGCACCAGATGGCCGGTCTCGGCGGCGGTCAGGGCCAGACTGATGGTTTCGTGGTCGCGCATCTCGCCCACCAGGATGACGTCGGGATCTTCGCGCAGGGCGCTTTTCAGGGCGCGGCCAAAGGATTGCGTGTGGGCTCCCACCTCGCGGTGGCTGATCAGCGAGTGGTCGGGTCGGTGGACGAACTCCACCGGATCTTCGATGGTCAGGATATGCTTGGCCTGATGGCGGTTGATGTGGTCGACCATGGCGGCCAGGGTGGTGCTTTTGCCCGAGCCGGTGGGGCCGGTGACAAGAACCAGGCCGCTTTTCAGGTCGGCCAATTCGGCCAGAATGGCGGGAGCGTCGAGGCTTTTCAGGTTGGGCACCGACGCCGGAATAGCGCGGAACACGGCCGCCGGGCCGCGGTCGATGGCGAAGGCGTTGACGCGGAAACGCCCCGTGCTGCCCAGCGTGATGGCGAAGTCCAGATCGTGCTCGCGGTTCCAGATGATGCGCTGTTCCTCGGTCATCACGGAATGGAGCATGCCGCGCACCTGTTCGGGCGTCAGGGGCGAAGCCTTGATGGGGCGCAGTCCGCCGTGAACCCGGAGCACGGGCGGCGCGCCGCTGGACAGATGCAGGTCCGAGGCTTCGGTCTGGCGGGTGAAAGTCAGAAGATCGCTGATGTCCATGGCACTTCCCTTCAGGGATTGCCGCAGGCGGCGGGGCCGCAGCTTTGGATGACGAAGGCGGCCGTGCGCCAGCGGACCACGTCGTCGAAATGGCTGGGGCCGTTGGTTTCGTTCAGCGGACCCTGGAAAAAGGCGGGGCCGCCCTGGCCGTTGGCTTCCTCGAACGGATGACGGCTGCCGGATGGAGCCATCCGCCCGCCGCCGCGCATCCAGCCGAAGGTGCCGTCGTGGCCGTGGCTGATCAGCACATAGGCGGCGCCTTCGCCATCGGGAGTGATTTCCACCGGCGGACTGGCCGGAGTGGATACCTTCAGTCTCCCCGCCGGATAGGTGATGCCCTGCCGCCGCAAAGGATGGTCTGCGCCGGTCAGGGGAAAGGCCGGCAGATAGCTGAAGCGCCGCCCCCAGCCGTCGGCGGACAGGCCGTCGTGCAGTCCCAGCGTGACCCAGGGGACAACGGCGCGGCCGTCGGCGACGGCGCAGGCGCCAGGCCGGGAATCCGGCTGTTCGCGGCCATAAAGCGGCTGGTTGGGCAAAAGCGCGCCGTCGGCGGGGCAGGGCAGGCGCTCGTTGCGGATGGCGAACAGGGTGATGGCGCTTTCGATCTGGTCCATCGCCTGTTGGGTCTGCTGAATATGGGCGCGTTCGAACAGCGGACCGGAAGCCATCAGACCGCCGCCCACCAGCAGGCCGACGATGGCCAGCACCACCGACAATTCGATCAGGGTAAAGCCCTGCTGCCCCTTCATCCCCCGCTCCCCTGCTGGATGGACCGGCATTATCCGCCCGCCTTGGGGGCTTGGCAACCGTCGGGCGACGGGAAGCGCCAGCTTTGCCCGCCGAAGGCCAGGGACCAGCCCGCACATCCGCCGTCCAAGCTGAAGCCCGTCACGTCCTGGGGGGCGAGGCCTAAGTCCCTCCATGGCACCGGGCCGGGGGCGGGAACGGCGCCGTGACGGACGGCGTACAGCTCGACCGCCGTGCGGATGCGCTGGGCCTGAAGTCCGGCCTGACGGTTGTGGTCCAATTGCCAGGACTGCCCTTCCAGCCGCAGCAACGCCACGGCGGCCAATCCCACGGCCAGCAGAGCCATGGTGCCGATGATCAGGGCGGAACCGGATTGGGACGCGCGCATGGACAGCCTTTTCGTAAAGCCTTCCATGAGTTTAGTGCAGATGGGGAAACGCGCCTAGCCGTCGATCTCGGGCGGGACGATGCCTTGAAAGACTTTGCGCAGACCTTCGCCCCATTGGCGGCGGATGCCGGTCATGTAGGGATCGCCTTCGTTCAGCCGCTTGTGATGGCTGATCTGCAAGGACTCGGTCTCGTAGCAGAACAGATCGACCGGCATGCCCACCGACAGATTCGAGCGGATGGTGGAGTCGAACGAAATCAGCACCAGCTTGGCGGCTTCGGCCAAGGGCATGTCGTGAGCCAGCAGGCGATCGAACACCGGCTTGCCATATTTGGTCTCGCCGATTTGGAAGAAAGGCGTTTCGGCGGTGGCCTCGATGAAGTTGCCGGCGCCGTAGACCAGGAACAGGCGCGGCTTTTCCCCCTTGATCTGACCGCCCACCAGAAAGGTGGCGTTGAATTCGGTGTTATGTTTGCGCAAGGATTCGGCATCCTGCTTGTGAACCTCGCGCAGGGCGTTACCGACGATGCGGGCGACCCGGAACATGGACTTGGCCTTGTCGATGTTCACTTCACCGCTTTTGCTGGCGCGGCCTTCGCCGATGACCGAGATGGCGGCTTGTGTCAGACTGAGATTGCCTGCGGACAGCAGGCAGATGGTATGCCTGCCGTCTTTTTGGAAAAAGGTCATCTTGCGGAAGGTGGAGACATTGTCCACCCCCGCGTTGGTTCTGGAGTCCGAAGCCATCACCAGCCCGGCGTCCAGCATCACCCCCACCCCATAGGTCATCGCGAGACCTGTCCCCTTTTATTGCTGCTGCTGCGCGGCTTTCTGTTTCTTTTGCGCCTGCAACACCTTGCGGGCGTCGCCGACGGTGACCTCGACATCCAATTCCTCGTTGCCGCCGCCCTTGCGCACGCCGCGCACCGGGGCGGCGTCCAGATAGTCGAGGCCGATGGCGACGCGGACGTGGGCCTTGGCGTTCGACATGCGGTTGGCCACGTCGTAGGACAGCCAGCCGGCTCCTTCGACCCATGTTTCGGCCCAGGCGTGGCTGGCCATGCGTTCGTCGCCGACGGCGTCGGTGCAAAGGTAACCGGAAACATAGCGGGACGGCAGGCCGAGGCTGCGGCAGCAGGTGACGAACAGATGGGCGTGGTCCTGGCAGACGCCGGCCCGCGCGTCCAAAGCCTGGCGGGCGGACGTGGCGGCGTGAGTGATGCCGGGACGATAGGCCACGGTGTCGCGGATGCCGGCCATCAGATTGTCCAAGCCCTTGCGGGCGTTGGCGATGACGCCGGGGCGGAAGCCGTCGGAAAAGGCGCGGATCCGCTCGTCCGGTTCGGTCAGACGGGTCGAGCGCAGGAAAATGTCGGGCGGCAGGGGATCGTGTTCCGACAGCAGCGGGCTGCCGCTGTCTGCCAACTCGACCTCGCCCATGGCGGTGATGCGGATTTCATCGTGGGGATTGTCCACCACCAGAACGTGAGCCTGGTTGCCGAAGCCGTCGGTCCACGAGCGCAGGTTGCCGGTGGTCGACAGCTTCCAGGACAGAACCCGCTGGTTGGGACCGGAAAGGGGGGTCAGGCGCAGATACTGTACCGAATAATTGGCCGGCGAATGGTAGCGGTAGACGGTCTCGTGGTTGATGGCGACTCGCATGTCCGTCCCCCTCTTACACAATCATCAGGAAATCGCGGGAAATCTGCACACTGACTTCGGCGGTTCGGTCCAGAACCTCCTTGAGGAATTCGTGCAGACCGTCGCCCAGGATGCGCTCCATCCGGCCGTAACGCAGGCGGGCGCCGAATTCGCCCGACAGGCGTTCGCACTCCAGGCTGCGGCCTTCGGCCAGCAGGGCCAGATTTTCCGTCACCTTGTCGAAGCAGAAACGCAGGGAGCGCGGCATTTCAGGGCGCAGCACCAGAAGCTCGGCCACACGCTCGGGCGTGATGACGTCGTGATACATCTGGTGATAGGCGCGGAAGGCGCCAACAGAGCGAAGGACCGAACCCCATTCGTAATAGGTGGCGCCCGTGTCGCTTTCGCCGCCATAGGCCAGCATCTGATACTTGGTGTCCAGCAGGCGGGCGGTGTTGTCGGCGCGCTCCAGGAAAGTTCCCAGCCGGGTGAAGGCGAAGGAATCGTCGTGCAGCATGGTGCCGTGGGCGACGCCGCGGAACAGGTGGGACCGTTCCTTCACCCATTCGCAGAATTCCCGCAGGCTTTTGGCGTGCAGGTCCGCCTCGGTCATGTCGCGGATGGCCAGCCAGGTGGTGTTCAGACTTTCCCACATTTCCACCGAGATGGTGGCGCGCAGGGCGCGGGCATTCTCACGCGCCGCCCGGATGCACGACCAGATGGACGAAGGGTTGCTTTGATCCAGGGTCAGGAATTCGGTGACGCCGTCCTCGGTCACTTCGCCGTGGGTGTCGGTGTAAAGCTGTTCGGCGTAGAGAATGGCCAGCACGGCGCTCCATTCCGCCTGGGCGGTGGAACGGCCCTGTACGGCCAGACGCTGGCTGACGTCCAGGATGCGGGCCATGTTTTCGGCGCGCTCGACGTAACGTCCCATCCAGTAAAGATTTTCTGCGGTCCGGCTGAGCATCGGTCAGTCCTCCAACACCCAGGTGTCTTTGGTGCCGCCGCCTTGCGACGAGTTCACCACCAATGAGCCCTTGGTCAGGGCGACGCGGGTCAGGCCGCCTGGCACCAGGGCCATGCCGTCGCGGCCCGTCAGCACGAACGGGCGCAAGTCCACATGGCGCGGCGCCACGCCTTCCTCGACGAAAGTCGGGCAGGTGGACAGAGCCAGCGTCGGCTGGGCGATATAGCCGTCGGGGTCGCTCAGGATCAGTTGGCGGAACTTCTCGTGCTCCTCCTTGGTCGCCTTGGGGCCGACCAGCATGCCGTAGCCGCCGGACCCTTGTGTTTCCTTCACCACCAGTTCGTGGATATGCTCGAGAACGTAGGCGCGGTCGTCGGAGCGGGAACAGCGATAGGTCGGTACGTTGCCGATGATCGGTTCCTCGCCCAGATAGAATTTGATGATGTCGGGAACATAGGGATAGGTCGATTTATCGTCGGCCACGCCGGTGCCCACCGCGTTGGCCAGACTGACGCCGCCGTTGCGATAGACCGACAGCAGTCCGGGAACCCCCAGCAGACAATCGGGGTTGAATGCCAAGGGATCCAGGCAGTCGTCGTCCAGGCGGCGGTAGATCACGTCGACCCGGCGCGGGCCTTGGGTGGTGCGCATCCAGACGGCGTCGTCGCGGACGAACAGATCCTGCCCTTCCACCAGTTCGACACCCATTTCCTCGGCCAGGAAGGCGTGTTCGAAATAAGCGCTGTTGTAAGGACCGGGGGTCAGCACCGCCACGGTGGGGCTGCCGGCGGCCCGTTCCGGCGCCACCGAGCGCAGCTGACGCAGCAGTTCGGCCGGATAATGGTCCACCGGAGCGACCCTGTTCTCCTGGAACAGCTTGGGGAACAGCCGCATCATCACGGCGCGGTCCTCCAGCATGTAGGAGACGCCGGACGGCGTGCGCAGATTGTCCTCCAGCACGTAGAATTCGCCTTCGGAGACGCGCACCACGTCGATGCCGGCGATCTGCACGTAAATGCTGCCGGGCAGGTCCAGATCCCTCATCTCGGGGCGGTACATCTCGTTGCGCAGGATGTGGCTGGCCGGGATGATGCCGGCCTTGATGATGTCCTGGTTGTGGTAGATGTCATGCAGAAACATCTGCAAAGCGCGAACGCGCTGGAACAGACCCGCCTGAAGCTTTTGCCATTCGCTGGCCGACAGAATGCGGGGGACGATATCGAAGGGAATGAGGCGTTCTGTGCCGGCGGTGCTGCCGTAGACGTTGAAGGTGATGCCGATTTTTTGAAAAAGCAGTTCGGCTTGCTCCAGTTTGCTGGCGAAGAGTTCCGGAGGTGTGTTCTTCAGCCATTCGGCGATTTTGGCATAGGGCGCTTGAACCTGATCGTTCCACCCGTACATTTCGTCGAAGATGCCGTCGGCCGCCATCGGCTTCCCCTTTGTCGTTATCGTCTCTTCGATACAAAGCAACCGTCATGCCAAAGAAGGATGGGCCGCTTTTCGCCGGTTTTCATCCGTCTATGGACTTCGTCTGCCTGCTCATTGAGCAATACACCCTTTCGTATGACCAAGAAAGCACATTGGCTGTGCAGAGCTGCGCGGAAAGGATGCGGCCGTGGGGAAAAGAAAAAGGCGGCCTTGCATCAAGGCCGCCTTGCTGTCGGAAACGGAGAGGCGTTTCACATCGTCGCCGGCAGGACCCAGCCGGAAGACAGGGCGATGCGTACAGCCTGGGCGCGATTGACGGCGCCGATCTTGCGGTAAACGTTGCGCAGGTGAATCTTGATGGTGATTTCCTGCAAATCCAGACGGCGGGCGATTTCCTTGTTGGTCTGGCCTTCGATCAGATAGCCCAGGATTTCGCGCTCGCGGGCCGACAGGGTCGAGAGCGGAGAGGCCGGAGCCTTGCGCTCGGAATTGTTGCTGTCCAGAAGGATGCTGGGCGGCAGATAGGATTCGCCGGCCAGAACCAGACGCAGGGCGTTGATCAGGGCGGTGCCGCTGATCGTCTTGGGGATGTATCCGCCGGCGCCGGCGCGGACCGCGGCCAGAACCTCTTCGCGTTCGACATGGCCCGACAGAATCACCACCGGCACGCCGGGGCGCGTCTTGCGCATGACCTCTACGCCCTGAAGGCCGTTCATGCCCGGCATCCGCAGGTCCAGCAGAACCAAGCCCAAACTTTCGTTGGACTTCGCCACGGCCAAAGCTTCGTCGAAATTGGCTGCGTCATGGATCACAGCGTCGGGATCTAGCTCGAAAAGGAACGGCTTCAGGCCGTCCCGAACGAGGTTATGGTCGTCTGCGACCAGAATATGCATCCAAAGAACTCCCCAAGACCCCGATAGCCCACAGGATGACTATACCAAGGAAGTATACGGCCCGATACCCTAAAAATTGCTACTGATTTTGCAGAAGCTGTTCAAGTGTTTCTGCCATAACCGCAAGACTGATGGGCTTTTTCAACATGGCGAAAGAATGGTGTTGGGCCTCGTCTTCAATGCTTTCGGTGGCGCCGATATGCCCGGTTACCACCACGATGGGCAGATTTGGGTCCAGCTTGCGCAACGACTTGATCAGTTGCTCACCGTCGCCGTCGGGCATGCGGATGTCGGTCACGACAATGTCGCTGGGGTCGTCCTCGAAGGCGCGCATGGCAGAATTTCCGCTGTTGGCCTTGCTGATCCGGTAGCCCAGTTCCGACAGGTAATCGCCCATGGCCTCCAGGGCCTGAAGCTCGTCGTCCACCAACAGGATGTGGCGGCCGGGCAGACGGCCGTCGTCCTCGTCTTCCTCCATGGCCGGGTGGGCCTGGGGCGCGGCGGTGGCGGACAGAGAGGCGTTGCTGGCCATCGGCAGAGTGATGGCGAACTGGGCGCCGTACGGCTTGATGTTGCGGGCGATCAGGCGTCCGCCCATGGAAGAGATGATGCCGAAGCTGACCGACAGGCCCAATCCGGTGCCGCTGCCCACTTCCTTGGTGGTGAAGAAGGGTTCGAAGATGCGGTCAAGATCAGGCTGGCTGATGCCGGTGCCGTTGTCGGTGACGGTGATGAGCATTTCGCCGTCGCGGTTCAGGCTGGCGTCCAGTCTGATCTGTCCGGGGCGCTGGGTTTGGGTGCGGGCCGATTTCACGGCGTCGGCGGCATTGGACAGCAGGTTGATGATCACCTGCTCCAACTGGACGGGGCGTCCGCGCAAGGGACAGGGCTGGGTGGGCAGGGCCGTGGAGATTTCGATCCCGGCGGACTGCAGCTGGGGTTCCATCAGCTCGACCGCCAAAGCCAGCGACGAGCGGGCGTCGAAGACGGCGACCTCGCCGGTATCCTTGCGGCTGAAAATGCGGATATGGTCGATGATCTCGGCCATGCGGGCGGCCTGCGAGGCCACCAGCCCGAACTGCTTGTTCAGGTAAGCCGGCTCGGCCTTGTTACGGCCGATCAACAGCAAGGCGCCTTCGGCGGCCATGCGGATGATGTTGATGGGTTGGCTCAATTCGTGGGCCATGCCGGCCGCCATCTCGCCCAGCGTCGCCAGCTTGGCGGTTTGAACCAGCTGAGCATGGACCTGCTTGCGTTCGGTGATGTCGCGGATCACCACCTGGCGCGCATGGACGCCGTGGAAGATGATCGGGGCCGAGGTGACTTCGGCGACGAAATAACCGCCGTCCAGTCGGGCCAGCCGCTCTTCGACCGCACCTAGATGCTCGCCGGAATCCAGATATATCTGGGCCTGCTCGGCATCGTCGGGATGGACCAGGTCGACGATGCGGCGTCCGACCAGCGGCTGTAGCGGGGTGACCCGAAACAGGGCGTCGGCTGCGGAGTTGGAAAAGATGATGATACCCTGGGTATGCACCACGATGGCGTCCGGGGACAATTCCACCAGCGAACGGTAACGGCCTTCGGATTCTTTCAGTTCGCGCTCGGCGCGGCGGCGTTCGAACTGCATGCGCTGCATGCCGATGCCATAGGCCACGTTGCGGGCCAGGTTTTCCATCAGGTGCAGTTCGTCCTGATCATAGGCGTCGCTGTCGCCGGTATAGAGGTGCAAAACGCCGATGACCCGGTTCTCAACATAAAGCGGCAGGGACAGCGAGGCTTTGAAGCCGCTGGTCTGCGCGGCTTCCCGCCAGGGGGCGAAACAGGCGGTTTCGTCGGTATAGGCGACCTGAACCTTGCCGGAACGGATGGCGGTGCCGGTGGGGCCGCGGCCGCGGGGTGAATTCTCGTCCCAACTGATACGGGCCTTGGCGATATAGCCGCCGTCGTTGCCGTAGCGGGCCACCGGCCAGACGGAGCGCTCGTCGTCGTGCTGAACATAGCCGACCCAGGCGAACATATAGCTGCCGACCTCGACCATGATCCGACAGATGTCGTTCAGCAGTTGCTGTTCGTCGGTGGCGTGGATCAGGGCTTCCGTGGCGCGGGTGAAAGTGGATAGGGCGCGGTTGACCCTGACCAGCTCGCGCTCGTGTTCCCGGTGTGGGGAGTTCGCAACGACCTGCTCGGTTCCGCCCTGGTCCCTGTACGCCATTTCCATCCGAAAGCCTGCTCCCCGTCGTGGCCGGTGATGAGCTCGGCCTGCACTTCTTCAGTTGTGAAGGGTGAAACTACTCCCTCCCAGGAAGCAAGCCTATCATCCTGATAGGTGGGGAAAGGTTTAAACCTGCGGTTCAGGTCTGGTCAGGGTATGAAGAAAGGCTACGTCGTCGGCATCGCGCAAGGCCCGAGTGGGGCGGCCTTCGTCGTCGATCAGGCCATGGCGGCGCAGTTGGTGTAACACCTTCAGGTAGTGGCTGCGGTTTTGGGGGCTGTCGACGCCTTCCAGCCAATTCTGTTCGAGGAAGGCCAGAATGGCGGGATGTCCCAGCTCGGCCTCCCACAGAATGCCTTGCAGCGAGGCCAGAGCCTCCTCCATTTCGCGCTCCAGCCCGATCACCGTCATGGCGGCGTCGGCCTCTTCGCGGCGCATGGTTTCCGGGCCGGCGCCCAGGCCGAAATCTACGATGTTGCGGCGTTCGGCGGCGCAGGTCTGTATATGCCCCACTTCGTGAACGATCACCGAAGGCTCCATGTCTCCGCGCACGTTCCGGCCGTCGTAGGTGAAGGTCAGGCTGTCCGCCGGCGGGGTTCCCAGCGGGCCTTCCCAGATGCCCATGCCGAAGGACCGGCACAGCGCCCAGGCTTCCCGGCGTTCCTCGTCGTCCTGAGAAAGCTCCAGATTGTCGTCATCCACCAAGTCCAGGGTGGCGGCGATGCGGCGGAACGCGGCCAGACCCAGGGCGTCGTCTTCGACGCAGCGCTCAAAACGGGCCAGGCGGTCGGGAAGGTCAGGTAGGGAAATGGGGCTTAAGATCATCATGCACGTCATGCTGCTTCCGAATTTTGCCACTTTTGCCGCATAGTCCTATCTCTTGCCAAGGATTCAATGTGGCTCCAGCGGAGGAAAGTATCTTGTCGCGTCGTTTCACCAGGGGCATCGCCCTTTGCCTGTCGGTTCTCGCCATCTGTGGGGGCGTGCCGCAAAGGGCTCGGGCCGCCGTGGTTTCTGCTGCCGAACTTCTTGATTCGCGCCAGGAATACAGTGCCGACTTTTCCCTGCGCACCAGCGCCCAGGGCGGCTTTCGCGGGCGGGTGATCCATGCCCAGGGGCGCGAGCGCCGCGAGTTCGCCGCCATGGGGGGGCCGCAGGTGCTGCTGCTGCGCCGCGATCTGGACGAAGCGGTGATGATGTGGCCCGAGCGGCATTTTTACCTGTCCACCAGCTTTTCCCAGGCGTCGTCCCTGATCGGCGGTTTCGAGTCCGTCATGCTGGACCGGCGCAAGGAAGGAGCCGAGACCGTCGATGGCGAGGCCTGCACCCGTTACGCCGTGACCGGCTCGTCCATGCAGGGCGGCAGTTTTCGCGGCAAGATGTGGTTCACCGGCGACGGCATCCTGATGAAAGCCATGGGCACCGTGCAGTTTCAAGGCAAGGAAACCAGCCTGGAGACGTCTCTCAGCCATTTGCAGCGAACCAAGGCCGACCCGTCCGTGTTCGTTCGTCCCAGCGACTACAAGGGTATGCCGTTGGATCTGTCGTCCTTTGGGTTGGGTGGGAAATAAGATCCCGAAAATGAAAAACCGGGGTCAGTGCCCCGGTTTTTTTCTTTGCCTGTTTTCGCGGGCCGTCACCAGTACCGGACGCGGCCCACGTCCACATGCACGAAATTGGACGACGGATACATGCCGACGCCGCCGGCGTGCAGGCTTTTCGCCAGCTTGCCCAACTTGCGGACGTTGACGCCGTCGACGCGAATGTCCACGGCCTTGCCCTCCATGTGCAGAGAGTGCTGGGCGACGCCGTCGGTCAGCGAGGCCAGCATGGCGTTGGTCTGTGGCGACCGATAGCCCGAGACGATGTGCAGCGGCTTCGGCCCCAGACGGTGCTGCAAGGCCGACAGCACGTCGATGACGTGCGGATCCATGGTGTGGATGGTGCCGGAATAATGGTCGCGCAGGATGTGGTTCAACTGCTTCAGCGCCGCCGGCTGGTACTTGCCGTCATGCCAATAGACGGTGCGCACGGATTCGCCGGTATGGATATTGTGTAGATGGATCGAGCGTTCCATATGCGCGTTCGGGGCGGCATGAGCCTTGGGCGACAGAAGCACCGAGGTCGTGGCGGCCGCGCCGAAGGCGAGGAAATGGCGGCGACTGATCATCGGTTGTCCCGTCCCTGGGTCTGCTTATCCATGGATGCCCCCTTGGCTAGCGTCAGGTAGGGGTCTGTCATAGCAGACCATTAGGGGATGCGGCAACCTTCACATATGGTTTTTTGCGGCTGGGCGGGAGTCGTAGATACGATTTCCAGCTTGGCGCTGGGTGCGTGGTTCAAGGCTTCGTTCAGCCGCTGGTCGCGCCCATAAATGTCGTCGCGCACCTGTAGGACGCCGTCGCCGTCGACCCACATGGTCCAATAGAACAGCCACACGGGAATGCTCTTGCTGACGGAAACCGTATGGGTTTCTCCGGTATCGATCTGCTGGTTCAGCTTGTCGGCGTTCCAGCTTTTATCCCGCAGCAGATACAGCGCCAACTCGTCGGGGTGCTCCAGCCGGACGCAGCCGTGGGACAAGGCGCGGCTGGCGCGGGCGAACGGCTTGTGGTTCGGCGTGTCGTGCAGATAGATGTCTTCGGAATTGGGCATGTTGAACTTGATGCGGCCTAGGGCGTTGTCGGAACCGGGCATCTGGCGCAGCGACCAGGGGAAGGTGCTGCGGGACTTCCAGTCGATGCCCAGGCCCTGGCTCTCCGGACTGCCGGGAGCGATGCCTTCGCCGACGATCTCAAGCTCGTTGTCCAGCAGATAGCCGGGGTCTTTTTTCAGCTTGGGCAGGACTTCCTTGGTGGCGATGGAGCTGGGCACATGCCAGGCCGGGTTCAGCACCAGGGAACTCAGGGTGGCGTGCAGAGCCGGGGTCGGATGTTCCGGCGAACCGACGATGGTGCGCATGGACAGGACCGCCCGGCCGCTTTCCACCACTTCCATCCAGGCGCCGGGAACATTCACGACGATGTGGTTTTCCTCCAGCTTCTGGGGCAGCCAGCGCCAGCGTTCCATGTTGATGCGTGCCTGACGCGCCCGGTCCGAGGCTGAGACGTTCATGGCCTGGATGGTCTGGCGTCCCAGCTGGCCGTCGTCGGTCAGGCCGTGGCGGTGCTGGAACAGTTTGACGGCGGTGACCAGTTCGTCGTCGTAAACGTTGGTCATGGGCTGGCCTGCGGCCAGTTCGCCCGTCGCTTCCAGGCGGCGGCGAACAAAGGGAATGCGTTCGTCGGACGTGCCGGGCTTGAGACTTTGAACGACCGGAGCCGGGGGCTGGGCCGTTGCGGTGCCGGGAGCGGCGGCGGCCGCCGGGCTGATGGCCGGAACCGGCGGCGGCAACGGCAGTTGCGGAACCTTGGGCCAGTCGCCGGCGGCGGCGACGGCGCGCAGGCGGGCCAACTGGTGGCGCAGCAATTGATAGCCGGCATAGGGAGGCTGCAAAGCCTGCAGGGCGGGGACGATGTCCTTGATATGGTCGCGGACGTAAGGCGTGGCGTCGAAGCTGGCGGGCACCAGCAGCCAGTCGTCCTCGATGTCGCGGGGATCGACCCTTTGGCCGCGCATGGCCGAGGCATAGCGCAGCACGCCGTCGGTCATCAGCATGTCGGCTTCGGCCTGGGCCGCCGGGGTCTTCTGTGCGCGTTTGGCGGTGATGGCCTTGACGTGGAAGCGTTCGGGCGGCAGTCCCTCCAAATCCGACGCCGACAGTACTGCCATCAGCTGATCGGCCTGATCGCTCCAGATCGGGCGCCATTGGCGGGGTTGGTACAGGCTGCGCAGGGCTCCGCCGTCCAGAAGTTCGCGGTCGATCCCCAGGTCGTCTCCAGCAATGCCCAGACGATGCTGGATTTCCACGGCGACCGGGTCGGCGGCGGCGGTGGCGGCGAAACTGTGATGACCGGCCAGAAGCGATGCGGCGATCAGCGCGGAGCGGATCAACTGAGCGGGGACGGTGGCGGTGGAACGCAGGAAACGCAAAGGAAAATCCTCGATCACGGAGGACCTCCCAGACCAGACGCCCACGGGGCTTTCCAGAGAGGCCAACTCAGAAATACCCGGCAAGCGGGTCGAATTCCACTTCTTTTCCATACTTGCTGTCGGCGGATTTCAAGGCTTAACTGTGCCGGCTTTTGGGTTTGGGAATGAAGTCATGGTTTTACGGCCGTCACCGATGCTCATATTTTTGCTGCAGGCGCTGATCGTCGTGGCGCTTCCCTATGGCTTGTGGCGGCTGCGGCTTTTGCGTTCGGTCCTGCCGTTGGTGGTGGTGCAGATCGCGGTGGGTCTGGCTTTCGGTCCGACCGTGTTGGGGCGTCTGTCTCCGGACATGTTCGCCAGCCTGTTCCCGACGGCGTCGCTGGACCGCCTTCAGGGGCTGGTGTGGCTGTCGCTGCTGTTTTTCGCTTTTTTGACCGGCCTGCATTTCGACCTGGCCGAGATGAAGGACCGTTCCTGCGGTTTTATCGTTTCCAGTCTCGGCAGCTTGATCCTACCGGTGGCGGCGGGCGCCGTGGCCGGCGGCTGGCTGTTGCCGGGTCTGCCGGACGCGGCGGGCGCCCGGGCGACGCCGACGACTTTCGCCGTCGGCATGGGAGTGGCGGCCGGGGTGACGGCTCTGCCGGTGCTGGGGGCCATCCTGCGCGAAATGGGCATGACCCGAAGCCGGGTCGGAGTGCTGGCTCTGGGCTGCGCCGCGGTCAACGACGCCTTGTTGTGGGTGCTGGCCGCCGCTTTGCTGGCTTTCGCCGGGGGCGGCAGTTTCAGCCACGGCCTCGTCACTTTGGGCTGGCTGTTGCTGTTTATCGCCCTGTTGCTGTTGGTGGTGCGGCCCCTGTGCCGGGGATTGCTGGCCAGCGCCGTCGAAGCCGGACAGGTCAGTCCCCGCGAGTTGGTGGCCTTGTGCGCTTTGATGCTGTTGTCGGCTCTGGCGACCGAGGCGCTGGGCGTCCATGCCATGGTGGGGGCTTTTGCCTTCGGCACCATTTTGCCGCGCGAAGTGGCCGAGGATCTGACCGGGCGTTTTGAAAGCTTCGTCAGCTTTGTGCTGATGCCGTTCTTTTTCATGTCCACCGGCCTGGCCACCTTCGTCGATTGGAGCGCCGGCGGCGGCGAAGGCATGCTGGAGCTGTTCGCGGTGATGACCGCCGTCGGCTTCTTCGGCAAGATGGTGGCGACCACGCTGCCTTTGCGCTATTGCGGCGGCTTGCCTTGGTCGGAAGCCCTGACGGCGGGCGCTTTCATGCAGTGCAAGGGGCTGATGGAAATCGTCGTGCTGACCATGCTGCGCGATGGCGGAATCATCTCGTCCGGCTGTTTCTCGGCGATGATTTGCGGCACCTTGCTGACCACGGCCTTGACCAAGCCGTTGGTGATGCTGTTTACGCGGCGCTCCGCTTTAGCTTGACGGCGATGGCCAGCCCGGCGGCGGCGACCACGGTCATTCCCAGGAACGATAATCCGCCGAAGCCCTGATAAAGCCGTCCCGCCGCCAGCATGGCGGCGCCCGGTACCACGCCGTTGGCCACCGAAGCGTAGATGCCCTGGGCCCGTCCCGACAGCCCGGGGGGAGCGGTGCGGTTGATGAAATGCATGGCCCCCAGATGAGTGGCGCCGAACGTGAAGGCGTGCAGGAATTGCACCGAAGCCAGCAGCAGGGGGGCGGTGGTGGTGGCAAGGACGCTCCAGCGGACGACGCCGGCCAGGGCTCCGGCGGCGATCAGCGTTACCGGTCCGAAACGGGCCACCGCCTTGTTGCCGAAAGCGAACAGGATTACCTCGGCGATCACGCCTTCGGCCCATAATCCGCCGATGACCCAGCCCGGCAGTCCGGCCGCCTGCCAATACAGGGTGGCGAAGCCGTAATAGATCATGTGGCTGACCTGGGTCAGGCTGGTGGCGGCCAGGAACAGAAGAAAGCGTTTGTCCTTCAATAGCGGCAGGATGGACGGATGACCGCCTTCCTTGGGACGGGACGGCCGGGTGTCGGGCAGGCGGTAGACGGTCCACAGGGTGACGGCCTGACCGGCGATCACCGCCCATAAAATGGCCGGGCGCGGCGCATCCACCAGCACCCAGCCGCCCAAGGTGGCGGTGGCGATGAAGGACAGGCTGCCCCACAGGCGGATGCGTCCGTAATCCAGGTGATGCGCCACGGCGCTTTGCATGGTCAGGCTGTCGCCCAGCGGCATCAGGGCGGTGAAGGTGGCGGCGGTCAGCATGGTGACCGCCAACAGGGGGACGAAGCCCTGGGCTGCGAAAAACAGGGCCGACACCACCAGGGCGGCGCAGGCCAAAGCCAATTGGGTATGGCGGCGTTCGCCCCGGCTGTCGACCACATGGCCGATCAGCGGGTTGGTGACGATCTTGACGAAGAAGGCGGCCGCCATCAATTGGCCGATCTCGGCGGGCGACAGTCCCTTGCCGTTCAGATAAAGCGGCCAGAACGGCAGTTGCACGCCAATCACCGAGAACATGGCTGCGTACAGGCAGGACAGGCGGATGGCCAGTGACCGGCGCTGCTGCATCAGGCGCGGTCGGCGGCCAAGGCGGCGATCCAGGCTTGCCCCAGGCTGACGCCGGGGTCTCCGGGCGATGCCTGACGGGGCAGCAGAGGCTCAAGCCCCAATGCGTCCAGCGACGCGCTCAATCCCTCGCGCAGGACCTTGTTGAAGAAACAGCCGCCGCCAAGGGCGATGCGTTGCAGACCGTGAGCTTCGGCAGCTTGGGCGGCCCAGTCGGTCAGAGCGGCGATCAGGGTGCCGTGAAACAGGTCGGCGCCGTCGGCGGCGTCGCGGCCGATCAGATTTTCCATCAGGGGCAAGCAGTCCAACACGCCGCTCTCCAGGCTCCAGCCGCCGGTCAGAATGCGCGGGGCCGTGACCATGGCTTCCAAGGCCATGGGAGCCTGGCCTTCGAACTCGGCCACGGGATGAACGCCCAACAGGCCGCAGGCGGCGTCAAACAGCCGTCCGGCGCTGGAGGTCGGTGGGCTGTTCAAGCCCTTGCTTAAGATGGTCGGTAGCATGGCCGAGGCGGCATGAGCGGAAAAATGCGCGGGGATTTCGGCGGCGCGGCCCAGGCGGTGCAGAATCGCCGAAGCCATGCGCCAGGGCTCGCGGGCGGCGACGTCGCCGCCGGGTTGCCGTATTTCCGCCAGATGGCCGATGCGGCGAAAATCGGGGCCGTCCACCAGCAGCAGTTCGCCGCCCCAGCTCTGGTTGCCGGGGCCGAGGCCGAAACCGTCCAGGGCCAGCCCGATGATGGGACCGTCGTGCCCATGCTCGGCGGCGACGGCGGCGATGTGGGCGTGATGGTGCTGCACCGCCAGGGCAGGCGCGTTTTGTGCCTGGGACCAGCGGCTGGAATAAAAATCGGGATGCAGGTCGTGGGCGAACAACTGGGGAGGGGCGGCCATTTCCGCCAGCAGTTCGGCGGCGGCGGCTTCGAAGCCGGCGATGGCCTCGGCGCTGTCCAAATTGCCGATGGGCGGCGACAGGACCGCTTGACAGCCTTCGATGGAACAGATGGTGTTCTTAAGGAAAGCCCCTGCCGCCAGAACCGGCGGCAGGGGACGATGCAGGGATATCAATGTGGACTGGGACGCTCTCATTATGATGCGGCGCCCGTCATTCCGCAGGGCTGGGGGCCATGGGCGGCTGGCCTTTGTTCTTGTTCAGGCGCTTCATGACGTCCTCGGTCGGCAGGGCCGAGATCATGGCGGTGGCCAGAGCGGCGGCATAAGGGATCGACTGCACCGACAGCACCAGCGCCCACATGCGGGCGTCGATGTCGTTCCAGCCCTTGATCCACAGGATGACGACGGCGCAAATCCATTGCGACAGCATCAGGACGGTTTCTTCCGAGGCCATCATGAAGCCGGCGGTCCAGGCGGCCTTGTCCTCGCATTTCGGGGTGCGCAGGAAGGGGATGGTCTTGGTGAAGACGCCCTGCCACATGGCTTTGCCGATGTAATAGGTCAGGCCCATGCCGGCGATGGCCGAGCCGATGCGCTGACGCCAGTTGCACTTGACGCGGGTTGAATAGAGGAAAAGGTGATGCACCAGCTTGGCGACGAACACGCCTACGGTGGGCATCACGAAGATGGCCAGCGGGAAGTCGAAGATGCGCGGAGCGACCACCAGGCCGATGGTCCAGAACACCGACAGGATGGTGAACAGCACATAGAAGGCGTCGGCGAACCACGGCAGCCAGCCGGTGACGAAATGGTATTTTTGGCTGGCGGTCAGGCCGGTCTTTTTGAAGGGAATCAGGGCGCGCCAGTGTCCCTTGAGAATCTGCACCGCGCCGTAGGCCCAGCGGAAACGCTGCTTCTTGTAGGCGGTGAAATTGTCCGGAGTCAGACCGTGGCCGAAACGGTGGGACAGATAGACCGATTCATAGCCGTGCTCCAGCAGGCGCAGGCCCAGTTCGGCGTCCTCGGTGATGGTCCATTCCGACCATTTGCCGGTGTCTTCCAGGGCGGCGCGGCGGATCAGGGTCATGGTGCCGTGCTGGATGATGGCGTTGTCTTCGTTGCGCGCCACCATGCCGATATCGAAGAACCCGGCATATTCCCAGTTGATGCATTCCTTGAACAGGTCGTGATCCCATTCACGGTGGTCCTGCGGCGCCTGGACCCAGCCCACCTTGGGGTTTTCGAAATAGGGAACCAGGGTCGACAGCCAGTCCGGCGTGACCTGATAGTCGGAATCGATGACGCCGATGACCTCGGCATCCGGATCGGTCTGGGTCAGGGCGAAGTTCAGCGCGCCCGACTTGGCGCCCGGCCACTTGCCCAGATGATAGAATTTGAAGCGGTCGCCCAGCTTGGCGCAGTACTGCTGCACCGGCTTCCACACTTCGGGATCGCGGGTGTTGTTGTCCAGCACCAGCACTTCGAAATTGGGATAATCGAGCTTGGTCAGGCTGTCCAGGGTCTGGATCATCATGTCCGGCGGCTCGTTATAGCAGGGCAGATGCAGCGAGACCTTGGGGAAGCGGGTCGGCTTCGGCGACGTTTCCGGGGTGAAGCCGCGGCGCGGCTGGCGGGCCCAGGTCAGCTCGGTCATTTCGTAGCCGGCGATCAACACCACCACCAGCAGAATGAACTGGGCGGGCATCATCACCGAATACATCAGCTCGGTCGACGGTGCGAAATCGCGGATCATCGGCACCGATCCGGTCCAGACCATCAGCGACACCGAGAACTGCACCAGGACGGCATAGAACACTTTGCCCCGGGTGCGCAGATGCTTCCAGTTGAACAGCAGCCAGGACAGAGGCAGCAGGGCGATCAGGCTGGCGGTCAGGGCCTGCATGGGCCATTGCTTGATCTCCAGCACCGGCTCGACCATCGAGAATTTCAGATGGCGGTCGGCGTCCCAGACGCCCCAATGGGTGCCCACCGTCCATTCGAAAGCCTTTTTCCACGGCTGGTCGAAGGCTTCGATGACGTTGTAGTCCAGCCCGGTTTCCTCGGCCTGGTTCAGGAAGCGCCGCAGGAAGCGGGCCTGATTGATCACCGACGGTTCGGATTGTTGGCGGCCTTTGCCGGCCGACGGCCAGCCGACTTCGGCCAGCATGATCGGTTTGTCGGGATAGATGTTCTTGACGGCCTGAACTTCGCCCATGACGTAATCGACGGCGTCTTCGACCGGAATGCCTTCCCAGTACGGCAGAACGTGCAGGGCGATGAAATCGGCCTCGCGCACCAGTTCGGGATGGGACAGCCAGACATAGGCCGGTTCGGCGGTGGAAACCGGCTGCCGGACCTTGGCCTTGACCCGGTTGATGTAGCGGATCAGCTGAGCCACCGTGGCTTCGCCGCGATAGATCGTTTCGTTGCCGATGATGATGCGGCTGACGTTGGGGTTGGCGCGGGCCATTTCGATGGCGGCGTCGATCTCCTGCTCGTTCGAGGTCAGGGCCGCCATTTGCAACTGATAGGCCTTCAGCTCGTCCGGATTCATCTGGCCGGGCTGTTTGTCGAGACGCAGGTTCGGTTCGGCCAGCGCGCCCCTGATCCAGGCGCCGGCGGTCACGGTCAGGCCGTGCTTGGCCGCCAATGCCGGAATGTCCTGGTCGTGACCCTCGGACGAATTGTAAAGGCGGATGGCCTTCACCTTCGTGGCGACCAGGGCCAGATCCTGATCGATGGAGTCCAGTGGGGGGTACTTGTTCAGGAAGGGATCGTCGTCCTTGCGAAAGGCGCTGAACGAGATCGAACTGATCTGCCCGTCCCAGGCCACGTCGGTGGCCGGTCGGTTCATCAGCCACCATACACCCAGGTTGCCCAGCACGATCACGAACAGAACGGCAAGACCCGAAAAGCGGCGCAGCATGTTTGTCTTCTTAATCTTTCAAAGCCCCCCAAGACCGTCCTGGAGAGGTTCTGGGCCAAAAGGGGAAAGCGGAGCCCGGATTTCCCTTCCAGCTTGATCGCCTGGGAAAAAGGCGAATTCAAGGCGGAAACGTCTTCAAAGATAACGGATTTCCTTGTTTGCGTCGAGTGGCCTCGAAGGAGGGGCGACAGGCGTCTGACGCAGGGCTCTGACGAAGGTGATAGGCGGCTAAATAGTGGCCGAAAGGTCTAGACAAGCTCTTCTCTTTATGGCGAATTTGCTGGGGCTGGGGGATGAATTTCGCGCAATGGTTTTATCGTTGCGCGAAGCCTTTCCCCTTTTTGGATTCGCGGGATGAGGCGCCGCCGGTTCGGCGGCCGTTGGGGGACGTACATGTTCAAGGCTTTCGGGCTGAAGTTGGAAGGCAAAATCATTGCCAGCGCCACTTTGGCGGTGGTTCTTTGCGCGGCGGCCATCACCGGCGTGACGGTTTATCTGTCGCGTCAGGCGGCCGAGGATTCGGCCATCGCCTTGGTCGACGAGGTGGCGCAGAATCAGGGCGGCCGCATCCGTCTGGAACTGGCCGAAGCCATCGAGCGGGCGCGCGCGATCGCCAATCTGGTACAAAGCGAAATGAAGGCTGGCGATCCCCGTCGGGCCGTCGTCAATCATATGATCCGCCATATCGCCGAACAGAATCCTGGTTACGCCGGCACCTGGCTGGACATGGCGCCCAACGCCTTCGACGGCCGCGACGCCGACTTCTCGATCCGCGACGAGCGGGCTGTGGAAATTCTGGGCCTGCCCAACACGGGCCGCATGAGCCTGCTGTGGCTGCCCGATGACAAGGGTGTGATCCATGCCGATGACGGCGAGGGGCTGCCGTTCGAGCAGGTGGCGGAAAAGGAATATTACAAATCCGCCGCCACGGCCCGGAAGGAAGTGGTGACCGAGCCTTATCTTGACGACATGACCAAGCTGCTGATGGCCAGCGCCGTGGTGCCGGTGATGGCGGACGGCAGAGTCGTGGGCGTGGCCGGCATCGATTTCGCCCTGTCCAGCCTGACGCAGATGGTTAATTCCCAGCATCCTTTGGGAACCGGCTATCTGGCGGTGATTTCTTCGGGCGGGCTTTACGCCGCCCACCCCGACAACGCCCGCCGGACCAAAGCGCCAGACGATCTGCCCGACGAGGCGCGCAAGGCCATCGCCCAGGGCAAGGGCTTCGAGGGACATGCCGTCCTCAACGCCCGGGATTATTATCTGCATGTTCAGCCGCTGCGCTTCGGCAAGTCGGATGCGTCCTGGTCCCTGCTGGTGGCCGTGCCCACGGAAACGGTGATGGCCGAGGCCAGCCGTCTGAGTACGGTTTCGTTGCTGGTGGGGCTGGTGGGCATCGTGCTGGTTTCCCTGGTGGCCTGGGCCGTCGGGCGCGGCATCGCCCGCCCGGTGAAGGGCATGACCTCGGCCATGGCCGTGCTGGCCGGCGGTGATCTGTCGGTGGGCATTCCCGCCATGGAACAGGATGACGAGGTCGGTGAGATGGCCCGCGCGGTCGACGTCTTCAAGCGCAACATGCTGCGTGCCCGGGAATTGGACGCGCAGCAGCGCCGCGAATGGGCCGAACGCGAAGCCCGCGCCGAACGTCTGGCGGCTTTGCAGCTTGAGTTCGAGAGCAGGGGCGGTTCGTTGATCGAATCCCTGGCAGGGGCCGCCGCCGAGTTGGAAACCACCGCTCGCAATCTGACGGCGATCGCCGAGCAGACGACCCGCCAGTCGGTCTCGGTCGCGGCCTGCGCCGAGCAATCCACCACCAACGTACAGACGGTGGCGGCGGCAACCGAAGAATTGACGGCGTCCATCGGCGAAATTCGCCAGCAGGTGGCCGAATCCGCCCGTATCGCCGAGGTGGCGGTGGCCGACGCCAACCGCACCGACGCCACGGTGGAGGCCCTGGCCGTCAGCGCCGACCGCATCGGCGACGTGGTCAACCTGATCCAGGACATCGCCAGCCAGACCAATCTTCTGGCCCTGAACGCCACCATCGAGGCGGCACGGGCCGGCGAGGCCGGGAAAGGCTTTTCGGTGGTGGCCAACGAGGTCAAGCATCTGGCCAACCAGACCGCCAGAGCCACCGAGGAAATCGTCGGGCAAATCGATGAAATCCGGGGAATTGCCGGGCAGTCGGTGGAATCCATCCAGGCCATCGGCCATACCATCGAGCATCTGAGCGAGATCGCCGCGGTTATCGCCTCGGCGGTGGTGCAGCAGGGCGGGGCCACCAGCGAGATCGCCGCCAACATCCATCAGGCCGCCAGCGGCACCCGCGAAACCGCGGACCGCATGGCCGAGATTCAGCAAGGCGCCGGCCACGCCGGTTCGGCCGCCGGCGACGTTCTTTCGGCGGCGGCCCGGGTGGCCCGGCAGTCGGAGGAATTGAACCGCCAGATGCGGGCGTTCCTCGACGGGGTCAAAGCCGCTTAAAGGGTGGCGAAGCGCATGCGGATGGGGTAAGCCTGTGCGCTTATCCCATCCGCTTCACACCCGGAGATCATGATCAGCATTTCCCGCCGCATCGCTTCCGAGCTTTCCGTCGCCGACGGTCAGGTCGAGGCCGCCATCCGCCTGTTGGACGAGGGCAACACCGTTCCCTTCATCTCCCGTTACCGCAAGGAGGCCACAGGGGGCCTGGACGATACCCAGTTGCGTCTGCTGGAAGAACGCTTGGGTTATCTGCGCGAGTTGGAAGACCGCCGCGCCGCCATCCTGAAATCCATCGACGAGCAGGGCAAGCTGACCGACGCCTTGGCCGCCGAAATCGCCGGAGCCGACAGCAAGGCCCGCCTGGAAGATCTTTATCTGCCCTATAAGCAGAAGCGCCGGACGAAGGCCCAGATCGCCAAGGAAGCCGGGCTGGAACCGCTGGCCGACGCCTTGTTGGCCGACTCCACTCTGACGCCCGACGCCGAGGCCGCCAAGTATGTGGACGAGTCCAAGGGCGTGGCCGACGTCAAGGCCGCCCTCGACGGCGCCCGCCAGATTTTGGTGGAGCGCATGGCCGAAGACGCCGACCTTCTGGGCGGTTTGCGCGAGCATTTGTGGGAAACCGGCGTCGTCGTCTCGCGTATGGCCGAGGGCATGGCGGAAACCGGCGCCAAGTTCTCGGATTATTTCGAATACCGCGAACCGATCAAAGCCATTCCCTCGCATCGCGCCCTGGCCTTGTTCCGTGGCCGCAACGAAAATGTACTTCTTCTGAAGTTGCAGCCAGCCGACGAGGAAGAGGGATCGCGTCTGGCCGGGGAATGCGAACGCCGCATTGCCGCCCGTTTCCGCATTCAGGACCGCAGCCGTCCGGCCGACGTCTGGCTGTCGGAGACGGTACGCTGGGCGTGGCGGGTGAAGATTCATCTGCATCTGGAAATCGAGCTGACGAACCGTCTGCGCGAAGCCGCCGAGACGGAGGCGATTCATGTGTTCGCCCGCAATCTGCAAAGCTTGCTGCTGGCCGCTCCGGCGGGCATGCGCACCACCATCGGCCTTGATCCCGGCATCCGCACCGGCGTCAAGCTGGCGGTTATCGACGGCACCGGCAAGGTGGTTCATACCGGCGTGATCTATCCCCATGCTCCGCGCAACGACTGGGACGGATCTTTGCGTGAGCTGGCCTCGCTGGCCCGGCGCTTCAAAGCCGAACTGATCGCCATCGGCAACGGCACCGCCTCCCGCGAAACCGACAAGCTGGCCGCCGATCTGATGAAGGCGCACCCGGAATTGGGCCTGTCCAAGGTGGTGGTGTCGGAGGCCGGGGCCTCGGTTTATTCCGCCTCCGAAATCGCCGCCCAGGAATTCCCGACTTTGGACGTCACCGTGCGCGGCGCCATCTCCATCGCCCGGCGCCTGCAAGATCCGCTGGCCGAATTGGTGAAGATCGACCCCAAGGCCATCGGTGTCGGCCAATATCAGCATGACGTCGACCAGTCGCAGCTGGGCCGCAGCCTGGATGCCGTGGTGGAGGACTGCGTGAACGGCGTCGGCGTCGACGTCAACACCGCTTCCGCCGCTTTGCTGGCCCGCGTCGCCGGTCTGGGGCCGGTGCTGGCGCGCAACATCGTGGCTTTCCGCGACGCTAACGGTCCGTTCCCCTCGCGCCTCGATCTACGCAATGTCGAACGTCTCGGCCCCAAGGCCTTCGAACAGGCGGCGGGCTTCCTGCGGGTGGTCGGCGGCAGTAATCCGCTGGACGGCTCGGCCGTGCATCCTGAAGCCTATCCGGTGGTCGAGCGCATCGCCGCCCGAACCGGGCGTCCGCTGAAGGAGTTGATCGGTGAAGGCTCGTTCCTGCGCTCCCTCGATCCCAAGGACTACACCGACGAGCGCTTCGGCGTGCCGACCGTCACCGATATCATTGCCGAACTGGAAAAACCCGGCCGCGACCCGCGTGGCGAGTTCAAGACGGCGGTGTTCAAGGAAGGCGTTGAGGAACTGAAAGACCTCAAGCCGGGCATGATCCTCGAAGGCTCGGTCACCAACGTCACCAATTTCGGCGCCTTCGTCGATATCGGCGTCCATCAGGACGGTCTGGTGCACATCTCGGTTCTGAGCGACAAATTCGTCAAGGACCCGCACACGGTGGTCAAGGCTGGCGACGTGGTCAAGGTCAAGGTCATCGAAGTGGATCTGCCGCGTAAGCGCATCGCCTTGTCCATGCGCATGGACGAGCCTGCCGGCAAGGTGGTTTCCCGAGGAGAGGCCCGAGGAGAGGCCCGAGGAGACGCTCGGGGCGATCGCCGCAATGACCGCGCTTCAGTGAACGGGCCGGGGCAGAATCGTCCGCAGCAGCGGTCGGTGTCTGGGCAATCCCAGCCGCAGTCCTCGGGGAATGCTTTCGGCGGCGCGCTGGCCGACGCTTTCGCCCGCGCCAAGAAAAAGTAGGGAGCCAGGGCCATGCGGCGGGAATGGTGGAGGAACACGGCGGCGGCGGCGATGCTGGCCGCCGGACTGGCTCTTTCCGCATCCGCCGCGGAAGCCTCGGGCAGCCCTGATCTGAACGTCGCTTTCATCGGCAGTCTGAGCGGTCCCGACGCTATCAAGGCTCAGGACGCCCTGGACGGCTTTAAATTGGGCGTCAAACATCTGGGCGGACGGCTTGGCGGGGTCGAATTCGATCTGGTCTCGTTCGACGACCGCCACAGCGTCGACACCGCCCGCAATCTGATGGAAAAGGTGCAACGGGACTTGCGCCCGCAGTTTACTTTGGTGTCCAGCGACGCCAAGACGCTGTCGGTGCTGGGCGGGATGGCGGATGCTTCGCATACCTTCATGATCGCGTTGGACGCCCCGGCGACCGCCATGGCGGGAAAAGAGTGCCGTCCCTACGTCTTTTCCCTGGCGGCTCTGAGCGATACGGTGCACGAGCAGGCTGGGCTGTATATGGCCGGCCAGGGATATCGCCGGGTGTTGCTGGCCATGCCGTCGACGCCGACGGCCCAGGCCGCCGCTGATGCGTTCCGGCGCGGATTCAAGGCGGAGGTGCTGACGATGCAAAGCCGCCGGGGCGAAATGAACTTCGCTCAGGAACTGCGCCGCATCGCCGATGCCAAGCCGGATGCGGTTTATCTGCTGGAAACCGGCGGCATGGGAGTTAATTTCGTCCGCCAGTTCGACGAAGAGGGACTGAAAGGGGAGGTTCCCTTGTTCGGTCCGATCGTGAGCTTCGATCAGGCGGCGCTGGCGGCGGCGGCGCCAGCGTCCCTGGACCTGTTCAGCGTCGGCCCATGGAGCGAAGATTCCGACAGTCCGGCCAACCGCCGCATGATGAGCGATTTCGAGGGCGAATACGGCCGTCCGGCGTCGTATCACGCCGCCATGGGCTACGACGCCGCCATGCTGATCGACGCCGCCATGCGCGGGGCTGATAAAAAATTCAACAACGACGAGATGGTTCGCACGGCCATCCGCCGATCGGATTTCGCCAGCACCCGGCCTGGGTTTCGCTTCGACACCAACCAGTTTCCCATCCAAAGCTATCTGCTGCGTTCGGCGCAGCGTGATGCCCGCGGGCATGTGGTGAACGAGCAGCGTGGCACCTTGCAGCGCGACGTCCGTGACGGCCATGCCTCGGAATGCCCCATGCGCTGGGTGGCCGAGCAGCCGCCGGCTGCTCCGGCCAAGCCTTAAGGGCCTCACTCCATATGGGCGGCGCCGCCCAGGGATTTGTAGAACGCGCCGTTGGCCCGCACGGCGTCGGGCGGCAGGTCCTGACGGTTCAGCCGTTCGGCCCCGGCCATGTCGCCGGTCAGGGCGCGGACCAGGGCCAGATTCTGGCGAACCTGGGCGTTGGCCTTGGGCTGGTCGGCGGCCCGCTCAAGAGTCGAGCGGGCTTGCAGCAACAGACCGGATTGCGCCTGGGATAGCCCCAGATTGTTCAGGATCACCGGATTGTCAGGCGACAGTTCCAGGGCTTTGCTATAGGCCTGCTGGGCCTCGGCGTAGCGGCCCTGATAGTCTTGGGCCACCCCCAGGGCGGACAGCACCTGCCAATCGCGGGGGGCCAGGGTGGCGGCCTCGGTCAAAGTGCGCACGGCCAGCCCCAGCCGATCGCCGGCCAGATAACATTTGCCCAGTTCGGTCAGCAGCACCGGATCGCGTCCCTTCTTATCCAGCAAACGGTTCAAAAGGTCGGTGGCCGGTTGGATCTGTCCCGAATAACGTAGGCTGCGGGCCAGATGCAAGGCCGTGTCGGCGTCTTCGGGATGGCGCTCTTGCAAGGCTTTCCAATTGACGGCGGCGGTTTGATAGTCGCCGCTGGCTTCCGAGGCTTCGGCGGCGGCGCGGCTGGAGGCGTCCACCGCCTGGGCCGTGGGCGAGACGCCGCCGCTTCCGTTGTTGCCCGAAGGCGACGCGCAGGCGCCCAGGGTCAGAAACAGGATCGGCAGAAACTGGCGGCAGGGACGCATGTGGGAACTTTCTTGGCGAAGCCGTTGTGAGGGCTGGTCAGCATAAGGTAGATTCCATTCCGATGCCATAAAGGCAGGGAGGTTTTATGATGCGCTTTTCATCGGTTCTGTTGGCGGCTCTGGTCCTGGCGGCGCCGCCCGTTTGGGCCGGAGACCAGGGGGCATTGACCCTGACGGTGGACAAGGCGCAAATTCTGCATCTGGCGGCTCCGGCCCAGCGGGTGATCGTGGCCAATCCGGCCATCGCCGACGTCACGGTGGAAAAGCCCACCTTGATCACCCTGTTCGGCAAGGCGTCGGGTGAAACCAGCCTGACCGTGCTGGGGGCCGACGATCAGGAAATCCTCAGCCGTTCCATCGTCGTCACGGGGGCGGGCGATCATACGGTGACGGTGCACGCTCCCAGCGGGCAGGGGCAGGTCAGCCGAGAATATGTTTGCGTCGGCGAACGTTGCAGCAAGGTGGGCGGCGACTCTTCGCCTAGCGGCGCCTCTTCGTCCGGTGGGGCTTCGGCGGCCGGCGGCGGGTCTACTCCGCCCCGTTGAATTCAGCCACCGGCGTGAGCGGGCGGTTTTCCAGCAGTTCGCGGGGATGGGCGTCGGTGACCGGGAAATCACACATGGACAGGGCGAGTCGCGGCGCCAACGGCTCTTCTCCCGTGCTTTCGGCGTAGGGAAGATCCAGGCCGTGAAGGGCGCCGGCCACCCGCATGGCCACGGTGTGGGCCTGCAGCGAGGTGGTGTTGGTCAACAGCATGCAGAACCGGCCCTCGGCCAGACGCGCCACGAAGTCGCTGCTGCGGTGCAGGGTGACCAGACGGCGGGCGATTTCCAATTCGGTGCCGTAGGCGGCTTGAAAGCCGTAACGGTGATAGATGTCGCCCCGGTTCATCCATTCGGTGAACAGTAGCACTCCGGCCCCGCCGGCCCGCTGGAACTGGGCATAGAGAATGCCGTAAAAGCGGTCGAAGGCCTCGCGGCTGACCATGCCGGGCGGCAGATCCTGGCCGGTTCCCTGAAAAAGCGCCTCGTCCTGAATCAGCAGGCGCGCGGCCTGTTCGACCCGGGCCTGCAATTCGCCAGGGTGCAGCGGTTTGACGGCATAGCTGTCGGCCTCGGCTTCCAGCGCCGCCAGGGTGCCGCGCCGTCCTTCCGTTGAACCGTAAGCCAGCACATAGACGGGATGTGCCTTGGCTAGGCTGCGGGCCAAAAGGCACAGCCGGGCTCCGGCGCCGTCGGACATGTCCATATCGACGACCGCCAGCCGCGGCGGATCGTTCTCCAGCAGATCCGAGGCGGCCGTTTCGTCGTCGGCGGTCAGAACGCGATGTCCCCAGCCTTCCAGCTTGACCTTGGCGGCGGCCTGGAACAGGCGATCGGACGAAACCAGCAGGACGGTCAGGCTGTTTACGCTCTGATGAGACATGCCGAAATATTCCTAAGCATACTATGGTCTTAATGCCGCTAAGGAAAACTTGCAATCAGGAAGTGCTATTTCTGGTGGCGCCAATGATGATGGTGGTGCTCCAGCGGACCGGGGAACGCCTGTTCGGCCTTGTCCTCGAAAGCTCTTTGGTGGTGGGCGATGTAGCGGAAGGAAATCACCAGCCCGGCCAATCCGGCCAGTAATCCGGCAATGCCGACGGGGCCGGTGATGCGGGTGATCTGCTGGCCCAGCAAATAGGCGCCGCCGCCGTAAATTCCCGCCCACAGGATGCCGCCGGCGACGTTGCAGGCCAGGAAATGGGGCCACGCCATGCGGTTGATGCCGGCCAGCAGGGCGGCCAGCACGCGCAGCACCGCCACCATGCGGCCGAAAAAGACCACCTTGCCGCCATGGCGCATGAACAGGTATTGCCCCATCTTCAACTGGCGTTCGCGGATGCCGATCTTGGCGCCGTGGCGCAGCAGCAGGTGAAAGCCGAATTCCCGTCCGACCCAATAGCCCAGATTGTCGCCCAGCACCGCTCCGGCGGCGGCGGCGGCCAGCACCAGACTGATGTCGAGCTGATGGGTGGCCGCGGCCAGCAGGGCGGCGGTGATCAGGGTGATTTCGCCGGGAAGAGGGAGGCCCGAGCTTTCCAGCCCCACCACCAGGAAGACGGCCCAATAACCGTAATCGGCAATGATCCGCGCAATCAATTCTCGTGGAAGGAAGTCAGGCAGAAATTCCAATTAAGTCAGACCCCAGAGCTGCAGTTGTGCTAGATTTCGTCCGTCGGCTCCCAAGGTCAAGCACCAATCCCCAACGTCTGTTGGCGTATTGGAAAAAGTTAACGCTGGGGGATTGCGTCACGGCGATATTGCTCATATCATCACCATTGTGAGCGAGCCATATTTTAACATAGTCCGCTTGGTAGAGCGTCTACACCGTCATTTTCTTGACGTGCTCCGCACCGAGCTTCGCCGCATGGATGTTGAGGATATCAACGCCGTGCAAGCCCTTCTATTGTACAACATCGGTGAAGCCGAAGTGGTGATACGCGATCTTAAGGACCGCGGCTATTATCACGGCTCGAACGTGTCGTACAACATCAAGAAGCTGACCGAGTTCGAATACCTGATGCAGGAGCGTTGCGCTCATGATCGGCGTTCGATCCGGCTGAAGCTGACCGACAAGGGTATGCGCCTGTGCAATGGTATCCGTTCGCTGCAAAATAATCTGGCCGCCAAGGTCGGCGTTTCCCCGGACGTCTTGAAGTCGCTGGATGCCGCCAGCCAGGCTCTGTTGCAGGTCGAACGCACTTGGACGGATTTTATCCGTTACGGGCACGAGTAAGCGCTTCCAGGGTTTATTGAGGTGGTAAGGCTCCGAATTTTATTCGGGGCCTTATTTTTTGACCCAATGTAAAAGAAATTAAATGATTTCTTGAAAAATAAGGATGATTGATTGTCATCCTTTTTATGTTGCGGTGCCGCATCCGTGGGCATGTACTGATTTTGCATATAAATTATACGCCGGTATTCTTGCGGGGAAGGCCGGGACGTGGAATAGTTTTTTCCAGTGGCGGCTGTCCTGCCGTTTGCACGGTGCGAGTCTCAGGCTGCCGCTTCACCCGTTTCTGGGAGGCATTCCATCCATGCTCCGTAAAACTCTGATCGCCTGTGCCGCCTTGGTCGGCATGGCTCTTTCCGCGTCTCCGTCCGTGGCTGCGGACAAGGAGCTGTTGATCGGCACCGATACGTCGTTCATGCCTTTCGAATTTCAAAAGGACGGCGTCTATGTCGGCTTCGATGTCGATTTGTGGGACGCTGCCGCCAAAATCATGGGTGTGAAGTACAAGCTCCAGCCCATGGATTTCAACGGCCTGATTCCGGCGTTGCAGACGCATAATCTCGATGGCGCCTTTGCCGGCATCACCATCAAGGACGAACGCAAGAAGGTCGTGGATTTCTCGGCCCCCTATTACGAAAGCGGCCTGGCGGTTCTGGTGAAGAGCGACAGCAAGCTGGCCTCTTCCAAGGATATTGACGGCAAGAAGATCGCCACCAAGCAGGCCACCAGCTCGGTCGATTATCTGAAGGCCAACGTCAAGGGCGCCGAAGTCAGCAGTTTTCCCAACATCGACAACGCCTTCCTGGAGCTGCAGGCCGGGCGCGTCGACGCCGTGGTGTTCGACACTCCGGTGGTTGCCTACTATGCCGCCTCGGCCGGAAAGGGCAGCACCAAGGTTCTGGCTCCGCCCTTGATCTCGGGCGAGTTCTACGGCTTCGCCTTCCCCAAGGGCAGCGATCTGACCGCCAAGTTCGACGCCGCCCTGAAGACCATGAAGGACAACGGCCAATACAAGGCCATTTACGAAAAGTGGTTCGGCAAGGCTCCGTAATCAGTCCTGCGCAGCGCCGCTCCGAAGTGATTTTCGGGGCGGCGTTTCCATCTTGAGGGAGATGCTGACGTGGATTTCGAATGGTCCGTCATCTGGGAGTCGCTGCCCAACCTGCTGCTGGGCGCCAAGCTGACCATCGTTATCGCCGCAGTCGGTCTTGCCGGCGGACTGGCGCTGGGTGGCCTCACCGGCATGGCGCGAACCTATGGTCCCTGGTTTCTTGACGGGATCGCCCGCGGCTACATTCTGCTGATCCGCGGCACGCCGCTGGTGGTGCAGGTGATGTTCATCTACTTCGCCCTACCGATCCTGGCGGGGGTGCGCATCGACGGCCTGACGGCGGCGATTTTGAGCATCGTCATCAATTCCGGCGCCTACGTGGCGGAAATCGTGCGCGGCGCCTTGCTGTCGATTCCCAAGGGGCTCAAGGAAGCCGGCTTGGCCATGGGGCTGCCGTTCCGCAAGGTGCTGTTTTATATCATCGGCCCGCTGGCCTTCCGCCGCATGATCCCGGCTTTGGGCAATCAGTGCATCACCAGTCTGAAGGATACCTCGCTGTTCATCGTCATCGGCGTCGGCGAGCTGACCCGCCAGGGACAGGAGGTCATGGCCTCCAACTACCGCGCGGTGGAAATCTGGACGGCGGTGGCCGTGATTTATCTGATCATCCTGAGCGCCATGGCGTTCGGTCTGAAACTCATCGAAAAGCGGATGCCCATCCTATGAGCATGGTCGAATTCAGACAGGTGGTGAAAAGCTTCGGGCCGCTGACCGTCCTCGACAAGGTGGACCTGAGCATCGACAAGGGCGAGGTGGTGGTGATCATCGGGCCTTCGGGGTCGGGAAAATCCACCTTGCTTCGCTGCATCAACGCCTTGGAGAATATTCAGGACGGCGACATCGTCGTCGACGGTCGCAGCGTGCGCGGCGGCAAAGCGGAAATCCACCAGATCCGCCTGGAAGCCGGCATGGTGTTCCAGCAATTCAATCTGTTTCCCCAGATGACGGCGCTGGAAAACGTCATGTTCGGGCCGATTCATTCGCGCGGCCTGGGCAAGGCCGAGGCCCGGGATCTGGCGCAAAGCCTGTTGGCCAAGGTGGGGCTGAAGGACAAGGGCGGGCATGCCCCGTCCGAGCTTTCCGGCGGACAGCAGCAGCGCGTGGCCATCGCCAGAGCTTTGGCCATCAAGCCGGCTCTGATGCTGTTCGACGAGCCGACGTCGGCCTTGGACCCGGAACTGCGCCACGAGGTGTTGAAGGTCATGCAGGATCTGGCCGCCGAAAACATGACCATGGTCGTCGTCACCCATGAAATCGAGTTCGCCCGCAAAGTCGGGTCGCGGCTGATCTTCATGGAGGGGGGTAAAATCGTGCACGACGGCAATCCCGTCGAATTGCTGGGCAATCCCCCCAGCAGCCGCTTACGGGATTTTCTTCAGCACGTTCACTGAAGGCGGAAAGCGCAAGGACAAAGGGAGGCGTTCAGCCTCCCTTTTCATGTCACGGCGAAGCGGTCGCGTTCAGAACAGACCGGCCAGGGGGCAGCCGCAGACCGGGCAGGTTAGTTGGGCGATGACGGCCTTCTTGTCGGCTTCGGAGACGTTGGCGCCCAAGGTTTTTTCCACCTCCTGCACCAACTGCTCGTGGCTGGCGGTGGCGCCGCAGGCGTTGGCGTGCAGGGCCAATACCCGTGCGGTGGGGGATTCCTCTGAAAAAGCCAGGGCGCGGCTGGACGTCGCTCCCAGGATCAGGCCGCTTCCGGCCAGAGATGTCATCAGACGACGGCGCGACAGACTGTTCATTCAGAAATATCCTCAGTTCTCGGCCGGAATCCAAGGGATCGGCACCACGTCGATTCCCTCGTCCCGCAAGGACTCCCGCTCGTCGGCGGAAGCTTGGCCGTAAATGGGCTTTTCCTCGGTTTCGCCATAATGCATGCGGCGGGCTTCCTCGGGGAAACGTTCGCCCACATCGGTGGCGCTGCTTTCGATTTGCTGGCGCAGGCTGATCAGGGCCTGACGCAGATCGGCCATTTCCTGGGACGGGCGTTCGCCGGCCCGCTTGCTGGACACGACGCTGGGGGCCATGGGCGCCTTGCGCACTTCCGCCATGCCGCAGGACGGACAGGATATTTCTCCCGCCTCACTTTGGGCATCGTAGGTGGCGCCATCGCGGAACCAACCTTCGAATTCATGGTCCCGGGCGCAGATCAGATTGTATTTGATCATCGTCGGCGTTTTTCTGCTAAATCCGGCTTCATTATGCCCCGCGTCATTATGCCGCAAGGCCGGTTTTCTTTCCACTAAAGCCCGTCAGCCTCTTCATAGGCGCGGTCATGGACCAGCGACGGCACCTTGCGCCGGGCATCGTCCACTTCATCGGTGTCGATCTCGGCGATGATGAAGCCGGGCTGTTCGCCGCCGTCGGCCAGCACCTGCCCCCAGGGCGAGATGATCAGGGCGTGGCCGAAAGTCTCGCGGCCGCCCACATGAGTGCCGCACTGAGCAGGGGCGAAGACGAAACAGCCGGTCTCGATGGCCCGGGCCCGCAGCAGCACATGCCAATGGGCTTTGCCGGTGGTGCGGGTAAAAGCGGCGGGCACGGCCAGGAAATCCGCCCCGGCCTTGGCCAGCCCGCGGAACAGGTGCGGAAAGCGCAAATCGTAGCAGATGGACAGGCCCAGTTTGCCCCAGGGCAGCCCGACGGTCACGGCCTGGGTGCCGGGCTCGAAGGTGGCGGATTCGCGATAGGCTTCGCCGCCGCCCAAATCCACGTCGAACATGTGAATCTTGTCGTAACGGCCGACGATGTCGCCGCGCGGATCCAGCATGATGGTGCGATTGGCGACACGGCCGTTTTCCAGCAGAACCGCCAGGGAACCACAATGCAGCCACAGGCCGGTTTCGCGAGCCAGCTCCTGGAACGCGGCAAGGGCTTTGTGTTCGCTTTCCGGCTGGGCCTTGGCGACGATGTTCCTAGTGCCCCATTCCATCATGCTGACGTTTTCAGGCATCAGCACCAGACGGGCGCCGGCGGCGCGGGCGTCGCAGGCCAGGGCGGCGGCGGCCTGGATGTTGACATCCATGTCGTTGCCAGCGTTGACCTGGATGCAGGCGGTCTTGAACTTGTTGAACGCCAAGGGATTCGCGGCGGCGCTCACGGTCAGGCGCTCAACAGGGGATCCAGACCCCCGGCCTTGTCCAGGGCGTAAAGATCGTCGCAGCCGCCGACATGCTTGCCGTCGATGAAAATCTGGGGAACCGTGCGCTTGCCGCCGGCCCGCTGCACCATGCCGTCGCGCACGACGTCGTCGGCCGCCACATCGATCTCGGTCCAGCTCACGCCCTTTTTCTTGAAGAGGGCCTTGGCCTTGACGCAATAGGGGCAGACGGGGGTGGTGTAGATTTCGATCTGGGCCATTGTAACGGCGACTCCGAGAAAATGTTCGCAACAAGATATAGGTGCCGGGCCGCTTTTGGCTAGTCCCTGCTATTGGGCCAACACCACGCGGGCCAGGGTCAGGACGTCGATCCGCACGGCTCCGGCGGCACTCAGAACCTTGCCGCATTCCGACAAGGTGGCGCCGCTGGTCAGGACGTCGTCGATCAGCAGCACGTTCTTTCCCGCCACGGCGTTTGCTTTCTTGACGGCGAAGGCGCCGCGTAGGTTCCGGCTGCGGCTGCGCCGTCCCATCGTACCCTGAGGCTTGGTGTTGCGGATGCGCGCCAAGGCGTCGATCCGGCAGGGCTTTCCCGACAGCTTCGCCAATTCCTGTCCCAGCAGGGCGGCCTGATTGTAGCGGCGCTTCAGCAGGCGCAGGGGGTGCAGCGGCACCGGCAGAATGACGTCGGCTTCGGCCAGCAACTCGGCTCCGGCGCGGGCCATCCAGCGGGCGAAGGTCTTGGCTCCGCCGGTGCGGTCGGCATGCTTGAAGCGCAGGATCAAGGCCCGGCTGGCGTCGTCGTAACGGAACACGGAGCGGGCGCGGTGAAAGCGGGGATGCTTTTCGATGCAGGCCACGCACAGGGTGTCTGGCCCCAGGTCGATATCGAAGGGCGTGCCGCAGCAGGCGCAGAGCGGCGCGGTGATGAAATTGACGGCTTCCCAGCAGGATGGGCACAAAGCGCCCGGCGTATCGACGATGCCGCCGCATTTCAGACAGCGCGGGGGGATCAGCACGTCCAGCAGACGCCGTCCGGCATAGACGATGATTTTCGATAGCGCTGCCATGATTCGAGGCTAGGCCGAAGCGTTCTTCATCACAAGATGGCTTGCACATCCGGGTGGCCTCTGTCTATCCTCCGGCCTCATTTTCACGTTATGAGGTTTCAAGGCCATGGCCGACGGTTCCAGCGAAGCCATTGGCGGCATTGCCGCCGAAGCCCTGCAGCAGTATGTGGACCGCATCGAGAAGCTCGAAGAGGAAAAGAAAGCCCTCGCCGAGGATATCAAGCAGGTCTATTCGGAAGCCAAATCCACCGGCTTCGACACCAAGATCCTGCGCAAGATCATTTCTTTGCGCAAGGTCGAGGATCATGAGCGCAAGGAGCAGGAAGAACTGCTCGATCTTTATAAGCGCGCCATCGGAATGGAATAAGGCGGAACCGGCGGGGCCGTTCCTGGGAGAGTGACATGACCTATCTGGTGACGGGCGCCGCCGGTTTCATCGGCTTTCATACCAGCCTGCGGCTGCTGGCCAGGGGCGAGAAAGTCGTCGGGTTGGATAACCTGAACGATTATTACGATCCCAAAATCAAGCTGGCCCGCCTAGAGGTTCTGAAAACCCATGCGGGTTTCACCTTCGTTCAAATCGACATCGCCGACCGCGCGGCGATGGAAGACATGATCAAGGGGCACCAGGACGTCACCCGCATCATTCATCTGGCCGCTCAGGCCGGGGTGCGCTATTCGCTGGTCAATCCCTACGCCTATACCCACGCCAACGTGGAAGGCCATCTGGTCATGCTGGAACTGGCGCGGCATCTGCCGAAGCTGGAGCATATAGCCTATGCCAGTTCGTCGTCGGTTTACGGCGGCAACGAAAAACTGCCCTTCTCGGTGGACGACCGGGTGGACAATCCCATCTCGCTCTACGCCGCCACCAAGAAGGCCAACGAGCTGATGAGCCACTGCTACAGCCATCTGTATCAGATTCCTACCACGGGCCTGCGCTTCTTCACCGTCTACGGTCCCTGGGGCCGCCCGGACATGTCGGCGTTTCTGTTCACCAAGGCGATTTTGGACGGCAAGCCGATCCACGTCTTCAACAACGGCGACATGCGCCGCGACTTCACTTTTGTCGACGACATCGTGTCCGGCATCGTCGCCGTCACCGATTCGCCGCCGTCGGGTGTCAAGCCTTACCGCGTCTACAACATCGGCAACAACCGCTCGGAAAAGCTGACCCATTTCATCGATCTGATCGAGCAGGCCTGCGGCAAGAAGGCCGAAGTCATCCTGGAGCCGATGCAGCCGGGCGACGTGAAGGAAACCTACGCCGACATCGAGGCCATCCAGCGCGATCACGGCTACCGGCCCACCACCAGCATCGACGTCGGCATCCCGAAGTTCGTCGAGTGGTACCGCGGCTTCTTTAAGGTTTAAGGTTCTCCTTTCTCTCCCATAAGGGTTTGGTCATACTGTGACCAAATGACGAGCGGCGCGGCCATGTACCGCGCCGTCCCCTGAACGCAGGGGCACTGGGAGAGTTTCCGGAGATGAACCGACGGCTGGCACCGTTCCTGCTGCTATGCCTGGCTTTTGCCGCCTATGCGGGGGCACTGGCCGGAGCGGCCTTTCTGTTGCCCCTGGACGCTCAGGGAAACTCCCGCGCTCCGTTGCTGACCTTCGCCGTTCTGGCGGTCGGGCTGGCCGGCGGGCTGGGGCTGGTGTCCTGGAAAATCGTCGATCTGATCGTGCTGCGGGCGGCCCGCAAGCTGGCGGTGGAGCTGCGCGCCATTTCCCACGGCGAGGTTCGGGATTCCTTCGACCTGTCGCGTTATTCGGTGCTGCCCGTATTGCCCGAGGCGGCCAATGAGATGGCTCGGAAGCTGGGCGTCGCCCGCCGCCAGGTCAACGAGGCGGTCGCCGCGGCCACCGCCAACGCCGAAGCTCAGAAAGCCCGTCTGGCGGCCATTCTGAACGACCTTCACGAGGGCGTCGTGGTCTGCAACATGAAGCATCAGGTGGTGCTGTACAATCAGGTCGCCCTGCATCTGCTGCATGTGTCTGGCGAGATGGGGCTGGGGCGCAATCTGTTCGGGCTGGTGGCCAAGGAGCCGGTGCTGCACATCCTGGACATTCTGCTGCACCGGCCGGAAGGCGAGCTGTCGAATGCTCCCTTCGTCTCGGGCACCATTGACGGCCGTTCGCTGTTGCAGGGCCGTATGAGCCTGGTGCGGACGCAAGGAGAAATCACCGGCTATGTCATCACCTTCAACGACGTCACCGACCAGGTGGCGGCGCTGGCCAAGCGCGACACCCTGCTGCGCGAGGTTTTGGACGGCATGCGCAATCGCCTGGACCGTCTGAGCAAAAGCGCCAGCAACACTGAAACCGTGATCGCCGACTTATCCGACGCCTTGGGTAAAGCCAGCAAAAGCTATCGTTCGCTGGTTACCGGCTGGTGGCCCATGTCGGATATCCATTCCGCAGATCTGTTCGATTTCGTCATCCGGCGTTTGGAGAATTCAGGGCTGAAGGTGACCATGACCGGCTTGCCGATTTGGCTGCATGGCGATTCCCATTCGCTGGTGCTGGCGCTGGAGGCCTTGATCCGGGCCATTGCCAAGGCAGGCCCGCAGGACTTCGATCTGGCGGCCGAGCCCGAGGATGGGCACGCCTGGGTCAACATCGCCTGGGACGGCGGGCGGGTGGACGACGAAACCCTGATCGCCTGGCAGAAGGCGCCGGTGTCGGCGGCGCTGGGCGGCATGACCGTGCGCGACGTCATGGCCCATCATACCCGCGAGGATCTGGTGGAGGAGGCGCACGACGGCCGCGTCACCCTGCGCATTCCCCTGTCGTTGGGACATGAGGGGCAGGACAAAGTGACGCAGGCGGAAAAACTGCCGCCGCGTCCGGAATTTTTCGACTTCAATCTGCTGGCTCAGGGCGGCGGATTGGGCGGCGATCTGGGCGGCGTCAAATTGCGCGATCTGACCTATGTGGTGTTCGACACGGAAACCACCGGCCTCAATCCGGGGCAGGGAGATCAGATCGTCTCGATCGCCGGAGTGCGCATCGTCGGCGGGCGCATCCTGACCGGGGAAAGCTTCAACCGCATCGTCAATCCGGGGCGGGCCATTCCGCCGGAAAGCACCAAGTTCCACGGCCTGACCGACGAAATGGTGGCCGACAAGCCCCCTATTGCCGTTGTTTTGCCACAGTTCAAGGCCTATGCGGCGGATGCCGTGCTGATCGCCCATAACGCCGCCTTCGATCTGAAGTTCATTCGTCTGCGCGAGCGGGAGTGCGGCGTCAGCTTCGACAATCCCGTCTTGGACACCATGCTGTTGTCGTCTTATGTCGACGGTAGCGCCGAAGGCCAGTCGCTGGATGATATCGCCGAACGCTACGGCGTCACCGTCACCGATCGCCATACGGCCTTGGGCGATTCCCTGGTGACGGCGGCGGTGCTGCTGCGGCTGATCGAGGCGTTGGAGGCTCGCGGCATTCATACCCTGGATGAGGCCCTGACCACGCTGAACATGACCATGGAACTGCACAATCGCTCCCTGGCCTTCGGATAACGCTCTTTTCCCGGGCGCCGCGGCGTGCCATATAACCGGCATGAACGATCTCACCGTCTTCGACCGCGCCCAGGTGCGGCGTCAGCGCGACCGGGCGTCGGCCCGGCTCGCCGAGCATGATTTCCTGCTGCGGGAAGTGGCTGAACGGGTGTCGGACCGCCTTCTCGACATGGCCCGAACCTTTCCCGTCGCCCTGGATCTGGGATGCCATCACGGCGAATTGTCCGAGCTTCTGGAAAGCCGGGGCGGTATCGAAACCCTGGTGCGTTGCGATCTGTCGCTGGCCATGGCGGCGCAGGCCGGCGGTCTCAGTCTTGCCGCTGACGAGGAAGCGCTGCCTTTCGCGCCCGAAAGCTTCGATCTGATCATCAGCAATCTGTCGCTGCATTGGGTCAACGATTTGCCTGGGGCGCTGCTGCAAATCCGTCATGCGCTGAAGGAAGACGGCCTGTTCGTCGGGGCCATGCTGGGCGGGGAAACCCTGTGGGAGCTGCGCCAGTGCCTGATGGAGGCCGAGCTGGCGGAAGAAGGCGGGACCGGCCCGCGCGTTTCGCCTTTCGCCGACCTGCGCGACCTGGGCGGCTTGCTGCAGCGGGCGGGATTCTCCCTGCCGGTCGTGGATCTGGACAGCATCACCGTCACCTATGGCGACGTCATGCGCCTGTTCGCGGATCTGCGCGGCATGGGCGAGGGTAACGCCGTCAACGCCCGTCGCCGCCATCCCACGCGCCGTTCGACCCTGTTCCGGGCCATGGCACTGTACGAGGAACGTTTCCGCGACGGGGACGGACGGTTGCCCGCCACTTTCCAGATCATGACCATGACCGCCTGGCGGCCGCATGCGTCCCAGCAGAAACCGCTGACGCCGGGCACGGGCCGGGTCAATCTGGCCGAAGCGCTGAATGGCGGCGAAGTGCCGGAACCGGGTCTTGATCCATGAAACTTCCCGGTCCTTTGACCCATGCCCGTCTGATCAAGCGCTACAAGCGGTTCCTGGCCGACGTGGTATTGGACGACGGGACGGAAACCACCGCCCATGTGGCGAATTCCGGAGCCATGCTGGGGCTGTCCGATCCCGGTATCGACGTCTGGCTGTCTTATTCCGACAAACCGACCCGCAAGCTGGCCTGGAGCTGGGAGTTGGCTCACGTGGACGGCGGGTTGGTGGGCATCAATACCGGCCATCCCAATGCCATCGCCGCCGAGGCCATCCGCCTGGGGCAGATCCCCGAACTGATCGGTTACGCCGGTTTGCGCCGTGAAGTGGCCTATGGCAAGAATTCCCGCATCGACATCCTTTTAGAGGACGAAAGCCGTCCCAAATGCTATGTCGAGATCAAGAACGTGCATCTGAAGCGCGGCGACGCCGCCGCTTTTCCCGATGCGGTGACGGCGCGGGGCGCCAAGCATCTGGCGGAACTGTCCGACATGGTGGCCCAAGGTCATCGGGCGGTGATGCTGTTCCTGGTGCAACGCTCCGATTGCCGTTACTTTATTCCCGCCGCCGATATCGACCCCGCCTATGCCCAGGCATTGCACCGGGCGGTGGCCGCGGGGGTGGAAGTGTTGTGTTACGCCTGCCGTCTGAGCCTTGAGGAGATCACGGTCGCCGACCCGCTCCCCTTACGGCTGGGCGCCGATGACTGGACTGGATGAGAGTACGATGAGCAATCACGAAGGCAACCGCATCACCCTGCACGGCCCCGAGGAATTCGCGGCTATGCGTAAGGCTGGGCGCATGGCGGCCGAGTGCCTGGATTTCATCACCCCTTACGTCCAGCCGGGCGTGACCACGGGCGAGTTGGATCGGCTGTGCGCCGAATTCGTCGCCGAGCGGGGCGCCATTTCGGCGCCACTGAACTATCGGGGTTACCCCAAATCCATTTGCACGTCGGTGAACCATGTCGTCTGCCACGGCATTCCCGGCGACAAGACGCTGGAAGAGGGCGATATCGTCAATATCGACGTCACGCCCATCGTTGAGGGCTGGTATGGCGACAGCAGCCGCATGTTCTATGTCGGCAAGGTCGGGGTGAAGGCGCGCAAGCTGTGCGAAGTGACCTACGAATCCTTGATGCGCGGCATCAAGGTGGTCAAACCCGGGGCGACGCTGGGCGATATCGGTCACGCCATCCAATCCTATGTCGAATCGCATCGATTTTCGGTGGTGCGCGATTTCTGCGGTCACGGCGTCGGCCGCGTATTCCACGAAGCTCCGAACGTCATGCATTACGGCAAGCCCGGCCAGGGGCTGGCGCTGAGGGAAGGTATGATTTTCACCATCGAGCCGATGGTCAATGCCGGGCGTTATGAAACCAAGATCCTGTCGGACGGCTGGACGGCGGTCACCAAGGACAAGAGCTTGTCGGCTCAGTTCGAGCATACGATCGGCGTTACCGCCGACGGCTGCGAAATTTTCACCCTGTCTCCCGCCGGCCTGGATTTCCCGAACCGCGAGGCGTAATGAGCGACGCCGGGGATCAGGCCGAGCCGCATTACAAGGATCACCGCAAGCGGCTGCGCCAGCGTTTTCTGTCGGGCGGCGCAGACGCCTTGCCCGATTACGAGTTGCTGGAGCTTTTGCTCACCCTGGCGATTCCGCAAAAGGACGTGAAGCCGCTGGCCAAGGTCTTGCTAGCCCGCTTCGGCGGTTTTGCCGGCGTGCTGACGGCATCGCCCGAGGCATTGCAAGACGTGGACGGTATCAAGGAGGTCGCCGCCACCGCTCTGAAAGTGGTTCAGGCTGCGGCCCAGCGGCTGGCCCGGCAGGAAGTGATCGACCGTCCGATTCTGGCATCGTGGGAGAAGTTGCTGGACTATTGCCATATCACCATGGCGCATCGGGACGTCGAGCAATTTCACCTGCTGTTTCTGGACCGCAAGAACGTATTGATCGCCGACGAAGCGCAGCAGAAGGGAACGGTGGACCATACGCCGGTCTATCCGCGCGAGGTGATCAAACGGGCGCTGGAGCTTAACGCCACCGCCATCATCATGGTGCACAACCATCCTTCGGGCGACCCCACCCCAAGCCGCCCGGATATCGAAATGACCAAACTGGTCAGGGACGCTGCCAGGGCGGTGGGTATTACCCTGCACGATCATCTGGTGATCGGCAAAAAAGGGCATGTCAGTTTCAAGTCGATGGGGCTTTTGTAGATCGAAGGTGGTGCTTTTGTTTATGCATTGCGCATAGATTGTTAATGGTTTCTATCGAAAACTAACGAAGTTGAGTATCGTTTAATCACCTCTTCCGTGTGCTCGCTCCGAGCCGGACGGAAAAAGGAGGGTGCGATGTTCGGCTTTAAAAGCAAAGACGACTCGGAAGAAGCCAAGCAGGCGGCGATTGCGGCTGCTAAGAAGCCTGTGCGCGAAACCTTGAGCGCTATGGCGATGGCGCAGCCGGACGAAGCCGAACGCTTGTCACAACGGCTCAAGGACTATCTGTCCGCCGATAAGACGCTGCCCATGGAATACAAGCAGAAAGCCCGCGAACGCGCCCGCCTGCTGGAGTGCAACGCCAATATGCGGGCCGCCGACAAGGTGCTGCATCGGGCGGTGCAACTGGCGGCGGAAGAGCATATGGGCGAACGCAGCAAGGCGCTGGGCGAGGCGAGACGCTATTTTTCCAAGGCCAGCACGTTGGGGGCCGATCAGGAGTGGCGTAAAGCCTTCGTCCGCCTCAGTGATACGGTGCTGATGACCGGCGGCGTCCACCATGCCGGCCCCAGCCGCGCCAAGCCCGCGCCCATCGCCCCGCCGACGCCGAACCGGGCGAAGCTCTGAGCGGCTCGATCCTCTAGACAACGGGCAAGACAGCGGGAATGGATGTTTTCCATCTCCCGCCTTTCGTCGTCTGCCTGTCTTAACCGCTTGCTCGACTGCCGCGCCAAAGGCGCCGCAGCGTAAAAGGGCGCTCAGAGCCCAGAAGAACGCCTGGCCGGGCCAGGATGGACCGTGCAGGGGGGGGGCGGACGGTTTTCCCATTGCCGCCCCGCCGATATTCCGCTGATCTTCGCCGCTTATCCGTTGCGCACCGAGCGCAGGAAACGGTCCACCTGTTCTCGCAGTTGGTCCGATTGATGCGTCAGACTGCCCGAGGCCTGCAACACGTCGTCGGCGGCGCGGCCGGTCTTCTCGGCGGTGGCGGTGACGCCCGATATGTTCCCGGACACGTCGCGGGTGCCCGAGGCGGCAAGTTGAACGCTGCGGGCGATTTCCGTGGTGGTGGCGCCTTGTTCTTCGACGGCGGCGGCGATGGCGGCGGCGATCTGATCGATCTGGCCGATGGTGTGGGCGATGCCTTCGATGGCCTGAACGGCGCTATGGGTCGCCGATTGCACGGCTGACACCTGATTCGAAATGTCTTCCGTGGCCCGCGCCGTCTGGTTGGCCAGATTCTTGACCTCGCCGGCGACGACGGCGAAGCCCTTGCCGGCCTCGCCGGCCCGGGCCGCTTCGATTGTGGCGTTCAGGGCCAGCAGATTGGTCTGGCTGGCGATGTCGTTGATCAGGCCGATGACTTCGCCGATTTTGGCGGCGGCGTGAGCCAGTCCCTGGACCATGTCGGTGGTGCGCTGGGCTTCGCCGACGGCGGCTCCGGCGATTTCGGCCGAGCGCGAAACCTGACGGGAAATCTCGTGGATCGAGGCCGACAGTTCCTCGGCGGCGGTGGCCACGGCCTGCACGTTGCCGGATGCGGCGTTGGCGGCTTGGGCCGCGGCTTCCGATTGCCGGCTGGTGGCGTCGGCGGCCTGGGTCATGGCTTCGGCGGTGCTTTTCATGCCGCCGGCGGCCTGGGACACGCCGTTGACCACGGTGCGGATCTGGCTTTCGAAGTCGTCGGCAAGCCGGGTCAGCGCCTGACGGCGTTCCGTTTCGGACCGGCGTTTCATTTCCTCCTGCTCGCGGGACATGCGGTCCATGTTGCGGGCGTTGTCCTTGAAGACCTGAACGGCCTGGGCCATCTCGCCGATTTCGTCGCTGTGGTCCAGGGCGGGAATGGCGACGGCCAGATCGCCCGACGCCAGCGCGCCCATGGCCTGGGTCATGGAGCCGATGGGGCGGGTGACCGCGCGCGAAGCCGCCAAGCCGATGCCGATCACCACCAGCATGGCCAGCGATCCCACCAGCAGCATCAGGTTGCGCATGGCATGGACCGGGGCCATGACCTCGCTGACCTCCTGCTCGCCGATCACGCTCCATTTGCTGCCCAGAAAGCTTAGCGGGGCATAGGCGGCGATCACGTCCTGGCCGCGGGCGCCGACCACCGGAATGGTGCCGCTTTGTCCGGCCAGCGCCTGGTCGACGGCGGCATTGTCCACCTTCAGCGACAACGGTATCGGCTGGGGCGGCAGGCGGGACTGACTCCGCAGAAGCTTGTCGGTGCCGACCAGATAGGTTTCACCGCTGTCGCCCATGCCGGCGGCCATCTGCATGATCTGATTGATGCGGCCCAAAGGCATCTGGAACACCAGCGCGCCCAGGAACGAGCCGTCCTCGCCATAAACCGGCGCGCCGATGAAGGCGGCTGGCGGCGATCCGGCGGCGGGGTAGGGATGCAGGTCGGTGAACACCGCCTGACCCTTGGGGGCGGCTTTCACAGCCTCGTAGAGCCGGCCTAATTCATTGTCGCGGGCGGGCGGCGCGGTCAGGTCCGAGGCGAAGTCGGCATATTTGCCGACCGAATAGACGACGTGGCCTTCGGCGTCGATCAGGAAGATGTCGGGCATGCCCTTGGTCTGCATGAAGTTGCGGAACCAGGGATGGTAGCGGGAATGGACGTCGGAATAATCCGAGCGGTCGCCGGCGGTATCCATGGCGACGCGCTTGGCGGCGTCGGGCTCCTTGGCGTACAACTCGGGCAGCTTGCTTTCTGCCCCGTCCAAGGCGCGGAAGCCGTATTCGAATTCGGTCAGGCCGTCGCTCACCGTCTTGATGCCGGACAGGATGACCAAGTCCTGGCGGACCCCCTCCAGGTAACGGTCCATCTCCACTTTCCGGCCTTCCACCGTGGCTTTCAACTTGCCTTCGGTGGCTTCGGTCAGGTTGGACGCGGCAATGCCGTAAGCCAGGGTGCCGATGACGATGGCCGTCACGGTGGCAAGGGCGGCAAAAAGAAGCGGCAGCTTCTTGGCGAGGCGCATCTGCGAGAACTTGATCGGCATAAAGACGCTTCCTGTTTTTATTCTCATTTTCCGAGAAGGGTATAGAAGCTCTTGCTTTGGCAAAAGGGTATCAGAGGAATGAAATACCCTGTGGACATTATCTCATTCTTTAGAATGTTTTTGATTGGATCTAAAGATATATGCCCAATCGCATGGGATGCGGCGAGAAGCCTCGTCTGTGGTGCGGTCTTGCGTGTTTTTTTTAGGGGAAAGGCTTTGCCTGGGCGGACAAAATTGCCATAGTGCGGGCCGAACATGCCTGGAGCGTCAGCTTCGCATTGGACGACTCCACCATATATGGTATAGGCACGGGTTTACCGACAATAGGGCTTCGGCAGCAAATGGCTGGTCATTCTCAGTTTAAGAACATCATGCATCGCAAGGGCGCGCAGGATGCCAAGCGCGCCAAGGTTTTCACCAAGCTGATCCGCGAATTGACCGTGGCGGCCAAGACGGGTCTGCCTGACCCGGCGGCCAATCCGCGCCTTCGTGCGGCGATCCTGGCGGCGCGTGAGCAGAACATGCCCAAGGACACCATCGACCGCGCCATCAAGCGCGGCGCCGGCGGCGAAGATGGCGCCAATTACGAAGAGGTCCGCTATGAAGGTTACGGCCCCGGCAAGGTGGCGGTGATCGTCGAGGCCTTGACCGACAACCGTAACCGCACGGCTTCGGAAGTCCGCACCGCGTTCAACAAAAGCGGCGGCAATCTGGGCGAAACCAATTCGGTCAGCTTCATGTTCGACCGCATCGGCGCCATTCATTATCCGCTGGCCGCCGGCAGCGCCGACGATTTGTTCGAGGCCGCTTTGGAGGCGGGCGCCAGCAATGTCGAGTCGGACGAGGATGGTCACGACATCACCTGCGCTCCCGACGATCTGAACGCCGTGCGCGAGGGGTTGGAAGGCAAGTTCGGCCCGCCCGCCAGCGCCCGTCTGGACTGGCAGCCGCAGATGGTGGTTCCCGTGACCGACGAGCAGACGGCTCAGTCGCTGATGAAGTTCCTGGAAGTGCTGGAGGACAATGACGACGTCCAGCGCGTTCAGGCCAATTTCGACATTGCTCCTGATCTGATGGAGAAGCTCGCTTAAACGGGCGGGTTGCGAAGGGTTGGCATGCGACTACTGGGTCTCGATCCCGGATTGCGCGTCACTGGGTGGGGCGTGATCGACGCTGAGGACAACCGGCTGCGCTGGGTTGCCGATGGAGTCGTGCGTTCGGACGAGACTTTGTCGCTGGGTGAGCGGCTGGCCCAGCTTCATCGCGGCGTTCAGGCGGTGATCGCCGAATGGGCGCCGGAAGAGGCGGCTGTCGAACAGACCTTCGTCAACATGAATCCGGCGTCGACCCTCAAACTTGGGCAGGCCAGGGGGGCGGTGCTGGTCGCAGCGTCTCTGACCGGCATGATGGTGGCCGAATACGCGCCGACTCAGGTCAAGCAGGCTTTGGTGGGAACCGGCCGCGCAGCCAAGGATCAGGTGGAAATGATGGTTCGCCGCCTGCTGCCCAATTGCCAGGCCAAGACGGCCGACGCCGCCGACGCCTTGGCCATCGCCGTCTGCCACGCCCATAACCGGGGAACCGCCGCGAAAGTCGCCTTGGCGCTGAAGGGAGCCCGCGCATGATCGCCAAGCTGCGCGGCCTCGTCGACGGTCAGGGGGACGATTGGGTGGTGATCGACGTGGGCGGCGTCGGCTATCTGGTGTTCTGCTCGGCCAAGACGCTGTCCCGGCTGCCGTCGGCCGGCGAAGCGGCGGCGATGTTCATCGAGACCCATGTGCGGGAAGACCATATCCACCTTTACGGCTTTTCGGATGCGGTGGAACGGGAATGGTTCCGTCTGCTGCTGACGGTCCAGGGCGTGGGCAGCAAGGTGGCCTTGGCCATTCTATCGGTGCTGTCGCCGGAAGATTTGTCCCGCGCCATCGCCGCCGGCGACAAGGCCATGGTCAGCCGGGCCAACGGCGTCGGGCCAAAACTGGCGGTGCGTCTGTTGACGGAACTGAAGGACAAGGCAGCGGGTATCGCTCTGTCGCCGTTCCCGGCTTCGGCTCCCACCGCCGGTGCGGCTCCGCTGGAAGCAGGTTCGCTGGAAGACGCCATCTCCGCTCTGGTCAATCTCGGTTATCGCCGGGTCGAAGCCCATGCCGCCGTGCTGAAGGTTGCCGAGGGCTTGGGTGAAGGTGCTACTGCCACCCAGTTGATTTCGGCCGGGCTGAAGCAATTGGGCAAGGATCTGCCCCGATGACCCCGCGCGTCGTTCAGCCCGAGGCGACACCAGGAGACTTCGAGGCTTCGTTCCGGCCTCAGGTGCTGGGGGACTTCATCGGCCAAAAGGATGTGCGCGAGAATTTGAGCGTGTTCATCGCCGCCGCCCGTTCACGCGGCGAGGCTTTGGACCATACCCTGTTCTTCGGCCCTCCCGGCCTGGGCAAGACCACTTTGGCGCAGATCGTCGCCCGCGAGCTGGGGGTGGGCTTTCGCGCCACGTCCGGCCCGGTGATCGCCAAAGCCGGCGATCTGGCGGCTCTGCTGACCAATCTGGAGCCCCGCGACGTTTTGTTCATCGACGAGATTCACCGCCTTAATCCTGCCATAGAGGAAGTGCTCTATCCGGCCATGGAGGATTTTCAGCTGGACCTCATCATCGGGGAGGGGCCTTCGGCTCGCTCTGTCCGCATCGATCTTGCGCCGTTCACTCTGGTCGGCGCCACTACCCGCTCGGGGCTCTTGACCACCCCCTTGCGGGAACGTTTCGGCATTCCCTTGCGGATGAATTTCTACGATCCCGAGGAACTTGAACTGATCGTCAGCCGTGGCGCCCGCGTGCTGGGCTGCCCCATGACCAAGGACGGAGCCATGGAGATCGCCCGGCGCGCCCGTGGAACGCCGCGTGTCGCCGGACGCCTGCTGCGCCGGGTGCGCGACTTCGCCGTGGTGGCGGAAACCCTGCCGGTGAACGCCGAGATCGCCGATGCCGGTCTGACGCGGCTGGGGGTCGACCAGATGGGCCTGGACGGCATGGACCGCCGCTATCTGGGCTGTATCGCCGGAAATTACGGCGGTGGGCCGGTGGGCGTGGAAACGCTGGCCGCCGCGTTGTCCGAACAGCGCGACACCATCGAGGAAGTGATCGAGCCCTATCTGCTACAGCAGGGGCTCCTTCAGCGCACGCCGCGCGGACGCATGCTGACCGCCGCCGGCTTTCGCCATTTGGGGCTGACCCCGCTACGCCGTTCCGAACAGTTCGATCTGTTGGCCGACAACGAGGGAGATGAGCTGGATGACTGAGGTTTCCTCCATGACCGGCGCCTGGGTCGGCCAGGAACATGTGCTGCCCATGCGGGTCTATTACGCCGAAACCGATGCCGGCGGCGTCGTTTACCATGCCAGCTACCTGAATTTCGCCGAACGCGCCCGTACCGAGATGACCCGCCTGATCGGCCTGGATCAGGTGCGGCTGCGCGCCGACGCCGATCTGTTGTTCGCCGTGCGCAGCTGCGAGATGGAGTTTCTGCGCCCGGCGCGGCTGGACGATCTTTTGACCGTCCGTTCGAAACTTATTCATCTGGGCGGCGCCAGCCTGCATGTCGCCCAGTCCATTTTGCGCGGAACCGAAGAATTGGTGACCTTGATGGTTCGTCTGGTCTGCATGACCGGTGAGGCCAAGGCCGCCCGCATTCCCAACGATCTGCGCGATCGTCTTCAATCTTATCTCGTGACTCAAGAAACGGAATAGACCCATGGATCCGGTTCAAACCACTGCCCTGGCGGGGGCCGCCGCAACCACCGATTTGTCGATGTGGGGCCTGTTCCTTCAGGCCGATCCCATCGTCAAGACGGTGATGATGGCTCTTGTCGGCGCCTCGTTCTGGTGCTGGGCGATCATCTTCGACAAATGGTTCCGTCTGCGCGGGCTGTTCCAGCGCGCCGATCATTTCGAGGAAAGCTTCTGGTCCGGCGGTTCGCTGGAGGAGCTGTACGACCGCATCGGCGCCCGTCCCATGGATCCCATGTCGTCGATCTTCGTGGCCGCCATGCGCGAATGGCGCCGCTCCGCCGCCAAGGGACTGGCCGACCGCGAATCGGTGCGGGCCAGCCTGCCGCAGCGTATCGACCGCGTCATGCAGGTGACCATGGGCCGCGAGATGGAGCAGTTGGAGGCCCGCATGGGCTTCCTGGCCTCGGTGGGCTCGACCTCGCCATTCATCGGTCTGTTCGGCACGGTGTGGGGCATCATGAACAGCTTCCACCATATCGGCGAGACCAAGAACACCAGTCTGGCCGTAGTGGCCCCCGGCATCGCCGAAGCGCTGTTCGCCACTGCCCTGGGTCTGGTCGCCGCCATTCCCGCCGTGCTGGCTTACAACAAGCTGTCGAGCGACATCGACCGCTATTCCAAGCGTCTGGAGGCTTTCGCCGGCGAGTTCGGCGCCATCCTGTCGCGTCAGTTGGAAGAAAAGGCCTAATCCATGGGCGCGTCCCTGGGAGGCGGCCGCGGAGGCCGCGGACATCGCCGGGCCTTTCGGCCCATGGCCGACATCAACGTCACGCCGATGGTGGACGTCATGCTGGTGCTGCTGGTCATCTTCATGGTGACCGCGCCCTTGCTGACCGCCGGCGTGCCGCTGGAATTGCCGAAGACCAACGCCGGTCAGCTGAAGGGCGACGATCAGCCCATCAGCGTGTCCATCAAGACCGACGGTACCGTCTGGCTGCAGGAAACCAAGGTCGAAATCGAGGAGCTGGCGCCACGTCTGAAGGCGATCACCGCCCAAAAGCCCGACACCACGATCTTCGTGCGCGGCGATTCCGGGGTGAATTACGGCCGTATGGCCGAGGTTCTGTCGACTTTGTCGTCGTCCGGCTTCACCAAGCTGTCGCTGGTCACTCAGCCCGGTTCCGGCGGAGACGCCGCCAAAAAGGGAGCCCGGTAGGCCATCATGCCTCCTAAGCGCTTCGGCCGTTTCAATCTTTCCGGCAACGAGCACGAGATGCGCACGGGCATGTATTGCTCGGCGGGTCTGCATGTGCTGGTGGCGCTGTTCGCCATTTTCGGCCTGCCGCATCTGACGCCGGAACCGCCGCAGATCGAAGACGCGGTGGTGGTCGAACTGGCTCCGGTATCGGACAAGACCAACGCGCCGCCGAAGCAAAAGGAGCAACCGAAAGCCGAGGAAAAGCCCGCCGAGCCGGAAAAGCAGGAAGCTCCGCCGGTGCCCGAGCCGAAGCCCGAGCCGAAGCCGGAACCCAAGCCGGAACCGCCGCCTCCGCCCAAGCCGCCGGAACCCACGCCGCCGCCGCCCACTCCGACTCCGCCGCCGCCGAAGCCGCCCGAGCCGAAGCCCGAACCCGCGCCCGTGCCGACACCCAAGCCGCCGCCGCCGAAGCCCGAGCCGCCGAAACCTGAACCGCCCAAGGATCAGAAGCCGGTAAAGAAAAAGGATGACTTCGACGATCTGGTTTCGGCCGTGAACAATCTTCAGAAGTCGACGCCGAAAAACTCCCCGGCACCGGCGCCGCAGCCGCAGAACACGCCGTCGGCGTCGAAGATCACGTCCAATTCCAGCACCTGGGATCCGTCCCAGCCGGTCAGCATGACGGAAAAGGACTTCATCGCCGCCCAGTTCCGCAAATGCTGGAATTTCGATGCCGGCGCGAAGGATGCCGCCAGTCTGATCGTGCGCATCCATGTGCTGTTGAATGCCGACGGCAGCGTGGTCAAAGGCGATATCGTCGATGATCCGCGCTACTATTCGGATACCTATTACCGGGCGGCCGCCGACAGCGCGCGCCGCGCCGTCTATGCTTGTTCGCCCATCAAGATTCCGCCAGGCAAGTACGACGCCTTGAAGGACCTCGTGTTGAATTTCGATCCCAGGGATGCTGCCCGATGAAACTGCTCTTCGTCAAAGCTGTCGGCTTCACCATGTTGATGGTGGGGCTGGCGTCTGCACCGGCTTCCGCTCAGGTGCAGATCGACATCAATCACCCCAACCGCGAACCGCTGCCCATCGCGGTCACCAATCTGGCCGGCGCATCCGGCCAGGAATCGCAGATCGGGCGGGATATCGCTTCGGTGGTGTCGGCTGACCTGGAACGTTCCGGCCTGTTCCGGCCCATCGACCAGAAGGCCTTCATTCAGACGGTGGAATCGCTGCAGGTGCAGCCGCGGTTTGCCGACTGGAAGGCCATCAACGCCCAGGCGCTGGTCAGCGGCAAGGTCGAGGTCGGTCAGGACGGCCGTATGCGCGTCGAGGCGCGTTTGTGGGACGTCGCCGGTGAACAGGGGCTTTTCGGTCAGGCTCTGAACGCCTCGCCGCAAAGCTGGCGCCGGGTGGCCCACAAGATTTCCGATCTGATCTATACCCGCCTGACGGGCGAAGACGGTTATTTCGACACTCAGATCGTCTATGTGGCGGAAAGCGGTCCGCAGCAGCGCCGCGTCAAGCGTCTGGCCATCATGGACCAGGACAGCGAGAACCATCAGTTCCTGACGGAAGGCTCCGATCTGGTGCTGACGCCGCGTTTTTCGCCGGTTCGTCGCGAGATTACCTATATGTCCTATTACCGGGATACGCCGCGGGTCTATATCTATGACCTGGACACCGGCCGCCGCGAAGTGCTGGGCGATTTCCCCGGCATGACCTTCGCTCCGCGTTTCTCGCCGGACGGTAACAGGGTGATCATGAGCTTGGCGCAGAACGGCAGCACCAACATCTACGAGATGGACCTGCGCACCCGCCGCACCACCCGCATCACCAACACGCCTTACATCGATACGTCGCCCTGCTATGCCCCGGACGGAACACAGATCACCTTCAATTCCGATCGTAGTGGCAATCAGCAGCTTTACGTGATGAACGCCGACGGTTCCAACGCCCACCGCATCAGTTTCGGCGACGGCCGTTATGCCACTCCGGTGTGGTCGCCCCGTGGAGATCTCATTGCTTTCACCAAATGGAAGGGTGGCGAATTCTACATAGGTGTCATGCGACCCGACGGTTCTGGTGAACGTTTATTGACTCAAGGCTTCCTGGTGGAGGCTCCGACCTGGGCTCCGAATGGCCGCGTTTTGGCCTTTTGGAAGCAGGAACGCACGGAATCCAGCGGTCGCGGCGGTATGACCAAGCTTTATACCATTGACCTAACAGGCTTCAACGAACGGCAGATGGTTACACCGCTTGATGGTTCCGACCCTGCTTGGTCCCCCTTGATTCCCTAGAACTTCGTAAGTATATTGCGTCGCCGAAAGGGAATTCACACGGCTACAGCGATCGAAAGTCGTTGTATGATAAAAGGGGCGTCACCGAGCAGCGGGGGACGCCCTTTCCGCCAAGTTCCGTTCCACGTGATTTTTTGATCCCGATTGAAGGGGGAGAGTAATAAATGAAGACCCGTATCCTGACCATGGTTGCCGCCGTCGCTCTGCTGGCCGCGTGCTCCTCGACCGACGAGAACGCCACCAAGGCCGGTGGCGCCACCGCCGCCGCTCCTGCCAAGGCCGGCACCTCGATCGTCCCCGGTTCGCAGGCTGACTTCGTTGCCAACGTTGGCGACCGTGTGTTCTTCGGCTTCGACAAGTCCGACCTGAGCCCCGAAGCTCGCCAGCAGCTGACCGCTTGGGTTGCCTTCCTGAAGAAGTACCCGCAGGACAACCTGACCGTCGAAGGTCATGCTGACGAGCGCGGCACCCGCGAGTACAACATCGCCCTGGGCGAGAAGCGTGCTAACTCCGTCAAGGAGTTCCTGGTTGCTCAGGGCGTGCAGGCTTCGC
>Ga0310915_10000014_pt1 | contig 236891 bp, 226 predicted proteins | sample GREbulkMGAN111_FD_202508 | JGI IMG/M metagenome (GOLD analysis project Ga0310915, IMG submission 202508) | Lab enrichment of tropical soil microbial communities from Luquillo Experimental Forest, Puerto Rico - GRE.bulkMG.AN111 | ecosystem: Environmental > Terrestrial > Soil > Tropical forest...
ATGGCATTGTAGAGGTCAGGAGTTCGATCCTCCTTGGCTCCACCAAATAAAGTCAAAGGCTTAGCTGAGAAATCAGCTAAGCCTTTGCTTTTTCCAGCTCTGCATTGCAAAGCGGTCCTTGGCGAAATCTAAGCGGATCAACGGCTTATTTTGACGGCGGGCGCAGCTCGTTTACACATCTTTTAACACACGCTTTTGATGGTGCTGACGGCGGCATAGAAGGCCGTATGTTCGCATTTTGTTCTTGACCTGCGCTGGCGAAAAATTTGACACTGGGCACAAGCGTAACCTGCGCCCGCAACCCGCCCTCCACCCGGAGGCGCGGGTTTTTCTTTTCCGCACCCCATAAGGCCCGCGCCTCTCCAGGCCGGGGCTTTTTGCTTTCCGAAAGGACGTCACATGCAAATGCACGAGCGCCTGCAAAAGGCTTGGCTCGCCGAGGGCCGTTACCGCACCACCCACCGCACTCTGACCTTCACCGATCAAGGGCTGGAACTCGGCAAAGGCACGCTGCTGGTCAAATATATCCAAGACCAATGGGACCGCCGCAGCCTTGATATCGAGGGACAGGAGGAACGCATCCTCGCCCTTCTGTCGGTGGCCTGGGATCACCCGATGCCCGACGGCATCATCACGCATTTCCATAGCGCCAGCCGGGCGTTAGCCAAAGGCGAGATGGTGCAAGCCTGCCTTCACCTCGTCTACACCGGCCTGCAGCCGCTGGATCACGATTCCGACAGTTTCCGGCTGCTGTTCATCGCCGATGGCTTTCTCGACGCCGGTGTCTCGGGCAACCAGATCAGGAAGGCTTGGGGATTGGGGCGGAGCAATTTCCGTAAGTTCAATCCCAACCACTATCCCGCAGGGGATAGTCGCGGCGGCCAGTTCGCACCGAATGACGGCGGGAGTCAGGCAGCACCCCTTACCCCGCATCAAGGTCTCTTACATCAAGTAAGTGACGTAACCCCCGGCACACCGCGCAAGCCAGGAGATGTTTCCGCCGAGACCGGACAAGGGATCGTTAATGAGGCCAAAACATGGGACGGAACGCACTACGCCCCCAAGCCTCCGGGCGAGGGGAAGCCAGCAAAAGAGTATAGTGAATATTCTGGACCGAATGCCGAGAAAGGTGTTGCTGCAGATTGCTCTGGCTCTGTCCATGCCATCATGGAATCTCAGGGCATCGATTACGACTACACTGAGTCAGGGAAATTTGCAGAGCGTGCCGCAAGTGGAAAGATTCCATTCCGCAAGCTGGACGCAAATGAAGAGCCACAGCCCGGAGATGTTGTGCTCTATAAAGGGCATATGTCAATCTATGCGGGAAATGGGCAGGTTTGGTCGGCGCATCGTGAGGGCGTGAAGTACCAACGCGGCTCGGTGGATGATTTTGGGAAGCACACCTTCTATCGCCCCTTGAAGCAGCAATCTGCGTAACGGAGCTTTGATATGTCGCGTCAGTGTATTGCCATCGTTTATGTCGTGCTGACGATGCTTCTGGTTACGGCCAGTCCCGCCAAGGCGGACGATACAGGGCCAGAGGCATTCGTCACCGACATCGTGGCAAAGGAAATCGACGGCGATGTGCTGGCGCGACGCGATCAAGTCATCTTCAGTGATGGCAAGCAGATCGAGGGCGATTGTGGTTGCTGGGTGCCCCGCGAAATGTGGCTTCCGAATGAGAACGTGGTCATCGTTTCGTCCTGGTCGTCCTTAGGGGGCCAGAAGGCTGGGAAAAACGAGGTGATTGTTAAAATCCGTTTCCACACGATCGCACGGGGAGAGCTAAAAGAGCTTGGCAAACCCTTTGAGTATCCAAGCTCGGAACAAATTATTTTTCTGCCCAGGAATGCTTTCGACGAAACTGTCTCTTACCGGGTCAGACATACCAAAGAGGGCTGGCGCTTGATTGATCCACCGTTGCCAAGGGTATCGACCAAGGCAGTTCGCGATAGACTGGCAATGGATAAAGAAGGCAATCAAGAGGCCAGAGACGCGGGAAGAGAGGCTGGAGAAATTCTTCGGTCAAAGATCAATGATATTTCCGCGAAATATCTGGAAGCCAAAGAAGCGACCTTGGATTACCTGGATGCCGTTTACAAAAAATAGACAGCTTCGCCATTGTCTTTAAATTGACATGCCAAAGCGCAGGCTAATACGCTTTGCATGTGGAGACTTTAAAGAATAACAACAATGGGACGACCGCACTCTTCTAATCCGACATATGTAAACATCACCAAGGTCACGGACGAGGCTTGGATTGCCCAGCGGGCAACGAAGAGCCGGGCCACTTGGTACTTGCTGAAGCTTGGCGATAAGCGGCCTCGTTGCAGCCTCGGCACCGACGACAAGCGGCAAGCCGCACTTCTGACGATGAAGGCTTATCAGGCCTGGCTGGAAGACCCGAACAGCGATTGGCGCTCGGCCTGCGGCAACGTCGCGCACCATATCGGCTTCCGGCAGGTGGCCGAGGATTGGCTGGCGACGCGCCTTCCACCCCCGGCTTTGACGATACGCCTGAGCGACGTTAAATTTCGCCGGCTTCCCTATTTCGTACCGAACAGCCGGTCGCCGGCATCGCCCAGACCCGGGACGATATAGGCGTTTTCATTCAGACATTGATCCACCGACGCGACATAGACATGGACTTCGGGATGGTGCTGGAAAAACACCTCCAACCCTTCCGGAGCCGCCACCAGCGCCATCAATTGGATGTTCTCGGCCTTGACGCCGCGCTTGATCAGCGCATCCACCGCATACACGGCGCTATAGCCGGTAGCCAGCATGGGATCGGTCAGAATGAACAACCGGCCTTCCGGCTCGGGCAGCTTGACCAGATACTCTACCGGACGATGGGTATCATGATCGCGGTACAAGCCCACATGGCCGACACGGGCCGAAGGCAGAAGATCCAGAAGACCGTCGGCCATGCCGACGCCGGCCCGCAGGATCGGCACCACCGCCAGCTTCTTGCCGGCGATCAGCGGCGCCATGAACTTGGTCAGGGGCGTTTCCACCTCCGCCTGCGACAGCGGCAGGTTGCGGGTGATCTCGTAACCCATCAACAACGAGATTTCCCGCAGCAACTGACGGAACGTCTTGGTCGACGTGGTCTTGTCCCGCATGTGGGTCAGCTTGTGCAGAATCAGCGGATGGCTCAACACATGCAGGTTGGGAAAACGCTTTTGAATATCCATCACAGCCCCCGCTGGTTCAGTTGACGGGCAGGTTTTAGCGGCCAAACGGCATACCCGCCAGCAGAAAAGCGAAGGGCGGAAACCGATGTTCCCGCCCCGGCCGTCTCAGTCCTGCTTTTCGCGCAGCAACTGATAAAGCAGTATGCCGCCGAAGGTCGCGGTGCCGATGCCACCCAGGGCCAGCGGCCCCAGAGTGACCGCCAGATTGCCCGCCCCCGCCGTCAAGGTGACACCGACGGTCAGCAGGTTCCGCGGCTTCGAAAAATCGACCTTGTTCTCCACCCAAATATGGCCGGCGGTGGCGGCGATCAAGCCGAACACCACCAGCTCCAGACCGCCGATCACCGGACCGGGAATGGTCAGGATCAGCATGCCGAATTTCGGCGAAAAACCCAGCAGGATGGCGAACAGAGCCGCCACCACGAACAGCAGGGTCGAAAAGATGCGGGTCGCCGCCATCACGCCCATGTTCTCGGCATAGGTGGTGACGCCGGTGCCGCCGCCAAAGGCCGAGACGATGGTCGCCAAACCGTCGCCGATGAAGGCACGGCCGATATAGGGATCCAGATTGCGGCCGCTCATGCCGCCGATGGCCTTGATGTGGCCCAGATTCTCGGCCACCAGAATCACCGCCACCGGAGCGACGATGCTGACGGCGGAACCGGTGAAGACCGGCGAGATGAAATGCGGCAGACCGAACCAGTCGGCGGCGGCGACGCCGGAAAAATCAATGGGCTTGACCAAGCCGAAAATATTGGCCAGAACCAGATAGAGGACATAACCGCCCAATCCACCCAGCAGGATCGGCAGCCGGCGGGCCGATTTCGGCGCCCGCACCGCGACGAGGCCGACCATCAGCACGGTCCCTAGTCCGATGAAAACGTCGAAGCCCGAGGCGCTGACCCCCTTGACCGCCAGCGGCGCCAGATTAAGGCCGATGGCGGCGACCACCGCGCCGGTGACCACCGGCGGCATCAGCTTTTCAACCCAGCCGTAGCCGACGAACGAGACCACCACGCCGATCAGGGCGTAAAGCAGGCCGGCGCCGACGATGCCCCCCAGGGCCAAGGGAATGTTGGCGTTGGGCCCGACGCCCGAATAGCCGGTCACCGCCATCACCACGGCGATGAAAGCGAAGCTGGACCCCAGATAGCTGGGAACCCGGCCGCCGGTCAAGGCGAAGAAAATCAGGGTGCCGACGCCCGAGAAGAAGATCGAGACGTTGGGGTCGAAACCCATGATGATGGGCGCCAGCGCCGTAGCGCCGAACATGGCGACCACATGCTGAATGCCCATCAGGATGGTATGTCCCCAGGACAAACGTTCGTCGGGAGCGACCATGCCCCCGGTCTTCAGGGCCCATTTCGGGAAGTAGCTCTCTTTCACATCGGACTCCGGCCAGGGATCGGCAAAGGATCGGTTGGCGGAAGAGTGCCGATCATACCGATGTTGTCAAGCCGCCGTGATTTCCAGATGCCGCCACCTTCCGGAAAAACCATGCGACGGATGATGGTTTTCTTGACCGCCCGGATTGTCGGGTCATCAATAATGACAAGAACCGTATGACAACCTCGGCCAAAATCCCCATACCTTTTCGCGGCCCGTCGCTCACAAGTATGCATAAACCAATGCCATGTAACTGCCAGATATCAATCTTGATAATAGTTTTACCAGGGCCACCTGTGACTTTCGCCCGATGAAGCGTTCTTTTAAGGAGACGCATCGCTTGCATAATCAACGGAGCCACCATGAAATTCACTGATATCGTGGATATCAAAGAGCTTCGTGCAATCTGCGAAGACTTCACAACGCTGACCGGCGCCGTAACGGCCATTCTCGATTTGAACGGAAACGTGCTGATCGCCACCGGATGGCAAGACATCTGCACCCAGTTTCACCGCGTCAATCCGACCACCGCCCAGCGCTGCCGGGAAAGCGATACGATCCTGGCCGGACAGTTGGAGCAAGGCGAAACCTACAACGTCTATAAATGCAAGAACGGCATGGTCGATGTCGCCGTTCCCATCGTCGTGGACGGCGAGCACGTCGCCAACTTCTTCACCGGGCAATTCTTCTTCGAGCCGCCGAACGTCGAATATTTTCTTGAACAATCCGACCGCGTCGGCTTCGACAAAGACCGATATATCGAGGCTCTGAAAAAGGTTCCGGTCTTTTCCCACGAGCAGGTCAAATCCCTGATGCAGTTTTTCAGCCGCCTTGTCTCGCTGATCGGCGAGATGGGCCGCGCCCGGAAGAAATATCTCGAAATCAACGTCAACCTGGAAAAAGAGCGCCTGCATCTCAGGACGCTGCTCGACACCCTGCCCGAGATGGTCTGGCTGAAAGATCCAGACGGCGTTTATCTCAACTGCAATCACGAGTTCGAACAGCTCTACAACGTTCCCGAATCCGAGATCATCGGCAAAACCGACTACGACTTCGTCGACCGGGACCTGGCGGATTTTTTCCGGGAAAAAGATCGTCTGGCCGCCGACAGCGGCGTCAAGTGCGTGAACGAGGAATGGGTAACCATGCTCAGCACCGGCCGAAGGGTGCTGCTGGAAACCGCCAAGATGGCCATGTACGCCTCTGACGGCAGCATCATCGGCGTCCTGGGCGTTTCGCGCGACATTACCGAACGCAACCAAGCGGCGCTCGACCTGCGCGGCGCCCTGGCCGAGGCCCATCGTTTCCGTAAGGCCTTGGATTACGTCTCGTCCTACATCTACATAAAAGACTGCCAGCACCGCTATCTCTATGCGAACCGGGCCGTGCTGGACATGTTCGACTGTACGGCCGAAGAACTGGCCGGAAGCGAGGACAGCCGCTTTTTCCCCGAACAGACCGTCAAGCAACTGCACGACGCCGACCTGCACGTTTTGGCGGGCGGGCAGTCGCGGCAGGAAGTCAACGTCCCCAGCGCCTCCCACGGGAACCGCGTTTTCCTCGAGGTCAAGGCCCCCATTTTCGAGGATGCCGACGAAACCACCGTTTCGGGCATTCTCGGCGTCTCGACCGACATCACCTATATCAAGGACCATCAGCAGCAGTTGGAGCACATCGCCCATTACGACGTGCTGACGAACCTTCCCAACCGGGTTCTGCTGGCCGACCGGCTCCAGCAGGGATTGGCGCAATGCCAGCGGCGCGGCCTGTCCCTGGCGGTGGTTTACCTTGATCTGGACGGCTTCAAGGAAATCAACGACCACCATACCCACGATGTCGGAGACCAGCTTCTGATCGCCGTCTCACAGCGCATGAAAGCCGTCCTGCGCGAAGGCGACACCCTGGCCCGCATCGGCGGCGATGAATTCGTCGCCGTGCTGACCGACCTGGAAAAGCCCGACGACTGCAAGCACCTGCTGACCCGCCTGCTACAGGCCGTCGCCGTGCCGGTAGTGGTGAACGAGACGGTGCTGCATGTCAGCGCCAGCATCGGCACGACGCTTTTCCCCCAGGACGGAGCCGACGCCGACCTGCTGCTGCGCCATGCCGACCAGGCCATGTACCAGGCCAAACAGGCGGGAAAGAACCGCTACCACCTGTTCGACGTCGATGAGGACATCGTCGTCAAAACCCAGCGGGAAAGCCTGGAACGCATCCGCCAGGGTCTGGAGCGGCGGGAATTCGTCCTGCATTACCAGCCCAAGGTCAACCTGCGGACCGGCGAAGTGATCGGCGCCGAAGCCCTGATCCGCTGGCAGCATCCCGAACGCGGCCTGTTGCCGCCGTCCATGTTCCTGCCCATCATCGAAGGGCATCTTCTCAGCATCGCTTTGGGAGATTGGGTGATCGGCACCGTGCTTGATCAGATCGACCAGTGGCGCAAGGCCGGGCTGAACATCATCGTCAGCGCCAATGTCGGCGCCCGTCAGTTGCAGCAGGAAAATTTCGTGCCGCGCCTGCGCGAACTGCTGTCCGCCTATCCCCAGATCAAACCGTCCAGCCTGGAACTGGAGATTTTGGAAACCAGCGCCATCGCCGACATCGGCATCGTCACCGAACTGATGAAGGATTGCCAAAAAATGGGCATCCGCTTCGCCCTGGACGATTTCGGCACCGGCTATTCCTCGCTGACCTATCTGAAGCGGCTGCCCGCCGAGCAATTGAAAATCGACCAGACCTTCATCCGCGACATGCTGGGAGACCGCGACGATCTGGCGATCATCGAAGGCATCATCGGATTGGCTCAGGCTTTCCGGCGCGAAGTCATCGCCGAAGGCGTCGAAACCATGGCCCATGCCAAAATGCTGCTGTCCCTGGGATGCCACCTGGCCCAGGGGTACGGCATCGCCCGGCCGATGCCCGCCGAGAATTTCCCAAAATGGGTGGAAGCATGGAGCCTGGACAGCGTCTGGGCGATCTAGGTTTCTCGCCGGGCAAAAGATCAATCATATCAAAGCTGAACTCCGAATCTCCCGATCCTCGGGCAAAAACCCCAGGCAAGCTGGCGATTTTAAATCCTTGCTTTCTGGCGAAATAAAGAGGATACACCCACTATCTACTGCCCCACGTCTGAAGTCGTTCGGCATTTGATGCGCCTCAAAATTCTTTGAAGGCGGCCTTAGTAAAGGAAGTAAAATGCCCAACGGCACGGTTAAATGGTTCAATGGCACCAAGGGTTACGGCTTCATTCAGCCTGACGACGGCGGCGCCGACGTTTTCGTTCACATCTCGGCCGTCGAGCGCGCCGGCATGATGGGTCTGAACGACGGCCAGAAGGTCTCGTTCGAAGAGGAACGCGACGCCCGTCGCGGTAAGACCTCGGCCGTCAACCTGAAGGCCCTCTAATCGTTCGAGGCGCTCAAGCCGGTTTTGGCCGGTTTGAGCGCTTCGCGATTATCTCCTCTTTGTTCGCCCACCCGGATTTGTTCGTTCGCCCGGAGCTGGCGCATAGAGGCATCGCCCTGACCGCGGCATGCGGCCGAAGACGGCGTTAGGCTTCGTGCCTGCACTTCCCTGAAAATTCTAAACCGGTGAAAATTCTAAACCGGTCCGGATGGTCGCCCTTCGGCGAATCGTCGCGGCGGCAAGCGCCGTCTTGAGCGCTCGGCCGGAAGCCTGACGGTTCTCCACCGCCAAGCCTCCGACCTTGGAGCGCCTATTTCAGGCTGGGAAAGGCGAACTGGGCCGTTTCCCGCAAACCGCCGGCGGGCCAACGCTGGGTCACCGTCTTGCGCCGGGTATAAAACCGCACGGCGTCGGGGCCATAGGCCGACAGATCGCCGAACAAAGACCGCTTCCAGCCGCCGAAGCTGTGATAGGCCACGGGAACCGGAAGCGGCACGTTGACGCCTACCATGCCGACCTTGATGTTGTCGGTGAAATAGCGGGCCGCCTCGCCGTCGCGGGTGAAGATGCAGGTGCCGTTGCCGTATTCGTGGGCGTCGATCAGATCCATGGCTTCCTGCATGCTCTGGGCGCGCACCACGCACAACACAGGCCCGAAGATCTCGTCGGTATAGATGGTCATATCCGGGCTGACGTGGTCGAACAGGCAGCCACCAAGGAAATAGCCCCCTTCATGGCCGGCCACGGTCAGACCGCGTCCGTCCACCACCAGCTTGGCTCCCTGGGCCACGCCTTGATCGACATAGCCGCGCACCTTGTCCATGTGGGCTTTGGTGATCAGCGGTCCCATCTCGGCGCTGGCGTCGGTGCCGGGGGCGACCTTCAGGGACGTCAGGGCGGCCGTCAGCTTGGCCACCAGTTTGTCCGCCACTTCGTCACCCACCGTCACCGCCACGGAAATGGCCATGCAGCGTTCGCCGCACGAACCGTAGGCCGCGCCCATCAGGGCGCTGACGGCGTTGTCCAGATCGGCGTCGGGCATGATGATGGCGTGGTTCTTAGCCCCGCCCAGCGCCTGCACCCGCTTGCCGTTGGCCGAGGCGGTGGCATAGATGTATTCGGCGATGGGAGTCGAACCGACAAAGCTGACCGCCTGAACGCGCGGATCGCTCAGCAGCGTGTCCACCGCGTCCTTGTCGCCGTTGACCACGTTCAGCACGCCCGGCGGCAGACCTGCCTCCAGAGCCAGCTCGGCGATCAGCAGGGTCGAACTGGGGTCGCGTTCCGACGGCTTCAGGACGAAGGTGTTGCCGCAGGCGATAGCCGCCGGATACATCCACAGCGGCACCATAGCGGGGAAATTGAACGGCGTGATGCCCGCCACCACTCCCAAGGGCTGGAACTCGGACCAACTGTCGATGCCGGGGCCGACATCCTTGGAATGTTCGCCCTTCAGCAATTGGGGAACGGCGCAGGCGAATTCGACATTCTCGATGCCGCGGGTCAGTTCGCCCTTGGCGTCGTCCAGCACCTTGCCGTGCTCGGCGGTGATCAGGGCGCAGATAGCGTCGGCGTTGTCTTCCAGCAGCTGCTTGAAGCGGAACATGATGCGTGCCCGCTTCAGCGGCGGCGTCGCCCGCCAGCCGGGAAACGCCGCCTGGGCCGAAGCGATGGCTTCTTCCACGGTGGCCTTGGTGGCCAGTTCGACCTTGCCCGACGGCTTGCCGGTGGCGGGATTGAACAGGTCCTGCAAGCGGGCGCCGGGGCTGGACAGCGGCTTGCCATGAATGAAATGCGCAACGGTGGTCATGGTCTGTTTTCCCTAAAGACTCAGGCCAGAGAGGTGATGGCGTCGGCGACCGCGTTCATCAGGCCGTCCAGATCGGACTTTTCGCTGATGAAGGGCGGGCCGAACTGCAAGGTGTCGCCGCCGTAGCGGACATAATAGCCGGCATCCCAACATTTCAGGGCGATTTCCCACGGACGGCGGGCCGGTTCGCCGGGAGCCGCCTCGATCTGCACCGCGCCGGCCAAGCCGAAATTACGGATGTCGGCAACATACTTCAGCCCTTTCAGGCCATGCAGCAGCGTCTCGAAATAAGGCGCCAGATCGGCGGCTTTCTGCGCCAAGTTCTCGCGCTGGAACAGATCCATGGCGGCCAAACCGGCGGCGCAGGCCACGGGATGGCCGGAATAGGTGTAGCCGTGGGGGAACTCGACCAGATAATCGGGGCCGCCGGCGGCCATATAGGTGTCGTAAATTTCGTCCTTGGCGATCACCGCGCCCATGGGCACGGTGCCGTTGGTCAGACCTTTGGCGATGGTCATGATGTCGGGAGTGACGCCGAACACCTGGGCGCCGAAGGTGCCGCCGGCGCGGCCGAAACCGGTGATGACCTCGTCGAAGATCAGCAGGATGTTGTGCTTGTCGCACAAAGCCCGCAGACGCTGCAAATAGCCCTTAGGCGGCACCACCATGCCGGCCGAGCCCGAAAACGGCTCGACGATGACGGCGGCGATGTTCGAGGCGTCGTGCAAGCCGACGATTTCCTCCAGGGCGTCGGCCAATTCGGCGCCGTGCCCGGGCATGCCCTTGCTGAACTTGTTTTCCGGCAAAAGGGTATGGGGCAGATGGTCGATATCGCCCATGGAGCCGAAAATCTTACGGTTGCCGACCAGACCGCCGACGCTGGTGCCGCCGTAATTGACGCCGTGATAGCCCTTGACGCGGCCGATCAGCTTGGTCTTGGTGGGATAGCCCTTCTGACGCCAATAGCCGCGGGCCATCTTCAGGGCGGTGTCGGCGGATTCGGACCCGGAATTGGTGAAGAACACATGGTTCAGCCCTTCGGGGGCCATGGAAACGACCTTGTCGGCCAGCTTGAAGGCCAGCGGGTGGCCGAATTGGAAGTTGGGAGCATAGTCCAGGGTAGCGATCTGCTCGCTCACCGCCTTGACGATTTCCTGGCGGCCATGGCCGAAGCCGGTGCACCACAGGCCCGACAGACTGTCGAAAATCTTGCGACCCTTGGCGTCGATGAAATGACAGCCCTCGGCTCCCACCACCATGCGCGGGTTGTCCTTGAACTCGCGGTTGGCGGTGAACGGCATCCAATAAGCGTTAAGCTGCTCGCGGGACAGGCCCGCCGCCGCCGCGGTGTCGAACGTCTTGGCCATCAGTTTGGTGCTCCTGGCGATGGAATAGGCTTCGGTTGACACCAGAGTGCGACCTGGATTAGGTCTGATAAATCCAAACTTCATTATTTTCAGTTATGGATTTACTTAACTATGGCCCTGCTGCCCCAGATCAACGAAGCCGACCTGAGACTGCTGCGTGTTTTCCGCACGGTGGTGGAATGCGGAGGCTTCACTCCGGCCGAGGTGGAACTGAACATTTCCCGCGCCGCCATCAGCCAGCATATGGCCGATCTGGAGAAGCGCCTGGGGCTCAGTCTATGCCGACGCGGGCGGGCGGGCTTCCTGCTGACCGACGAAGGGCGGGCAGTCTACGAAGCCGTCCTGCGCTTTTTGTCGGCGGCCGAGAATTTCAGGGCCGAGATCAATTCCATCCACGCCCGGCTACGGGGCGAACTGAACATCGGCATCACCGACAATCTGGTGACATCGCCGCGCATGCGGGTGACCCAGGCCTTGCGCGTGCTGAAGGAACAGGGACCGGAAGTGCGGGTGAACATCCGCATGATCCCCCCCAACGAAATCGAGCGCGGGGTGCTGGACGGCCAGTTGCATGTGGGCGTGGTTCCCAGCCGCCGCACCCTGCCCGGCCTGAGCGGCGTCTCGCTTTATGATGAGGAATCCCATCTCTACTGCGCCGCCGAACATCCCTTCTTCTCCCAGCCGGACGAAGCCTTGAGCGAGAAAATCATCGCCACCGCCGACGCCGTGGCGCCGTCCAGCGTCATCCTGGCAGAGGCGGCTCCGCTCAAAGTGACGGCCACCGCCACCGACCGCGAGGGCATGGCGTTTCTGATTCTGACCGGCTGCTATATCGGCTTTCTGCCCACCCACTATGCCCGCCAGTGGGAGGAGCGCGGCATGATGCGCCCCATCCGCCCTGACCGCCACACCCACAATATCGAATACCAGGCCATCACCCTGCGCAGCGGCCGCCCCAATCTGGTGCTGTCCACATTCATGCGGCTTCTGCAGGAAGGACAGGACGAAGAATCGCTCCGAAAGCAATAATGTCGGTCCAGGCGGAATAAATCTTCCTCCATCACCGTAAAACCCTGGGCGGCGTTAATCATATATTGATCAGATACTGAGCGTAGAATATTCGGCGGCGAAACCACTTGCTTTAGCAAGCGCCTGTTGCGGGCGTCCCGCGAGTGGAATAGTTTATGCCCTTCGTCAGGGGAGTTGTCCGTGTCTCAGCGTGGTGTCGGTCTCAGAGTCCGCTTGCTGGCCGTGGTGTTCGCCGCCGTGCTGCCGGCTTTGGCGTTGATTCTCTACGACGCCCACGAAACGCGCCGCATCGCCATCGAACAGGCGACGGAATCGTCGTTCCAGCTTCTGAAGGTCGCTTCCAACTATCAGAACGACCTGAACAATCAGGCCCGCACCCTGAACAATTTCCTGGCCCGCGACCCCGCCGTGCTGGCTTCCGATCATCAGGGCTGTTCGAAACGGCTGACCGAGCTGCTGTTCAACGCCGTCAACGATTCTGACAACTTTTATAATTTCGTCGCCTCGGATCTCAACGGCGACATTTACTGCGCCGCCCGCCCTCCCGGCACCGGCAACAATCATATCCGCGACCGCGCCTATTTCTGGCAGGTCAAGGACCGCCGCGAACTGGTCACCGGCGAATACATCTTCGGCAAAATCATCAAGGCTCCGATCATTCCCGTGGCCGGACCGATCATCGCCGACGGCCAGTTGAAGGGCGTCATGCTGGTCACCATCAACCTGTCGTGGATCGCCCGCACCATGGCGCCCCGCCTGCCGCCCGACGCCGAGCTGCGCCTGTACGACAGCGCCGGCATCATTCTGGTGCGCGTGCCCAACCACGAACAGGCCGTGGGAACCAGCGACACCATCTTTTCATCCTTCCTCAATGGCGCCGAACAGGGTGCCCTGCGTATCCGCGACGAAGAGAATCAAGAACGGCTCTACGCCTTTTCGCGCCTCAATTACGGCGAGCACGCCCTTTATATCTCGGTCAGCCGCCCAACCCGCGTCCTCTTCGCCGAAGCCGACGCGGCCATGCGCCGCGGTCTGGTCGCCTTGGGCGTAGTGACCCTGGTCGTCCTACTGTCGGCCTGGGGCATCGGCAATTCGCTGATCATCAAGGCCGTGACCACGTTGACCGAAGCGGCGCGGCTGATGGCCTCGGGCAATCTGTCGACCCGGGTGGAACTGGACCGCACCGACGAGATCGGCCAATTGGGCGAAGCCTTCAACGAAATGGCCAGCGCCCTGGAGCGCAGCACCGGCGAAGCCGAACAACGCGAGGCCGCGCTGCATCGGGCCAATGAAGCCAAAAGCAGCTTCATGGCGATCATGAGCCATGAAATCCGCACGCCGATGAGCGGCATCCTCGGAATGGCCCGGCTGGTGCTGGACACGCCCCTGGACGAACAGCAGCACGACCGCATGGAGAGCCTGCGCATCTCGGCCGAAGCGCTGCTGTCGATCATCAACGACATTCTCGACTTCTCGAAGCTGGAAGCAGGCCAGATCGAATACGAGCATCAGCCTTTCCGCCCCAGCCACATCTGCGCCAATGTCATTTCGCTGCTGCGCTTCCGGGCCGACGAACAGAATCTGCAACTGGAAAGCCGCATCGACCCGGCCTTGCCCCGCTGGCTGAGCGGAGATTCCGGGCGTCTGCGCCAGATTTTGCTGAATCTGGTGGGCAACGCCACCAAGTTCACACCCAAGGGATCGGTGACCCTGGTGGTGAAACCGATGGAAGAGGATCAGGACGGCGTGCTGGTGGAATTTTCGGTGATCGACACCGGCATCGGCATCGACGGCGAAGCTCAGGCCCGCCTGTTCGAATCCTTCGTGCAGGCCGACGCCTCCATCTCGCGGCGTTTCGGCGGCACCGGCCTGGGACTGGCCATCTGCAAACGGCTGGTCGAAGGCCAAGGCGGCGCCATCGGCGTGGAAAGCCAGATGGGTCAGGGCAGCCGCTTCTGGTTCCGCTTGCGCTACAACCGCGCCGAAGCCCCCGACGTCCCGGCGCCGAAGCCCCTGCCCGCCCTGCCGCCGCTGCGCGTCCTGCTGGCCGAAGACAATCCGGTGAATCAGAAGGTGGCCTTGGGCATGCTCTCGAAAGGCTCCCATCAGGTCACCCTGGCCAACAACGGCCGCGAGGCCCTTGATCTGGCCTCGCGCCAGGATTTCGACCTGATCCTGATGGATATGCAGATGCCGGAAATGGACGGCCTGCAAGCCGCTCGGGCCATCCGTACCCTGCCGGCTCCCCGCGGTCTGCTGCCGATCATCGCCCTGACGGCCAACGCCATGGGCAGCGACGTCGAGCGATGTCTGGACGCCGGCATGAACGCCCATCTGGCCAAGCCCATCGACCCGGACATCATGATCCATACCATCGCCGACGTCCTGGACGCCGACGTCTTGAACACCGCGCCGAGAGAACCCGGCGACGGCAATCAGGATATCGGTTGAGGATTTTTCCTCGGGCTGGCCACGATCCGGACCTGGCGCTAGAGTAGCGGCGGACAACTTTCAGAGGTAACGCCCCATGACCGCTGACGCACTGCATGAATTGCTGAAAGCCGGACGGCTCGAAGACCATCAGAGCCGGATCGTCGTCACCGGCTCGGACCCCGTTTACCCCACCCGCTACCGCATCGGCCAGGCCGCCGCCACCGCCCTGGCCGCGCAAAGCGCCGCCATCGCCGCCATCTGGCAGGACCGCAGCGGTCGCTCCCAGGACATCGCCATCGACACCGCCGCCGCCGCCATGTCGCTGGAAGCGGTGCTGATGCTGCGCCAGCGCGGCTATGCCGTCCCCTATCCCGACGTCAAATACCCGCTGACCGCCTTTCATCCTTGCAAGGACGGCCGCAGCATCTTTCTGCACGCCGGCTATCCCTATCTGCGCGACGGCCTGCTGAAGCTTCTGGACTGCCCCAATGACAGCGACGCCATCAACAAGGCCGTCGCCAAGTGGGATGCCTTCAAACTGGAAGACGCCGTGGCCGATCTGGGCCTTTGCGGCGGCGTCGCCCGTTCGCGCGAGGAATGGCTGAAGACGCCCCAGGGCGCCCTGCTGGCCGACATGCCGGTGGTCAGCATCACCCGCATCGGCGACGGCGAGGCCAAGCCCTTCGCTCCGGCGGCTCGCCCCCTGTCCGACGTCCGGGTGCTGGACCTGACCCATGTGCTGGCCGGCCCCACCGCCACCCGCACCCTGGCGGAACAGGGGGCGACGGTGCTGCGCATCCGCCCCCCGGCCCATCCGACCATTCCCAGCTTCGTCATGGATACCGGCCACGGCAAGCTTTCCACCTTGCTGGACCTGACGCAAAAAGCCGACCACGATTGCCTGTGGAAACTGATCGGCAACGCCGACGTTTTCGCCGAAAGCTACCGCCCCGGCGCGCTCGACAAGCTGGGCTTTTCCCCGGAAGACTTAGCCTCCCACCATCCCGGCATCGTCTATCTGTCCCTGAGCTGCTATGGCGAAACCGGCGACTGGGGCACCCGCCGGGGCTGGGAACAACTGGCCCAATCGGTTTCCGGCATGGCGGTGGGCGAAGGTTCGCTTTCCGACCCGCAATTGAGTCCGGTCTATCCCAACGACTACATCACCGGCTATCTGGGGGCGTTCGGCATCACCGCCGCCCTTCGCCTGCGGGCGGCCATGGGCGGCAGCTATCATGTCAAGGTGGCTCTGTGCCGCACCGCCATGTGGATTCAGTCCCTGGGCCATGTGCAAAGCGTTCCCCCGTCGATCCTGGTGCCGCCGGGCACCGCCGAATCCCTGGCCCTTCAGCGCGAGACCGCCTATGGCCGGCTGAGCTATCTGGGGCCGGTGCCCCGCTTCTCGGAAACCCGGCCCTATTGGGAACTGCCAACCGCGCCGATGGCCGCCCACGAAGCCGCCTGGCCGGCCATGCCGTCGGCCCCCAGCGGCCCGCCGGTTCCGGTGAATGCGGGCGTGCCTCATTGATGCTATGCTTGGCGGCGAATATCGCAGAATGCCGCGAAAGGGAGCATTGCCGATGATCAGAGGTTTTGCCGTTAAGGCCGCTTTGACCGCCATGCTGTTGATGTGCGCCGCGGCGCAAGCCGAGACCGTTGCCGTGCAAACGCCGCTGCAGGATTGGCAGCAACGGCGCGTGGCTTTGTTCCAAGCCTTGAACGGCAAGGACAAGACGAAAGCCACCGCCGCCCTGGACGGCGCCCTGACCGGATTCGAGAAAGACCCGGTGTCCCTGACACCCATGGAGGCCATGGACCTGTACGGCGTTTTCTACGTGCCGCGGGAAGGCGCCGCCAATATGCAGAACCTTTTAAAAGCCGTCGCCATGCAGGCCACCCTCGGCTGGTATGACGCCCTGCGTTTCGCCGACGAAAGCGGCCGCGCAGAAATCGAAAACAACGAGGGTTTTTTCAAACGCGCTTTTCTGATGGGCGGCGGAGACGGCATCAAGCAACTGATGGACCTGATGGAAAACCATCCCGCCGACGCCGCCAAGGCGGTGGCCGATGGCATTACGCTGGCCCGACAGTTCCGCGATCATGTGGATTACGACGAACATTGGCCCACGGGCTACGGTCTGACCGCGGCGCAGTGCGGCCTGAACCAAGGCAAAGCCTGCCCCCCGCCGCCGGCATTGCCTCAGGCGAAATGGGGCGCCGCCTTTGATCAGGCCGCCGCTTTCGTCACTCAGTACTATCGCAAGAACAATTAAAAGGAATGGCCGAGAACGGATAACGGCAAAACCAAACGCCGATTACGAAACCGAATTATTTTCCTCTGGATTAATAAGCCGCCACCACCTATCTACTAAGACGGTATGAATGGGGTTGGGGCATATGCTTTTCGATATACGAACCTTGCTGATAGCGGTTGCTCTGTCCACGCTGATCTGCGCCGGCGCCAGGGCTCTGCTGTGGCGGCTGCACCCCTCGCTTCCTGGCCTGGGCAACTGGGCTCTGGCCTGCCTGATGGGCGGCGTCGCCTTGACGCTGATCGCGGCCAGAGGCGCCATTGCCGAAATTTTCTCCCTGACGCTGGCCCAGATGCTGATTTCTCTGGGCTTCGTCATCGCCTGGGACGGTTTTCGCGCTTTCGTCGGCCGCAAGCGGCTGCCCGTTCCCTTGCAGGCTGCGGCCTTGCTCGGACCGCTGGTGCTCACGGCCTTGGCGCATTTCGAAGATTCCCTGCCCCTGCGCTCGATCTTCAACGCCCTGATCATGGCTTTTTTCTCCGGCCTGATCGCCTTCGACCTTCTGTACCAAGCCGCCGCCCATCGGCCGGCCCGACGCATCACCGGTTGGCTCTATGCCGCCAACGCCGTCTTTTCCCTGGCCCGCGCCGTCGCCGCCGAACAGGAGCCTGGTTCTCTTGGAGAAATGCAGTCTTCCGGGCTGATGGCGGTGACGCTGCTGTGGTGGATGTGCATGACCATGTCCATCACCCTGGGGATGGTGCTGATGGCCGCTGAAGTGCTCAGGGAAAGCCTGGACCGCCAAGCCAGCCTCGACCCATTGACCGGCGCCCTGAACCGCCGCGCCTTCAGCCGGCACGCCTCCCGCGAATTGGCTCGATCCCGCCGCACGCACCAACCCCTGTCCGTGCTGATGATGGATCTGGACCATTTCAAACAGATCAATGATCGCCTGGGCCATGCCACCGGCGATATCGCCCTGCGCCTGTTCGTCTCGGTGGCCGAGCGGGTGCTGCGCCAGGAAGACATCTTCTGCCGTTGGGGCGGCGAAGAATTCGTCACTCTTCTTCCCATGACGTCATCGGCCCAGGCCTTTTTGGTCGCCGAACGCCTGCGCTTGAATTTCGCCCGCGAAGCCGCCGAACTGGCCCCCGAGGCCGACGAGATCGGCTTTACCGTCAGCCTCGGCATCGCCCAGTGTTTGCCCGGCGAGGAATTGGAAGACATGCTGCGACGGGCCGATCTGGCTCTTTATCAAGCCAAAGCCCTTGGCCGCAACCGCAGCGAAACCGCCCTGCCGTTCATTCCGCCCGCACCCCGGCAGCTCCCGGCCGAAGCCGGGACCGGCTTGCCCGCCTGAAACCCCCATGCTAGCGTCCCGCGCAGATCGCTGGAGCACCCACCACCCATGAGCGTCCCGCCGCCTTCCGCTGAAAGCCAGTCAGGTGAACCGACGGCCATGTGGCTTTGGATCGCCGTCGTTCTGGCCGTGAAATTGGCATTATTGCTCTGGATGGGGCCTTTGCAGCCGCCTGACACCAGTGGCTATCTCGCTTTCAGCCAGACGATCTTGGCCGGTCAAACGGCTCAGGTCGATCTGAGCGCCGCCATTCCCAACACTCTGTTCCGTGTCGCCGGCTATCCCGCCATCCTGGCTCTGACGCAATGGATCGCGGGCGGCCGCTGGAATTGGCTGATCATCGCCCTGCAGATCACCCTGTCACTGACCGCCGCCGCCGCCGTCTACAAACTCGGCCTGCGTTGCCGCCTGTCCTCGTGGCTGGCTGCGGCCGCCTCCATGGTCCCGGCTCTGTCCTTGTCGCTTCAACTGGATCAGGCCGTTCTTACCGACAGTCTTTATTCCAGCCTGATGCTTCTGGCGATTTGCGGCCTTGTGGATTCCGCCATGGGCTTTCATGCCCTGAAGCCAACGCGAGCTCTGCTCTGCGGCTGTCTGATCGCCGCCAGCTTTCTGCTGCGCGAGGCGACGACGTTTCTGTGCTTGGCTTTGCTGCCGCTGATCGGTTTCGCCGCCTGGAAGCAAAGCGGCTGGATCGCGCGGCTGACCATGGCGTTTCTGGTTTTGCTTCCGCTGGCACTGACGCAGCAGGCTTACAAAGAGTGGAACCGCCAACGAACCGGCATCGCCATTGTCACCACCGGCGCCCAGACCACCATGTTTCAGGCATTGTTCGAAGTCGCCGCCAAGGATCCGTCCGTCCTGGAGGGGGATGATCCGGTGATGGAACAAGCCCGCAAGGTCTTCAGAAAAGGCTCGTTCGACGAAGTCCTTGCCCTCAATGCGGCCTTGAACCAGCAATTGGGGATGGACGGCATCGCCATAGCCGCCTCGGGCTATGCCCATTACTTCTCGGCTTGGCGGCATCATCCCCTGTCCATGCTTCATCTGCCGGCAAATAATCTGCGCATCCGCTATGCCAAGCTGTGGCTGCAACCCGTGGAAAGCCTGCATGACATGCTGGTATGGCAAAAAAGCGACACAAGGCTGCCTACCTGGAAGACATGGCGCCACTATGCCTCGCCGCCTGCCGCACTGGGATTGCTAATCATTGACGGCCTGTGCAACACCGCTTCGATCGTGGTCTTTGCCGGCTTCCTGTTGGTGACCCCCTATCGCGTCTGGTGCGAACGACGCACCGGCGGCCCATCCGGGGCGGCACTCGGCATACTGTTCCTGTTTGCCGGGTTCGTCGGCATTTACGGCATCGTCCATATCGAATCCCGATATCTGGCGCCGCTGGTTTCGATTTCCTCGCTGATCGGCATCATCAATCTGGAATGGCTGCATGCGTGGTTGCTACCTAAGCGTAATTCTCATAAATTGCGCTCTTAAGGGCCAGAACCGTTTCAAACGAGAAGCAGTCGCATAATGGAAAAAAGTCCTATGCAGACCTTGTCCGGATCGAGCGAATCCGAAATCGGCATTTCCGTCATTATTCCAATCTACAACGAGGTTGAGAATATTGATCCAGTTTACGAAAGTCTGCTGGCTCCGCTGCAACAGACCGGCCGAACCTTTGAAATTATTTTCATCGACGACGGCAGTTTGGACGGCACTCCCGAACGCGCTCGCGCCATCGCCACCAAGGACAAGCAGGTCCGCGTCATCGAATTCGTGCGCAACTACGGCCAAACCTCGGCAATGATGGCCGGCATAGACCATGCCTGCGGCGACGTCGTCATCGCCATGGACGGCGACGGCCAGAATGACCCGGCCGACATCCCCCGCCTGCTGGACGTGCTGGACCAGGGTTTCGACGTGGTTTCAGGCTGGCGCAAGGATCGCCAGGACGACATGCTGACCCGCACGTTCCCCAGCCGCATCGCCAACGCCCTGATTTCCAAGGTATCCGGTGTGCATCTGCACGATTACGGCTGTTCGCTGAAAGCCTATCGCGGCTCGATCATCAAGAAGGTGCGCCTGTACGGCGAGATGCACCGCTTCATTCCGATCTATACGTCGTGGCACGGCGCGAAGGTTACCGAAATTCCGGTAACCCACCATCCGCGTCTGCGCGGCAAGTCGAAATACGGCCTGAACCGTATCGCCAAGGTTCTGCTCGACTTGGCCGTTCTGCGCTTTCTCGACCGTTTCCTGACCAAGCCTATTTATGTGTTCGGCGGTTTCGGCATGATGTGTATCGGCGGCAGCCTGCTGACCTTTCTGTGGATGCTGATCCTGAAGCTGTTCTTCTCGACCACCTTCATCCAGACTCCGCTGCCGGTGTTGACCGCCATGCTGTTTTGCACCGGCGTTCTGTCGATCCTGATGGGTCTGCTGGCCGAGTTGCTGGTCCGCACCTACCACGAATCGCAGGACAAGCGGATTTATTCCGTCCGCACCCTGACCAACTTCGACTGACGCCGTGTGCGGTCTGGCCGGCTTCGCCGGAACCGGAGACAGGGACGATCTGTCCGCCATGACGGCATCGCTGGCCCATCGCGGACCGGACGGCCAGGGTCTGTTCATCGACCCTGACTTCCCCGTGTATCTGGGCCATCGCCGTCTGGCCATCGTCGATGTCGAGGGCGGCGCCCAGCCCATGGGCGATTCCTTGGGCCGAATCACCGTGGTCTTCAACGGCGAAATCTACAACCACGCTGAACTGCGCCGTCAGTTGGAAGCCAAGGGCCATCGTTTCCAGACGAACCATTCCGATACCGAGGTTCTGATTCACGGCTGGAAGGAATGGGGCGAGAATCTGGTCGAGAAACTGAACGGCATGTTTGCCTTCGCCCTGTGGGACCGGGATAAACGAAGCCTGTTCCTGGCTCGCGACCGTTTCGGAGAGAAGCCGTTGTTTTGGGCCAGAACGGCCGGCGGCATCTTGTTCGCGTCCGAATTGTCGGCGCTGGCCGGACACCGCGCATTCACCCCGGAGATCGACCGCACGGCCCTGAAGAAGCTACTGGCCCACGGCTTCATTCCCTCGCCCAATGCTTTCTGGAAGGGTGCCCGGAAACTGCCGGGCGGAACCTGGCTGCTTTTTTCGCTAACCGACGGATCATTGCGGGAAGGCCGCTTCTGGACGTTCTCCATCGACCCCGACCTGAGCCCCAGCGACGACGAGGCTGCGGAAACGGTACGTCATCTGTTGCGCCAATCGGTGGAGCGGCGGCTGATGAGCGATGTGCCCTTGGGGGTCTTCCTCAGCGGCGGCGTCGATTCTTCAGCGGTAGCAGCCTTCGCCGCCCAATTGCGGGGCGGCCGCTCGGTACAAACCTTCTCCATCGGCTTCACCGAGGAATCCTACGACGAATCGCCCTATGCCCGCGCCATGGCCGAGGCCTTGGGGACCGACCATCATCAGGACATCCTGACCATGGACGGAGCCGCCGGGCTGATACCGACCGTCTTGCAAGCGTTGGATGAACCCATGGGCGATCCCTCGATTCTGCCCACCTATCTTCTTTGCCGTTTCGCCCGCACCCGCGTCACCGTGGCCCTGAGCGGCGACGGCGGCGATGAACTATTTGCCGGTTACGACACATTCGCCGCGCTGCGTATGGCCCGGCTATACCGTGGCATGGTGCCCGCCGTTATGCATCGCGGCATGATGCGACTGGCCGAACTGTTGCCGAAATCGGGCCGCAACATGAGCTTCGATTACAAGCTGCGCCGCGCCCTGGGCGGCATGGGGCACGATGCCGCACTCTGGCATCCTCTGTGGCTCGCCCCGCTGTCTCCTCCGGCTCTCGCGGAATTGCTCGACGAACCCGTGCATGTGGACGACCTGTACGCCGAAGTCCGAACAGCCTGGAACAGTTCGACGCAGAAATCCCTGGCTGACCGCAGCTTGGAATTCTATACCCGCTTCTATCTGCAAGACGACATCCTGACCAAGGTCGACCGCGCCGCCATGATGAACGGCCTGGAAGCCCGATCGGTCTTCCTCGACAACGATTTGGTGGACTACGTCCGCCGTCTGCCGGCCCATTTCAAGATACGCGGCGGCGTGCGCAAATTTATTTTGAAGAAAGCGCTGGAGGGTGTCGTGCCCTCCGACATTCTGAACCGCAAAAAGAAGGGCTTCGGCATTCCGCTGATGGACTGGATGCGCCGCCAGAGCGACGCCACCTTCACGCCATTGCCCGGCAGCCAGGACGGAACGGCCCGCCGCTGGCTGGCCGAACATCGCGCCGGCAAAGCCGATCACCGCCTGTTTCTATGGAACTGGACGGTATTGTCCCAACATCGGAAACGGTGGTTCGAGGCCTCCTAGCCTCGAACGCTTTTCAGGAACACCGCCACTTCCTGGCCCAGCCGTCCCGATTGGCCGACCATGCCTTCGGCGGCATGCACGACCTCGCCGGATGCGCCTTGAACCGTGTGGTTGGCCTGGCTCAACTGGCTCAGATGCTGCGAGACCTCGCCGCTGCTGACCTCGGCCTCCGAGATGTTATGGGCGATGGCCTGGGTCAAGTCGCGCTGGCGCTCCACCGCCTGGGCAATGATGTCGCCGGCGCTGTTCAGTTTTTCGATGGTGCCGCCAATGGCGCTGATAGCCGCAATGGCTTCGGTGGTCGCCGTCTGCACGGCCGCGATCTGGCCGGAAATCTCGTCCGTGGCTTTGGCGGTTTGGTTGGCCAGATGCTTGACCTCGGACGCCACCACGGCGAACCCCTTGCCCATGTCTCCGGCCCGCGCCGCTTCGATGGTGGCGTTCAAGGCCAGCAGGTTGGTCTGGCTGGCGATGTCGTTGATCAGACTGGAAACCTCGGCGATCTTGGCCACCGCTTGCCCCAGCCCCTGCACCAGGGCGTCGGTCCGCTGGGCTTCCAGCACCGCCTGGGCGGAAATGCTGGAGCTGTGTCCCACCTGCTGGCTGATTTCCGAAATCGAACTGGCCAGTTCCTCGGCGGCGCGCGCAACCGTCTGCACATTGCTGGCGGCCCGGTCCGCCGACGCCACCACTTCGCCGGCGGCGCCCGACGCTTCGCCGCTGACCCCCGCCATCATGGCGGCGGCGGAATGCACTTGTTGAGCGGCGGCGGTAATGGAATCGGCCACCTGCTGAATGCTGCCTTCGAATTGATTGGCCATGTCCAGGCGGGTCTTCCGCTGTTCCGCCTGCATGCGCTGCTGCTGGCGCTCTTGTTCCTGCCGCAGGCCATCCGCTTCCCGCGCCTCGTCGCGCAAAACCCGGATGGAGCGGGCCAGCGTGCCGATTTCGTCTCCCCGCAGCTCGCCCACCACCGCCACCGCATCGGCCGAGTAATCCCGTTGCGCCAACCGATCGGTGACTTCGTTCAGGCGCACCAGCGGCGCGGCGATATGCCGGGCCAGCATGAAGACCCAGCCCAAAGCCATCAGCACGATGACGCTGACCACCGCCACCACTTTCCAGGCCGAAGCCCAGAATTGGGCGTTCATGTCGTCCATATAGAGCCCGGTTCCCACCATCCACTTCCAATCCGGAACGCCCATGGCATAGGACACTTTCGGCTGGGGCGTGGAGACGCCGGGCTTGGAATATTCATAAAAGACGGCGCCGCCGCCCTTTTGCGCCATCTCAATCAGTTTCTGAATGAAAGGCACGCCGTTGGCGTCCTTGACCGCCAAGAAGTTCTTCCCTTCGCGTTCCGGCCAAGGGGGCACCATCTGGGCATTGCCGTCGTAGTCATAGACAAAGAAATATTCCGTACCGCCGTAACGGATGGCGCGAAGCTCGCGGATGGCCGTCTTGCGGGCCTCGTCTTCCGTAATTTCGCCCTGGTGGACCCGGTCCTGTTCGTGAGCGATGATCGCATGGGCGGTCTCGGCCAGGCCGCGCACCTTGCTTTCCCGCTCGTCCTGCATGGCGCCGTACATGAAGTAAAGCGCCAACAGCGTCACCAGCGTGTAGCCGACCGTGCCGCCAACCACCGTGGACATCAGTTTCAAAGAAATTGAAAGCTTGCGGATCATCTTGAAGCGTCCCGTCCTGAGACAGCCTTATGGCTGCTTTCTTTTACAGATGTGTCTTTTGCAGATGAGCGGCGTAACGGCGATCGTGCTCCATGATGTGAGTGAACAACCAGTTTTTCAAAAAGTCGGCCACATCCTGGCTGAGGCCCTGATCCGCTTCGGCCCGGGCCCGCTGAGCCATCTGTTCGACCTCGGCATAAATTCTTTGATGCTCGGCTTCATGCAGATCACATTGATCGTAGCCGGAGATCCTGAGAAGCGACATCTCGCGGTTGAAATGGATCTGGGTATACTTGAACAACTCTTCAAGAATAATACCCACATGTTCATCGCCGAAACCGGCATAACACGCGACCAGCGTACTGTTCAAGAGATCGACGAGAATTTTATGGTCGTCGTCCAGCGAAGGGATGCCGACACTTAGCTCGTCGGTCCATTTGATGGTTACATCTTCAGGATGCATGGTTCCCTCTTTTTATTCTTTTAGTTATGCGGGTTCCAGATTGAGGCTCTCGACGTCGGCGCGGGCGGCGGCATCCTCGACCCCGGTCATGGAGGACAAAAACATGGCCGCCGCCGTCACCCCTTCCTTATGGGCCTTTTCCGGAGGGTGTCCCTGGGCCATCGCCTCGGCCACGGTTTCGTCATAGGCTTCGGCCACCATGCGGCGCATTGCATCGTCCATGATCCCCTCCGTCAGCAAAAAGCCGGGAGCGATCGCAAAATGCGATTCATCGGGAAAAGACGCGGGGGATACGACATTATGCTGGCTCCGGCTATGGGGGGATGCGCGATCCCAAACGGAGACAGCGGCGCAAACCTCATGCCAAAGGCATTGCGCTTTTAACGTATTGAAATTCAAGGAATCTACTAAGCCGCTTGGTAGCGGTAGCGTGATGATAGGCGCTGCCCACACGCCGAACGCTTCGCAAAATGCAAACAACGGAATTCGGCCAACGACGGATCGGCGCAAACTTTCGAGTGCAAATCAGAGCAATTTTTGCGTGAATATCAGGATAAGCTTTTGCGGGCGCAGTGCCCCTGGCCGCAGTGACTATGGCCGCAGCCGCCCAACAGTTGGCCCATCATGTCGCAGCAGCGCCCGCACAAAGGCTCAACACCAAAGTGGTCGAAGATGTCATCCTCGTGGACGGCGCCCAATGCTTTCGCATCCTGCACGTCAGAATCGGTTATGGCATTGCAAACGCATACATACACGGCCATTTCTCCTTGTGGAAAATGGGGTCATATCGGATAATCTAACACACTATGAGAATGATTCTCAATCGCCTTTAACAGCCTCTTACAGGAGACATCACCATGAAAGGCAATTCCCTGGTCATCGCCGAGCTGAACAAGCTGCTGACCGGCGAGCTGACAGCCGCCGACCAGTACTTCATCCACTCGCGCATGTACGAGAACTGGGGCCTCAAGGCCCTGTACGAGCGGGTCGAGCACGAGCGCGTCGAAGAGCTGGAGCATGCCGATCTGCTGATCAAGCGCATCCTGTTCCTTGAAGGCATTCCCGATGTGGCCTCGCGGGCGCCGCTGGCCGTCGGCGCCACCGTTCCCCAGATGCTGGCCAACGATCTGGCCTACGAACTGGACGTGGTCGCCAACCTGAAGAAGGCCATTCTTCTGTGCGAGAAAGAGCAGGATTACGATTCCCGGCGCATTCTCGTCGATCTGCTGCGCGACACCGAGGAAGACCACACCCATTGGCTGGAACAGCATCTGGGCTTGGTCAAGACCATGGGCCTGGAGAACTACATCCAGTCTTCCGCCGCTATCGGCAAGAGCTGAGGGGAGCCACCGCCATGAAGGGTGATCGCACCATCAACAAGCAGCTCAACAAGGTGCTGCGTTTCCATCTGACCTGCATCAACCAATATTTCCTGCACGCCCGCATTCTGAAAAACTGGGGCTTTCGGGAACTGGGCGGGGTGGAATACAAGGAATCCATCGAGGCCATGAAGGAGGCCGACGCCGTCATCGAGCGCATTCTGTTCCTGGAGGGCCTGCCCAATCTTCAGGATCTGGACAAGCTGCTGATCGGTCAGACCGTCCCGGAAATCCTGAAAGGCGACCTGACCCTGATCACCGCCGCCCGCGCCCAGTTGGTGGAGGCCATCGCCGCCTGCGAGAAAGCCGAGGATTTCGTCAGCCGCGATCTGCTGTCGCATCAGCTGGAGGAGGCCGAGGAACGGTTGGATTTCTATGAAACTCAACTGGAACTGGTCGAGAAGGTCGGCCTGCCGAACTATCTGCAGACGGCCGTCGGCGAACTGGACGACTGATCTCCTCCACGTCCTTTTCACGGTCCTTGGGCGTCAGTCCGCCCGGAGATCGTGAAGGGGACCGTGGGCAGGGTAAAAAGGAAGCGGCTGCCCTGGCCATACCAGGATTCGACCCAGATACGGCCGCCATGATGTTCGACGATCTTACGGCAGATGGCCAAGCCGATACCGGTCCCGTCGTACTGCCCAGGACCGTGCAGACGCTGGAACAGCCCGAACACCCGGTCGAAATATTCGGGTTCAATGCCGATGCCGTTGTCGGACACGGCGATCTCCCAGGCTTCGTTTTTGCGCTCGCAAGTTACGGCGATTTCCGGTTCACGCGCGGGATCGCGGTATTTCAGGGCGTTGTCCAACAGGTTCTGGAACAGACGGGTCAGTTCCTGCTGGCTTCCCATCACCGTGGGCAAATGATCGGGAAGGCTCAGGCGGACGCCATGCTCCTGCAACACGCCCTGCATCGGCAACAGAGCGTCCTCCAGAACCGCCCGCAACGGCACCGCCTCCATGGCTGCGTCCTGCCGCCCCACCCGTGAATAGGACAAGAGGTCGAGGATCAGGCGATCCATCCGTTGGGCGCCGTCGCAGGCGAAATTCAGATATTCCCGGCAGTCCTTGTCCAGCCCATCCCCCAATTGGCGGGCCAGCAAGGTCAGATAGCTGTTCACCATACGCAAAGGCTGGCGCAGATCATGGCTGGCCACATAGGCGAACTGTTCCAGCTCGGCGTTGGATTTTTGCAGTTCGATGGTCCGGCGGGCAAGCTCCTGCTCCGAATGCACCCGCTCGGTCACGTCGTGGACGATGCAGAACAGATAGGTGCGTCCCTGCACCTGGATCGGACTGGCATAGACGTCCACCTCGCGGGTTTCCCCGGAGGCCAGACGGTGACGGAATTGGAATTGCTGCCTTTCGCCGGAACGCGCCTGGGCGATGGCCGTCTTGATGCCTTCGGGCGGCATGTCGTCGATGTCACCGATCCACATGTTTTTCAAGCGTTCCAGACCGTAGCCGTAGAACGCCGCAGCCGCCGGATTGACGTCGACGATGCGGCCGTCGGCGGGATCGAGCAGCATCTTGATGGCCGAATTGGAACGAAACACCTGTTCGAAAAATTCGTGGCGGTCCCGCAAATCCTGCTCGATGCGGCGGCGCTCGGTGATGTCGTCATGGACCCAGATGAAGCCCAGCAGCGGTTCTTGCGGATCAATCAGCCGCCCGGTCAGGCGGCACCACAGATCGCGCGTGCCGTTCAGGCGCCGCATGTGGAAATCGGCGGCAAAGGTTTTACCCTGGCGCACCATGGGCAAGGCCACCTGGCTGATGTCCGCGAAATCCTGGGGATTGTTGTAGAAATCTTCCGTCGAACGTCCCAGCACCTCGCTTTCCGCGCCGCCATAGATCGAGCAGAAAGCCTGATTGACCCTTGCGATGCGGCGGTCGGGGCTGATGATGCTGATCCCCACCGGGATATTGGCCAGAATCGCCTCGATCTGCGCCGTGGCGTTGCGCAAAGCCGCCTCGGAGGCGCAGCGGGCGGAAATATCGCGGGCGATGGCGACGAAACGGCCCGGCTGGCCGTTTTCCGCGTCCTGGTATTGCAGGAATATCTCGACGGGAAAGGCGCTGCCGTCGCGGCGGCGATGCACGGATTCATAGGTCACCGACCGCTGCGGCCCCCGAACCAGCGGCATGCCGTGACGCAAAAAGGCTTCCTCGCCGCCTTCGGTCTTGATGATTCGCAGATGATGGCCCAGCAGGTCTGCTACCGCATAGCCCAATTGCTCGGCGCAGCCCTGGTTGACATAGACCAGTTCCCGGCTGTCGGCCGTGAAGATGTAGAGAGCGTCGAGAGTCCGGTCGAGGGCCGCTTTGAAATGCGACAGTCCCAACAGATTATGGTGGGCCTCCGCCAGATCCGCTTCCAACCTGGCGATGCGCCGGCCATCGGATTTACGCCGGGACGAAGCCAGCATGACGGCGGCCCCCAGCAGCGCCGCAAGCAGCGCCGCCAGGACAGCCGACCACAGGACCGTGGGAGACAAGAGCATAAGAAACCCACGCCCCCCGGCCCTGAGTTCTAAGGCCGGTTACTTCACCGGCGTCTCAGGATACGCCAGTTCATCACGGGCGCGCCACTCCGGAGCGACATAGTTGATGATAATCGACTTGCGCACGCCGGCGATGGGACGGCGATCCACGGCATGCCAGGTGTCGCTGCCGGGAATGAAGATCAGACCGCTGTTGAACAGACAAGGAGCGCGATGAACCCACTTCATGTCGTTGTCATAGACGTCGGTGCCCCAGTCCTCGCTGCCCGGACCCTTCGAGAGATAGATGAGCATGGTGTACTGCTTGACGCCGATGTCGGTGTGCGGCTCCAGCCAGAACCCCTCGGTGTCCTGGCAGTATTCCAGGCGCAGGTTGGTGCCGGTCAGATCGATGCCGCATTCCTTTTCAATGGTGGCGACCGTCTTCGCGTCCTGGAAAGCCTCGGCCAGGGCGCGGGCTTCCGGAAAGCGCGCCTGCGCCTCGGCATTGAAATAATAGCGGGTGTTGTTGTTGGTCTCGCGGCGGCCGCTGTAAACCAGACCGGACGGCGCGGGAACCGGCAAAGCATGCAGAGCTTCGGCTTGATCCAAAGGCAGGATGTCCTGCATCAGCCAATGCCGGTAAGGCTCAGTCACGCGCTGGCTGCCGTCCAGCGCTTTCAGGAAGCCGTCCCGGTCCGCCAAAGCTTGAGTTGCCGCTGTCATGATATGATGCCCCAAATTGCTGATAAGCGGCGGCATCATACGCCCGTATAGGGGGCCGGGCAAATATCCTTATTCTTTATGAGAAGGGCCCACCAGAAAGACAAAACTCCGCCCTCCAAGGGAAGGTTCCCTCCCTTGACGCAGAGCGTTTATCCTCCGAAATAATCTGATGGCAAGGCCGCATGGCGGCTGCCGCAGTCCACCCGTCGAGGAGCGCCGCCCCATGGGCTCCAAGACGGTCTCGCTCAAAGCCGAGGAGAACGACAAGATGACCCGCGTATCCGTTTTCAACAGCCCCCTTCTGCTTGGCTTCGACCATTTCGAACGGGTGCTGGACCGCATCTCGAAAAGCTCGGCCGAGGGTTATCCGCCCTACAACATCGAGCAGATCGGCGAGGACGGGCTGCGCATCACTCTGGCCGTCGCCGGATTCTCCATGGACGACCTGCAAGTGGCGCTGGAAAGCAACCAGCTGACCGTGCGGGGACGCCAGGGCGAAGACGACCCCGACCGGGTCTTTCTGCACCGGGGCATCGCCGCCCGCCAGTTCCAGCGCAGCTTCGTGCTGGCCGAGGGCATCGAGGTCACCGGCGCGACTTTGGATAACGGACTGCTGCATATCGATCTGCAACGCCCGCTGCCTGAAATCCGGGTGCGCACCATCAAGATCGAAAAAGCTTCGCCGGCCGGCGCACCCCCGGCGTTGAACGTGACAAGCGCGCCGAAATAGAGCGCGTCCCAACAACAAGGAGTCTCATCATGAATGAAGATTTTCTGCGACGGAACACCGCGCCCAGCAAGGCCATGAGCGCCCAGGATCTGGCGGTTTGGGGCCTTGAGGACGTCGCCTACGTCAAGCGCGTGCAGATCAACGACGAGTTCGGTTGGTCGATCCACGGCGCCGACGGAGTGAACATCGGCCTCAGCCACGACCGCGATCAGGCCTTCGCCGCCGTTCGGCAGTACGATCTTCAGCCCGTCAGCGTGCATTAAAAATCCTGACGCCATAAAGGCTTATCTTGACGCTCCGGCTTGGCTTTGGCAGGCTTCTATCCGTACAGGAAGACAATAAATACGGAAGGCAGGAGCCGGGAGATGACCAAGTCGGAGCTGATCGCCCGCCTGGCGGAGCTGAACCCCCACCTTTACCAGCGGGACGTTGAACGCATCGTCACCACGATTTTCGACGAAATCGCCGAGGCCTTAGCCCGCGGCGACCGGGTCGAACTGCGAGGGTTCGGCGCTTTTTCGGTGAAAACCCGCGACGCCCGCCAGGGACGCAATCCCCGGACCGGCGAATCCGTGGACGTTTCCGAGAAGGCCGTGCCCTTCTTCAAGACCGGCAAGCAGTTGCGCGAGCGGCTGAATACCGGCAAGTAAGCCGGTATGCGCCCGATTCTTCGTCTGCTTTTTTGGCTGATCGCCCTGCCTTTGGGCGCAGCCGTCGTTCTGTTCGCCCTATCGAACCGTCAATCCGTTCCCCTGGCCTTCTGGCCGTTCGAGGACGGGCTGACGGTTCCCGTCTATGCGGCGGTGCTGCTGCCCCTGTTCATCGGGCTGGTGGCCGGATTGCTGACCGGAGCCGGACGGCGTCTTGCCGCCCAGGCCCGGGCACGATCCCTGTCCCACCGCGTCGCCATGCTGGAACGCAAGCTGGAAGCCACCCAACCAGGCAAGGCTGCCGCCGTTCCCCCGTCTCTTTCTGAGGACATACCGTTACCTCCATGACCAATCCTGTTTTCTGCGCCCTGGACACCACCGACACCGCTGAAGCCGTGCGTCTGGCCCGCCAACTTTCCGGCCTTGTCGGCGGCATCAAGCTTGGGCTCGAATTCCATACCGCCAACGGCGCCGCCGGCGTGCGCGCCGTGGCCGAAGAAGGCATGCCCATCTTCCTGGACCTGAAGTTCCACGACATTCCCAACACCGTGGCCGGCGCCATCCGCGCCGCTGTGCCGCTGGCTCCGGCCATGACCACCCTGCACGCCGTCGGCGGCGCCGAGATGATGAAGGCCGCCGTCGACGCCGCCGGCGACGCCGCCGCCAAACACGGGGTGGCCCGCCCGAAAATCCTCGCCGTCACCGTCCTGACCAGCATGGGCCAGCCCGAGCTGCCGACCATCGGCGTCGACGGCCCTGTGCTGGATCAGGTCAAGCGTCTGGCCTCGCTGGCCGTGTCGGCTGGCGTGGACGGCATCGTCTGCTCGCCTCACGAGGTCGGTCATCTGCGCGCCCTGCTCGGCGCCGACGTCGCCCTGGTCATTCCCGGCATCCGCCCGGCCTGGGCCGCCGCCAACGACCAGAAACGCGTCCTGACGCCGAAGGAAGCCGTCGACAAGGGCGCCGACGTGCTGGTGATCGGCCGTCCCATCACCGCCGACGCCAACCCGGCCGAAGCGGCCCGCCGCATTCAGGACGAACTGAAATGAGCGTCAAACCCGTGAAGGTGAAGATCTGCGGCCTGACCGACGAAGAGACGGTGGACGCCGCCATCGACGCCGGAGCGGATTTCGTCGGCGTCGTGTTCTTCGACAAAAGCCCGCGAGGCGTCACCATCGAACGGGCCAACGAACTGCTGGAATTCGTTCCCGAAGAGGTGCAGCGCGTCGGCCTGTTCGTCGACCCCAGCAATGAATTTCTCGACCAGATCATGAACAATCTGCGTCTGGACCTGTTCCAGTTCCACGGCTCGGAAACGCCTGAGCGCATCGACGAAGTCCACATGGAATATGGCATGCCGGTGATGAAGGCTCTGGGCGTTTCCAGCGCCGCCGATCTGGACGCCGCCCAGACCTATGCCGAAGTCTGCGACTGGCTGCTGTTCGACGCCAAGGCTCCGGCCGGGGCCGACCGGCCGGGCGGCAACGCCGCCGCCTTCGACTGGAGCCTGCTGGCGGGACGCAAATGGGCCTGTCCCTGGATGCTGGCCGGCGGCCTGCACGCCGGAAACGTCGCCGAGGCCGTCAGGCTGTCGGGGGCGCGCGCCGTCGACGTTTCCTCGGGCGTCGAATCCGCTCCCGGCGTCAAGGACGCCGAGAAGATCGCCGCCTTCATCCGCGCCGCCAAAGGCGCCTGAACCGAGACGGGGGAAACAGAGTCATGCTCGACGACGATCCCGACGTCCGGCGGCTGTTTTCCCGCATCGGCCAGATCGTGGTGTTCCACCGCCATCTGCATCAGGCCCTGCACGACTGCTGCACCGTCATCTTCCAGGCCCAGGGATTCGACAGCTTTTTCGCCCAGGCCATGATGGACGACCAGGATACCGAAGTGGTCCTGAAGACCTGGCGCAATCTGGTGAAGGACGAATTCGAGACGAGCGATCCCGACGCCCTGCGGCCGCTGCTGTTCCTGTGGCAGCGCCTGAGTCAGGTCAATGCCGCCATGCTGGAAATCTCGTCACGCCGCTGGATTTCGGATGCTCCGGCGCCCAAGGCTTACAGCGATTTCGAGCATCTGCCCGAACCCACCCTGGCCGGCGCCAATCTGCCGCTGGAGCGGGTCATCCTGGACGCCTCCAACCTTTGCGCCGCCCTCGCCCTGATCGCCGAGCGATGGCCCGAGGACCGCAACGCCGCCCTGCTCGACCGAGCCTGGGCCATGGCCGAAGGACGCGGCTGAAACCCGCCCCTTGTACAAAATCCCTCCGCTTCCACGTCGGTTTGTGCTTTAGTACCGCCTTTCCAAGCCGACTGATCGGGCTCATAGAGTAGCATGCAGACCTTGAACACCTACCGCGCCGGTCCGGATGAGCGCGGTCATTTTGGAATTTTCGGCGGACGCTATGTCGCCGAAACCTTGATGCCTCTGATTCTGTCGGTCGAAAAGGCCTATAACGAGGCCAAAGCCGATCCCGCCTTTCATGCCGAGCTGAAGTCGTATCTGGCCCATTATGTCGGCCGTCCCAGCCCGCTCTATTTCGCCCGCCGCATGACCGAAGCCTATGGCGGCGCCAAGATCTATCTGAAGCGCGAAGACCTGAACCACACCGGCGCGCACAAGGTCAACAACTGCATGGGGCAGATCCTGCTGGCCAAACGCATGGGCAAGACCCGCATCATCGCCGAGACCGGCGCCGGCATGCATGGTGTTGCCACCGCTACCGTCTGCGCCCTGTTCGGCCTGCCCTGCACCATCTATATGGGCTGTACCGACATCGAGCGTCAGGCCCCGAACGTCCAGCGCATGAAGCTGCTGGGGGCTGAAGTCAAGCCGGTCACCTCGGGCGCCGGCACCCTGAAAGACGCCATGAACGACGCTTTGCGCGACTGGGTGTCGAATGTGGAAAACACCTTCTACATCATCGGCACCGTCGCCGGTCCGCATCCCTATCCGCAGCTGGTGCGTGACTTCCAGTGCGTGATCGGCGAGGAGGCCCGCGCCCAGATCCAAGAGATCGAAGGCCGTCTGCCCGATGCGCTGGTGGCCTGCATCGGCGGCGGTTCAAACGCCATGGGACTGTTCCATCCTTTCCTGGATGACCGCAGCGTCAAGATTTACGGCGTCGAGGCGGCGGGCCACGGTCTGGACACCGACAAGCATGCCGCCTCGCTGAAGGGCGGACGTCCGGGCGTGCTGCACGGCAACCGCACCTATCTGCTGCAGGACCAAGACGGCCAGATTCAAGAGGCCCACTCCATCTCGGCCGGCCTCGATTATCCCGGCATCGGACCGGAGCATTCCTGGCTGAACGATGTCGGCCGCGTCGATTACGTTTCCGCCACCGACGACGAGGCGCTGACCGCCTTCCAGGAGATGACCCGGCTGGAGGGCATTATCCCGGCGCTGGAATCCTCGCACGCCGTCGCCTATACCAAGCATCTGGCCCCCGCCATGGACAAGAACCAGATCATCATCGTCAATCTGTCGGGACGTGGCGACAAGGACATGGCCACTGTGCTGCATCGGCTGGGGGGGGCGCTGTAAGATGAGCCGCCTTCCCGCCCGTTTCACCAAGCTGAAGACCGAAAACCGCGCCGGTCTGGTAACCTTCGTCACCGCCTGCGACCCGGATCTGGCCACCAGTCAGGCTTTGCTCAACGGCCTGCCCGCCGCCGGTGCCGACATCATCGAACTGGGCATGCCCTTCACCGATCCCATGGCCGACGGCGTCGCCATCCAGCTAGCGTCGCAGCGCGCCCTGAAGGCCGGCGGTTCGCTGGCCAAGACCCTGAACATGGTCCGCGCCTTCCGCCAGACCGACGCCGACACCCCCATCGTGCTGATGGGCTATTACAATCCCATCCATGCCTGGGGCGTCGACGCCTTTTGCCTGGAAGCCGGCAAGGCCGGAGTGGACGGCCTGATCGTCGTCGATCTGCCGCCCGAGGAGGCCGAGGAACTGGCCGGCCCGGCCCGGGCCAACGGCATCGACTTCATTTTCCTGACCGCGCCGACCACCGACGACGCCCGTCTGCCGGTGGTGCTGGAAAGCGCCTCCGGCTTCGTCTATTACGTGTCCATCACCGGCGTCACCGGCACGGCCTCGGCCAGCCGCGACGCCATCGCCTCCGCCGTCGCCCGCCTGCGCCGCCACACGGCCCTGCCGGTGGCCGTCGGCTTCGGCATCAAGAGCCCCGAGGCCGCCCAGGAGGTGGCCGAACTGGCCGACGCCGCCGTCGTCGGTTCGGCCATCGTTTCGCGTCTGGCCGCCGGCCTGGATGCCGAGGGCAAGCCCCGCTCCGGCCTGGTGGCCGAGGTGCTGCAATTCGTGGGTGAGTTGGCCAAGGGCGTGCGTTCCGCCCGCCGCCAGCCCTCCGCAGGTTAAGAAGAGAGAGTTTCCGCCATGAGTTGGCTTACCGATTTCGTCCGCCCGAAGATTCAGCGCCTGGTCGCCCCGCGCGAGGTGCCGGACAATCTGTGGGACAAGTGCCCGCAATGCGGCCACATGATCTTCCACCGCGACCGCGACAAGAACCTGTCGGTCTGCCCGCAGTGCGATCATCACATGCGCATCAACGTCAAGAAGCGCCTGGAAATCCTGTTCGACGAGGGCAGATACCAGCGCATCGAGCTGCCGAAATGCATTGCCGATCCGCTGAAGTTCAAGGACAGCAAGCGTTACGTCGACCGCCTGAAGGACGCTCAGGCTAAAAGCAGCGAACAAGACGCCATCGTCGTCGCCCACGGCAAGATGGGCGGCAACGCCGTGGTCGTCGCCGCTTTCAATTTCGAATTCATGGGCGGTTCCATGGGCATCGCCGTCGGTGAGGGCATCGTCGCCGCCGCCGAACTGGCGATTTTGCAGGACGCCGCCCTGATCATCATCCCGGCGTCCGGCGGCGCCCGCATGCAGGAAGGCATTCTGAGCCTGATGCAGATGGCCCGCACCACCGTCGCCGTGGACAAGGTCCGCGAAAAGGGTCTGCCCTACATCGTCCTGCTGACCGACCCCACCACCGGCGGCGTCTCGGCCAGCTTTGCCATGCTGGGCGACATCCACATCTCGGAACCCGGCGCCGTCATCGGCTTCGCCGGCGCCCGCGTCATAGAAACCACCATCCGCGAAAAGCTGCCCGAAGGCTTCCAGCGCGCCGAGTACCTGCTGGAACACGGCATGGTCGACATGGTGGTGCACCGTTCGAAGCTGCGCGAAACCATCGGCCGCACCCTGTCGCTGCTGCGTCAGCGCGGCGTCCCGGGCGAGCTGGTGACCCTGGCCGTGGACACTCCGGATGAATTCGACTCCGAAGAGAATGCCTGACGCCGTTCTTGAACGGCTGAAGGGGCTGCATCCCAAAGTGATCGACCTGGCCTTGGGCCGGGTCGAACGCCTTTTGGCCGCGCTGGACCATCCCGAGCGCAAGCTGCCGCCGGTGGTCCATATCGCCGGCACCAACGCCAAGGGCTCGACGGTGGCCAACCTGCGGGCCATGGCCGAGGCGGCGGGACAAAAGGTTCACGCTTACACGTCCCCGCATCTGGTGCGCTTCGCCGAACGCATCCGCGTCGCCGGCGGCATCATCGGCGACGACACCCTGACCGCGCTTCTGGAAGAATGCGAAGCCAGGAACGGCGGCCAACCCATCACCTTCTTCGAGATCACCACCGCCGCCGCCTTCCTGGCCTTCTCCCGCGCCAGGGCCGATCTGTGCCTGCTGGAAACCGGCCTGGGCGGCCGGGTCGACGCCACCAACGTGCTGGACAAGCCGGCCCTGACCGTGCTGACGCCCATCTCGTTGGACCATCAGTCCTTTTTGGGCGACACCGTAGCCGCCATCGCCGCCGAAAAGGCCGGTATTCTGAAGCCCGGCGTGCCTTGCGTCTGTTCGGCGCAGCCGCCGGAGGCTTTAGCCGTCATCGAAGCCTGCGCCAAAGAACTGAATGCGCCGCTTTATCTGCAGGACCGGGATTGGTCGGTGCGGGAAACCGCAGGCGGTATCTTCGTGCGTTTCGAACAGCACAGCCTGCATCTGCCCCAGCCGGCCCTGATCGGCCCGCACCAGATCGGCAATGCCGGCCTGGCCGTGGCTGCCGCCTGTCTGTTGGGTCTATCCGACGAAGCCATCGCCCACGGCCTGCGCCAAGCCAGATGGCCCGCCCGCATGCAGCACCTGGCCAAGGGGCCGCTGGCCGCCGCCCTGCCTCATGGTTGGGAGCTATGGCTGGACGGCGGCCACAACCCCGCCGCCGGAGAAGCCTTGGCCGCCATGGCCCGCAGCCATTGGTCCGACAAGCCGCTCTATGGCGTGGTCGGCATGCTGAACACCAAGGACAGCCAGGGTTTCCTCGGGCCGCTCGGTCCCTATCTGGCCGAGGTCCGCGCCGTCGCCATTCCCGGCGAAGCCAATTCGCTGACCGCCGCGGAAGTAACCGCCGCCGCCAAGGCCCGCACCTTGAACGCCCAGCCCAGCGCCTCGGTCGCGGAAGCGGTTTCGCTTCTGGCCAAGCGTCACGGCCCGGCCCGCATCCTGATCTGCGGCAGCCTTTATCTGGCCGGCCACGTGCTGGCGGAAAATGGCTGACCAGCCGGCAGCCAGACCGAACCCGCAAAAGAAAACCCCGCCCCTGGCTGACCCAGGGGCGGGGTTTCGTCTTTCAGGCTGAAGCTCCGCCGATTACAGCGAGGACTCGACCCACTCGTACAGCTTGCTCTTGGGCAGGGCGCCGATCTTGGTGGCGGCAACGGCGCCGTCCTTGAAGATCATCAGGGTCGGAATGCCGCGCACGCCGAACTTGCTGGGGGTCTGCGGGTTTTCGTCGATGTTGATCTTGGCCACTGTAACCTTGCCGGCCAGATCCTTCGACAGCTCTTCCAGAGCCGGGGCGATCTGACGGCAGGGGCCGCACCATTCGGCCCAGAAATCCACCAGCACCGGGCCGGAGGCCTTGAGAACGTCGGCCTCGAACGAGCTATCCGTCACTGCAATCATGTCTGTATCCCACCTTGAGAAGAATCGATAAGGGTTTCCGCCCCCGAAATCCGAACCAAGACTCTAGGTTCAGGCCGCAGGCGCGTCAAGGTACGACCGAGGGGCATCCTGAGGGCATATCCCGGAGGGGAACAAGCTGCCCCAGATGTGGCAAGGAATGTTAACCTTTACAAGAGCCCGAACGACACAGACACAGACTACACAAGCCCGGACAGGGCATCGTCCAGAAGCGCGGACTCCAGCGGCATCAGGCGGGGCACGTCGGTCCACAAAAGGGCGCAGCGGATCTTCCGCTTGGGATAGATGCAGGCCAGGGCGGCACGATAGGCCGCCATCTGGCGCAAGTACAGCGGCGCCACCTCGGCCTGGGTTTTCGGCGGTGGGCGGTTGGTCTTGAAATCCACGATCAGCACTTCTCCGTCGGTTATCAGCAGCCGGTCGACCTGACCGGAGATGATGCGTTCGCCGACCATGCCCACCACCGGCACCTCGGCCCGGCTGCCCGGCCCGAAAATGGCACCCCAGGCGGGGTCGGCCAGCACGGCCGCCACTTCTCCCGCAATCTCCGCCTGCTGCTTGACCGACAGGTTCCAGGCCGAACGGGCGAGGAAACGGGCGGCGGCGACCTTGCGTTTATCCTCGGGCAGATCCGGCAGGGATTGCAGCAGACGATGGACCAGCCGTCCGCGCTGGAATTTCTGGCCGTCGTCGGCACCGAAGGGAGAGCGCACCGCCGGTTCCTCGTCCTCGGGGCGCGAGGGCGCCAGCGGACGCGGCGGCGACGGTTCTTCGGGCGCGGACCGCATGGCCCAATCGGGCAACGCTCCGGTTACGGCGGCGACCAGCTGCTCCTTCGGCGGCGGCACCGCCGCCTCTTGCTTCGATTGCCAGCGCAGCACTTCCGGCGCGATGACGTCCGCCCCTTGCGCCGCCAGGAAGGCGTCGACCACCGGATCGGTTTCGCGGCGCAAGGCGTCGTGGATCAGGTTGTACCAGCAATGCTCGGGCGCTTCCCGCCGGGTTTTCCAGCCGCAGACGTAAAGCCGGTCCTCGGCCCTGGTCATCGCCACATAAAGCAAGCGGCGGTATTCGTCGTCGCGGGCCCGGGCCGAGGCATCCCTGGCGGCGCGGCAAATTTCGTCCTGATCGTCGGCCTTGGGCGGCCACAGCGGCAGTTCGGTCCCGTGCGCGTCCTTCAGCCACAGGAAGCGGGGCGATTTGCTGGGAGCCTGAAGAGTATCCGGCAAAAAGACGATCGGGGCCTGCAATCCCTTCGAGCCATGGACCGTCAGGATGCGCACGGCGCCTTGCCCGTCGTTGGAGGATCCTGCCTCCAGATCGCGCTTGATCTCGACCCCGCCCTGCTCCAGCCAGCGCAGGAACCCCTGCAACGACGGCGGGTGCAGCCGCTCGAAGGCCAAGGTCAGACTCATGAATTCGTCCAGCGGGTCTTCCGCTTCCGGCCCCAAGCGCGACAGCAAACGTTTCTTGCCGCCATGCACCAGGATATGGGCGTAAAGATCGTGGGCCGTCACCCGGTCGGCCAGGGCCATCCATTCCGCCAGACGGGCATGCGCCTCGGCGAAATCGGCCTCGTCGCGGCGCAGGCGCAAGGCGTCCCACAGGCTGGCCTTGCGCCCCCAGGCCAGCCGGAACAGCTGGTCCTCGTCCAATCCCACCAGCGGGCTTTTCAGAACGGTGGCCAAGGTCAGATCGTCGTCGGGCAGCAGCAGGGCATTGCCCAACGCCATCAGATCCATCACCGCAAGTTGCTCGGTCAGCACCATGCGATCGGCGCCGGCCACGGCGACACCCAGGGTTTTCAACTCGCGTACCAGCTCTTCAACGAAGGCGTTGCGGCGGCGCACCAGCACCATGATGTCGCCGGGGCGAATGGCGCGGCCCCGACTTTCCAGCCTCTCGCCGCCGTCCGTCATAGCCTTGATGCGCCGAGCCAGCAGACCAGCCAGGCGTCCCCGCGGGCTGTCGCCGCGAATGCGTTCGATGGGCGGTTTCCACGGACTGGGATCGTCCTTGGGACGCGGCTCGACCGCCGGCCACAGCTCCACCAACCCGGCTGCACCATGCCGCCATGCCAGATGGCGGATGCCGTCTTCCGACGACACCACCCCCGATCGGCCTTCCGGCGAATTGATCACGCCGTCGACGGCGTCGAGCACCCGCTGCGCCGAGCGGAACGACACCAGCAGATCCACCTCGTCCCAGCGACCGTTGGCCTGAGGCACGATTTCCGAGAAACGCCGGCGCATACGCTCGAACTCGGCCGGATCGGCCCGCTGGAAGCTGTAGATGGACTGTTTGGGGTCGCCCACGGCGAACACCGTGCGGGTTCCCTCTTCCCGCAGGCCGCTGCCGGCGAAAAACTCTCCGGTCAAAGCCCGCACCACCGCCCATTGGTCGGGATTGGTGTCCTGAGCTTCGTCGATCAGCACGTGGTCGATGCCGCCGTCCAGCTTGAACAAGACCCAGGCCGCCTGGCCTTCCCGTTGCAAAAGCGAAACGGATGTCAGGATCAGATCGTCGTAATCCAGCATGGCCCGCGACTGCTTCTGGCGCTGATAGCTGTCCAGCAAGGCTTCGGCCAGCCGGTACAGGGCTTCGGTGGCCGCCGCCGTGGTGGCCGATTTCAGGCTTTCGCTCAGGCGGACCAATCGTTCGGCTTCTCGGCCCAGACTGTCCAAAGTCCCCGGAACCGCCGTTTCCACCCCCTTGGTCGCCAGGGATTTGCGGATTTCCCCTTTGCCGGTCAAAAAGACTTTTTGCCAGTCGGCGAAATGGGCCATGCGGTCCTCGGCCGTCGGCGAGGCCAGCCAGGCCTCCATATATCCGGCCCGTTCGACATCGGTCTTGCCGCTGCCGGCAGCCAAAGCCCGCATGGCCTTGCGCAAACCGGCAATGTCGCAAGCCTCGTCGCGGCTGGCCGCCAGGATGATCGAACGAACGTTCTGCCCCGGTTCCAGTCCCAATCGCCGCCACACCGCCTCGGCGGCGGCGGCAAGCGAACCGTAATGCTCCTTCAGACGCAAAAGCCGTCCGCGCTCCGAAGCCAAAGCCGCCATCAACTCGGGAAAGAAGGTCTCGTGCACCGCCGCCGTCACCGCCGCCAGCGCCCCAGCCAGATTCGGATCGAATCCGGAACGAGCCTTGGACAGCACCTCTTCCTTGGCGGTTTCCAGCATTTCTCCGGCGTCGCGGTCATCCATCACCTGGAAATGCGGAGCCAATCCGGCTTCCAGCGGAAAGCGCCGCAGCAGGGATTGGCAAAAGGCGTGGATCGTCTCGATATGCATGCCGCCGGGAGCATCCAGCACCAGGGCGAACAAGCGGCGCGCCCGCACCCGCGTCTCGTCATCGGCCTCGCGGCCCAGCAGGGCCAGCAGATCCTTGGCCAAGACCTCGTCGGGAACGGTAGCCCATTGTCCCAGCCGTTTGGCGATGCGGTTGGCCATTTCCGCCGCCGCCGCCTTGGTGAAGGTCAGACACAACAGGCGGTGGGGCGGTGTTCCCGCCAGCAGAATACCCAATACGCGGTCGGTCAGCACCTTGGTCTTGCCGCTGCCGGCGGAGGCCGACACCCAGACCGAAGCGGCGGGATCGGCGGCGCGCCGCTGCGGCTTTTCCGGATCGATGGCGGTGGGAAGAACGCTCATTCCTCGCCGTCCTCGCTGGCCGACGCCCATTCCTTGACGCGGGCCAGATGCAGATAATCGCTGTACTTGGGCGCCATCTCGGGATGGGGCCGGGCCTCGTAAGGGGTGTTGGGATCGTCGAAGGCCGAGATCAGGCCGGCCAGTCCGTCCAACGCCTGTTCGGCCAAGCGGCCGGCATCGTCGCCCGCCGCGCGTTCCTCGCCCCCGGCCTCGCCGCCTTTCAGCCGCCAATAGAGCAGTTGCGTCACCGGCTTGGGCGGCATGCCGAAGCCGCCGTGGCTGGCGATCACCGCCTCGATGGGCAATTGCGGCGCATAGCCCGCCGCCACTTCCTTCGGCGTCGGCGGCGCGCCGGTCTTATAATCGATGATGGCCAAAGAACCGTCCTTCAGCAAATCGATCCGGTCGGCACGGGCCTTGACGACGAAAGGACCGGCGGGCGCGGCGATTTCCAAAGCCCCTTCCACTTCGCTCGCCACCTCGGCCACTTCGGCGCGGCGGGCCTGCTCTTGGGCCGCGAACCATTCGGCCACACGCAGAAAACGTGGCCACCAGAACGCCGCCAGACCGGGGCGGCTTTGCAGCAGCGGCGCGAACTGCTCCTCGCCCAAGCCGACCAACTCGTTCAAGGACGCCGGCAGCAACGGTCCCCGGGGATGGCGCTTCAGGAAAGCATCCAGAATTTTATGCACCACGTCGCCGTAATCGGCGGCGCCGGGGTCGGCGTCGATGGGATCGAGGGGGCGCAGACGCAGGATATGCTTGGCGTAAATCGAATAGGGATCGCGCATCCAGCCCTCGATGGCCGTGGCGTAAAGCGAACGGGGCCGGGCGTCCAGCGGCGGACGCGGCGCCGGCGGCGGAATGGCCGCAACCTTTTCCGGCTGGTCCAGCCGCCCATGCCAGACGGCCCAGCTCTCCTCGCCGTTCCAGACGGGCTCGTAGCCACAGGCCTGCAAGACGGCATCCAGACGCAGAAGCCAGCGCGACGGCACCGTGGGCGTACCGTCGACCCGCGCGGCCCGCGTCATCACCACGCGCGGCGCGCAAAATGCCTGGGCGAAATCGTGAGCCGACAAGCCAATGCGGCGTTCCGGCAGCGGCAGGCCGAAATCCTGGCGCATGGGACGGCTCATCCACGGATCGGCGGCGGCGTCGCCGGGCCAGGTACCTTCGTTCAAGCCGCCCAGGATCAAAAGATCGGCATGCTGCATGCGGGCTTCCAACGGCCCCCAGATGGACAGCCGGGGATGCCCGCCCCAGCGGGGACGCACGGTCACGCCGGCCATCAGGCCGCGCAGCAGGCCGGGATAGCCGCGGCCCGACAGCGGCGGCAGGGCGTCGGCGGCGTCGGCCAGATCACGCAGGAACAGACTGGCGGCCTCGCCCGCCTCGCCTCGCCACAGCAACGCGGCGCCGTCGCCTTTTTCATCCGCCGCCAGGGCTTCGACACAGGCCACATGGGTGCGCAAGAGATCGGCCAAAACGGCATCATCCCGCATCTGCTCGGCCAGTGGCTTGGCGGCATAGTCCAGAGCCGACAGAAAATCCTGCAAATCCTCGCCCGCCGCCGCCTTCAGCCCGGCCACACCGGGGCCGGGGCGGGGACCGCGCAAGGCGGCGTGCTCCAAACGCCGCACCTGGGCGCGGAAGCGGCCCGCCGCCTGTCCGCCCAAAGCCAGGGGATGCTTACAGGCCGCCAGGGTGGCATGGGGGGCGAAATCCTCGGCCACCATCTCGGCGGTCAGCAAAAGAAAAGCCCCCACCGGGGTGATATCCAGCGGACGGCCCGCGGAATCGTCTATTTCGATATCGAAACGTCGCAGTTCGGCCGCCACGCGCCGGGCCAGGGAACGATCGGGCGTAACCAAGGCCGCCGTCTGGCCGTCATGCTCCAGGGTTTCCCGCAGCATCAGGGCGATGGCCCCGGCTTCCTCACGCGGGCCGGGGCAGTCGATGCGGCTGATCCCGGCCAAAGCCTGGGAAATATCCGCCCGCGTCGGCGTCAGGCGGCGCCAATGATCGGTGGTGCGAGCCGGACGCATGGCTTCCGACACCAGCCAGGCGCGGGGACTAGCGGCGCAGCCGGGCCACAGGGGCACCTCGGACGGCTTCATGCCCAGGCCGCGCAAAAGATGCACCAGGCCGTATTGCGGATGGGTCTGCTCCAGGGCCGATAGAGAGACGTCGTCCAAACGGCCGTCCAGGCCCGGCAGCACCAGCCGCCCCCTGGGCAGGCGCGACACCACCGACAGCAGCCGCGCCGTCGCCGGGATCGAGCCGGTGGAACCGGCGGCCACCACCGGATAGCCGGGCGGTTCGTCGATCCATGAGTCGCTTTGCGCCTGGATCAGTTGGTTGCGCCGCAAGGCCGCGTCCATCCAGCCCTGGGCGGCGACAATGTCGGGCCAGTGCTGGGTGACGATTTTCAGGAAATCGAGGGTGATCTGCCAATGTTCGGCATAATCCTCGCGCACCAGCTCGGCCAAACCGTCGAAGCTCAGCCCCTCGGTATGAACCTGATCCAGCAGCCGCCCCAACTCCCCCGCCAGCCGCACCGCCTGTTCCGGACTGGGCGCCTGGCCGCCGCGCCCGCCGCCCAGCTTCAGCACCAGCTGGGCCAGCAGCAGCTGACGCCGCAACGGCGGCACCGCCGGCATCAGGTCCAGCGAACGGCCGTCGGTGATTTCCAGTTCTTCCTCGTCGGCGTCGCCCAGCGGCCGCATGCGCGGCAGCAGCAGCGGACGTCCGCCGGAACGGCGCAGAAACGCCTCACGCAGGGCGCGGCAGGCTCTGCGCGTCGGCAGCAGCACAAGCATGCCCGACAGCGACAGCGGATCGTTTTCGGTTTCAGCCAGCAGCCCCTCGGCCAGAGCATCGACGAAGCTCTCGCCCGGCGGAATGGAGAAAACCGAAGGCGAGGCGCCGCTCATGGCCATCAGCCTCCCGTGCTGTCCCGGCGGGCCAGCAGGGTCTCCGCCTCGGCCAGGGCTTCGGGCGTGCCGATATGGTACCACTCGCCGTCATGGGCGACACCGTACAGCCGCCCTTCGTCCTGCGCCCGGTTATAGAGCAGGTTCAGCGAAAACGCCCCGGACGGAACGCCGGCGAACAGGCGCGGATGCAGGATCTGCACGCCGGCGAACACATAGGGACTGATCTCCTGCCCCGTCCGGCGGCGGGCTTGACCGGCGGGATCGAGGAAAAAATCCCCTTGCCCCTCGTAGCCAAAGGCGGCGGCGGTCGGCGCCATCAGCAGCAGAGCGTCCATCTTGTCGCCATCCCAGGCGGCGGCCAAACGCCGCAAGGCCGAAACCGGCCCGTTGCGCCACAGGATGTCGGCGTTGCAGACGAAAAAGGGTGCGTCCCCCAGCAACGGCAAGGCCTTGGCCACGCCGCCGCCGGTTTCCAGCAGCAGATCCGTCTCGTCCGACAGCGTCACGCCGGATCGCCCGGCCAGATGCTTGACGATCTTTTCCGCCCGCCAATGCATGTTGACCACCCGGTTGGGGACCCCCGCCTCGTCCAGATGATCGAGCACCCGGTCGAGCATGGTGCGTCCGGCCACGCTTACCAGCGGCTTGGGGATGGTTTCGGTGATGGGGCGCATGCGCAACCCCAGCCCGGCGGCCAGAATCATGGCGTGAGCGGGCATGGCGGTCATGGCGGTCATGGCTTGGGTACCCCGCGCTGGGCCTTGGGGATCATCTCGTCCAGCCACAGCTTCATGGCCGCCATCTGGGGATGCTCCAAGGCCTGCTCCAAAAGCCGCCAGACCCGGGGAACGTGCGACAGATAGATCGGCTTGCCGTCGCGGCGCAGAAGCCGAGTGAAAATGCCGATCACCTTGGCGTGGCGCTGAGCCGCCAGCACTCGCCACGAAGCCTCGAAGCGCGTCGGATTCAAGGTGGGAAAGGCGTCCAGATAGCGCCGTTTCAGACCGGCGATCAGGGCCGGGTCGATGTCGCGGCGGGCGTCTTCCAGCAGCGACATCAGATCGTAGGTGATGGGGCCGGCCACCGCGTCCTGAAAATCCAGCACCCCGCAGGCCGCGATGCCGGGACGAGCCAGACGCATCAGGTTGTCGACATGGAAGTCGCGCAGCACGACGGTTTCCGGCACGGCGCGGGCGGTGGGGAACAGATCGCGCCATAGATGGATGTAGTCGTCGCGCTTTTGCGCCGGCACCTTGGCTCCCGTCATTTCGGGAATGTACCAATCCACCAGCAGCAAGGCTTCCGTCAGCAGCCGCTCGTCGTCATAGATGGGCAGACCCGAGGGAATGGCCGTGTCGCCGCGGCCGTGCAGATCGATCAGCAGGTCCATGGCCAGCCAATAGAGGTCTTCCTCGTCCTCGCCCCGGGCCAGCAGGCGGGTGAAGGTGTCGTCGCCCAAATCCTCCAGCAGCAGCAGGCCGTTGGCCTCGTCGGCGGCAAGAATGCGCGGAGCGCTGTAGCCCATGTCCACCAGATGCTGGGCCATGCGCACGAAGGGGCGTACGTCCTCCTGGGGGGGGGGCGCATCCATCAGCATGGCCTGGCTGGCGCCGTCGCGCAGCCTTTCGTAATGACGGAACGAAGCGTCGCCCGCCAACTTGTGGCGCTGAGCGTTGCCCCAGCCCTGACGGGCGAGAAAGTCCCGGATCACCGATTCCCGATCACTCACCGAACAGCTCCCGCAATTTCTTGGTCCAAACCGGCCCCCTGGCCGTCAATTCGGCCTGCCGCATTCCTTCAGCCTCGCCCGCCGCCAGGTGCAGATCAAGCCGGCCGGCCGGCAGCCACGGCCCCAGCCGGTCGGGCCATTCGATCAGGCTGACACCGTCGGCAAAGGCTTCCTCGATCCCCAGCTCCAAGGCGTCCTGGGGCTTTTCCAGGCGGTAAAGGTCGAAATGCCAGATCGTTCCGGAAGCGAATTCGTACATTTGGGCCAGGGTGAAAGTGGGGCTGGGCACGTCTTCGCCGGCCCCCACCAGGGTTTGCACGAAAGCCCGGGCGAAGCTGGTCTTGCCCGCCCCCAGATCGCCGAACAGGGCGACAACGTCCCCCGGCGACGCCGCTTCCGCCAGCCGTCTCGCCAAAGTCCTGGTGGCGGCTTCATCCGCCAAAGTCAGCTTCAATCCCATGGCGACGTTTGTAGCCTTAAGCCCCCCCATCCGCAACGACTGCCGACGAAACAGGCTTCAGTGCCCATTCTCCGCATAGGGTTGAATAACCCCGGCAAGCGCCTATTGTCTGGTGCAGAATATGATGATTTCCAGGAGCTGTCCGCCATGTCCTCGTCCCGCCATGAAACCGACGCCGTCATCGTCGGCGCCGGTCCGGTCGGTTTGTTCGCCGTCTTTCAACTGGGCATGGTGAAGATCAAGGCCCATGTGGTGGACGCCCTGGACGCCATCGGCGGGCAATTAACCGCTCTTTATCCGGAAAAACCCATCTACGACATTCCCGGCTTTCCCCGCGTGCTGGCCGCCGATCTGGTGGAACGTTTGGCCGAGCAGGCCGCTCCCTTCCACCCCCATTTCCACATGGGCGTCACGGTGGACAGCCTGGTGCGCCTGCCCGACGACCGCTGGGAAGTGGGCCTTTCCAACGGCCAGACCATCCTGGCCCGCGTAGTGGTCATCGCCGCCGGCGCCGGCGCCTTCGGCCCCAACCGTCCGCCGCTGGACGGCCTGGAAAAATTCGAAGGCAAGTCGGTCTTCTATTACGTCAAAAAGCGCGAGGATTATCGCGGCAAGTCGGTAGTGATCGCCGGCGGCGGCGATTCCGCCGTCGACTGGGCCATCTCGCTGTCCGAGGTGGCCAAGAAAGTGATGGTGGTGCATCGCCGGGCAAAATTCCGCGCCGCGCCGGAATCCGAAGCCAAGCTGAACGAACTGGCCGCCGCAGGCGCCATCGAACTGGTGGTGCCCTATCAGTTGCATTCCCTCGAAGGCGGCGGCGACGGCGCCCTGACCGGCGTGGTGGTGTCCACCTTGGACGGTCAGACCCGCACCTTGGACGCCGACGTTCTGCTGCCGTTCTTCGGTCTGGCCGGCAATCTCGGCCCCATCGCCCAGTGGGGGCTGAAGATGCAGGGCGCCCAGATCGAGGTCGCTCCGGGCAACCAGGCCACCAACCTGCCGGGCGTGTTCGCCATCGGCGACGTGTCCGCCTATCCCGGCAAGCTGAAGCTGATTCTTCAGGGATTTTCCGAAGCGGCCATGGCCGCCCACGCCGCCTATCCCATCGCCTTCCCCGGCGAGGCGCTGCACTTCACCCACTCGACCAGCGTCGGCGTGAAAGGCTTATAAAGCCGCCATCGCTCGACAAAGCGATCGGCAGACAAAAAAGCCCCCGAAGCAATCCGGGGGCTTTTCACTGGCCGGACGGCACCGGTCAGGCGTGGCCTTCGGCCTCGGCCTGCTCCAGACGCTGGCGGAACAGCGCCACAAAATCGATGGGCTGCAGCAGCATGGGCGGGAAACCGCCGTCGCGGGTGGTATCCGAGACGATGTTGCGGGCGAAGGGGAACAGCAGGCGCGGGCATTCGATCAGCAGCATCGGCTGCACATGCTCGGGCGGCACGTTCAGGGTGAAGACGCCGGCATAGACCAGTTCAAGGATGAAGGCGGTCTTTTCGCCCAGCTTGGCGTCGATGTTCAGATGCAGCGCCACCTCGAAGGCATTGCCCTGGATCGGATTGGCGTTGATGTTCACCTTCACGCCGATCTCGGGCTGGACGGTCTGCATGTCGACGAAAATGCCGGGGGCGCCGGGCACCTCGAACGACAGATCCTTGACGTACTGAAGATTCACCAGCAGCGGCGGCTGGGCCTGCTGCGCTTCTTGATCGGACATGGTCGGCTCCAAAGGCAATATGCTGAACACTGGCCTAACACGGAAGAAGCCGCCGCACAACCCGCTGCGCTAAAGCAGCAGACGGATCGAGGGCTTGCCGCCGCCGCCGGCTCCGCTGCCGCCGCTGCCATAGGTCGGCGGATCGGAATCGTCGCCGGGCGGACGGGCGGACGGCCTTTGCGAAGCGGGGCCGGGCCGGGCCGGGCCGCCGTCCTTCTGGCTGACCACCTTGTAGTCCGTCTCGATAATGGTGACGTCTCCCGAGGCTTCGCCGTAGGACGGTCCGTCGCGACCCGCGGCCGAACGCCCCTTCATCGAGGTTTTCATCAGGAACGCCGCCTCGCCGTACAGCAGTGTCCGCACCGGCGGCAGCAGCAAAAGCAGGCCGATCACGTCGGTGACGTATCCGGGCACGATCAGCAGCAGGCCGCCCAGCGCCACCGCGGCGGCGTCGAACAGTTCGCGTACCGGCAGCTGCCCCTTGTTGATCTGGGTCTGCACCTTGCGGGCCGTGCCCAGGCTTTGCCCGCGCAGCACCGCCATGCCGAGAAAAGCCGACAAAAACAGGCCGATGACGGCCAGTGGCGTGCCCACCCATTGCGCCACCTGGGCGAAGGCTGCGAACTCCATCACCGGCCAAGCCAGCAGGAAGAAGAGGAAAACCCAGGCCATGCTTGCTCTTTATCCAGCAACCGCTTATCTAGAATGGGGTTAAACCCCTGACGTGAAACGGCCCAATCGGCAAATCCTGGCGCGTGAATCGACAGGGACGCGAATTTTCCAATTTTGCCCGACCGGTCCACCCAGAGCCGGTCTGACGGGCGCAAGCTGGGTCAGGTGCGCGAAGCAGGACGGCATGCCATATCTCGACATTCTTATTCTGGCGTTGGTGGCGGTTTTCGTGGGCCTGCGCCTGCGCAGCGTGCTGGGCCGGCGCGAGGAAGACGACGACGAGATCATCCCGCCGCCCCGTCAGGCGCCTCCCAACCAGCGTATCGGCAACATCATCCATCCCGCTGCCTGGGGGCAGCCGGTTCCGGCCCGCGAGGCGACGCCGCTGGAGCAGATCGCCGCCGCCGATCCGACCTTCTCGCCCGACGGTTTCCTCAACGGCGCCCGCGCGGCCTTCGCCATGATCGTCGACGCCTTCGTGCGCGGCGATGAGGCGGCGCTGCGGCCCCTGCTGGCCGACGACGTGTTCGTCAATTTCTCCCGGGCCATCCGCAACCGCGCCGAAACCGGCGAGGTCTGCGCCAATCAGTTGGACGGCATCCTGTCGGCCGAGATCGCCGAAGCCCGGCTGGACGGCCGCTTCGCCCGCGTCACCGTCCGCTTCCAAAGCCGTCAGGTGATCTGCTCGAAGGACGCTCAAGGCAGCGTGGTGTTCGGCGACGCCGAGGCCCGCCACGTCATCACCGATCTGTGGAGCTTCGCCCGCGACGTCGCCAACCGCGACCCCAACTGGCTGCTGGTGGCCACTCAAAGCGCTCTGGAAGCATGATGCGTTCACCGTCTCTGTCCATCCTGCTGCTAGCCGGCGGCCTGCTTGCCGCCTGCTCGTCCGGCCCCGATCTGTCCCAGGGTCCGCGTGGCCCCGCCGGCCCCATCGCCAGCGGCCCGCTCAATCTTCAGCCCGTCAGCTTCGACGCCCTGCCCGGCTGGCGCGACGACGGCATGGCCGAGGCTTTACCCGCCCTGCGCCGCAGTTGCGACAAGATCACCGCCATGCCCGGCCACAAGAGCCTGGGCGACGGGCTGGCCGGCACCGCCAGCGACTGGACCGGCGCCTGCGGCGCCCTACGCCGGGTTCAGCCCGACAATTCGGCCGCCGCCCGCCTGTGGGCCGAGCAATGGCTGCAGCCCTACCGCGTCACCGCCGGCGGCAGCGCCGAAGGCGTCTTTACCGGCTATTGCGAGGCCGAGCTGAAAGGCTCGCGCCGCCAGGGCGGCCCCTATCAGACGCCGATCTATGCCCGTCCAGCGGGCTGGCCGGCCAATCCCGCCGGCCAAAAGCTTCCCACCCGCGCCGAAATCGAAGGCGGCGCCCTGAGCGGCAAGGCCCAGGTGCTGCTGTGGGTCGACGACCCGGTGGACGCCCACATCCTCAGCATCCAGGGGTCGGGCCGCGTGGTGATGGACGACGGCACCTCGGTCCAGGTGGGATATGACGGCAACAACGGTCAGGAATGGGTGGGGCTGGGCAAGATTCTCGGTCGCCACGGACTGCTGGCGCCCGGCGAATCCAACATGCCGTCGATCCGCGCCTGGCTGAAGTCCCATCCCGCCCAGGCTCCCGCCCTGATGGCCGAGAATCCGCGTTACGTTTTTTTCCGCATGCTCAACGGCGACGGCCCGGTCGGCGCCATGGGCGTGCCTCTGACCGCCGGACGCAGCTTGGCCGTCGACACCAAGTACATTCCGCTGGGCGTGCCCTTGTGGCTGGACACCACCGATTCCGCCGGCCGGCCCTTGCGCCGCCTGATGGTGGCCCAGGACACCGGCAAGGCGATCACCGGCCCGGTGCGCGGCGATTTCTATTGGGGCCCCGGCGAAACCGCCTTCAACAGCGCCGGACGCATGAACAGCCGGGGCGGCTATTATCTGCTGCTGCCCCGCCAGCGTTCGATGCCGGTGGCGGACGACGACGGGAAACTTGTCGTTTCGGAGGCGCAATAATGGCCCGGCAGCCCAGCCCGCCGCCCGATATCGCCTATGAGGCCATCCGCCGCGCCCACATGGCCGGGCGCATCGTCATTTTCACCGACGCTCATGTGCTGAACCGTCCTGGGTCGCCGGTTTATTCGGCAGTGGACGTATTCGCCCCCACCCTGATCCTGATGGCCAGCAGCCTGACGCTGCTGTTCGCCTTCGGCATGATCCAGTGGATCGTCGCCCTGATCCTGATCATGCTGTGGCAGGCCTATGGCGCCCGTTATTTCGTCGAATGGCGGCTGCATCGCCGCACCGTCGAAGCCGCCGTGCGCAACATGCACAATATGCGGCTGTTATGGGAAATGGGCGGCATCGCCGTCGCTCTGAAGGACTGGCCGGAAAAGAACTGCGTCGCCCCCTATGGCGACTGGCGGGCCTTCGCCGCCGATTATCTGATCGATCCAGAGCCGGTGGAACAGGCTCAGGTCTGACGCTCATGAGCCCGACCCCATGAACAGCGACCGCCGCCGCCGGCTTCCCACCCGAGACGAGAACCGCCTGTGGCGGGAAGCCATGAAGGAAGCCAAACCGCTGCCCGGCCGCACCCTGCCCGACGATCCCGAGGACGCGCCGCCGCCACCCGATCTGGCGCCGCTGCCCAAGCCCCCCGAATTCGCCCGCCCGCGGGAAATCGTCGCCCCCACCTTGTCGCATCAGCCCCACCGGCTGGATCACGGTAAAACCGCCGGCATCGACCGGCGTACCGCCGAACGCATGAAAAAGGGCGACATGGACATCGACGGACGGCTGGATCTGCACGGCATGATGCAGGACACGGCTCATTCCGCCCTGCGCGGCTTCGTCATGGCCTCGTCGGAAATGGGGCGGCGCTGCCTTTTGGTGATCACCGGCAAAGGCAACCGCGAAGGAACCGGCGTGCTGCGCCGGGAAGTGCCCCGGTGGCTGAACGAGCCGTCGCTGCGCCCCTTTGTCCTGGCTTTTTCCTATGCCCAGCCCCGCCACGGCGGCGAAGGCGCCATTTACGTGCTGCTGAAGAGGCGGCGGTGACGCCCTTCGGCCGCAAGCTGCGCGAACTGCGCACCCAGCGGGGCCTGTCCTTGAAGGAGATGGCCGAAGCGTTGAATCTGTCCTCAGCCTATCTATCGGCGTTGGAACATGGCCGGCGCGGTCGCCCCAGCCCCGGGCTGGTCATGCAGATTCTCGGTTATTTCAACGTGATCTGGGACGACGCCGAAGAACTGAAGGATCTGGCGGAACTCAGCCACCCCAAGATCACCCTGGACACCTCGGGCCTGTCGCCCGAGGCCACAGAGTTGGCCAACCGGCTGGAACGCGGCATTCGCTCCTTGCCCGACGACGTGGTGCGGCGGATGCTGGAACTGGTGAAGGAGAACGGCCGATGACCTATGCCGAAGCCCAGTCCCCCGGCGAAGCCCGGCGCATCCTGTGGAACCAGTTCATCCTGGCCCGGGCCCTGGCCCGCACGGCCCGCCTGCGCTGCAAGCCCGAGGACGCGGAAGACGACGCCCCGGCTTTCTTTTACACCGACACCCACGCCGGATCGGGGCGGCTGTCGGGACCGCTGCCCTACAGCGCCGATCTGCTGATCCGCCGCCACGGCTTTTCCAGCCCGATTTTCTTCGACGCCCTGCGGCCGGCTTTGCCGGACGGCGCCCATCCGGGATCGTGGGTGCTGGCCGGGCGCGTGCTGAACAGCCTGGGCTTCGCCGCCGAGATCGACGTCAACGACATCGACCAGGACGCCATCCGCCAAGGCCAGGGCCACCGGGAATATGCCTGGACCCGCTTCTGGAGCCACGACTGGTTCCAGTTCCTGCGTTCCCGCCTCAGCGTCGGCAACGCTCCCGACTTCGTCTTCATCGACCCGCCACCCGACGACCCGCGCGGCCCGGTCTATGCCCAGGACGCCGCCATCCTGCTGGATACGCTGAACATTCCCTACATGATCAGCTATCCGGCCGAGGACTGCCAGGAAGGCATCGACCAGATCGGCCGTACCGGGCTGGAGCTGTCGGCGCCGGAAGGTGCGGCCGGCGTGCTGCTGGGCGGCGGGGCGGAAAGCGTGCTGCTTGAACTGCTGGCCGATCTGAAGATTCTGGCGCCGCTGCTGGGCGGCGAGTTCATGACCCGCACGCCCAGAGCTTATGACTACAGTATTTGAGATTTAGGCCCGCTTCTTCTCCAGATTGGGCAGGAACACCGTCAGCAGGCCCAGCAAGGGCAGGAACGAGCAGAGCTTGTAGACGAACTCGATTCCCTTGGCGTCGGCCACTATTCCCAGAACGGCGGCGCCGGTGCCGCCGATACCGAAGGCGAAGCCGAAGAACAGACCGGCGATCAGGCCCACCCGTCCCGGCACCAGTTCCTGGGCGAAGACGATGATCGCCGAGAAGGCCGAGGCCAGAACGAAGCCGATCACCACCGACAGAACCACCGTGACCGGCAGGCTGGCGTAAGGCAGAGCCAGGGTGAAGGGCAGCACCCCCAGGATCGAGCCCCAGATCACGTACTTGCGGCCGATACGGTCGCCCACCGGCCCGCCAATGACGGTTCCCGCCGCCACCGCGCCCAGGAAGGCGAACAGCAGAAGCTGGGAATCCTGGATCGACACCCCGAACTTATGAATCAGATAGAAGGTGTAATAGCTGGACAGGCTGGACATGTAGACATACTTCGAGAACACCAGAATGCCCAGCACGCCCAAAGCCGCCAAAACCCGATGGCGCGGCAGTTCGACATGGGTGCGCACGGCGGCGCGCCTAGCCCCGGCGGCGCGGCGGCGGGCATACCAGCCGCCGATACGCCACAGCACGACCATGGCCACCAGCGCCGCGCCCGAGAAGATGGCGACGCTGCTCTGGCCGCGCGGCACGACAATGAAGGCGGCCAGCAGCGGACCGATGGCCGTGCCGAAATTGCCCCCCACCTGGAACAACGACTGGGCCAGGCCGTGCCTGCCGCCCGAGGCCATCCGGGCCACGCGCGAGGATTCCGGGTGGAAAATCGAAGACCCCATGCCCACCAGCGCGGCGGCGATCAGCAGCAGCCAAAAGGCATGGGCGAAAGCCAGACCCACCAGACCCACCAGGGTAAAAGCCATGGCGCAGGGCAGGGAATAGGGCAGCGGCCGCTTATCCGTATAAAGCCCGACCAGCGGCTGCAACAGCGACGCCGTCAGCTGATAGGTGAAGGTCAGCAGGCCGATCTGGCCGAAATCCAGACCGTAATTTTCCTTCAGCATGGGATAGATGGCCGACAGCATCGACTGCATCATGTCGTTGAGCAGATGGCAGAAGCTGATGGCGCCGATCACCGCGAAAACCGTGGTGTCGGTGTTGGTGTGGGACGGGGCGTTGGTCATGACGGGTTGAGGCATGACGGCCTCGCTAGCGGAACTGTCGGACACGGCATTGACTCCTTAGTAGGCCGGTATTCCCACCATAGACATTTGACCCGCGTCCTGCTTTCGTGATGTGGCCTTGTTCTTTTTCGAGTGGGCCAGATCATGCTGCCTCCCAAATACATTCGCCGCCCCGCGCCGAAGCCGGACCAGATCATGCAGACCGCTGGCGAACAGCCCCACGAGCGGACCCGCCGCTGGATGATGCTGGAGGAAAGCGATCGCCAGATCGTTCCCTACACCAACGAATATGGGCGCGGTTATCTGGTTCCGCAGCACCATCACAGCCGGGGGCAGCTGATTTATGCCCAAACCGGCGTTTTCATGATGATCACCGAACAGGGACACTGGATGGTGCCCCCCGATCACGCCGTTTGGGTTCCGGCCCAGGTCGAACATGCCATGCACAGTCACGGCCCGGTCAGCATTCGCGCCATCTACGTCAAAGCCGGATCGGTGCCGAATCTGCCGGCAAGCAGCCGGGTGGTGGGCATGACCGACCTGATGCGCAGCCTGATCGAGGAGGCGGTGACGCTGTCCCTCGACAGTCCGCCGGAAAGCCGGGCCGGCCTGATCATGGCCCTGATCCGCGAAGAGCTGCCGCGCCTGCCGGAAAAACCTTTGGGGCTGACCATGCCGGCCGAACCCCGGCTGTCCGCCTTGTGTCAAGATTTCATGGAGCATCCGTCGCCCCACGCCACCATCGACGACTGGGCCGACGCCATGGCCATGAGCCGACGCGCCTTCACCCGCGCCTTCCGCCGGGAGACCGGACTCAGCCTGTCCGCCTGGCGGCAGCAGGCTTGCCTGTTTGCCGCCCTGCCCCGGCTTGCGGCCGGCGAGGCGGTGACCAGCGTGGCCATCGACCTGGGCTACGACAGCGTGGCGGCCTTCACCACCATGTTCCGCCGCATCCTGGGCGCGCCCCCCAGCCGCTATCTCAGTGAAAGCGTCCCCTGAACGGAAAAAGGCCGGGCATGACGCCCGGCCTTTCCCGTGAAGTCCGTGTTCCGCGGCTTAGTTGCGGCGGTCGCCGAAGAAGCGCAGCAGCAGAATGAACAGGTTGATAAAGTCCATGTACAGGTTGAGCGCGCCCATGATGGCGGTCTTGGTCGAAGACTCGTAACCGGCCCCGGCCCAATACATCTGCTTGATCTTCTGGGTGTCGTAGGCGGTCAGGCCGGCGAACACCAGCACGCCCACCACCGAAATGATGAACTGCATCTGGCTGCTGCCCAGGAAGATATTGACCACCGAGGCGATCAGGATGCCCACCAGGCCCATCATCAGGAAGCTGCCGAATCCGGTCAGGTCTTTCCTGGTGGTATAGCCCCACAGGCTGAGAGAGCCGAAGCTGGCCGCCGTGATGAAGAAGACGCGGGCCACCGATTCGCCGGTATAGATCAGCAGGACCGGAGCCAGCGATACGCCCATCAGCGCCGCATAGGCCCAGAACAGCCCCTGGGCCGTGCTGGCCTGCATCCGGGCGATGCCCATGGACAGGCCGAAGACCAGCACCACCGGCGCGATCAGCGCTAGCCAGCCCAGGCCCGACAGACCGACGGCGCCGGTCGGCCCGACCTGGAAGAACAGGGACTGCAAAGCAGCAGAATTGGCCACCAGCGCGGCGACGATGCCGGTCAGGGCCAACCCCGACGCCATGTAATTGTAGACCCGCAGCATATACTGCCGCAGACCCACATCATAAGAGACGGCCTGGGCCTGACTCTGGCCCCAAGCACTCCGTCCGGTATCGAACGCCATTGTATCCTCGCGATGAGAGAAAACCGACTATGCATGAATATGGCACGGAAAACGCTTGAATCAAGCGCCCCCCATCCCCATGGGCTGCGAACCTCATCCATGAGGACGGCAAGACAAACGCCGCCGCAGGCATTATCCTGGGAATTCCCAAGCAAGGATCGTCCCGCCATGCGCCGCAATCCGTCCGTTTCCGCCAACCCGTTCAAGGCCGCGCAGGCCTCGGCGGAGCATTGGGGACTGGCGGCGAAGGCGCTGATCGACGGATTGTCGCCGTTTCCCGAAGGCGCCAATCTGGGCTTCGTCTATGTCAGCCAGGATTTCGCCGACGAACTGTCGTCGATCGTCACCCTGCTGAAGGAAACCACTCCCGTCAGCCAATGGTTCGGCGCCGCCGGCTACGGCGTGCTGGGACCGCAGGGCACCCAGCGCCAGGGTTCGGCCATCGTCGCCCTGGTGGGGCGGATCGAAGTCGGCGGCGTTTTGCCGCTGGAAGGGTTCGACCCGGAAACGGCCGATGAATTCCGCCGTACTCATGCCGCCTGGCTGACCGGACAGAACGCCGTCGCCGGACTTGTTCACGGCAATCCCCGCGATCCCGATCTGGTGGACATGATCAGCGGTCTGTCCGACATCGCCGACGCCTATCTGATGGGGGGGCTGACCCTGTCCTGCGACAATCCGGTGCAGGTGGCGCACAGACTGACGTCTTCGGGCCTGTCGGGGCTTCTGCTGGGCGACTCCGTGCCGCTGGCCGTCGGCATCACCCAGGGCTGCCATCCCATCGGCCCGCCCCATCTGGTGACCGAGGCCGTCGACAACGTGGTGATGGGCCTGGACGGCCGGCCGGCCCTTGAGGTTCTGAAGACCGAGGCGGGGGAGGTGATCGCCCGCAACCTATCCCGCGCCGCCGGCTACATCCATGTGGCTTTGCCGATCGAGGGATCGGACAACGTCCACGACTACGCCGTACGCAACCTGATGGGCATCGACCCCAAACGCGGCTGGATCGCCGTCGGCGACCGCATGCTGTCGGGCGAACGGATGATGTTCGTCCGCCGCGACCCCAACGCCGCCCAGCGGGACATGGCCCGCATGCTGAACGGCCTGAAGCAGCGCCTGAACGGCCAAAACCCCAAGGGCGGTCTTTACTTTTGCTGTCAGCAGCGCGGAGCCGCCATGTTCGGCACCGACGGGCGCGAGCTGGAACTGATCCACGAGGTTTTGGGCGATTTCCCCCTGGTGGGCTTCAACGCCTCGGGCGAGATCTGCCACGACCGGCTGTACGGCTACACCGGGGTGCTGGCCCTGTTCATATGATCCGTCTGTTCGCCGCCATTCCCCTGCCCAAAGAGGTCCGCCGCCGCTTGTCGCAGCTGACCGGCGGCCTGCCGGGGGCCCGCTGGAGCCCACCGGAAAACCTGCACGTCACCCTGCGTTTCGCCGGCGAGGTCGATGAGCCCCGGGCCGAGATGTTTCACGACTGCCTGACCGCCGTGGCCGCCGGACCGTTCGATCTGCGGATACGCGGACTGGGCGCCTTTTCCTCGGGGCATCGGGCCCACACTCTCTGGGCGGGGGTGGACGCCAGCGACGATCTAACACATCTTCAGGCCCGGGTCGAGGCCGCCGCCCGGCTGGCAGGGCTTGAGCCCGAAGGACGCAAATACACGCCCCACGTCACCTTGGCCCGGCTGGCCCGCGATACGTCGCCCGCCCGGCTGGCCGAGGTGATTTCCGGCAACAATCTACTGGCCGTCACGATGCCGGTGGACCGCTTCACCCTGTTCGCCAGCCACCTGGGCAAGCAGGAGCCATTTTACGAACCCTTGGCGGAGTATCCCTTGGGGAAGTGATCCGCTATCCTGCCGCCGCTTTTCTTTTGCAGACGAGGACCGCCATGACCCTGTCCGTCGCCATTCAGATGGACCCCATCGAGAGCATCAACATCGACGCCGACAGCACCTTCATGCTGGCGATGGAAGCCCAGGCGCGGGGCTACAAGCTGTTCCATTATCTACCGCAGAATCTGAGCTTCCGCGCCGACAGCGCCGGAGGCCGCGTCACCGCCTGGGCCCGGCCGCTGGAAGTCCGCCGCAAGAAGGGCGACCACTTCACCCTGGGCGAAGCCGAAAGCATGGACCTGTCCCAGGTCGACGTGGTTCTGATGCGCCAGGACCCACCCTTCGACATGGCCTACATCACCGCCACCCATCTGCTGGAGCATGTCCATCCCAAGACCCTGGTGGTGAACGATCCCGTCCATGTCCGCAACGCCCCGGAAAAGCTGCTGGTCACCCATTTTCCCGACCTGATGCCGCCGACCCTGATTTCCTCGGACCGCCGCGACATTCTGGATTTCCGCGCCGAGCATCAGGACATCATCCTGAAGCCGCTGTTCGGCAACGGCGGCGCCGGCGTTTTCCATATCAAGGCCGATGACGAGAATTTGAACTCGCTGCTGGAAATGTTTACTCAGCAATCCCGCGAACCCGTCATGGTGCAACGTTACGTTCCGGCGGTCCGCCTGGGCGACAAGCGCATCATTCTGGTTGACGGCGTCGCCGTCGGCGCCGTCAACCGGGTGCCCGCCGCCGGCGAGGCCCGCTCCAACATGCATGTGGGTGGGCGGCCGGAAAAAAGCCAGTTGACCAAGCGCGAGCAAGATATCTGCGAAGCCATCGGCCCGACCCTCAGGGAGCGCGGCCTAATCTTCGTCGGCATCGACGTCATCGGTGATTATCTAACCGAGATCAACGTCACCTCGCCCACCGGCATCCAGGAAATCAACCGCTTCGACGGTAGCCGTCTGGAAAAGCAGATCTGGGACGCCATCGAGCGGCGGCTTTAAGCCGCCGCCATCAACAGCCTGGGGCCACGCCAGCGCCGGACGATCAGAACCAGCAACGGCAACACCGCCAGCGGCGCCAGGCCGATATCCGTGGTCAGCCCCAGCGGCAAGGTGATCAGCGGAGCCAACCATAACGCCATCAGAACGACCTTGTCCCAAGGCTGAAAGCCAAAGTCGAAACCGTCTGCCACCATCCAGGCGATGGCCAATCCCACCGGCATCAGGTCATAGGTGAGCACGAAAGGCGTGGCCAAAGGAACTCCGGCGGCCAGAACCGCCGCCTTCAAGGCATACCGGCAATCCGAAGCCCAGATCCGCGCCACCAGCGCTGCGACGCCGAAGGTCATCACCCCCTGTCCCGCCCAGGCGAAGCCGTCCGGCAGGCCGAACGACCGCAGCGAGGCATAGACCGACGCCATTTTCCCCCAGGTCACGCCGCCCTGTTCCAATATTGTCCGGGCATAATCGCCATGGGCCAGAAACGCCGCCCAGCCGTCGATACCCGCCAGCAACAGGCTGGCCCCGCCGAACAACGTCCCGCCCAACACACCGCCGGCCATGGCCCGCCATTGCCGGGCGGCCAGCAAGGCCACCGGAATCAAAAGTCCCAGATGCGGTTTGTAACAAAGACTGGCGAACAATACCCCCGCCAGCAAGGGCCGCCGCGGCAGCAGCAACAGACCGCCCCCCAGCAAAGCCGTCGAGATCGAAGCGTTCTGACCGGCGAAAATGTTCAGGGCCAGGGGAGCGAAAGCCAAAGCCGCGGGATAAACCAGCCGATGGCCGACGATCCGCCTGAGAACCAGCAGAACCGCCGCCAGCTGCGTTCCCGCCCAGACGACGAAGGATGCGCCATAGGGCAGCAGGGCCAGCGGCCACACCAGCACCCCCGCCATCGGCGGATAGAGCCAGCAGAAATAATTGCTGCCGTCGGTCTTCAGAATCTGGGCCTCGACGCCGCGCAGGACGTCGTTGTTGTAAAGGTCGGGATAAGGCCGGTGCAGCCCGATCCACGACGCCGACCAGAATCCCAGAAAATCGCCGCCCAGCGGCATACCTTGGCTGTCGGTCAGGCCGAGCCGGGGAAAGGTCGCCAGCCATCCCGCCACCAGCGCCAGATAGACCGCGATCACCGCCAGGGAATAAAGCAGCACCCGTTCCGGGGTAAAAATGCGTCCATCCCGCCAAGCAGCGCTTTTGGTCATGTCGGCAATCCTGTGCTAAAGTCCGCGCCGGTCGTGGCTGGGCGCCACGGCATCTTGAATGATAATGAACGGGTTTACGCGATGAAAGTGGATACGATGCGGCGGATCGATCGATGGGCCGGCATTCCGCTGTGCTTCCTTCTGACGCTTCTGCGCCCCTTCTTTCTGCGCCGCGCCGAAGGGGTGAAGCCGCGCCGCATCCTGTTCATCGAGCTGTCGGAAATGGGCAGCACCATTCTGGCCGATCCGGCCATGCGCAAAGCCCGGCAAGTGTTCGGCGCCGATCTGCATTTTCTCATCTTCAAGCGCAACGCTCCCAGCCTGGACTTCCTGGGCACCATCGCCGACGACAACGTCTGCACCATCCGCGAGGACGGGCTGTTCGTGCTGGCCCTCGACTGCCTGCGCTTCTTCCTGTGGGCCCGCAAAAAGGGCATCGACACCGCCATCGACCTAGAGCTGTTCTCGCGCTTTTCAGCGCTGCTGACCGGCCTGTCGGGCGCGCCTCTGCGGGTGGGCTTCCACCGTTTCCACAACGAAGGGCTTTATCGCGGCGAATTGCTGACCCATCGGGTGGCCTATAATCCGCACATGCACATCGCCAAGAATTTCGTAGCCCTGATCAACGCCCTGGCCTGTCCGGTGGTCGAGACCCCCTATTCCAAGACCTATATCTCGGACGAGGAAATCACCCTGCCGCGGATCATCGCCGGCGAGCGTGAAAGCGAGCAGATGCAGGCCCGCATCGCCGCCGCCTATCCCGGCTACGATCCCGCCCGCCACCGGGTGGCGCTGTTCAACCCCAACGCCAGCGAGCTGCTGCCCCAGCGCCGCTGGCCCCAGGGGCATTTCGCCGCCTTGGCCAACATGGTGCTGACCCGCTGGGACAACGTCATCATTCTGATTACCGGATCGCCGGACGAGGATTTTCAGGCGGAAAAGTTGAAAACCCGCACCGATCATCCGCGCATGGTCAATTTCGCCGGCAAGGTCAAGCTGTCCGAACTGACCGTGCTCTACGAAATCGCCGCCCTGATGGTCACCAACGATTCCGGCCCAGGACATTTTGCTTCCGTAACGGATATGCCGACCATCGTCCTGTTCGGCCCGGAAACCCCGGCTTTGTACGGCCCCCTGGGCAATACCGAGTCCATCACGGCGCAATTGGCCTGCAGCCCCTGCGTTTCCGCGGCCAACCACCGCAAGACCGCCTGCCGCGACCCCTTGTGCATGCAGGCGATTCCGCCGGAACGGGTCATGGATTCCATCGAATCGGTTCTGGAAGGCGGCAACCTGCCGAATCTGCGCCGGCTGGCTTAAACGCCGCCGATACGGCCCGGAGGAATGCGCAGACTGACCACCGTTCCCTGACGGGGTTCGCTGGCGACGCTCAAGGCGCCGCCGTGCAGCTCCATCAGCTGGCGGGCCAGAGGCAGGCCAAGGCCAGCTCCGGCCTTTTCCGAGCGCACCGAAACGCTGCCGGGATCGAAGGAGCGGGTCACCAGATCCAGGGTCTCGTCGTTCATGCCTTCGCCGGTGTCGCTGACCTTCACCAGCAGACCGCCGTCCGGCTCCATCTCGGCCATAATGGCGATGCGGCCGCTGGCCGGCGTGAACTTCACCGCGTTGGACAGCAGATTCAGCAGCACCTGCTTGAAACGGCGGGGATCCAACTGCACCGGCGGCAGATTGCCCGGCACATTGTTTTGCAGACTGCAACCGTTCTGCGTCGCCTGGGCCCGCACCATCGACAGAGCCTCTTCGGCCAGCAGCGAAATGTCGCTGGGTTTTTCCTCCAGCTCCAGCTTTCCCGCCTCGATACGGGCCAGATCCACCAGATCCTCGATCAGATCGCTCAGATGCGCCGCCGAATGGCCGATATCGCCGACATAATCGCGATAGCGCTCATTGCCGATGGGGCCGAAATATTCGTTGCGCATGACGTCGGCGAAACCGACGATGTTGTTCAGCGGCGTGCGCAACTGGTGGCTGATATGCGCCAGGAAATTGGATTTGGCCCGCGTCGAGGCTTCGGCCCGCTCCTTGGCCGCCACCAGTTCGGCGGCGGCGCGCTTCTGCTCGGTGACGTCGCGGAACGCCACCACCGCGCCGCCGTCCTGATCCGGCACCGTCGTCAGCACATATTCCACCGGCAGCGGGCTACCGTCCTTGCGCCGGAACAAAGCCGCCTGGAACTGACGCGGCTGCCCGCGGCGGGACGACAAGATGAAAGCGTCGGCCGGATCGGGAGCCAGCATCGGCCGGGCCGGCTTTTCGATCAGTTCGACGGCGGGCCAGCCCAACAGCTCTTGCGCCGCCGGATTGACGAAGGTGAAACAGCCGTCGCGGTCCAGCCCGAAGACGCCTTCGCCCAGACTGTTGAGAATCAGCTCGTGACGGCGCCGCAGCTCGGCGCTGGCGGCGTCCAGATCCCGGCGCTCGGTGATGTCGCTGCCGGCGCCGCGATAACCGGCGAACTGGCCGGCGGCGTCCGTCACCGGCTTGCCCGACAGCCGCACCCAGCGCGTCTCGCCCTGGGCCTCCAGCCGCACCTCCATGTCGTGGAACGGCTGGCGGGCGCGCATGGGGCCATCCGTCAAAGACGGCTGGGCCGGATCAGCGGGGAAAAACAATTGCTCGGGCGTTTTGTTCAGCAGCAGGTCCGGGGAACATCCGGTCAGATCGGCGAAACGGCGCGAAACATAGCGAAAGCGCAGATCCGGCCCGGTTTCCCACAGCCAGTCCGACGACGCCTCGGCAATATCGCGGAAGCGCTGCTCGGAAGCGCGCAAAATATCTTCGGTCAGGGTCTTTTCGCTGATTTGCGCCCGCAGCTCGGCGGTACGGCTGTTGTAGCGGGCCTCCAGCGCCTCGTTGACCCGGCGCAGACGGCGGTATTGGTTGTCCAGCACGCCGCGCAGCAGAAGCACCGAGCCGATGACGAAGGCCGCGTCCAACCCCACCGAGATATATTCCTTGCCCGAAACGTTCCCCAGGCCCAGCTCCATCACCAGATCGACGGCGACAAAATAGACCAGGCTCACCGCGCCATAGGTGCCGAGAATACGCATGGGGCTTTGGGGCAGGCGGAACATATGCGGGTCATCCGAGGCGGGGTCGCGAAACTGAAAATTCAGTCTAGCATTCCCCCGCCCTTATGACGAGCCCGCCCTATACTAAGGCTTAGGCGAAAACGGCAGAGGATTGGCGGTTTCGGCCAGATAGCCGACCAGCCGGGGCTCTTCGACCCGTGCGGCTTTGGCGATCTCGGCCACAGTCTGGTCGGAAGTGGCGTCGATGCCCTCTTCGGCCAGGCGCGCCACCAGGGTGTCGGGGGAAACCCCCAGCACCGGCGCCAAGGCGCTCAGCGGCGCCCTTTCAGCCGCCATCATCAGGGCGCGGGCGGGATTGCCGGCCGGCGCCGGAGCGAAACTCAGATACAGCGCCACCGCCAGAATGCTGGCGCCCACCAGAACCTGACTGCGCGGAGCGGTCAGCAGGTTCTTGAAGGCGCGGCCGTTGCGGACCACGTGCAGCACCACCGCCGCCACCAATCCCAGGCCCAGCCATTCATGCACGCCTTTCAAGCCGCCGCCGCCGAAATGGAAAAAGATGGCGATACCGCTGCCGCCGACGATCAGCATCAGCGCCAAGGCCAGCGGCGTGGCGTAATTGCGCATCAAAGACTGGCCGGATAAAGACTGGCCGGACATGGCCGAGGAAGCTCCCCGGGCGGTCGTGTCGGCGGCAACGGAAGACGAGGACGAATACATTCTTTTCCCCTTGGGAAACGGTGAATGGAATTGTCCCGATCTTGACGACGTCATGTTTCAACACGATGGCGCAATTGGTAACACTTGATTTCGCGACAGCAGCCAGGCCCTGGCCGCGCCGGGACAGTCTCCGGCAAAGAACGCCTCGAAATGCACCAGCAGCCGTCCCGGCGTCCGGTCCTGGGCGACGCGGTAGAGATGGGTCCACAGGCCATGGCGGCGATGCACCACGGCGTAATAGCTGCCCTGCCCCCTAGCCGCAGCGTGGCCCAGGAAATGCGCCTCGTCCTCGGGCCCAAGAATCAGAGTCAGGTCCGGCTGAATGATCAGATCGTCACGCATGAAAAAACCCTCCGTCGCAAGATGAGGAGGGCTGACGCAATGGCTGGCTGTCCCGTTTGGTTGCCGAGAGGCCACATCCCTTCCGATCTGGAAGGCACCACCTTGCCCGGGAAGGCAGGTTGGTGTTGGGCGTCAGCCCAACTCTTGATGTCTGCCTTCAGGATTAACCCCGACGCCCGCTCTGGGCAAGAGAAAAACGGCAGGCTATAGTCTTGCGGGAAAACCTGGGGAATTTCACACCTTGACCATCGCCCGCATCAACACCGTCGCCTTTCAAGGCATCGACGTGCAGGCCCAGGTCGCGGCGGGCCTTCCTGCCTTCACGATAGTGGGGCCAATTGCAGCTTATGGCTTTACTCTTCATTATGAACTTTCCCCTCAAGAAAATATCGGAGACATGTAAATGCTTAGCGATGAATTAATAAAGACTGCACTACATGTCGTTGCACCATTTATTGCCGCAATCGTTGCCATCATTGGATGGCTAGCAACAAGTATGCTCAATAGGAAAAATGAAATTTTTAAACAGATATTAGAAGAACGCCTAAAGAGAAGAATGATGATGTTTGAGAGTGTTTTTGAAGCATTGTTGCCATTTGCAAATCCTAGGAATGGGGAACTGTCAGTGAGTGGAGAAAAGCTTAGTGAGCTACTATCAATGGCGAATAAGCTTGTTCAGCTATATGGAAATAATTGTGAAATTGACTGTTTCCGTAAATTTACTTCCGCAATTAATGGTAAAGATCTTGATCTTGTAAAAAAATTGCTTATAGATGAATTGCCACTATTTAGGGAAAATATGAGAGAAGAATTAGGTTATGGCTCCCTATGATCGCCCGCATCAACACCGTCGCCTTTCAAGGCATCGACGTCCTGCCCATCGACGTGCAGGCCCAGGTGGCGGCGGGCCTTCCTGCCTTCACCCTGGTCGGCCTGCCCGACAAGGCGGTGGGCGAAAGCCGCGAGCGGGTGCGGGCGGCGCTGAACGCCTTGGGATTGGCCTTGCCGCCGAAGCGCATCACCATCAATCTGGCGCCCGCCGACGTCTTGAAGGAAGGCAGCCATTTTGATCTGCCCATCGCCTGCGCTCTTTTGGTGGCCATGGGCATTTTGCCGGGCGACGAGATGGCCGGGTATATGGTGCTGGGCGAACTGGGCCTGGACGGTACCCTGGCGCCGGTGGCCGGCGTTCTCGCCGCCGCCATCGCCGCCCATGCCGCCGACAAGGGACTGGTTTGCCCCGGCCCCCAGGGCGGCGAGGCAGCATGGTCCGGCACCGAAGTTCTGGCCCCCGCCAATCTTCTCGCCCTGATCAACCATTTCAAAGGCACCCAGATGCTGGCCCGGCCCATTCCGGAGATGGCCGAGGACGACAGCCCCATCCTTGATCTGCGCGACATCAAGGGCCAGGAAACCGCCAAACGTGCTTTGGAGATTGCCGCCGCCGGATCGCACAATTTATTGATGATCGGCCCGCCCGGATCGGGAAAATCCATGCTGGCGGCCCGTCTTGCCGGTCTGCTGCCGCCCCTGGAGCCGGCCGAAGCCTTGGAAGTCAGCATGATCCATTCGGTGGCCGGGGCGCTTGAGGGCGGACGGCTGCTGCGCCAGCGCCCATACCGCGACCCACATCATTCCGCTTCCGTACCGGCTTTGGTCGGCGGCGGCTTGCGGGCGCGGCCCGGCGAGATTTCCCTGGCCCACAACGGCGTGCTGTTCCTGGACGAGCTGCCAGAGTTCAACCGGGGCGCCCTGGAGGCTTTGCGCCAGCCTTTGGAAAGCGGGCGGGCCAGCGTCGCCCGCGCCAACGCCCATGTCACCTATCCGGCCCGCGTGCAATTGGTGGCGGCGATGAATCCTTGCAAATGCGGCTATCTGGGCGACGCCGCCCTGGCCTGCAACAAGGCGCCCAAATGCGGCGCCGACTATCAGGCCCGTATTTCCGGCCCGCTGTTCGACCGCATCGATCTGCATGTGGAAGTGCCGGCGGTCAATCCCGCCGACCTGTCGCTGCCGCCGCCGGCCGAGGGTTCGGCCCAGGTGGCCGCCCGCGTCGCCGCCGCCCGCGCCGTGCAGGCCGAGCGTTATGACGGCCTGGGCATCCGCACCAATGCCGAAGCCGACGGCGAATTGCTGGAACGGATCGCCGTCCCCGACGAATCCGGCCGCGCCTTGCTGACCGAAGCCGCCGAGCGCATGCGCCTGTCGGCGCGGGGCTATCACCGGGTCTTACGGGTGGCCCGCACCCTGGCCGATCTGGCCGGCGGCGGCCCGGTGCGACGGCTGCACATCGCCGAGGCCCTGTCTTATCGCCGGGTCATCGCCGGACGGAACAGTCTGCTGGCCGGATAAAATATTTTGCCGCCGGCCAATTCTTCGCACCTGCAATAAATATATCTCTCTTTACAATTCAGGAGGTTTTTCCCATGTGCAAACGACTTTCGTTCGCCAAATTGTCCTCTTAGCAATACCCACATTACTCTCGGGATTATGCAAATCAGACTGTGACGCTCATCCGTCATAAAACCTTTCCCTAGTAATCATCCAAAGCCGACCCCAGTTAAGATATGAGTTCGATCCCTGTCGGACATCCGATGCCCCTATCTCCAGGAGGACGAGATGACGCCCTCTACCCGACGCCCGAGGCTGACCATGTTTGCCCGCCCCACGGTGCCGAACGCCGAGGGATGGAGGCCCCGTAAAATCTGGGCCTTCACCTCCGCCGACGAGCCCAGTCTGACCGAACTGATGGCCGATCCGATCTTCGGCCATCTGCTGGCCAGCGACGGGGTCCAGCAGGAGCATGTGGAGACGCTGATCACCGAAATGCGCTATAAGCTAGGCTATGCCTGATCCTTTGCGTGTTTATCTGGCTGGTCCCGAGGTCTTCTTGCCCAACGCCCTGGAAACGGGCGCGGCCAAGTGCGCCCTTTGCGCCGAGTTCAATCTGTCGGGGGTCTTTCCCCTGGACGGCGGACTGGAGCTGGACGGACTGGAGCCGCGCCGCCAGGGGCGCGCCATCTATCAAAGCAATATCGACCTGATTGCGTCCTGCGATCTTCTGATCGCCAATCTGACGCCGTTCCGCGGCCCCTCGGCCGACGCCGGCACGGCTTTCGAGCTTGGCTACATGGCCGCCCTGGGCAAGCCGGTGCTGGCCTATTCCAATTCGGCGCAATCATTCCGAATCCGGACCGAAGCCCATTACGGCGGCATCGTCCACCGTCGCGACGACGGCCAACTGGCCGGCCCCGACGATCTGGCCATCGAGGAATTCGACATGGCCGACAATCTGATGTTGCACGGAGCCCTGCCGGAAGGAGGGCTGTTTCTCCACCGCGCCGCGCCATCGGAACTGTACAGCGATCTGACGGCCTTTCGTCAGGCGGTCAGAATGGCAGCGTCTTTCAGCAGCTGGTAAAGCGGCACCGCCGTGGCAAAGCCTGCGGCCAGCGCATCCTTCAATTCACCGGACTGAGACAGCCGTCCGACCGGCGACCGACATTCGCTGTAGGGACTTTTGCGGTCGCACCAATCGCGGACCACGTCCGGCAGATGCGCCGGCGTGCGCGGACGGCGGTAAGCTTCGCCTTGGAAGACCGCTCCGGCCTGCCGCAAGGCGTTCAAGGCCCGGGCGAACGGCTCGGGCTTCCGGCCCGCCTCGGCCCGCACGGCGGCCACCGTCGCCGGAGCGGCGGCGTAATAGCCGATGCCCCAGCACCAATCCTCGGCTCCGAACTCCATGAAGAACACCGGCCGGCTGAACCATTCCGGCGTATGGGGCTTGAAAGCGACCCATTGCCGCAGACGATAGGGCGACTTGTCTTTGGAAAAGCGGGTATCCCGCTGAATGCGCGACACCGCCGGTCCCATGGGATTGCAATCCAGCCCTGGGTCGATGCGGGAAATGTCCGGGGCCAACGCCTCGACCAGGCGGCGCAGGGGCTCGCGCACGAAGGTCTGGTAATCGGCCTTGTGCTCGGCGAACCAGAGCCGGTCGTTATGGGTCGCCAAGCCTTTCAGAAAGGTCGAGGCCTCCGGCGGAATGCCCTGAAAGCCTCCGCTCGCCACCGTTCAGTCCTTCGCGATCATGCGGCCCAGCTTGCGGCCGCCGAACAGATGGATGTGCAGATGCGGCACTTCCTGACCGCCGTTGACGCCGATATTGGCCATCATGCGGAAACCCGACTCCTCCAATCCCAGTTCGCCGGCCACCGTGCCGACGGCCCGGAAAAAACCGGCGACCAGTTCGGCCGGAGCCTGGGCGGAAAAGTCCAGGATCGAGACGTACGCTCCCTTGGGAATCACCAGCACATGAATGGGCGCCTGGGGATTGATGTCGTGGAAGGCCAGGGCGAAGTCGTCCTCATAGACCTTCTTGCAGGGAATCTCGCCGCGCAGAATCTTGGCGAAGACATTGTTGGGATCATAGGTCATGGACTGCAATCCTCACTTCTTGCGCGAATTCTTTTCGTCGATGCCGGAAATGCCCTGGCGCTTGGCCAATTCCGCCCACACCTGTTCCGGCTTCACGCCCACCTCGGCCCACAGCACCGACAGGTGATAAAGCAGGTCGGCGCTTTCCCCGACCACGTTCTCGGGGCTTTCGGCCAAGGCGGCGATGACGGTTTCCACCGCCTCCTCGCCCAGCTTCTGAGCGATCTTTTTGCGGCCCTTGGCAAACAGCTTGGCGGTATAGGATTTTTCCGGATCGCCCCCCTTGCGGCCCGCCACCGTGGCGAACAGCAAATCGAGAATCTGGCCGGTTTCCGTCGGCATGCTGGTTCCCCCCTTTAAACCTGACGCACGGGAATGCCCGCCGCCGCCATATGGGCTTTGGCCTGGGCGATGGAATATTCCCCAAAATGGAAAATCGACGCCGCCAGAACCGCCGTGGCATGGCCGTCGCGAATGCCTTCCACCAGATGATCCAGATTGCCGACGCCGCCCGAAGCGATCACCGGCACCTTCACCGCATCGGCGACGGCGCGGGTCAGCGGCAGATTGAAGCCCTGGCGGGTGCCGTCGCGGTCCATGCTGGTCAGCAGAATTTCGCCGGCGCCGTATTCGGTCATGCGTCTGGCCCAGTCGACGGCGTCGATGCCGGTGGCGTTGCGGCCGCCATGGGTGAAAATCTCGAACCTGCCAGGAGCCACCTGCTTGGCGTCGATGGCCACGACGATGCATTGGCTGCCGAATTTCTCGGCGGCTTCGCGGACGAATTCGGGACGGTGAATGGCCGCCGTGTTGATCGACACCTTGTCGGCCCCGGCCAGCAGCAGCTTGCGGATATCCTCGACCTGGCGCACGCCGCCGCCGACCGTCAGCGGCATGAAGCACTGCTCGGCCGTGCGGTTCACCACGTCATAGATGGTGTCGCGGTTTTCGTGGCTGGCGGTGATGTCGAGAAAGGTCAGCTCGTCGGCGCCGGCCTTGTCGTACAGCTTGGCCTGTTCGACGGGGTCCCCGGCGTCGATCAGATCGACGAAATTGACGCCCTTGACCACGCGGCCGTCCTTGACGTCCAGACAGGGGATGATGCGCATCTTGAGCATCGGAGACTTCCTTACGCAGCCAAAACGGCCAGGGCTTCGGCCAGATCGATGCGCCCGTCATAAAGGGCGCGGCCCGAGATGACGCCGGAAATGCCCGAAGCCGCCCGGGCCTTCAAAGCCTTCAGATCGTCCAGTGAGGACACGCCGCCCGAAGCGATCACCGGCGTGCCGATGGCCCCGGCCAAGGCGGCGGTGGCCTCGACATTGGGACCGCCCAAAGCGCCGTCGCGGTCGATGTCGGTGTAAATGATGGCGGCGACGCCGGCATCCTCGAATTTCAGGGCCAGATCCAGGGCCGTGACCTGCGAGGTTTCGGCCCAGCCTTCCACCGCCACATAGCCGCCGCGGGCGTCGATGCCCACCGCGATCTTGCCGGGAAACTGCTTGCAGGCATCTTTGACCAGGCCCGGATTGCGCAGGGCCACGGTCCCCAGGATGACGCGGGCGACGCCCCGCTCCAGCCATTGCCCGATGGTGACCATGTCGCGAATGCCGCCGCCCAGCTGTACCGGCACCTGGGCCGCCGCGACGATGGCGGAAACGGCGTCGGCGTTGACCGGCTTGCCGGCGAAGGCGCCGTTGAGGTCGACCACGTGAATCCACTGGCAGCCGGCGGCGGTGAAGCTGCGGGCCTGGGCGGCGGGATCGGTGTTGAACACCGTCGCCGCATCCATTTCGCCGCGCACCAGACGCACGCAGGCACCGTCCTTCAGGTCGATGGCGGGATAAAGGATCATATGACGGCCTTCTTCAGCTTGGGCGCCGGCTTAGGGATTCCAGCGCAGAAAATTGGTGATGACGGCCAGACCCGTGGCCTGGCTTTTTTCCGGGTGGAACTGGGTGCCCACCATGTTGGCCCGGACGATGGCGGCGGCCACCGGCCCGCCATATTCCACCGTCGCCAGCACATGGGCCGGATCGGCGGCGCGGAAATGGAAGCTGTGGACGAAATAGGCATGCTGCCCCGGCTTCAGTCCCGCCAGAAAAGGATGGGCGCCGGGCTCGAAGGCCAGCTCGTTCCAGCCCATATGCGGCACTTTTAGCGACGGATCGGCGGGCTCCAGCGGCACCACCTCGCCGTCGATCCAGCCCAGGCCCCGATGATCGCCGTGTTCACGGCCCCACGCGGCCAGAAGCTGCATACCGACGCAGATGCCCATGAAGGGCTTTCCGCCCTTGACCACCCCGTCTTCCAAGGCCTCGACCATGCCCGGCAGTGAAGTCAGGCCGCGTTTACAGTCAGCGAAAGCGCCGACGCCGGGCAGCACGACCCGTTCCGCCCGCCGCACGATTTCGGGATCGGCGGTGACGACGATCTGCTGCTTCAAGCCGGCTTCGGCCACCGCCCGCTCGAACGCCTTGGCGGCGGAGCGCAGGTTGCCCGAGCCGTAATCGATCAGAGCGACGGTCATTTACAGGGTTCCGCCCAGCACGCCCTTGGTCGACGGCACGGCGTCGGCCTTGCGCGGATCGATCTCGACGGCTTCGCGCAAGGCGCGAGCCAAAGCCTTGAAGCAGGATTCGACGATGTGGTGGTTGTTCTCGCCGTACAAGGTTTCCACATGCAGCGTCACCCCCGCCGATTGGGCGAAGGCCTGGAACCATTCCTTGAACAGTTCCGTATCCATGTCGCCCAGCTTCGGCCGGTCGAATTTGACCTTCCAGATCAGATAGGGGCGGTTCGACAGGTCCAAGGCCACGCGGGTCAGCGTCTCGTCCATCGGGATCAGGGCCGAACCGTAGCGGGTGATGCCCTTGCGGTCGCCCAGCGCGCGGGTGACGGCCTCGCCGATGGCGATGCCCACATCCTCGGTGGTGTGGTGCGCGTCGATATGCAGGTCGCCCTCGGCCTTGACCTCAAGATCGATCAGGCTGTGGCGCGACAACTGCTCCAGCATGTGATCGAGAAAGCCGACGCCGGTCGAGACGTTGTAAACGCCCGTGCCATCAAGGGTCACGGCGACGCGGATGCGGGTTTCCTTGGTGTTGCGCTCGATGGTGGCTGTACGCATGTCAGACTTCCTTGCCGAAGGTCTGTTTGTTAGCAGGAACGGAGCTTTTGCGCCAGATGTAACCGCCGCAAATCGATCTTGCGCCAATGCAAACGGGCCTCCCCGTTGGGAAGCCCGTCTCCGTCATGCCTGGAATTCGCTTCTTGTTCAGGAAGCGCGCACCGATTTCAGGAATTGGCCCAAACGATCAGCCAGATTTCCCGCCCGACGCTCCAGATCCTCCATGCTGCCGACCATGCTGGTCGAGCTTTCCTGCGACCGGCCCATCACCTGGGCGACGCCGCCGACGGTTTCCGACACCTCGGTGGTGCGGTTGGCCGCCAGTTGGACGTTGCGGGCGATCTCGGTGGTGGTCGCCCCCTGCTCTTCGACTGCCGCCGCGATGGCGGTGGCAATGTCGTCCATCTGGCCGATGGTCCGCCCCACATTTTCGATCACCGTCACGACGTCGCCGGTCAGGCTTTGGATGCTGGTGATCTGGGACGAGATTTCATCGGTGGCCTTGGCCGTCTGGCTGGCCAGATGCTTCACTTCGTTGGCGACGACGGCGAATCCCTTGCCGGCCTCGCCGGCACGGGCCGCCTCGATGGTGGCGTTCAGGGCCAGAAGGTTGGTCTGGCCGGCGATGTCGGTGATCAGGCGCACGATGTCGCCGATACGGGCCGAGGCCTCGGCCAGACTGTTGATCTGGCGGCTAGCCTCCTCGGTTTCGCCGACGGCACGGGACGACACCTGGGCTGCCGAGCTGACCTGGGACGAAATTTCGTGGATCGACGCCGCCAATTCCTCGGCCGCCGCCGCGACCGTCTGCACGCTGGCCGAAGCCTCGTCGGCGGCGCGGGCCACTTCCTCGCTGCGCTCCCGGGCTTCGGTCGCCATGCTGCCGGTGCCGCGCGCCCGCTCCATGGCCTGTCCGGCAGCCTGGGACATGGCTTCGATCAGCGTTCCGCTTTCCTGATCGAAGCCCGTGCACAGGGTCTCGATCTGACTGGCGCGGCGCTGGCGCTCCTGCTGATGACGCTCGGTTTCGGCCTTCAGCCGCTCGGCCTGCTCGGCATTGCGGCGCAGGGTCTCGATGGCCGTCGCCATTTCCCCCAGCTCGTCGGAACGGCCGGCGCCGGGCACGGTGACATCGTTGCGGCCTTCGGCCATCAGTCCGACGATCTTGGTGGTGTCGGCCAGCGGGGTCAGGACGCGGCGGCTGAACATGGTGGCCGCTCCCAGCGCCACAACCACCGTCAAGCCCACCAGCAAGATCACCAGAACCAGCCGCACCATCGCCTGCTGCTTTTCATGGGCGGCATTGGCCGCCGCCGCCGAATAGCTGGCGTCCCGCAGGTCGAGGATGACGGGCAGGATGCCCACCTGAATCTTGCGGAACGCGGCGGGATCGTAGGGATAGGGCTCGTTCCCGCGCAAGGCCGGGTCGATCTTGACCATCAGTTCGGTGATCGGTTTCATGAAATCGCGGTCGAGTTTTTCAAACGCGGCGACCAGCGTCGGCTCCCGGTCGGCCAGATCGATCATCTGACGGATCTTGTCGCGCTGATAGCTGACCTGACCGTTAAGCGAGGCGATCTTTTCTATGGTATCGCGTCCAGCGGGCGTTCCCGCCACCACCAGGGCCGTCAGCATGGAGCTGCGGTTGCCGGCGGTCAGGCGCAGATCCATGGCCGCGCGGCCAATGGACAGCAGGCCGTCCGTCACCGGATCCTTGTCCGAAACCACCAGTTCAAGGCGGTCCATATCGGCGTCCAGCGATGCCAGAATGGACAGGATGCTGCCGGCGTAATTCTTGACCAGGGCCGCATCGCGGTCGGCCTTGGCTTTGGTGACGTTCTGGTCGCCGGCCTTGCGCAAGGCGTCGATCTTCTGGATGACCTCCAGCATGTCGGCCCGCACGGTCTGCACCTTGTCGCCGGACAGCAACGCCAAGGACGTCATGACCAGATCGGTCGAGGCCCGGGTTTCCTTCACCCGGCTGGCGATTTTATCCAGCATTTGCTGGTCGGCGGGAAGCTCGGCGGCAATGGAGGCATTGTAATCGCCTCGCTCAATTGCCAATTTTTCCTGCATACGACTAATATCTGCGATAGCTTCTGAAAAACTTCCGCCATCTGATGCCGATTGATAGCCTTGAATAGCTGAAATAAGAAGCCAAACGGCGGACACTATTCCGACAATTGCCTCAAGCGCCACGGACAAGATAAAAAATGAACGAATTCGCATGCTCTGAGTCCTCCCGGACTTGATCTTGACTGTTTACGCCTCTGACTTGAGACTTCAGTCTTTCCTATATCTACAGTGCGCGTAACTTCTGATTGCAGACAGAGATGTGATTCAAGCTGGAAATTGCGCTCTCCAAGTCTGGCTAAAATCGGCCTTCCTTCAAGTTACATTTTATCCACTCTTACGCCAATCCATCAAATGAACGGCCCACTTGCGTAGTAATCCGAGGGTTTTATTATCTCCCTTCCATTGACGGATTTCCGCACTATGTCTTGCTGCGTCGGCAGCACCCCACCCTTGGCGAAGATTCATGAGCAGCAACGAACTTTGGCACGGCACCACCATTCTGGCGGTCCGCAAGAACGGCAAGGTGGTGATTGCCGGCGACGGACAGGTGTCTTTGGGCTCGACGGTGATCAAATCCAACGCCCGCAAGGTGCGGCGTCTGGGCGACGGCTCGGTGATCGGCGGCTTCGCCGGCGCCACCGCCGACGCCTTCACCCTGTTCGAGCGGCTGGAAGCCAAACTGGAAAAACATCCCGGACAATTGACCCGGGCCTGCGTCGAGCTGGCCAAGGATTGGCGCACCGACCGTTATCTGCGCCGCCTGGAGGCCATGATGGCCGTGGCCGACAAGGACGTGTCGCTGGTGCTGACCGGCACCGGCGACGTGCTGGAACCCGAGGAGGGATTGATCGGCATCGGTTCAGGCGGCAATTACGCCCTTTCCGCCGCCCGCGCCCTGATCGACATCGACGGCCTGGAAGCCGAGGCCATCGCCCGCAAGGCCATGAAGATCGCCGCGCAGATCTGCGTCTACACCAATGAAAACGTGACTGTGGAAAGCCTATGACCGCTGCCTTCTCCCCCCGCGAAATCGTTTCGGAACTGGATCGCTTCATCGTCGGCCAGAACGACGCCAAGCGCGCCGTCGCCATCGCCCTGCGCAACCGCTGGCGCCGCCAGCAATTGCCCGAAAGCCTGCGCGAAGAGGTTCTGCCCAAGAACATCCTGATGATCGGCCCCACCGGCGTCGGCAAGACCGAGATCGCCCGCCGTCTGGCCCGGCTGGCTCAGGCGCCCTTTCTGAAGGTGGAAGCCACCAAGTTCACCGAGGTCGGCTATGTCGGGCGCGACGTCGAACAGATCGTCCGCGATCTGGTGGAGACCGCCATCGTCATGATCCGCGAGAAACTGCGCAAGCAGGTGGCGGCCAAGGCCGAGCTGGCCGCCGAGGAACGCGTTCTCGACGCCCTGGTGGGCAACACCGCCAGCCCGGAAACTCGCCAGAAGTTCCGCAAGATGCTGCGCGAGGGCTCGCTGAACGACAAAGAGATTGAACTGGAGGTAGCCGACAATTCCGCCGGCGGCATGCCCACTTTCGACATTCCCGGCATGCCCGGCAGCCAGATGAGCATGGTCAATCTGGGCGACATCCTGGGCAAGGCCTTCGGCGGCCGCACCCGGCCGCGCAAGATGACCGTCGAGGAAAGCTTCTCGGTTCTGCTGGCCGAGGAAAGCGACAAGCTGCTCGACCAGGACAAGGTGGTTAAGGAAGCCATCGAGTCGGTGGAAAACAACGGCATCGTCTTCCTGGACGAGATCGACAAGATCTGCGCCCGTTCCGGCGAGATCAAGGGCGGCGACGTATCCCGTGAAGGCGTGCAGCGCGACCTGCTGCCGCTGATTGAAGGCACCACGGTCAGCACCAAGCACGGCCCGGTGAAGACCGACCACGTGCTGTTCATCGCCTCGGGCGCCTTTCATCTGGCCAAGCCCTCCGATCTTTTGCCCGAGCTTCAGGGCCGCCTGCCGATCCGCGTCGAACTTCAGGCTCTGAGCCGCGAGGATCTGGTGCGCATCCTGACCGAACCGGAAGCCAGCCTGATCAAGCAGTACAAAGCCCTGATGGCCACCGAGAACGTCACCCTGGACTTCACCGACGACGCCATCGAAGCCATTGCCGACAACGCCGCCGAAATCAACCGCGGCGTCGAGAACATCGGCGCCCGGCGTCTGCACACGGTGCTGGAGCGGTTGCTGGAGGAAATCAGTTTCTCGGCCACCGACAAGTCCGGCACCGCGATCACCATTGACGCCGATCTGGTGAAGGAACGGGTCGGGTCGCTGGCCAAGAACGCCGATCTGTCGAAATTCATCCTTTAAGAGACGCCCCCGAACGGGATTTCCCGTTTATCGCCAGTATGTTATGCAAAAGCCGCTTAACGCTGGCGATAGCCGCATGCCAAACCGTCCGGGGGTGATGGAACGTGACCGAAACTTCATCGCTACCAACTCCGTGCCCCGAATGCGGAGCGCGCGAACGCCTGCTCCAGCCCAAGGAACGGCCGAATGTTCAGTCGGATGACAGCATGGCGGGGAAGTTTTATTCCTCGACGCCGGCCATGGCCGGCGACGGCGATATCATCGCAGGCCTGATCGGCGCCGTCTTCGATCTGTTCGATCTGATCTTTCGCCTGTTCAAACCGCGGCGAAAGCCGGCGCCGCAATAATCAGGTCAGCCGCCCGCGCAGTTCCTGCAACAGCACGCTGGTGCGGTGGCGGGACGGCGAGTTGGGGGATTGCGAAACGAAACGTTCCAGCGCCTCCACCGCGGGCAAAAGATTGCCCTGGCGCAAATGCATCAGCCCCACCTCGCGCCATAGGGCGGTCTGTTCCGGGGCGAACAGCAACGTCGCCTCCACCGTCTCGATGGCCCGGCGCATGGCCCCCAGCCGCAGATAACGCATCTTGGCCAAAGTCTGCATGCGCACCAAAAAGGTGCGGTTGCTCTGTTCCGTATAGTGGCCGGGCTCCAGCTCGGCGGCGATGCCGGCATTGGCTTTCAGGATGGTGCGCAGATCGGCCGGCGTCAGGGCCTCGCCGCCGCCGGCGACGTCGACGATGACCCGGCCCCCGGCCTCGTCGGTCAGACGCAGAAGGGCGGCACCGGGAAAAGCCAGCGGCTCGATGCGCCAGCCGGCCCGCCGGCCGGCGTCGATCCACAGCAGCGCCATCACCTGCGCCGGCCCTTTACGGCTGTCGAGCAGCGAGATCAGGTTGACCGGATCCTCGAAGTCCTCGCCGTCGTCAAGGCATTGGAACCGCAGGCGCTCACGGATCAGTCCGCCCAGCAGCCGGGCGCGGGTCTGGGCGGTTTCAGGCGATTGCGCCTGGACGGCCTCGGCCAGTTCCCCGGCCTGGTCCATCAATTGCAGCCGGTAATGATTCCGGTCCCGCAACGGATATTCCAGGGAGGCCAGGGCCAAAGCCGCCTCGGCCATGTCGATGGCCGGGTCCTGAAGACGCACCAGCCGAACCAAATCCTGTCTGGCCTGCTGTTGGACGGCGGTCTCGGCTGGCCCGGTCATCTGCGCTCAGTTCGCCGAACGCCGGGCCGGATCGGACCGCAGCACCACATGGCTGATCACCCGCTTCACGCCGCTGATGTCGCGGGCATGGGCCACCACCCGGTCCAGTTCGTCCTGGTTCTGGGCCACGCCCATCAGATAGATGGTGCCGTTCACGGCGTCGACCGTGTAGTTGATGTTCTTGACCTTGTCGTCGAACATCAGGCGGGTGCGCAGGTTATTGGCGATCCAGACGTCGTTGGCATAGTCGCTGACGCCGGTCTGGTCGGTGACCTCGATCTCGTCGATGACTTCGCGCACGCCGCTGGCCTGCCAGGCCAGACGCACGGCGGTCACCCGCATCTCGGGCTTCTTGACCGTGCCGGTCAGCATCACCCGGCCTTCATGCACCGTCAGGCCGACGGCGCTGAACATCTCGTTGTCCTCGCGGAACCACAGATCGTTGATCTGCACCCGGATCTTGGTGTCGTCGACGGCGCCTTCGACCCCCCGGTCCTCGGCGGCGGCGACGCCGACGCTGGCCCCGGTTCCCACCACCGCCCCGGTGATCGGGTCGCAGGCGGCGGTCAGACCGCAGGCCAGAACGGCGAAGGCAAAACCAGCGGCGGAAACGGAATAGCGCATCGGACGCCTCATCCTTTTGGATCGAGTGGAAAAACAGCGGCTCAGTGTGCCAGTTACGAAGCGGCGCGCCAAGCATCCCCTATATGGTGCGGCCAACGGCCCGGCGCCACCAACATGGCGTCGAAACGGACATCCAGACCGGCCAGATGCGGACGGCGGGCCAGGAACGCTTCGGCGGCCCGCACCAGCCGCCGCCGCTGGGCCGGTGAAATCGCCGCCGCCGCCTCGTCCCGGCTGGGCCTCGCCTTGACCTCGATGAAAGCGAGAACCCGGCCCTTGCGCGCGACGATGTCGATCTCTCCGGCGCCGGTGCCGCGTCCCGTCATCACGCCGCGACCGATAATCCGCCAGCCGCGCAGGCTCAGCGACAGAACGCACAGGGCTTCCGCCCAACGTCCCCGGCGGCGGGCCTGCGATCCACGCTGGCGGCGGGCCGGATCACTCACGGTCGCCGCTCATTTTCTTTGATTCGCCAGCAGAACGGCGCGGGCATAGACCTCCCGCTTGGGCAGTCCGGTCGCCGCCGCCACCATGGCGGCGGCATCGCGAGCCGACAGGGTTTCCAGGGCGCGGACCAATTGCGCGTCCACGTCTTCCTCGGTCGCCGGCGGCGCTTCGGCTGGAGGGCCGACCACGATCACCACCTCGCCCTTGGGACCGCCGGTCTCTTTGTAATAAGCCGCCAGTTCGGCCAGGGTGCCGCGCCGCACCTCCTCGTACAGCTTGGTCAGCTCACGGGCCACCGCGCCTTCGCGGCCTGGCAGCAGATCGGCCATGGCCTCCAGGCTGTCGGCCAGCCGGTGCGGACTTTCATAGAAGATCAGGCTGGACGGCACCTTGGCCAAATCGCCGATCGCCGACCGCCGCGCCCCGTCCTTGTTAGGCAGGAAGCCGGCGAACAGGAAGCGGTCGCTGGGCAGCCCCGACAGTTGCAGGGCGGTCAGCAGGGCCGAGGCGCCGGGGGCGCTGGTCACGGGAATGTCCTCTTCCAGGCAGGCCCGCACCAGACGGTAGCCGGGATCGGACACCAGCGGCGTGCCGGCGTCGGATACCAGGGCCACGGCCGCGCCCTCTTTCATGCGGGCCAGCAGGACGGGCCGCGCCTTATCGGCGTTGTGCTCGTGGTAAGGGGTCAGCTTCGTCCCGGAAATGCCCAGCAGATTAAGAAGTTTGCCGGTGACCCGGGTATCCTCGCAGGCGATCAGGTCAGCGCTTTGCAGCAGCTTGACCGCCCGATAGGTGATGTCGTCCAAATTGCCGATGGGCGTCGACACCAGGGTCAGGCCCGCCGTCCTCCGGGCGGGTTTACTTCCCGCAGCCGTATCGCTAGGCTGTGCCTCCGCCGACAATTTGGATCGGGAGACTGCCTTTGCGCCGTCCCGCATATGTTTCGCCTCGCTGTTTCGCCCGGCTGGTCACCGCGTTGACCTTGGGCCTGATGGTTTCCGCCTGCTCACAATTACCACCGAGCCTGGGTGGAACCAAGCCGCCTGCGCAGGCGCCGGTGCAAACGCCGCCGCCCGCCGCCAAGATCGAGGCCCCGCCGCAGGTCCAGGCGCCGCCGCCGGCTCCCGCCGCCGCCCCGGTGACGCCGCCACTGCCCAACCGCTCCGGCACCGCCGCCATTCTGCTGCCGCTGTCGGGACCGCAGGCGCCGCTGGGCGCGGCCTTGCTCAACGCCGCCCAGATGGCCCTGTTCGAAGTAGCCGACGACAGCTTCACCCTGGTGCCGCTGGACACCAAGGGCACGCCCGAAGGCGCCGCCACCGCCGCCCAGGCCGCCGTGGCCCAGCATGCCGAAATCATCCTGGGTCCGCTGTTCAGCGCCGAGGCCAAGGCCGTCGGCTCCGCCCTGGGGCCGCTGCATATGCCGGTAGTGTCCTTCACCTCGGACCGCGCCGCCGTCGGCAACGGCGTTTATTCCCTGGGCTTCCTGCCCGGTCCCCAGGCCGTGCAGGTGGCGGCCTTCGCCCGCGGCCAAGGCAAGACCCGGCTGGCCGTGCTGGCTCCATCCAACGAGGACGGACGACGCATCGCCGAATTCCTGCAGAACGACGCCCAGACCCAGCCGACCATCACCGTCAGCCAGTACTACGACCCGGCGGCCAGCGATATCGCCGCCACCGTCAAGCGCATGATCCGGCTGGACCCCAGAACCGGCGACGTCGGCTTCGACGCTCTGCTGCTTCTCGAAAGCGGGCAGCGCCTGCGCAACTTCGCCGCCATGCTGTCCGTGCAGGGGGTCGATCCGGCCAAGGTCAAGTTGTTGGGCACCATGCTGTGGACCGACGCCAATCCGGGAGCCGAGGCCGCTCTCAACGGCGCCTGGTTCGCCGCTCCGCCCGCCGCCGGCCATGGCGATTTCGAGGCCCGTTATATCCGCGCCTTCGGAACCCGGCCGCCGCGAATCGCCTCGCTGGGCTACGACGCCGCCGCCTTGGCCGCCGTGCTGGCCCGCAAATCGCCGCACGACTTCTCCGATGCCGCCTTGCTCAACCCCGTCGGCTTCGCCGGCGTCGACGGCATTTTCCGTCTGAAGCCGGATGGCACCGCCGAGCGCGGCTACGCCATCGACGAGGTGCAGCAAGGGGGAACCCCCAAGGAAATACAGGCCGCGCCGGTCGCTTTCCAATAAGCGCAAAAAAGCTGACAACGCAAAGGGGGGGGGCTTCGCCCCCCCCCTTTTTTAGCGCTTGGCGCTGGGGTCCAGCGGCCATCTGGGGCGGGGCGCGAAATCCAGCCCGTTCCGGAACCCCAGACGGAAGCGCTCCAGTCCGGCCCAGGCGATCATCGCCGCATTGTCGGTACAGAGCCGCAGCGGCGGAGCGGTCAGGGTGAAGCCCTGGCGCTCGGCCATCTTGGCCAGATGTTCCCGCAACAAGGAATTGGCGGCAACGCCGCCCGCCACCACCAGATGATGGGGCTGACCGTCGGTGCGGCGATGACGCCCGGCGAAATCCTTGAGCGCCTTTGACGCACGGTCGGCGATATGGTCGGCCACCGCCAGCTGAAATGCGGCGGCAATATCGTTTCGATCCTGTTCCGAAAGCTCGCCCACGCTCTGGATCAACAGGCGCACGGCGTTCTTCAGGCCGGAAAAGGAAAAATCGCTGCCCGGCTTGCCCTTCAGCGGCCGCGGTAAATCGAAACGCCTGGCGTCGCCCTGCGCCGCCGCGCGCTGCACCGCCGGTCCGCCGGGATATCCCAGTGCCAGCATTTTAGCAACTTTATCAAAGGCTTCCCCGGCGGCATCGTCGATCGTCGAGCCCAGCCGGCGGAATTGGCCGACGCCCCGGACTTCCAGAATCTGGCAATGGCCGCCGGACACCAGCAGCAGCAGATAGGGAAAGTCCAGTCCGTGGGTCAGACGCGCCGTCAGGGCGTGGCCTTCCAGATGATTCACCGCTACGAAGGGCTTGCCCGACACGGCGGCGATGGCCTTTCCGGTCATGGCCCCGACGATGACGCCGCCGATCAGCCCCGGCCCGCAGGTGGCCGCCACGGCGTCGATATCGGCCAGGGTCAGCGCGGCTTCGCGGAACGCCTGGGCCACCAGCCGGTCTATATGGTCCAGATGGGCGCGGGCGGCGATCTCTGGCACCACGCCGCCATAGGGCTGATGTTCGTCAAGTTGCGACAGCACGACGTCGGCCAGAATGGTCCGATCGTCGCGCACCAGGGCGGCGGCGGTCTCGTCGCAGCTCGTTTCGATACCCAAGATGATCATGTCCCACCTACTAACCCCTTTCCTCTTCCCAATCCAGCCGTTAGAACAGTCCCCATGACGAACCAACCCCTTCTCCGCATCGGCACCCGCGGCAGCCCGCTGGCGCTGGCCCAGGCCCACGAGGTGCAGGCGCGCCTCCGCGCCGCCCACCCCGACCTCGCGCCCGCAGGGGCGATCGAGATCGTCATCATCAAGACCACCGGCGACATGGTGCTGGACCGCACGCTCTCCGAGATCGGCGGCAAAGGCCTGTTCACCAAGGAAATCGACGAGGCCCAGCTGGACGGGCGCATCGACATCGCCGTGCATTCCATGAAGGACGTGCCGACGGTGCTGCCCGACGGGCTGATCCTGCCGTGCATCCTGGAACGCGAAGACGTCCGCGACGCCTTCATCTGTCTGAAGGGCAAGACCCTGGCCGATCTGCCCGCCGGTTCGGTGGTCGGCACCGCCAGCCTGCGGCGCGGGGCGCAGATCCTGTTCCGCCGCCCGGATCTGAAGGTCGAGCCTTTGCGCGGCAACGTGCAGACACGTCTGAGGAAACTGGAAGACGGCGTGGTCGACGCCACCTTGTTGGCCATGGCCGGATTGAATCGCTTGGGCCTGGGCGACCGCGCCAGTTCCCAGCTTCAGCCGGAAGAAATGCTGCCCGCCGTGGCCCAGGGCGCCATCGGCATCACGGCGCGGGCCGGCGACGACGCCACCCTGACCCGTCTGGCGCCGCTGGATCACTCCGATTCCCACGTGCGTGTCGTTGCCGAACGGGCCTTTCTGGCCGTTCTCGATGGTTCCTGCCGCACGCCCATCGGCGCTTTGGCCGAACTTGCGGGCGACAGCCTGACTTTCCGCGGCCTGGTCATCCGTCCCGACGGCAGCCATGCTCACGAGCTGACCCTGAAAGGCAGCCGTTCGGATGCCGAATCCATCGGCCGCGCCGCCGGCGAGGAGCTTCTGGGCCGCTGCGGTCCCGGCTTCTTCGACTTCAAAACGGCGTAAGCCGGCATGACCGGCCGCGTCGCCCTGGTCACCCGCCCCAGAGAGGATTCCGCCTCTCTGACGGCGGCCCTGGAGCGGCGCGGGTTCGTCGTGCAGGCCGAGCCCCTGCTGGAAATCCATACCCGAACGGGCGTTCGCCTCGATCTGGACGGCGTGCAGGGCTATCTCGCCACCAGCGCCAACGGCGTCCGCGCCTTGGCCGCCAACGGCGCGCCCCGCGATCTTCCCGTGTGGGCAGTGGGCGACGCCACGGCGCGCACCGCCCACGATCTGGGCTTTTCCCGGGTGGAAAGCGCCAAGGGCGACGCCGCCACCCTGACCCGGCTGGTGGCCGGTAGGGTCGATCCCCACGCCGGCGCGCTTCTGCACGCAGCCGGAACGAAGGTGGCGGGCGATCTTTCCGGCGGATTGGGCGCTCTGGGCTATGCCATCCGCCGCGAGATTCTCTACGAGGCCCGCACGGTGCCAGCCCTGTCGCCCCCCCTGATCGCCGCCTTGCAGACCGAAGCGGTTGACTTGGCGCTCTTTTTCTCTCCCCGCACGGCGGCGACCTTTGTTACCCTGGCCGCCGCCGCCGGATGCCTCGAGGCCGGGAGAGCCGTCGCCGCCTATGCCCTGAGCGGGGCGGTGGCTCAAGCCCTGGAGCCCATGCCCTGGCGCCAGATACTGACCGCCGAGCGGCCCGAGCAGGACTCGCTGCTGGCCTGCATTGACCGGGAAGAAGGGAAAACGTGATGCTGCGCTTGCTGTCCTACGCCGTGGTGCTGGCGGCCCTGGTGGCCGGAACCGTCTGGCTGGCCGACCGCCCCGGTCTGGTCCATGTGGAATGGCTGCAATGGCAGATCGAAACCTCGGTTCCGGTGCTGCTGGCCGCCCTGCTGGTCATCGCCGTGATCATGGTTTTCGCCCTGCGGCTGATCCTGGCCGTCTGGCGGATTCCCGGACGCTGGGCCGCTTCCTGGCAATCGCGCAAGCTGCGCAAGGGATATCAGGCCCTGTCCGACGGTCTGGCCGCCGCCGCCGCCGGCGACGGCCGCAAGGCGGGAAAACTGGCGGGAAAGGCCCGTTCGCTGCTGTCCGACCCGGCTCTGACCAGCTATCTGTCGGCCCAGACCGCCAAGCTGGCCGGCGACGCCGACGCCGCCCGCGACCACTACAAAGCCATGCTGGAACGCCCGGAAACCGCCGCTTTGGGTTTGCGCGGCCTGCTGGATCAGGCGCTGGAGCGGGGCGATGACGCCGCCGCCGGCGAACTGGCCGCCCGCGCCCGGATGATCGCCCCCGGCGATCCCTGGCTGGCCGACCTGTCCTTTACCCTGGCCATGAAGAACGGCCAGTATCTGGAAGCCCAGACCATCCTGGCCGACGCCAAGCGGCGCAAGGCCTTCACCCCCGCCGACGCGGCCAGCCGCGCCGCCCGGGCTCTGACCGCCCGCGCCGGTGCCGCCCACGCCGAGGGCAGGACCGGCGAGGCCGCGTCCTTGGCCAAGAAAGCGTTCTCGGCCGATCCGAAATGCACCCAGGCCGCATTAGAGCTTGCTACAGCCCTGAAAGAGGCCGGAAAGCTGCGTCGGGCCGCTGCCGCCCTGGAATCGGCCTGGAAGGCCTTGCCAGCGCCTTCCCTGGCCGCCGCCTACGCCGGACTGAAGGACGGCGAGGACGCCCTGTCGTGTCTGCGCCGTCTGGAAAAGCTGGTGTCCGGGCGACCAGACGCCCTGGAAAGCCATCTGGTGATCGCCGAAGCCGCCCTGGACGCCAAGATCTGGGGACAGGCCCGCAAGCATCTGCTGGCCGCCGCCGATCTGCGTCCGACCGCCCAGACCTACCGTTTGCTGGCCCGTCTGGAGCGGCTGGAATACAAGAACGAAGAGGCCGCGCGGGCTTGGGAAAGCCGCATTGCCGATCTGGCGGCATAAAGCCGCATAAAAGCTGAAACGCCCCTGAAGCAGGGGAAAACCCCGCTTCGGAAAGCCTATTCCGGCTTACGCCGCCGAGCGGCGCAGGAACTCCATGGCCTGATTGAGCTGGCTCATCCGCTGATGGCTGCCGTAATTGCTGTCGGGATGATGAATGGTCGCCAGCATGCGGAATTTAGCCCGCAAGGTGCGGCTGTCCGGGTCGGAACTGGGCGGAAATCCCAGAACGTGCAAGGCGTCCTCGCGGCTGCGGATGCCGTCGGGCAAAGGCTCGAAGGCCAGAGCCCCGACAATGGCCCTCAGGCGTTCCAGCTCCTCGTTGATTTCCACCAGCTTGGCGCTGTCCTCATGTTTGGCCGGCTGGTGATGATGGGTCTTGGCAGGTTCGCGGCCATCCCACAACTTCACTTGCAGCTCGCCGCCATCCATGGCCATGGCTAAGCCTAAGGCTTTGCGAATAAAAGGAATATCGTGTCCGGGAGGCATGCGCACCTGTAGCCGGGGCTTGCGCCGCCAGGGGCGCCCCTCGGCCGGTCCCGACTTCAGCACCACGGTTTCACGGTCGTCGCCCGCCGGTTCGCCGGGATCGGGAAAATCAGCCACGGTCTGGGGCGGAACCACCAGCAGAATCGAGCGCGCCAGATCGCCGACATTGACTTTGCGCTTGGCGGCCAAGGCTTCGACGGCATCCCGAAAGGCCGTCGCGCAGGGGATCGTATAAGAATGCTTGAGCACCGTCCCAGTCATCTTGTGCCCATCACCTCTCAACCCGTCGCCGTCCGCCCCTTTGCCCGAAGAGGGACGAAAGCGGATGCATGTCTTAGCCGTAACGAATAGGCCGCCCGCCAGCCTTCGTCAACTACGAAAGTTGGTTTTACATGCCTGTCTTAGCGTTATCCTGCAACCTCTTGAGTTAATGAAGATTTAACATATGTGAATTTCATCTTCGGCGAATCCCCTTGAGACGGCATGGATTTCCCGGGAATCCCGGAGCGCGTAAATCTGCGAATGAAGTTGAAAAAACGCCGCCGCCAACTACGAATGGGCCGCTGCCGCGACGCGGCAACTGCATATGAATCAAACGGTTGGAGGATCAGCGGGCGGACAGCGCCAGACGGCGGCCGGTGCGCAGCATTTCCCGCATGTCCGAGGCGGGAACCGGACGGCTGAAAAGATAGCCCTGAATCTGGTCGCAGCCGAGATTGCGTAGGAAATCAAGATGTTGCTGGGTTTCCACGCCTTCCGCCACCACCTTCAGCTTCAGGGCGTGGGCCATGGCGACGATGGCGGTGACGATGGCGGCGTCGTTGGGGTCACGGTCGATGTCCATGACAAAGCTGCGGTCGATCTTCAGCTTGCTGATGGGGAAGCCCTTCAGCACCGACAGCGAGGAATAGCCGGTGCCGAAATCGTCGATGGCGCAAGCCACGCCGTGTTCGCGCAGCCGCTCGACCACCGCGATGGCGCTTTGCGGATCGGTCATGGCCGAGCTTTCGGTCAGTTCCAGTTCCAGCAGCCGCGGGTCCAGGCCGTTTTCGCTCAAAGCCTCCTCGACCAGCGAAACCAGCCGCTTGGGCTGCTGGAACTGGCGGCCGGAAATATTGACGGCCACCGGCACCAGCGACAGCCCTTCGTCGCGCCAATGGCGCAAATGGGTGCAGCAGCTTTTCAGCACCTGCTCACAGATGCCGTCGATCAGTCCCAGCTCTTCGGCCACGGGGATGAACTCCGCCGGCGGAACCATGCCGGCCGGGCTCATCCAGCGCACCAAAGCTTCCATGCCGACGATGCCGCCGTCGACCAAATCCACCTGAGGCTGGAAGAAAGCGACGAATTCCTCCTGTTCCAGGGCGCGGCGCAGACGGCTTTGCAGCGACATGGTGCGGACCACGCCTGCATTCATCTCGGGAACGAAGCGATGGCTGGAGCCTGAACCCGAGCTTTTGGCCCGCAACAGGGCCGCATCGGCGTTCTTCACCAGGGTTTCGCCGTCCGGGCCGTCGAGGGGATAAAGGCTGACGCCGGCGCTGGCGGTGATCTCGATTTCCTCTTCGCCGACGGCGATGGGATCTTGTAGACGGGTCAGGATCTGCTCGACGGTGATCATGATCTCGGCGTTGTCGGACAGGCCGGCCAGCAGCAGCATGAAGCGGTCGCCGCCAACCCGCGCCAGCGTATCTCCCGACGACAGACAGGTGGACAGCCGCTCCGCCAGCTTGACCAGCAATTGATCGCCGAAGGCGTGCCCCAGGGTGGTGTTGATAATGCTGAAACGATCGATGCCGATGGATACCATGGCCAGCAGCTTGCCGGCTTCGCCGCTTTCCGCCGCCTCGGCGAAGCGCTCCAGCAGCAGCGAACGGTTCGCGGTTTTGGTCAGGGGATCGTGATAGGCCAGATAGGAAATCTGATCCTCGGCCTTCTTGCGGTCGGTGACGTCAAGAATGATGCCTTCCCACATCACCGAGCCGTCGCCCAGCAGGCGCGGGCGCGAGCTGCTGCGGGTCCAGCAGGTGCGGCCGTTATAACCGTGGATCAGCAGATCGAGCTCGACCGGCTCCAGAGTGCGGGCCGATTCGCGGACCTTTTCCAGAAAGTCGCCGCGCATGGCGGCATCGACGGCGTCGATCATCAGGGCGGGATTGGCCTTGATCTCGGCCGGGTCCATGCCGAACATGTCACGAATGCCGTCGCCGATGAAGGGATATTCGATCCGCCCGTCGGGACGCAAAGCCCGCTGGAACAGCAAGCCCGGCATGTTCGCCGTCACTTCCGACAGGCGCCGCTGGGTCTCTTTCAGATCCGCCTCGGTCTTCTTGCGGTCGGTGATGTCGCGGCCAATGCCGATGAACAGGCGGCGCCCCTCCATCCTGACCTCGCTGGTGGCGATCTCGAAGGGGAAGGTCGAACCGTCCTTGCGACGGCCGACGAACTCGCGCGGACCGCGTCCGATGATCTGCGCCTCGCCGCTTTCCAGATAGCGTTCCAGCAAATCCCGGTAATAAGCCCGATGGGCTTCGGGCACCAGCATCAGATAGGATTGGCCGATCATTTCGTCGGCGGCATAGCCGAACAGGCTTTCCACCGCGGCGTTGACCGATTCGATATGGCCGTCCATGTCCAGGGTCAGAATGCTGTCGGCCGCATGATCCATGATCATTTGCAGCTTCTGCTCGGCCCGCTTGCGGTCGGTGACGTCCAGCAGCAAGCCGTCCCAGCGCAGGGTACCGTCGGCCTGCATGCGCGGCTGGGAGCTGCCGCTCAACCAGCGGACATCGCCGTCCTTGGTGATGACGCGGAATTCCTCGCGGCAAGGCTCCAGGCTGGCCGCCGAACGCCGCACCACCGCCAGATGCTCGTCCCGGTCCGCCCAGTGGACCACATCGAGACAGCCGTCGCTGGCCACCCGCAGCTCGTCGGGGCCAAGGCCGAGAATCTGCCGGACGCCTTCGCTGAAGAAGGGATAGCGCAACTGCCCGTCGGTTCCCTGCTCCCGCTGGAACAGGACGCCAGGCAGATTGGCCGTCAGCGCCGCCAGCCGCTCTTCGGCCCGGCCCAGGCTTTCCCGGCAATCGAGGCGCTGCGTCAGTTCGCGCAGCACGCCGACATATACCGCCTTCGGCTGATCGCCGGGGAAATCCATGGGCAGGCAACTCCAGGCCGATTCCATAGGCAGTCTCCGCCCATCCCGGGTTCGAAGCCTGACATCCTTGAGATTGGGGGGAAACAGCTCGAAAGCCATATCCTCCAGAAGATGGGTCACCGGCTGGCCGGCGATCTCGGACTCAGTCACTCCGGCCATCACCAGCAGCGGCCCGTTGGCGGCAAGAATCAGACCCTTGCCGTCCAGGATCAGAACCGGATCGGGCAATCCCCGCCCCACCGCCGACCAGAATCCTCCGTCGGTCCCGAACGGATGATCCGCGCGGGCCTTCTTGACAGAGGAAGGATCAGGCAAGGACATGGATATTAACGCCGTTCAATAAGATAAAGACCCCCACGCCCCTTGACCCCAAGGCTTCGGCGCGGATTCCAAGGTATCAATCGCCCGCTAAGCATTAAACCCTGATTCCAAAGGCAAAGGTCTTATTAGAAAGACCTTTAGTTAAAATTAGGGATACCCAACCCTATCCAAAGGTTCTGTTTATCACCCGACAAGAGCACCATGAAGCCATATCGCCAGGACTTCTTCAACAGTCGCCCCAAGAGACGCATTTCATTGCGGCCTCGAAACGTGATTCCGGCGACAATCATCGGGCCCTAGGCTGGTTTATCTTTGTCCAGGACGGATTCAAGCGCGCGAACACCGTCCAGATTGTCGAACAAGACGCCGCTGGCCGCCTTGATCTTTGCCGTCATGCCTTGGCGGATTTTCTCGTCGCGCCCCCAGGCGACGGCTTTTTCGACGTAACTGTGATGATCAGGGGCGATCCCGTCCTTGATATCCATCAACCGGTAAAAACCATAAGTGTGGCGTGCGCGCATGAAGCGCCCAGGCCAGGTCACGACGGGAACGGCGCAGGCAAAAGCCTCCAGGGACGTATGACCGCCGCTATAGTGAAAGGGATCCAGCACCACGTCGCATTGGCGGAACAAGCTGAGAAAAGCCGTGCGCGGTAACGGCCCCAGGATCAGGATTCGGCCGCTCAGGTGCGGAGCTTGGGCGACGATGCGGGCCTTGACCCTGTTCATCGCCCCCTGCTCCCAGCCGGCCGCCAAAACCAGGCGGCTGTTTTCGACACCGTCGAGAATCCGAATCAATGCCGGGTCGAAATCGGGGTGGAACTTGTAAGGGCTCTGCGGACAAAGATAGAGCAGGCCGCTTTCCGGCAATCCCAGATCGGACCGGCTCAGGTTCGCCGCCTCCACGTCGGGGCGGGAATAGGCCACCATCGGACCCGGCAGACAGATCAGCCGCTCTCCGTAATGGCTGTCGGCCTCTTGTTCCGGCTCCATGCAGTCGGGACTGAGAAAGCTGTCGATGCTGTCCAGCCCGGTGGTGTCGGGGTGCCCCCACATCACCACCTGATGCCGGGCCAGCCGGGCATGAGCCAGATAGAGGGTGAAATAATCCATCCCCAGATCCAGATAGATCAGATGGTCCAGTTCGAACGCCGCGATGCTTTGCTGGGCCCGGTCCAGGTCGGCCGGCAATTCGACACAGCCGGGGTCGCCGGGAAAGTCCCGCAGCAAGGCCGCGTTCTGGCCGGAAAAGGAAAAGATCGCGACCTCGAAGCGGCTGCGGTCCACAGCCTTCAGCATGCCCATGAACAGGCGCGAGATGGTGTGGTCGGTAAAATGCCAGGAAATGAATCCGACCCGCTTCTTGCCGGGCCGCCGTTCGCCGCGGCAATGAGGCGCCGTCCAATCCAGCCGGCGGTCGCGCCGACGCAGGACGTAATGGAACAGGCGGTGCAAAGACTGATTGTCCTGTTCCGCATGATAGGCCAGCAGAAACAAGGTCCAGCTCAATTCGGATACGGAATCAACCGGCGGCCCGTCTTCGGCCGCCAGCAGGATCAGGTTCTGGCGCAACCGGTCCCGCGCCGCCAGAATTTCCGCTCTGGAGGCCGGCACCACCGGCAGCAGCAGGGCCCGCCGCAGGCGCCAGCCGGGCATGGGATGCAAAGCCAGGGCCCGGTCCAAGGCGGCTTCCGCCGCCGCCAGATCGCCGTCCCGCCAATAGGCCGACGACAGCATGGCATAGGCCTGCGCCTCGGCGGCCAGGGTTTGCGCATATTGGGAATGGTCAGGGGCGATGGTCCGCGCAAAAACGGAAATCTGCTCCGCCATCGCCTTCAGCTCGGCCAGCTGCCCGCTCATGGATGTTCCCCCGGTTCCAACGCCGGACACCAGCATAGACAAAGCCGGAGCCAAAACAACAAGGGGCCGGACTGTTACGTCCGACCCCTTGTTTTAACTGGTGCCGAAACCCGGATTTGAACCGGGGGCCTACTGATTACGAATCAGTTGCTCTACCGCTGAGCTATTTCGGCGAATTCGAGGGCGCAAACCTACAGTTTCCACCACCGTAGTGCAAGCCCCTGCTTATCAGGCGGTGGTATCCAGGCCGGACGTGTTCTCGGCGGTGGCTTTCGGGCCGCCCTTGGAGACGCCGACCATGGCCGGACGCAGCAGGCGGTCGGCGATGACGTAACCGGCCTGCATCTCCAGAACCACCATGCCCGACGGCTGGTTGGGATCCTCCACCTCCATCATGGCCTGATGCAGATGCGGGTCGAAGCGCTGGCCCAAGGCCTCCACCTTCTTGATGTTGTAACGCTCGAACGCCGACAGCATGACGCGTTCGGTCAGTTCGACGCCTTCGGCCAGTTTATGGGCCATGCTGTCGTTTTCGCGGGCGTCGGCGGGAATGCTTTCCAGGGCGCGGCGCAGATTGTCGGCCACCTGCAGCATATCCTTGGCGAAACCGGCGACGGCGTATTTGCCGCGGTCCTCGGCCTGCTGCTCCAGGCGGCGACGGACGTTCTCGGTTTCGGCGACGGCGCGCAGCAGCTGGTCTTTCAGCGCGGAGACTTCCGTCAGCAGTTCTTCTTCACGGCCGGACGCCTGTTCCGGCGCGGGAGCAGCCTCGGGAGCGGCGTCGGCGGCCGGCTGCTCGGAGGGGGTCGCGGGGGTCTGGGGATCCTGCTGGGTCATGGAAAGGTCCTTGAATGAAAAAGTCAGATTATCCGATGAGCCGCCCGACCATCTTGGCGGTATAGTCCACCAGCGGGATGATGCGGGCGTAATTCAGCCGCGTCGGGCCGATGACGCCGATGGCGCCGACGATCTGTTCGCGGCTGTTGTGATAAGGCGCGACGATCATGGAGCAGCCCGACAACTGGAACAACTCGTTTTGCGCGCCGATGAAAATCTGCACGCCGTCGGCGGCGTTGGCCGCATCCAGCAGGCCCAGCAGATATTCCTTGGTTTCCAGCGCCTCGAACAGGGTGCGGATGCGCTCCAGATCGTCCAGGGCGGTGACGTCGTCCAAAAGATGCGACTGGCCGCGCACGATCAATTGTCCGCTTTTGCCGCCGGCCCAGGTGGCCAGACCGGCCTTGACCACCTTGCCGGTCAGACCGTCCAACTGGGTGCGCTGGTCGGTCAGTTCGGTCATGATGCGTTCGCGCACTTCGTCCAGGGTGCGTCCGGCGATGCGGGCGTTGAGATAGTTGCTGGCCTCGCGCAGGGCGGACGGCGTGACGTCGGGCGGCAGATCGAGCACGCGGTTTTCCACCAGCCCGTCGCCCGTGACCAGCACCAGCAGGGCGCGGCCCTCGCTCAGGGGCACGAATTCGATATGTTTCAGCGCCAGCTGGGTCTTGGGCGCCAGAACCAGCCCGGCGCATCCCGACAGACCGGACAGGGTGGACAGGGCGTCTTCCAGCAGATTGTCCAGGCTTTTGCCGGTGGCCCGACATTTCTGCTCGATGCTTTCCCGTTCCAGAACCGGCAACTGCCCTAGTTCCAGAAGCCCGGAAACGAACAGCCGCATGCCGGCTTCGGTCGGCATGCGCCCGGCCGAGGTATGGGGCGCGTACAGCAGCCCGGCCTCCTCAAGGTCCGACATGACGTTGCGGATGGTGGCTGGCGACAAGGACATGGCCAACCGGCGCGACAAAGTGCGCGACCCCACCGGCTCGCCGGTTTCCACATAGGCGTCGACGATCTGGCGGAAAATCTCCCGCGACCGTTCGCTCAATTCGCTGACGTTGTTGCCGCGCGTCATGCGCCCGCCTGTTTCCCGGATTGTCTGCTGGTCGAAAATTTAGTGGGGGCCGTCCGTCGCGTCAACGTGGACTCGGCCCCTGCTAAGGACTAACGTGCGCGCAATTTGAAAATCCTGTCTGAGGAAACCGTCATGAGACCATCGGGCCGCACCCCGGATCAGCTTCGCGCCATCTCGCTGGAGGCTGGTTTCAGCAAATATGCCGAGGGATCCTGTCTCGCCCGTTTCGGTGACACCCATGTGCTGTGCACCGCCTCGATCGACGAGAAGGTGCCGTCCTTCCTGCGCAACTCCGGCAAGGGCTGGGTGACGGCGGAATACGGCATGCTGCCCCGTTCGACCCACACCCGCACCGACCGCGAGGCGGCCAAGGGCAAGCAATCGGGACGCACCCAGGAAATCCAGCGCCTGATCGGCCGCTCCCTACGCTCGATCACCGACTTGACCGCCATGGGCGAGCGTCAGATCAAGATCGACTGCGACGTGCTGCAGGCCGACGGCGGCACCCGCACCGCCGCCATCACCGGCGCCTATGTCGCCTTGAATCTGGCCTTTCAGAAGCTGGTGCGCGACGGCGTCCTGACCTCGGTGCCGCTGACCGGCCAGGTCGCCGCCGTTTCCTGCGGCCTTTACCAGGGCGTCCCGGTGCTGGATCTGGACTATGCCGAGGACAGCACCTGTCAGGCCGATTCCAACTTCGTGCTGACCTCCGACAACCACATCGTGGAAATCCAGGGCACCGCCGAGGAACATCCCTTCAGCCACGCCGAATTCCTGGCCCTGCTGGAGCTGGCGCAGAAGGGCGTGCATGAACTCTGCGCCGCCCAGCGCAAGGCCCTGGGCCTATGAGCGGGCGTCGCCGCTTCGAAGGCGGAAAGCTGGTGATCGCCAGCCACAATGCCGGCAAGGTGCGTGAGATCGGCGAACTGCTGTCGCCCTTTGGCGCCCAGGTGGTGTCGGCGGGGGAACTCGGCCTGCCCGAGCCCGAGGAAACCGGATCAACCTTCGTCGAGAATGCCGAGCTGAAAGCCCTGGCCGCCGCCAAGGCTTCGGAACTGCCGGCGCTGGCCGACGATTCCGGACTGGCGGTGGACGCCCTGCTGGGCGCGCCGGGCATCTATTCCGCCCGCTGGGCCGGACCGCGCAAGGATTTCGGCCACGCCATGGCCAAGATCCACGAGCAGATCGGCGACAATCCCGACCGCAAGGCGCAATTCGTCTGCGCCCTGTCGCTGGCCTGGCCCGACGGCCATGTGGAAACCTTCGAGGGGTTCATTCACGGCGAGCTGGTGTGGCCGATCCGCGGCGCCAACGGCTTCGGCTACGACCCGATGTTCCAGCCGAACGGCCGTTCGGAAACCTTCGGGGAAATGCCGGCCGAACAGAAACACGCCATCAGCCACCGCGCCGAAGCCTTCGGCAAGCTGGTCGAGGCCTGTTTCGAGGGCAAATGAGCGCCTTCGGTATCTATATCCACTGGCCGTTCTGCCTGTCGAAGTGCCCGTACTGCGACTTCAACAGCCATGTGGCCGAGACGATCGACCAGCCGGGCTGGCGCGCCGCCCTGCTGGCCGAGCTTGAGCATTTCGCCGCCCGGACGAAAGGCCGCGAGGTCACCAGCGTCTTTTTCGGCGGCGGCACTCCGTCCTTGATGGACCCCGCCACCACCGAAGCCCTGCTGGTCCGCATCGGCGATCTGTGGCGTTTGGCCCCCGGCGCCGAAATCACCCTGGAGGCCAATCCCGGCGCCATCGACGCCGGACGCTTCCGCGATTTCCGCGCCGCCGGCGTCAACCGGCTGTCCATGGGCCTACAGGCGCTGAATGACGCCGATTTGAAATTCCTCGGGCGCCGCCACGACGTCGCCCAGGCCGTGCAGGCGGTGGAGCTGGCCCGCGCCACCTTCCCCCGCATCTCGTTCGACCTGATCTATGCCCGCCCCGGCCAAACGCCGGCATCCTGGCGCGGCGAACTGGCCCAGGCCATCGCCCTGGCCGCCGACCACCTGTCGCTCTATCAGCTGACCATCGAGCCGGGCACCGCTTTTCATCCGGCCCATGCCCGCGGCGACTTCGTCCTGCCCGACGAGGACGCCGCCGCCGAGATGTTCGATATTACCCAGGATATGACCGCCGCCGCCGGCATGCCGGCCTACGAGGTATCGAACCACGCCCGTCCCGGCGCCGAATGCCGCCACAACCTGCTCTATTGGCAAGGGGACGATTATGTCGGCGTCGGCCCCGGCGCCCACGGCCGTTTGAGCCGAACAGACCCGAACGATCGTTCGATAACAACCGCCGCCCTGCGCCAGTTCAAAACGCCGGACCGCTGGCTTTCCGCCGTTTCTCAACAGGGCCACGGCACCCAGGAAGAAACCGCCCTCGCCCCCGACGAACGCATCGAGGAATTGCTGATGATGGGCCTGCGCCTGACCGGCGGCCTGGACGGCAGCCAGTTCCGCCGCCTGACCGGCAGGAGCATTGCCGACGCCGTCGATCCTTCCGCTCTCGAAATGATGATCGGCGACGGCATGGTGGAATGGCGAGGCCCGACCCTGGCGGCGACGCCTAGGGGCATGCTTCTTCTCAATTCCGTCATCGCCGCGCTGTTGCCTTGACGGTTTCTCCGGGGCATTAATGTCCCTCGCTTGGGCAAAAGCCCCGGGCCGGAAGGGCCCGTTTCAGGTCGGGAGTTGGTTCATGCAGAAGATCGGCATCGTCGGCGCCGGAGCCTGGGGCAGCGCCCTGGCCCTGACCGCCGTCCGCGCCGGGCGTCAGGCCCTGCTGTGGGCCCACGAGCCGGAAGTGGCCGAGGCCATCCGCCGCGACGGCGCCAATCCCGTCTATCTGCCGGGCGTGGCCCTGGACAAGGTGGGCGTCACCGCAAATCTGGCCGATCTAGCCGGATCGGACGCCGTGCTGCTGGTGGTGCCGTCGCAGTTCCTGCGCCCCATCTGCCAGGATCTCCGCCCGCACCTGCGTTCCGGCGTTCCCGTGGTCGTCTGCGCCAAGGGGATCGAAGCCGACACCCTGGCGGCCATGAGCGAACTGGTGGCCGAGGAATTGCCCGACGCCCCCCTGGCCGTGCTGTCCGGTCCCACCTTCGCCATCGAGGTGGCCCGCGGCCTGCCCACCGCCATCACCATGGCCTGCGCCGACGCCGAGTTGGGCCAGAAGCTGGTGGACGCCCTGGGAACCCCCAGCTTCCGTCCCTATCTGACCGACGACGTCATCGGCGCCGAGATCGGCGGCGCCGTGAAGAACGTCCTGGCCATCGCCTGCGGCGTGGTAGAGGGACGCGGCCTGGGCGACAACGCCCGCGCCGCCCTGATCACCCGCGGCATGGCCGAGCTGATGCGTCTGGCCGTGGCCAAAGGCGCCCGCCCGGCAACCTGCATGGGCCTGTCGGGACTGGGCGATCTGATGCTGACCGCCTCGTCGCCGCAATCGCGCAATTATTCGCTGGGCTTCGCCCTGGGCGAGGGCAAAACCCTGGCCGAGATTCTGGCGGCCCGCCGCTCGGTCACGGAAGGCGTGGCTTCCGCCGCCTCGGTGGTGGGGCTGGCCGCCAAGCTGGGTATCGAAATGCCCATCTGCTCGGCCGTCGAGGGGCTGCTGTATCGCGGCATCGGCGTCGAGGACACCATTCAAGGATTGCTGGCCCGTCCGTTCAAGACGGAACTGGGCTTCACCAAGGAGTAAGAGACATGCCGTTCATCGTTCACTGCACCGACAAGCCCGGCCACCAGGACGTCCGTCTGGCCAATCGCGCCGCCCATCTGGATCATTTGAAGTCGATCCTGGACAAGGTGCTGATCGCCGGTCCGACCCTGACCGAGGACGGCCAGGGCATGACCGGCAGCCTGCTGGTGCTGGACTTCGCCACCAAGGCCGAGACCGAGGCCTTCTGCGCCAAAGATCCCTACGCCCTGGCCGGTCTGTTCCAGAGCGTGGTGATCACGCCCTATAAGAAAGTGCTGCCGTAAAATTCAGGCGTGGCCGGCGGAAGCGTCGGCCACCGACGAAATCACGTCATTGACCTTATCGATGGTCGAACTGATGGCGGTGATGGACGAGCGCACCTCGTCGCTGGCCGTCTGCACCTGAACGATCTGCCCGGTGATCTCCCCCGTGGCCTTGGCGGTCTGGTTGGCCAGGTTCTTCACTTCGCCGGCCACCACGGCGAAACCCTTGCCGGCGTCGCCGGCGCGCGCCGCCTCGATGGTGGCGTTGAGCGCCAGCAGATTGGTCTGACTGGCGATATTCTTGATCAGATTGGATACCTGACCGATGCGGCCGATGGCTTCGGACAGCGCGTCCATGGTCTGGTCGGTTTTCTTCGCCGCCTCCGCCGCTTCGGCGGCGATGCCGCTGGCCTTGGCGACGTTGGCCGAGATCATGTCGGCCTTGGCCCGGTCAGCCTCGCGCAGATGGATCATCGAGCGCAGGAACAGACTCATGATCAGGCTCAGCGGCGCCACCTGCTCCAGCGGCCCGGCAATGCCGCAGCAGGCCAGACGGCGACCCTGGAATTCGATGGCGGTGGTCACGCCTTCGCGCATGGTCTGGGATTGGGCGGCCTGTTCGGCCGTCACCTCGAAACGGGAAATCTCGCCGCGCATGATCCGCCGGGCGCCTTCGTGCACCTGGCCGATGCGCTGGCGCACGCTGGAAACCATGATCACGCCGCCGTCACCCATGAAGGTGCAGGTATAGCCGAGATCGTTGGCCACCAAATCGCACAGTTCCTGGGCAAAGTTGAAATCGAATTCCGCCGACATATCGTGTCCTGAACCTCTGGAAAATGCGCCAGCCCAAGGCACAGTGACTCGAAATCCGCCGCCGCTTCCATATTTATTTGAAGTGGAAGGCGAAGGCGCGGTGACAGAAATCGCGCCGCGTGCCTATCCTTGGACGCCACATCAATTTTCCAGATAAGGAGCCCCTTTCCATGTCCCACTGGCTGGTGAAATCCGAACCGACCAAATGGTCCTGGGACGATCAGGTAAAGAACGTCACCACCCACTGGGACGGCGTGCGCAACCATCAGGCGGCCAACAATCTGAAGGCCATGCGCATCGGCGACAAAGTCTTCTTCTATCATTCGGTGGAACAGCGGCTGATCGTCGGCATCGTCGAGGTGGTCAAGGAAGCCTATCCCGATCCCTCGGACCCCGCCGGGCGGTTCGTCATGGTCGATCTGAAGGCAGTGGCCCCGCTGGCCAATCCGGTCAGCCTGGACCAGATCAAGGCCGATCCCCGCCTGAACCATCTGGCCCTGGTCAAGCAGTCCCGCCTGTCGGTACTGCCGGTGGACGACGCGGCCTGGGAGCTGATTTGCAGCATCGGCGGAGCGAAGGGGTGATCCCCCTTTGCCGGCTTGAAGAGCTTACGGACCCCGGCAGCGCCGCCTTCACCCTGACGGACGGCTCGCCCATCCTGGTGGTGCGCAAGGGTTCGGCGGTGTTCGCCTATCGCAATTACTGCCCCCATGCCGGCCATCCCCTGGACTGGACGCCGGGGCAGTTCCTCGATCTGGACCGCAATTTCATCCTCTGCGCCAGCCACGGCGCCAGCTTCCTCATCGAAAGCGGCTATTGCGTCGGCGGCCCGTGTGCCGGGAAGAGTTTGGATTCTCTTCCTGTTCACCTAGAAGATGGGGTGGTATGGGCCTAAGCCCCGCAGATATTGTGTTTATGTCGCATAGATCCGCGAAAAGCTTATGAAATTACCGGGCGGCCCCCTTACGCAGGCTTGTGCCGCGCTGCCGTATTGACCATAATTCTTGTGACCGAAGCGCCGAACGGGGAAAACCCCAATAAAAACAAGGCGACCCCAGGGCGGCATAAAAACGTTGCGTCGATATAGCGCACCAAGATTGGGAGACATCCGTTGACGACTCATGACAATCAGGTTTTCCCCGTTCCCACCGGCTTTGCCTCCAAGGCTCTGATCGACGAGAAAACCTATGGCGAGTGGTACGACCGCTCGATCAAGGATCCCGAGGGCTTTTGGGCCGAACACGGCAAGCGCATCGACTGGATCAAGCCCTTCACCAAGGTAAAGGACGTGTCCTTCACCGGCGATGTCCATATCAAGTGGTTCCAGGACGGCACCTTGAACGTGTCGGCCAACTGCCTGGACCGCCATCTGGCCACCCGCGGCGATCAGACCGCCATCATCTGGGAAGGCGACGACCCCAACGAAAGCGCCCACATCACCTATCGTGAACTGCACGAGAAGGTCTGCCGCCTGGCCAACGCCATGGAAGGGCTGGGCGTCAAGAAGGGCGACCGCGTCACCATCTATCTGCCGATGATCCCCGAAGCCGCCGTGGCCATGCTGGCCTGCGCCCGCATCGGCGCCATCCACTCCATCGTCTTCGGCGGCTTCTCGCCGGACAGCCTGGCCGGCCGCATCCAGGACTGCGACAGCTCCCTGCTGATCACCGCCGACGAAGGTCTGCGCGGCGGCCGCAGGGTTCCGCTGAAGGTCAATGCCGACAAGGCGCTGGAAACCAGCTGGAGCGTCAAGAACGTCATCGTCGTCAAGCGCACCGGCGGCGACGTTCACATGGTGGCGGGCCGCGATCACTGGTACGAGGATCTGGTGGCCAAGGCCGCTCCGACCCATACCGCCGCCGAGATCAACGCCGAGGACCCGCTGTTCATCCTCTATACCTCGGGTTCGACCGGCAAGCCGAAGGGCGTGCTGCACACCTCGGGCGGCTATCTGGTCTATGCCTCGATGACGCATCAGTACGTCTTCGACTATCAGCCCGGCGACATCTATTGGTGCACCGCCGACGTGGGCTGGGTCACCGGCCACAGCTACATCGTCTACGGCCCGCTGGCCAACGGCGCCACCACTCTGATGTTCGAAGGCATTCCGAACTATCCGGACAGCTCGCGCTTCTGGCAGGTGGTGGACAAGCACAAGGTCTCCATCTTCTACACCGCCCCCACCGCCATCCGCGCCCTGATGCGCGAAGGCGAAGGCCCGGTGAAGAGCACCAGCCGCGCTAGCCTGCGTCTGCTGGGCTCGGTGGGCGAGCCCATCAATCCGGAAGCCTGGCTGTGGTATCACAAGGTGGTCGGCGACGACCGCTGCCCCATCGTCGATACCTGGTGGCAGACCGAAACCGGCGGCATCCTGATCACCCCGCTGCCGGGCGCGACGCCGCTGAAGCCCGGTTCGGCCACCCGTCCGTTCTTCGGCGTCAAGCCGGTGATGGTCGACGCCGCCGGCGTCGAGCTGGACGGCGCCACCGAAGGCAATCTGTGCATCGCCGACGCCTGGCCGGGCATGATGCGCAGCATCTACGGCGATCACGAGCGTTTCGCCCAGACCTATTTCAGCACCTATCAGGGCCTGTATTTCACCGGCGACGGCGCCCGCCGCGACGAGGACGGTTACTATTGGATCACCGGCCGCGTCGACGACGTCATCAATGTGTCGGGCCACCGCATGGGCACGGCGGAAGTGGAATCCGCCCTGGTCGCCCACGCCAAGGTGGCCGAGGCCGCCGTGGTGGGCTATCCCCACGACATCAAGGGCCAGGGCATCTATGCCTATGTCACCCTGGTGGCCGGCGTGAACCCCACCGAGGATCTGCGTAAGGAGCTGGTGACCTGGGTCCGCAAGGAAATCGGCCCGATCGCCACACCCGATCTGATCCAGTGGTCGCCCGGCCTGCCGAAGACCCGTTCCGGCAAGATCATGCGCCGTATCCTGCGCAAGATCGCCGCCAACGAGTACGAGGCTCTGGGCGACACCTCGACCCTGGCCGATCCGACCGTGGTCGAGGATCTGGTCGATAACCGCATGAACCGCTGAACGGTTTTCATGGTCGAAAGAATGACGGCGGAGAGGAAACTCTCCGCCGTCATTCTTTTGCCGGCTCAGAACCCTTCCAGCACCAGCTTGCCTCGGCTTTTGCCGCTTTCCAGTAAGGCATGAGCCTTTTTCAGATTGGCGGCGTTGATGACGCCAAGGCTGTCGGCCACCGTGCTGCGCAAGACGCCCTGGTCCACCAGTCCGCCGACTTCGGTCAGCAATTCGTGCTGGCGGATCATATCGGCGGTGCCGAACAGCGGACGGGTGAACATGAATTCCCAATGGATCGAAACGCTCTTCCGTTTGAACAGCTTGATGTCCAGCGCCGCCGGATCGTCGATCAGCCCGAAACGGCCCTGAGGCGCCAGTACTTCGGCGATCTGCGGCGCATGCTGGTCGCTGGCGTTCAGCCCCAGCACCAGATCGGCGGCGGCGACGCCCCGGGCCTGAAGCTGGGCCGGAAAGGGCCCGGAATGGTCGATGACGTGATGCGCCCCCATGCTCCGGCACCATTCGGCGGTTTCCGGACGCGAGGCGGTGGCGATCACCGTCGCCCCGGTCAGCTTGCGGACCAACTGAATGGCGATCGATCCGACGCCGCCAGCGGCGCCGACGATCAGCACAGACCGTTTTTCATCCGCCGAACGGCGCAATTCCAGCCGATCGAACAACAGCTCCCAGGCGGTGATGGCCGTCAGCGGCAAAGCCGCCGCCGCTCCGAAGCCCAAAGACGACGGCTTTTTGCCGACGATGCGTTCGTCCACCAGATGGAATTCGGCGTTGGTGCCCGGACGGTCCAGGGTTCCGGCATAGAACACCTCGTCCCCGGGCTGGAACAGGCCGACGTCCGGCCCCGTCTCGACCACCACTCCGGCGGCGTCGAACCCCAACTGTTTCAGAGCCCCGGCGGGATCGGCGCCCTTGCGGACCTTGGTATCCACGGGATTGACCGACACGGCCTTGACCGACACCAGCAGATCGCGGCCTTTCGGCGACGGACGTTCCGCTTCGGCATCGATCAGGGCGTTGGCGTCTTCGATGGGCAGGCTGTGGCGATAGCCGACAACACGCATGGGAGTTCTCCAGGCAAAAGTCTTCACTGGCCACAGATTTTGCCCCTATAATCGTTTTCGGCAAGTACGCACAATTTTTGCCAGTAGTACCCTGAATTGTACTAATGGAGATTTCCTTGGCTCACGACCGCTATGACTGCGTCGCCGGCTGCGCCGTCGAAGCCACGCTGGACCTGATCGACGGTAAGTGGAAGGGCGTCATCCTTTACCACCTCAGCCAGAACGGGCTGCGTTTCGGCGAGATGCGCCGCAAATTCCCCAACATCACCCAGCGCATGCTGACCAAGCAGCTGCGTGAATTGGAGGAATCCGGTCTGATCACCCGCACCGTCCACGCCCAGGTGCCGCCGCGGGTGGATTACGCGCTGTCGCCCTTGGGAGAATCCTTGAGGCCTGTTATTGATGCCCTGAAACAGTGGGGAGACGCCTTTCTGGCGCGGAAGCAAGCAGCATGAGCAAAGCCTTCACCAAGGAAACCGACGACGATGACGACCTGGACGCCGGCGCTCCCCCGCCGCCGCCCGGCGGCAAGAACTATCTGACCCCCGGCGGCTTTCAGCGGCTGCAGGATGAATTTCACCACCTGATGCGTGTCGAACGGCCCAAGGTGGTGGAAGTGGTGTCGTGGGCCGCCGGCAACGGCGACCGTTCGGAAAACGGCGATTACATTTATGGCAAGAAGCGCCTGCGCGAGATCGACCGCCGCATCCGTTTCCTGACCAAGCGCCTGGAAATCGCCCATGTGGTCGACCCGCAGATGCAGAAAAACCGCGAACAGGTGTTCTTCGGCGCCACGGTTCTGTACGCCAACGGTCGCGACGAGGAAGTGACCATCACCATCGTCGGCGCCGACGAGGCGGAATCCGACAAGGGCCGCATCAGCTGGCTGTCGCCGGTAGCCCGCGCCCTGTTGAAGGCCTACGAAGGCGACGTGGTGGACGTGCGCACGCCGGCAGGCATCGACAAGCTGGAAGTGCTGAAAATTACGTATCCGGAATAGTGTCCGCTCAAACCCCGTAGCGGCGGCGGATATGGGCGATCAGGCCGCCGACGCCATGCTCGACCATCGAGAAAACCTCCTCGAAGCCGTGTTCGCCGTAATAGGGATCGGGAACCTCGTCTGGGCCGTCATAGCCTTCGGCGAAATCCATGAACAAGTGCAGGCGGTCGTGAAACGGCGCAGGGCACAGGCGGCGCAGGGCGTCCAGATGGCCCCGGTCCATGGCGGCGATGATGTCGAAGGTTTCAAAATCAAGCGCTGCAATCTTGCGGGCGCGCAAGTCCGACAGGTCGACGCCATGTTTCAGAGCCGTGCGCTGGCTGCGGTGATCGGGCGGCTCTCCGGCGTGAAACCCTTGAGTTCCCGCCGAATCCACGTCGATCGAGGGAGTCAAGTCCAGTTCGGCGACGCGGTCGCGCATCACCCCGTCGGCAGTCGGCGAGCGACAGATATTGCCGGTGCAGACGAAAAGAACCTTGACCAACCAACCCTCCCATGCGGACCTTCTGCGTAAGATACCCTCAGCCGCCGAGGAATGCCATGACGTCAGGGCCGATTGTCATATTGACGGGTGCCGGGATTTCCAAGGAATCCGGTCTGGATACTTTCCGCTGCGAAGGCGGCGTGTGGTCGCGTTACAGCCTGGAAGACGTCTGCACGCCCCAGGGCTATCGCCGCAACCCCGATCTGCTGCATGATTTCTACAACGCCCGGCGCGCCCAGCTGACCGCCGGCGAAGTTCTGCCCAACGCCGCCCACGACGCCCTGGCCCGGCTGGAGCGGGGATGGCCCGACGGCGTTCTGATCGTCACCCAGAACATCGACGACCTGCATGAACGGGCCGGATCGCAAAACATCATCCACATGCACGGCGAATTGCTGAAGGGCCGCTGCGAGGCTTGCGGCCGGGTTCTGGACTGGCCCGGCGAGATGTCGGTGGACAGCATCTGCCCCGCCTGCGAAACCGTCGGCCGGGTCCGCCCCCATGTGGTGTGGTTCGGCGAGGTGCCGCTGGAGATGGACCGCATCTTCGCCGCCCTAGAGCGATGCGCCCTATTCCTGTCCATCGGCACTTCGGGCAACGTCTATCCGGCGGCGGGGTTCGTCGCCCATGTGCGCGAACGCACCGACGCCCTGGCGCTGGAGCTGAACCTGGAGCCGTCGAAAGGCGCCACCCTGTTCCACGACACCCTTTACGGCCCGGCCACCCAGGTGGTGCCCGATTTCGTCGACCATCTGCTGAAGGGCGAGCTTTAGCCTATTTCCGCCGTTGATCGCGAATCGGCAGCAACAGCCAGGGCACGGCGGCCAGGGCGGCGGAATAGATCACCGGCAGTCCGGCGCGATAGGCGGTGATAAACATGAACAGCCAGCCGATGACCTTGCCGCGCATGGGCAAAGCGTCGGCAAGTATTATCAGCCGCCGCAGGGCGGAGGCGCTTTGATGGGCCGGATATGGGTTCGTCTGCTCCCTCATAACGCCGCATCCTATGCGAAGTCTCGCCTGGAAGGGAGGGGAGATGTATCCTGAGCGGACTATGGCGGAAGGAAAAAGCATGCAGACACGGCGCGACTGGCGGGAAGAGCTGATCTGGGCGGCGGGATTCGTCGCCGTTTACGTGATTCTGGACTGGCTGAGCTGGATCCAACCCTATAACGGCCTGGACATCACGCCGTGGAATCCGCCGCCGGGCCTGATCCTGGCCTTTCTGCTGCGCCGGGGGTTGCGCTATTTCCCTCTGCCGTTCCTGGCCGCCCTGGTCAGCGAAGCGGTGGTCCGCCATTTCAGCGCCCCCTTGCTGCCCACCTTGTCGGCCAACGTCATCGAATGCGGCGGCTATGTGCTGGCCGCCTGGATGCTGCGCCGTCTGTGGCCCATCGACCCCCGCCTGACCTCGCTGAAGGACGTCACGCATCTGATCGGCGTGGTGTTCGTCATCAGCCTGATCACCGCCAGCGGCTTCATCGGCAGCTACAGCCTGGCCGACGTCATCCCCGCCGACGACACGGCCACCGTCTGGCTGCGCTTCTGGATCGGCGACATGATCGGCGTGACCATTTTCACGCCGCTGTTCCTGACCATCGGCCAGCGCGAACCCAATCCCGGCCTGAAAACCAAAATCAGCGTGCCGGTCAGCATCGCCCAGGGCGTGGGCATTCTGCTGGCTTTGTGGAGCGTGTTCGGCGGCGATCTGGCCCAGCATCCGCAGCTTTATTATCCGCTCTTCGTCCCCCTGGTGTGGGTCGGTGCCTGGCACGGTCTTCAAGGGGTGACGGTGGCGCTGTTCGCCACCCAGGTCGGCATGATCGTCGCCATTCAGGAAGCCCATCTGGATACCGAAGCCCTGACCGAGGTGCAGTTCTTCCTGCTGGCCCTCAGCCTGACCTGCCTGCTGCTGGGCTCCATCGTCACCGAGCGACGCCGCGCCCGCCTGGAACTGCGCGACAGCCAGTTGCAGTTGAAGGCGGTGGTCGACGTCTCGTCCGACGGCGTGCTGACGCTGGACGAACTGGGCCGGGTGGAAACCGTCAATCCCGCCTTCGAATGGCTGTCGGGCCGCGCCGCCGCCCAAATGCTGGGGCTGCCCGCCGACCAGCTATTCCCGTCGCTGTCCAAGGCCATCGGCGGCAAGGGCGGTCTGTGCGCCCTCAGCCGTCCGGACGGCAACGTCTTCGAGGTCGAGGTGGCGGTGGGCGAGGCGCAGTTGTCCGACCGCAAGGTGCGTATCGCCTCGATCCGCCACAAGGATTAAAGAGGCAAAGCCGGCCGAGAACCGGCTTCAGGCCGGCGCGGGCTTCAAGCCTTATCTTCCGCCGCCGGCAGATGGATGATGAAGGTGGTGCCTTCGCCGGGCACCGACGCGATCTCGATGCGGCCGCCGTGCAGCTCGACGAAGCTTTTCACCAGCGACAGGCCCAGACCGGCGCCGGTCTTGCGGGATTCGGTGTGCATGCCGCGCACGAAGCTGCCGAAAACCCGATGCTGCTCGTCGGCGGCGATGCCCTGGCCGGTGTCGGCCACGGTGAACACCACTTCCTCGCCGTGCGCCCCGCTCATGCGCGTGCCCGCCAGGGTGATCTGGCCGTGGGGCGGAGTGAATTTGACGGCGTTGGATAACAGATTGAACAGCACCTGACGCATGCGCCGCTCATCGGCGACGATCCAGCCGATATCCAGCGGGCAATCGAAATTCAGCACCAGCTGCTTTTCGCGGATGCGCTCGCGGGTCAGCTGCAGCACCGACGTCAGCATGGCGTGGATGTCCATGGCGTTCAGGCTCAGCGTCATCTGACCGGCCTCGATGTTGGCCAAGTCGAGAATGTCGCTCATCACCTGTAGCAGAGCGTGGCCGGCGGTGTTGATGCCGCGGGCATATTCGTGCTGACGCTTGTTCAGCTTGCCGAAATAATCCTCGGTCAGAATTTCCGAGAACCCGAGCACCGTGGTCAGCGGCGTGCGCACCTCGGCCGAGACGTTGGCGATGAACTCGCTCTTCAGACGGTCGGCGGCGGCCAGGGCTTCGTTGCGTTCCCGCAACGCACGCTCCACCCGCGCCGAGTCCGAGACGTCGAGCCAGGTGGTCAGCACCGCGCCGTCGGGCAGCGGCACCGAGGCGTAATCCAGGCTGGAGCCGTCGGAACGTTCGATGCGGCCATGCTTGGGCACCCGCTCCGAGAACAGCTCGATGATGCTGTCGCGCACCTCCGGCCAGTCGCCGGCCGAGGCGAAGAAATCGCGGTGATGGGCCACCAGGGCGGCGATATGCGGTTCGTCCGACAATTCGTCGGGCGACAGGTTCCAGATGCGGGTGTAAGCCGGGTTGTGCAGACGTAGACGCCCGTCCGACGAGAACACGGCGACGCCTTCGTGCAGATTGTCCAGGGTTTCCCGGTGCACCGCCAGCGAGGTCTTGTGGGAGCGTTCCAGAGCCAAGGCGTCGGTGACGTCTTCGTAGGTGAACAGCAGACCGCCGAAGGGATGGGCCGACACCACCCGGCGCAGGGTCCGCTCGTCCGGCAGATGCAGCAGGTCTTCCTTAGCCTCCAGCATCGAGGTAAAGCGCCGCAGTTCTTCTTCCTTATAGGCGCGGAAATCAGCGACTTCCGGCAGGCGGCGGTTCTCCCGCAGGATGTCGATGACATTGCCATAGGTAGGCTTGCTGGCCAGCCAGTCGGCATCCAGCCGCCACAGCATGGAAAACGCCGTGTTGAAAAAGGTCAGACGGGTGTCGCTGGAGAAGATGGCGATGGCGGTGCCCAGATTCTCCAGCACCTCGGCATGAGCGGCGACATGGCGCTCAACCTGGCTCTGCAGCTCTTCCTCATGAGTGCGGTCGATGGCCATACCCACGGTCATCAGCCCGTCGCCGCCGCCGATGGCCGGCAGCGGCGCCTCGGTCAATTCCACCAGACGCCGGGCGCCGCCGATCACCAGATGGAAACGTTCGCTGCGGGCGGTGCCGGCAGCGCGGGCGCGGGCGGCCAAAGCCCGGGCCTCGCGCATGGCCGGGCCGGGCACCAGTTCGGTCCCGGCCTCGACGGCGGCCTGGGAGGTTTCGGCATCCACCGCCCGGGCATAGGCCTGATTGCAGGCCACCAGCGTCAGGTCGCCGTCACGCAGCCAGACGGGAAGCGGCTGGGCGTCCAACAAGGCCCGCAAGCGATCGCGTTCGCCGCTGAGATCGTGGGTTTCCAAGGCCAGACGGTCGACGGCCACGGCGCCTTCGGTGACGTCGCGCACCCACAGAAGATCGGCCAGCGGTCCGCCCTCGGCATCCGACGCCCGGTTGGCCATCACCAGAACCCGGCGATTGCCGTCGCGTAAGGGAATCTCCATCTCGAAGCCGGTGCCGTGGCGGCGCAAAAGCCGCACGGAGGCGTCGAGCTGGGCCGAGTCCTCCTTGGAAAAACATTCGAGAATGTCGGAGAAGCTGGCCCCGGTGCCGCCATACAGCCCCAGCAGCACGGCCAGACGGCGCGAGCAATGTTCCGACAGCACGTCGTTGTTGGCCGACAGATCCCAGCGGTAATAGCCGTCGGGAGACGAGGCGAGAATTTCCGACAGGCGATCCTGTTCGGTTTCCAGGCGCATGGCCCGCTCGACGCTGTTGCGCAATTGGATGCGCAGCCACAAAACGATCGGCAGGAAAATCAGCGCCAGCAGCATCACCGAACCGATGGCCAGAGCCGCCGGGTCGTCGGGGTTCAAAGCCGGGCCATCGCCGCCGGCCTGGGCGCCGCCGGCTTGAGCGAAGGCCGGAGCGGCGGCCAACAAAACCGGCAATACGCCGCTGATGGGGAAAAGAAAAAAGCGCATCGGCACCGCCCAAGGGAAGCTGGCCCTCAGGGTGCCGCGAAGAGTCGCAAAAAACAAGGGCTTAGAGAGTATTCCCACCCCCTTCCCCATTTCTGGGAAAGAAGGTGGGAACAATATCCCCTACTCCGCCGCCTGGGCCGCCACCGGGTGGGGCAGACGACTGAGCATTTCCTTGGGCACCACTTGCCAGAAGCGGGCCTTCTCGCGGTGCCAATGCGCCAGGATTTCCTTGGCGTGAGGCGATCCGGTTTCCTGAACATGCTCGTTGATCAGGTCCAGCAGCTTCTCTTCCCAATACATCACTTCAAGCCGCTGATGGACCACCGACTCGGAATTGACGCGGTGCTCGAAATTGCCGTCCGAGTCGTAGACGAAGGCCATGCCGCCGGTCATTCCGGCAGCGAAATTGGCTCCGACAGCACCCAAAATGACGGCGGTGCCGCCGGTCATGTATTCGCAGCCGTTGGAGCCGCAGCCCTCGATCACCACGTCGGCGCCGGAATTGCGCACGGCGAAGCGTTCGCCGGCCTGACCGGCGGCAAACAGCTTGCCCGCCGTGGCGCCGTACAGGACCGTGTTGCCGATGATGGTGTTTTCGTTGGTCTTCAGCGGACTGGAAACCGACGGACGCACCACGATGGTGCCCCCCGACAGGCCCTTGCCGACATAGTCGTTGGAATCGCCGAAGACTTCCAGCTTCAGACCCTGCACGGCCCAAGCGCCCAGGGACTGGCCGGCGGAGCCGCGCAGACGCACGGTGATATGGCCCGGCTGCAAACCGAACATGCCATAACGCTTGGTGATCATGTGCGACAGCTTGGTGCCGACGGCGCGGTGGGTGTTACGCACTGTGTAGGACAGCTGCATCTTCTCGCCTTCCTCCAGCGCCGGGCGGGCGTCGGCGATCATTTGAGCGTCCAGGGTCTCGGGCACCTCGTTGCGCTCGACCTGAGTGCAATAGCGCGGCAGGCCGCCGGTGTCGGCCTGAGCCAGCAGCGGGTTGAGGTCAAGGTCGTCCAGATGGGCCGAACCGCGGCTGACCTGGGCCAGCAGGTCTGAGCGGCCGATGATGTCTTCCAGCTTCTTGACGCCCAGCGAGGCGAGAATCTCGCGTACTTCCTCGGCAACGAAGCTGAACAGGTTGACCACCTTTTCCGGCGTGCCGGTGAACTTGTCGCGCAGGGCCTTGTCCTGAGTGCAGACGCCCACCGGACAGGTGTTGGAATGGCACTGGCGGACCATAATGCAACCCAGCGCCACCAGCGAGGTAGTGCCGATGCCGAATTCTTCGGCGCCCAGCATGGCGGCGATGACGATGTCGCGGCCGGTCTTGATGCCGCCGTCGGTGCGCAGTTTCACCCGGTGGCGCAGACGGTTCAGCGTCAGCACCTGATGCACTTCCGACAAACCCATTTCCCACGGCAGGCCGGCGAACTTGATGGAGGTCTGGGGGGAAGCGCCCGTGCCGCCGACATTGCCCGACACCAGGATGATGTCGGCCTTGGCCTTGGCCACGCCGGCGGCAATTGTTCCGATACCGGAACGGCTAACCAGCTTGACGCAAACCTTGGCCACCGGGTTGATCTGCTTCAGGTCGTAGATGAGCTGGGCCAGATCCTCGATGGAATAGATGTCGTGATGCGGCGGCGGGCTGATCAGCATGACGCCGGGGGTGGCGTGGCGCAGCTTGGCGATTTCCACGGTCACCTTGAAGCCGGGCAGCTGGCCGCCTTCGCCGGGCTTGGCGCCTTGAGCCACCTTGATCTCGATCTCGCGGCAGTTCTTCAGATATTCGGCGGTGACGCCGAAACGGCCCGAAGCCACTTGCTTGATGGCCGAATTGGCGTTGTCGCCGTTGGCCGCCGGCTTGTAGCGGGCCGGATCCTCGCCGCCCTCGCCCGACACCGACTTGGAGCCGATGCGGTTCATGGCGATGTTCAAGGTGCCGTGCGCTTCCGGCGACAGGGCGCCCAGGCTCATGCCCGGCGTGATGAAGCGCTTGCGCAGTTCGGTGACGCTTTCCACTTCGTCGGTGGAAATGGCGGCGCCGTCGGGGCGGTATTCCAGCAGATCGCGCAGGGAAATCGGCGGCAGTTTGCGCAGCCCTTCCGAATAGCGCTTATAGGTGGTGTAGCTGTCGGTGCTGACCGCCGTCTGCAGGGTATGGATCAGGGTACCGTCGAAGCTGTGGGTCTCGCCGCCGCGCCGCACGCGGTAGAAGCTGCCCACCGGCAGGGTGACGGCATCTTCCGACCAGGCCTTGCGGTGGATCTCAATCATCTTGTGCTGGATGCCGGTCAGGCCCAGACCGGAAATACGCGAGCTCATACCGGGGAAGAATTCGGCCACCAGGGCGCGGGACAGGCCCACCGCCTCGAAGCAATAACCGCCGCGATAGCTGCTGATCACCGAGATGCCCATCTTGGACATGATCTTCAGCAGGCCCTGATCAACCGCGTGCTTGTAGTTCTGGATGCATTCTTCCAGGCTTTGGCCGGCGAACAGGCCGCGGCGGTGGCGGTCGGCGATGGCTTCCTGGGCGATGTAGGCGTTGACCGTGGTGGCGCCGACGCCGATCAGCACGGCGAAATACTGAACGTCCAGGCATTCGCCCGAACGCACGTTCAGCGAGGTGAAGGTGCGCAGCTGCTGGCGGACCAGATAGGTATGCACGCCGCCGGCCGCCAGGATCATCGGAATCGGGGCGCGGCCCGAACCGATCTTCTCGTCGGTCAGAATGACGTGGGTGCAGCCGCCGCGCACGGCGTCCTCGGCCTCGCGCTGAATGCGCTTCAGGGCGTCGGCCAGGGCATGGTCGCCGCCTTCGGGATCGAAGGTGCAATCGATCTCGGCCGCCGTGTCGCCCATATAGGCGCGCATGGCGCGGAATTCGGCGGTGGACAGAACCGGGCTTTCCAATTGCAGCAGTTCACACTGGCTCTGGTCTTCATCCAGGATGTTGCCCAGATTGCCCAGACGGGTCTTCAGGCTCATCACCCGGCTTTCGCGCAAGCTGTCGATCGGCGGATTGGTGACCTGGCTGAAGGTCTGGCGGAAATAATGGTGCAGACCGCGATACTGATTCGACAGCACGGCCAGCGGCGCGTCGTCGCCCATGGAACCCACGGCTTCCTTGCCGTCCTCGGCCATCGGCTGCAGGATCAACTCCAGATCCTCCATGGTGACGCCATAGCCGAACTGGCGGCGGCGCAACTCCTCAACCGACAGATCGGACGGCTCGACGGCGTTCTCGCGGATCAGGCTGTCCAACTGGGTGGATTTCTGCACCCACTGGCCATAGGGCTGACGGCCGGCCATCAGATCCTTGAGCGCGGTGTCCTTGTAGAACTTGCCGGCCTTCAGATCGATGCCGATCATCTGGCCGGGGCCGACGCGACCCTTTTCCACCACGTCCTGCTCAGCCAGACGAACCATGCCGGTTTCCGAGCCGACGATCAGCAGGCCATCGGCGGTGATGGTGTAGCGCATGGGGCGCAGGCCATTGCGATCCATGCCAGCGACGACCCAGCGGCCGTCGGTGGCGCACAGGGCGGCCGGGCCGTCCCACGGCTCGATGACGCAATTGCAATACGAGAAGAACTCGCGATGCAGCTGGGGCATGGTGGCGTTGGATCCCAGGGATTCCGGCACCAGCATGGATTTCACCATGGGAGCGTCGCGGCCGGCACGAACCATCAGCTCGAAAACGTTGTCCAGCGCCGCCGAGTCGGAGCCGCCGGCTTGCACCACCGGCTTGACGTCGGCGATATGGGCGCCCAGGGCTTCGCTGGCCAGCCGGGTTTCGTGGCTTTTCATCCAGTTCAAGTTGCCGTTCAGCGTGTTGATCTCGCCGTTATGGGCAAGCATGCGGAAGGGCTGGGCCAGACGCCAGGTGGGGAAGGTGTTGGTGGAATAGCGCTGGTGATAGATGGCGAAGGTCGAGACGAACCGCTCGTCCAGCAGATCGGGATAGAACACCGACAGCTGCTCGGCCAGGAACATGCCCTTGTAGATCACCGAGCGGCAGGACAGCGAACAGATGTAGAAGTCAGCGATATGCTCGGCCAGCACCGCCTTTTCGATGCGGCGGCGAATGATGTAAAGCTCGGTCTCGAAGGTCTGCTCGTCGACATTGCGGCTGTTGGCCACCATGATCTGCTCGATCTCGGGACGGGTGGCGTTGGCCTTCTCGCCGATCACCGAGACGTTCACCGGCACCTGACGCCAGCCGTAAATGGTGTAGCCGAACTTCAGAATTTCCGTTTCGACAATGGAACGACAACGCTCCTGGGCGCTGAGGTCGGTCTTCGGCAGGAAGCACATGCCCACGGCCAGACGGCCGGGAACCGGTTCATGACCCTGATGGCGGATGTGGTCCTTGAAGAAATCCTGAGGAATCTCAACGTGGATGCCGGCGCCGTCGCCGGTCTTGCCGTCGGCGTCGACGGCGCCGCGATGGAACAGCACCTTCAACGCCTCGATGCCGGCGACCACCACCGAGCGGCGGGGCTTACCGTCCAGCGCCGCCACCAGACCGACGCCGCAGGCGTCGTGGGGCTTGGTGTCGATGCCCGCGGCTTCCAGCAGCTTGGCGTTTTCCAGATACTCGGCAACGAATTGCTCGCCGTGGTTCTGGCTCATGGCACTCTCCTTCGCGTAAGGGGCTGGCCCCTAAAAATTGAGTCTGTATTCAAAAAAAGCGGTATCAGGCGGCGAAACCCTGGAACGGGCCGACATGACCGGGACGGGCTTCGACCCGTTCCAGCCAGGCTTCCACCCGGGGATAGACGGACATGTCGATTCCGGCCTCGGCACCGACGCTGCAATAGCCGTAAAGAGCTAAGTCGGCGACCGAGAAAGCCCCGGCCAGCCAATCCCTGCCGCTCAACTGGCGATCCATCGCCGCCAATCCGTCCCGGGCGTTTTCCAGCCGGTGGGCATAGACGTCGGCGCGGGTGGCATCCCGCCCGGTCTTCTTGAAGAAGCGGGCGGTGCCGATGGTGCACTCGATCATGTTTTGCTCGAAGAACATCCAGCGCAGCACTTCGGTCCGCGCCAAGCGGTCGGTCGGCAACAAGGCCGTGCCATCCGCCAGATAGAGCAGAATGGCGTTGGACTCCGCCAGACAGGTGCCGTCTTCCAATTCCAGCACGGGAATGCGTCCAGCGACGTTCTTCGCCATGAAGTCGGGCTGCCGGGTTTCCCCGGTCATGATGTCCTTGCGCACCAGGCGAACCGGCAGGCCAAGATGCGACAGCAGCAGCCGGATCTTGTAGCCGTTGCGCGACAAAGGATCGTCGTAAAGCGTGAGCATGATCCTCTCCCGTCTCCTCAAGCCCGCGCGGCGCGCTGGGAGGAGGCAGGCAGCTTGTCGTCCTGGCTCTGGATATAGTCGTGAATGGCGGCCGCCGCGTCGCGCCCGTCGCGGATCGCCCACACCACCAGCGAAGCGCCGCGGGCGATGTCGCCGGCGGCGAACACGCCCGGCAGGGTGGTCATCTGGGTCTTGTGGTCGACCTTGACGGTGCCCCAGCGGGTGACGCCCAATTCGCGGTCACCGAACATGCCGGGCACGTCTTCGGGATCGAAACCCAGGGCCTTGATCACCAGATCGGCCTTGATCTCGAATTCCGAGCCCTCGACCTTGGTGGGAACCTGACGGCCCGAGGAATCGGCGGTGCCCAGATGCATGCGCACGCAACGCACCGCTTCGGCCTTGCCCACGCCCAGCACCGCTTCCGGCGCCGTCTGCCAGACGAATTCGACGCCTTCCTCCTCGGCGTGCGCCACTTCGCGCTGAGAGCCGGGCATGTTGGCCCGGTCGCGGCGATAGACGCATTTCACCGATTTCGCTCCCTGGCGGATGGCGGTGCGCACGCAGTCCATGGCGGTGTCGCCGCCGCCGATGACCACCACGTCCTTGCCGTCGGCGTTCAAGGTTCCGTCGTCATAGGCGGCGATCTTGTCGCCCATGCCGACCTTGTTGTTGGTGATCAGATAATCCAGCGCGGCATGGACGCCCTTCAGATCAGAGCCCCGCACGTCCAGCTCGCGGGCCTTGTAGACGCCGGTGGCGATCAGCACGGCGTCATGCTTACGGCGCAACTGGTCCAGGGTGGCGTCGCGTCCGACGGCGAAGTTGAGATGGAAATGCACGCCGCCTTCGGCCAACAGCCGCGTCCGACGCTCGACCACGTCCTTTTCCAGCTTGAAGCCGGGAATGCCGTAGATCATCAGGCCGCCGGCGCGGTCCTGGCGTTCGTAGACATGCACCTGATAGCCCTGGCGGCGCAACTGGTCGGCGGCGGCCAGACCAGCGGGACCGGATCCGATGATCGCCACCGATTCGGACCGTTCGCGCAAGGGACGGGCCGGCTTGACCCAGCCTTCGGTCCAGGCGGTGTCGGTGATGTATTTTTCCACCGAGCCGATGGTGACCGAGCTGTGCTTGCTCTGCTCCAACACGCAGGAGCCTTCGCACAGGCGGTCCTGCGGACAGATGCGGCCGCAGATTTCCGGGAAATTGTTGGTGGCCGACGACATGGCGTAGGCTTCTTCCAGACGGCCGGAAGCGGTCAGCATCAGCCAATCGGGAATGTTGTTTCCCACCGGGCAATGAATCTGGCAGAAGGGAATGCCGCACTGCTCGCAACGAGAGGCCTGAGCGCCGGCCTGATCTGGCACGAAGCCTTCGTAGATCTCGTTGAAATCGGTCTTGCGTTCGCCCGCCCCGCGCTTGTTGGGCATGACTTTGGCAAGGTGGGTGAACTGCAGCATCTTCGACGGCATGGCCGGTGTTCCCTTGATGAAAAGGCTCTCCTGCAAGGCAGGCGGGGTTCTTGATAATCCGAAAACCGGCCCGAATCCAGGAAAAAGACAACATTATGTCAGTTTAGCTGACCTAGTTATTGCACCCCAAGCTAAGTCATCTTCTGGACACGATATGGAACCAATCAGCAGCCGTGAAATAGGTATCAAACCGGACCTATTTCACGGCAATTAACAAGACGATCCGGCTATGCTATAAACCCAGCCCCAGGGGGTAGGTCGCCTTGCATCCACTAGAATTTGTAGATGTTGTCATTCTTGCTCTAACCGAGGGCGTAGCCGGGATTCTGCCTTTGGACGAGTCCGGTCATCGTGCCTTGTTGGCGGCCTATAGCGGCTGGAAAGCCGGATCCATCCTGGTGGCCATCCAGGCCGGCACCTTACTGGCGCTGGTGGCGTGGCTGTGGCGCGACATGATTTTCATCGGCCAGGGGCTGTGGAAACTGCGCAAGGCCAGAGTCGAACCCGGCACCCGCCTGCTGGTCAAGGCCCTGGTGGCCGCCCTGCCCTGGATCGTCATCGTCGAGGGCTGGCTTGGCCGGCTGGAGGCCCATCTGGCCGTGGTCGGCGTGTTGACCATCCTTTCCGCCCTGGCGATGGGCGTCATCGACCGCATGAGCATGACGGTCAAACGCATCGAACATCTGTCCCCCACCGCCGCCACCGCCATGGGGCTGGTGCAGCTGGCCGCCATTCTGCCCGGTGTCGGCCGCGTCGCCGCCGCCTTGACCATGGGCCGCATGATCGGGCTGGAAAGGCCCGCCGCCTATCGCTTCGTGCTGCTGGCCTCGGTGCCGGTGTTGCTGGTCTCCACCATCCGCACCACCTTCGATTATTCCCTTCAGGGCGTCGGCCCGGGCAGCGGCGATCTGCTGGCCCTGGCCCTGACCTTCCCGCTGGTGCTGCTGGCGATCGCCCTGACCCAGGCCTGGATCTCGCGGGCCAGCCTGTCCCTGTTCGCCATCTATCGGCTGGCGCTGGGCGTGCTGATGATATGGATGGCCTTTTAGGCCTTTTGCCTCCCGCTTCCCTTGGTCATATATTACACTCATATGACATAACGGAACCCCATCCCGCTTTCGGAGGTCCATCATGAGTCCCATCTCCTCCGACGCCCTGGCCGCCTATTGGTCGGCCCCCGAGATCGCCATCAACCTGCTGATCTTCGCCAATCTGATGGGGGCTTTGTTCCTAGGCCTGCTGGTGGGATACGAGCGCAGCTATCACGGCCGCGCCGCCGGCATGCGTACCTATGGGCTGGTCTGCGTCGCCTCAGCGGCCCTGACCATCGTCAGCGGTTATCCCGGCTATTGGTTCGGCGGCCATTCCCTGACCTCGGGAGTGACGGTGGGCGATCCCACCCGCGTCATCCAAGGCATCGTCACCGGCATCGGCTTCCTGGGCGCCGGCGTCATCATGAAGGAAGGCTTCAACATCAGCGGCCTGACCACCGCCGCCTCGATCTGGGCGGCGGCGGTGATCGGGGTGACCATCGGCCTGGGCTTCTATGCCGCCGGCATCCTGCTGGCGGTCATCGCCGCCCTGTTCATGCTGTGGGGATCGCGGCTGGAGCAATGGCTGCCGTCGCGGCCCGCCTTGGCGGTCAGCATGCGCTTCCGCCCCGGCTTCCACCCCCACGAACAGGTCTTGCGGCGCGTCGCCAAGGAACGCGGCTACGACATCGCCGGCGGCACCCTGTCCATCACCAATCAGGACGGCCAAGCCGAATGGCACTTTGTCGCCATCCGCCGCCACAAGGATCAGGGCGAAACCCTGTCGGCCATCGCCGAGGAACTGGCGGGGTTCAGCGGCGTGGAATCCTACTCCATCTCGCACGCACGAAACTAAGACGCTATTCTTGGCGGATGAGACTCCGCTTGATTGCGCTCAGCCTTCTGCTGACGGCCGCCTGGACCGCCGCCGAAGCCGCCGAACCGTCCGCCTTGCCGCCGGCTTTGACGCCTCAGGGGCAAGCGCGGGTGAAGGCGCTTGCCCCGGACGGCGTGCTGACGCTGGAAGACGGGCGCATGGTCAAACTGGCCGGCATCGAACTGCCCCGGCCTTTGCTGAACGGCAAGGGCGCCGCCAGACCCCAGGCTCAAGACGACGCCGGCAAATTGCTGGCGGCCTTGACCGCCGGACAGCCGCTGATTCTGTCGGGCGAGGCCGGGCCTGACCGCTGGAACCGTCTGCCGCTTCAGGCCGCGACCGCCTCCGGGCAGTGGCTTCAGGCCGAACTGCTGTCGCGGGGTCTAGCCCGGGTGGTCCCCGAGGCCGATCAGAACGACAATCTGCTGGACCGCCTGCTGGCCGCCGAGAATTCCGCCCGCCGCGCCCACCTGGGCCTGTGGGCCGACCAGGCGTTCCGCGTCAAAGCCCCCGACGAAGCCGGGCAATGGCTTGACAGTTTCCAGGTGTTTGAAGGCCGTGTCGCCTCGGCCAATCTGGCGCGGGGCTATGTCTATGTGAATTTCGGCAAAGACCGGCGCCAAGACCTGTCGCTGAAGATTCCCCGCGGCGTGCGCAAGGCGCTGCCGGGCGACCCCCTCGGCCTGGCCGGGCGGCAGGTGCGGGTGCGCGGCTGGATCGGCAAAGGCGTCGGGCCGATGATCGAAATCCGTCATCGCCGACAGATCGAATTGCTAGATGGCGTTTGGCCCGCCAGAATGGAAAACGAAGCTCCCCGCCAAAGCGCCAGGGAAAATCCACCCAGGGAAAGCGCACCATGAAAACCGAGCAACCGGCCCAGGGCGGTCTTTATCCCGCCATTTCCCCGCACCAGCACGGCTGGCTGCCGGTGGGCGAACGCCACCGCCTGTACTGGGAAGAGTCCGGCAATCCCCTGGGGATGCCGGTGGTCTTTCTACACGGCGGCCCCGGCGGCGGCTGTTCACCCATGCATCGGCGTTTCTTCGATCCCCAGTTCTACCGCATCGTTCTGTTCGACCAGCGGGGCGCCGGGCGATCCTCGCCCCATGCCTGCATCGAGGACAACACCACCGCCCATCTGGTGGCCGATCTGGAAAGCCTGCGGGAATCCCTGAACATCGAACGCTGGCTGGTCTTCGGCGGATCGTGGGGCAGCACCCTGGCCCTGGCTTACGGACAAACCCATCCCGGCCGCTGCCTGGGCTTCGTTCTGCGCGGCGTCTTTTTGTTTCGCAAGACCGAGGTGGAGTGGTTCCTGAACGGCATGGGCCGCATTTTCCCCGAAGCCGCCCGCGCCTATTTGTCGTACCTGCCCGAAGCCGAGCGCCAGGATCCCCTGGCCGCCTATCATCGCCGCCTGACCGACGCCAACCCGCTGGTGCATATGCCCGCCGCTCAAGTCTGGTGCCGCTATGAAGAGGCCTGTTCCCGCCTGATTCCCGAATCCGGCGACGGCCGCCCGTCGCCCGCCGCCCTGTCCATGGCACGCATCGAAGCCCATTACATGGTCAACAACGGCTTCATGGCCGACAACCAGCTTCTGCACGGCCTGCCACGCCTGCACGGCCTGCCCGCCGTCATCGTTCAGGGCCGCTACGACATCATCTGCCCCATGACCAGCGCCGACGAACTGACCCGCGCCTGGCCGGGCGCCGTCTTGCATGTGGTTCCCGACGGCGGCCACTCGGCCCTCGACCCCGGCATTCTCCGCGCCCTGGTCGCCGCCACCGACCAGTTCCGGAACCTGTTGCAGCTTCCTTGATCAGACCCCCCGCCCCATGCGATAACCCCGCCTGGGCGCCCGTAGCTCAGCAGGATAGAGCACAGGATTCCTAATCCTGGGGCCACTGGTTCGAATCCAGTCGGGCGCACCAACAAATTCAAAGGGTTAGGTCTGTGATGGGCCTAACCCCTTTTGCTTGGGGTATCCCCAGGAATGAGCGGAGCACTGCAAGTTTGTCCCAAGAGACTGCTTGAAAATTTGCCCCGGCGAGGCAACTAGCGCGGCTTTCAAGAACCAGAGCGCAGCGGACCTGGGGTCCGAGGACAGGAAACACAGATATCGTCCGCACATGAACGGCTATTTGCGCTTTCCCGGCGAACCACCCACTCCCGGACACCTGCCCCCGGGCCGCCCGCCGATTAAGGGGAACGCCCGATCAGCACTTCGGCCAGCGGTGATGCAGCCATAGCCATTGGCCGGGGGTTTCCCGGATCCAGGCTTCCAAGCGTTCGTTGACGCGGCACATCAACGCAAAGGTGTCTTCGCTCCGATCGCCGCTGTCAGGCAACTCCAGAGGCGCCTCAAAAATGGCCCGGAACCGCACACCGGGCAGGCGCACGATATGCACCGGCACTACCGGGCATTGGAATTTCAGGGCCAGATGGGCCGCCGCCGGGGCGGTCATGACCTCGCGGCCGAAGAACGGCACGGCGATGCCGTCGTTCATCTTCTGATCCACCAGAAAACCCAGATGCATGCCCGCCTTCAAGGCCGCCAGCACCTGGCGGGCCCCCGCCGGGCCTTTGGGAATCATGCCTTCGACATCGCCGCCGCGGGCTTTGCGGAACAGACGGTCGATCCACGGATTGTTGGGCTTGCGGTAGATCACGCCCAAGGGCAGGCCCAGCCTGCCGGCCAACTGCATGGACAATTCCCAGCCGCCCAGATGCGCGCCCACCAGAAGACCCGGCTTGCCGTCGTCGCGCATGGCGTCGACGTGCTCGCCGCCGACAATCTCGACCCGGTCGTTGGCGATCTGGCGCATATGTGGGAATTCACCGACCGTACGGCCGAGATTGTCCCAAACCTGAAGCACGATCGCTTCGATTCCAGCATCGTCCAGGTCGGGAAAAGCAAGGCGCAGGTTCTGGCGGGCGATCAGGCTGTTTTTCAGCCGGGGTCCGACGGCGCGGGCGATAAAGCCGGCGATGGCCGAAGCCCTTTCGACCGGCAGAACGGCGAACAGCCCCCAGCCGGCATAAGCCGCCAGCGCCTCCGCCACATGGCGCAGACGCTGAAAATAGGTACGGACCATAGGGAAACAACTCCCAAACCAGAGCCGCCCGGCATCGTGAAGCCACGGGCATCAAATCTGTCAGGGAAGGGTCCAAAAGGTGGCTTCACGAACGAAGCGGCCGTGGGAGTACCCAACGAATTCGAGTGAGTAGATTAGCACACGGCCGTTGTCCCATTGCAAGGAAGCGCGTGTAACAAAGAGTTACCAATTGTCCAAAGTTGCCAGACGCCGTCGTTCCGCCGACGCGGCGCCAGCGGCAAGGCCGTTCCAGGCTAGCGCCCCTTGCTGAAATAACGCCGCCGCCGCGGACGACAGGCCCAGAGCAGAACTCCGCCCACCGGCGCCGCCACCAGCCATGCCGGCAAAGCCAGCAGCAACGCCGTCAGCGACGGCAAATCCTCGAACCGGGGCACCCGTCCCGACACCAGCAGCCAAATGTCCGCCGTCATCAGCCGGGCATGTTCGCCGGGAGCGAAAGCCAGCACCGCGTCCCCCGAAGCCATCAGCATGGCCAGAACCAGAAAGGCCCAGCCCACAACGCGACCGATACCCATGCAGCCCCCCACTTGGCCGGTCATTGCAATCCTGTGGAATACCACCCTTTGGTCTTGCCACAGATTGTTCACAAATTCAACGCGCGAGCCCGGCGGTAGGGGTTGCAATGCGTTTTGCTCTCGTATATTAATCCCGCTCCATTCCGTGCGGGCCGCGGAATTGCGGAGAGGTGGCCGAGCGGTCGAAGGCGCACGCCTGGAAAGTGTGTATACGTCAAAAGCGTATCGTGGGTTCGAATCCCACCCTCTCCGCCAATCTATTTTCTGAAAAATCAGTTCGTTAGATTGGCGCATCCGGCGATGCCGGCAGGTATCACGGCGGATATCCCCGGATTCTTCTTTTCCGCACGGACGGTCGGCGCGGAGCAAAAACGAGTGCGCGTTCCAGATCGTCTTGAATCAACGCCTTCTGATCACCGTCGCCCGACCGAAGGCGGGTTGGCGGAAGTCCAGGTTCGGATGATCTTTCAGACAGACGGCCAGATCCCTTGGCGGATCGTCGAAACCGTCGTCGGCCAAGGGAAAGGTGCCGTAATGCATGGCTAGGCTAACCTGGGATTCCAGGGTCAGACTGGCGGCCACCGCTTCCGCCGGATTGATGTGCACGGGCGACATGAACCAGCGCGGCGTATAGGCGCCGATGGGCAGCAGCGACAGGGTCATCGGCCCCAGCCGTTCGCGGATTTGCGCGAAATGCGGGCCGTCGCCGGTATCGCCGGCGAAATAGACTCTGCCCTCCTTGCTTTCCACCACGAAGCCGCCCCACAGGGTGGCGTTGCGGTCGAAAGGCGTGCGGGCAGAGAAATGTTCGGCCGGCACGTAATGAACCGTCACGCCCGGCGCGATCTCGTGGCTTTGCCACCAATCCAGTTCCACCATGCGGGCGGCGGCGCGGCGCGGCAGCGCCTTGCCGACATTGCGCCCGGTCAGCAGCAGCGGCCGGTGGCGCTTGGCCAAAGCGGCCAGGGTCGGACGGTCCAGATGATCGTAGTGATTATGGCTGACCAGCACCACGTCGATGGGCGGCAACTCGGCCAGGGAAAGAGCCGGAGGCCGCACCCGGCGCACGCCGATTCCCGGCATCGGCCCAACCCTTCGGGACCAGACCGGATCGGTTAGGATGTTCAGTCCGGCCATCTGCACCAGAACGGTGGAATGCCCCACCAAAGTAACGCGAATGCCGCCGTCGTCGACCCTCGCCGCCGGCCGGTCGGCGGGATCGTTGACGACATGGCGGGGCCAGCGGGGCCGCCGCCGCTTCATCATCCAGCGCAGGGCGGTGATGAAGCGGTGGTCGGATTCGCCGGTGAGATTGTGAAAGCTCACGTCCAATCGCCCATATCGACCGTTCGGGCCCGCTCTCAGGCCACCTCCAACGCGGGATAGTCGGTATAGCCCGCCGCCGTGCCGCCGTGAAAGCTTTCCGGCTTCGGCTCGTTCAGCGCCGCCCGCAACTGCAAACGCTTGGGCAGATCGGGATTGGCGATGAACAGCTTGCCCCACGACACGGCGTCGGCCTCGCCCTTGGCCAGCACCGCTTCGGCGTCTTCCCGGCTCAGGTTCTCATTGACGATATAGGCGCCGCCGAACTGCTTCTTCAGCTGCGGCCCCAGGCGGTCTTCGCCCAGATATTCGCGGGCGAACAGGAAAGCCAGCCCGCGGCGGCCGGCCTCGTGGGCGACATAGCCAAAGGTGGCGGCCGGATTGGAATCGCTCATGGTGTGGGCGTCGCCGCGCGGCGCCAGATGCAGACCCACCCGGTCGGCGCCCCACACGGAAATGGCGGCGTCGACCACTTCCAGCATCAGCCGGGCGCGGTTTTCGACAGAGCCGCCGTACTGGTCGGTGCGCTTGTTGGTGCCGTCCTGCAGGAACTGGTCGAGCAGATAGCCGTTGGCGCCGTGGATTTCCACGCCGTCGAAACCGGCTTTCTTGGCGTTCTCGGCGCCTTTGCGATAGGCCTCGACGATGCCGGGAATCTCCGACGTCTCCAGGGCGCGGGGCGTGACATAGGATTTGACGGGACGCACCAGGCTGACATGGCCTTCGGCGGCGATGGCGCTGGGCGCCACCGGCAGTTCGCCGTTCAGATAAAGGGGATCGGAAATGCGCCCCACATGCCAAAGCTGCAAAACGATCCGGCCGCCGGCCTTGTGCACGGCGCCGGTCACCAGCTTCCAGCCTTCGACCTGTTCGTCGGACCAGATGCCGGGGGTGTCGGGATAGCCGACGCCCATGGGCGTGACCGACGTGGCCTCCGTCAGAATCAGGCCGGCGGAAGCGCGTTGGGCGTAGTATTGAGCCATCAAGGCGTTGGGCACCCGGCCCTGGCTGCTGCGGCAGCGGGTCAGCGGAGCCATAACGACGCGGTTGGGAAGCTCGAAAGCGCCCATCTTGATGGGATCGAACAGCTTAGACATGGGAATTCCTTGGTCTCAAGTCTCGTTGCCTCTGAAGATAGGGCGGAAGTAACCCGAGGCAATGGGCGGCAAAGCTTCAAAATCTCTTCATAATGGTTCCAAGCTTGCGAGACGTAGGCTGTGCCTTCCTTTTTCTCGATGGGGGGTCCCAATGTCTCAATCCGCCGTGTCGGATCGCTTCAGCACGCAGCAGGGATTGCTGCCGACGCTGATGTTCGGTCTGGTCCTGATCGCCGGCATCGCTTATTCCGGGCAGCAGATGCTTGTCGATCTGTCCGCCGCCACCAGCATGGAAGCCATGCCCTACATCGTTTTGGGGATCGCGCTGCTGATCGCCTTGGGCTTCGAATTCGTCAACGGCTTCCACGATACCGCCAATGCCGTGGCCACCGTCATCTACACCAACTCGCTGCCGCCGTCGGCCGCCGTCGTGTGGTCGGGCCTGTGCAATCTGGCCGGCGTTCTGACCTCGTCGGGCGCCGTGGCCTTCGGCATCCTGTCGCTGCTGCCGGTCGAACTGATCCTGCAGGTGGGCAGCCAGTCGGGTTTGGCCATGGTCTTCTCGCTGCTGCTGGCGGCCATCCTGTGGAATCTGGGAACCTGGTATCTCGGCCTTCCCGCCTCCAGCTCGCACACCCTGATCGGCTCCATCATCGGCGTCGGCCTGATGAACCAGATCATGGCCCCGGCGGGCAGCGCCACCAGCGGCATCGACTGGAGCCAGGCCACCAAGGTCGGCTATTCGCTGCTGCTGTCTCCGCTGGTCGGCTTCGCCGCCTCGGCCCTGCTACTGTTCGCCGCCCGCAAGCTGCTGGCCAAAAGCGCCCATCTGTTCGAAGCCCCCGAAGGCCGCAAGCCGCCGCCGTTACTGATCCGCGGCCTGCTGGTCCTGACCTGCTCGGGCGTCAGCTTCGCCCACGGCTCCAACGACGGCCAGAAGGGCATGGGCCTGATCATGCTGATCCTGATCGGGTCGGTGCCCACCGCCTATGCCTTGAACCGCGCCGTCGAGCCCTCCTACGTCCAGACCTTCACCGCCGCCTCGGAACAGGCCATGGGGGTCTATGACCGTCTGGCCGGTTCCGGCGTGGCCATCGCCTCCGCCGACGAGGCGCGGACCGCCGTCACCGCCTATCTGCGCAGCCATCAGGCCGAACCGGCCACCGTGCCGGCTCTGCGCCGCCTGGGTTCGGAAATCGTCGCCAACGTCACCCAGTTTCCGTCCCTGGCCCAGCTTCCGGCCTCGCAGATGCCCAACATCCGCAACGACATCTATCTGGAATCCGACGCCCTGCGCCTGTTGAGCAAAAACCAGGACATCGCCGCCGCCGACCACAAGATTCTGGACACCTATAAAAAGAACCTGGATCACGCCACCCGCTTCATTCCGCCGTGGGTGAAGGTCGCGGTGGCCCTGGCCCTGGGGCTGGGCACCATGGTCGGCTGGAAGCGGATCGTCGTCACCGTCGGCGAAAAGATCGGCAAGGCCCATCTGACCTATGCCCAAGGAGCGTCGGCGGAACTGGTGGCCATGACGACCATCGGCCTGGCCGACGGCCTGGGCCTGCCGGTCAGCACCACTCACGTCCTGTCGTCGGGCGTGGCCGGCACCATGGCTGCCAACCGCTCCGGCCTGCAATGGGACACCGTGCGCAATCTGGCCTTGGCCTGGGTGCTGACACTGCCGGTTTCGATCGCCTTGTCGGGCGGTCTGTTCTGGCTGTTGCGCCACCTGTTCTAAAAAATCCGGAAAACGGGCGGAAGGGATTTTTCTTTCGCCCGTCTTTCCCTTCCGGTGCCCGTCGCCGCAAGATGGCCGGAAATGGAAAATCAGACCGCCAAAAAGCAAAACGGCGCCGATCGGCGCCGTCTTGATTTGCTTCTCTTGAAAGAGAATTTGGAGCGGGCGAAGGGATTCGAACCCTCGACCCCAACCTTGGCAAGGTTGTGCTCTACCCCTGAGCTACGCCCGCCCACTCCATCCGTACCGCCGTGTTCGGCGTCGTCGGGAGCCCGGATAATACGCAAAAACGCATGCCTTACAAGCCCTTTTTTAAAAAAATTGCGAAAGGACATTTTTCCGGCAAATCCTGGGCTATGATAAGGGCTTGCCAGCCGCTGGCGCGCGGTCCATCTATTAATCTTGGGGGCTCGGCGGGCATCCGGCCGGCTGGTCTGATCAATCAAGGAAACAGGTGAAGGGTATGGAACTTCTGTTCGGCAACGGCGCCAAGAAGGGCGGAACCAACGACATGATCGGGGGCTCCGGCGGCGGCGATCTAATCAAGGACAGCGATACCGCCCATTTCATGCAGGACGTCATCGAAGCCTCGATGCAGGTACCGGTGATCGTCGATTTCTGGGCGCCGTGGTGCGGCCCCTGCAAAACCCTCGGCCCCCTTTTGGAAAAGCTGGTCAAAGCCGCCAAGGGCACCGTCAAGCTGGTCAAAATCGACGTCGACGCCAACCAGGATCTGGCCGCCCAGATGCGCATCCAGTCGGTGCCGATGGTCTATGCCTTCGACCAGGGCCGCCCCGTAGACGGATTCAGCGGCGCCGTCGGCGAAAGCCAGTTGAAGGCCTTCATCGGCCGTCTGACCGGCGGCGCCGGCCATGAAGGCGTCGAAGACGCCCTGGCCCAGGCCAAGGCCCTGCTGGCCGAGGGACAGGTTCCCCAGGCCCAACAGATCTATCAGCAAATCCTGGCCGCCGATCACGCCAACGCTCCGGCGCTGGGCGGTTTCCTGCGCTGCCTGCTGGCGCTGGGGGAAACCGATAACGCCGCCGCCATGCTGGCCCGCCTGCCAGAGGAACTGGCCAAACATGCCGACATCGCCGCCGTACGCACCGCCTTGGAGCTGGCCTCGCAGGGCGAAGCCGGGGCGACCGCGGAACTGCGTCGCCGCCTGGCCCAGGACCATAACGACCATCAGGCCCGTTTCGATTTAGCAATGGCCTATTTCGCCACCGGCGAACGCGAAGCCGCCGTCGATGAGCTGCTGGAAATCGTCCGGCGCGACCGGGCGTGGCAAGACGACGGCGCCCGCAAGCAGCTTTTGAAATTGTTCGAGGCTTTCGGCCCCGGCGATCCTTTAGCAGCGGCGGGGCGGCGGCGGTTGTCGTCCCTGTTGTTCGCCTGAATTTCTGAAGGAGAGCGGTAATGGAGGAGCGGCCTTTTCATCCCAGGTTGGAAGATTTGCCCCAGATCCTGCCGATCTTCCCCTTGCCAGGCGTGCTACTGCTGCCCGAGGGCCGCTTGCCTTTGAACATCTTCGAGCCGCGCTATCTGGCCATGGTCCAGGACGCCCTGGGCTGGGGCCGGCTGATCGGCATGATCCAGCCCAGCAATCCCGAACCGGCCAAGGGTGCCGAGCCACATTTGTTCGAAACCGGCTGCGCCGGGCGCATCAGCTCGTTTTCCGAAACCGAGGACGGCCGCATCCTGCTGACCCTGACCGGGGTCTGCCGGTTCCGCATCCTGCGTGAGGTAGAAAGCCTGCGCGGCTACCGCCGGGTGGCCGCCGACTGGGGACGCTTCCGCGACGACCTGACCCTACCGCCCGAGCCCGAGATCGACCGCAGCCGCCTGCTCGGCGTACTGAAAGCCTATCTCAAGCTGCAAAACATCGAACTCAACTGGAACGCCATCGAAAGCGCCGGCAATCTGGCCCTGACCGTGTCGCTGCCCATGGCTTTGCCGTTCGAGCCCCGCGAGAAACAGGCCATGCTGGAAGCCGTCACCCCGGCCCAGCGGGGCGAAACCTTGCTGGCCCTTTTGGAAATGGCCGTGGCCGAGGCCACCGGCGGCCTGAGCATCATCAAGCAATAAGGACTGAACATGACCGAACGCACCCCCGGCGTCGACCCCAAGCTGCTGGAAATCCTGGTCTGCCCCTTGACCAAGAGCCCCCTGACCTACGACCGCGACGCCCAGGAACTGATCAGCGAAAAGGCCGGACTGGCCTATCCCATCCGCGACGGCATTCCGATCATGCTGGCCTCGGAAGCCAGAGAGATCTGAGGCCATGACCACGCCGACGGAAATCCGTTACGATAAAACGGCCAAGGTTCTTCACGTCACCTTCGACGACGGCGAATCCTTCGCCCTGCCCGCCGAACTGTTGCGAGTGGAAAGCCCCAGCGCCGAGGTTCAGGGCCATTCCCCGGCGCAAAAGCAACTGGTTGCCGGACGCCGCCATGTGGGCATCATCGGCATTGAGCAGATCGGTCATTACGCTGTCAAACTGACTTTTGACGATCTGCACGACACCGGCCTTTACACCTGGGAAACCCTGCGCCGCATGGGCGAGGAGAAGGACGCCCTGTGGCGGGCCTATCTCGACGCGCTGTCCGCCGCCGGACTCGGCCGCGATCCCTAAGAATATTATCTTCTTGTCATAAAACGTCCCTCCCCCCATTGAATCCAAGGGTGAGGAGTGTCACCCTTGGTCAGGCGGTTTCCCTGAAACCGTCGCAAAAGGGGGGAGAGGACGTCCATGCCAAGCGCTCAGTCTGCCAGAGGCGGACTGAAGGCCTTTGCGCCGGCCGTGGGCCTGCTGGTTTTCAGTCTGATCTGGAGTCTGGGGCTGACCCTGTGGCCGCGCCCCGGGCAACCCGTCGCCGCCATCTTTCCGCCGGCCAAGGCCGGAGCCGCGGCTTTTTCCGCCGCCGCCGCCGCCGGAGCCGAGAGCATTTTCTCCTTTGGCGGCTTCGCCTCGGTCGTCCTGACGCAATCTTCGAATCCCGATTTTCCCGCCCGTCTTTACGGCCAGGGCGCATTGATCGTATTGCGCGCGCCGCTGACCGGGCTTTGCCTGCAGCAGGAACAACGTCCATGACCAATCTTCAACGCATCCGCGCCACCACCCAACGCTTCTTGGAGATCTTTCTCTGGCTGCACCTGCCGCTGATCGCCGTCACCGGCGCCGTCATGGGCGGCGGCTGGGCGATGCCGTCCGCCGGCGCTTTGGTTCTGGCCGGCGGCGCCACCCTGACGGCCCGCACGGCGCCGCTGTCGGAAAGCGCCCGCTATGCGCAGAGCGCCGCCCTGATGGGCATGATCGCCCTGCTGGTCTACGAGCTGGACGGCAACGGCTGGCAGATCGACATTCACATGTATTTCTTCGCCGCCCTGGCCATCCTAACCGCCTATTGCTGCTGGCGCACCCTGGTGTTCGCCGCCGCCGTGGTCGCCGTCCACCATCTGCTGCTGAATTTCGTCTATCCGGCGGCGGTGTTCCCCAACGGCGGAGATTTCGGCCGGGTGGTTCTGCATGCGGTGATCGTCGTCCTGCAGACCGCCGTCCTCGGCTGGGTCGCCTATCACCTGAGCCGCTCGCTCGGCGAATCCGATACCGCCGTCGAGCAGGCCCGCCAAGCCCACGCCGAAGCCACCGAAGCCGCCCGCCAGCGCGACGAGGCCGCCAGCCGCAGCCAAAACCAAAAGGCCCAGGAAATGGCCGCTTTCGCCGACCAGTTCCGCAATACCGTCGGCCAGACCATCGCGCCGCTGTCGCAAAGCGCCCGGTCGGCCCGCATTTCGGCGCAGGACGTGGATCAGCGCCTGCACGAGATGGGCGAACGCCTGGACGAGGCCGCCGGCAGCGCCCAGGAAGTCACCGGCAACGTGGAAACCGTGGCCGCCGCCGCCGAAGAATTGTCGGCCAGCGTGCGCGAGGTCAACCGCTTCATCGAGGAATCCAGCGCCATGGCCGGATCGGCCGTGCGTGAAGTGGAAAAAACCAATGAAACGGTGGAAAGCCTGGCTTCGGCCGCTCACCGCATCGGCGACGTAGTCAACCTGATCCAGGACATCGCCAGCCAGACCAACCTTTTGGCCCTGAACGCCACCATCGAGGCGGCGCGGGCCGGCGAAGCCGGCAAAGGCTTCGCCGTCGTCGCCAACGAGGTCAAGCATCTGGCCAACCAGACCGCCAAGGCCACCGAGGAGATCGGCGCCCAGATCGGCGAAATCCAAAGCGTGACCAAAGGCGCCGTCGCCGCCATCCGCGACATCGGCGCCATCATCGGCCGCATCGAGCATGCCGTCGGCACCATCTCAGATTCCGCCGGCACCCAGAGCCAGGCCATCGAGGAAATCGCCCGCAGCGCCCAGCGCGCCGCCGGCGTGGTGGAAACCGTCAGCGGCAATGTCAGCCGGGTCAGCGGCGTCGCCCAGGATTTGCGCACCCTATCGGGCCAGCGCACCGCCGAAGCCGCGACCATGGCCGATCAGGCCGACGATCTGGTCCGTCATGTCGACGATTTCGTCGCCAAGATCCGCCAGGGCTGATGCCGCCTCTCCCCCTCCCCAGGATCATCTTCTCCGGAATCACCCCCTGGGGAGGGGAAGCGAAACCTATCCCAGATGCCGGAGAAACCAGTCCAGCGCCGCGCCGCTAGCAGCGGCGAAAGCCAACTGGTAGGGATCGAAATGCCCGCCGGGAATCAGGCAGAGCCGTTTGGGTTCCAGCGCCCGCTGGTAGGCCGCCAAGGCCAGATCGGTGGGCGTGACGTCGTCGCATTCGGCCACCACCATCAGAAGCGGCGTCGGACCGATGCTTGCGATGGTCAGGCCCGGCTCGTAGCCGCTGGCCAGTTCGCTTGACCGCAGCGTCACTGAATTCACCCAGGAAGGGGCGATGCCGGCCGCCGCCCGCCAAAAAGCCACCGCGTCGTCGCCGTTGTAGATACCCGGTTCGGCGCCCTCGGGAATCACCCGGCGACGCTGGGGCTCGGCGCCTTGCATGCGCCGCCGCCGGTCTTCGGCGAACTGACGGCGCACCTCGGGCGCCGATCCCGGCGGCACCCGACGCAGGAAGCTTTGACCGCCGCTGATGGTCGGCACCTGCGCCACCACGCAGGCCACCCGCCGGTCCTGAGCCGCCAGCGTCAGGACATGGCCGCCGCTGTAGCTCGACCCCCACAAGCCCAGGCGGGAAACGTCGATCCCCGGCTGCATGGTCATCCAGGTGACGGCGTCGCGCATGTCGGACACCTGCCGCCAGGGATCGATCTCGCCGCGCGGCTCGCCGCCGCTGGCGCCGAAATTCCGATGATCGTAGAGCAGAACGGCGAAACCGGCCTGGGCGAAGGCCTCGGCGAAGCGATCGACGAACAGCTCCTTTACGCAGGCGAAGCCGTGCGACATGACGATGGCCGGCAGATCGCCATCCCGCTGCGGGCGGTAGAACCAACCGACCAACGTTGCCCCCTCGGCTTCAAAGGTCACGTCGCGGCGGCTGAAAGCATAATGAGCGAACATCTTTTGCATCCTTTCCAAGAAGTCCCGATACGGGAACTATGGACCGGATACCGTGCCGTCCGCGTCGCCGGACCGGACAGACATTACGCCGAACCGGACAAATGCGAATGCCGGCCGGATTCAATGATCGGACGGATTCAAATACCGGCTGGGCGTTCGCCCCATGATGCGGCGGAACATGGCGGTGAACGCCGCCGGCGTTTCGTATCCCAGGTCGAGCGCCACCAGCGTCACCGCCTCGCCCGCCGCCAATCTGGGCAGGGCCGTCAGGATGCGCGCCTGCTGCCGCCATTGACGGAACGGCACGCCCAGTTCCCGCTCGAACAATCTGGCCAGGGTGCGGGCCGATGCACCTGTTTCCCTGGCCCATTCCTCCAGTCCCCGGTCCGAGGCCGGATCGGCCAGGATGCCGTCGCAGACCCGCCGCAGCCGGGGATCGCGCCCCACCGGCAGATCGAACGGCTGATCGGAAGCCCAGGCGATTTCATGCAGGATCAGTTCCATGATCCGTCCGTCGCGGCCTTCGGGCGCATAACCCGCCGGAATCGACACCGCCCGCTGCAGCAATTCCCGCAACAGGGGCGAGACATTGACCGCCATGGCCCGATCGGGAAAACCGGCCGGCACCGCCGAGGGCAGGACGAACACCGAGCGCAAGGCCACCGGCCCCCGCGCCGCCAGCCGATGGTCCAGACCCGGCGGCATCCACAGCGCTCGCTGCGGCGGCACCAGCCACAACCGGTCGGCCAAGCCGATCTCCATGACCCCGGACACGGCATAGATCAGTTGCCCCCGGTCGTGACGGTGAAAAGCCAGCCGATGGCCGTCGGGATAGGAGCGCGCCAAGGCGGCGACGCTCTGGCCCGGCAGGCGGCCCTCGGCGGGATCGACCACCGTCTGCATCGGACCCCGGGCCTTAAGGAGCGGGAAAGTCGCCGCGGTCCATCGAGATGTGGATCATCTCGCGGATGCGCAGCCACAACCGCTTCGACGCCCCACCGATGCGGCTTTCATTGAAGGACAGCACCTTTTCCGGCTGCACATTGTTGGCTTTCCACGAACCGCCCCGCGACAGGTGGTTGTTCATGATCGGCTGGAAACGGTCGATGCTGGAGGCGAAGCGGGCCTCGGGGCTCTTGCGCTCCTCGAATTCCTCCCACAAGGCGCGCAGTTCGCTTTCCTGATCGGACGGCAGCATGCCGAACAGACGGTCCGCCGCCTTCCGCTCGCGCTCGTATTTGTCGGCGTTGCCCTTGTCGTCGTAGATGAAGGTGTCGCCGGCGTCGATCTCGACCACGTCGTGAATCAGCAGCATCTTCATCACCTTGACCGCGTCCACCGGCTCGTCGGCATGTTCCGACAGCAGCAGGGCCATGACGGCAATATGCCAGCTGTGCTCGGCGTCGGTCTCGCGGCGGCTGGCGTCCACCAGCGGCGTATGGCGGATGATGCCCTTCATCTTGTCCAGTTCGGCGATGAAGGCCAGTTGGCGTTCCAAGCGTTCTTCCGGGGTCAAGTTCACAATCCCACTCCCCGCATCATCTTGGGCACTTCGCCCACCAGTCCCATGGCGTGGCGCATGAAAAACTTCTTCAGCTCCGGCATGCGGTTGACCGCCGCCAGTCCCAGGTCGCGGGCCCAGCGGACGGGCGCCACGTCGTTGGAGAACACACGCACCACGGCGTCGGTCAGCATCAGCATCTGCAGATTGTCGAAGCGCCGCCAGCGGGCATAACGCTCCAGCACCGCGCCGTTGCCCAGATCGATGCCCAGGCGTTTGGCCTCCACCAGCACCTCGGCCAGGGCGGCGACGTCGCGCAAGCCCATGTTCATGCCCTGTCCGGCCACCGGATGCATGCCGTGAGCGGCGTCGCCGGCCAGAACCAGACGCTGCGCCGTGTAGGCCTTGGCGAATTGCAGGGTCAGGGGATAGGCGAAGCGGTCGCCCTCGACCTTGATGTCCCCCAGGAAGGAACCGAAGCGGTGACGCAGCTCCCGCAAGAAGGCCCGGTCGTCCTGGACCATGATGTCGTCCACCAGATGCGCCTTTTCCGTCCACACCACCGACGAGCGGTTGCCCGGCAGCGGCAGGATGGCGAACGGTCCGGAAGGCAGGAAATGCTCCTGGGCGACGTCGTCGTGAGGACGCTCGTGGGCCACGGTGCAGACGATAGCGGTCTGGCCGTATTCCCATTTGGTGATGCCGATGCCGGCGCTTTCGCGCACCTGGGACCGGCGGCCATCGCAGGCCACCGCCAGCTGCGCCGAAATCCTGGTGCCGTCACCCAACACGGCGCCAACCCCGGCGGCGTCGCGGGTCAGCTCGGCCACCTGGGCCGGAGCGAACAGGCGCGCTTTCTTCAGGGTCGGCAGACGGTCCAGGACGGCGCGGCGGATGGCCCGGTTCTCGACGATCCAGCCGAAGGGATCCGATCCCAAAGCCTGATGATCGTAATGCAGGAACAGCGGCGACGGCCCGTCGGACACCCTGATCTGCTTGATGGGGGCGGCAAAGGGTTCGATGGCGGTCCACAGTCCCGCCGTTTCCAGCACCCGCTGCGGCCCCAGGGCCACCGCCGAGGCGCGTCCGTCGAATCCGGGAAGAGTGGCGGTCGCCGGATCCTCGGCGTCCACCACCACCACGCTGACGCCGGCCTGGGCCAGGGCGCAGGCCAAAGGCCCGCCCACCAATCCGCCGCCGACGATCAGCACATCGCAATTGATCTCGCTCATGCCCATAGAGATGAACCGAGAGGCCCGGCTTGTCCAGTGCCCGCCCCTTCAGACGAATCCCGCCGCCGATGCCCCCTGGCCGGGCAGATGCGCCTAATTTTGGGGCAGGCGCCAAGGGTTGGCCGGGCCAATAAATTCAATGATTTAAAAAAAGTTCAACGATTTCATTGAATTGGGAAAACGGCACGCCACTTGAAAAGAGGTTCGGGCAATGCGGGTTCAACGAGCGACCGGCCGGGGCTGAAATCCCCCTTCGCCCGCCGGTCAGGCAAGATGGAATGGAAACGATGAAGCTTGTGGTCGCCATCATAAAGCCCTTCAAACTGGACGAGGTCCGCGAAGCTTTGTCCGCCCTTGGCATCAAGGGGCTGACCGCCAGCGAGGTCAAAGGCTATGGCCGCCAGAAAGGCCAGACCGAGATCTATCGCGGCGCCGAGTACAACGTGAATTTTCTGCCCAAGGTGAAGATCGAGGTGGCCCTTGCCGACGAACTGGCCGCCCGCGCCATCGAGGCCATCACCTCTGCGGCACATACGGGTAAGATCGGCGACGGAAAGATTTTCGTCTTCGATCTGGTGGACGCCGTGCGGATCCGCACCGGCGAACAAGGGGCCGAGGCCCTTTGATCTGAGGACGCTCTCCTGTCCGAGAGTCGTGTGTTGTGTTTTCTCCTCCCTAAACTCCAAAGCCCGGAAGCTCCTGCTTCCGGGCTCTTTCTTTTGTATATGGATCAAACCCTTATCGGATGTCTAAGTTTTAAGCAGCGCCCGATGCCTCTGCCCATTGTCACGGCACGCATCAATGGTCATAGAACCTTCCGCCCCATGGGAAGCCGCGGAATGGCGGGAAGGGCCGAGTTGGCACGGTTTTTGTTTACAGTGGCCTGATGGCCGGCCGTGATCCGGCCCTGAATTTCAAGATCGCGGACCTTCGGGAGAGTGCATGATGAAGTTGAATCGATCGCTGTTGATCAGCGGAGGGCTGGCCTTGGGCCTGGCGCTCATGGCGTCGGCCGGCATGGCTCAGGAAGCCGCTCCCGCCGCTGACGCCGCCGCCGCGGCTGCCGCCACCCCGGCCCCCGTTCTCGACAAGGCCGACACGGCGTGGATGCTGACGTCGACGGCGCTGGTCCTGCTGATGACCATTCCCGGTCTGGCGCTGTTTTACGCCGGCATGGTGCGCAAGAAGAACATTCTGGCGACGATCATGCAGAGCTTCGGCATCACGGCGCTGGTGACGGTTCTGTGGGCGGTGATCGGCTATTCGCTGGCCTTCACCGACGGCAACGCCTTCTTCGGCGACATGTCGCGCGTGTTTCTGGCCGGCATGGGCAAGGACACCCTGTTCCCGGGCGCCACCATCCCCGAGAGCGTCTTCATGATGTTCCAGATGACGTTCGCCATCATCACCCCGGCCCTGCTGGTGGGATCGCTGGCCGACCGCATCAAGTTCTCGGCCCTGCTGGTGTTCGTCACCGGCTGGCTGCTGCTGGTCTACGCGCCGATCGCCCACATGGTCTGGGCCACCAACACCGGCCTGCTGGCCAAGCTGGGCGTGCTGGACTTCGCCGGCGGCACCGTCGTGCACATCAATGCCGGCGTCGCCGGTCTGGTGGGCTGCCTGGTCATCGGCAAGCGCAAGGGCTTCGGCACCGAGAACTTCGCCCCGGCCAACCTGGCCTACGCCCTGATCGGCGCCTCGCTGCTGTGGGTCGGCTGGTTCGGCTTCAACGCCGGCTCCGCCCTGACCTCGGACGGCCGGGCCGGCATGGCCATGACCGTCACCCAGCTGGCCACCGGCGCCGCCGCCTGCACCTGGATGGCCGTCGAATGGATCATCCGCAAGAAGCCGTCCGCCCTGGGCGCCGCCTCCGGCGCCGTCGCCGGCCTGGTCGCCATCACCCCGGCCTCCGGCTTCGTCGATCCCACCGGCGGGCTGGTCATCGGCCTGGTCGCCGGCGTCGTCTGCTTCTGGGGCGCCACCGGCCTCAAGCACATGCTCGGCTATGACGACAGCCTCGACGCTTTCGGCGTCCATGGTGTCGGCGGCATCACCGGCGCCCTGCTGACCGGCGTCTTCGCCGTCAAGGACATCGGCGGCACCTCCGGACTGCTCGAAGGCAATGCCGGGCAGGTCGCCCTTCAGGCCGAAGGCATCCTGGTCACCATCGTCTGGTGCGCCGTCGTCTCCCTGGTCCTCTACAAGGTCATCGACTGGACCATCGGACTCCGCGTCACCTCCGAGGAAGAAGTCGAAGGCCTCGACTACTCCCTCCATGGCGAGATCATCCACGACTGATCCCGCTTCTCACTCCTACCGCGAAGGGGCGCCGACTGGCGCCCCTTTTGCTTTTCGCGCGCCATGAAAAGAAATCTGCGCATGACGCTCGATTTTCAGTTAAAACTGTCTCCGTTTCGTTCTTTCGCATGAAGGCTGCGTCCGCTGACCATGGTTAACCCGAGGCTTGATCTTCTCACCGACTATCCTTTCCAGCGCCTTGCCGCCCTGCTGCAAGGTGAACCGGGGGACGAGCCGCTGATCATGTCCATCGGCGAACCCCAGCACCGCCCTCCAGCCTTCGTCGCCGAAATCCTGGCCAAGGAAGCGGCGGGCTGGAACAAGTATCCGCCCATGGCCGGCACTCCGGATTTCCGCAAGGCCGCCGGCGGCTGGCTGATGCGCCGCTTCGGCCTGTCCGATGCCGCCTTTGATCCCGACAAGCAGATTCTGCCCCTGGCCGGCACCCGCGAAGGTCTGTATCAGATCGCGCAGCTGGTCGTCGCCGAGGCCAAATCCGGGGCCAAGCCGCCGGTGGTGCTGCTGCCCAATCCCTTTTATCAGGTCTATGCCGGGGCCGCCCTAATGGCCGGCGCCGAGCCGGTGTTCGTCTCCGCCACCGCCGAAACCGGCTTCCTGCCCGATTTCGCCTCATTGCCCGAAGAGATTTTGTCGCGCACCGCTTTGGCCTATCTGTGCACGCCCGGCAATCCCCAGGGCGCGGTGGCCTCGCTGGAACGATTGCAGGCCACCATTCAATTGGCCCGGCAATACGGTTTCGTGCTGGCGGTGGACGAATGCTATTCGGAAATCTACGATGCCGCCAAACCGGCCGGCGCCCTTGAGGCCTGCCGCGAACTGGGCGGGTCCTATCGGGGCGTGGTGGTTTTCCACTCCCTGTCCAAACGGTCCAGCGCCCCCGGCCTGCGCTCGGGCTTCGTCGCCGGCGACCCGGATCTGATCGCTCCCTTCGGGCGTCTGCGCGCCTATGCCGGAGCCACCATTCCGACGCCGATCCTGGCCGCTTCGGCGGCTTTGTGGCGGGACGAGGAGCATGTGGAGATCAACCGCTTCGCTTATCGCGCCAAGATCGACGCCGCCCAGGCCATCCTGGGCAACCGCCTGGGTTTCTATCGCCCCCAGGGCGGTTTCTTCCTGTGGCTGAATGTCGGCGACGGCGAGCAGGCGGCCAGGACCTTGTGGGAAAAGGCCGGCATCCGCGTCCTGCCCGGCGCCTATCTGGCCCGGCCGGGCGCCGGCGGCGTCAATCCCGGACAGCCCTATATCCGCGTCGCCCTGGTCCACGAGCTTGAGATCGTGCGCAAGGCGATCGGCCGCATGAACGACGTTCTGGGAGCCGAAGGTTTGGTGGAGGCCTGATGGCGACCGGTCCTCAGACCCGCAAGAAAAAGAAATCCGGCGGCTTCCTGCCCGAGGGCATGTCGGCGCTGTTCACCCGCTGGGCCTGGCAGGCGGCAGGCGTCGGCGTCGTCGGACTGGCCCTGGTTCTGGCCGCCGCCCTGGCCACTTATCACCCCAAGGACCACAGCTTCAACACCGCCGCCGACCCCACGTGGAGCACCCAGAACATGGGTGGACTGGGCGGAGCCTTCATCTCGGACGTGCTGTTGCAGTTGGTCGGCATCGCCGCTTGGCTGCCGCCCATCGCCCTGCTGCTGTGGGGCGGGCGGCTGATGGTCGGCGGACGACCCATGGAAAAGCTGTGGCTGCGCGGCTTGCTGCTGCTGTCGGGGCTGCTGCTGGTGGCCATCGGACTGGCCGCCGTGCCGGTGCCGCCGCAGATGCATCTGCCCGGAGCCGGAGGACGGCACCTGGGCGGGTCGGCGGGAACCCTGCTGCTGGAGGGCCTGACCTCGACCCTGACCCTGTTCGGCGCAGATTCCTTCGGCTGGGTAATGGCCCTGCTGAGCGGCGCCCTGGGCACCGTCTGCACCGTCACCAGCCTGGGACTGTCCTGGCAGGAATGGCGGACGGTGGGCCGGTCGCTGCGGAATACGTTCCGATCGTGGAACGAAACCCGCGAGAAGCTGGCCGCCCTGCCCGACGCCATCCGCGCCATGTTCGCCCGTCAACCGGCCTTTGCCGGCGCCGAACAGCCGATGTCTCATGAGCCGGTGCGCCGCGAACCCAACCTGCGCCCCGAGCCGCCGATCAAAACGCCGACGCGCAAGGAACCCAGCCTGTTCGCGCCGACCTACATCGCCGAGGAGGAACCCGAGGACGATTTCGACGAGCCGCTGCCGCCGCTGGAGCGGCCCGAGCCCCTGGTGGCGCCGCGGGCACCGCGCACCCAGCCGGGCAAGCGCGCCCAGGCCCAGGCCCAGGGTAAGCTGCAATTGCCCGACGAAGACCCTTACGAGCTGCCACCGCCCCAATTGCTGACCGAACCGCCGCCGGCCAAGGGTTACGGCATCAACCAGGAATCCCTGGAACAGAACGCCCGTCTGCTGGAATCGGTGCTGGAAGATTTCGGCGTCAACGGCAACATCGTCAAGGTGCGCCCCGGCCCGGTGGTCACCCTGTATGAACTGGAGCCCGCCGCCGGCACCAAGACCAGCCGCGTCATCGGTCTGGCCGACGACATCGCCCGCTCCATGTCGGCGCTGTCGGTGCGCATCGCCACCGTGCCCGGCCGCAACGTCATCGGCATCGAGCTTCCCAACACCAAGCGCGAAACCGTGTTCCTGCGCGAGCTGCTGGATTCCGAAGCCTTCGAGCGCGCGCCGTCGCGCCTGACCCTGGTGCTGGGCAAGGATATCGGCGGTCAGCCGGTGATGGTCGACCTGGCCCGCATGCCGCATCTGCTGATCGCCGGCACCACCGGCTCGGGCAAGTCGGTGGCAATCAACACCATGATCCTGTCGCTGCTTTACAAGCTGAAGCCCGAAGAATGCCGCATGATCATGATTGATCCCAAGATGCTGGAGCTGTCGGTCTATGACGGCATCCCGCATCTGCTGGCCCCGGTGGTGACGGAACCCGGCAAGGCCGTGGTCGCCCTGAAATGGGCCGTGCGCGAGATGGAAGACCGCTACCGCGCCATGAGCCAGTTGGGGGTGCGCAACATCACCGGCTACAACCAGCGTCTAGTCGAAGCCCGGCACAAGGGCGAATCCCTGTCGCGCACTGTGCAGACCGGCTTCGATCCCGATACTGGCAAGCCGATCTACGAAGACCAGCCCCTGGCTTTGGAGCCGCTGCCCTTCATCGTCATTGTCGTCGACGAAATGGCCGATCTGATGCTGGTGGCCGGCAAGGACGTCGAAGGCGCCGTCCAGCGTCTGGCCCAGATGGCCCGCGCCGCCGGCATCCATATCATCATGGCCACCCAGCGCCCGTCGGTGGACGTCATCACCGGCACCATCAAGGCCAACTTCCCCAGCCGCATTAGTTTCCAGGTGTCGTCGAAGATCGACAGCCGCACCATTTTGGGCGAACAGGGCGCCGAACAATTGCTAGGCCAGGGCGACATGCTGTACATGGCCGCCGGCGGCCGCATCACCCGCGTCCACGGCCCCTTCGTCTCGGACCAGGAGGTGGAGGGCGTGGTCGAGCATCTGCGCCAGCAGGGCGAGCCCGCCTATCTGGAAAGCGTCACCGAGGAAGACAATTTCGACCCGGACATGGCGGCGGGCGGCGCGGGCGGCAGTTCGTCGGGCGACAGTCTGTACGATCAGGCCGTGGCCATCGTCGCCCGCGAGGGCAAGGCCTCCACCAGCTTCATCCAGCGCCATCTCCAGATCGGCTACAACAAGGCCGCCGGCATCATCGACCGCATGGAGCGCGAAGGCGTGGTCAGCAAGGCCAATCATGTCGGCAAGCGCGAGGTGCTGGTGGGGCATCACGGGGATTGAGATTGCCCAGCTTCCGCCATAATAACGGCCCATAACGCAGCATCCGGTTCTTCAGGAGTTTCCATGTCCGCCTTGACCCGCCTTGCCGGCATCGCCACCGTTCTCGTCGCGCTGGCCGGCCCCGCCGCCGCCGGCCCCGCCGAAGACAAGGCCGATACCGCCCGCGCCGAAGAATATTTGAACACCATCAAGACCCTGAAGGCCCGCTTCACTCAGATTTCCCCGGCCGGCGACAGCATCGACGGCTCGGTCTATCTGTCGCGGCCCGGCAAGATGCGTCTGGACTACGATCCGCCCTCGCCGATCCAGGTGATGGCCAACGGCAATTTCCTGATCTATTACGACAAACAGCTGAAGCAGGTCAGCTATCTGGACCTGGAATCCAGCATCGCCGGCGTGCTGGTGCGCGATCAGGTGCGCCTGGACGGACCGGACCTGAAGCTTCTGAAGATCACCCATGCCCCCGATCTGCTCAACATCACCGTCACCCACCGCAAGGATCCCTCGCAGGGGCAGATCACCCTGGTCTTCACCGAACATCCCTTTGCCCTGCGTCAGTGGAAAGTGGTCGATGCCCAAAACCAGTTGACCACCGTATCGCTGTATCAGCCCCAGCAGGGCATTCCCCTGGATTCCGAGCTTTTCCACTTCGTCGACCCCAATGCCGCCAACGGCATCGACCTAGACACCAAGGGCAAATAACCCTTCGAAAAACGGAGAATTCCGGTTTGTCTCCCATCCTTTCGGATGGTTTGACGTTCCTTAAGTTTAGAATGCTTGCAATCTAGAAAGGCTGAACCCAACTGTCCTATAGCGATCAAGACTGCAAAGGTCTTCGGTCTCGGGGATATGAGGTCTCCCCTGCCTCACCCCCGGCTCTTGTCAAAGGAGCGTGGCGCCCGGTTCCCCCCCTGACCGGGCGCCTTTCCTTTTTAAGGCCGGTCCTTTTTAAGGCGGGCCTCTTCCGTTTTATCCCTCCTCGGCTATACTGGCGGCCAGCCTGACCTTTTCCATTACAAAGGCGGAACAATCCATGACGACTTTCGTGATCCCCTCTGCCGCTCCCACCGTTTTGGCGGTTTCCGGCGGCGGTCAATTTCCCGTGCGCCGTATCTTCTGCGTCGGCCAGAACTACGCCGACCACGCCCGCGAGATGGGGGGCGATCCCGATCGGGCTCCGCCGTTTTTTTTCACCAAGCCCACCGATGCCGTGATCTCGTCGGACAAGGTGCCCTTCGCCCCGGCCACCAACCGGCTGGATTATGAAGGCGAACTGGTGGTCTGCCTGGCCTCCGGCGGCGCTGACATCCCGGTGGAGAAAGCCAACGACCTTATTTACGGCTATGCCGTTGGCTGCGACCTGACCCGCCGCGATTTGCAGGCCGAGGCTAAGAAGGCCGGCCGGCCGTGGGACATGGCCAAGGGCTTCGACGCTTCCGCCGCCATCGGCAGCGTGGTCGCCGCCGCCAAGATCGGCCACCCGGCCAAAGGCGCCATCACCCTGGCGGTCAACGGCGCGGAAAAGCAGAAGGGCGATCTGGACCAGATGATCTGGTCGATTCCGGAAATCATCGCCACCCTGTCGAACTTTGTCACCCTGGCCGCCGGCGACCTGATCTTCACCGGCACCCCCGCCGGCGTCGGCCCCCTGGCCAAGGGCGACACAGTGGACATCGCCGTCGCCGGCATCGGCACCCACAGTTTCACCCTGATTTAACAGACAGGCCGCGAAACCGGGCCCCTCGCCGGATGCCAGACGGCAGACCGGCGGGGATTCTCCCGGCGCAGGGTCTTACAAGGGGTTCATCGTTTGCGCATCGCCACCTGGAACGTCAATTCCGTCCGCCTGCGTCTGGAACAGCTCAAGGCGGTCGATGAACATTTACGGCCCGACGTGCTGTGTCTTCAGGAAACCAAAGTGGTGGACGAGCTGTTCCCTCACGACGCCTTCAAGGCTTTGGGATTCGAACATATCGCCGTCAAGGGGATGAAAAGCTACAACGGCGTCGCCATCGCCTCGAAGCTGCCGCTGGAAAATATCCAAGCGCCGCAATGGTGCGGCAAGGACGATTGCCGCCATCTGGCCGCCACCATTCAGGGGATCGAGGTGCATAACCTTTATATTCCCGCCGGCGGCGACATTCCCGACCCCGAGCAGAACGAGAAATTCGCCCACAAGCTGGGCTTCATCGACGCCCTGACCACCTGGTTTGCCGAAACCGGCGGGAATCGGCCGATGGTCGCCCTGGGCGATTTCAATATCGCGCCCCTGGAAACCGATGTCTGGTCGCACAAGCAATTGCTGAAGGTGGTCAGCCACACCCCCATCGAAGTGGAGCGGCTGGCCGGATTGCAGGCATCGCTGCGATGGATCGATGGCGTCCGGCGGTTCATTCCGCCATCGGAACATCTATATAGCTGGTGGAGTTATCGGTCGCCCGATTGGGCCGCCGGCAACAAGGGGCGGCGTCTGGACCACATCTGGGTGACGCCGCCGCTTGAATCCCGGCTGGGCAAGGCCATGGTGATGAAGGAAACCCGAAGCTGGGCTCCGCCCTCAGACCATGTGCCGGTACTGCTGGAGCTGGCCTAAGCCGCGCTCTTCGCCCTGCACGATCCTGGCGATGATGCGCTGCATGCGACGGGCCTGACGGCGAGCCTCGATCAGACGCATCTTTAAAGTCGCGCGAGCACGAACCGGCTCGGCGGCGGCATTGTCCAGACCCGAAAGGGTATTGATGTAGTTGAACATTAGTTGAGTCCCTGAACGGAAAGATCGGCACCGCCGCGATGCAGCGGGTCCACCTGAATGCTGTCGCACGGCGTCGCCTTGGTGCCGACGCCCTGCTTCGAGAACTGCTCGGCCACGCCTTCGCCATGGGCGCCGGTGGGATGAGCGAAATAAAGCTGGGTGTTGTAGCGGCGAACCACGCCAAGATCGCTATCCAGCAGATATTCGCTGCCGGGCGTGTTGACGAAACAGGCCACTTCCTTGTAACCGGCATCCTTGGCGCTGCGCAGTTCCGGCGTGCTGGAGCTGCTGCAGGCGGCCAGGGCCAGAGCCGTGGTCAAAGAAGAAGCGATCAGAACAAAACGGCGCATCACGGACGTATCCTGTGCCTTGGATGAATTCAAGGCGCAGAGCTATACGCCAATCGGCTTGTGTGCGGATGCGAGATTCCTGCAAGGCTCCCAGCGAAAATGCACACGGCTTAGGCTGTATGGTGAAATTATAGCCATTCCCTGCCCGCCAAGGGCGGCCCGCCATCGCCGCATTTTCGGCGAAAAACCCAATGTTTCCGCCGTATTGAGCGCTTTTCAATCCGCCGCCGCGGCTGCGGCCAGATGATAGCCGGATTCGCCCGTCAGCACCGCGTCGTCGCCCAATTTACGGCGCAGACGGTAGATATGGGTTTCCACCGTATGGGTCGAAGCCTCGGCGGCATAGCCCCAGACCTCGTCCAGCAGTTCCTCGCGTCCGACTTCGCGGGGCGCGGCCTGATGCAGATACAGTAGAATGGCCGTTTCTTTCTCGGTCAGGGGAATGCGCCGGCCGTCGGCGTTCTCGGCCAGACGGGCCAGGGGATGCAGGGTCAGGACTCCGAAACGGATCAGCGTTTCCACCGGCATCGGCCGGTTCAGCAAGGCCTCGATGCGGATCGCCAGTTGGGCCAGCCTTACCGGCTTGCTCAAGCTTTCGTCCGCCGCCGCCACGGCCGGCGTGCTCAGACCGGCCAGCAATAATATCGGCGCCGCCACCCCTTCGTCGCGCAGGCGCGGGCACAAGGCGGCGGGATCGGCCGAGGAATCCACCAGGATCAGCTCCGCCTCGTCAGCCAGGGCCGTCGTCTGCGGCCCGTCGCCGGTCGCGGTCAGGACGTAACCCTGCCCGGTCAGAGGCTCGGACAGGGTCCGGGCCAGCAAATCATCGCGGTGAATGAAGAGAATTTTTCTGGCTGGCGCCATTTTTTTCGCCGATTTTGCAGCAATGGCTTGGATGCTAAACTATATAAGTTCGCGGTGTAACCCCGCCGCCCTCTTTTTCCCGTCCATGAAAGCGGATATTGTGCGCCGCCGAATGGCTGCACAGAGAACATAATGAGCCGCCCGTTGATCCTGAAGCCCGTGACCCTCCCCCTGCCCCCCAATGCGCTGGTGGCGGTAGACAGAGCCTTGTCCGAGCTGCGCCGTGGCGGCTTTGTCCGCGTCGCCGCCGCCGACGGCACGGCCGCTTTAGTCATGGCCGCCGAGGGCGCCACCAACGAGGCTCTGGCCCGTTTGGCCAAAACTGCCGGCTCGGTTCCCGCCGCCATCCTGACGGCGCGGCGCGCTTCGGTGCTGAAGCTGGCCGAAACTCAGCATGCCGTTCGCGTCGCCCCCCTTGAGCGCGCCCTGGATTCCTCCGACGTGCTGTCGCTGGCCGATCCCTTGGACCGCCGCGAGCCTGCCGCCGGCCTGAGCGTGCTGGCCGGCGCAACCCCCGCCTGGGCCGATGCCGCCGTTTTGCTGACCAAACTGGCCCGCCTGCTGCCCGCCGCCGTGGCCGCCGCCACCGAAGACGATCACCCCGGCCTGTTCTCGGTCGCCGCCGAGGATGTCCGCCTTTATCAGCAGAACGCCGCCAGATCCCTGCGCCGCATCGCCGAGGCCCGCGTGCCCCTGGCCGACGCCGAACAAACCCGCATCGTGGCGTTTCGTCCCGCCGACGGCGGCATTGAGCATCTGGCCCTGGTGATCGGCCAGCCCGACCGCGACGGCCCGGTGCTGGCCCGCCTGCATTCCGAATGCTTCACCGGCGATCTGCTGGGCTCGTTGCGCTGCGATTGCGGCGACCAGCTGCGCGGCGCCATCGCCCAGATCTCCCAGGCCGGCGGCGGCGTGCTCCTTTATCTGGCCCAGGAGGGACGCGGCATCGGGCTGGTCAACAAGCTGCGGGCTTACGAGTTGCAGGACAACGGCTTCGACACCCTGGACGCCAACCTGCAACTGGGCTTCGACGACGACGAGCGCCTTTATCTGCCCGCCGCCGAGATGCTGCGCCTGCTGGGCATCACCCAGGTGCGTCTGATGACCAACAATCCGGCCAAGGTGGAAGGGCTGTCCCGCCACGCCATCGCCGTCACCGAGCGGGTTCCCCATATCTTCCCGTCCAACGGCCATAACGAGAATTACCTGCGGACCAAGGCAACCCGTTCCGGGCATCTGTTCTAAACCGGCAGAAACTGCCCGGCAAAGCCGCCGCCCGCGGATCGGCCGCTCTCATAACATATTGAATTATAACGCTCTGCCGGACTGGCACGGCAGATGCATCCAAGGAACTGGAATAACCCCCTTTGGATGTCTGCCATGTCGGCACCCGCGATTGGAACTTTTGAGCTTCCCGACCACGACCATAAAGGCTCACGGCCTTTGGCTTCGTCCTCGGCCGCCAATCAGGATCAGCATGACAGCCCGGTCCATGCCTGGGACGACGACGGCCCGAGCTTTTCCGACATCCTCGACGTCATTAATCCGCTGCAGCATATTCCCATTGTCAACACCATTTACCGCCATCTGACCGGCGACACCGAAGGCGCCGTGGCCGACGTGGCGGGCGGCGCTCTTTACGGCGGCTTCATCGGTCTGGGCCTGTCCCTGGCCAGTCTGGTCACCGAGGACGCCACCGGCAGCGACCCCGGCGATTACGTCTATGCCCGTCTGTTCGGCGAGGACGATCAGGCGTCGAGCATCGCCCACAACGGCCATAAAGGCGGCGACAAGGCCGCCGCCGAGACCGTGGCCAGCGACGACGCCCCGCCGCCGCCGGCAGCCTCTCCCCGCGACGTCATCACCACCAGCGACGCCGGAACCGCCAACGGCCCGGTCAAGGCCGGCGATTATCTGGTGTTCGGCGGCAGCTCAGCCGGTTCGACCCTGCCGCAGGCCGCCGTCCTGCCGCGTCAGGCCGCTGCTGCCGCAAGCGCCCCTCAGACCGCCGCGATGCCGACTACCAAGCAGGTCGTCATGACCACCGCCGGCGCCGGTACCCGCCAGGGGGATTATCTGGTGTTCGGCGGCTCGACTCCCAGCGCTCCGGCCGCCGCCGTCCAACAGGCCGCTCCCGGTCCCAGCGTCACCGCCGAAGCCGACGCCACCGCCGAAGCCTCGCCGATCCAGAATACCCTGCAACAGGCCGCCAGAAAGGAAGGCCGCCTGATGCCGCTGCCGACGCGGCGCGCCCCCTCGACGCCCTCGGCCAACCTGCCGCTGCCTACCACCGGCCCGGCCGCCGTCGGCGGCAAGTCCCAGGCCAAGCTCTGGCCCGGCACCACCGCCAGCGCGACGGCCCCGACCAACGACTGGTTCGCCGACACCGTCAACCGCAACATGGACAAGTACGACAGCCTGCACGCCACGAGCAGCTATGGCGCCGCCGCACAGACCGGGGCCGCCGCTTCGACCATGAGCATCAATTAAGGCCATGACCGCCGATATCCTGGTCACCGCCGACGGCTGGCTGCGCTGCCGCGGCTTGGCCTTTCCCTGCGTGCTGGGCCGGTCGGGCATGGTCGCCGACAAACGCGAAGGCGACGGCGGCACACCCATCGGCGCCTTTCCCCTGCGCCGCGTCCTTTACCGTCCCGACCGTGGCGAAGCCCCGCGCACCGGCCTGCCCGTCGCCGCTATCGCTCCCGACGACGGCTGGTGCGACGATCCGGCACACGCGGATTACAACTGCCCGGTCAAGCTGCCGCATCCCGCCAGTTGCGAACGCATGTGGCGCGACGACGGCGTCTATGATGTGGTGGTGGTGCTGGGGCACAACGACGACCCGCCCCGTCCCGGGCTGGGCAGCGCCATCTTCATGCATGTCGCCCGCCCCGACGGCAGCCCGACCGAAGGTTGCGTGGCCCTGGCCTCCGACGATCTGAAGAGCCTGCTAGAAATTTGCCAAACCGGCACAATTCTGCGCTTTGTCCAGCCATAGCCGGCGTCAGAATATCCCTATCTTCAACGTCAGCATTTCCTTATGATCCACAGCGAAAAAATCTCTGCGGGAGGGAAACGCATGCGCTCGATCAGCCGTCTGTTGCTGCCGGTTTTGGCACTGTGCCTTGGGCTGTCGAACGTTATCTCACCTGCAAAAGCGGCGGACGACCCCGCCTATCTCACCATCGGCGCCGGCGGCTGGGAAGTGCTGCGCGACAAGTTCACCAAGCCCGAGGCCGATATTTCCTTCCGCTCCGATTACCGCGCCTGGTTCCTCAAGCCGCAGGCCGGACTGATGTTCTCCAACGACGGCGACCATTACCTCTACGGCGGTTTTCTCAGCGACATCTATTTCGGCCAGCATGTGGTGCTGACGCCGATGCTGATGGCCGGCTATTACGGCGGCGCCGGTTTCAATCTGGGTTCGCATTTCGAATTCCGCGAAGGCGTCGAGATATCCTATCGTTTCGACAACAAGTACCGCCTGGGCGCGGCCTTCTATCACATGTCGAACGCCGGCATCACCGTCCGCAATCCCGGCTCGGAATCAGCCCTGCTGAACCTGTCGATCCCCCTGGGCAGCATTTTCTCGCGGGAAGAGCTGGCCAAGGCGCGGGCGCCCAAGGTGGCCGTCACCCAGTTCAGCAAGCCCGGCCCCGTTCAGCCGCAGCCCCAATCCTATTAAAACCGGTTTATCAGGCCGGCTTCAACGGCGGGCGCTTGCCGAAAATGGCGGTGCCCACCCGCACATGGGTGGCCCCATGGGCGATGGCGGCGGGATAATCGCCACTCATGCCCATGCTCAAGCCCTGCAAACCGTGCCGGGCGGCAATGGCCGCCAGCAGATCGAAATGCCGTGCCGGATCCTCTTCCACCGGGGGAATACACATCAGTCCGGCGACATTCAAAGCCAGCTCATCGCGGCAAAGCCTGATCAAACCGTCCGCCTCGCCGGGCAGAACGCCGGCTTTCTGAGATTCGGCGCCGGTGTTGACCTGAATGAAGCATTCCAGCACCCTGCCGCTGCGGACCATTTCCGTGGCCAGGGCGCGGGCCAGCTTCTCGCGGTCCACCGTCTCGATGGCATCGAACAGCGCCACCGCCTCGCGCACCTTGTTGCTCTGCAAGGGGCCGATCAAATGCAGCTTCAAATCCGGCCAGCGCCGCCGCAGACCGGGCCATTTGCTTTCCGCCTCCTGCACCCGGTTTTCGCCGAACAGCCGATGACCGGCTTCGAGAAGCGGGGCGATGCGCTCCGCCGGGTGGGTTTTGCTGACGGCGACCAACTGGACGTCCTCGGGCTGACGCTTGGCGGCCTGGGCGGCTTGAGCCAGTTCAGCACGGACGGTTTGCCACTGCTCGACCACGTCGGCATGAAGCCCGCCGACCGCGTCGGCATCAAGCCCGGACGCGTGACGTCCGGAAGCATGGGGGGATTCGCTCACTGCGGATGATCCATCGTCAAGTTGAAGGGCCATGCTAATCTGGCCAGCATGCGAACCCTAGCAGACTTAGTCCGCCCTCTCAATTTACGCTGCCGTCAGACGCTGCGGGGCCGCCATCCTCCCGCACTGGTGCTGGTGACCGACGCCGAACGCATGCCCGACCCCTTGCCCGTCGCCGCCCGCCTGCCCGCCGGCAGTTTGGTGATCTTCCGCCATTACGGCCATCCGGACCGGGCCGCCGTCGGCAAAACCTTGGCCGACCTGTGCCGCCGTAAAAGGTTGTCGCTGCTGATCGCCGGAGATTTCGCTCTCGCCGTCACCCTGAAAACCGGCCTGCACCTGCCGGAGCATCTATTGCGCCAGCCCTTGAGCCGGCAAAGGCTATGGAGCCGGCAGAAACCCTCGTCTCTGTTAAGCGTCGCCTGTCACGGACGGGCGGCTTTCCGCGCGGCAATAGAAATCGGGGCCGACATGGCCTTGCTTTCGCCGGTTTTCCCCACCGCCAGCCATCCCGATACCCGGCCCCTGGGAAATTTGCGTTTCCGCCGCCTGGCTGAAGCCGCCGCCGTTCCGCTCTATGCTCTTGGCGGAATGAACCGGCGAACCGTCGGCCGTCTGGCGGAATCGGGCGCGGCCGGCATCGCCGCCATCGGCGGCTTTCTTTAAGCCGTCAGGATGGAGACGAGACGGAACAAAAAGAAAGGGCGGCCGAAGCCGCCCTTTCCCACATCTGATATCCGCGAGGATATTAGAAGTTCACGATCACGCCGGTGACAGCGCCCCAACCCGAAGTGGTGGTGGCTTCGCTGCTGCCGTCGTAATTGGCGGTGAAGATCGACTCGGTCAGCTTCACGCCCGGGCCCAGATCGTAAGCGCCGCCCAAGGCCCACACGGAGGTCTTGTCGTAGCTGTAGGTGCTGGAACCAGTGTAACCGCCGGCGTTGGCCGAGGTGCCATGGAAGTAGCTCAGGCTGACGCCGTAGGGGCCGGTCACGTAGGACACGCCGGCATCCCAGCTGGTACCAACATGGGCAGCTTCAGCCAGATAAGCGCCGGTAGCGCCCAGGCCGCCGGTGCCGCTGACGGAACCGTCCTTGTTGGTGTCGATGTCACGCTTCAGGTACGAACCACCAACGGTGAAGCCCTTGTAGCCGACATTCAGGCCGCCCTGGTAGACGCGCAGGTTGGCAACGTTGGCGTTACCGGCGCCGACGTCGGCCTTGACGGTCACGTCGCCGAAGGTGTTGTTGTAGGCGAAGCCGTACACATACAGATCACCAGCCAGGCCGCCGTTGTAGTCGGCGTTGCTGACGATGGTGGTGTGGCCGGTGTCGGAGTTCTTGATGCTGGGGGTGTAGCTGAAGCCAGCGGCCAGACCGTAGAACGACGGGGTGATGTAGATCACCTTGTTCGAGGAGCGGTCGTCACCAGCGTAGGTGCGGCCGTAGGTTTCCTTGTAGCCGCTGTTCCAGATGACCCAGTTGCTGAAGTTGCCGTCCTGGCCGCCGATGAAGCCATCGACGTTCGGCGACGAGTTGTGGATCAGAGCGCCGACGTTGTCCTGCTCGCCCAGCTCAACGGTACCGATGACCGACGACACGGCAACGAACGACTTGTAGTTGTTCTTGTTGCTGCCGCTGGCGGTGTGGCTGTTGGTGCCCTGGGTGCCCATGGTGTCGACTTCGACGCTGACGCCGATGCCGTTGTCCAGCTTGGTGGCGCCGGTGAACTGCAGACGGATGTCGTCCTGGGTGTCGAAGTTCACGGTGTTGGTGGACGAGCTGTTCTGGGCGTAACCAGCCCACTGAGCGGCGAAACCACCCAGCGACAGCTTGACAGGCTCAGCGGCCTGAGCAGCGGCAGCGCCGAAAGCAACGGCGGCGACGCCAGCGAAAAGAACCTTCTTCATCGATGTACCCCTCGTTATGACGGCTGTTCCGAGGCGCGGAGGCAGCCGTTAAGGATTAACAGCAACCGTTTTACTCTTCTCGTCCGGCGACGAAAAGCCGCATCCGTTGGTGATTGTGACATTCAGACCATGCTGTGTCATTTTCATCACAAAATCGAGGGGGAAGCGTCATGTTTGCCCAAAATATAGGCAAAAACCTGGAGCTATCTCTTAGAAAGCTCGAAGAACATATTGGTTTTATTGAATATCGAGACTCTGACAGCCGAATATCTCAAAGCCGCCCGGCAACGAAGCGCTCAACAAAGCGCAGGCAAAAGAAAAGGGCGGCCCGAAGGCCGCCCTTTCCTCATTCCGGTAATGGGGTCGATTAGAAATCGACCTTGATGCCGGTGACGGCGACGACGCCGTTGTTCTTGTTGGCGGCAGCGCCAACGTCGGAACCGTCCTTGTAGTCGACGGTGCTGACCGAAGCGCGGAAGGTCACGCCCGGACCAGCGACGTAGGCAGCACCCAGGCTCCACACGTCGGTGCTGTCAGCAGCGTAGGAGTGCGAACTGCCCAGGGCGCCCGAGTCCTTGCTGGTGTCGTGGAAGAAGGCCAAGCTGACCGAGTAGGGGCCAGTGGCGTAGCTGACGCCGGCGTCCCAGGACTGACCGGCATAAGCCAGGGCCTGAGCGGTGGCACCATGATAGCCGGTCAGGGTCGAGCCGCTGCCGGTGGTCACAGTGGCGTCGTTGGCGACGTTACGATTGAAGATCGAGCCACCGACCGTGAAGCCGGCGTAGCTGACCTGGGTGCCGCCCTGGAAGACGCGCAGGTTGGCGATGTTGGCCTGACCAACACCGAAGTCGGCCTTGACCGAGACGTCGCCGAAGGTGTTGGCGAAAGCCAGACCGCCGACGTACAGGTCGCCACCGAAGTCAGCGCCGATCACGGTGCCGGTCGGGGCGAACGTGGCCGAGTCGCTGTTGCTGGTGATGGTGGTGTGACCAGCCTGGGTCATGGAGATGTTCGGAGCGTAGGTGAAGGCGGCAGCCAGACCGTAGAACGAGGGGCTCACATAGGTGAACTTGTTGGTACGGTCGTCATAACGGCTGGCGTCGGTCGAGGTGTAGGCGCGGTGAGCGCTCGGCGGGGCAACCCACTGCCACCAGGTGCCGTCGGCAGCACCGACCGGACCAACGTTCGGGGCGCTGTTGTGGACGATGTAGCCAACGTCTTCACGCTCGCCGACGATGGCGGTACCGAAGGCGGAGCCGACGGTCACGTAGGAGCGCTTGATGTTGCCGTTGCCGCCGCAATTGGCGGTGCCGGTGATGCCGGTGTTGCCGCAGTTACCGTTGACGGTGCGGCTGTCCTTGCGCTGCGAGCCGAAGGTCTCGACGTTGACGCCGACGGTGATGCCGTTGTCGAGGGCGGTCTTGCCGGTGAAGGTCACAACCACGTCGCTCTGAACGTCGGTGGTGGTCTTGTTCTCGAGGGACTTGTTGGTGGCGTAGCCCAGGTTTTCGATGGCGTAACCGCCGATCGACAGCTTCACGGGCTCGGCGGCCTGAGCGGCAGTGCCGAAGGCCAGCAGCGCGGCGCTGGCGAGAAGAACCTTCTTCATTACAAACTCCTGTCCGAATTTGGGCGGTGTGCCTGGGTAAAGCAGGCTTCCGCGTCAGCTTGATTGACTGACAGAGGAAGCCACGCCCTCCCCCATGCCGTCAACGGCTTCAAACGTCACATTGTGATATTCGAATCTCACTGTTGCTGAACAGACACAGTTTGTTACACAAATACGTACCCCATTGTGTAATCGGCGCTTTTTGCTGCTTCGCACATAAACCGGCCCCGGCCCCTGAGAAGACGCCCCTTGGGTTCCTGACGCGCGTGTGGTACGAGAAGAATTATGAATCGGCGTCCGCGCCGCTTGGGATCAACGGGGTTAGAAACCGTCATGGTAATGCACAGAAAGTTGCGTACGGCCTTGGGGCTGTGCCTCATTCTCGGTCTGGCCGCCTGCAGCGAGGGCAAGACTATCGCCCCCTCCCGCCAGCAGGGCGACACAACCCCGACCTGGGGCGACGACCAGAAGAAGGAAACCATCTTCGGAAAGAGCGGTCTCGACCTCTTCGGAGGCGACAAGAAGAAGGATCAGGAACAGGGCTCCGGCATCGGCGTCAACTTCTTCCTGTGGCGCGCCTCGCTGGACACCATTTCCTTCATGCCCTTGTCCTCGGCCGATCCTTTCGGCGGCGTGGTCATCACCGACTGGTACTCGCCGCCGGAATCCGGCAACGAGCGCTTCAAGATGACCATCCTGATCCTGGACCGCGCCCTGCGCGCCGACGGCGTGCGCGTCAGCGTTTTCCGCCAGGTGCAGAACAGCGCCGGCGAATGGACCGACGCCGCCGTCGACCCCAAGACCGCCACCGATATGGAAAACACCATCCTGACCCGCGCCCGCGAAATGCGGACCGCCGCCCAGGCCGCCAAGTAATACGGGGACCGGACGGGGCGGCTTGCGGGCCGCCCCTCGCCTTTTAAACCGCACCATCACCAAGCAGAGAAGAAGTCAAAGCCATGTCGCGCACCGACGAGCGCTACAACGTCCGAGAAACCGAATCCAAGTGGCAGAAAACGTGGGAGGAGCGGCAAAGCTTCCTGGCCCGCGAGGACAAGACCCGCGAAAAATATTATGTGCTGGAGATGTTCCCCTATCCGTCGGGACGCATCCACATGGGCCATGTCCGCAATTACACCTTGGGCGACGTCGTGGCGCGGTACAAGCGGGCCAAGGGCTTCAACGTGCTGCATCCCATGGGCTGGGACGCTTTCGGCCTGCCGGCCGAGAACGCCGCCATCCAGAACAACGTGCATCCGGCCAAGTGGACCCGCGAGAACATCGCCTCCATGCGCGACCAGTTGAAGACCATGGGCTTGTCCTACGACTGGACCCGCGAGGTCGCCACCTGCGAGCCGGAATATTACCGTCACGAACAGAAGATGTTCCTGGACTTCCTGAAAACCGGCCTGGTCTACCGCAAGGAATCCTGGGTTAACTGGGATCCCGAGGAACACACCGTTCTGGCCAACGAGCAGGTCATCGACGGACGTGGCTGGCGTTCCGGCGCCCTGGTGGAAAAGCGCCTGCTGAGCCAGTGGTTCCTAAAGATCACCGATTATGCTGAAGACCTGCTGCAAGGACTGAAAAGCCTGGATCGCTGGCCCGAGCGCGTGCGGATCATGCAGGAGAACTGGATCGGCCGCTCGGAGGGGCTGCGCCTGTTCTTCGATCTGGAAAACCGCGGCGGCGAGCGCGTCGAGATCTACACCACCCGTCCCGACACCTTGCACGGCGCCGCCTTCGTCGCCATCGCCGCCAACCATCCGCTGTCGCTGGAGCTGGCGAAGAACAATCCGACCCTGACCGACTTCATCGGCGAATGCAACCGCATGGGCACCAGCGAGGCGGCTCTGGAAACCGCCGAGAAGAAGGGCTTCGACACCGGCCTGAAGGCCGCCAATCCCCTAGTCCCCGGCCAGTCCCTGCCGGTCTACGTCGCCAATTTCGTGCTGATGGACTACGGCACCGGCGCCATTTTCGGCTGCCCGGCCCATGACCAGCGCGATCTGGATTTCGCCCGCAAATACAACCTGCCGGTCACGGTGGTGGTGGCGCCCGAAGGCGTCGATCCGGCCAGCATCGTCATCGGCGCGGAAGCCTATGCCGAAGACGGTCTTTTGGTGAATTCCGGCGATCTGAACGGCCTGACCGTCGGCACCGCCAAAGCCAAGGTCATCGACGCCATGGAAGCCCGCGGCATCGGCCAGCGGTCGGTGAACTACCGCCTGCGTGACTGGGGCGTTTCCCGCCAGCGTTACTGGGGCTGCCCGATCCCGGTGATCCATTGCGACGCCTGCGGTGTCGTGCCGGTTCCGGAATCCGATCTGCCGGTGCGCCTGCCGGAGGACGTCACCTTCGACAAGCCCGGCAATCCGCTGGACCACCACCCCACCTGGAAACATACCGCCTGCCCCTGCTGCGGCAAGCCGGCCCGGCGCGAAACCGACACCTTCGACACTTTCTTCGAATCGTCCTGGTATTTCGCCCGCTACGCATCGCCCCAGGAAACAGCCAAGGGCTTCACCGCCGAAGCCGCCAATTACTGGTTGCCTGTCGACCAATATATCGGCGGCATCGAGCATGCGGTTCTGCACCTGCTCTATTCGCGCTTCTTTACCCGCGCCCTGAAAACCTGCGGCTATCTCAACATTGAGGAGCCCTTCGCCGGTCTGCTGACCCAGGGCATGATCTGCCACGAGACCTACAAGTCCTCCGAGGGCAAGTGGCTGTTCCCCTCGGATGTGGAAAAAAGCGCCGACGGCGGTCTGATCGAGACCGCGACCGGCCAGCCGGTCACGTTGGGCCGCTCGGAAAAGATGTCGAAGTCGAAAAAGAACGTGGTCGATCCGGCCGGCATCATCGGCACCTACGGCGCCGACACCGCCCGCCTGTTCATGCTTTCCGACAGCCCGCCCGAACGCGATCTCGACTGGACCGAATCCGGCATCGACGGCTCGTACCGTTACGTCAACCGTCTGTGGCGCATGGTGGTGGTTCCCTCAATGGAGCTGCCGCCGGTAGGAACAGCCAAGCCCGCCGCTTTCGGCCCGGCCGCCGTCAAGGTCCGCCGCCAGACCCACAAAGCCATCGCCCAGGTGGGCGAGGATCTGGACCGTTTCCACTTCAACAAGGCCGTCGCCCGCCTGCGCGAGCTGACCAACGCCCTGGCCGAGCTGCCCGCTTCCGACGAAGGCGCCCCCTGGGCCCTGCGCGAAGGCCTGGAGGCCCTGGTCACCCTGATCAATCCAATGATGCCGCATCTGGCCGAGGAACTGTGGTCCGAGCTGGGCCATGCCGCCCTGCTGGTGGACAGCCCCTGGCCGGTGGCCGACAGCTCCCTGCTGGTGGAAGACAGCGTAACCATGGCCGTGCAGGTCAACGGCAAGCTGCGCGGCACCGTGGAATTACCCAAAGACGCCCCTCAGGACGTGGCCCAGGCCGCCGCCCTGGCTTTGCCCGCCGTCGCCTCCCTGCTCGACGGCAAGGCTCCGCGCAAGGTCGTCGTCGTAGCGAACAGGATCGTCAATGTGGTCGCCTAAGCGGACCCTGATGCGTGGAATGCTGCTGGCCCTGGGGCTGACCGCCGCTCTGTCCCTGGCGGCCTGCGGCTTTCGTCCGATGTACGGCAAAAGCTCGGCCGACCCGGCCGTAGCCGGCGAGCTTGCCAGTATCAGCGTCGCCAGCATCAAGGACCGCAACGGCCAGCTTCTGCACAATGCTCTTCTGAACCGCCTCAATCCTCGCGGCGAGCCTTTGAAGCCGGTTTATTCCCTGCAGGTGATCCTGACCAGCACCGACACCGCCGAAGCCACCCTGCCCGACGATACGGCCAGCCGCAATCTGGTGACCTATACGGCGACCTATCAGTTGCTGCAAGGAGAGCGCCTGGTCACCCAGGGCGTCAGCACCAAGGAACTCTCCTACGACTATCTGGTGCAGCATTTCTCGGACATTTCAGCCCAGGACGCCGTCAATCACCGCGCCGCCGATCAGGTGGCCGAGGAGATCCGCAACGCCCTGGCCGCTTATTTCATCCGCGCCGCCGAGGTCCGCCGCGGCGACATCAAGCCGGCGCGGTAAGGCGACGCAGCCGTGAAACTGAGCGGCGCCCGCATCGAAGCCTTCCTGAAGGCACCGGATAGGAACGCCCTGGCGGTTCTCGTCTACGGCCCGGATGCGGGCCTGATCAAGGAGCGCTTGGACCGGTTGGCCAAGACCGTGGTCACCGATTTGTCGGACCCCTTCCGCATCGCCGACATCAACGGCTCGGCCCTGAAGGAAGACCCGGCCCGGCTGGCCGACGAGGCCGCCGCCATCGCCTTGACCGGCGGACGCCGCGTCGTCCGCATCCGCGATGCCGGCGACAATGCCGCCGCCGCTCTGCAATCCTTCCTTGAACGCCCCATGGGCGATTCACTGATTCTGGTCGAGGGAGGGGAGTTGTCGCCCCGCTCCTCTTTACGCAAGCTATTCGAGGGGGCCGACAACGCCGTCGCCCTGCCCTGCTATGCCGACGAGGGCGGCGGGCTAGAGGCCGTCGTTCATGAAACCTTGCGGGCCCATGGACTGACCGCCGAACCCGACGCCGTCGCCTATCTGACCGAGCATCTGGGCGGCGACCGCAAGCTGACACGATCGGAACTGGAAAAACTGGCGCTCTATATGGGCGCGTCCGGCGGACGGGTAAAGCTGGAAGACGCGGCGGCCTGCGTCGGCGACACCGCCGCCCTGTCCATGGACGATCTTTGCCTGGCGGCGGCGGACGGCGACCACGCCACCGCCCAGCGCATCCTCGACCGCCTGTTTTCCGAGGGCACCTCGACCATTCCCATCCTGCGGGCTTTGCAGAGGCACTTCCAGCGGCTGCACCTTTGCGCCGGATTCATCGGCAAGGGCAAGACCGCCGAGCAGGCCGTCGCCACATTGAAGCCGCCGCCCCACTTCCGCGTGGCCGACAAGCTGAAACAGCAATTGGCCCGCTGGCCTTCCGACCGGCTGGGTCAAGCCCTGGAGCTGCTGGTCAACACCGAGATGGATTGCAAGAGCACCGGCATGCCGGCCGAGGAACTGACCGGGCGCGCCGTCATGCAATTGGCCCGCGGCGCCGGACGCAAACCCGGTCCGCCGGGCAGGCGCTGAGACGCCGCTCTTCGCATCTGCGCACGGCTGTCGGCGCTAAACGCTGCAAGATTCGTCATCTCAATGATTTCAATGTGTTACAAGACACCAAAGCAAAATGGCCGAGACGTGCCCGGCCATTCATACATTCTGCTGGAAAAATCCTACTCGTCGCCGAAGCCGGCCGGGATATTCGCCCGGCCATGCAGACCTCCGGACAGACGATGCAGGATATCGTCCAACTGTTCCAAGGAACCATATTCGACGGCCAGTTCGCCGCCTTGCTGGGACGCGGTGCGGATCGATACCCGCAAGCCCAGCAGGTTGGACAGATCCCGCTCCAGCGATTCCACATCAGCGTCGCGATAGGCGGAATCGCCCGCCGCTGGCTTCGAGCCGCCCGCGGTCTTGCCGGCCTTAGGGCTTTTGCCAGGCTGCTGATTGGCCAGGGCTTCGGTCTGGCGAACGTTTAACCCCTTGGCCACCACCTGCTCGGCCAAGGCCACCGGATCCGGGCTGGTCAGCAAGGCGCGGGCATGACCGGCCGACAAAGCGCCGTCGTCCAGCAGCTTCTTCACCGGATCGGGCAAAGCCAGCAAGCGCATGGTGTTGGCCACATGGCTGCGGCTCTTGCCCACCACTTGGGCCAGTTCTTCCTGCGTGTGCTTGAACTCATTCATCAGGCGGCGATAGCCCTCGGCCTCTTCCAGGGGCGAAAGATCCTGACGCTGCAGGTTCTCGATCAGGGCGATTTCCAAAGCCTCGATGTCCGCCATCTCGCGGACGATCACCGGCACCTCGTGCAGGTTGGCCTTCTGCGCCGCCCGCCAGCGGCGTTCACCGGCGATGATCTCGAAGCGGTCCTGTTTTTCCAGGGGACGCACCAGGATCGGCTGGAGAATCCCCTTGGCCTTGACCGATTCGGCCAGATCGTCGATGGCGTTCTGATCGAAGACGCGACGCGGCTGGAACTTGCCGGGATAAAGCTTCTCGATGGGCAGATAGCGCACCAGACGGGAAGGATCGACCATGCTCACCGGCACGCTGGCTTCGCCCGGCGTGGTGGGAATGGTGGTGGCCATCATCACCGTGGGCGTGACCGGAGCCGCGACCGGAGCGGGATCGCCCAACAGGGCGGACAGTCCGCGGCCCAGTCCGCGGCGCGGGGCTTCACCACTCATGCGCACAGCTCCTGCTCGCGCTTGATCACTTCGCGGGCCAGATGGATATAAGCCTCGGAGCCGGCGCACCGCACATCATAGAGCAGCACCGGCTTGCCGTGGGAAGGCGCCTCGGAGACGCGAACATTTCGGGGTATCACTGTTTTATAGACCTTATCACCAAAGTAACCACGTACGTCGGCAGCGACCATATCCGACAGATTGTTCCTTTTGTCGAACATGGTCAGGACGATTCCGTGCAGCTCCAGGCTGGGATTGAGGGCGGCGCGCACCCGCTCGATGGTCTTGACCAGATGGCTGATGCCTTCCAGGGCGAAGAACTCGCACTGCAGGGGAACCAGCACCGCCTGAGCCGCCACCAGGGCGTTCAGGGTCAGCAAATTCAGCGACGGCGGGCAATCGATCAGGATCAGGTCCCAGCCGGACGCCTTGGCCAAGGCGTCGCGCAAGCGCGCTTCGCGCCGATCGGCGTCCACCAGCTCGATCTCGGCGCCCGACAGGTCCACCGACGACGGCACCACCGACAGGTTGGGGATCGGGCAGGTCAGAATCGCCTGCTCCAGGGTGGCTTCGCCCATCAGCACATGATACGAGCTGATGGCGCGCTGGCCTCGCTCGATGCCCAGGCCGGTGCTGGCATTGCCCTGAGGATCGAGATCGATCACCAGAACCTTCTTCTTGGTGGCCGCGATGGCCGTCGCCAGATTGATGGCGGTGGTGGTTTTACCGACGCCGCCCTTCTGATTGGCGATGGCGATGATCCGCGAAGACACCAAAGGGCCGCGGCTAGCGCTCGTCTCGACCACGATGTACCTCATTAAGGATGAGAATAAGACCGGAGGGGTCCGACAAGGACGGAACCCGTCTGGAGGTCATCTTCCAATGTTCGCCCGCCTGGGTCAATTCTTCATCGACGATCTTCCCCTTCAGGAAGAGGCATTGCGTTCGCTGTTGCAAAAAGGGCGCAGCCCAATCCAACAATTTATCCAACGAGGCCAGAGCCCGGGCCGTCACCGCCGCCACGGAGAAAGGCGCGACGGCCTCGATCCGCTTGTTGTGGATGACGACGTCGGCGCCGGCAATGCGGGCGGCTTCCCGTAAAAAAGCGCATTTCCGCGCGTCGGACTCTACCAGATGCACCGTCTGGCCGGTCATGACCGCCAGCACCAGACCGGGAAATCCCGCCCCGCTGCCGAGATCGAGCACCGGCCCGTCCGGCAGATGGGCGGCCATCTGGGCCGAATCCAGCATATGCCGCCGCCACAGGTCGGGCAGCGTCGCCGGCCCAACCAGATTGATCTTGGCCTGCCATTTCACCAGTAACTCGGCATAGGCGCTCAACCGCTCCAGCGTTTCACGTGAAACAGAGAGAGTCTGGGCAAACTGCTCGCGGCTCATGGGCGGCAGGGTTGTTTCACGTGAAACGCTCATGCGGCGCTCCCCTTCTCTTGCCGCTTCACATGGGCCAGCAAGGCGGTCAGCGCCGCCGGGGTGACGCCGGGAATGCGTCCGGCCGCCCCCAGCGTGGCCGGACGGGCGGCCTGTAGCTTCAGGCGCACCTCGTTGGACAGGGATCCGATGGCGGCGTAATCGAGATCGTCGGGAAGCTCCAAGGCCTCATCCCGGCGGAAGGCGAGAATGTCGGCGGTCTGACGATCGAGATAGCCGGCATAACGCCCTTCGATCTCCAGCTGTTCGGCGACATCCGGACGCAACCCCTGCAAGCCGGGCCATTGGGCGGTCAACTGTTCCCAAGTCACATCGGCATAGCGCAGCAAATCGAAAGCCGACCGGCGAACACCGTCCTGGTTGACGTTGAAACCCTTGGCCTTCAACTCGTTGGGCGTGGCAGCCAAAGACAGCATCAGCGCCCTGCCCTGCTTCAAGGCTTCCGCCTTCGCCAAAAAAGAGTCGCGGCGAACGGAACCGACAACGCCCAGTTCCATTCCTTTCGGCGTCAGCCGCAGGTCGGCGTTGTCGGAACGCAGGATCAGACGGTATTCCGCCCGCGAGGTGAACATGCGATAGGGTTCGGACGTGCCCCGCGTCACCAGATCGTCGATCAGCACGCCAATATAGGCGTCGGCGCGGTCCAAGGTGAAACGGCTTCCACCGCCGACCGCCAGGGCGGCGTTGATACCGGCCATCAGGCCCTGCGCCCCGGCTTCCTCGTAACCGGTGGTGCCGTTGATCTGACCGGCCAGAAACAGGCGCGGCGCCCGGCGGGTCTCCAAGGTGCGGTACAGTTCGCGGGGATCGACGTAATCATATTCGATGGCATAGCCGGGCCGCAGCATCACCGCCTGTTCCAGGCCGGGAATGGTCTTCAGCAAAGCCAACTGCACATCTTCCGGCAGGCTGGTGGAGATACCGTTGGGATAGACGGTATGGTCGTCCAGACCCTCCGGTTCCAGGAAGATCTGATGGCGGTCGCGATCGCCGAAGCGCACCACCTTGTCCTCGATGCTGGGACAATAGCGCGGACCGACGCTGCCGATCTGGCCGGAATACATCGGCGCCCGATCCAGATTGGCGCGGATCAGCCGGTGGCTGGCCTCGGTGGTGCCGGTGATGCCGCAGGCGATCTGCGGCGTCGTGATCTTGTCGGTCAGATAGGAGAACGGCACCGGCGGATCGTCGCCCAACTGCTGGTCCAGGCTGTCCCAGGCGATGGTCCGGCCGTCCAGACGGCAAGGCGTTCCAGTCTTCAGCCGCCCCAGAGTGAAGCCGATTTTTTCCAGCGATGCTGACAGCCCAAGGCTTGGCTGGTCGCCCATGCGTCCCGCCGGGAAAGTAGTCTGGCCGATATGGACGATGCCGCGCAGAAAAGTGCCGGTGGTGATGACCACCGCCCCTGACGCGATCTCGCCGCCGTCGGCCAGGGTTACGCCGGTGACGGTGATGCCGTCGACGGCCGTCAGCAATCCCTCGACCGAGGCGGCGCGCACTTCCAGATTGGCGGTCTCGGCCAGAATTTCGGTCATGGCCCGGCGGTAAAGCTTGCGGTCGGCCTGGGCCCTGGGCCCCTGCACCGCCGGTCCCTTGCTGCGGTTAAGAATGCGGAACTGAATGCCGGCCCGATCGATGACCCGGCCCATGACGCCGTCCAGGGCGTCGATCTCGCGCACCAGCTGGCCCTTGGCCAAGCCGCCGATGGCCGGGTTGCAGCTCATCTCGCCCACCGTCTCCAGACGCTGGGTCAGCAGCAGGGTCTTGGCTCCCATGCGCGCCGAAGCGGCGGCGGCTTCGCAGCCGGCATGTCCGGCGCCGATTACAATGACGTCGACTTTTTCCATCTCGATCCGTTGTTTCACGTGAAACAGAGTCTTTGGTTCTCTATGTCCCCGAAGGTCCAGGCGGCGGAGACATCACTTTCCGATGCAGAATTCCCGGAAGATGATGTCAAGCATATCCTCGACATCCACCCGCCCGGTGATTCGGCCCAGCGCCCGTGAGGCGAGTCTTACATCTTCCGCGGCCAGTTCGGGAAGCCCCGCATGCAGGGCATGGCGAAGATTCTCCAGCGCGTCCTCGATCGCCGCCCGGTGACGGGCGCGGGTCAGAGCCGGAGCTCCCGATCCCTCCAGGACATCGGCGGCGCGGCGGGCCAGTTCCGCCAGCAGGACATCCAGGCCGTCGCCGGTCTTGGCCGATACCGCCATGCCCTTCAGGGGAAAATCGGCCGCCGCCAGATCACTCTTGTTCAGCAGCACCAAAGACTGGTCGTCCACCAGCTCCAGCACCGCGGCGTCCACCGGCTGGCTGGCGTCGAACACCACCAGTTTCAGATCGGCGGCTTCGGCGCGGGCGCGGGCGCGGCGGATGCCTTCTTCCTCGACCGCCTCTCCCGCCTCGCGCAGCCCGGCGGTGTCGGCCAGCACCACGGGATAGCCGCCCAGGTCGAGATGCACCTCGATAACGTCGCGGGTGGTTCCCGCCTGCGACGAGACGATGGCCGCCTCGCGTCCGGCGATACGGTTCAACAGGCTGGACTTACCGACGTTGGGCGATCCCAGAATGGTCGCGTGCAAACCGTCACGCAGCCGTTCGCCGCGATGACCGTCGGCCAGATGCAGGCTCATCTCGGCCATCATGTCCTGAAGGGACAGCCGGGCCGCTTCGCTCAAGCCGCCGGGCAGGTCTTCGTCGGAAAAATCGATTTCGGCTTCCAGATGAGCCTGAGCCCGCAGCAGCCGTTCACGCCAATCCTCGTAAAGGCGCAAAAGGGCTCCGTCCATCTGCCGCAAGGCCTGCCGCCGCTGCGCCGCCGTTTCGGCGTCCACCAGATCGGCGATAGCTTCCGCCTGGGTCAGGTCCAGCTTGCCCGCCTCGAAGGCCCGGCGGCTGAATTCTCCCGGTTCGGCGGGGCGCAGGCCGCTGGCCCGCAAGGCTTCGGTCAGAGCCTGGGCCACCGCCCGGCCACCGTGGATCTGCAATTCGGCGACATCCTCACCGGTAAAGCTGGCCGGAGCCGGAAACCAGATCACCAGTCCCTGGTCGATCAGTTCGCCCTTATGAAAGATGGAACGGAAGACGGCCCGGCGCGGCGGCGGCAGATCGGCGCCGGTCAGGGAACGGACCGTTTCGGCCACCTTGGGGCCGGACAGGCGATAGACCGCCACCCCGGCCCGCCCGGCGGCGCTGGCCAGGGCGAAGATGCTGTCCATGTCAGTGCTTCTTCGGGCCGTCTTTGAAGGGGCCGTCCTCGGGCCGCAGCATCAACCGTTCGACCCGGCCGCCGCCCTGCAAATGGGCGGCAAGGATCTCGTCGATATCCTCGTGCGTCTTGAAGCCGTACCAGACGCCTTCGGGATAGATCACCAGCACCGGCCCCAACTCGCAGCGGTCCAGACATCCGGCGCTGTTGACGCGAACGTCACCCAGCCCCAGTTCCTTGGCCCGCGCCTTCAGATAATCCCGCAGCTTCTCGGATCCGGAGCGGGCGCAGGAACCGCGGGGATGGCCTTCGGGGCGCTGATTGGTGCAGATGAACAGATGCAGGCGGAAGTACAGCGGCGGATCGGCAGGCAGACTCACGGTTCACTCTTCCTGGTTCGGGTTTGGCCGTTGCCCTGAAAGGCGTTCCAGAACATTTTCTGGAATTGCTCCATGCCCTGCACCCCGGCCGGCAGCCAGGTTTTCAGCAGGGCTTCGGGGCTCATGGCGTCCAGGTTGGCGCCCATGCGTTCCTCGATCTTCTTCATCATGGAATCCTGCATGGACTTGACGTCAGGCAGACCGAAGAAGGTCCGCGCCTCCTCGGGCGTGCAGTCCACATCGAACGTGATCTTCATAGTCAGGCTCCGTAATGGCAGGATGACGGTTGCAACCAAGGGCCGGACGTCCAAACTAAGCGGTAAGACAGCATCAATGCAATCCTCCTTGGGCGATCCTCTCTTAGCCCGATTTTTGAAAGGCCCTTCATGAGCCGCAACCTGCTTGGACAGGAAACCAGTCCCTATCTTCTGCAGCACAAGGACAATCCCGTTCATTGGCGGCCCTGGAACGCCCAGGCTCTGGCCGAAGCCAAGCAAAGCGGCAAGCCCATATTGCTGTCCATCGGTTACGCCGCCTGCCACTGGTGCCACGTCATGGCCCATGAAAGCTTCGAGAACGCCGATACCGCCAGGCTGATGAACGATCTGTTCATTCCCATCAAGGTCGATCGCGAGGAACGGCCCGATCTGGACGCCATCTATCAGGCGTCCCTGTCCATGCTGGGACAACGGGGCGGCTGGCCCTTGACCATGTTCCTGACCCCCGACGGCGAGCCCTTCTGGGGCGGCACCTATTTTCCTCCCCGTCCCCGTTACGGCATGGCTGGATTTCCCGAAATCCTCGGCGGCGTCCACGATGCCTGGACGCACCAGCAAGACAAGATCGCCGGCAACGTCTCCGCCCTGAAAGACGCCCTAGCCCGCCAGGCGACGGCGGAAAGCGGCGAGGATCTGAACCTCGATCTGCTGGATCAAGCCGCCCGTTCCCTGCTCCGTTCCGTGGACATGCGCCACGGCGGTCTGCGCGGCGCGCCGAAGTTTCCCCACGCGCCGCTGTTCGCCCTGATGTGGCGAGCCCATCGCCGAACCGGCGAACCGGCCCTGAAGGACGCCGTCCTGCTGACCCTTGAACGCATGAGCCAGGGCGGCATCTATGACCATCTGGGCGGCGGCTACGCCCGCTATTCCACCGACGAGGAATGGCTGGCCCCGCATTTTGAAAAGATGCTCTACGACAACGCCCAATTGGTGGAGTTGCTGACCGAAGTGGCTCTGGACGCCGACGAACCTCTGTTCGCGCGCCGCGTCAGCGAAACCATCGGCTGGCTGTTGCGGGAAATGCTGGCGGAAGGCCGCGCCTTCGCCGCCACCCTGGACGCCGACAGCGAGGGCGAGGAAGGAAAATTCTACGTCTGGCGGGCCTTCCAGATCGAGGAAGCCTTGCCCAAGGCGCTCTATAAGCCCTTTGCCGCCGCCTACGACGTCAGCGCCGGCGGCAATTGGGAAGGCCATGTCATCTTGAACCTGAGCCGTTCCCAGCCCCTGACCCCGCACCAGGAAGAGTTGATGGCCGAGGCCCGCCAACGGCTTCTGGCCGTGCGGGAAAACCGCGTCCGCCCCGGCCGCGACGATAAAATCCTGGCCGACTGGAACGGCATGATGATCGCCGCCCTGGTCAAGGCGGCTTTCGCCTTCGACCGCCCAGACTGGCTGGTCGCCGCCGAAACCGCCTTCGACGCCGTCGCACGGCTGCTGGGCAAGGGCGACCGTCTGTCCCATTGCTATCGCCAGGGCCGAGCCTTGGACGCCGCCATGCTGGATGATTACGCCCAGATAGCCCGCGCCGCCCTGGCCCTGTTCGAGGTCACCGGACGCGGCGATTATCTGGCCCAGGCCGAACGCTGGATCGCCCAGGCCGACGCCCTTTACTGGGACGTTCGGGACGGCGGCTATTTTTTCACTGCCGCCGACGCCGGCGATCTGATCGTCCGCACCAAGACGGCCTTGGACAACGCCACGCCGTCGGGAAACGGCGTCATGGTGGAAGTGCTGGCCCGCCTGTTTCTGCTGACCGGCCGGGAATCCTACCGCCAGCGCGCCGAGGAAACCGTCATGGCTTTTTCCGGCGACGCCGCTCAATCCTTTCCCAACATGGCAACCTTGATGAACGGCTGGGATGTGCTGACCGCCGCCCGGCAATTGGTCATCGTCGGCAAGGAAAGCGATCCTCAGCGCCGGGCCATGCTCCGGCTGGCGGCGGAAAAAGGCGGACCGTCTCTGGTTCTCTGCCAGCTTTACCCCGGCCAGGAATTGCCCGCCTCCCATCCGGCCCGGGGAAAAACCGCCGTCAGCCGCGCCACGGCCTATCTTTGCACGGGCCAAAGCTGCGGCCTGCCGGTGTATGATGCCCCGTCCCTGGCGAAAATTCTCTGAGGAGCTTGTCCTTCCATGGCCTATCTGACCATTCCCAGCCCCATTTGCGACCTGACCTTGTTCGAAGAGAACGGCAAGCTGGTCAGTCTGGACTGGGGCGCAGTGGATGACGGCGAGGAAACTCCGCTGCTGCTGGAAGCCGCCCGCCAGATCGATGCCTATTTCGAAGGAAGGCTGAAGGACTTCGATCTGCCCCTGGATCCGCCCGGTAGCGACTTTCAAAAGAACGTCTGGCGCATCATGCAGGAAATTCCCTATGGCCGGATTTTGCGCTACGGCGACATTTCCAACAGGCTGAAATCATCGCCGCGGGCCGTCGGCGGCGCCTGCGGCCGCAATCCCTTGCCCATCATCATTCCCTGCCACCGGGTCATCGCCGGCAACGGCGCCCTGACCGGCTATTCCGGCTTCGGCGGCACCGACACCAAAAAATATCTTCTGGCCCTTGAAGGCTTCGATTTGACGAAAGGACAGTGATCATGAGCAAGGCCATCCGTATCCACGCCCATGGCGGCCCCGAGCAAATGCGCTGGGAAGAGGTGGAGATCGGCAAGCCCGGCTCCGGCGAAGTGCGCCTGCGCCATACCGCCGTCGGCCTGAATTTCATCGACGTCTATCATCGCACCGGCCTTTATCCCCTTCCCGTCCTGCCGGCCTCGATCGGCATGGAAGGCGCCGGCATCGTGGTGGAGGTCGGCCCCGGCGTGACCGAGGTCGATGTCGGCGACCGCGTAGCCTACGCCATGGGCGCTCCCGGCTCCTATTGCGAGGAACGGATTTATCCCGCCGCCCGTCTGGTCCGCCTGCCCGACGACATCGACGACAAGCATGCCGCCGCCATGATGCTGCAAGGCATGACGGCGCAATATCTGCTGCGTTCCACCTATCGGGTGAAGGCCGGCGACACCATCTTGATCCACGCCGCCGCCGGCGGCGTCGGTCTGATCGCCTGCCAGTGGGCCAAGCACCTGGGCGCCACCGTCATCGGCACCGTCGGGTCCGATGAAAAGGCGGCGCTGGCCCATCGTCACGGCTGTGATCATCCGATTGTCTACAGCCGCGAAAATTTTGTCGAACGGGTCAAGGAAATCACCGACGGCAAGGGCGTGCCGGTGGTCTACGATTCGGTGGGCAAGGACACCTTCTATCAGTCGCTGGATTGCCTGCAGCCGCGCGGCCTGCTGGCCAGCTTCGGTCAAAGTTCCGGCGCCATCGGTCCGGTCGATCTGGGGATTCTGGCGGCCAAGGGGTCGCTGTACGTCACCCGTCCGACCCTCGGCACCTATGCCGGCCCCCGGCCCGACCTGCTCCATTGCGCCAAGGAATTGTTCGACGTCGTGACCGCCAAGGCGGTCAAGGTCGAAATCAACCAAACCTATCCCCTGGCGGAAGCGGCCCAGGCCCATCGCGACCTGGAAGCCCGCAAAACCACCGGTTCGACCATTCTGCTACCCTAAGGCCGATACCGTAGGATTTTCCTGTTTCACGTGAAACAGGCGAAAAAGAACAGGAGCGTTGTTTCCCGTGAAACAACGCTCCCTTCTTTGTCTTGTTTGCAAGAGCCGTTCAGCCCTTGCGGATGCCGTCGATAAAGCCCGTCACTTCCTGACGCAGCTTATCGGTGTTGGAGGCCATGCCTGACATGGAATCCACCACCTGATTGACCAGTTGCAGACGGGTTTCGGCATCGACCACCAATTCTTCCAGATGGGTGGAAATCTTCTGGGTGCCGTCGGCGGCGTTCTGAACGTTACGGGCGATTTCCTGGGTGGCGGCGCTTTGCTGCTCCACCGCCGAGGCGATGCCCGAAGAAATGCTTTTTACCTGCTCGATGACGCTGGCGATGCCGCCAATCGCGGAAACCGCGCCCCGTGTTTCATCCTGAACGGCATTGATCTGGGTGGTGATTTCCTCGGTGGCCTTGGCCGTCTGGGTGGCCAGATGCTTGACCTCGTTGGCCACCACGGCAAAACCTTTACCGGCTTCACCCGCGCGGGCGGCTTCGATGGTGGCGTTCAGAGCCAGCAGATTGGTCTGGGTGGCGATATCGTTGATCAGCTGCACGACGGCGCCGATCTTGTCGGTGGTTTGAGCCAGACCGATGACCAGCTGGTTGGCGCGGTCGGTTTCAATCGAAGCGGTTGAGGAAATATTCGCCGCCTCCGCCACCTGACGGCTGATTTCCCGGATCGAGGCCGACAGTTCCTCGGCGGCAACCGCCACCGTCTCCACATTACCGGTGGCTTCCTCGGCCGTCGCCGACATGTTCACCAACTGCTTGGTGCCTTCCTGAACCTTGAAAACCATTACCCGGCCGACCTCGACCATCTTCGCTGAAGACGACGAAACTTCGTTAACCACCCCCATCACGCCGGTTTCAAAACGCTTGGCCATATCGATCATGGTTTTATGCCGCTGATTAGCGGCATCGAGCATATCGTTTTCCCGCTGATGGCGAAGCTCGGCAGCGGTCTTGGCCTCGTCCCGCAGAAGCTGGACCGCTTCCGCCAGGGAACCGATTTCGTCAGCCCGCTCCAGCGCCGGCACGGCTACGGCAAAATCGCCGGCGATGATTTTCTTGGTGGTATCGGCCAAAGCCTTCAAAGGATGGGAAATGGATTGTGAAACCAGGAAGGCGGTGGCCGAGATGACCAGCAGAATGACGGTGCCAATCCCCAGGAATTTCCAGATGGTCTTCCAAAATTCACTGTCGATGTCGTCGATGTAAAGACCAGTCACGATGAACCAGCCCCAAGGTTCGTAGGGCAAGGAATAAGCCGTCTTACCGATGGGAACGCTGCCGCCCGCCTTGGGAAAGGAATAGGTGCTGACGCCGCCGCCTTGCTTCACCGTTTCCAGCATTCGATGCAAATAGAGATCCCCGTTGCCGTCCTTTTCATCATAGAAATTCTTGCCATCGCGTTCCGGCCGAGCCGGATGCACGACTGTAGTGACCGTCATATCGTAGATGACGAAGTAATTGGAGCCGTCGTAACGCATGGAGCGGATAGCCTTCTTGGCCAGTTCCTGCGCCGTCTGCTGATCGAATTCCCCCTTCTCGGCCCGGTCGTGATAGCCCTTGATCAGATCCCTGGCCGATTCCACAAGAACACGGGCCTCGGAAATTTTTGCATCCATCATGCTTTCGCGCAGGAAATACGCCGCGAGAAAAGACAGCAGCGCCAACCCCACGGCGCTGAGGAGAATCAACCCGCTCAAGCGGATCATGATGGATTTGATTTTCATGTGAATATCCCCTTAATCGCGATCACCCTGATTGAAGCAAGATACTAGGCTTAACAACATACAAAAAGGGCGCTGTTTCACGTGGAACAGCGCCCTTTTGCTTTTTCGGACCGGTGAACGAGATCAGCTGTTCATGGCGTCGAAGAAATCGGAATTGGTCTTCGAATGCTTCAGCTTGTCCACCAGGAACTCCATGGCGTCGACCACGCCCATCGGCATCAGCACGCGGCGCAGCACCCACATCTTGGACAGAACGCCGCGATCGACCAGCAGCTCTTCCTTGCGGGTGCCCGACTTGGTGATGTCGATAGCCGGGAAGGTGCGCTTGTCCGACAGCTTGCGGTCCAGGATCAGCTCGGAATTGCCGGTGCCCTTGAACTCTTCGAAAATCACTTCGTCCATACGGCTGCCGGTATCGATCAGGGCCGTGGCGATAATGGTCAGCGAACCGCCTTCCTCGATATTGCGGGCGGCACCGAAGAAGCGCTTCGGACGCTGCAGGGCATTGGCGTCGACACCACCGGTCAACACCTTGCCCGAGCTGGGCACCACGGTATTGTAGGCGCGGGCCAAGCGGGTGATGGAGTCCAGCAGGATCACCACGTCGCGCTTGTGTTCGACCAGACGCTTGGCCTTTTCCAAGACCATCTCGGTGACCTGGACGTGACGGGTGGCCGGTTCGTCGAAGGTGGAGCTGATGACTTCGCCCTTCACCGAACGGGCCATGTCGGTCACTTCTTCCGGACGCTCGTCGATCAGCAGGACGATCAGATAGACTTCCGGGTGGTTGGCGGAAATGGCGTGGGCGATGTTTTGCAGCATCACCGTCTTGCCGGTGCGCGGCGGCGCCACGATTAGGGCGCGCTGCCCCTTGCCCAGCGGCGAAATCAGGTCGATGACGCGGGTGGTCAGATCCTTCTTGGTGGGATCCTCCAGCTCCAGCTTCAGACGCTCGTCGGGATAAAGCGGAGTCAGGTTGTCGAAGTTGATGCGGTGCCGCACGTTTTCCGGCGGCTCGAAATTGATGGTGTTGACCTTCAGCAGGGCAAAATAGCGCTCGCCGTCCTTGGGAGCCCGGATCTGGCCTTCGACGGTGTCGCCGGTGCGCAGGCCGAAGCGGCGGACCTGGCTGGGCGAAACATAGATGTCGTCGGGACCCGGCAGATAATTGGCCTGGGGCGAACGCAGAAAACCAAACCCGTCCGACAGAATTTCGAGAACGCCGTCGCCATAGATCGGCGTGTCGTTCTCGGCCAGCTGCTTCAGGATGGCGAACATCATGTCCTGCTTGCGCAAGGTCGATGCGTTTTCGATCTGCAGCTCCTCGGCATAGGCGAGAAGTTCAGCCGGAGTCTTGGCCTTCAATTCCTGAAGATTCATAGCGGGTCCAATAGTAGGAAAATACGGGAGGATTTGCCCCAAAGGGGCCGGAGGGAGGTTGTCTGCCGGAGGGCGGAGTTAGGATCGGCCCAAGGCGGCATAAGGTGAGACGGCTGGCATCGGCCCGCCGACTTGGGAAGCTTTAGCGAAAAGCCGAAATCAAGTCAAACAAAGATTAAAAAGGCTTGACCACCACCAGGATCACAATGCCGATCATCAGCAAGGTCGGAATCTCGTTGAAGCCGCGAAAGAACTTCTCCGATTTGACGTTGCGGTCCTCGGCGAAGGCGATGCGGTATCTCTCAAGCGCCACCGTGAAAACCGTCATTGCCAGCACCAGCACCAGCTTGGCGTGCAACCAGCCGTGGCCGGCCAGGCCGATCTGGGTGATCATGATCAATCCCATGGTCCAGCTTACCACCGCCGCCGGAATGGTGATGGCGTGGATCAGGCGGCGTTCCATCACCTTAAACAGTTCCGACTGCTCGGAGCCGGCGGCGACGCCGGCGTGATAGACGAACAGCCGCGGACAATAGAACAGCCCGGCCATCCACGAAATCACCGCCATGATGTGCACGGCCTTGAACCACAGATAGGCGTCGCTCATCAAGCGGCTCCCTTGTTCGGGCATTTGCTTAAGGCCGCGCCGCAAAGACGGGCGCCGCTTTGCGAACAGGGCTCGATCTTCGAGGCCATCGCCTTACCCACCAGTCCGGCCAATCCCTTGATGAAAGTGGGGTGGGATCCCAAGGCGGGAACCCGAACATAGGCCGTCACTCCGGCCTGCTTGGCCAGATGCAGATAGTCCATGTCCAGTTCCACCAGCGTCTCGGAATGTTCGGAAACGAAGGCGATGGGCAGAATCACCAGCCCTTTCTTTTCCGCGCCGGCCTTTTTGATTTCATCGTCCGTATAGGGGCCGATCCATTCGGTCGGACCGACGCGGCTCTGATAAGTCACTTTCCAGTCCAGGCCCGGCTGGTTCAACGCCTGAACGATCGCCGCCGCTCCGGCTTCCACATGGGCTTGATAGGGATCTCCCCTGTCGATCAGCGCTTTGGGCAAGCCGTGGGCGGAAAACAGCACCCGGATGTTGGAGCTGACCGCCATCGCCCGCTGCAAAGCCTTGCCGAGCAGATCCGCTTGGGCCGCGATCATGCCGGGTTCGGTGGGATAACAGCAGATGCTGCGGGTGGGAACCTTCAGGCCCATGCGGTCGGCTACGCTCTTCCAGGCCTTTAGCGACGATCCGCTGGTGGCCGAGGAATATTGTGGATAGAGCGGCAACAGAATCACCTGTTGCGCCCCCCATTTTTTGACTTCCGCCACCGTTTGCTCGGTAAAGGGATGCCAATAGCGCATGGCGATGAAGCAGCGGACATCCTGCCCCTTCTGCGCCGCCGGTCCGGCCAGCAGCGATTGCAAAGAAGCCGATTGCTGCCGAGTCAAATCCAGCAAGGGCGATTTTCCACCGATCTTGGCATAGATGTCCTTGGCGACGGGCGCCCGTTTGGACGAGATGTATTGGGCCAAAAGCCAGCGGATCGGACCCGGCGCGCCGATGATGGCGGAATCGTTGAACAGGTTGAACAAAAAGGGCTGAACAGCCTGAAGACTGTCCGGTCCGCCCAGATTGAACAGAACCACCGCGACTTTTTGAGCCATGGCCTTAAATCCTGCCCTTCACCTTGTCGGCCAGACGTGCCACGTTTTCGGGCGGGGTCGAGGGTAAAATGCCGTGGCCGAGATTGAAAATGAACGGCCCCTTGCCCAGCGCCTTCAGCACATGGTCGATGGCTTGATCCAGGGCCGGGCCGCCGGCGATCAGCATCACCGGGTCCAGATTGCCCTGCACCGTCACCTTAGTCTGGATATGCCGGGCGGCCCAATCCAAGGGAACGCTGGTGTCCAGGCTGACGGCATCGACGCCAGTCCGTTCGACGAACGGCAGCAGCAAAGCTCCGGCGCAGCGGGGGAAACCGATGACGGGAATTCCCGGCCGTTCGCTCTTGATGCGTTCGACCAGTCGGCGGGTGGGTTCGATCACCCACTTTGAAAACTCTTCTTCCGGCAGCACGCCGGCCCAGCTGTCGAAAAGCTGGATGGCTTCGGCGCCGTGATCGATCTGAGTGATCAGATAGTCGCCGGTGGCGTCCACCAGAAGGTCGATCAACGCCTTGAAAACAGACGGCTGGCCATAGGCCAGCTTTTTCGTTTCAACGAACTCCTTGGAGCCGGCTCCTTCGACCATATAGGTGGCGACCGTCCAGGGGGCTCCGGCGAAGCCGATCAGCGCGGTGGTTGCGGGAATGGCTTTAGACAGACGGGAAACGGTTTCGAAGACCGGAGCCAGATGGGATTTGAAGCCGTTCTTGGACAATTTGTCTAAACCGGTGGCGTCGCGGATGGGGTTCAGCCTGGGGCCTTCGCCTTCGCGGAAGGATACCGGCTGACCCAGGGCGTCGGGCACGACCAGGATGTCCGAGAACAAGATGGCGGCGTCGAAGCCATAACGGCGCAGCGGCTGGAGTGTGACTTCCGTGGCTTTTTCTGGCGTGTAGCAAAGATCGAGGAAGCCGGAGCAGCCGGCACGGACTTCGCGGTATTCCGGCAAATAGCGTCCGGCCTGGCGCATCAGCCAGAACGGCGGCGGCGAGACGGTTTCGCCTTTGAGGGCGCGCAGAAAGGCTTTTTGCGGATGCTGGGACAAGGTCGTCTCCGTGGCCGGCGTGGTGACTGGAACTGGGCTCATCAATACAGGTCTTAAAGGTATTAGGAAAGGTGGCTGTGATGGTGGATGCCTGTGGATAACGGGGATGCGACTCTTCGCACAGGCTGTCCCGCGAATTATCCACCTTTTATCCCCTGACGAGGAATTCTGTGGACAATAAGACTTCAACCGTCCGCAAGCCCTTGAGGTCGATCAAGGAATCATGGGGACGGCGACCACTGGAAAACGGGGATAATGGCGGTGTCTGCGAAACATCCCCGATTCCGTATCGGCGACGAAGTCTTCGCTCCACAGGGGGGCCGAGGAATGGATTAGGCCATGGCATGTGGGGGGCAAAATTGGCACACTGGCGAAACCATGGGGGTTATCCCCGAAGTTCGGACTTATCCACAGGACGGTGCCTTCGTGTCGGTCAAGAAATTCCATCTTCATCTGGTATCCGACGCCACCGGCGAGACCTTGAACTCGGTGGCCCGCGCCTGTCTGGTGCAGTTTGAAAAAGTCGAGGCCATCACCCATCCCTGGTGGCTGGTGCGTACGGAAAAGCAGGTCGAACGGGTGATCACCGGCATCGAGGCCAATCCCGGCCTGGTGCTGGCCACAGTTCTCGACGGCGGCGTGCGCGGTCTTCTGGAAGAAGCCTGCCGCCACATGCATGTTCCCTTCGTGCCGGTGCTGGATCCGGTGATGGGGGCGCTGGCCGGTTATCTGGATTCGGAATTCGGTGCGCAGCCGGGCCGTCAGCATGTTCTCGACGCCGAATATTTCCGCCGTATCGACGCCATGCATTTCACCCTGGCCCACGACGACGGCCAGCTGCTGCACGATCTGGACGATGCCGACGTCATTCTGGTAGGAATTTCCCGAACCTCGAAGACTCCGACCTGCATGTATCTGGCCAACCGGGGCCTGAAGGCCGCCAATATTCCGCTGGTGCCGGGGATCGAACCGCCCCCCGAACTGTTCCAAGCCAAGCGGCCGCTGATCGTCGGACTGACCAAGGAACCGAAAAGCCTGACCGACATCCGCCGGTCGCGGCTGCAATTTCTCAATCACGACGGGGAAGCGGACTATGCCGACCTGGACAAGGTGCGCGAGGAAGTGGCCATGGCCCGGCGTCTGTTCACCCGCCACAACTGGCCGGTCATCGACGTGTCGCGCCGGTCCATCGAGGAAGCTTCGGCGGCCATTCTGCAGCATTATATCCGCCATACCGGCGCGTCCGCCGAAATCATCGTCACCTGAGGATTCCCATGCCCGACGTCATCTTGGCCTCCGCCAGCCGCACCCGCGGCGCCATGCTGGAGAATGCCGGTGTTCCCTTTACGGCCCTGCCGCCCGGCGTCGACGAGGATGCGGTGAAGGCCAGCCTGAAGGGTGAAGGCGCCACCGCGGCGGAAGCGGCGGAGGCTTTGGCCGAAATCAAGGCCACCCGTCTGTCTCAGCGCCATCACGGCGCGCTGGTGATCGGCGCCGACCAGATGCTGGTCTGCGACGATCGCTGGTACGACAAGCCCGCCGATCGGCTCGCCGCCCGCGGTCAGCTTCTGGAATTGCGCGGCAAGACCCATCATCTGGTTACCGCTTCGGTGGTGATGCTGGGCGGTCAGCGCATTTGGCATCACGTGGAAACCGCCAAACTGACCATGCGGCCCTTTTCCGAAGAGTTCCTGGAGCAGTATCTCGACAAGGCCGGCGACGCTGTGCTGTCCTCGGTCGGAGCTTATCAGCTGGAAGCGGCGGGAGCGCAGTTGTTTTCCCGGGTCGAGGGGAATCACTTCGTCATCCTGGGGCTGCCGCTGCTACCGCTGCTCGATTTCCTGCGTGTTCACGGAGTTCTCGCATCATGATTCTGTCGGGCAGGGCAAAATTGGCCGGGGTGATGGGCTGGCCGGTGGGACATTCCCGCTCGCCGCGTTTGCACGGGTTCTGGCTGCAAAGCCTGGGCATCGACGGTGCCTATCTGCCGCTGCCGGTGAAGCCCGAGGATTTCGAGTCGGTGTTTCGCGCCCTGCCCCGCATGGGTTTCGCCGGCGCCAACGTCACCGTGCCCCACAAGGAAGCGGCCATGATTCTGGCCGACGAGGTCGAGCCGCTGGCCCGGCGCATCGGCGCGGTGAACACGCTGGTGGTGCGGTCCGACGGTTCGATCCTGGGCCGCAATACCGACGCTTTCGGTTTCATCGAGAATCTGCGCCAAGGCGCTGCCGGTTTTTCGGCGGCCCGGGGTCCGGCGGTGGTATTGGGCGCGGGCGGCGCGGCGCGGGCGGTGATCGCCGCCTTGCAGGACGACGGCTGCCCCGATATCCGTCTTTTGAACCGTACCCGCGCCCGCGCCGAAGAGGTGGCCCAGGCTCTGGGCGGCAAGGTGACGGTGCTGGAGTGGGACGCCCGCGCCGCCGCCCTGGAGGGTGCCGCCCTGCTGGTCAACACCACCACTCTGGGCATGACGGGACAACAGCCGTTGGACCTGCCGCTGGATGCTCTGCCGCCGGATGCCTTGGTCACCGATATTGTTTATGCTCCGTTGATGACCGATCTGCTAGCGCGGGCGCAAGCCCGGGGGAACCGCTTGGTAGATGGTCTGGGGATGCTTCTGCATCAGGCCCGTCCCGGTTTCCAAGCCTGGTTCGGGGTGATGCCGGAAGTGACCGGCGAACTGAGGACTTTCGTGGGGGAACTATGATCATTCTCGGCCTTACCGGCTCTATCGGCATGGGCAAGACCACGGCGGCCAACATGCTGCGCAGCCTGGGAATTCCCGTTCACGACGCCGATGACGTGGTGCACCGCCTGCTGCGCAAGGGCGGCAAGGCCGTGCCGCTGGTGGAAGCCGCCTTTCCCCATACCGTCTGGGGCGGCGCCGTCGACCGGCCGCGTCTGGCGGCGCGGGTGTTTTCCGACAAGGCGGCGCTGAAGGCGTTGGAAAACATCCTGCATCCGTTGGTGCACGAACAGGAGCGTCGCTTCCTGCAGCGGGCCCGCCGTCAGCGCCGAAAGATCGTCGCCCTGGATATTCCGCTGTTGTTCGAGACCCACGGCGAAAAGCGCTGCGACGCCGTGGCGGTGCTGACCTGCCCAGCCTTTTTGCAGGAACAGCGGGTGATGGCCCGCAGCGGCATGACCCACAACAAACTGGACGTCATCCGCCACCGCCAGATGTCCGACGCCGACAAGCGCCGCCGCGCCGACTTCATCATTCCCACCGGCATGGGCCGGCGGACGACACTGCTGAAGATCACGGCGGCTTTGGCGAAACTGTCCAACCGTGCCCCCCTTCGCGGCCGAAAGAACGCCTGATGAGAGAGATCGTCCTCGATACGGAAACCACCGGCCTCGATCCGGCGGCGGGAAACCGCATAGTGGAAATCGGCTGCGTCGAGCTGGAAAATCATTTGGCTACCGGCCGGGTGTTCCACAAATACATCAATCCCGAACGCGACATGCCCGAAGAAGCCTTCAAGGTTCACGGCCTGTCCGAGGAGTTCCTCAGCGACAAGCCGGTATTCGCCGATGTCGCCCGGGATTTCGTCGATTTCATCGGCGATGCGCCGCTGGTCATTCACAACGCCGAATTCGACATGAAGTTCCTGAACTGGGAACTGAAAATTCTGGGTATGGAACAGATGCCCATGGAACGGTCGATCGACACGGTGAAGATGGCCCGCAAGAAGTTTCCCGGTTCCCCGGCCAATCTCGACGCCCTGTGCCGCCGTTTCGGCATCGACAATTCCGCCCGCGACAAGCACGGCGCGCTTCTTGACGCCGAGCTGCTGGCCGAGGTCTATCTGGAACTGATCGGCGGCCGCGAACCCGGTCTGTCGCTGTTGGGCAAGGGCGGCGACAGCTCCCGCTCCCAGGCTCAGGCCGTGTCGGTGGACGCGCCGGAACGGCCGTTTCGCGAACCCCGCCCCCATGCGCCGAGCGAAGAGGAATTGGCGGCGCATACCGTCTTTCTCGGCAAGGTCAAGAACGCGATCTGGCTGGCGGAAGAGAAAGCCTGAGCAGGATCTCGTCTTGTCCGCGAACGATCAGGTCGCGCAGGACCGAGGTCTCCTGGAAACCCAGACGTTGATAAAACTGGCGGGCCGGGCTGTTGAAGGCGCTGACGGTGGCCCACAGGTTTCCCGACGGCTCCCGCGCCATCGCCCATTCGACGGCGGCGCGGCCCAGCCCCCGGCCCTGGTGCCCGGGCAGCACGGCCAGCATCTCGATGAAGGAACCGCGCAGCCAGGGACGGCGCAGGGCCAGCAGGCCTTCGCCGTCGCCGAGGACGAAACGGGCCAGGGCGGCATCGTCGCGGCGCAAATAGCCTTCCAGGGTGGCGGCGCTGTAGCCCAGGCTTTTCCATGGATCGATGGCGGCGCAGGCTTCGGCCAAAGGAGCGGCGTCGGCCGTCTCCATGAGACGGATCGGCAAGTCGCTCACGGCAGCACGGCGTCCAGGCGGGTGAAGGCGTATCCCCTTTTTTCCAAAGCCTCGACGATTCCCGGCAGAGCCTGGGCCGTCGACCAGCCGCGTCCGTTGATATGGAAAATCAGGATGTTTCCCGGCCGGGTCTTGGACAGAACCCAACTGTTCAGATGCTCCGACGTAACCGACCGGGCGGGGTCGCCGCTAGCGAAGCTCCAATGCACGACCTTGTAGCCGGCCTGTTCGACCACCGCCAGCGATCGGGCGTCGTGGTTGCCGGCGGGAAAGCGGAAATAACGGCTGTGCCGTCCGCTGGCGGCGAACAGCGCCGCGTCGGCGTCGGCCAGTTCCTTGCGGATGGCTTCGTCGGGCATGCGGTCCATGTGGTTGTCGTGGGTCATCGAATGGTTTTCCAGCTCGACGAAATCCAGCTTACCCAATTCGGCCAGGGCTCCACCGTTGTGGCGGGCGAAGCGGCCGGTGACGAAGATGGTGAAGGGGATTTTCCGCGATACGAGAAAATCGCTGATGCCACGGTCGAGGAAAGCCGGCGTCTTGCTTTCGCAGGCGTCGAAGGTCAGGGCCACCAGTTTTTGCCCCGACGGTGACGCGGGCAATTGCTCGATCACCTCGGCCCGGGCCTGGACAGCCGTCAGCAGAAGAGCGGCGGCGGCGGTCCTAGAAATCCAGGTCGGCATAATGCTTGGGCGGCGAAATGCCCGGCAGGTGATCCGTCAGCAGCGGACGGAAACTGGGCCGGGATTTGACGCGGGCATACCAGTCCTTAGCGCCGGGATGATCGTCCCACGGCACGTCGCCGATGTAATCGACGGTGGACAGATGGGCGGCTGCGGTGATGTCGGCCAGGGAAAATTCCTCGCCGGCCAGCCAGCGGCGCCGTTCGGTCAGCCAACTGATGTAATCCATATGATCGCGGATATAAGTGTAGCCGACGCGGATGGCCCGCGAATCGGGACCGCCGGCGACGTTGTAGCCCATCTGCCGCTTTAGAATCTTTTCGCCCACCAGATTGACGGTGACTTCCTGATTGAACTTGATGTCGAACCAGCCCACCAGCCGGCGCACTTCGGCGCGCACCAGCAGATCGCCGCCCAGCAGCGGCGGATCGGGCTGCACTTCGTCGAGATATTCGCAGATGGAATAGGATTCGGCCAGGACCGCGCCGTTGGGCTCGACCAGAACCGGGACGTCGCCCGACGGATTCAGGTCCAGGAATTCGGGGCGCTGCTCCCAAGGTTTTTCCACGACCATCTCGAAAGCGAGCTTTTTCTCGCCGAGAACGATGCGGACCTTTCGGGAAAACGGGCAGAGCCAGAGATGGTAGAGCGTACGCATGTCCTTATTTAGCCACCCTGAGGGAATGCTGCAAAGGAATATGCAGGATATTCACCTGTCAGTCATGTGATGACAGGCATTAATCCACTGGTAAAAATGCCGAATCAGGCGGCGCGGGTGGCCGGATTGTCGGTCAGCAGAGCGTACAGACCTTCGGCGCTGTCGGTGCCGCGCAGTTTCTCGCAGACCGACTTGTCGCGCAGCAGCCGCGAAACCCGGGCCAAGGCTTTCAGATGGTCGGCGCCCGCCGATTCCGGGGCCAGCAGCAGGAAGATCAGATCCACCGGCTGTTCATCGATGCTGTCGAAGTTGATCGGCTTTTCCAGCCGGGCGAACAGACCGTACAGCCGGTCCAGGTTCGGCAGCTTGCCGTGAGGAATGGCGATGCCGTTGCCGACGCCGGTGGTGCCCAGGCGTTCGCGCTCCAGCAGGACGTCGAAAACGGCCCGTTCCTGAAGACCGGCGATTTCGGCGGCGCGTCGGGCCAATTCCTGCAAAGCCAGCTTCTTGCTGGTGGCGCGCAGGTTGGGCACCACGCTTTCAGGGCTGATCAGGTCGATGATTTCCATCAGAGGGTCCTCACGGTCGATTGCCACCGTTCCCCCAAGACAATATGGGGCCGGCGGGCAGATCAGACGAGATATCCTTATCCGAAATTACTCGGGTTTCCATCATTCCTCGAACCGGGCCGTCCTGGCCGCTCATCCTTTTCACAGGCGCCAGGGAACCGGTTTGCAGCCGGACCACTCGTCCGGCGCTTTCGAAGAAGCGACGGACATTAGGCCCGGCGGCTGTGCAAGTCAAGATGAGCCCTTCGTGGGCCGTTTCTCAGCCGCCGATGGATTTTTCCCGGCGCCGCTGGACCGACGACGGAATGCGCATGGCCTCGCGGTATTTGGCCACGGTGCGGCGGGCGATGTCGACGCCGTCGGCTTTGAGGATTTCGACGATGCGGTCGTCGGACAGGATTTCCTTGGGGGTTTCGGCGTCGATCAGGGTCTTGATGCGGTGGCGCACGGATTCCGCGGAATGGGATTCGCCGCCGTCCGATCCGGCGATGGCCTGGGTGAAGAAGTATTTCAGCTCGTAGATGCCGCGCGGCGTGGCCATGTATTTGTTGGCGGTGACGCGGCTGACGGTGCTTTCGTGCATACCGATCACCTCGGCGATGTCGCGCAGCACCAGCGGGCGCAGATATTGGATGCCGCGCTGGAAAAAGGCTTCCTGCTGGCGGACGATTTCGGTGGCGACCTTCAGAATGGTGGTGGCCCGCTGATGCAGCGACTTCACCAGCCAGTTGGCGGTCTGGAACTGCTCCGACAGATAGGCCTTGTCGTCCTTGCCCTTGGCCGAGCCGTGGATCTTGGCGTAATAGCGGGTGTTGACGAGAACGCGCGGCAGAGTGTCGTTGTTCAGCTCGACGATCCAGCCGCCGCCCGGGGCGGCGCGCATCAGCACGTCCGGCGTCACCGGCTGGGCCACGGAATCGTCGAAGGCCAGGGCCGGCTTGGGATCCAGGGCGCGGATTTCGCCGATCATCTCGGCCAGATCCTCGGCATCGACGCCGCAGACCTTCATCAGTGCCGGCAGATCGCGCTTGGCCAGCAGCTCCAGATGGTCCAGCAGGGCTTGGATGGCCGGGTCCAGGCGGTTCTTCTCGCGCAGCTGCAAAGCCAGGCATTCCGACAGGGAACGGGCGAAGATGCCCGGCGGATCGAAATGCTGAAGCCGGGCCAGCACCTCTTCGACCTTTTCCAGGCTGCAGCCCAAGGTATGGGCGACGTCCCACAGATCGCCGATCAGATAGCCGGCACCGTCCAGCATGTCCATCAGATGCAGGCCGATCATGCGGTCGGCGGAATCGGCCAGATCCATGTTCAACTGGCCGGTCAGATGTTCGCGCAGGGAAATGTCGCGGGTCAGGGTCTGTTCCAGACCGCTTTCGCTGTCGTCGAAACTGGAATTGCCGGTGCCGGTGCGGGTGCTGCCGCTCCAGTCGGTGGCATAACCGTCGCCGCCGTCGGCGGCGCTGTCGTTGTTGAAGGTGTTGTCGTAATCCACGTCCAGCGGCGTTTCGTCGGCTTGGCCGGGCAAGGCGTCCACCAGCTTGTCGGCGGGATCGGGCGCGGTGAGTTCCGGACCGGGGCCTTCTTCGCCGGGGCCGGCGTCCACCGGGCTGTCGTCGCGCTCCAACAGGGGATTGCGCTCCAGCTCCTGTTCGACGAAGACGGACAGTTCGATGTTGTTCAGCTGCAACAGCTTAATGGCCTGCTGCAGTTGCGGCGTCATCACCAGGGATTGGGTCTGCCTAAGGTCGAGGCGGGGAGTCAATGCCATGGGGACGGTTCCGCCTTACAGACTGAAATGTTCGCCGAGATAGACGCGGCGCACGCCTTCGTGCGCGACGATCTCGGACGGCTCGCCCTCCATCAGCACCACGCCGTCGTGGAGGATGTAGGCGCGGTCGATGATGTCGAGGGTTTCGCGGACGTTATGGTCGGTGATCAGGACGCCCAGGCCGCGGTGCTTCAGATGCGACACCAGATCGCGGATGTCGGCGACGGCGATGGGGTCGATACCGGCCAAGGGTTCGTCCAGCAGGATGAAGGCGGGACGCGAAGCCAGGGCGCGGGCGATTTCCACGCGCCGCCGCTCGCCGCCCGACAGAGCCAGGGCCGGAGCCTGCCGGATGTGGGTGATGGAGAATTCAGTCAGCAGATCTTCCAGCTGCGCCTCGCGGGCGTCGCGGTCGGGTTCGCTGACCTCCAGCACGGCGCGGATGTTGTTCTCCACCGACAGGCCGCGGAAGATCGAGGCTTCCTGCGGCAGATAACCGATGCCGAGCCGGGCGCGGCGGTACATGGGCAGCGACGTGATGTCGTGGCCGTCCAGCGAGATGCGTCCCGAATCCGGGCTGATCAGGCCGGTGATGCAGTAGAAGCAGGTGGTCTTACCGGCGCCGTTGGGGCCAAGCAGACCCACCGCCTCGCCGCGCTGAACGCGCACGGTGACGTCGCGCAGCACCGGCCGCTTCTTGAAGCGTTTGCCGATGTTCGAGGCCACCAGACCCTGGAAGGAATCGTCGTCGTCGGTCCGCACGGTCATTTTACTGTCCCCTGCCGGTCAGAGAGGAGCCGCCGCCGTCCTTCTGCTGCGGCGTGAAGAAGCCCTTCACCCGCTGCTGTCCGTTGCTGGCGCTGCCGGGAATGGTGGGATACAGCTTGCTGACCCCGGTGTTCAGATTGACCACGGCATACTCGCCGTTCAGCTTGTTGTCCTGCCGCGTCAGGGTCACGGCGCCGGTGATGGTGACGATGCCGCTATCAACGTCGTAATCGGCCTTGTTGCCGGTTACGACCTCGCGCGGGGTGGTCAGCACCACGTTGCCGACGCCGTGGGCCATGGAAATGGCGGTTTGGCCCTGTTCGTTCTTGGCGAAGTCGGCGGTCAGCAGGTCGGCCTTGATGCTTTTGTCGTTGCGCACGGCGACGGCGTTGCCGCGGGCCACCGCCTGCTGCTTCTGATCCCAATATTCCAGGCTGTCCTTGGCCGTCACCAGATCGGTGGCGGTGACGAGGCGCAGGTCCTGACCGGTGACCACGACCACGGCGTCGTCGATATTATAGTCGGCATGGTCGCCGTAGACCGTCTGGGTCGGCGAGGCGATGGTGACGTGGTCGACCGCCTCGACTCGCCAGATTTCGCTGCCGCCGCCGCTTTGGTCGTCACCTTTGGCCGCCGCCTTCTTTTGCGGCGCGGCCTGTTGGGCGTTGGGGCCTTCGGAGCGGTTGCGGTAATAGGCGATCAGGCTGTCGGAACGCACCGTGACATTGCCGCGAATGGCCTTGGCGTTGCCGTGGGCGATGACCTTACGGGCGTCCTGGCTCAGTTCCATGCCGTCGTCGGCATAGATTTCCAGCGGCGTGCCCGATTTTCCGCCCGACAAATTGAGACCGCCCCCTGAAGAGGCGCCGCCCGATGCGGCGGGTTTGTCGCTTTTGGCCCAGACGGGAGCGGCCGGGGGCAAGGCGAGGACGGTTCCGGCCAACAGGACGAGAACGGCGGCGCGCTTCATGACTTGTCCTTTCCGCTTTTTGGCCCGCTTTTGGGCTTGGCGCTTTTGTCTTTGCTGCTTTTGGCCGTGATCAGCACGGCCTTGCATTTGCCGGTGAAGATAATGGTGCGGCCCCGATCCTTCAGCCGGAATCCTTCGCCGTCGATGGTGCCGTGGGGGCTTTGGGCGTGGGTGGGGTCGTCGCCGCTTCCTTCTCCCTGCTTGACGAACAGCCGGGCGCTGTTGGTGTGCATCTCGAAGCCGTTGTCCTGATACAGGTCGACATGACCCAGCAGATCGAGAATTTCGTCCTTCTGCCGGAACAGGCCGGAATCGGCGCTCAGAATGATGCCCGAACCATCCTTGCGGGTGAAGTCGGCCACCGGGCTGTCCAGCGACATGACGTTGTTCTGCAAATCCACCTGACTGGCGTAGTTGGCGGTGACGCTGAACGGCATGTTGCGGTTGTCGGTGCCGTAATAGTGGGGATTCTGCATCGACTGGGTATCGATGGTCTTGATGTTGAAGTTGGCGAAGGCCTCGCGGAAAACGGTGTCGCGCGGGGCGATCTTCGGCCAGATCACCACCAGACCCAGCAAGGCGGCGGCGATGGCCGGCAGCAGCATCTTCATCAACGAGACGAAGCGGGTGTAACGGACCAGCATGGTCCGCACCGTGTTATGGTTTCCCGATCTTGAACCGGCGGATCTGGCGGGCAGGCCGCCGTCCATCGACGGAACGTGCCGGCGATGGGCTTCTCGGTCTTCCGAGTCGATGCGAATGTCCGGGGGCCGGATTTCCATGGGCTCTTTTCCGCCAGGTCCGGTCTTTAGGCCACGCCGGCGCGCAGGCAGTCGTGAACATGCAGAAGACCCACCGGCTTGCCGGCGTCGTCCACCACGAACAGGCTGGTGATGGAACGGGCGTTCATGACGTGTACGGCTTCGGCGGCCAAGGCGTTGGGACGGGTGGTCTTGGGATTGGCGGTCATCAGGTCCTGGGCGCTGCGCGAGAACAGGCTGGGATTCAGATGGCGGCGCAAGTCGCCGTCGGTGATGATGCCGGCCAGACGGCCGTCCTCCTCCACCACGCCGACGCAGCCGAAGGATTTGTTGGTCATCACCAGAAGCGTCTCGCCCATCGGCATGGTGCGGGGCACCAGCGGCAGCAGTTCGACGGGGTGCATCAGGTCGGCGACCTTGGCCAGCCGTTGTCCCAGCTTGCCGCCGGGATGGAACAGTTTGAAGTCCGAGGCGGAGAAATTGTTGCGTTCCAGCAGGCCGACGGCCAAGGCGTCGCCCAAGGCCAGCATCAGGGTGGTCGAGGTGGTGGGGGCCAGGCCCATGGGACAGGCCTCGCCGACATCCGGCAGGATCAGCGCCTGGTCGGCGGCCTGGGCCAGCGTGCTTTCGGCGCGGCTGGTGATGGCCACCAGGGGAATGTCGAAGCGGCGGCTATAGGCCACGACGTCGGACAGTTCGGGGGTTTCGCCGGAATTGGACAGGGCCAGGATGGCGTCGTGACGGGTGATCATGCCCAGGTCGCCGTGGCTGGCCTCGCCCGGATGGACATAGGACGCCGGCGTGCCGGTCGAAGCCATGGTGGCGGCGATCTTGCGGGCGACATGGCCGCTCTTGCCCATGCCGGAAACGATGACGCGGCCGCCGCCGGAAACGGTCAGCAGATCCAGGGCGTTGACGAAGTCGCCGTCCAGCTTGTCGGACAGGGCGCGCAAGGCCTCGGCTTCGGCGGTCAACAGCTGACGGGCGGTCTTGAGATCGGAAGCGGCTTGCTGGGAAGAAGCGGTCACGGTTTGCGGGGTCATGATTCATCCTGGCTGCGGCCGAAGATCGGCACGGCATTGCCCGGAGTATGCGTCCCGCCGCCGTTCCGGTCAATGCAAGTTCCGGGCCGGACGCCATGTCGGGCGGATGCCGTCAGGGCATCCGCTATATATATTGTATTATGTCAGTGCGAGAAAATGTCATCCTCGTCCCAGCCGGCCAGATCCAGGGCGGCGCGGACGGGCAGGAACGAGAAACAGGCTTCCGCCAGATGGCGGCGGTTTTCGCGGGCCAGCAGCTGGTCCAGTTTGTCGCGCAGGGCGTGCAGATAAAGAACGTCCGAGGCGGCGTAGGCCACCTGATCCTGATTCAGCTCGGGCGCGCCCCAGTCCGAGGTCTGCTGCTGCTTCGACAGGTCGACGCCGATCAGTTCGCGGCACAGATCCTTCAGGCCGTGGCGGTCGGTGTTGGTGCGGCACAGCTTGCTGGCCACCTTGGTGCAGTAGACCGGAGCGCAGACGACGCCGAGATATTTCTGGATCATCGCCAGATCGAAGCGGGCGTAATGGAACAGCTTGCCCACGGCCTGATCGCCCAACAGCTTGCGCAGATTGGGGGCGCGGTAATCCTGGGTGGGAAAATGCACCACATGGGCGTCGCCGTCGCCGCCCGACAATTGGATGACGCACAGCCGGTCGCGTTGCAGGTTCAGACCCATGGTTTCGGTGTCGATGGCGATCGACGAACCGAGGACGGCGTCTGCGGGCAGGTCGTACTGGTGATAATGGATGGTCAAGGCGGCGGCTCCCCTACAGGTCCGGCGAAAAGAAATTTCAGGGGATTATAGAGGCCGGTCTTCCCCGGCGGAAGTCTTCAGAAGAAGACTTCCGCCGGATGGAAGCTTGGTGCCCAGGAGAAGACTCGAACTTCCACGACCTTTCGGCCACTAGAACCTGAATCTAGCGCGTCTACCAATTCCGCCACCTGGGCGCAGGTCCGAACCGCTGGGGTCCGGCGTGCTGAGGGCCGAATAGATACTGGTCCGCCGAGAAGCTGTCAAACACTTTTCTGAACTTTTTTCGAACTTTTTTCGACGGCCTTGGCGGGCCTGTTTTCCGCCTCTCGCCGCAGGCTCCTGACACCATGCTGTCAGCAGGAGATTGCTAGGGTTCCGGTATCGCCGCCGTGCAAACGGCATTGTCGATTTCAAGGCTTAAGGAGCCGTTTTGATGAGCTTGAATCCTTCCACCGTGGTCGTCTGGTTTGAAATTCCGTCCGACGATTTCGAGCGCGCCATCGCCTTCTACGAAACCATTCTGGGCGTGACCCTGCGCCGGGAAAGCATGTCGGAAGGCATCCGTCTGGCGGTGTTTCCCTATCAGGAGCCGGGCATTTCCGGCTGCGTGGTGTCGGGACCGATGTATCATCCGTCGCGGGACGGCGGCGGCACCATGGTCTATCTGAATTGCGACGGGCAATTGGATGCGGCGATCGCCTGCGTCGAGCCGGCGGGGGGCGGCCTGCTGGGACCGAAGATCGACCTGCCGGGCGACATGGGCACTTTCATCCATATCGTCGACACCGAAGGCAACCGTGTCGGCCTTTACGCGGAAGGATAAGAGTGAAGCCATGAGACGCGCCGATCGTCTGTTTCGACTTTTGTTGGCGTTGCGCGGCGGCCGTCTGGTCACGGCCCGCCGTCTGGCCGAGCTTATGGAAGTGTCGGAGCGGACGATCTATCGCGACGTGGCCGACCTTCAATCCTCGGGCGTGCCCATCGACGGCGAGGCCGGGCTGGGTTATCTGCTGCGCGATTTCGAACTGCCGCCGCTGATGTTCAGCCGGGCCGAGGTCGAGGCCTTGGCCTTGGGGGCGGCCATGGTGCAGTCGTGGGGCGGGCACGAGGTGGCCCGCGCCGCCGCCGGCGCCTTGGAAAAGATCCGCGCCGTCCTGCCCGAGGCGCTGAACCGGAAAATGGACCAGCGGCCCTTTCATGCCGTCGGCTATCAGGTGCCGGACGGTCTGCGCAGCGACCTGGATCGTTTGGCGCGGGCGATCCAGGACCGCCGTTTGGCCGATATCGATTACGAAGCCCTGGACGGGCGGCGGTCACGGCGGCGCATTCGTCCGCTGGGCCTGCATTTCTGGGGCGGCGTCTGGACTCTGACCGGTTGGTGTGAACTGCGCGGCGACTTCCGCAACTTCAGGGTGGACCGCCTGCGCGGGCTCGACGTGCTCGTGGGCAATTTCACCGACGAGCCGGGACGCACCCTGGCCGACTTCCTGTCGCGGCTGTGCGAGCCCTGAATCCAGGTCGTATCCGCCCTTTTCTCCCATATTTTCCAGCCCTGCGGGTTGCATCGCGACCCCAGGTGTTTTAGCTTGCGCATCACGTTCTGAACGACCGTCTTAAATCAGGGGAGAGGAACATGGCGAATCGCCTGGCTGTGGTGTTCGGCGGGTCCGGTTTCATCGGCCGTCATCTGGTGCAGCGTCTGGCCGCCGAAGGCTGGCGCGTGCGTGTCGCCGTGCGGGATCCCGAAGGCGCGGCCTTCCTCAAGCCGCTGGGCGATGTCGGGCAAGTGGTGCCGGTGTTCGCCGACGTCACCAAGGACGCCTCGGTGACCGCCGCGGTGCAGGGCGCCGAGCTGGTGGTCAATCTGGTGGGTATTCTGTACGAGCGCGGCAAGCGCAGCTTCAAGGCCATCCACGAGGACGCCGCCGGCCGCATCGCCGCCGCCGCCAAAGCCGCCGGCGCCGCCCGTCTGATCCATGTTTCCGCCCTGGGCGCTGATGCCGGCTCGGCTTCGGCCTATTCCCGCACCAAGGCCGCCGGCGAAGCCGCCGTTCTGGCGGCTTTCCCGCAGGCCACCATTCTGCGTCCCAGCGTGGTGTTCGGACCCGAAGACGATTTCTTCAACGGCTTCGTGTCGTTGAGCACCTACAGCCCGGTGCTGCCGGTGTTCGTCGCCGACGGCTTCAAGCCGAAGTTCTGCGGCAAGATTCCCTGCGGCATCGATCTTTACGGTTCGGGCGGCACCAAGCTTCAGCCGGTTTACGTCGGCGACGTGGCCAAGGCCGCCATGGCCGTGCTGGCGTCGCCGGAAACTTGCGGCAAGGCCTATGCGCTGGGCGGCCCCAACGTTTACAGCTTCAAGCAGGTGCTGGAATTGGCCCTGAAGTCGGCCGGCCGCTGCCGCCTGCTGGCGCCGCTGCCCTTCTTCGTGGCCAAGATCCAGGCGGCTTTCCTGCAGTTCCTGCCGAAGCCGCTGCTGACTCCCGATCAGGTCAAGCTGCTGGCGACGGACAATGTGGTGCCGCTGGGTGTTGCCGGTCTGGCCGATCTGGGCATCACGCCGACCGCCGCCGAAGTCATCCTGCCGACCTATCTGTCGCGCTTCAAGAACCCCTATATTCATCGCAAGCCTGCGTAATTCTTTGACGGAAAATATTTTTCCATCAAAAACCGCCGCCGTCCGGGAACGGGCCGCGGCGGTTTTTTTTATGATCCGCCCTCTATTTGCGACAGATGTTACATAGGTTGTCACATTCTCCGGATTTCGACTTACCGGTTCGGCCGGGACGGTAATACCCATGAGGATATATTGATCAGGAACGGAACGCCGAAGGTTTTCCATCCTAGTCAAGAAAAAACAACAATATAAACATGGGTTTATGTTGTCGTTTGGGTTGCATCTAAGCCGAATTAACTCATCGGAAATGGCAATTCGCGGCAACCCGCAGGACGGTTTTAACCCTGTGGTATGACCATATTATCCATACGGATATTTACAGCGGATGATGCATTGTTACAGCATCAAGACACTTCTGGCCGATGTGGGTGGTTCTTGCACCCGTAAGAATAGCCATCGGGCATGAGGCCGGATCGTGTGGAGGGATTTAGAATGCGCTTTATCTTCTCGTTGCTGCGCGACAAGCGCGGCGTCAGTGCCCTGGAATACGCCATTCTGGCGGGTCTGATGGTTGTCGGTCTTTCGGCGGCGGTCGGCGGTTCGGGCGTTAAAACCCAATTGTCGAGCGTTTTCTCCAAAGTCGGCACCGAACTCACCAGCGCCACCCAATAAGTTAGTTCAATGTTCGCGTGGGCGGCTTGCGCGGTTTTTGCCGTGGTCGCCCTGCGGGATTTGGGCTGGCGCTGCATCGACAACATCCTGGTGGGGCTGTTGTTGCTGTCGTGGGTTGGGTTCTTGGCAAGCCGTGGGGGCGGCTTGCCGGACCTGGCATCCACTCTGGCGGTAGGGGGGGCGGCCTTTCTGGCCATGACCCTCTTTTTCGCTTTGGGCTGGATCGGCGGTGGCGACGTCAAGCTGGCTTTGCCGGTGTTTCTGTGGGCCGGGTTGGAGAACGCCCTGGGGATCTTGGTGGTGGTCGCAGTTTGCGGCCTGATCCTGGGTCTGCTGGGGTTCCTGTCCGGGTTGCTCTGCCGCCTGTCCCTGCCCGTTCTTCTGGCGCGAACGTTGACTCTGTTTTCGGCGGAACGGGGCGTTCCCTACGGCGTGGCTTTGTCCGTCGGAGGCGTCTTGGCCGCCTTGGCCGCGTCTGCACGGACATGACGCATCGTCCGTGGGGGGAAATGACGTCAGATGAACAAGAATTCGGCCTTTCGCATCGCAGCGGTCTTGGTCATGGCCACCGTGGCCGCGATTCTGCTGCGCGGATTGTTCGTTTCGGTCAGCGCCCCAGGGCAAAAGGCCGAACCCATGGCGGAAATCCAGATTGCCGCCGCCGCCTTGTCCCCCGGTCTTCTGCTGAACGGCAATGACCTGGGCTGGAAGGAAATTCCCGCCTCTTCCGTGGCCAAAGGCCAGATCGTCAAAGGCTCGCCCCTGGCCAAGCGTTTGATGGGGGCCGTGGTTCGCCATCCCATCGACGACGGCATGGTGGTCGAGGAAAAGGACGTGGTCTTTCCCGACGCGCCCGGTTTTCTGGCGGCGGCCTTGCATCCCGGCACCCGCGCCGTGTCCGTGGCCATCGACGACGTCACCGGCAATGCCGGTCTGATCCTGCCGGGCGACCGGGTCGATCTGCTGCTGACCCAGCGCATTTCCCAGGGCGACAGCGGCGAAGTGCCGAAGGTGGCCAGCGAAACCATTCTGGGGGACGTGCGGGTCATCGCCGTCGGCAGCCTGATGCATTTGCCCGACGCCGACGGATCGGCGCCCGCCGCCAACTCCGCCAACAGCCACAACGCCCGCACCCTGACCCTGGAGGTCGAGCCCCGCGACGCCGAAAAGGTGACGGTAGCCGGCCGCCTGGGCCAGTTGTCGCTGTCCCTGCGCAGTTTGGCGACGGTGCGCCGCGAAGGCGACGCCCAGGCCAAGGCGGAAGCCGAGGCCCCGGCTCCGGTTTGGGAGCACGACGTGTCGCGGGCGGTGCGGGAGATGTCGCCGAAAGCGGCCAAAACCGCCGCCGCCGCGCCGCAGTCCCTGCCGACGATCTTCCATGGAGCGAAGCGCGACGACGTGCCCGCCGGCGGCGCTCCGGTTTCCGTGCCGGTTCAGTGACTAATCTGGCCGTCGGCCAACTTGAAAAGAAGCCTGCAAGGCTGTGAGGAATTGGGATGATGGAACGGGTGAAACGTCTGTTCGCGGGATATCTCCGCCGGATCGCCGCGGCCTTCCTGGCCGCCGTCCTGGCTGCCGCTTTGACCGGCCAAGCCGTCTTGGCCGCCGATCTTCAGCCGAAAAGCGAGCAGCCGAAAGGCGAACAGCTTTTATTGGCGGTGGGCGAGGGCGAGTTCCTGACTCTGCCGCGCCCGTCCTTGAGCGTCTTCATCGCCAATCCCGATGTCGCCGATGTTCAGGTGCCGTCATCCACCGGCATCTTTGTGCTGGGCAAAAAGACCGGCACCACCACTTTGTTCGCCGTCGACGGCGACAATCGCGTGGTGCTGCGCCGCTCGGTGGTGGTCCGCCATAATCTGGTCGAGATCCGCGATCTGCTGCATCAGCGCTTCCCTTCCTACAACTTCAATCTGTCCTCGGCTCCGGGCTCGGTGATGATCGGCGGCGTGGTGAACAACCCCGACGAGGTCAACGCCGTGGTCAACACGGTGACGCCCTTGCTGTCCAAGGACGAGAAGCTGATCAACAGCCTGTCGGTGCAACGCCCGACTCAGGTCCAGCTGCGGGTGCGCATCGTCGAGATGTCGCGCAACATCACCCAGCAGTTCGGCTTCAACTGGCAGGCCTTGATGACGCCGGGCAACGTGGTGGCCGGCGTGCTGAACGGCCGCGACTGGTATAACGACACCACCAAAACCTATAACATAGCCACTTCAGCCTGGTCGGTGCTGGGCGGCTACAGCAACGGCAAATACAACGTCCAGACCATGCTCGACGCCCTGGACGCCGAGGGTCTGATCTCGGTGATGGCCGAGCCCAATCTGACCGCCGTGTCGGGCCAGACCGCCAGCTTCCTGGCCGGCGGCGAATTCCCCATTCCGGTGGCGCAAAGCGGTTCGTCTTCCAGCAGTAGCAACGCCATTTCCATCGAATTCAAGCCGTTCGGCGTGGCCTTGGACTTCACACCCACGGTGCTGTCCAACGACCGCATCAGCGTCATGGTCCGTCCCGAGGTCAGCGAACTGAGTTCCGACAACGGCATCACCATGAACGGCATCACCATCCCCGGCCTGACCGTGCGGCGGGTGGAAACCACCGTCGAACTGGCCAGCGGGCAAAGCTTCGCCGTCGGCGGCTTGCTGCAGGACAACATGCACGATTCCGTCTCGCGGCTGCCCGGTCTGGGCAATCTGCCGGTTCTGGGCAAGCTGTTCTCGTCCCAGGATTATCAGAACAACAAGAGCGAGCTGGTGGTCATCGTCACCGCCTATCTGGTGCGCCCGGTGGGCGGCAACGTGCTGCGCACGCCGCTGCAAAGCCTGAAGCCGGCCAGCGACGTCGAACGCATCACCCAGACCCGCTACGGCATCGACCCTCTGGCGCCGGACGCTCCGCGCCTGATGGGCGCCGCCGGCTTCAGTTACTAGGGAAGGACCGCATCATGATTCGTCCCACCTCGTTCCGGACCGTCCCGCATCTGACCGTTCTGGCCTTTCTGCTGCTGGGCGGCTGTTTCCCTAGGCCCGACTACACGCCCCTGCCCGACGCCTCGTCGATCAAGCTGGAGGCGGTTTCCGAAAAACTGGCCCTGTCGAATTTCAGCCAGCCCAGTCTGGAGGACCGCAACCGGGTCAAAGCCCATCTGACGGCCACCGGTACCGGCGACCTGCGGGTGCGGGTGCAGTGGCCGATGGGCCAGCCCCTGCCGGCGCAGGATTCTTTCCGCGCCTCGGTGCAGGCGCTGGGCATTCCCGTCGATCTGGTCGCCCTGGACAGCCGTTCGGCGCCGGGAAACCAGGTGGTTCTGGTGCTCTATCACCTGACCGCCACGGGGCCGGATTGCGACAGCATGATCACCCATAACGAAGCGGTGACGCCGACGCCGATGCTGGATTTCGACAAGCGTCCATCGGTCGCCTTCGGTTGCGCCACCTACAACAATCTGGCCGCCAGCGTCGCCAATCCGGCGGATCTGGCCGAGGGCCGGGCCTATGCCGGTTCGGACGGCGAGTCTCAATCCGAGGCTGTGGACCGTTACAATGCCGACAAGGTCAAGGTGTTGCGTCAGACCACTTCGACCAGCAAACCCACCTCCAACTAGACTGGATGGCCGCCATGTTCCTGATGGATAGCCTGAGTGGAGCGGTTCACAAGACCTTGCGACAGGCCGAGTTCGTGGCCTTTCTCGCCGACGAGGAAAGCACCCTCGTCATGGATCATTTCGCTGTCGAACAGATGATCCCCCATTCCCTGGTCCGCCAGGGAACGGTGGACCACGCCATCGCCGTGCTGAACCATCTGGAGCGACCGCCGCAGCGGCTGGTGGTGGATATTTCCGCCTCGTCCATGCCGCTGTCCGATCTGGCCCGGCTGGCCGACGCCTGTGCCCCCAGCGTGTCGGTGGTGGTCATCGGCGACCGCAACGACGTCGGCCTGTTCCGCGAACTTTTGCGCATGGGCGTCGACGATTACATTTCGAAGCCGCTGACCATCGACCTTTTGCGCCGCATCCTGGGGGCCAACACTCCGGCCGCCGAACAGAATCAGCAGGTGCGCACCGGCAAGGTGGTGGCCTGCATCGGCGCCCGCGGCGGAGCCGGCGCGACCACGGTGGCGGTCAATCTGGCGTGGTCTCTGGCCAACCAGCAGCATCGCCGGGTGGCCCTGATCGATCTCGATCCCCATGGCGGACCGGCCAATGTGCTGCTGGGCACCCAAAGCAACGAGGGCTTGGCCGACGTTCTGAAGAACGTCAACAACCTGGATCCTCATTACGTCAACCGCACCCTGGTGTCGGTGGGGCCCTATCTGTCGGTGCTGTCGTCTGAGATGGATTTTTCCGCCGGTACGCCGCCCGATCTGGTGGCCCTGAAGCGGTTGCTCAACGAACTGAAGAAGCATTTCCACTACATCATCGCCGACCTGCCTTATCGCGCCGGACCGTTGAGCCAGTGCATCACGGAAGCGGCCCAGACGGTGGTGGTGGTCAGCGAGCCGTCGGTCTACAGCGCCCGCGAAACGGCGCGGGTCATACGCATGGTGGAGACCCGCGACAACCACGCCAGCATGATGCTGGTGATCAACCATCAGCATCCGGCGGGCAAGGCTGAATTGGCGGTCAAGGATTTCGAGGAGGCGGTGGGCCGCAAGGTCAGCATGGAACTGCCTCACGATTTCGAATCGGCGGCGGAAGCGGAAAATCTCGGGCCGCCGCTGGTCACGCGCAGCGGCCTGCTGGCCCAGGCCTTGCGCGAGCTGGCCAACGATCTGTCGGGCCGGCGCGATGAAAAGGCGGCGGAGGGCAAGCTGGCCCAATTGCTGGCCAAAGCCAAGGCCGTGGTCGAGCGGTTGCTGCAAAGGCAAACCTGATGTTCGGGCGGAAAAACAGCGTCGCCGTCGAAGGCTTGTCGGTTCCCGAGTACATCGTCTCGGCGGAAACCGCCGTGCCGTCTTCCGAACAGCCGGCCGCGTCTTCCGCCGTCTCGTCCTTTGCTGAAATCTCCTCGGACATCCAGCCCAAGCCGCAACCGGGCCTGCTGGCATCGATGCACGCGATTCCGCCCGAGGGCAAAGAGCATCTGGTGCGTTCGACCACCTATCTGCAGATTCGCAGCGCCGTCTTTGCCAGTATCGACGTTTCCACCGCCGCCAGCCGCAACCGCGATCAGATCCGCCACGATCTGGCCGTCATGGTCGCCGACATCGTCACCCGCGACCGGCTGATGGTGACGGGCACCGAACAGGCGCTGATGGTCGAGGAGATGCTGAACGACATGTTCGGCATCGGTCCCATCGAACCTTTGCTGGCCGACGAAACCGTGACCGACATCTTGGTCAACGGGCCGGATCAAGTCTTCGTCGAACGCCATGGCCGGCTTGAACTGACGCCGCTGAAATTCCGCGACAACATGCATGTGATCAACGTCGCCCAGCGCATCGCCGCCACCGTCGGGCGGCGGGTCGACGAATCCAGCCCGATGGTCGACGCCCGTCTGCCCGACGGCAGCCGCGTCAACGTGGTGCTGCCGCCCCTGGCCATCCGCGGCGCCTGCATTTCCATCCGTAAGTTCTCGAAGCGCAGCTACACCCTCAACCGTCTGGTGCAGCAAAAGAATCTGTCGGCGGGCATGGCTCGACTGCTGGAGGTGGCCACCGCCAGCCGCAGCAACATCATCATTTCCGGCGGCACCGGCTCGGGGAAGACGACGTTGATGAACGCAATGTCCAAGATGATCGATCCCCGCGAACGCATCATCACCATCGAGGACGCCGCCGAGCTTCAGCTTCAACAGCCCCATGTGGTCAGCCTGGAAACCCGCCCCGAGAACATCGAGGGCGGCGGTTCGGTGGACCAGCGGCAATTGGTGCGCAACGCCCTGCGCATGCGGCCCGACCGCATCATCCTCGGCGAGACCCGAGGGGTCGAGGCGTTCGACGTGCTACAGGCCATGAACACCGGCCACGACGGTTCGATGACCACCATCCACGCCAACAATCCCCGCGACGCCGTGACCCGCCTGGAAAGTATGGTGCTGCTGGCCAACGGCAATCTGCCGCTGCTGTCGATCCGCCGCCAGATCGCCAGCGCCGTGCATCTGATCGTTCAGCTGGAACGCATGCGCGACGGCGTGCGCCGGGTCACCCAGATCACCGAACTGGTGGGCATGGAAGGCGACATCATCATCAGCCAGGACCTGTTCCAGTTTCACTACGACACCTCGACCTTCGGCGACGAGGTTCACGGCTCCTTCGAATCTTCCGGCCTGCGCCCGGCCCTGGCGGTCAAGGCCAGCTATTACGGTCTGGAAAAGGCTTTGCTGGAGGCCATGAAGTCATGAGCGTCGCCATCCTTGGCCCGGAAGACATCGTCAGTATCGCCGGTTTCGTCGGCGTGGTGCTGGCGGCCCTGGGCTATGACGCCGTGCGGCATGCTGCCGAAAACAGCCCGCAGGCTCGCGCCCGCCGCCGGGCCATCGGAATGACCGAGGCCAACCGGCCGGTCGCCCAGGTGGCGTCGGAAGTGCAAAGCCACGCGCCCCGCCGGTCCAATCCGCTGGTCTTGCAGATGCGGGATCTGCTGCGCTTCGTGCAGGACAAAGGCGGTTCCGCCGGTCCGGCTCTACTGGGGATGGCGGCGTTCTGCGGCGCGGCCGCTGCGGCGCTGGCCGTCATGGGTTTGAAGCTGCCGCTGGTCCTGGCGTTGCCGGCGGCTTTGCTGGGCGGTTTTCTCGGGGGCTGGCTGGCGTTGTCGCTGATGAAGCGGCGGTTCCGCGAGCGCTTTCTGCATTTCTTTCCCGAAGCCTTGGATATGATCATTCGCGCCGTGCGGGCCGGCGTCCCGGTGGTGCAGGCCATCCAGACGGCGGGACAGGAGCTGCCGCATCCGGTCGGCATGGAATTTCAGCGTATGGGCGACGCCCTGCGCATCGGCCTCGAGCCGCAGAAGGTCATGTCCACCGCCGCCGACCGCATCGGCATTCCCGATTTCCGCTTTTTCGTGGTCTGCCTGGAATTGCAGCGTGAAACCGGCGGACCGTTGGCGGAAACGCTGGAGAACCTGTCGGGCATCATCCGTTCCCGCCGCGACACCCGGCTGAAGACCCGGGCCCTGACGGCTCAGGGCCGGGCGGCTTCGAAGGTGATCTCGCTGGTGCCGGTTTTGGTGATGGCCGGGCTGGAAAGCACCGACAGCGATTATCTCTCGGTCCTGTTCGAAACGCCGGCGGGCCAGCATCTGCTGTGGCTTGCCGGTGGGCTGGTGGTGGTCGGGCTGGTGGTCATCAACACCATGATGCGGCTGGAGGACTGACCATGGTGGACGGCAGTTTCTGGGAACTGGAAGCAGGCGCCGGCATGACCATCGGTTTCGTGGTCTGGCTGGCCTATGTGCGCATGGGCAGCGCCTCGGTGCGGGCCGGGCAGCGGGCTAAGACCGAGTTGGACCGCTATACCCTGCGCCAGCCCGGCCAGGAAGCCCAGGCGGAAAAGCCCGCCCGCAGCCGCGTCGGCAGCGTACTGGCCAATTGGGGCCGCCGGCTGCCGCTGTTCAACAGCCGCCAGCAGAAAGCCATCAGCCGTCAGTTGGTGGCCGCCGGGTTCCGTCAGGTCAACGCCTTGCAGGTGCTGGTGATCGTCAAGGTTCTGTGCGGCGCTGTCTTGGCCATGGGAATCACGGGCGCCATCGGGCTGTGGTATCCCGACACCGAATTTCTGACGTCGCTGGTGGCCATGCTGGGCGGTATGCAATGCGGCCTGATCCTGCCCGAGCTTTTGCTGAAAATGATGGTGCGCCGCCGCCAAAAGCAGATTCACCGCATCTTGCCCGACGCCCTGGACCTGATGGTCATCTGCACCAATGCCGGCTACAGCCTGAGCGCGACGATTCATACCACCGCCGTGGAAATGAGGTCCATCTGTCCGGCTTTGGCCGACGAACTGGAGCTGACGTTCCAGGAAAGCCAGCTGCATGCCGACACGGTGGCGTCGCTGCGTAATCTGGCCGAGCGCACCGGGCTGGAATCCCTGCGCGGCATGGTCTCGACCCTGATCCAATCCTATCAATACGGCACGCCCATCACCCAGGCCTTGCGCGTTCTGGCGCGGACCGAGCGGTCGGCGCGTCTGCTCAGTCTGGAAGAAAAGGGAGCCAAGCTGGCGGTCAAGATGACCATGCCAATGATGCTCCTGATTTTGCCGGCGGTGGTGATCATCATCGGCGCCCCGGCTTTTCTCCGTATCTCGGAGGCATTTGGCAAATGAAGACGCTTACTGTTCTGGTTCTGCTGCTGTCGCCCTTGCTGCTGGGAGCCTGCGCTCCCGGCTTGGACAAGGAGCGCACCACCGCCGCCTCGGCCTCGATGAACGAGAGCACGATCAAACTGGCCAGGGGCAATCTGGGCAGCGGCGACGCCGATACGGCCATCGATCTGTTCAATCAGGTGCTGAAGCGCGACCCCGGCAATTTCGACGCCCGCATGGGATTGGGCGACGCCGCCCTGCTGCAGGGCCAGACGGAGACGGCGCACCAATATTACGTGGTGGCCGCCCAGCAATTTCCCAATGCGCCGGAACCTCTGCTGTCCATGGGCCGGGCCGACATCATCCTGCGGCATCTGGATGTCGCCGAACGGGATTACGGCAAGGCCCGCATGATGGCTCCCAAGGACACCCGGCCTTTGCAGGGTCTGGGCGTGGTGCTGGATCTTCAGGGCCGACATCTTGAAGCCCAGAACTATTACCACGAAGCCTTGACGCTGCGGCCCGACGACGTTTCGGTGCGCAGCAATCTGGGGTTGTCGCTGGCCCTGAGCGGCAATCCGCGGGAAGCGGTGAACGTGCTGCTCGATATCGCCACCGCCTCCAACGCGCCGCCCCAGACCCGTCAGAATCTGGCCTTGGCCTATGGGCTGGCCGGGAACGCCGAGGCGGCGGAATCCATCCTGTCCAACGAGTTGGAACGTACGGCCGTCGAGAACGACCTGAAATATTACCGTCTTCTGCGCCAGCGCATGGCTCTTGCCGGCGCCGGCCCGGTTCCGGGAGGAACGCAACCATGATCGCCGCCTTCAGACGGCGCCGCGCCGGCGCCAGCTTCAAGCGGTCCCGTTCGGGCACGACCGCCGTGGAATTCGCCCTGATCCTGCCCATCCTGGTCATGCTGACGGCCGGCGTCATGGAACTGGGGCTGATCCTGCTGACCGACGCCTCGCTGGAAATCGGCATCCGCGCCGCCTCCCGCTTCGGCACCAGCGGCATGACGCAGACGGGCCTGACCCGCGTTGAATCCATCGAACAGACGGTGGAAAGCTTTGTCAGCCGCTGGCTGCCCGCCGGGACCAAGGTCGCCGTGACCACCACGGTCTACGGCTCCCTTTCCGATATTCCCGAGCCTTACACCGATCTGAACGGCAACGGCACCTGGGACCAGGGCGAGCCCTTCACCGATCTGAACGGCAACGGCGTTTGGGACGGCGGCAGCGGCAGCAGTTCGGCGGGCGGCAGCGGCGACATCGTCGTCTACCACGTCAGCTTCAGCCGTCCGGGCTTTACCGGCGTGTTGAATCTGGCGGGTATCTCCACCTTGAATTTCAGCCGCCAAATCGTCGTTCAGAACGAATAGGGGAGCCAGCCATGCGCCATTTATTCCGGCATCTGATCGCCGACCGCCGCGCCTCGGCCTCGGTCGAGCTCGCCATGCTGATCCCCATGCTGGTCTTGCTGCTGGTGGGGTCGTATCAACTTTACGCCTATATGCGGGCCACCTCGCTGACCGAGCGCACCTCCATCACCCTGTCGGACATGGTGTCGCGCCGGTCGACCCAGGCGGTGGATTGCGCCCTGACCACCAACGGTTCTTATCTGGGGACCTATTTCGACGCCGCCACCCGGATGATCGAGCCGCTGACCCTGGACGGCAACGGCATGGTGATCCTGTCGGCCGTGCATAACGTCAACGGTTCGGCCACGGTGGCCTGGCAGCGGCGCTCGGTCTATCAGATCAAAGGGGTGAGCAGCGCCGTCGGCGCCGAAGGCGGCAAGGCCGTGCTGCCCGGAGGCATCACGGTGCAGACCAACGGCGACACCGTCGTCGTCGCCGAGGTTTTCTATAATTACGTGCCGTTCGCCGGTCTGAGCAACGACAACGCCATGCTGCCGAAGGCCCAGACCATCAGCCGTGCCAGCTATTTCCGCGCCCGTTACGGCGCGCTCGACAGCCTGGGCACGGTGTCCGGCTGCTCCGGTCTGCCCAGCTGACCGCCGGCGAAGGAGGAAATCATGCTTTTTCGAGCCTTCATCCGCTTTTGGTCCGCGGCGTTCATCCAGGACCGCCGCGGCGTCGCCGGCATCACGGTGGCCATCAGCTTCAGCGTCATGGTCGTCATGTTCCTGGCCGGACTGGATATGATGCGCGTTCACATGGTCCGTTCGCGGGTCTGGTCGGCCCTGGATGCGGCGGCCCTGGCCTCCGGGCGCGATCTCGGCTCCTCGACGGCGGGGACCGAGGGAGCGGCCTATTTCAAGGCCAACGTTCCCGACGGCTATCTGGGTTCCAGCTTCGACGCCCCCACCTTCACCGAGCTGCCGACTTCGGCCGGCGACACCATGACGGTGACCACCACCGTCACCGTGCCGCTTTATTCCCTGGCCGACGCGACCGGCATAACCTTCACCATGAAGGTCAAGGCCTTGCGCGTCACCCGTCCCACCGAAGCGGTTCTGGCCCTGGATAACACCGGCTCGATGGCCGACAACAACAAGATGACCAACCTGAAGTCGGCGGCTTCGACGCTGATCGACACCCTGCTGGGCACCAGCAGCACCAACACCAGCGCCGCTGCCGGCGTCTATGTCGGCCTGGTGCCCTTTACCGAAGCGGTGAAGGTCGGGGTCAGTTCGACCACCAAATCCTGGTTGTCCAGCGTTCCCAGCAGTTGGAGCGGTTGTCTGTTCGAGCGGAAATCGGGAACCAACTTCACCTTCGATGCCACGACGCCGACCAAATCGTCCTTCACGCCTTATTACGACACCACGTGCACGACAGCGAAGAACGGCACCACCACCTGCTCGTCCAGCAGCACTTGGTCGAGTGGCTGCGCCAGCACCAAGGCTTCGACCATGTTCCTGTCGGGCGATGCGGCATCCATGAAAACCGCGGTCAGCAACATGACCGCCAAGGGCAGCACGCTGATCGCGTCCGGCCTGTTGTGGGGGTGGCGCATGCTGTCGCCGGACTGGCAGGGGCTATGGGGCACCACCGGCCTGCCGGAAAGCTTCACCACCGACATCAACGGCAATACCGCCAACATCACCAAGGCGCTGATTCTGCTGACCGACGGCGACAACTGCGTCAATTCCGGCAGTCCCTACACCAATCCCTACGGCAATCCCAAGACGGTCGCGCCTTATGGGAATATCCTGTCCAGCAACAACCAATGCGCTGGTGTCGATACGCCTAAGGCGAACACGCTGCTGGCCGATGCCTGCACCGCCGCCAAGGCGGCGGGGATGACCGTCTATACCATTAGTTTCGGCTCGGATATTTCCGATACATCGAAAAGTTTGCTGCAAAACTGCGCTTCACAGTCCAGCTATTACTTCAACGCTCCCACCGCCGCGACCCTGCAGAGCAGTTTCTCCTATATCGCGGGGACTCTGAGCGAATTGCGGCTGATCGAATAAGGAAACGGCCATGTCGGAAGAAAACCACAAGGATGGCCCGGAGCAGGAATGGAGCGGCTTTTCCCAGGAAGCGCCTCCTCCTCTCGCTCCTAGCGGCGAGAACCTGATCAAATGGAGCGACGATTTGAGCGTCGGCAATCCCTTGCTGGATGGCCAGCACAAGCGGCTGATCTCGATGATCAACACGCTGGGCCGCAAGTCGTTGTCGGTGGATGAACTGGGAGAGGTGATCTTCGGCCTGCTGGAATACGCCGCCGTGCATTTCCGCGACGAAGAGGTCTACATCAAGGAAATGGCGCCGGACATCGTGGCCGAGCATTTCGAATCCCACACCGCCTTTATCTCGACGGCCTATCGCTTCGTCAACCGCTTCAAAAGGGGCGAGGCGCTGGAATTGCGCGACCCGGTCTATGAATTTCTGTGCGATTGGCTGATCCATCACATCCGCGAGGAGGACAGCCAGTACAATCGTCCGCATCCGGCGGCATAAGCCGCCGGATTTCGCAAGTTCAGCCCCAGAATTCCCGGGCGCGGTAGGCCAGACCGTTGGCCACCGAAACGAATTCACCGCCGCTGGACAGCTTGGCTTCGCCGAAGCGGTCGGCGAACAGGCGGCGCACGGCCGGCACCAGCGAGGTGCCGCCGGTCATGAACACCCGATCGACCTTGTCGGCGGCGACGCCGGTTTGCGCCAGCAAGGCATCGACGCATTGCTCGATCTCGGCCAGTTCCGGGGCGATCCAGCCTTCGAATTCGATGCGGGTGACGCGGCGGGTGATTTCCAGCGGCGCATGATGAAAGCGCAGCTCCGTCTCGTCCGCCGCCGACAGAGCCAGCTTCACCGCCTGCACCGAGCGATAGAGGTGATAGCCCAGATTGTGCTCGATCACCGTCAGCAGATCCTCGATCTGTTCGGGCTCGGCGGCATGGCGCTGGATGTCGCGCAGCATGCGCAGAGTGGACGGCGTATTGAGGAACGACACATGGTGCCAGCGGCCCAGCTTGCCATAGATCCAGGCGGGGATCGGCAGATCCTTGCCGGCGCTGTGAAAAGTCAGGTTCTTGCCCAGGTGGTCGGCCACGCCGTATTCGACGATGCGGCGGTCGAAGGCGTCGCCGGCCAGCCCGACGCCCTGGGTGCCCAGGATGGCGTCTTGCGGATCGGCCATGCTTCGGCGGCCCGGTCCCAGCCGCACTAGGCAGAAATCGCTGGTGCCGCCGCCGAAATCGGCCACCAGAACCGTCTCGTCGTGGTCCAGGCCGCGCTCGTAATAGCAGGCGGCGGCAATCGGTTCGTATTCAAAACGAACCTCTTCCAGCCCGGCTTTGGCGAAGGCCTGGCGCAAGCGTTCCAGGGCGTAATCGTCCTCCACCCGGCCGTCTTCGGCCACGAAACGCACGGGACGCCCGGCGACGGCGCGGGCCATGGGCCGGCCGCCCTTGTTTTCGACGGCATGGCGGATATGGCCGACCACCAGGGCGATCATATCTTCCAGACTGTAGCTGGCGCCGAAGATGCTGGCGCTGGAGAACACCCGGCTGGTCAGATAGCTTTTGAAGCTTTGCAGCAGGCGGCATTCGCCGTCGTCCTGCAGATAGGCGTCCACGGCGTCCTGGCCGACCATGGCCAGCAGCTTGCGGTGTTCGTCGCGCTTGGCCTTGTCGAAGGCCAGCATCGACCGCAGGGTGTCGGATGCGCCGCTTTTGAAGTCCATGCGGACGATTTCCGCCTCGCCCTCGCGGCCGACAAGACTGGCCGCGCTGTTGGAGGTGCCGAAGTCGATACCGGCGAACATGGGAAAAGCTCCTGAATTGGCAAGCGGCACTAGATGCCCCAACGGAGCCGCGAAGGCAAAATAAATGTGGGTGGCAAAACACTCTTCGCCACTTATCATCGCCTTCCATGAGCCTTTTCGCCGCCCCTACCCGCCTGAACCGGCTTCAGATCGAAATCACCACCGGCTGCAATCTGCGCTGCGCCGGCTGCCAGCGCACGTTGGGCATGAATAGTGGAGACTGGGTCAACCGGCATATGGCGGTCGAGGATTTCGCCAGGGTGGTGGCCAACGCCCCGCAGGCCAATTACGTGGTGCTGCAGGGCATCGGCGAGCCGACCCTGCATCCCCGGCTGGACGATCTGATCACCATCGCCCGCGATTCTGGCAAGTTCGGCGGCGTCAGCTTCAACACCAACGCCCTGGCCCGCGAGGTGGAGGATTTCGCCCGCTGGAAGGCGCTGGGGCTGGGTCATATCAGTATTTCGGTGGACAGCCTCAATCCGCCGGTGGCCGAACGGGTGCGGGCCGGCACCGACACCAATCGTTTGCGTTTGGCCGTCGCCCGGTTGATTCCCCTGTTCGAGGGCCGGGTGACTTTGTCGGTGGTGGTCAGTCGGGGCAATCTGGGCGAATTGCGCGGCCTGCTGGGGGAACTGGCGGCGTTGGGGGCGCCGACGGTGGAAATTCAGCCGCTGGTGGCCTATGGCGCCGAAAGCCGGCCGCTGGCCTTGAGCGGCGAGGACCGGGACGCCGTGCGCGCCGCCGTGGCCGAGACGCAAAGCCGCCATCCCCGCATGACGGTGGCCATGGCGCCGATCCTGACGCCCAACGGCAGCCGTTGCCGCCGTCCTTTCCGCGCCGCCTATGTGACGGTCGAAGGGATGCTAACGCCCTGCTGTCTGACGGAAGACGCCTCTTTGTACGGTCATGCCAGCCTGCTGGAGCAAAGTTTCGCCCAGGCCTGGGACGGCCCCGGTGTTTCCGGCTGGCTGGACCGCTATCTCGACGCCACGCCGGAAATCTGCAAAGGCTGCTGCTACAACCCGTCGGGCCGCGACGAGGCTACGGCGCTGGATGAGGCGCAAGCCATGCAGTCGGCCTGGAACGTCTTTCAGAACGGCCAGCCGGAAGCGGCGGAAGCGGCGCTGCGCCGCCTGTTGACCGACGGCCAGACGCCCGAGGCGCTGCATCGCGTCGGCTTGACGTGGCTGCGGCGGCAAAAACCCGCCGACGCCCTGCCCTGGCTGGAGGCGGCGGCGCGCTTGAACGCCACGCCGCCGCTGGTCAACAATCTGGCGTCGGCCCTGGCGGCGACCGGTCAAAAGGACAAAGCCCGCGATCTGCTGATCAATCTGCTGAACCGTCACGGCGATTACGAACCGGGCTATCGCGCCCTGGTCGGGCTGATGCTTCAGACGGGCCGGTCGAAGGATGCCGCCGCCGCCTTGTTCCGGCTGGTGCGGCGGGCCGTCGAGGGCAACAACCGGCCGTTGGTGGAACGCCATCTCGATCAATTGTCCAGCTTGTCGGAGGACATCGACAATCTGCTGCTGCTGGGCAACATGCTGCGCGGGGCGGGATGGCCGGATCTGGGAACCCGGCTTCTCGACGTGGTTTGCCGCCGCTGGCCCCAGCATCTGGGGGCGCGGCTGACCGCCTGCATGGCCTTGCTGCCCCAGGGGTATGAAACGCCGGAGCAGATGGCCGAGGTTCGCCGCCGTTACGGCGAATCCCTGGCCCTGCTGGTCCAGGCCGCCGAAACCGCCACGCGCGACAGCCTGGCGGCGGCGCTGCCGCAGATCGGCCAGGCCAAACCTTTCTTTCTGGCCTATCAGGGCGAAGACGACCGGGCGCTGCAAGAGCTGTACGGCCGCGTCGTTTCGCGCATCGCCCAGGCCACAGAACGCCCACGCCCGGCGCTGGTGGGACGGCCGGAGCCGGGGGAACGGCTACGGGTGGGCTTCGCCGGCAGCTATTTTCGCCTGCATTCGGTCTCGAAGCTGTTCTCCGGCTGGATCAGGCGTCTGGACAAAGCCGGGTTCGAGCTGTTCGCCTATGATCTTTCCGGCCGGCCGGCCGGGGCCACTGCCGATTTCGCGCCCGACGACTGGGCGCGGGGGCAATACGAGGCCTGCGATACCGTGACCGCCGGATTGAGCGGAGACGACGCCTGGATCGAGGCCATCGCCAAAGACCGGCTGCACGCGCTGATTTATTTCGAACTCGGAATGGACCCGGCGGCGGTGCGCCTGGCCTGTCGCCGTCTGGCGCCGGTGCAATGCGTCACCTGGGGGCATCCGGTCACTACCGGTCTGCCCACCATCGATTATTTCCTGTCTTCGGACCTGATGGAACCGGCGGGGGCCGCCGTCCATTACAGCGAAAAGCTGATCCGTCTGCCCAATCTGTCCATCCATTATCAGCCCCTGCCCCAAGGCCAGGGCTTCGAGAACGGGCGCCTGAGCCGGCCGGGCATGGGTCTGCGCGACGACGCCCTGGTGTTCATCTGCTGCCAAAGCCTGTTCAAATACCGGCCTCAAGAAGACGATCTGTTCGTCCGTATCGCCGCCCGCCTGCCCCAGGCGCAATTTTTATTCCTGGGCATCGCCGGATTGGCCCGCACCGAGCTGTTTCGCTGCCGTTTGGCTTCGGCTTTCGCCCAGGCCGGTTTGCCTTTCGACCGCCACGTGGTGATCGCCGAACCGGTGGCGCCGGTTCTGTTTCCGTCGTTTTTGGCACTGGGCGACGTTTACCTCGACAGTCTGTCCTGGTCCGGCGGCAACACCAGTTTGGAGGCGGCGACGGCGGGCATACCGATCATCACCGCCGCCGGACCGCTGATGCGCGGCCGCCACACCGCCGCCATCCTGCGCCACCTGGGACTGACGGAATGGATCGCCCAGGATTTGGACGGACTGGCGGCGCTGGCCGAACGGCTGGCGGATTCCGGCCAGCGGGCCCGGGCGGCGGCTCTGATGGCCGAGCGCCGTCCGTGGCTGTTCGGTGACGATACGCCGGTGCGGGCGTTGGAGGACTTTCTGCGCCGGGCCGCCGGGAGTATCATGACGGCGTCCTGAGTGCGGGAGCGTTTCATCATGATAAAAACTTTTTCCTCATTGCCGATGGTGCTGGTTTCGGCGGCGCTGCTGGCCGGTTGTTCCCTGCCTCGGGTGGCTCCCAACACCGAGCGGGGAACCTATTTGGCCGAGCTTTACCGCTATGGCGCCGGCGACCGCGATCTGGCCTTGGAAGTGCGCGGCAATCCTTTCGCCGCCGCCGACAAGCCGATGCTGGACGCCATGGTGGAGAAAGCGGTGGGTCATGCCGGCATCTTGCAGCCGCCAACGCGGCCGCGTTTGTCGCCGGACGCCAGCGCCGTCTCCAATTACCGCATGATCGTCGAATTCAGCCCGAACAACGGCGTCGTCGGACAGGATTTGTGCGACGGGGCCAAGGTGGCGCCTTTCGCGAGTCCGGGCGACAAGCCGGGTGAAGTGGCCGTGGTCATGGCCTTCTGCGTTTCCGGTCGCGCCGCCTCTCAGGCTCAGGGCTGGTACAGTCCCAACGGCATCGACGATCCGGATCTGTCGGGATTGCTGAAGCGCATGGAAGTAGAATTGTTCCGGCCAGACGATACACTGCAGGGTAGCGGCGACCCCACTTGATTTCTATACGTGAAAAAAATATTCATGTGGTGAAGTTATCCCGTGAATATTTTTTCCGGAGTCTTGTTTTCCGGAAGAAAGCGATTAGCCTATTTTTTGGGCGAGTTGCCTATTTCGGAGACAGTGATGGCACAGCGTATAGATCATTTGAAAGACCGTCTTATCGACCGCGTTACCAAACTGGCCGAAGAAAGAGTGCCAGCCGAGGCCCTGGGGCCGGTCAGAAGATTGCTGGCGGCTTTCTATGCCAACGTGGTGCCCGAGGACATTCTGCATCGTGAGCCGGAATCGCTGTATGCGGCGGTGATGGCCCTGCACGGTTTCGCTCGGCAGCGCAAGCCCGGCCAGCCCAAGCTGCGCCTGATCCAGCCCCGGCCCGACGAAGGCGGCTGGGAAAGCGAACATGCGGTGCTGCAAATCGTCAACGACGACATGCCCTTCCTCGTGGATTCCATCACCGGGGCCTTGCAGCGGCTGGATATCGCCGTGCATCTGGTGGTGCATCCGATTCTGCCGGTCAGCCGCGACGGCGACGGCAAGCTGACGGATTTTCCAGAAGAGGTGCCGACCGGCAGCCCTCTTGAAAGCCTGATGCATATCGAGATCGACCGCCAGCCGGCCGACCGCCATGCCGCCATCGAGGGAACGCTGACCGCCGTTCTGGCCGATGTCCGCGCCGCCGTCGAGGATTGGCGGCCCATGCGCGCCCGCACCGACGCCATTCTGGCCGATCTGTCGGCCGACCTGCCCAACATCCCGGTGCAGGAACTGACGGAAGCCCGCGATTTCATCGACTGGCTGCTGGACGACCACTTCACTTTCCTGGGCTGTCGCAGTTTTCGATTCGAAGGCGAAACAATCGTCGTGGATGACGGCAGCGGCCTGGGCCTGTTGCGGGACGCCTCGGTCCGCGTCTTCGACGAGGAACGGGATCTGGCCTCGATGCCGCCCGAGGTGGTGGCCTTTCTCCGCCGTCCCTCGCTGCTGCTGATGGCCAAGGCCGATCGGGCGTCGTCGGTGCATCGTCCGGTATTGATGGACATCGTCGGCATCAAGCGTTTCGACGACAAGGGCAACGTGGTCGGCATGCATGTGCTGGCCGGTCTGTACGCCGCCGCCGCCTATACCCGTCCGCCCGCCCTGATTCCGCTGCTGCGCCGCAAGGTGCAGGGGGTCATCGAGCGGGCCGGCTTCCGCGCCGACAGCCACGACGGCCGCGCCCTGCAGGTGATTCTGGAAAACTATCCCCGCGACGAACTGATGCAGGCCGGCGAGGAGGTTCTGTTCGACACCGCGCTGGCCATTCTGCGTTTGCAGGAACGGCAAAAGGTGGCGCTGTTCCTGCGTCGAGACGAATTCGGCCGTTTCGTCTCGGCGCTGGTCTTCATTCCCCGCGACCGCTACGACACCGCCCTGCGGCTGCAGGTGGTCGAGCTGCTGGAAAACGCCATCGGCGGCAAGGTGGTGGCCTGGTATACCCAGGTGGCCGACAACCCCCTGGCACGCCTGCATTTCATCATCCGCACCGGCGGCGCCAATCTGGCCCGCGACGTCGACCCCTTGGCCCTGGAGGCCCGTTTGGCCGAAGCTGCCCGCTCCTGGAGCGACCGCCTTCAGGAAGTGCTGGTGGACGAGCACGGCGAGGACCGGGGACTGGCTTTGTACCGCCGCTGGGGCCGCTCTTTCTCGCCGGCCTACCGCGACACCTACGGCCCGCGCACGGCGCTGGTCGATCTGGACCGCATCGAAGCCGCCGGCGACGGCGTCGGTCTGCATGTCTATCGCCCGCTGGAATCCGCCGAGGCGGAAATCCGCTTCAAGATCTACCGCAAGGGCGATCCGGTGCATCTGTCGGACGTGCTTCCCGTTTTCGAGCATTTGGGCTTCAAGGTGATTTCGGAAGTGCCGCACGCCCTGAACCAGGGCGGCGACGCCCAGCCGGTGTGGATTCACGACTTCACCATGGTGACGGTCGACGGCGCGTCGGTGGACATCGAATCCTTGCGTGTCCGCTTCGAGGAGGCTTTCCGTGCCATCTGGCAGAACGCCGCCGAAGATGACGGCTTCAACCGCCTGATCATCAACGGTGGCCTGTCCTGGCGTCAGGTGATGGTGCTGCGGGCCTATGCCAAATATCTGCGCCAGGCCGGTTCCACCTTCAGCCAGGCTTATGTGGAAAAAAGCGTCACCGGCAATCCGCTTACCGCCGCCTTATTGGTCCAATTGTTCGAGCGCCGCTTCGACCCGGCCGTCGCCGACGAAGCCGCCGACATTCATGCCGCCATCGAGGCCGAACTGGAAAAGATCGTCAGCGCCGACGAGGACCGGATTCTGCGCTGGTTCCTGAATCTGATCGACAGCACGCTGCGCACCAACTTCTTCCAGGGCAAAGATTATCTGTCCATCAAGCTGGACAGCAAAAAGGTGACCGGCCTGCCCCTGCCCCGCCCCAATGTCGAGGTGTTCGTCTACAGCCCGCGTGTGGAGGGCATCCATCTGCGCGGCGGCAAGGTGGCCCGCGGCGGCATTCGCTGGTCGGACCGTCCCGAGGATTTCCGCACCGAGATCCTGGGTCTGATCAAGGCGCAGATGGTCAAGAACGCCGTCATCGTGCCGGTAGGCTCCAAGGGCGGCTTCGTGGTCAAACAGCCGCCGAAGACAGGCGGCCGCGAAGCCTTCATGGCCGAAGGCGTCGAATGCTACAAGACCCTGATGCGCGGCCTGCTGGACATCACCGACAATCTGGCGGACGGCGCCGTCGTACCGCCTGCGAACGTGGTACGCCGCGACGCCGACGATCCCTATCTGGTGGTCGCCGCCGACAAGGGCACGGCCACTTTCTCGGACATCGCCAACGGCATTTCCGCCGAATACGGCTTCTGGCTGGGCGACGCCTTCGCCTCGGGCGGATCGCAGGGCTATGACCACAAGGTCATGGGCATCACCGCCCGCGGCGCCTGGGAATCGGTGAAGCGCCATTTCCGCGAAATGGGCATCGACTGCCAGGAACAGGACTTCACGGCCATCGGCGTCGGCGACATGTCGGGCGACGTTTTCGGCAACGGCATGCTGAATTCCCGGCATACCCAGTTGCTGGCGGCCTTTGATCACCGGCATATCTTCGTCGATCCCAACCCGGACGCCTCAAGCTCCTACGCCGAGCGTCAGCGCATGTTCGCCCTGCCCCGCTCAAGCTGGGCGGATTACGACGTCGCCAAGCTGTCGGCGGGCGGCGCCATCTTCCCGCGCGATGCCAAGTCGGTGAGCCTGACGCCTCAGATCAAGGAACGTTTCGCAATCGAGGCGGATCATCTGACGCCCACCGAACTGATCCGCATTCTGCTGACCGCGCCGGTGGATTTGCTGTGGTTCGGCGGCATCGGCACCTATGTCAAGTCGGAGGATGAGACCAACGCCGAGGTGGGCGACCGCGCCAACGAGGCTTTGCGCATCAACGGCAAGGATTTGCGCTGCAAGGTAATCGGCGAAGGCGCCAATCTGGCCATGACCCAGCTTGGGCGCGTCGAATACGCCCTGGCGGCGGGACGAGGCAACACCGACGCCATCGACAATTCGGCGGGCGTCGACTGCTCGGACCACGAGGTCAACATCAAAATCCTGGTGGATTCGGCCTTGGCGTCGGGTGATCTGACTCAGAAGCAGCGCAACGAACTGCTGGCGGCGATGACCGACGAAGTGGGGCATCTGGTGCTGCGGGACAATTATCTGCAAAGTCAGGCTATTACCCTGTTCGAGGCCCAGGCTCCGGCCATGCTGGACCAGCAGGAACGCTTCATGCGTCTGCTGGAACGGGCGGGGCGGCTGGACCGCGCCGTCGAATTTCTGCCCGACGACGCCGAACTGTCGCGCCGCAGCCATTCCGGCCGGGGGCTGACCCGTCCGGAAATCGCCGTGCTGCTGGCCTATTCCAAGATGTGGCTTTACGACGCCATTCTCGAATCCGATCTGCCCGACGATCCCATGCTGGCCGAGGATCTGATCCGCTATTTCCCCAAGCGGCTGGACACGCCGGAATGGCGCGAGCGCATGGCCAATCACCGCCTGCGCCGCGAGATCATCGCCACGGTGGCCACCAACAGCATGGTCAACCGCATCGGAGGTTCGATCGTCGCCCGTCTGGTGGAGCGCACCGGCACGCCGCCGGCGGAAGTGGCCCGCGCCTATCTGATCGCCCGTGACGCCTTCGGCCTGCGCGAGGTGTGGAAGGACATCGAAGCCTTGGACAACAAAGTTCCGGCCACTGTGCAGACGGCCATGCTGATCGAGGCCAACCGTCTGCTGGAACGGGCCGTCAGCTGGGTTTTGGCCCATGCGCCGCGGCCTATCGACATGGCTCGCTTGCGCGTCGACCTGGCGCCCGGCATCCAAGCCGTCCGCGGCCAGTTCCAGCAGGTTCTGCCGCCGGAAACCGCCGCCATGCTGGCCGCCCGCGCCGAATCCTTCCGTGAACAGGGTGTGCCGGAGGATCTGGCCCAGCGGGTGGCGGCGCTGATCGTCCTGGCTTCGGCCAACGATATCGCCCGCATCGCCATGCGCATCGCCCAGCCGGTCGAGGCGGTGGGGCAGTTGTATTTCCTGGTGGGCGGTCGTTTCGGCCTGGGCTGGCTGCGGGCGTCCGCCGAGAAAATGCCGGCTGGCAGCCATTGGCAGAAAATGGCGAGCGACGCCGTGATCGACGATCTTTACGTGCGTCAGGCGGCTTTGTGCGAAAGCGTCGCCCAGGAGGCGCCCGGCGTGGCCGCCGAGGAGGCTCTGGCGGCTTGGATCGAAAACCGCAAGGCGGCAGTGGCCCGCACCGACCAGTTGCTGGCCGAACTGCGCGCCGTCGGAAAACTGGAGCTGGCCAGCCTGACGGTCGCCAGCCACCAGTTCCGGGGCCTGACCGAGCGGTAGGATCGTTTTGAGGTAACAATGAAAACGTCCCCAGGCTTGCCCGGGGGCGTTTTTTTCAGGCTTTCGCCATCCGCCTCAACTGGCGCAGCATCAGTCCGGTGATGACGGCGGCCAAGGCCAGGGACGGCCAAGGCATCAGCAGAGAATCCAAAGCCAGGGCGATCAGCACCAGATTGCCCAACAGGATGACCAGCACTACTTTGTCGTGGCTGCGTCCGCCCGCCAGGGCCTGCTGATAGAAATGCTGGCGATGGGCCTGCCACACCTTTTCCCGGCGCAGCAGACGGCAGACCAGGGTGATGGTGGCGTCGGCCAGATAGTAAAGCGGCAGGATCAGGGCGGCGGCCAGATGGCCGTGAGCGGCCTGGTCCAGCAGCAACCATCCCAGCAGAAAGCCCAGCGGCACGCTGCCGGAATCGCCCAGGAACAGCTTGGCCGGATGCCAGTTCCAGAACAGAAATCCCAGAGCGGCGGCCAGCAGCACGGCGGGCTGGGCCATGGCTTCGCCGCGGGCGGTCAGGAACGCCAGCAAGATCAGGCCTAAGGCGATGCAGGCGGTTTGCGTGCCGGAAATACCGTCGATGCCGTCCATGAAATTGAACAGATTGACGAACCAGACATAGCCCATCAGAGCGGTCAGGCGGTCGAGCCAGAAGGGCAGAACGCCTTGAAAGATCAAAGCGTCGTTCGGCAAGGCGGCTAGACCCAGGGCGCAGGCGGCGATATGCACGGCGAAGCGCCGGCCCGGCGGCAGGCCGTGGCGGTCGTCGAGCCATGATAGCGCCAGCAGGGCGGCGGCGGCGGCCAAAGCCAGGGCGGTGCCGGGAAGCGTGGCGCCGAAAGCCAGCAGCACGCCCCAGCCGAGCAGACAGACCGGCGTCACCGCCAAACCGCCGCCGCGGGGTGTCGGCAGGCTGTGGCTGGAGCGTTCGTTGGGCAGATCCATGATCTGCTTGCGGCGCAGCCAGCCCAGCACCAGCCGCACGGCCAGAACGGACAGCGGCAGGGTGATCAGCAGGGCGGCAAGAGCAGCGATCACTGTGCCAGGGGCTCGACGATGATGCGGCCCTGCCAGGGGAAATTGACCCGGCTTTGGAAAACGATGGCCTGGGCCGGTTGGAATTCGCCCCAGGCGGTCCAGACCTTGCCGGGCTTCAGTTCCGCCCTGACGTCGCCCCTGATGCGCAGGGCGAAGCCGGGGGCTGAGAGAATCACCGAGCCGTCTTCTTGCAAAACCAGGGGATGGCAGGTGATCAGGCGGCGGGCCAGCAGAACGCGGCCGGTGCCGTTGACCACGTCGTCGAGGATCAGGCTGCGCCCTTCCACGCGCCAGCGGCGCTGCACTTCGTTATGGCCGAGAATTCTGGAATAGCCTTCGAAGACACAGGATGCGCCGTCGAATTCGGCCTGTAGAACCGGCGGTTTCCCAGCGATATCGCGGCGGAAGGCGTCGCAATAGAGGGCGCGGTTGCGAGGATAAGGGTCGCTTCCCTCCAGCGTCAGACCGCCGTGTGCCGCCGCCGAACGATAGGCGCGGCCCTCGGCGCCCGATGCGCCGTTGCCGGGATCGACGAAAACTGGAACGCCTTCGTAATGAAGCGTGGCGCTGCCGAGATCGGCATGGCCGTAACCGCGGACCGGCGACCAGCCGGTGGGGAAGCCGTGCCACAGGCCGCTCCACGGTCCCACGGTCTGGCGCAGCCAGCCGTCGGCGCGCAGGGCCTCCAAATCGTACAGGCGGGCGGAATCGCGCAGAGCTGCGAAGGCGTCGCGGTCGTCCTGGGACAAAAGGGCGGTCCAGCCTTGGTCCAGCGGCGCGTCGGCCAGCAGGCAGACCAGGAATTCCGGCGGAAACTCAGCCGACAAATCGCCGACCATGGGTAGAACGCCGCTGATCGCCAAGGCCGGCAGCGGGCTGATGACCCGGCGCAGCAGGGCGTCCATTTCGTGGATTTCCGGGCGATTCAGGCGGCGGGTGGCCAGCCAGACGCCGGCGATGTCCATCACCGCCACCTGATGGTGGTGGGTGGCGCCTTGGCTCAACAGGCCGGCCTGGCCGAACTGGCGTTTGGCTTCCTCGGCCAGGATGACGAAACCGGCCTTGGCGTGGTTTTCCAGACCGAAAGCCAAGCCCAGACGGATCAGGGCGCAGGCTTCAACGATCATGCGGGTGTCGTGGGTGCCGTCCTCGCGCCAGTCCAGGCTCTCCAGGATGGCCGGAGCATGGGCGGCCAGCCGGGCGACGCTTTCCTCACGCGGGCCGGGCAGGCCGTGGGTGCGGGCGTAATCCAGCAGGTTCAGGGCGCGCCGCGCCGCTACCGCTGCGTCCCAGGCCGGGCTGTCGTCGGGCTGCGGCAGGCCGTGGTGGGCCGACCAGCCCTGCCATAGGGCGGCGACCCAGGCGGGATCGGCGTCGGGCTGCAACGACAGCCAGCCGAAGCTGTGCAGACCTTGCGCCAGTTCCGGTTCGTCGAACGAACGGGTGAACAGGGTGCGGGTTTCGCCTTCCTCCACCGTCACGCCTTGGCCGGGCAGGCGCAGCTCCAGGCTTCCCGAAGGCTTGCCGCGCACGGCCAGTTCGGGGAAGCCGCCGTCGCGCAGGGCGGCTTCGGCCGGGGTCGCCGGCAGATAGGGCGGCTGGTGGGCGGTGAAGGTCTCGTTCTGCTGCCAACGCTTGCGCAGACGGCCCAGCGCCCAGCGGCGCAGGACCGGGTCGGACACGAACAGGAACGAGAGGGACTCGGTCAGGGACTCGGACAGGATCATGATGGTCTCAGCGGCGGAGGATGTTGGCGAACTTCCCGGCCTTAAGCTGCGCGTCGAAATAGGCGATGGTCTTGGTCAAGCCTTCCTCGATGGGAATCTTGGGATTCCAACCCAGCAGATTCTGGGCTTTGCTGATATCGGGCTTGCGCTGCAGTGGGTCGTCCTGCGGCAGCGGCTTGAACTGCAGCTTGGACTTGGACCCGACCATGGCGACGATGCGCTCGGCCAGTTCGCGGATGGTCATCTCGTGGGGGTTGCCCATGTTGATGGGGCCGGTCACCGAATCGTCGGCGGCCATCAGGCGGATGAAGGCGTCGATGGTGTCGGTGCAAAAGCAGAAGGAGCGGGTCTGCGAGCCGTCGCCGTACATGGTGATGTCATTGCCCTTCAGCGCCTGGACGATGAAGTTTGACACCACGCGGCCGTCGTCGGGATGCATGCGCGGACCATAGGTGTTGAAGATGCGCCCGACCCGGATGCGGGTGCCGTGCTGGCGCCAGTAATCGAAGAACAGGGTTTCGGCGCAGCGTTTGCCCTCGTCGTAGCAGGCGCGCGGACCGATGGGGTTGACGTTGCCGCGGTAATCCTCGGTCTGGGGGTGAACGGTGGGATCGCCGTACACTTCCGAGGTGGAAGCCTGGAAGATCTTGGCCTTGGTGCGTTTGGCCAGACCCAGCACGTTGATGGCGCCGTGGACGCTGGTCTTGGTGGTCTGCACCGGGTCGAACTGGTAATGCACCGGCGAGGCGGGGCAGGCCAGATTGTAGATTTCGTCGACTTCGATGTAGAGGGGGAAGGTGACGTCGTGGCGGACCAGCTCGAAATAAGGATTATCCAGCAAATTCAGGATATTGTCCTTGGTGCCGGTGTAGAAGTTGTCCACACAGATCACCTCGTTGCCCTCGGCGATCAGCCGTTCGCACAGATGCGACCCCAGAAAGCCGGCGCCCCCCGTTACCAGAATCCGCTTCATTTGGATCGCTCCCTTATTTGAACCATGCTCTGATTTCACCACGCCAGGATTTAAGAAGTTCCTAGCAGTCCCCAAAGGTGAAGGCGCAGTTTATGCCGCCTTTTCGCGGCGGGCAAAGCCCTTGTGGCGGATCATGACGTTACGATATGGCAATGTTTTATCAGCCAGTCGGCGGCGCTGATCACCCGCTCCACTTCGATGCCGTCCATCAGCCCCAGCGGGCGCGGCTGACGAAAGACCTGCTCCGCCTCGAAATGGCGATAGGGCAGATGCGTCCGCACCGCCAGGGCGTTGTCGCCGAAGGGGCCGTAGACCTCCTCGCGGCTGGGGCCGAACAGGCCGATGGTGGGCACGCCGGCGGCGCCGGCCAGATGCATCAGCCCGGAATCGTTGCCGATATACAAGGCACAGCGTTCCAGACAGGCAGCGGCCTGATTCAACCCGTTTCGACCGACAAGGTCGATGCAGCGTTCGGCGGGAACGGCCTCCAGCACCGGGGCGGCGGCTTCGCGTTCGCCGGGACCGCCGAATACGGCGACGCGGGCGCCGGGCAACAGGCCGCCGGCGGCGGTCAGGCGGCTTACCAATTCAGAGAAACGCTGGGCCGGCCATTGCTTGCCCGCCCAATTGGCGGTGGGGCCGACGGCCAGCACCGGAGTACCGGCGGGAATCAGCCGTTGGGCTTCGGTCTTTTGCTCTTCGCTCAGCCACAGACGCGGCAGAGGCGGCGGTTCGGCGCCAAGGCAGCGGGCCAGTTGGATCAGCTTGTGAACCGGCTGGTCCGACGGGGAAAAAACGGCGCGCCGCCGGGCCGGCACCAGATAAGAGAACAGCGAATGGCGGATGTCTACCACCAGATCCCACCGCGTTCCCACGCAGGCTTGCCACAGCCGCCGCCAGTGGGCGGACCAGCGGCCTTTTTCCATGGGGATCAATCGTTCCAGCTGAGGAATGTTTTCGAACAGATCCTGGGCCACCGGGCCGCAGGCCACGGTCAGGCGCGCCTGCGGCTGGCGGTCCAACAGCCAAGACAAGATGCCGGTGGTCAGCACGGCGTCGCCGACCCGATTCGAGGTGATGAACAGAATCCGGGGAGAAAAGGATGCGGCCGGCACTGGGGTCAGCCCCGCCGCTCTTCAGGGACCGGCAGCAGGCGGCACAGTCCGGCGACCATCCACAGGGCGCAGAGCCACCAGCTTTGCCAGAACCCGTAGGCGACCAGACAGACGAAAAAGGCTCCGGCCATGACGGCGGTTTCCACCACCTGACGGTTTTGCCAGAATCCGCGCAGCAGGATCAGCATCAGACCGGCGAACAGCACGGTTCCCGCCAGCCCCAGTTCCAGGCGGATTTGCAGCGAGAAATTATGGGGATGCAGCGGCAGATATTCGCCTTCGAACGTCCGGCTTCTGGAGCCGTCGCTGACGATGGCGGTTTTTTTCTGGCCGATCTCGCGGGCGCTTTCATAGCCCCAGCCCTGCAGCGGCTTCTCGTCGATGCGGTCGTCGACGAAATGCCAGATCAACAGGCGATGGACCGACGACAGCGGCATCCAGCTCCAGGAAACCGCCTGTTCGGCGCGGGGAAAATAGGTCACGGCGGCGGGACCGCCGATGAAGGTGACCATCATGATCATGGCGCAGCCGGCGATGATCAGGCGGCGCGGCAGAATGAATCCGGCGGCCAAGATCAGCAGCCCGGTCAGAAGAGCGATCTTTGCCGCTAGGCTGACGCCCATCATCACTCCGACGCCCACCAGCAGCGCCAATACCGCCGCCTGACGGCGGCGGTCCGTCCGCCACAGATGGCTTAGGCAAGGCAGCAGCAGCAGGGCCTGAGTGGTGGCCGGGCGGTCGAAATGGACGACGGTCTGGACCAGCCAGTCGGGAACCGGCAGGTCCGCCGTGGCCATGATCTTCGCAGTGGCCCCCAGCACAAGAATGGGAAGGGACGAAATCAGCAGGCCGTTCCGCAGCATGTCCAGCACCTTGCCGCGATGCTCGGAAGCCAGGGAGGAAAAGGCCATGAACACCGGAATCCCGGCAATGATCACGCCGGCAGTGCGCAACAGGCTGACGACGGCGAAAGCGGGATTCGGCGTCCAGTTCAGGCTCATTCCGGCCCAAATTAGGGCGGCGGCCATCAGCGGCAGAACCGGCAGGCGGACCAGGCGTCGCCATTCCAGACCCGGAAGGCACAACAGACCGGCCACCGCCATCAGCGGCGACATCGCCAGGGGCGACAGCAGCACCGTCGGCGGTGCGGCGAAGGCCAGGGCCATCAGCAGCCGGGGGCGCAGGGTCTGAAGAGAAGGCATGTACGGGCGGTCCATGTGCTGTGCCGGCGGTCGAACAGGCGGGCGGGGTCACACTAAATGAGGTAAGCCCCTCAGATCAAACGTATTCCGGCAATTACCAGCACGGCCGCGAGGATCAGGCGCAGCCAGGTTTCCGGCATCTTGGCGGAGAGGTGGCTGCCGAGGACGACGCCGGGAATCGAGCCTGTCAGCAGCGACGCCAACAGCATCCAATCGACCGACCCCAGATACCAATGGCCCAATCCGGCCACCAGGGTCAAAGGCACGGCATGGGCGATGTCGGTGCCGACCAAACGGGTGGGGGGCAGCTCGGGATACAGCAGCAGCAGCGCCGTGACGCCGAGGGCGCCGGCTCCCACCGAGGATAAGGTGACGACGGTGCCCAGGACCAGACCGATCAGCACCGTCAGCAGGCCGCGCAGCAGCGGGGCGATGGGCTTATGGTGGCGCTGGGTGTAGCGCAGGATGGCCGGGCGGAAGACGATGCTGAGCGAGGTGAACAGCAAAGCCACGCCGAGAACCGACGAGAACAGGCCGGATTTCTGCTTTTCCAGGCCGAAATCGGCCATGACCCATACGGTGGCGGCGGTGGCCGGCAGGCTGCCGCTGGCCAACAGGGCGCTGATCTTCCAATCGATGCGCCGGCCATGGGAATGAACGGCGGTGCCGCACAGCTTGGTGGCCGAACCGTAAAGCAGATCGGTGCCGACGGCGGTGGCCGGAGCCATGCCGAAGATCAGGATCAGCAGGGGGGTCATCAGCGAACCGCCGCCGACGCCGGTCATGCCGATCAGCAGACCGACGATGGCGCCGGACAATCCATGGATTGGATCGAGTTGAGAGATGAAACCCACTATCTGGCCCTTTTCCTGCTCAAATGACCGTGTTGCTTTTATTGATCGTGTCGGATCACTTGATCTTGGAAACGGCGAACCCGGCGGCGCCGATGCCGAGCATGGTTCCGGCAATGGTGCTGGGCGGATAGTCGTCGGTCACCAGATGCGGCACCGGGGCATCCCGCAGACCGGCCAGTTTGTCCTGGCGGTCGTAGAAAGCCATCATGCGCTGGGCCATGGCGAAGGTCCAATCATCGATCCGCTGGTCGGACTGGCGGTCCTTGTCGTCGTCTTTCTTTTTCTTCGGCTTGGCGGCGGCTTCGTCGGGATCGTAATCTTCGATAAGATTCTGCAGGCCAAGCACGGCGACGCGGGCCGGCAAACCCTGCTGATCGACCACCTTGTCATGGAAGAAATCGGCGTGCTGGCGACAGATCTTGTCGGCCAAGGCCTGGCAGACGGCCTGAAGCTCGGCCCAGGCTTCGACCGAATCCGGCCAGTCGTTGACAGCGGCCTCGGCGAAGCCGCGGGCCTGGGCGGCGTCGCCGGCATCCAGCAGCATGCGGGCATTGGCCAGATTTTGGGCCGAACGGGCCTGATCGAAAATGCTGGCCTTCTGGCTTTTGGGGGCGCTGACCTCGTGGCGGGTCGAGACGGGAGCCGGCGGAGCGTCGGCGCAGCCGGACAGCAGACCGGCCGTCAGAAGGCTCCATCCCATGATTCGCCAAAGCCGCATTCCGCCTTATCCTCGATTCAATGCCGTCGGTCTTCGCCATCATGGTGCCGATCAGGCGCGGCGGATGCTAACATGACCGCCGGACAGGAGATAGAATTGAGATGACCCCCGCCAAAGTCCAACAGTTTTATGCCCGGCTGGCCGAGCGCAATCCCGAGCCCAAGGGCGAGCTGGAATATGTCAACGCCTTCACCCTGCTGGTGGCGGTGGCCCTGTCGGCCCAAGCCACCGACGTCGGCGTCAACAAGGCGACCCGCGCTCTGTTCGCCAAGGCCGCCGACCCGGCCAGCATGCTGGCCTTGGGCGAGGACGGCCTGAAAGAGCACATCAAGACCATCGGTCTGTTCAACACCAAGGCCAAGAACATCATCACCATGTGCCGCCGGCTGCTGGACGAATACGGCGGTCAGGTGCCGGAAAACCGCGAGGCGCTGGAGACCCTGCCGGGCGTCGGGCGTAAGACGGCCAATGTCGTCTTGAACATCGCCTTCGGCCATCCCACCATGGCGGTGGACACCCACATTTTCCGGGTCGGCAACCGCACCGGCCTGGCGCCGGGGGCGACGCCGCTGGCGGTGGAGCTGGCGCTGGAGAAAGCGACGCCCAAGGAATTCAAGCTGCATGCCCACCACTGGCTGATCCTGCACGGACGCTATGTCTGCAAGGCGCGTAAACCCGATTGCCGCGCCTGCGTGGTGGCCGACCTGTGCGGTTACAAAGCCAAGGAGCTGTGAGTCAGGCGGCGGCGAAGGTCTGTTCGACGATGTCGCACAGGGTATGGCCGATCAGGATGTGCATTTCCTGAATGCGGGCCGTCACCTTCGAGGGAACGATCAGCAGCGGGTCGGCCAGACCGACCATCTTGCCGCCGTCGCGGCCGCCGAAGCCGGCGGCGGTGATGCCCATGGCGCGGGCGGTTTCCAAGGCTTTCAAGACGCTGGGGCTGTTGCCCGACGTGCTGATGCCGATGAGCACGTCGCCGGGACGGCCCAGTCCCTCCACCTGACGCGAGAAGATGTCGTCATAGGAAAAGTCGTTGGCGGTGGCGGTCAGCAGCGAGGTGTCGGTGGTCAGGGCGATCGAGGCCAGGGCGCGGCGGTTGACCTTGTAGCGGACCACCAGCTCGGTGGCCAGATGCTGGGAATCGGCGGCGCTGCCGCCGTTGCCGCAGAACATGATCTTGCCGCCCGCCTTCAGCGAGGTGACGCAACGTTCCGCCAGTTTCAGCAAAGGATCGCGCACCGCCTGGCGGGTGGCCTCGACGATGGACAGATGTTCGGAAAATTCGCCGTCGATGAATGCGCCGAAATCCATTGCTGACTCCTGAAAAAATAGTCAGCCGCCAAGCCGGGCGGCATGTCCGGAATGTATACTAAGTCTGGCGGGCTTCAAGAGCCCCGGCTTTCGCCGCTTTCAGTCTTAACCGCTCGGGCTTCGGGAACCAAAGCCTCAGTAGCTTAGGAAAGTGCGGATCAGAATGTCGCCCTCGAAGGGATGGCCCAAGGCCCGTTCGGCGGCGATGCGGATGGCCTTCTTGGCCGCTTCCTCGCCGCCATAGGGGGTGTTGAGCTTGTCGAAACCGGTGGCCGGCAGGGTTTCCTCGACGGCATGTTTGACGATGCTGCTTTTCACGCCGTCCAGCTTCATGCCGGTGTCGGCGTCCTTGGGCGTGATGTAGGCGTCGATGCGGACATGGCGCCAGCCGCCGGTGGTGTCGTCCTTTTTCGGCATCGAGACGTTCATGCTGGGCAGCTCGATGATCAGATAGGCCTTATTCTTGTCGTCCTTGGCCTTGCCGCCCAGATTGATGGTTTTGGCTTCGGCCGAAGGAGCGCAGACCGGAATCACAGCAAGAGACAGGATAAAACTCAGCAGAATGACCAATAGGCCCTGCCTGGCAATGCGCTGTGAACGCCTCATTCTCCGCCCCTTCTTAAAAAGATTTACAAATATAGCGGGTAATTTTTTGGCTGACAATCACTTACACCAAGGGTAATTGTTGATCCAGGCGAAGCAATCGCCGTGTAAGAATTTAATCGATTGAGGGCACTGTTATGGTCTTTCGCAAGTCTTTGGTGCTTGGCCTTTGCGCCGCCATGCTGTTCAGCGCTTCGGCTTTGGCCGGAGAAAAGAAGGAAGGCGGCGAGAAAAAGGGGCCGAGCAACGAAATCAAGGCCACGGTGCCGGCAAATTACATCCAGCTTCCCCGTTTCCGTTTGGGCGTGCCCGAGGATTCGACGGCCCAGTACCGTCAATTGGAGGTGGAAACTTGGATTTCCGCCACCGGCGAGGAACATATCGCCCTGTTGAACAGCAGCAAGAAGAAGATCAGCGCCGCCATCAAGGAGGACTTCGCTTCCTATCGCTGGGAAGCCTTCGCCGCGCCCGACACCGGCATCGAGGTGGCCAAGAAGGTGGTGGCCAATGCCGTCGAACGGTCGGTCGGCTTCAAGCCCGACGAAGTCATCATGAAGACCCTGTTGCTGCGCTGAGCCGCCGGCAGAGGTTTCCGGAGCCGGGCGTCCGGCGGATGGTTCAAAGCAAAACGGCCCGGATCTTTCCGGGCCGTCTTTATATTGGGGAAGGCAAATCCGCCCTAGTTCTTCACCTGGCGCATATTGACGCCCATGCCGTCGTACATGGGCCACTTGCCGGCGGCGATGGCGTCTAGCGAAACGGCGTCCTGGCCCAGGCGGTTGCGGTAGGTCCAATAATTGGTCAGTACCCGTTGGACGAAAAAGCGGGTTTCGCGCACGGGAATGCTTTCCAGGAACAGCAAGGCGTCGCCGTTGTGGTGCATGGCTTGTTGCCAGCGGGCCAGATTGCCGGGGCCGCTGTTGTAGCTGGCGGCCAGGAACAGCAGATTGCCCTTGACGGCGGAATCGTCCAGCAGGCGGCGGATGTAACGCTGGCCCAGTTCCAGATTGGTGGCGGGGTCGGTCAGCTTGCCGGAACCGACGGTCTTCGCCGTGCGCGGCATCAGCTGCATCAGGCCGACGGCGCCCGAGGGACTTTTGGCGTGCGGGTTCAGGTCCGATTCCTGGCGGGCGATGCCCAGCATCAGGGCGCGGTCGACGTTCCAGCCGCTGGTGGGGTGCCAGTCGGGTACCGGGAACGAGGCGCTGTCGTGGCTGCGGCCGTCCTGCTGGGCGGCGATGCCGCCAAGGTCGACGGTCAGAGCCGGCATGTCGGCGGCGCCCGACAGGGACAGCATGCTTTGCACCAATCCGGGGCTGGCGCTGGGCACCAAGGCCCGCAGTTCGTCCTCGGCATTGTCGCGCATGCCCACCTGGATCAGGGCCAAAGCCCGGCGGGTGGCGGGCACCCGGCTCAAGGTTTCGGCGTCCAGGTCGGTGAAGGGGCGGGAATCCCACGAATACTGCATGTCCTGGCCCAGTGCCCGGCGGGCCAGGAAGCCATAGAAGGTGCGGGGGCTGGCGGCGGCTTCCAGCAGCCAGTGGTTCACCACCTCCGGGCGGCGGGCCGACAGATTGGCGCGGGCGGCCCAATAGGCGCCGGCGGCGTTCAGCCAGGAGGCGGCGTGGGCGCCGTTGGCGACCGCCTCGAAATAACGGGCGGCTTCGGCATGCTGGTTGGCGCGCCATAGGGTCAGGCCGACCACCCAATTGGCTTCCGGCAGCAAATCGCCCGACCGTTCCGCTGCTTCCTTGGCCCAGCGCAGGGCTTCCTCGTCCCGGCCTTCGGCGAACAGCGCCTGGGCCAGGGCGGTCTTCATCTCGTCATAATCGATCTTGTCGAAGGACCGGCGCAGTTCCGGACCGTCCAGCATGGCGGCGGCCTGGTCGAAGGCTTCGTCGCGCAGCTTGTCGCGGAAACTGTCCTTGGCGGCATCCAAACGACGGCGGTCGCCGGCCGACAACGAACGGGTAGCCTCATAGAGGAAGTCGCCGGTCTGGGCCAGATCGTCATGGCTGCCGGAATTGGGCAGCGAGGCGCGGCTGACGCTGGGGGTGCGCAGGCCGGACAGGCCGCGCTGGCGGGCCAGTTGATAGACGGCGTCGGCGTTGCCTTGATCGGAATACTTGCCGAGCCATTCCTTCAGCTCAGGTCCCTGAACGCGGTAGCCGTCGGCCAGATAGCGCTGGGCCTGCAGCGGACCCAGCAGGATCGGGTCGTGAATCTTGGCGATCATGCGGTCGGCGTAGGCGTTCTGACCGCGCGACTGGGCCTGGAAAGCGGCGCGGTACAGTTGCTCGTCGGTTTCCGACAGGATGGCGGGAATGTTCGATTGGCGGCCCATTTTACCGGCGGTGCCGGTGATGGCGGCCATCAGGCTTTCGGCCTCGGCCTCGGCGGCGGACTTCGTGGCCGCCTGCGCGGGCAGCGCGGCGATGCCGAAGGTCAGGGCCGCCAGAACCAAAGTGGCCGGGGCCGAGAGAAGCTTGCTTTTCAGCACGGGCTCTCCTCGCCTAATCGGTGGATGGGCCATCGTCGGGGAAAGAGTTAATCGGTTTCCCCGATGTGATGGTTCAACTTTATAAATGAGACGCGCGGCTCTTCGCAAACAAAAACCGATAAAACCATAAAACTTTTATGGATTTTACCGGAGTTCCAGCGGCTTAGGCGAGAGTTTTGAGCTTCTTGGAAATGGCCAGGAAATCAAGCCAGGCCTCGCGTTTATGGGCCGGCGTGCGCAGCAGATAGGCGGGGTGGAAGGTGGGCATGGCCGGGACCGGCCGCGCCAGGCCGTGGCTCTGATAGTCCCACCAGCGGCCGCGCAGCCGACTGATGGCTTCCGGCTTACCCAGCAGGGAGGTGGCGGGAGCGCCGCCCAGAAACACCAGAACCGCCGGATCGACCAATTCGATATGCCGTTGGATGAAGGGCAGGCAAAGCTCGATTTCGGTCGGCTCGGGCTTGCGGTTGCCCGGCGGCCGCCAGGGCACGACGTTGGAGATGTAGGCCGACGATCGGTCCAAACCGATCGAAGCCAGCATCTTGTCCAGCAATTTGCCGCTGGCGCCGATGAACGGCAGGCCCAAGCGGTCCTCGTCGGCGCCTGGTGCCTCGCCGATCAGCATGACGCGGGATTCGGGATTGCCGTCGGCGAAGACCGTCCGCTGACAGGTTTTCTTCAGGATGCAGCCGTCGAACTGCTCCATGGCGGCCCTGAGTTCGCTCAGGCTGGAGCAGGACGCCGCCAGATGGCTGGCGGTGGCCCGGGCCTCGGCGGCCATCGGGGCGGCGGCTTGCGGCGTGAAAGGCTGAGAAGCCGGAATGCCGGAACCGGGCCGGCCCGTCGCGGCCGGAGCCGTCGCTGCCGCCGGCCGCTGCATTACCGCCGGTCGGCTTTGCGCCTGGGTTTGGGCTTGGGCCAGCGACAAGGCGTAACGGTCCACCGGCTGTGCGCCGATGGTCTCGTCGACGCCGGCGTCCAGATACCAGCGCAGAAGCTGTTGCGGGGACATATCGAAACTCATGGGCGGAAGGTATCACGTGCTTCACCGTCGATACAGCGCCACAGACATGATATAGACTTCCCCTGTGGCTTCAGAACCAGGACCAAGAAACCGTAGAGGGGTTGAAATGGAACGGGAATCGATGGAATTCGACGTGGTGATCGTCGGTGGCGGGCCTTCGGGCCTGTCGGCGGCGATCCGGCTTCGTCAGCTGGCCATGGCCAGCGAGCGCGAGCTGTCGGTCTGCGTCATTGAAAAAGGTTCGGAGCTTGGAGCCCACATTCTGTCCGGCGCGGTCATCGAGACGCGCACGCTGGAGGAGCTGATCCCCGACTGGAAGGCAAAGGACGCGCCGCTGAACACTCCGGCGGGCGACGACCGTTTCCTCTTTCTGACCGCCGACAAGGCCATCCGCCTGCCGACGCCGCCGCAGATGAACAATCACGGCAATTATATCGTGTCCCTGGGCAACGTGGTCCGCTGGCTGGGCGCCCAGGCCGAGGAATTGGGCGTCGAGATTTTTCCCGGCTTCGCGGCGGCGGAAGTTCTCTATGACGACAAGGGCGCCGTGCGTGGCGTCGCCACCGGCGACATGGGCATCGGCAAGGACGGCGAGCCGACCGGCAATTACACGGCCGGCGTCGAACTGCTGGCCCGCCAGACCATCTTCGCCGAGGGCTGCCGCGGTTCCTTGACCAAGACCCTGTTCGAGCGTTTCGATCTGCGCCAAGGGGTCGACGTGCAGACGTTCGGCATCGGCATCAAGGAACTGTGGGAGATCGAGCCGGCCAAGCATAAGCCGGGCACCATCATGCACACGGTCGGCTGGCCTTTGGACACCCAGACTTATGGCGGTTCGTTCCTCTATCATCTGGAAAACAATCAGGTGGCCGTCGGCTTCGTGGTGGGTTTGGATTACGCCAATCCGCACCTGTCGCCGTTCGAGGAATTCCAGCGTTTCAAGACCCATCCGGCCATCCGCCCGATCTTCGAGGGGGGGCGACGCATCTCTTACGGCGCCCGCGCTCTGTCCGAGGGCGGCTATCAGTCGGTGCCGAAGCTGACGTTTCCCGGCGGTTTGCTGGTGGGCGATACCGCAGGCTTCCTGAACGTGCCGAAGATCAAGGGCACCCACACCGCCATGAAGTCCGGGATGATGGCCGCCGAAGCGGTGTTCGAAGTGCTGACCGTTGAGGACGGCGGTCCCTTCGAGATCTCGTCCTACGAGGCCAAGGTCAAGGATTCGTGGATGTGGAAAGAGCTGTATCTGGCCCGCAACATCCGCCCGAGCTTCCATAAGGGCCTGTGGGCCGGCATCGCCTATTCGGCGCTCGACACTTATTTGTTCCGCGGCCGCGCGCCCTGGACCTTCCACCATCACCCGGACCATTCGGCCCTGGGCAAGGCTTCGGACTTCCCCAAGATCGATTATCCGAAACCCGATGGGAAGGTCAGCTTCGACCGTCTGTCCTCGGTGTTCATTTCGAGCACCAACCACGAGGAAGACCAGCCGGTGCATCTGAAGCTGAAGGATGCGGCCGTGCCGTTGTCGGTCAATCTGGCGCTTTATGACGCGCCGGAACAGCGTTATTGCCCCGCCGGAGTTTACGAGATCGTAACCGACGACGCCGGACAATCCCCCCGTCTGCAGATCAACGGCCAGAACTGCCTGCACTGCAAGACCTGCGACATCAAGGATCCGACCCAGAACATCAATTGGGTGGTGCCGGAAGGTGGCGGTGGACCGAATTATCCCAATATGTAAGCGTGGCCGTTTCCGGCCTTTATCGCTTCAGCGTGTGGAGACAGTGGTGATGCAAGCTTCGGCGGCCCGCGGAGTCTTTCTGCGGCAGCGTCTGCGCGTCCTGGTCCTCGCGGCGGCTCTGCCCGTCGCGTTGGCCGGCTGCGCCGGCGGCATGGGGGGCGACGGCGCGGCCCAGGGTGGCGGCGCACGGCGGTCTGCCATGGTGGCGGGGTCGTCGGCCTCGGGAGCCTATTTGGCCGGGCGGTTCGCCCAGGCCCATAACGATCCGTCGGCGGCATCCCACTTTCTGCTGAAGGCCCTGAAGGCCGATCCGGAAAATGTCGAGCTTCTGCAGCGGACCAGCCTGGCTCTGGCGGCGGACGGGCATCTGCCGGAAGCCGCGGTTTTGAGCCGCCGCCTGCTGCAATTCGATTCCGAAGCCGCTTTGGCCGCCATGCTGGTGGCCGAACAGGAAGCCCGGGCAGGCAATTGGGCGAATGCCGAAGAGCTGGTGGCCAAGCTGCCGCGCCGGGGTATCACCACCGCCATCGTGCCGCTGATCACCGCCTGGAGCCGCTTCGGCCAGGGCCGCGTCGATGCCGCGCTGGAGGCTTTGCAGCCTTTGTCGCAGCAGTCGAGCTACAGCATGCTGCACGATTTCCACGCGGCGCTGATCAACGATCTGGCCGACCGCCGGAAAGCCGCCGAGGAAAATTTCCGCGGCACCATGGCCGGCAACGCCCGCCTGCCTCTGCGCAGCATCGAGGCGGCTTTGTCCTTCTATCGCCGCACCAATCAGCCCGACAAGGTCAAGGAGCTGGTGGAGCGCACCCGCGCCGATCACGGCGACGCCGTCGACATGCTGTTGGCCGAACCGCCGCAGCGTATTGTCGATGGGCCGCGCTCCGGTTTGGCCGAGGCCTATTTCAGCGGCGCCGTCACCCTGCGCCAGGGCGGCGCCAACGACCTGGCTCTGATTTTCGGCCGCATGGCCTTGGACCTGACGCCTGGCCTGCCGGGCTGCCAGGTGTTGGTGGCTGATATTCTGCAAGGCATGGGGCGCCTGAAAGAAGCCAACGCCCTGTTCGCTACCGTCGATCCCAAATCGTCGCTCTATTGGTCGACTCAATTGCGGCTGGCCGCCAATCTGGATGCCTTGGGCGATCTGGACGGCGCGATCAAGGCGTTGGAAGCTTTGTCGACCCAGCATCCCGAACGCCCCGACCCGCTGATCACCATGGGCGATCTGGAACGCAGCCATCAGCATTGGGCCGAGGCGGCCACGGCCTACGGCCGCGCCCTGGCGACGTTCCCCAAGCTGGAGAAAGACGATTGGTCGCTGCTCTATTCCCGCGGTATCGCCTATGAGCGGTCCGGTCAGTGGACTCTGGCGGAAAGCGATTTCCTCAAGGCGCTGGAACTGCAACCGGACGAGCCGCATGTCCTCAATTATCTGGGCTATACCTGGATCGACAAGGGCATGAACCTGGACAAAGCCCAGAAGATGATCGAGCGGGCGGTGGAGCAGCTGCCCACCGACGGCGACATCATCGACAGCCTGGGCTGGGCCTTCTACCGCACCGGCCATTATGCCAAGGCGGTGGAAACCCTGCAGCGCGCCGTCGAGCTTCATCCCGAGGAATCCACCATCAACGAGCATCTGGGCGATGCCCTGTGGCTGGTCGGCCGCAAGGAGGAAGCACGGTACCAGTGGCAGCGGGCGCTGACCTTCAATCCCGAGCCGGATCAGAAGGTCGCTCTGGAGCAGAAGCTGAAAAGCGGCCTGAAGCCCCCGGTTCCCGTGAAGTGAGCATCAGCGTTTTCGCGCCCGCCAAGGTCAATCTGTACCTGCATGTGACCGGCCGTCGTGCCGACGGCTATCACTTGCTGGACAGTCTGGCGGTGTTTCCTAAATTGGGGGACGAGGTGCGGGCCGAAGCCGCCGATGATCTGTCCCTGACCCTCGGCGGCCCGATGGCCGCCGGCTTGCAGGCCGAATCCGACAATATCGTCCTCAAGGCCGCCCGCGCCCTGGCGACGGCGGCGGGCATCGAGCCTAAAGCGGCTCTGTTTCTGAATAAGCGGCTGCCCATCGCCTCGGGCATCGGCGGCGGTTCCACCGACGGCGCTGCGGCGTTGCGGGCCTTGGCCGGTTTGTGGCGGTTGTCCTTCGATGAGGACAAGCTGGCGGCGATCGGTTTGTCCATCGGCGCCGACCTGCCGGTCTGTATGCGGAAGCGTCCGACCCGGATGGCCGGTATCGGTGAGCAACTGTCCGACGCCCCACCTTTGCCCAAGGTCTGGATGCTGTTGGTCAATCCGGGCGTGGCCTTGCCGACGCCGTCGGTGTTCAAAGCCCGTGTCGGCGATTTTTCACCGGCCATGCCCTTGACCGAAACACCCGCCGACGCCCATGCCTTCGCCCATGCCTTGAGCCTGCGCGGCAACGATCTGACGGCTCCGGCCCTGATCCTGGCTCCGGTGATCGCCGGGGTGCTGGATGCTCTTGCGGTCCAGCCGGGCTGCCTTCTGTTCCGGATGTCCGGCAGCGGCGCCACATGTTTCGGCCTGTTCGAGACGGAAACCGAGGCCCGTTCGGCGTCCGAAGCCATTGCCCGCGCCCGACCCGGCTGGTGGATCGCGGCGGGAGAAATGCAAGCCTAGCACTCCGCTTGCATCCCGCCGCATCCTGTCATATGGTGCGGTCCCTTGTTGTTGGGGCGTCGCCAAGCGGTAAGGCACCGGTTTTTGGTACCGGCATTCGCAGGTTCGATCCCTGCCGCCCCAGCCAAGGCTTTCCTTGAAAATCTGTCGGGATCATCCTGCCGCCGGTTTGGCGCCGTAAAGTTCGGCGACGTAATCGCCCAGCAGGCGCGGCAGCAGGGATTCCGGATTGGTGCTGGTGAAGCTTACGCTCCGGCTTTGGCTCTCCAATAGGGTCGAACGGATGTCTTTGCCGCTTTCCGCATCGATGATTGTCACGCCGATGCTGACCCGGCTGGGTCGGCCCGACCATTCGGTCGCGCGTTGTTCCCAATGGGAAATGGACGGCACCACGACATAACCGGCCTTTGCTTTGCGGGCAGTCGCCAAAAGCCCGTCTCGTTCCGTTTGCCGGAGGGTAGTGGTTTCAACGCGGCGGGCATAGCGGGAAAAAACGGAGGCGGTTTTTTGCGCCACCAGCAGGCCGGAGCCGGGATAGGGCTGATTTCCGTATACGCCGTCGGCGGGAATGGAAACCAGAACCGTTTTGGTGTAGTCCAGCCGGGCCAAGGCGGCTTCGATTCCCCCGGTCTCGGTTTTTTGATAATGCGCGGAACAAGCCGCCAGCCCCAAGGCCGCGGCAATCAGGGCCGCCGCCCCCAAACGGTTACCCCACATCGCTTTCCCCCTTCATCAATGCCCTGAATGCCAGAACGCGTTCTTGAGACTATTCCGGCCTCAGGCCTTCGTCACCAGTTGGTCGTCGACGATCAGATGAGTCAGGCCGCTGTTCAGCAAGACCCAAACAGCGTCTCGGGCTCCTCTTACCAGCGGCAGGCCGTGCAGGTTGAACGAGGTATTCAGCAGCACTCCCTTGTCGGTCAGGCGGCGGAAATGCTCCAGCACTCGATGAAGGCCGGGCTGATTGTCGGCGTTGACGATCTGGGCGCGGGCGCTGTTGTCGTAGGCGTGGACGCCGGCGGCGAAGTCGGTGCGGCGCTCGGTGGTTTCGAAGCTGTGCATCATGAAAGGCGAGACGTCGGCGGGCAGGCAGGTTGGGATGCGGATGTAGTCGGCGGCGTCCTCGGCCAGCATGGCGGGGGCGAAAGGCATCCAGAAGTCCCGCTGCTTGATCATCTTATTGATCAGCGGCACCACCGGATAATGGCCGGGATCGGCCAGGATCGAGCGGTTGCCCAAGGCACGGGCGCCGAATTCCATGCGGCCGGAGCAACGGGCCACCACATGCCCCTGGGCCAGCAGTTCGGCGGCGGCACGATCGGGATCGGCCAGAGTCCGCCAGATCACCTGTCCGGCGAATTCATGGCGGGCTTCCTCCAGATCGCAGGCGGCGTCGGGGCCCAGGCAAAATTGCCGCAGGGCCAGAATACGGCCGTGATCGGCGCTCACGTCGGCATGCCGCCGCCAAACCGCGCCGAAGGGAAGGCTTTCCGGGCCGCAGGACGGGAAGACATCGAAGAAGTCCAATCCGCCTTCTTCGGCGATGCGCTTGTTGGCCTTGACGTTCATGAACAGCGATCCCGCCGCCACCGCCCTTTGCACGCCGGTGGCCCGCACGGCGGCGCGCACCCAGTCGAGCATCAGCGTCTCGGTGAAGCTTTGCAGTCCGCCGGCCAAAGCGTCGAAGCGGGGGCGTCGCAACGATCGTTGCAGCCGCCGTCCCAGCAGGGCGGTCGGTTCGGGCGTCGTGCGGCGGAAGCGCAGAGGATTGGCAGGGTCCAGTCCCAGCAGTGAGTGGAATAGATCGGCCAGCGGCTGGCTGTGGGCCGTATCGGCATAAGCGGCAAGGCCCATCAGCTTGTATTCATGCTCCAGGGGACGCAGCCCCATGAAGTGGGTGACGCTGGAATAAAGGTCGCTGGGCGAATGACCGGCGGGCGTGACGGCCAGCCGCTTCAGCTTACCGTTTTCGGCCAGATGGACGGCGGCGCACAGTCCGTCGCCGCCATGGTCGGCGGTCAGCACCAAATGCGGTTTGTCGGGATCGGCCCGGCGCCCGAAATAGGCGGCGTCGGCCAGACAGGCGTGGTGTTCCAGCCGATGAACGGCGGCGCGCGCCAATCCGGCGTCGGCCAGATTTTTCCGATGCGTGTCGGGCGGGACCGGCTTCAGTCCGGTCAGGAAGCCATATAGCCAAGGGGCCGGAATATCGGCGGCGCGATCGAAATCCCGGAGAACGAACGGCCGGGGCGGCCGGGTGCCGCACAGCAGCACCTCGTCCACCTGATCCGGCGCCAGATCCAGGGACTTCAGGGCGCGGACCAAAGCCTGGGCGGGAAAGCCGGCGGATTCTTTGCTTCGGTTCAGCCGCTCTTCCTGCAGGGCGAACAGAATTTCTCCATCACGGGCGACGACGACGGAACCGTTGATGCCCTCGTTGATGCCGATGGAAAGCATGCACCTCGCCCCAAGCTGAAAACCACCCGGCACTATCGGCAGGGTGAGCGTTGAACGCAACCGATTACGGAGCCCAGAAGATTTCCAGCGCCTCGCCCCTTTCCAGCAGCAAGGCGGCGGGAAGCCCGTCCGCCTCGGCCCGTTCCAGCACAGCCAGCTTCTCTTCGCCGGTGATGATCAGCAGCGGATGGCGAAAACGCCGCAATGCCGTTGCCGACAGGCTGATGCGCGGATGCAGGGGCGCGGTCATCACGGCGGTGCAGAAGGGATCGGGATCTTCCAGCGCGCCGGTTCCGGGAAACAGCGAGGCGACGTGTCCATCTGGGCCCATGCCCAGCAGAGCCACGTCCCAGGGTTCGGCGCAGGATTGCAGGCTGCGCTTCACCGCGGCCAGACCGGCTTGCGGATCGCCGGCGTCGTTGACCAGTCCGGTCAGCCGGGCCTGCGGCAGCAGGGCGCGCACCATGCCTTCGTTGGAATCGGGGTGGTCGGACGGCACCCAGCGGTCGTCGATCAGGCGCACGTCGACATCGTTCCAATAATGGAACGATTTTCCCAGGGGCGGCAGATATTGGCGGGGCGTCGAGCCGCCGGACAGGGCCAGCATGGCGTGGCCCCGTCGGGAGACGGCTTGATCCAGCAGGGCGGCGGTCCGTTCGGCCAAAGCCTGGGCCAACACGCCGATGCCGGAGAAGCGCCGAAGCGCCATGGAGCCTACAGTTGCCAGAAGCGCAGGGACTGCGGCAGGGCCAGCCCGCGCCACATGCCCTTGATGTCGGCGACCAAACCGCCCGGACGCACCAGGGTGGCAAAGGTTTCCGGCGTAAAGGCGGTATAGGCGTGATGGGGCACGGCGCCCAGGATGGCGTCGTAGCCGGCCGCGCCCTGCAGGCTGGGCTTCAGCTCAAGGCCGTAATGCTGCTTAGCTTCGTCGGGGTCGGCCAGGGGATCGTGGACTTCCACCTGATGACCCTTGGATTGTAGCTTGGCGATAATGTCGACGACCTTGGTGTTGCGCAGATCCGGCACGTTTTCCTTGAAGGTCAGGCCCAGCACCAGGATGCGGGCGGGTTTGCCGCTCATGCCAAGCTGCTCGTCGACGCGGTCGGCGACATAGGGGCCCATGCCGTCGTTGATGCGGCGTCCCGCCAGGATGATTTCCGGGTGGTGGCCGTGGGCCTTGGCGCATTCCGCCAGATAGAACGGATCGACGCCGATGCAGTGGCCGCCCACCAGACCCGGCTTGAAGTTCAGGAAGTTCCATTTGGTGCCGGCGGCGTCCAGCACGTCGTGGACGGAAATACCCAGCTTTTGGAAAATCAGCGCCACTTCGTTGACGAAGGCGATGTTGATGTCGCGCTGGGCGTTCTCGATCACCTTGGCGGCTTCGGCCACCTTGATGCTGGAGGCGCGGAACACGCCGCCGGTGGTCACGGCGCCGTAGACCTGGGCCAACACTTCGGTCACGTCCGGAGTCTGACCCGAGATGACCTTGGTGATGCGGTCGACGGTGTGTTCGCGGTCGCCGGGATTGATGCGTTCCGGGCTGTAGCCCAGAAAGAAGTCGATGCCACATTTCAGGCCTGACGCCTGTTCCAGCAGAGGGCCGCAAATGTCCTCGGTGACGCCGGGATAGACGGTGCTTTCGAACACGACGATGGAGCCTTTGCCCATCACCTTGCCGACGGTCTGGCAAGCGGCGCGCACCGGCGTCAGGTCGGGCTGGTTCCACTGATCGACGGGGGTGGGGACGGTGACGATGAAGACGTCGGCACCCTTCATGTCGTCGGCGCCGGCGGTCAGGACCAGAGTGGTCGAGCGCAGGCGGTCGGTGTCGACCTCGTCGGTGCGGTCGTGACCGCGGCGCAGCTCGGCGATGCGGCCTTCGTCGATATCGAAGCCGACGGTGGGATAATGGCGGGCGATCGCCACGGCCAGCGGCAGGCCGACATAGCCAAGACCGATCACGGCAATGCGAGAAGCGTGCATGGAAACTCCAGCGAAAAATACAGCCGCACTTTCCTCGGGCTTATTGCCCCTGTCAAGCAACAGGGCGGGGCAAACATTGTTTCGCCGGCGAATTCTCTTATAGTGCCTGGCGTTGCCGCATCCCGATCCTGCGATCCGTTCCGTGAGCCGCCATGCCGACAATCGTTTTTCTGGTCACCGAGGACTGGACCTTTCTTTCGCACCGCATGCCGCTGGCCGAAGCCGCCCGGGATGCCGGTTGGCGCGTGGTCGTCGCCGCCCGCGACAACGGCCGCCGAGCCGAGCTTGAGGCGGCGGGATTGGAATTCCAGGCTATTCCCTTCGACCGGGGCGGCATGAATCCCCTGCGCGACGCCAAGACGGTATGGGCCATCTGGAGGATGCTGCGCGGCTTGCATCCCGACGTCCTTCATTGCGTGGCCATGAAGCCGCTTCTGTACGGGCATCTTGCCGCCTTTTTGGCGGGAGTGCGGGGCACGGTGGGAGCGGTGGCCGGGTTCGGTTATCTGTTCACCGGCAGCCGTTCGCATTTGTGGATTCTGCGCAAGATCATCACTACGGCTTTGTCTCTGCTGATCAAGGGGCGGGGCGGGCATCTGATCGTGCAGAACGAGGACGATCAAAGACTGGTTCTGGCGGAAGGGCTGGTGGCGGCTGATCATTTGCTGCTGATCCCCGGTTCTGGCGTCGATATCGAGGCTTTGAGTGCAACGCCCGAGCCCGTGGCGCCGCCGGTGGCGTTCGCCTGCGTCTGCCGCATGCTGAAGGACAAAGGCATCGTCGAGCTGGTGGAGGCCGCCCGGCAGGTCAAAAGTCGCGGCGTGGCGGCGGTGGTGCGCCTTGTCGGCGGCACCGACCGGGAAAATCCCAGTTGCCTGACCGAGGAGCAGTTGCGCGCCTGGGAAGCCGAAGGGCTGGTGGAATGGCTGGGCCACCGCACCGATATCGGCGCCATCTGGCGCGACGCCCACGTGGCGGTGTTGCCGTCCTACCGCGAGGGCATGCCCAAGGCGCTGCTGGAGGCGGAAGCCTGCGGCCGGCCGGTGATCACCACCGACGTGGAAGGCTGCCGGGAAGCCATCGAAGACGGCGTGCAGGGCATTCTGGTGCCGGTCCGGCAATCCCGGCCCCTGGCCGAGGCGATGATCCGTCTGGCCGAAGACGGCGGTTTGCGCCGCCGGATGGGAACCGCCGCCCGTGCCCGCGCCGAGGCTCGCTTTGACAAGCGCATGGTGGTGCGCGACCACATGGGGCTTTATAAGAAGGTGATGGCCCAATGAAGAGGAACGACAGGTGAGGGTTCTGGTTACCGGCGCAGCCGGTTTCATCGGCAGCCATGTCGCGACGGCTCTGGTCGAGGCCGGTCACGACGTGGTGGCGCTCGATTTGCGTCTGTCGGGCAAATGCCTGGACGCGGCGGTGATCGAGCGGCTGCGCCCCGTCGAGGCCGACGCCACCGATCTGGCGGCGGTGCGCGCCGCCGCAGAGGGGTGCGAGCGCATCTATCATTTCGCCGCGCTGGTGGGGGTGGAGCATTACACCCGTGAGCCGGTGCGCACCATGCAGATCGAGGAGCGCGCTCTGGAAACCGTCTGCTCCGCCGCTTTGGCGGAAAGCTGCCGCAAGGTGGTTTATGCCTCGTCCTCGGCGGTCTATGGCAACGCCGCCGGTCTGATGGATGAGGAAACGGCGGTGGCCCCCGGTTCCAATTACGCCGTCGCCAAACGCTTCAACGAACTTTACCTTGGGTCGCAGTGGGAAGAGAGTGGCCTGGAATCGGTTTCTCTGCGCATTTTCAATGTCTATGGTCCGAAACAGGATGAACGGCTGGTGATTCCCCGTTTCATCCGCCAGGGCTTGACCGGCGAACCGCTGATCTTGAACGGCGACGGCAGCCAAAGTCGCGATTTTCCCTATATCGGTGACGTGGCCGAAGCGGTTCTGCGGGCCGCCGACGCCGCTTCCGGCTGTCAGGTGGTCAATGTCGCCACCGGCCACGCCCATTCCATCCGCACCCTGGCCGAATCGGTGATCCGGTTGACCGGCGGGCGCTCGGTTTTGGAATTCCGCCCTGTGCCGCCCGAACGCAAAGCCTTCGAGGTGGAGACCTGCCTGGGCTCCACTGCCAAGCTGGAAGCTTTGACCGGATTCCGACCTTCGGTGCCGCTGGAGCTCGGGTTGGAGCGGACCGTCGCCCATGTCGCCAAGGGTCTGAAAGCCTCGTAAGCGGCCTGATGACGGGCGGGATGCGATCGGCTATGGTGAACGCGCTTTTGACAAAACGACCGGCTCAACGGAAAAAATGATGACGGAACAAGGACATGCGCAGGGTGCGGCAGGCCGTAAGCCGGCGCGGGTGCTGTATCTGACCTTGGAGGCGCCGCGGGTGGGGCAGGCGTCCCACGTTCATGTCAGCGAAATCATCGCCGGTCTGCGTCGCCGCGGCCACGAGGTCGTGCTGTTCCGTCCTTCTTATACCGATGCCAAGGTCAAGCCCGGTGTAGCCGGGCGCATGTGGGAATATGTGCGTCTGCAACTGGCCCTGATCGCCACCTTGCGCCGGGGCGACGTTATTTACGTGCGCGGCCACTTCATGGCGGTGATGGCCGCTTTGTGGGCCAGGCTGACGGGAACGCCGATCCTGCACGAGGTCAACGGACCTTATCAGGACATCATGGTCACTTACCCTTGGCTGCGTTCTTTTGCGGGCATTCTCGGGGTGTTGCAGCGAAGCCAGTACCGCTGGGGCAGCCGTTTGCTGCCGGTCACCCAGGAACTGGGCGATTGGCTGCGTCAGGAAAGCGGTCACGACCGGATCACCGTGATTCCCAACGGCGCCAATGTCGATCTGTTCAATCCCGACGCTCCGGCGTTGTGCGAGGTGCCGGAGGGATCCTACGTCATCTTTTTCGGCGGTCTGGCCAAGTGGCACGGAGTCGGTAACATGCTGGCCGCCGTCGAACGGCCGGAATGGCCTCAGGGCGTGCGGCTGGTGGTGGTGGGCGACGGCCAGGAGCGCGACAAGGTCGCCGCCGCCGCCCAGCGCAATCAGGCGGTGGTGTTCATGGGCTATCGTCCCTATGACGTGCTGCCCGGTCTGGTGGCCCGTTCGCTGAGCGGCATCGTCGCCATCAGCGATCCCGACGGGCGTTCCCGCACCGGCTTGTTTCCGCTGAAGCTGTTCGAAACCCTGGCGGCGGGAGTGCCGGCAGTGGTGACCGATTTTCCCGGGCAGGCCGACCTGATCCGCGACCACGCCTGCGGTCTGGTGATTCCTCCCGACGATCCCAAGGCTTTAGCCGAAGCCGTCGCCGAACTGGCGGCCAATCCGGACGAGGCCAAGGCCATGGGACGGCGCGGCTGCCATGTGGTGCGGACCGAGCATTCCTGGCAGCATCGGGCCAATCAGACCGCCGATCTCATCGCCACCCTGACGGAGGGTTAAGTCCATGTGCGGTCTGGCCGGCATTCTGGGGCTTGGCGGGCGGCGTCTCGACCCCGCCCTGATCGCATCCCTGACCGGGGCCATCGCCCATCGCGGCCCCGATGGCGAAGGCTTTCTGGGCTGGGACGGCGAGAGCGCACCCCGCGCGGGCCATCAGGCCGAGGCGCTGGGGCCGTCGCGGCTGTTTCTCGCCCATCGCCGTCTGGCCATCATCGATGTGGGCGATTCCGGCTGGCAGCCCATGTTCAGCGAAGACGGCGCCCATGCTGTCGTTTTCAACGGTGAAATCTACAATTACCTGGAACTGCGCGCCGAGTTGGTTTCCCTTGGCTGGAGTTTTCGTTCGGAAAGCGATACCGAGGTGTTGCTGAAGGCCTGGATCCAGTGGGGGCCGGCGGTTCTGCCCCGCCTGATCGGCATGTTTTCCTTCGCCTTGTTCGATCAGGCCGCCCGCAAGCTGTTCGTCGCCCGCGATCCTTTCGGCATCAAGCCGTTCTATTGGACCCGCACCGGCGACGTTCTGGCCTTCGCTTCCGAGATCAAGGCGCTGCGGCAATTGCACGGCGCGGCCCGCAAGGTGGCGGCGCAAGGGGTTTATAATTACCTGCGCCTCGGCTTTACCGACCAGGGCGAGGACACCTTGCTGGATGGGGTCAAGCGTTTGCCGCCCGCCCATTGGGCCGAGATCGATCTGGATAATCCGGAGATCGTGCCGCGCCGTTACTGGTCGCTGCGGGTCCAGACCCTCGATATCGGCTTCGACGAAGCGGCGTCCCATTTGCGCGATCTGTTCGTCGACGCCGTGCGGCTGCATCTGCGCAGCGACGTGCCGGTGGGAGCGGCCTTGTCGGGGGGTATCGATTCTTCGGCGGTGGTGATGGCCATGCGGGCCTTGCAAGGCGACAGCCTGGACATCCACGCTTTTTCCTATACGGCGGCCGATGACCGCCTGAACGAGGAAAAGTGGATCGATCTGGTGGGCGCCCAGTCCGGCAGCACCGTTCACAAGATCCGTTTAAGCCCCGCCGAGCTGGTGAACGACCTGGACGCCATCATCGCCGCTCAGGACGAGCCTTTCGGCTCCACCAGCATCCTGGCGCAGTATCACGTCTATAAGCTGGCCCGCCGGACCGGCATCAAGGTCACTATGGACGGCCAGGGCGCCGACGAGATGCTGGGCGGCTATCCGGTGTTTTATGCCGCCCGGCTGGCCAGCCTGGTCAAGGCGGGCAAGCTGGGACAGGCATTATCCTTCCTGGCGGCGACTGGACCTTATGGGCGTTCGACCTTGTTGAAGGCCGGACGCTGGCTGTTGCCGTCCGGGCTTCAGGCCCCGGCGCGGCGTCTGGTCGGGGAACGGCTGGATCCGCCCTGGCTGAACGCCGCCTGGTTCGAAGCGCGCGGCGCCAGTTTGGCTGAAGCCCTGCCTCGTCCGGGTAGGCAGGTTTTGAAGGCGGCCCTGGCCGACAGTTTCGCCCAGCGCAGCCTGCCGGCGTTGCTGCGCTATGGCGACCGTAATTCCATGGCTCATTCGGTGGAAAGCCGGGTGCCCTTTCTATGCACGCCGCTGGTGGAATTCATTTTCTCCTTGCCCGAACATCTGCTGATCGACGCCCAAGGCACCACCAAGGCGGTATTTCGCGCCGCCATGCGGGGAATCGTCCCCGATGCCGTTCTCGACCGGCGCGACAAGATCGGCTTCGCCACGCCTCAGACGGATTGGCTGACCGCCATGTCCCCCTGGGTGGAGCGGGTGCTGGAGAGCGAGGCCGCCAAAGCCGTGCCCTTGCTGAACCAGACGGTGATGCGCGGGCAATGGGCGCAAGCCAAGGCCAGCGGCCAGATGCCCGGGGAAATGTGGCGTTGGCTCAACCTGATTCGCTGGGCTGAACAGACGGGCGTAGAGTTCGTTTGAAAAGAATCTGCAAAGATTTTCACGAATCCCGTTGACACCCTTCCGTCATCCTTATACAAACCGCCTCCCGCTGCACCGAAAGGCGCGGCGGGGGATTTGAGGAAAACAGTTTATCCTGTTGAAATTAAATCAAGAAAAGCGGTTGACACTGTTTGAGTAAGGCAGTAGAAACCGCGCTCCGCCGAGGTCTTCGGGTTTTGGCGGGAGGTTTGAGGAAGGGGCTTTAAGCTTCTGAAACAAATCGAAAAAAAGCGGTTGACGCCGGGTATTGAACCTAGTAGAAACCGCGCTCCGCTGAAAGGCGGCCTGGACGGGACG